>Ga0207426_1000035_pt1 | contig 448327 bp, 406 predicted proteins | sample AraplaMF_Cvi_mMS_FD_184265 | JGI IMG/M metagenome (GOLD analysis project Ga0207426, IMG submission 184265) | Arabidopsis root microbial communities from the University of North Carolina, USA - plate scrape MF_Cvi_mMS (SPAdes) (version 2) | ecosystem: Host-associated > Plants > Roots >...
TAGGCGAATTCCTCGAAGCCTGGAGCGACGAATTTTTCGCGCGGCACCAGGCGCATTGCCCTGGTGACGTTTTGATCGCGAATACCACGACCTGACACCTGGTGCTCCACCATGCGTTCTCGGATGTGCGTCATGTCCACGGATCAGCTCCACTGTCGCCGATTGCACCTTGGGCAAACGTCCGGGTGGTGCAGACTGTAAAACAAATGGGCGACGAGGGAGTTCCTGCGCGGAGCAGATTTTGGCAAGCGGCGAGGGCGCGGGTGAAGCGACACCCGATGGGTCGCACTTCATCCTTGAACCCACCCCGCTACATGAAAAAGTTGCATAATGCATGTTATGGAACTAAAATATATTTTAAATTACAATAGCTTGTATTAAATCGCGCGCGACCGCCCCGCGTTCCAAGACGCTCCCCGTCACAACATATCGCAACAATAAAGCGCAAACCGCAACACCGAACCGCAGCATAATGCATCGCTCCCAGCCGACTTGCCGGTTTGCTGACGCCCTTTCCAATCATCGAAATGACGAGGCACTTTAATGTACACAAAGATAATCACGCTGGCCGCCGTGGCTTTCTCGGCCGTGCCGGCTTTTGCCGCCGATGCCGTGGTTCAAGATCCCGCTTACATCCAGCAGGCACAGACCCAGTCGGCCTTCGACTGGTCGGGATTTTATCTCGGGCTTCAAGGCGGATACACCTCGACACATGCGAGCTATCTCAACGGTTCCGAGCAGGATCTGGATGGAGGTTCGACGGGTATCTATGGTGGATATAATTTCCAGCACGGTCCCTTCGTCTTCGGTATCGAGAATGACTTCAACTACAACTGGAAGGACGGGAGCGACGTTTCCCTCAAATGGGACGGCTCGGCGCGCGGGCGCGTGGGATATGCCTTGGACCGTACGCTGATCTACGGAACCGGAGGTTTGGCCGCGGCCGGTGGAGAAGTCGACGTGCCCGGCGTTGGCAAGAAGGACGACATTCTGATCGGCTGGACAGCCGGCGGCGGCGTGGAACATGCCCTGACCGACAATATAGTGATGCGCGCCGAATATCGTTATGACGACTTCGGACGCAAGGATTTCGGCTCGGCGCTTGGCGATTTCGAGGTCAATCAGCAAAAGGTCACGGTCGGCACCAGCTTCAAATTCTGAACGTCGATCCGATCACGCCTCGACATCGGTTGAGGCGTGATCATCTCCTGGTGTGCGAATATTGGCATTGCAGGCAATCTCTGATCTAGTCTCGAACTCTCTCCGCCGGGCAGTCCAGCCGCAGGCTCCTGATATTCGAAACGAGCGAGAGCTGTATTCTCATGACCACGCACCGCTTCATTCCGACAAGCTTTCACAATGTCATCGGCTCTCTTCAGCCGGCCCTGCATATTGCCGACGGCGATACGGTCGTCACCGAGACGCTCGACGCTGCCGGGCATGACAAGGACGGTATCAAGCAGGCGCCTGGCGGCAATCCGATGAACGGCCCGATCTTCGTGGAAGGGGCTGAGCCCGGAGATGCGTTGCTAGTCGAGATCATCAGCATGACCCCGACCAGGGATACGGGTTTTACCCGCAGCGTCGTCGCGGCCAATGTCGTCGATCCCGAAGCGGTTCGTGACCTGCCGCCGCGCGATGTCGCCATCTGGGCCATCGACCGCGAGGCATTGACCGTCCGGCTTTCCGAGCCCGTCTCCGGCCTCGAAAATTTCGTTCTGCCTCTCGCCCCGATGATCGGCTGTTTCGGCGTGGCGCCCAGCCTCGGCCAGGCGATATCGACCGCGACCAGCGGCGAATATGGCGGCAACATGGATTATCGGCTGTTCGGCCCGGGCACCACGGTCCGCTTCCCGGTCGCGGCGCCCGGCGCCTTGTTCTTTCTCGGTGACTGCCATGCGGTGCAAGGGGATGGCGAGATCGTCGGCACCGGTGTCGAGACCACCTTCGACGTCACGGTGCGGCTGACGGTGGAGAAGAAGGCCGGCCTGGTCTGGCCGCGCGGGGAAACCGCCGACGATATCTTCACCATCGGCAATGCCCGGCCCCTCGATCAGGCGCTCCAGCATGCGACCAGCGAAATGCTGACCTGGCTGGCATCGGACTATGGCCTGGACAGGACCGCGGCCAGCCATCTGCTCGGCCAGGTGGTGCGCTATGACGTCGGCAACGTCTTCGATCCGGCCTATACGATGGCATGCCGTGTCGCCAAGAAATGGCTGGTCGGCTGATAAAGATCATCGGAACCTACCATCCCTGGTTGGGCTCCTCTCCACGCCTGACATGATCGACTACCTCAGCCCGCGGAGCATGGGGAAGAAACAGTTCAAGAGCAGCGGAAAGGTCCGTGCGGCCGCGGCGGATTTCGCCGTCGCCGGCTTCCACTCCGATCAGGCCTTTATTGTGCACATCGGCGAGCCTGACGATCAGATCGGCGTAATTGTGCGAAAGTCCTGCGCGCGTCAGCGTTGCCGGCCAATCGGCACGCGGCAGTTCGCGTGCGACGACGCTCCGGGTCACTAACCGCCCCAAGGCCGCAGCGATCTCGAGCGCCGTGTATTCGCGCGGCCCCTCGCCATGGACGATCCGCGGCGAATGTCCATGTTCCTCGCCGGCCAGCAGAAGGTCGGCTGCCATACCGCCAATATCGGCGGCGGAGACCGTCGGGAAAGGCCGCGATAGCGGCTGGTGCATGCTCGGCATTATGCCGGTCTCGCCAGCGATCTTCAGGTAGCGTGCCCAGTTTTCCATATGTTCGGCCGAGCGCAGAAAGACCATCTCGGTAGCGCATTGCCGGAACCGTTCCTCCATCGCATGGAACAGGCTGGTAATGCCGGTATCGATCGTCAGATGTGCGCCGTAATCCGAGATCGCCAGGACGCGCGGCGGCCGGGCGGCGTCGATCGCGTCCGCCATCCGCTCGATTGATCGCAGCATCTGGCGTCTGACATCGGCAGCATGCGGATTGATTGGGCAAATGAGCTGGACGGCTGTCGCATTCCTCATCGCGCCGGCCATGGCATCGGCATCGCCAATCTCGGCAATGGCGATCTCGCATCCGAGTGCTGCAAGTGGTGCAGCCTTGCCGGGATCACGGAGCACCGCCCTGACGGGAGCGCCCTCGGCCGAAAGCTTTGTTATCGTTGCCTTGCCGACCTTGCCGGTGGCGCCGAAGATGACAAACATTGTTCTCTCCTTCGCTTGTTCGCTATCGAAAGAGGATGCCTTGATGTCGTGGATCTGGCCTGCGCATTCGGCCGATCCGTTGCAGGATCGGCCATTTTTCGTCAATTGACCAAGCGGGCGATGGTGCCTGGGCTGATGCCGAGCAGCCGCTTCATGCTGTTTGCCATATGGCTTTGATGCGCAAAGCCTGCCGCCAGCGCGATCTGGCTCAGCGGCAGGCCAGAGGTCCGAATCAGTGCCTCGGCGCGCGAGACCCGGCGTTGCATCACATATTGATGCGGCGGTATGCCGAAACTATTTCGAAATTGCGTCTTCAGGCGCGAGAGGCTGAGTCCGGCAAGACCGGCAAGTTCGGCAAGCGAAAGCAGCGCGTCGAGATTGTCCTCGATGTAGTCGGTAAGTATCCGCTTCTGACGGGGCGAGAGCGCTCTACCGGCATCCGCCGGGCGAGAACTGCCGCTGCCGGCCTCGACCAGACGGAGCGCCAAGGCTGTTGCCAGCGTATCGGCATAGAGATGGTCGGACGGCTCGTCCGCTTCGAGCTCCGCTTTCAAGGCCCAGGCGATTGCCTCGAGTCGCTGATCGCGGAGCTGAAATTTCGGCGCCATCGCTTCCGCGGGATCGCGTCCGAGGTCGATGGCAGCCTGATGGAAAAGATCCTTGCTGATCTTCAGCCGCAGGATCATGCATTCGCCGTCGTCCTCCCAGACGCCATCAGGCCGGCTGGCACCACATCGATATCGCCATGCTTCTGCAGCCGGCGATGCTCCCGCCCGTCACAGCGGCATTGCGCTCGCACAGGTCGGCCGACGTGGATTCCGAGGCGATGATAGGGTGTCCCTGCAATATGGGTGCGGCCGGGCGGAATGCGCAGCAGCTCGGCCTCCAAGCCGCGCCAGCCACGCCCCCTGCTCGTTGCAAGGATGGTCGCGCTTCCTGCTTGCGGATGATCGTTCATTGGTCCGTCCCATTCGCTTTCGAATGGTACGGAGACTATCCCAAGCGTCATTTCCGCGGCAAGAAGCGGATTGGGTGAGTTCTCAATCGTGCCGTGACAGGAAAGTGGAAACGGTCGTCAGGCAAAGCTGCTTTTCCTCGACATGCGGCATATGGCTGGAATTTTCGAAGAGCACCCATTCGCAGCCGGGAACGTGTTCGAGATAGGGCCTTACCACCAGGGGTGTCGCCTCGTCGTATTTTCCCGAGATCAGCAGCGTCGGGGCCTCGATGCGGTCGAGCCTGGTTTCGATCGTCCAGTCCTTCATCGTGCCGATGACGTGAAACTCGGTCGGGCCGTTCATGTTGCGGTAGACGGTATTGTCCTCGTCCATGATCGCGAAGGTGCGCGCCACTTCAGGCGGCCACGGCACCACGCGGCAGACATGGCGGTCATAGAAGACGCGCGAGGCGGCGATATAGTCCGGATCGGCGAGGCTTCCCGCCAGCTCATGCTTCAGCAGCGTGTCCTGCACCTCCTGTGGCAGTTCCTGCCTTAGCCGGTTCGCCTCCGAAACCCAGGTGTGCATGTTGGCCGGCGAATTGGCGATAACAAGCGCCTTCAGGCCTTCAGGCCGGCGCACCGCATGTTCGGCGCCGAGCATGCCGCCCCAGGACTGGCCGAGAAAGGCATAACGATCCTGAATGCCGAGATGGGAAAGCAGCGCATCCAGTTCTTCGAGGAACAGGCCGACCGTCCAGAAATCCGGACCCTTTTCCGGAAGGCGGGTGGAATTGCCATTGCCGAGCTGGTCGTAATGGATGACCGGGCGGCCGTCGAGAGCGGCGATATCCTTGAAGGAATCGACATAATCATGGGTGCAGCCGGGTCCGCCATGGGCGACGACGAGCGGCAGCTTGCCACTGGCAAGCGAACCGGTGACGCGATACCAGGTGCGATAGTCGCGAAAGGGCAAATAGGCTTCTTTGGTCGTGACTTCGCCCACGGGCGTCTCCATCTCTTGGCCGTATGAAAAAAGCATAACGCGGCGGCAACGGTGAAGGCAGCTATCACAAGTTATAGGGTGGCCAATGATGGGTCGGCCGGTCTTCGAGCAGGCGGTAATGGGTGGCGCGCACCACGGCCTGGGTGCGGTTGCGGGCGCCGAGTTTCTTGGCCGCGGCGTTCAGATGCATGACGACGGTCGGCACGGAACGATCGATGATGCGGGAAATTTCCTTGGCGGAATAACCTTCCGCCGAATGGCGCAGGCATTCGCGTTCCCGCTCGGTCAGCCGGATCGTGCCGACGCTTTTCGCCCGCGTGTCGAAAAGCGTATAGGCGCTCTCATGGAAGACGTGGGCCAGCAGGTTGAAGTCGGCGATATAACGCAGGGCGTGCCGTTCGAACTCGTCGTTACCGCCGAAGCGGATGCCGGTGACCGTCGCATAGTCGCCGCGTGGCATATGGACCGGGACGGTGACGCCGGTCGACATGTCGCGTTCGCTCAAATAGCGCGTCACCGGCGCCGTGTCCTCGTTGATGAAACCCCTGATCAGCGTGTCGGCGTCCGGGTCGTAGTTCCAGAAGAAGGGTGCGGAGGTGCGCAGCGCCACCTGTTGCACCGGATCGATACGGAAATAGCCTTGATTGAACCAGTAGTCGTGCATGTCGTCGGAAATGTTCCTGAGCTTCAGCAGCGACGGTATCATGATCGCGCCGTCGAGATCGTAGGGCACCGGCGTGTAGTCGTAGATCAGCGCCTCGAAGCCGATCTGCTTCATCGCCTCGAAGGCCTGATCGATCCGGCCGTCCAGCGTTTCATGCGCTGTGAACTGCGCTCTGATCGTTCCGATATCGTCAAGCACGGGCTGCTCCAGTTTCGACGTGGCGCCCTACCCTATCACTTCTTATAGCTGGCACGGAACGCGATTTACGATAAAAAAATAACCACGCCCAAATATTGAGCAAGTGAAACCTTCTGCCGGAGCGATCAATGTGGCGTGAAATACAGCCGGACGAGCGATTCGAGATCGATGTCGATGGTTATCGCATCGTTGCTTACAGTTTCGGAGCCGGCAGTGAGACGGTTTTCTGCCTGAACGGCGGGCCGGGTCTGCCCTGCGATTACCTGCGCGAGGCGCATTCCTGTCTCGTCGACAAGGGCTATCGTGTCGTCGCTTTCGATCAGCTCGGCACCGGCGCTTCCGACCGGCCGGACGATCTCTCGCTCTGGACAATCGGCCGTTATGTCGAGGAGACGGAAACGGTGCGCAAGGCGCTGGGGCTCGGTAAGGTCCACATGCTCGGCCATTCCTGGGGCGGGTGGCTGGCGATCGAATATGCGCTGACTTACGCTCAGAACCTGAAGACGCTGATTCTCGAGGATACCGTCGCCGACATGCCGCATCTGATCTCGGAGCTGGAACGGCTGCGTGCAGCACTCGGTCCCGAAACCGTATCGATGATGCAGAAACACGAGTCGCAGGGCACCTACAATCATCCGGAATATCTCGCCGCCGTCACCATCCTCAACTACCGCCACGTCTGCCGTCTGCCGGAATGGCCGGCGCCGGTGCGCCGCTCGCTCGACGATTGGAACATGGCGCCCTACGAGACGATGCAGGGACCGAACGAGTTTCTCTATATCGGCAACCTCAAGGACTGGAACCGCATCCCCGATCTGCCGCGGCTGACGCTGCCGGTGCTCATCACGACGGGAGAGCATGACGAGCTGACGCCGGCCTGTGCGCTCAGGATGAAGCTTGCGCTGCCGAATGCCGAGCTGAAGGTATTTGCCAATGCCAGCCATATGCCGTTCTATGAGAACCCGCAGGATTATTATCCGGCGCTTCTCGATTTTCTCGCCCGGCACGAGGCACACTGATGCAGCACAAAGCGGAGCGAAGCCGACGAAAACAGAGAGGCGATCGCCGTCATGCATCGCTATAAATTCGTTCTGACGCGACCGCTGCAGTTCCTGCCCGTCATTTTCGGCATCAGCATCATCACTTTCATTCTGGTCCGGCTGATCCCCGGAGACCCGGCGCGCAACATCCTCGGCACGCGCGCCACGCCGGCGGCCCTTGCCAGCATCCGCGCCCAATACGGCCTCGATCAGCCGATGTGGCTGCAATATGTCTATTTCCTCAAGAACCTCGCCAATGGCGAGATGGGCAAGTCGATCCTCTACAAGATCGACGTGCTGAAGCTGATCGTTACCCGCATCGAGCCGACGCTTGCGCTCGTCGCCGCGAGCGTCGTGCTGTCGGTGCTGATCGCGGTGCCGATGGCGGCGATCGCTGCGCGCAATGCCGGCCGGGCGCCGGACCATGCGGTGCGCATCGTCTCGACCTTCGGCATCGGCTTTCCGCCCTTCTGGCTGGGACTGATGCTGATCATCCTCTTCAGCGTCGAACTCGGCGTGTTGCCGGTTTCGGGCTACGGCGCGACGATTGGCGAAAAGCTGTCGCATCTCGTGCTGCCGAGCCTGACGGTGGCGCTGTCGCTTTCGACCGTGCTGACGCGCAGCCTGCGGGCGGCGATGATCGAGCAGCTGAAATCGGATGTCGCGACGGCGGCGCGCGCCCGTGGCATGCCCGAAGGCATCGTCTTCTGGCGACATGTGCTGCCGAATTCGTTGGTACCGACGATCAACCTGCTTGCCGTCAACATCGGCTGGCTGATCGGCGGCACGGTGGTGGTCGAGAGCGTCTTTGCGCTGCCCGGCATGGGACAGCTGCTCGTCAGGGCGATCTTCTCGCGCGACTATATGGTGGTCCAGGGTGTCGCCATGGTCTTTGCCTGCGCCACCGTGCTCATCAACTTCATCGCCGACATCGTCACCGTCGCCGTCGATCCGAGGGTGAAGCTATGAGCATCGAGGCGATTGCTCCCGCATCTCTCGGCTGGCGCCGGTTCTTCGGCCGGCGGCTGATGCTTGCCGTCGGTGCCGGCCTGCTGTTGTTCTTCGTCCTGCTGGCGATCGGCGCGCCCATTGTCGCACCCTACGATCCGATCATGCAGAATGCCGATGTGCGGCTGCAGGCGCCTTCGCTGTTGCATCCCTTCGGCACCGACAATTTCGGCCGCGATATCCTCTCTCGCGTTATCTGGGGCGCGCGCCTCGACCTGCAGATGGCGCTGATCGGCGTCATTTTTCCCTTCCTGATCGGCACGACGGTCGGCACGATTGCCGGCTTCTTCGGTGGGATCGTCGATGCGCTGTTCATGCGTCTTGTCGATATCATTCTTGCCTTCCCCTTCCTGGTGCTGATGCTGTCGATCATCGCAATTCTCGGCCCTGGCCTCGGCAGCTTCTATATCGCCATGGCGCTGGTCGGCTGGGTCTCCTATGCGCGGCTGATCCGGGCGCAGATGCTGGTGCTGAAAAGCAGCGACTATGCCGTCGCCGCCGTCAGCCTCGGCTTCAGCCGCACGCGCATCATGTTTCGCCATCTGCTGCCGAACGCGATCGCCGGCTCGATCGTCTTTTCGATGTCGGATGCGACGCTGGTGCTGCTTAGCGGCGCCGCCGTCAGCTATCTCGGCCTCGGCGTCCAGCCGCCGATCGCCGAATGGGGCGTCATGGTCGCGGAAGGACAGAGTTTCATCACCACGGCCTGGTGGATCACGCTGTTTCCCGGCCTTTCCATCGTCTGTCTCGCCTTCGGCTTCAGCATGCTGGGCGATGCGCTCGGCGAGCTGCTGGGGGTGCACGAATGAGCGGCTCCGTACTCTCCGTCCGTGATCTTACCGTCAGGGCGCATGTCGATTCCGGCCCGCGCACGCTGCTCGATGCCGTCTCGCTCGATCTCGGCAAAGGCGAGATCCTTGGTCTTGTCGGCGAAAGCGGCTCGGGCAAGAGCCTGTTCTGCCGCTCCCTGGTGCGCCTGATGCCCTCTTCGCTGCTGAAGATCGAGAGCGGCAGCGTGCTGCTCGAAGGACGCGACCTCATGCGGGTCGATGATCGCGAGATGCTGAAGGTGCGCGGCGGCGAGATCGGCATGATCTTCCAGAACCCGACCAGCCATCTCGACCCGGTGATGCGGATCGGCGATCAGATTGCCGAGGGCATCCGCTATCATCAGGGCCTTGGCGCCCGCGAGGCCCGCGCCGCGGCGACAGATATCCTGGCGCAGGTCGGCTTCCCCGATCCCGTGCGTCAGTACGACAGCTATCCGCATGAATTTTCCGGCGGCATGCGACAGCGGGCGATGATCGGCGTGGCGCTATCCTGCAATCCGAAAATCCTGATCGCCGACGAGCCGACGACGGCGCTCGACGTGACCATTCAGGCGCAGATCCTGCGGTTGTTGATCGACATTCGCGACCGGCGCGGCCTGTCGATCATTCTGATCACCCACGATCTCGGCATCGTCGCCCAGACCTGCGACCGCATCGCCGTGCTGCGCGGCGGCAAACTGCTCGAAGAGGGGCCGAAGCGGACGATCCTGACGCGGCCGCAGCATCCCTATACGATCAACCTGATCAACAGCCACCCTTCCCTGCCGGGCGAGACAGCGGCGCCGCTGCCCGAAATTGCCGAGGCCGGCCAGCCGGCGAGGCCCTTGCTCGAAATCGATGATCTCCACGTACGTTTCAGAGCCGGTGGCGCCCTGCTTAAGGGCGGCGCCAAGACGGTGAGCGCCGTTGCCGGCGTCAGCCTGCAGATCATGCCGGGCGAGACGGTCGGCATCGTCGGCGAATCCGGCAGCGGCAAGAGCACGCTTGCCCGCGCCGTGCTCGGCCTCACACCGCTTTCCTCAGGCCACGTCACTTTCGACGGCGTCGATCTGGCGCTGCAGAAGAGCGCGGGCCTCGCAAAGCTGAGACGCGAGACGGCGATGGTCTTCCAGGACCCCTATAACGCGCTCAATCCGCGCCTGACCATCGGGCAGATGCTGGCCGAGGTCCTGAAGGTGCAGGGCAAGGTCGCCAAAGCCGATATTCCGGCGCGAATCAATGCTCTGCTCGACCTCGTCGGCCTCGAACGCGAATTTGCCGGCCGCAAGCCGCGCAGCATGAGCGGTGGCCAGTGCCAACGCGCCGGCATCGCCCGCGCGCTGGCCGTCGACCCGAAACTGATCATCGCCGACGAGTGCGTCGCCGCCCTCGACGTCACCATTCAGGCGCAGATCATCGAGCTCTTTCGCGAGCTCACGGCGAAGATGAGCCTCACGCTGATGTTTATCGCCCACGATCTCGCGATCGTCCGCAATCTCTGCGAACGCGTGGTTGTGATGTATCGCGGCGAGATCGTCGAGGAAGGCCGTTCCGAAGAGGTGTTCGCGCGGCCGAAGCATCCTTATACGGCGGCGCTGATCGCCGCCATTCCCGACATCGATCCTGACAAACCGCTGCTGCAAGGCGCCGGTGGCAAGGACGATCCGCAATCGATACCGATCCAGCCCATCAAACGCATGCCATAACAACGAAGGGAACGAATTCATGACAAACAGGTGGAAATCAATCGGGCTTGCAGCCTTGCTCGCCGGCCTGACGCTCAGTGCAAGTTATGCCGAAGCCGCCGGTGTGCTGACCATCGGCCGCCGCGAGGATTCGACGACATTCGATCCGATCAAAACCGCGCAGAACATCGACAACTGGGTATTCTCCAACGTCTACGACGTGCTGATCCGCGTCGACAAGACAGGCACGAAACTGGAGCCGGGCCTTGCCGAAAGCTGGACCGCTTCGGATGACGGGTTGACCTACACGTTCAAGATCCGCGACGCGAAATTCTCCGACGGTTCGCCGCTGACCGCGGAAGATGCCGCCTACAGCCTGCTGCGCATCCGCGACGACCCCGCCTCGCTCTGGAGCGATTCCTACAAGGTGATCGATACGGCGGTCGCGACCGACGCGCACACGCTGACGATCAAGCTCAAGAACCCGTCTGCGCCGTTCCTTTCGACGCTGGCGCTGCCGAATGCCTCCGTCATCTCCAAGAAGGGCATGGAAACGCTGGGTGCCGATGCCTACGGCGAGAAGCCGATCGCATCCGGCGCCTTCGTGGTCGAGGAATGGCGGCGCGGCGACCGCGTCATTCTGAAGAAGAACCCGAACTTCTGGCAGGCCGACCGCGTCAAGCTCGACGGCGTCGAGTGGATCTCGGTGCCCGACGACAACACCCGCATGCTGAACGTTCAGGCCGGCGAGCTGGACACGGCGATCTTCGTTCCCTTCTCCCGCGTCGAGGAGCTGAAGAAGGACCCGAACCTCAACGTCGATATCGATGCCTCGACCCGCGAGGATCATCTTCTGATCAACCATGCGCATGGCGCGCTCGGCAAGAAGGAAGTCCGCCAGGCGCTGGATCTTGCGATCGACAAGAAGGCGATCGTCGATACCGTCACCTTCGGCCAGGGCACGGTCGCCAATTCCTACGTTCCGAAGGGCGCGCTCTATTACTATGCCGACAATCTGCAGCGGCCTTATGATCCCGAAAAGGCAAAGGAGATGCTGGCTGCTGCCGGCGCCTCCGACCTGACGCTGAACTATCTGGTGCGCGCCGGCGACGAAGTCGACGAACAGACGGCCGTGCTCGTCCAGCAGCAGCTGCAGAAGGCCGGCATCACCGCCAATCTGCAGAAGGTCGACCCGAGCCAGGAATGGGACATGATCGTTGCCGGCGACTACGACGTCTCTGTCAACTACTGGACCAACGACATTCTCGATCCGGACCAGAAGACCACCTTCGTCCTCGGCCACGATTCCAACAACAACTACTCGACCAATTACAAGAACGAGGCGGTGAAAGAACTGGTGGCCAAGGCTCGTCTCGAGCTCGACCCGAAGAAGCGCGAACAGATGTATGTCGAATTGCAGAAGATGGCGAAGGACGACGTCAACTGGATCGACCTCTATTACAGCCCCTATATCAACGTCTCGCGCAAGAATATCGAGAACTTCTACCAGAACCCGCTCGGCCGTTTTTTCCTGGAAGATACGGTCAAGAACTGAGTTCGGGTAGCATGCAAATGCTCCGCCGCCGTAAAGGCGGCGGAGCCTCATTTATTGCTGCGACACGTGGATGAGGCCGCTTGCTACTCGGCGGCCGCGAGCTTGTCCTGCGTCCTGGTTTCGAAGTCGCTGGCGTCGTGGCGCTCGTGCAACTGGCTTGCGGGCTCGCCGGAGAGGCGGTTGACCATCCGGCCGCGTTGCACGGCCGGCCTGCTATGAATGGCGTCGGCCCAGCGCAGCACGTTCTTATAGTCCTCGACCTGCAGAAACTCGGCCGCGCCGTAGGTCCAGCCCTTCACCAAGCCGCCATACCAGGGCCAGACGGCAATATCGGCGATCGTATATTGGCTGCCCGCCAGATACTCGCTTTCGGCAAGGCGACGATCGAGCACGTCGAGCTGCCGCTTCACCTCCATGGCGAAGCGGTCGATCGCATATTCGATCTTGACAGGCGCATAGGCGTAGAAATGGCCGAAGCCGCCGCCGAGATAGGGGGCGCTTCCCATCTGCCAGAACAGCCAGGACAGGCATTCGGCGCGGTCGGCTGGCTCGGTCGGCAGGAAGGCGCCGAACTTCTCGGCGAGATAGGTCAGGATGGCGCCGGATTCGAAGACACGGATCGGCTTAGGACCACTGCGGTCCATCAGCGCCGGGATCTTGGAATTGGGGTTGACCGCGACGAAGCCGCTGCCGAACTGGTCGCCATCGCCGATCTTGATCAGCCAGGCGTCATATTCGGCGCCGCTGTGGCCGAGCGCCAGCAGTTCCTCGAGCATGATGGTGACCTTCTGGCCGTTCGGGGTGCCGAGCGAATAGAGCTGCAGCGGATGACGGCCGATCGGCAGTTCCTTGTCATGCGTCGCTCCCGCGATCGGGCGGTTGATGCTGGCGAACTGGCCGCCATTCGCCTTGTTCCAGGTCCAGACCTTCGGGGGTGTATAATCGGAAGAACCGCTCATCTTTCAAACTCCTGGGATTGGTCAGACAGAGTGCGGCGCAGGTTGGGTTGCCGCATTTTTCCTGACATAGCAGAGGCGATGAGGTTTTGTCACAGGTGTCGGCGCGGTTTCACGCAATCGTCAGAGTCTTGGCAAAGCTGAAGAAAACCGCTGCTTCAGGCATCCGCGTCGGGAAGACGCCTGCCTGTTGCCGCTGAAAACAGATGTTCGCTGGCAGACCGCAAGGCGAAGCGGATCGCGTCGCCCGGCCTTACGGCGATGCGCTCGCGAAACAACATATTGACGTTTTCTTCCCCGATCCGGGCCCCCTCGATCCGGGCAACGACCTGCGTTTCCGCGCCTGTGGGCTCGACGACCACGACCTTCGCCGGTGTTCCATCATCGGCGATGACGAACTGTTCCGGCCTGATGCCATAGATGAGTTCTTCGCCGGGATCGGCCGTCCCGGGACGCAGCGACAGCGGCATGGCGACGCCGCTTTCGGTGCGAAAGATCGAAGGCGCGTCGGCCTGGATGCGGCCCTTGAGCAGGTTCATCGCCGGCATGCCGATGAAGCCGGCGACGAAGGTGGTTGCGGGGCGATCATAGATTTCCAGCGGGGTTCCGATCTGTTCGACAATGCCGTCGCGCATCACGACGATGCGGTCGGCCATGGTCATCGCCTCGGTCTGGTCATGGGTGACATAGACGGTGGTGATCTTCAGCCGCTGGTGAAGCTCCTTGATCTCGGCGCGCATCGCCACGCGCAGCTTGGCGTCGAGATTGGAAAGCGGTTCGTCGAAGAGGAACACTTTCGGATCGCGCACGATCGCGCGGCCCATGGCGACGCGCTGGCGCTGGCCGCCCGAGAGATGACGCGGAAGGCGGTCGAGATAGGGTTCCAGCGCCAGGATCTTTGCGGCGGACTGCACTCGGTGGCCGATCTCGTCCTTGGCCGTGCCGCGCAGCTTCAGGGAAAAGCCCATATTCTCGGCCACCGTCAGATGCGGATAGAGCGCATAGCTTTGGAACACCATGGCAATGTCGCGCTCCTTCGACGGCAGGTCGTTGACCATGCGGTTGCCGATTGAAAGCCGGCCGCCCGAGATCGTTTCCAGGCCGGCGATCATGCGCAGCAGCGTGGACTTGCCGCAGCCGGACGGTCCGACGAGCACGATGAATTCACCATCCTCGATATCGACGTCGACACCGTGAATGACCGGCAGGTTGCCGTAGGACTTGCGGATGTTGTGAAGCGCAATCGACGCCATGATATTCCCTCCCCCACGAGAACAGGATGATTTCAGGCCGCGCCCTCGCCCTCATGATTGACCGCCGTGCGGGTGCCCGAGGAGAACATGATCAAGGCGAAGAGCGGTTCGGTACCGAGCGCGCGCGCCCAGTGCCTGATATTGCGGGGAATCCGGATGGCGTCGCCGGCTTCGAGCCGGTAGAGCGCATCGCCGAGCTTGTGCTCGCAATGGCCGGAAACGACGTAGAGGATTTCCTCGCAATCGGGATGCGAGTGCAGCTGGTTGCGCTCGCCGGGATTGATCCGGCAGGTGCCGAAGGTCATCTCGGCGCCGGGCGTGCCGTCACCAGTGATCTTCCAGTTGAGTTCGCCCCAGCTGGTCGGCATGAATTCGCCGCCGGCTTTCCTGAAAATGACATCGGTATCGGTCAAGGCTGTCGCTCCCCTGTCAGAGATTGGTGGTGACGCCGGCATCCGCGCGTCTGTAGAATTCGAAGAGCTTCATGATCTCGCGGGCGATTTCGAGCGTGCCCCTGGAGATCGGCGTGCCGGAGAGGATCGCATCCGTCAGATGCAGGATTTCGGGCACATAACCGAGATAAAACAGGTTGTTGTTGTAGAGCTGGCCGAGCGAATGCTCCGGCTCGTAGAACAGCGCCGCATTCTCGTCCGGCTGGATGAAGCTCGCGGCACGGCCATAGGACGGCAAGTCGGCCTTGCGGAAGTAGGTCAGCCGGCTGCCGTTTTCGACGATGGCGTTGGCGCCTTCGCCGATGATTTCGACCCGCTCGAAGATGCTGCCGCCCGACTGGCCGGCGGCAAGATGCAACGTGCCGATTGCCCCGGAGCGGAAGCGCAGGCTGGTGACGGTCGCGCCCGTCGACGCTTCCCATTCATAACCAGCCCGTTCGATCTCGCCGCCGAGGAAGTTGAGGATCGCGCCCGGATGGTAGATATGGTCGAGAAAGCTCTGCATCTTGACGAGATCAGCGCGGTCTTCCTGGCTCGGCAGGCTCTGGGGATAGCGGACATTGATCGAGGTCAGCCGGCCGAAACCCGGCGAGCCGATCAGATCCTTGAGCTTTTCGATTGTGGGGAAAAAGGTCTTCTTCAGGCCGGTCATCACCATGCGGCCGGCCGCGCTACTTGCCGCCTGCAGCCTTTCGATGTCCGCAAGGCTTGCCGCCGTCGGCTTTTCCATCCAGACGTGAGCGCCTGATGCAAGCGCGTCGAGCGCCAGGTCGGTCGCCTGCACCCGGCCGTCGGGATGATAGGCGGTGACGAGAAAGACCAGCTCCGGCTTTTCCCGTTCGAGCATCTCGCGATGGTCGGTATAGGCTTTTCCGGCGCCGAAGAGTTTTGCGAATTTCTCGGCGCGGCCGAGATCGAGATCGCAGATGCCGGCAAGCTCGACCGGCGCGTAACGCAGCGCCGGATAGACATTGCGATAGGCATGACCGCCGGCGCCGATGAAGCAAGCCTTGATGCGGTGATCGAATTCGAAATTGTAGCGGATTTCCCGCTGGACATGATGCGACATGGTCAGCCCTTGATTGCCCCCTGCGTTAGCCCCTCGGTGAAGCGGCGCTGCATCAGGATGTAGAGAAGAATGATCGGCAGGAATGAAATGACGGTCCCGGAAAAAACCAGGCGGTAATCGGAAGCATAGGTGCTGGCGAAGCGGACGAGCCCGAGCGGCAGCGTCTGCACCTCGGGACTGATCAGCACGATCAGCGGCAGGAAGAAATCGTTCCAGGTGGAGAGCGCGCTGATGATCACGAGCGCCTGCACCGCCGGCGTCGAGATCGGCAGAAAGACCTTGGTGAGGATCTGCAGATGCGAGGCGCCGTCGATCTTGGCGGCCTCGATCAGATCATCAGGCACGCCGATGAAGAAGCTCCGCATCAGGAATATGCCGAAGGGAATGCCGTTGCTGACCTGCACCAGCACGATACCAGCAAGCGTGTTGACGAGGTTCAGCCCGAAAAGCACCTGATAGAGCGGGATGACGATCGCCTGGACGGGCACGGTCAAGCCGAGGATGAAGGCGTAGAACAGCCATTCCCGGCCGGGAAAACGGATCTTGGCAAGCGCATAGCCGGCCGGCGCACAGGTGATCAGCGACAGGGCGACGACGCCGATGAGATTGATGAGGCTGTTGCCGACGAGTTCGCCGAACCCGCCGATCTGCCATGCATCCAGATAGTTCCGCCACATCAGGTCGGCGGGCCAGGTGAAGGGGTCGGCCTGGCCGATCTCGGCCTCGGTCTTGAAACTCGAGACCACCAGCCAGACGAAGGGGGCTAGGATGAGGATCAGTGCCGGGGTCAGGGCCAGCGCCACCGGCCATTCGCGATGACGGACGCTCATTGCGAAAGCCTCGCACGCCAGCGGTTGAAGACGATGGTGATGGTGATCGCAAGCAGGCTGAGCAGGATGCAGAGTACCGCCGCAAGCCCGTGATCCTGGGACTGGAAGGCAAGCCGGTAGATATAGGTGGTGATCAGCTCGCTCTGGTAGAACGGCCCGCCATTGGTCATGACGAAGACCGTGGCGAAGCCCTTCAGCCCGTTGATCATCGCCAGCGAGACGACGAAGGTCGTCACCTCACGAAGCCCCGGCAGCGTCACGTAGATCAGTTTCTGGAAGGCGTTGGCGCCGTCCACTTCGGCCGCGTCGTAGAGCGAGCGGTCGATGTTCTGCAGGCCGGCGATGAAGAGCAGCATGTAGAGGCCGAAGCCCTGCCACGAGCTTGCGATATTGACGGAAAAGAGCACCAAAGCGGGATCGGACAGCCAGCCTTGGGTGAAGGCGCCGAGCCCGATCCGCGTCAGCGCGGTATTCAGCAGGCCGAAGAACGGATCGTAGATATTGGCCCAGATGACGCCGACCACCGCCAGCGACACCAGATGCGGCAGGAAGAAGGCGGTGCGGAAGAAGACCTGGGTGATCCGCAGCCTGCTGACGGCAAGCGCCAGCAGAAGACCGAGCCCGCCTGCCATCACCACATGATAGGCCAGCCAGAGGAATGTATGGACGAGGCTCTTCCAGACGATCGGATCGTGTGCGGCCTTGGCGTAATTGTCGAAGCCGACGAAACTGGCGGAGGTATTGAAGCCGGCTGAACTGTTGAAGCTCAGCCAGAAGGTGGCGGCGATCGGCAGCAGGGTGAAGACGGCATAAAGGCCAAGCGCCGGCGCCATCAGCCACAATGCGGTGCGGGCATCGCCAGCGGATGAGTCAGATGTGGCAGCCCCCGTCGTCCGGCGTTTGGACATACGGACGGACAGGCCGCCCGTATGTCCCGCCACGGCAGGCGCATCCCTGAGAGGAGCCACGACCTTGCTTCCGGGCGTTTCTGGAATGACCACTATTTCGCCTCTGCCATCTTTGCCTGGATCTGCTTCATGCCGTCCTCGCCGCCGATCTGGCCGGAGATCAGGCCCTGGATGACCTGGAAGTAGGTGTCGAGTACCGGGCCGGGCAGATAGACGCTCGGATTGTAGCCGACGCCGCCGGCGGCAGCCGCGAAGATGTCCTTCAGCACGGGCGTCGGCGGCTCGACGCCCAGGATTTCGCGCGGATAGATCATCGTGCTTGCCGGATCCTGCGCGCGCTTCTTCATCACCGCATCGGACAGCATGAAGTCGATCCATTTCATCGCGAGTTCCGGCTGTCTGGAGTTGACCGGCACCAGCCAGCTCCAGCCGACGCCGCCGGTCGGTATCGCCGCACCCTTGATGTCGGAAGGCATGGGCGCGTAACCGGCATTGGCTAGATCATAACCGGCCTTGCGGGCATTGGCGGTGAACCACGGGCCGGCAACGAACATCGCCGCGCGCTTGTTGAACCAGAGGCGGGAGGCGCCATCGAGATCGAGGCCGGCCATTTCCTTCTTGATGTCGCCCGCCTCGACCAGCTTCTGTAGCCGGACGGCGCCGGCGGCGACCGAAGGATCGTCCCAGGCGATTTCGCGGCGTAGCGCCTTGCCGATCACCTCTTTACCGCTCGCCGATTGTAGCAGATTGCCGAAGAGGTGGCCGGCACTGCCGGTGGTGCGCGGGCCGATGGCGATCGGCTGCAGACCGGTCTCACCGATCGATTTCAACAGTGCTTCGAACTCGGTCCAGGTCGCCGGAATCTTCCAGCCGGCCTGCTCAAAAATATCCTTGTGATACCAGATGCCAAGCGCATCGAGGCCATCGGGAACCTCGTAGATTTCGCCGCCGAACTGGCCCTTCAGCTCGGTGTAGAGCCAGGGATAGATCTGGTCCTTCCAGCCGCGTTTTTCATATTGCTCGGTGAGCGGCATGACCTGCTTGGCGTTCTTGACGACGCTGATGCGGCCGATGCCGGAGTTGGTGAGGATCACGTCGGGGCCGGCGTCCGACTGGATGGCCGCCTGCACCGCGCCGTTGCTGATCGTCCCGGTCGGCGGCATGAATTCGACGGTCACGCCGAGATTGGCCTTTTCGAAATCGGCCTTGATGCCGTTCCACAGCTGGGCCACCAGCGGTTCGGTGATCTGTTCCGGACCCCACATTTTCAGGGTTTCGGCATGCGCCAGCGAACTTGCGGCGATCATCGCCGCCAGTGCCGTGCTGCGGGCAAGAAATTTCAGCATTGCTCCCTCCTCCGGCCGCTCCACGGCCACGTTTTTCACTTGTCGAAAAGGAGACCTCCCTCTCCTTCGCTCCACTGGCATTTCATCCGGCTAACGCGCTGGATTTTCCCTCTGAAACCGAGCCATGACGGCCTGCTGGACGTCGCTGATATGAGCGTGCATCAGGGTCTTTGCGCGGGTAATGTCGCGCGCCCGGAACGCCTGCAGGATCTGATCGCGCTCCTCGGCCGCCCTCTCGGCCAGATCGCGGCTCTCGTTGGCGATCGAGCGGCAAATCTGGATCTGCAGCGCGAGCCGCGCCAGCGTTTCGATCAACGGCGCGCTTCCCGAAAGCTCGGCGATGGTCTCGTGAAACTCCTTGTCGCGAATGCCGTAGGTCTCCATGTCGCCGCGGCGAAGTGCCGCCACCGCCTCATCGAGGATGCGCTCGAAACCGGCGATGTGCCGGTCGCTCATCTGTGGAACGGCGAGCTCGACGGCGAAGCATTCAAGCGTCTTGCGTAGATCGTAGAGATCGTCGATCTCCTTCGGCGTGAAGCTGCGCACGAAGAAGCCGCGATACGGCTTGATCTCGATCAGCCCTTCCTTGGCGAGCGTGCCGATCGCTTCGCGAAACGGTGTGCGGCTGACCTGCAGGCGCTCCGTCAGTTCCTTTTCATCGATCGAGACGCCGCTCGGCAGCTCGCCGGAGACGATCAGGCGAACGATTTCCTCGTAAATCCGCTCGCGAAGGGTGAGGTGGCGCGGTGCGTTCATGGTCTCCATTTCCGTCTGGCATTCGTGATTTTAGTATGCAATATACGAAAGAATATACAATATGGAAAATACAAAATCGGGAATTTTATCTAGAGAATGTCGGAGATCGATCAAAAAGGGAGGAAAACCAATGGGAAAGGTCTATATCGTCGGCACTTGCGACACCAAGGGTGCTGAACTGAGCTACGCCAGGGAGGTGGTTCTTTCGGCCGGAACCGAGGCTGTTCTGGTCGATGTCGGCACGCTTAGGGAAGGCACCGGCGCCGATGTCCAGGCGCGTGACGTCGCCGCATTTCATCCTGAGGGCGCTGCGGCCGTGCTCGGGCAGACCGATCGGGGAGCGGCGGTTTCGGCCATGGCCAAAGCGCTGACGGCATTCCTGAAATCGCGCAACGACATCGGCGCCGTGCTCGGCCTTGGCGGCACCGGCAATACCGCGCTGGTGACGGAGGCGATGCGAACGCTTCCGATCGGCCTGCCGAAACTGATGGTCTCGACGGTCGCCTCGGGCAATGTGGCGCCCTATGTCGGCCCGAATGATCTCACCATGATGTATTCGGTCGTCGACATCGCCGGCTTGAACGCCATCTCGCGCAAGGTAATCGGCAATGCGGCAAATGCGGCGGCCGGCATGGCCCGCAACCCCATCCCCGTCTCCAGCGATGATCGGCCGGGCATCGGCATGACCATGTTCGGCGTCACCACCTCCTGCGTCACCCAGCTCCGCGAAATGCTCGGCAAGACGCATGAAATCTACGTCTTCCATGCGACCGGCGTCGGTGGCCAGTCGATGGAGAAGCTTGCCGATTCCGGTCTGTTGCAGGGCGTAATCGATGTGACGACGACGGAGGTGCCCGACCTTCTCATCGGTGGCGTCTTTCCGGCGACCGAGGATCGCTTCGGCGCCATTATCCGCACCGGCCTGCCCTATATCGGCTCGGTCGGCGCCGTCGATATGGTGAATTTCGGCGCGCGGGACACCGTGCCGGCGCCCTTCCGCGACCGCAGGCTGCACGTCCACAATGCACAGGTGACCCTGATGCGCACCACCCCGGAGGAAAACCGCAGGATCGGCGCTTTCATCGTCGAGCGGCTCAACCAGATGCAGGGTCCGGTCCGCTTCCTGCTGCCGCTTCAGGGCGTTTCAGCGATCGACGCCGCCGGTCAGCCATTCCATGATCCCGAAGCCGACGAGGCGCTGTTTTCTGCCATTCGTGGCGGCTGGCGCGAGGCGCCGAACAGGCGCCTCGTCGAGATAGACGCCCATGTCAACAGTCCGGAATTCGCCACGGCACTCGTTGCCGGCTTCCATGAGATCCATGCCTGAGGAGAGAGTTTTGACCCGCATCGACAGAAACGACATTCTGAGCGAGCTTCGCCGCAAGATCGCCGAAGGCCTGCCGATCATCGGCGGTGGCGCCGGCACCGGCCTTTCCGCCAAGAGCGAAGAGGCCGGCGGCATCGATCTGATCGTGATCTATAATTCCGGCCGCTACCGCATGGCCGGCCGCGGCTCGCTTGCCGGCCTGCTCGCCTATGGCAATGCCAACGAGATCGTCAAGGAGATGGGCCGCGAGGTCCTGCCGGTCGTGCGCCACACGCCGGTGCTTGCCGGCGTCAACGGCACCGATCCTTTCATGCTGCCCGATCACTTCCTCGACGAGCTGAAGGCAATGGGTTTTGCCGGCATCCAGAACTTCCCGACCGTCGGGCTGATCGACGGCACGTTTCGCGCCAATCTCGAAGAGACCGGCATGGGCTTCGATCTGGAAATCGATATTATCGCCCGCGCCAACGCCAAGGACATGCTGACGACACCCTATGTCTTCAGCAGCGAGGACGCGATCGCGATGACCAAAGCCGGCGCCGACATCGTCGTCTGCCATCTCGGCCTGACCACAGGCGGCGCGATCGGCGCTGAAACGGCGCTGACCCTCGATGGATGCGTGGAGAAGATCAACGAATGGTCGGATGCCGCAAGGTCGATCCGCGACGACGTCATCGTGCTCTGCCATGGCGGGCCGATCGCCATGCCCGCGGACGCGGCCTATGTGCTTGCACGCTGCAAGGGTTGCAACGGCTTTTACGGCGCGAGTTCGATGGAGCGTTTGCCGACCGAGGTCGCGATCAGGGCGCAGGTCGAGGACTTCGTGAAGATATAGGCGCGGTTTGGACCGGCCGTACACCAGCTGCCGGTGCCTCCATTGCCAGCGCCGGCAGCGACATTATGGCATGACCATCGCGTCGCGGGTTTCCCTGGAGCCAAGGATCTCGTCCAGCTGACCGACAAGAACACGGCTGCCCTCCACGTCGGAAGCCATCCTGGAGAAGAGGTCCGCCATGCCGCGGAAGATGGTCGCCGCCGGATCATCTTCTCCCAGGAAATCGGCAATCTCCTGCATTTCGGCGACCCATCGATAGGCTTTCGGGTACATGTCGGGAATGGATTTCGACAGCTTGCGGTCGACGTCGGGAAGGCTTTCGGAGAGTTCGGCTTTCAGGCTTTCGGCAGCACCCGAACGCGATGCGGCAAGCAGCATGGCAGTGCCGAGGCCGATAAATCCCTTGTTGATGCCGGCATAACACATCTTCAGTGCCGAGGCGGCGCCGAGCGGTCCGTCGAGCCTGCGGATCCTGAGGCCGCAATCCTCAAGCAGCCGGCTCCGCTCGGCACGATCGCCGCTGATATAGATGGTCGGACCTGATTTGCCGGGAACCGGCGGCCCGCCGATGATCGCGCCATCGAGCACCTCCACGCCGCTGCCGTCGAACCGTGCCGCCAAAGCCTGCATGGTTTTTGGCGCAATCGCGTTGAGGTCGATGAAGGGCGGCGGCGCCGGCATCCTCGACGATATGTCCGCGACGAATTCGGCGATCTTGATCGCCTGCGCCGGCGGAACGATCGACAGGATCAGCTCGGCCTTTGTCAGCTCCTGGCGTCCGACCGGCACCATGCCGGCTGCCATTGCCCGCGCAATCGTCTGCTCGCTTCTGCCCTCGAGATGGGTCAGCACCGTGGCGCCGCGGTCGATCAGCCGTTTGGCGACAGCGCTTCCCATCGCACCCGATCCGATAATCGCAAAATGCGGCATGTGAACCTCAATAAGTGACGACATCGGGTTAGAACTGTTGCTGATGGCCATATCGTCAACTGCGACGATTCAGCCGGAGGTCCCGTTCTAAGCAAATGGCGGTTTTGTGAGGGCTACCGTTGCGAGGCCTTTCCTTGACATTCGTCAATGCCGCGACGGTTGAGACCGGTATGATCGGCGCTATCATTCGAATTCGAGGATATGGATTTCAATGTATCGAACAATCATCTGCGGCATCGGCACGGGTTCGAGGCAAACGGCAATCCGGCTTTTGCGCCGGGCTGCGGCATTGGCGGATGAAGGCGGAAGCATCGTCGTCATGCATGTCATCGAGATTATCCCGCGCCGTCACCTGACGGAGCTTCCCGAGGCATTCGAAACGACCGCCATCGTCGACGCCGAAAAGAAACTTGCATCGCTCTGCAAGGAAATGGGGATTTTGGCGACGATCGAGGTTCGCATCGGCATTGCCGCTTCCCAGCTCGTTTCCGTCGCAAGGGAGAAGTCGGCCGATCTCATCCTGCTGTCGTCGCATGTGACCGATATCACCGACTACGTCTTCTCCTCGATTGTCGACAAAGTCGTGCGCCACGCCGGGTGCTCGGTTCTCATCGATCGGCGTTTAGATCACGCATATGAGGGCGCGGCGTCTCAAGCCGAAGACGTGGCATTGTTCTAATCTCCACTGCGCTGGCGTGACCGTAGTGGCTTTGTCGCGCTGATATCGTCCGGCGACCAATTTACCCTCCCCGGCGGCGGCCCGGCAACCTATATCATCCCCAAGCCAACCAGCAGTATACGCTGCCCTCAGGAGATATGTATGAGCCAGGATCCCTATGAGCTTCTGGGCGTGAAACGGGATGCGACGCAAAAGGATATTCAAAGCGCGTTCCGCAAGCTCGCCAAGAAACTTCACCCCGACCTCAACCCCGGCGACAAAAAGGCAGAGGAGCGGTTCAAGGAAATTTCAACCGCTTACGAGATCTTGAGCGACGAGGAAAAACGCGGGCGTTTCGACCGCGGCGAGATCGATATTTCAGGCGCCGAGCGGGCGCAGCGCAATTATTACCGCGACTATGCCTCGAAGAGCGGCCCTGGCGATCCCTACCACAACAGTGCCGGATTTGCCGATTTCGGCGATGCCGACGATGTCTTTGCCAACTTCTTTTCACGCCGGGCCGGAGGCGGCCAGAGCCGTGGTCGTGGCCGGGACCGCCAGTTCTCGATGGAGGTCGATTTTCTCGAGGCCATCAACGGCACCAGGACCGAGGTCAAGCTGCCTGGCGGTCCCGCCCTTGACGTGCAGATCCCGCCGGGAACGCGCGATGGCCAGACTTTACGGCTGCGCGGCAAGGGCGAGCCGGGCATCGGAGGCGGTCCGGCGGGTGATGCCCTGATCGAAATCCATGTAGGCCCGCACCGCTTCTTCACGCGAGACGGCGACGATATCCGTCTGGAACTGCCGATCTCGCTCAATGAGGCCGTGCTCGGCGGCAAGGTTCGTGTGCCGACGCCGTCTGGGCCGGTCAATCTGACGCTGCCGTCGCATTCGAACACCGGCAAGGTCCTGCGCCTCAAGGGCAAGGGTGTTGCAAAACGCAGCGGCGGACATGGCGACGTCTATGTCTCCCTGAAGATCGTGCTGCCTGACAATCCCAACGAGCGGCTGACGGACCTGGTGAAGGAATGGGCGACGGCAAACTCGTATGATCCGAGAAAGAACATGGAGGCTTGATCATGGATGATCTCGAATTCCGTCTTTACTTGAAAATCGACATCGACCAGCTCGACCTCTGGATCGAACAGGGTTGGTTGATCCCCGAGACATCAGGCGGCCAACGGCAATTTCGCGACGCCGACGTCGCGCGTGCGCGGCTGATCCTGGACCTCATGGGAAACATGGGCGTCAACGAAGCCGGCGTCGATATCGTCATGGAACTGGTCGACGAGTTGCACGGCCTGCGGGGAACGATGGGCAGGCTGCTGACCGCCATCGGCAGGCAGGAGCGGGATGTTCAGCGCCGGCTGTTCGACAGCCTTGAGGAAATCGACAGATTTTAACGGGCGCCAGGTGACCCGCCGCCTCCCCGTTCCTATGCTGTGTACCAGTAGCGGACGATGTGGAAGAATAGCGGCGCTGCGAAGGTAATGGAATCCAGCCGGTCAAGCACGCCGCCATGGCCCTCGATCACGTAGCCCCAGTCCTTGGCATTGAGATCACGTTTGATCGCCGAGAGCACGAAGCCGCCGAAGAAGCCCGCGACGACGATGACGGTGCTGATGGCCGCGGCCTGCAACGGCGAGAACGGCGTCAGGCGATAGAGCAGCGTTCCCACAAGGATGGCCGAGGCGCCGCCGCCGAAGAGGCCTTCGAGCGTCTTCGATGGACTGATGTTCGGCGAGAAGCGATGCTTTCCCAGGAGCTTGCCCCAGACATATTGGAAGACGTCGCTGAGCTGCACCACGATGACGAGATAGACGAGAAGAAGGGCGGACGGCGTACCGGTCTGCAGCATCAGAAGTGCGGGAGCATGGCTGATCGAATAGACCGTCAGCATCAATCCCCATTGCACTCTGGCGGTCCGCGCCAGGAATTCGTTGACGTCGCCCGTCAAGGTCGCCACCGCCGGCAGGATCAGGAAGGCATAGACCGGGATGAAGATCGCAAAGAGGCCGTACCACGCCGTTCCGAGCAACAGGTAATGAAGTGGCAGGACGACGAAGAAGGACAGGAACAGCGCCAGGTGATCGCCGCGCCGCGATGGCGTCAGCGTCCAGAATTCGCGAAGCGCCATGAAGGACAGGAATGCGAACAGGACGACCACCGCGGTATCGCCGAGCAGAATCGCGCCGCCGAATATCGCGACCATGATCCACCATGAGCGAATTCGGGCATTGAGATTGTGGACGGTAGCGACGGATCCGGGCTCGGTCGCCCGCCGCTGAAGGGTGAAGCCAATGGCCGAGGCGACGGCCAACAGGCCGAGGATCGCGGCAAGCACGATGGAGAAATGGCTGGTCATGCGATGCGTTCTCCGTCTGCTAGCTCGATGACCGCGGCACGGGCGCGGGCCAGGAACGCGTCTTTTCCTTCGCCCGGTTCGACGCGGAGCGGCTTGCCGAAGCGCGCCGTGCAGGTGATCGGGACGATCAGCCAGCTTCCCTTGGGCAGGATGCGCTGAAGATTGTCGAGATGGATCGGCACGAGATCGACATCGGGGAAACGGCATGCAAGGCGATAGATGCCGCTGCGGAAGGGGGCGATCTCATCGCTGGCGCTTCTCGTGCCTTCCGGGAAGATCAGGACCGAGCGCCCCTCCTCGAGCAGGCGCTCGATCGGCTCCAGCGGGTTGCTGTCGGGCAGAGGCTTGCGGTCAATCAGGACGGCGCGCAGGCCTTTCTCGGCGATGAAACGGCGAAAGGCGGTCGTTCCCCAATAATCGCGCGCCGCAACCGGATGGGTCAGCCGTCGCACCGGCCACGGCAGGGCGGCCATGACGGCGACGGTGTCGACATGGCTGTTGTGATTGGCAAAATAGATGCGGCGGCGGGGGTCGGGCGTGCAGCCCCGCCACTCGCTGCGGGCGCCGACCACGATGCGGACGAAAAGCACGAGAAGGCGACGGATGAGTGCGATCATAATCTCTCCAGCGAGCGGGCAAGTCTTATCGTCCGCGTGGTGCAGGTGACGAGGCTTCCCGCCGCGATGATGACGGAGGCAAGGAGCAGCGACCAATGGCTGGCCGATATCAGCGTCTCCACGCTCTGGGCGACGAGGCCCGCCGTCAGTACCGCCATGCGGCGCTGCTTGGCCATGATGCCGCTGAAGTCCTGGGGAAGACCGACCGCTCCTCCGAAGACCCTGATATAGGCGGTGAGTGCGGCGAGCAGCGCAGCCAGCCAGCCGAGCCAGGCAAAGCCGCAGGCATAACCGGCTGCGACGAGAAGCAGGCTGTCGGCGATCCGGTCGGGGAATTCATTGTAGAGCGGCCCGCTCTTGGTTTTCTTGCCGCCTTCGATCGCGACCATGCCGTCCAGCAGATTGCAGACGAGCCGCATCTGCACCGAGATCGCGGCGCAAACCATGGCGATCGGATGGGCCGTGAAGAGGATGAGCGCCGCGCCGAGGCTGGCAAACAGGATCGAGAAAAGCGAAATGCCGTTTGGCGTGACACCGGTGCGTGCCAGCCACGCACTCAGGCCGATCGCCCAGGACGACGACCGGCTCGCGATCGGCCGCCGCGAGGCGTCTTCTTCATCACCCATTTCAATTTCCCCAACCCGATAGTTCTATGCATATCCTGCCGGAGTCGTCGCGCCAAGCCCCTGTAGATCCTGCCCGGCAAGCACGGTGGCGCCGAGCGTGCAGCCTGCCATGCCTCGTTTTTTCAGTCAGGTCGCGGTGGCCGATCAGCCTGATTTTTAAGCCCATTCGCGGCTTGACACATTTTTAGGCGCTACTATGATTTTTGAACCAAATGGTAAAAAAGGGGAACAATCAATGACCAAAGATATCCTGATTTCACGCCGGGCAGTGATCGCATCCGGCATTGCGCTTGGGGTCAGCGGCTTTGCCCCGCTGGCAAGAGCGGCCGCGCCGCTGAAAGTTGCCGGCATTCATGCCTCGCCGGTTGAAAATGCCTGGAACTCCTGTCTGCACAAGGCCCTGCAGGACGCGGCCAAGGAAGGCGTTATCGAATATGTCTTCTCCGAAGGTGTTTCCGGCACCGATTATCCCCGCGCCATGCGCGAATATGCCGAACAGGGCAACAAGCTGATTATCGGCGAGGCCTATGCGGTGGAGAAAGAGGCCCGGCAGGTCGCGGCCGACTATCCCGATACCGCCTTCGTGCTGGGTTCGAGCGGCGAGCAGGCCGGCGATAATTTCGGCGTCTTCGGCACCTGGAACCATGACGGCGCCTATCTTGCCGGCATGCTGGCGGGCAAGATGACCAAGTCGAATATCGTCGGTTCGGTCGGCGCCATTCCGATCCCCGAGGTCAACATGCTGATCAACGCATTCGCGGCCGGCGTCAAGGCCGTCAACCCGGAGGCAAAACACCTCGTCTCCTTCATCGGCACCTTCTTCGATCCGCCGAAGGCCCGCGAAGCCGGTCTTGCCCAGATCGACGCCGGCGCCGACATCCTGTTCGGCGAACGTATCGGCACCGCCGATGCCGCCAAGGAGCGCGGCATCAAATCGGTCGGCTCGCTGATCGACTATACACCGCGCTACCCTGACACGGTGTTTGCCAACGCCATGTGGTATTTCCGCCCGATCCTCAACGCTGCGATCGCCGATGTCGCGGCCGGAAAACCGGTCGGTCGGAACTACACCTCCTACGGCCTGATGAAGGAAGGCGGCAGCGATATCGTCTTCGTGAAGGGCGTGGCACCCGCCGATGCGGAGGCTGCGATGGAAGCCAAGCGGGCAGAGATCAAGGCCGGTACCTTCGAGGTTCCGAAGATGATGGACGAGCCGAAGTAATTCGGCTCATGCAAAGCGATGCGACCGACCTGGCGGCAGCGATCCGGCATGGCAAGCTGAGCGCAACTGAGGCGATGCAGGCTTCTCTTGAGGCCGCCGTGCGGCAGGCGCCGCTCGGCGCGCTCGCCTATGTCGATGCCGCCATGGGCCTCGCCTCGGCAGAGGAGCGTGACCGGGAGCGGCGGAGCGTGCCCGGTCGCTTTTCCATCAGGCCCTTTGCCGGTGTGCCGAGTTTGGCGAAGGATCTTGGCGGCCCCTTCGCCGGGCTGCCGGTCACCGCCGGTTCCCGTCTCTTCGAAAGAAAGGGCGGCGAAGCGGATTCCGATCTGGCTGCCCGTTTCCGCGACGCCGGCTTCTGCCTGTTTGGCCTGACGACGAGCCCGGAATTCGGCCTGTCGCTCGCCAGCGAACCGGCGATCGGGCCTCTCTGCCGCAACCCGCTCGATCCGGACCGAACCGCAGGCGGCTCCTCCGGCGGTGCGGCGGCAGCGGTCGCCGCCGGGATCGTCGCGATCGCGCATGCGACCGATGCCGGCGGCTCGATCCGTGTGCCCGCCGCCTGCTGCGGCCTCGTCGGAATGAAGCCGACGCGCGGCGCCATCCCGGGCGGCCCCTCCTTCGGCAACCACCTCGCCGGTATCGCCAGCGAACTCGCGGTCTGCCGTTCGGTGCGGGATACGGCGCTGATCTTCGGCAGCCTGAGTGGAAATTCACGAGGTCCCTTTGCGGATCCCTCCCCTGTCGATATCGACAGCGGCCGTTTGCGGATCGGCCTGTTGATCGATACCGGCTCGGCCTATCCGACGGATAGTGATCGGCTCGCAGCCGTCGAGGATGCGGCTCGTGCGCTCGAGAATGACGGACACCTGATCGTTCCGTTGAGCTGGGCCGAGTTCGAAGGAAGCGTCACGTCAAGCGGCCGCGCCTTCGCCGATATCGTCTCCGTCAACCTTGCGGCGCTCATCGAGGCGGCGGCTCTGCATGAAAGCAGGGCCGAGCCTCTGACGCAGGCTTTTGCTGCGCGCGGACGAGGGCTTTCGGTCACATCGCTCTGGAACACGCTGAACGAGGCCGTTCTGGTGAGCCATAAGCTCTGGACGCTGTTCGACAAGGTCGATTGCATCCTCATGCCGATGCTTTCGTCTGCGCCTCTTGCGATCGCCTCCTTTCCGTCCGATCATACCGACACGGATCTGCATCTCGAGCGGATGACGGCCTTTGCGCCGCTTGCCTGCCTCGCCAATATTTCGGGTTTTCCTGCTTTGACGCTGCCTTTCGGACAGGATGAGCACGCCCTGCCGCTGCCGGTGCAGATCATGGCGCCGATGGGTCACGAACCGCGCCTGCTGTCGCTTGCCGCACGCTTGGAGTCCGAGGGGCGGTGGCAGCATCGGTTTCCCGTCGCGGGACTGCCGTCATGACCGGGCCGGTGCTGGAGATCACAGGCGTCAGCAAGCGTTTCGGCGCCAATCTCGCCAATGACGATATTTCCATGACTCTTGCCAAGGGTGAGGTCGTGGCGCTGCTTGGCGAGAACGGTGCGGGCAAGACCACGCTGATGAGCATCCTTTTCGGCCATTACATGCCGGATGCCGGCCGAATTCTGATCGAAGGCAGAGAGGTGCCGCAGGGCAAGCCGCGCGCGGCGATCCAGGCCGGCGTCGGCATGGTGCATCAGCATTTCTCGCTCGCGCCCAATCTGACCGTTCTCGAAAATGTCATGACCGGCACGGAAAGACTGTGGTCCTGGCGCTCGGGAACTTCCGCGGCGCGCAAGAAGCTGCTTGATATATCCGAGCGCTTCGGCCTCAAGGTCGATCCGGATGCGCGCCTTGGCGACCTGTCGGTCGGTGAGCAGCAACGCGTCGAGATCCTCAAGGCGCTCTATAACGATGCCCGCATCCTGATCCTCGACGAGCCGACGGCGGTGCTGACCAATATCGAGGCCGAACGACTGTTCACGACGCTGAGGGAAATGGCCCGCCAGGGCCTTTCGTTGATCTTCATCTCGCACAAGCTCGACGAGGTGATGGCAGCGGCCGACCGCATCGTGGTCTTACGCGGCGGCAAGATGGTCGCCGAACGCAAGACGTCGGACACCAGCAAAGAGGAACTCGCCGAACTGATGGTCGGGCACCGTGTGACGCGGCCCGTGCGCGAGCCGTCGACAGCCGGCGCCATTGCCCTCGAAGCGGCCGATGTGACGGTGCGCAGCGGCGGCGTCGATCGGCTGAAGTCGATCAGCTTCCGGCTGCATGCGGGAGAAATCCTCGGCATCATCGGTGTTTCGGGCAATGGTCAGGCGACATTGGCGCATCTTCTCTCCGGCATGCTGGCGCGCAGCGCCGGCGACCTTCTGCTGTTCGGGGAAGCCGTCGGCAATCTCGGTGTCGCCGATGTCGTCGACGCCGGCATCGGCCGCATTCCCGAGGATCGCAACGAGGAAGGCGTGATCGGCGAAATGGCGATCTGGGAAAACGCCGTGCTGGAGCGCATCGCCTCATCGGCCTTTTCGCGCCGTGGTCTCGTCAATCGCAAAGCGGGCATGGCCTTCGCCAGGGAGATCATCGACGGATTCGATGTCCGCGGCGGCGGCCCGGCCATTCGCACCCGGCTGCTCTCCGGCGGCAATATGCAAAAGCTCATTCTCGGCCGCAACCTGCATCGGCGGCCGCGGATCCTGATTGCGGCGCAGCCTGCGCGCGGTCTCGATGAAGGGGCGGTGGCAGCCGTGCACGCCCGCTTGCTCGAAGCCCGCAGGCAAGGGACCGCCGTGCTGCTGATCTCCGAAGACCTCGACGAGGTGATCGCGCTTGCCGATCGCATACAGGCGATCGTCGGCGGCCGGCTGTCGCCGCCCGTCGAGGCTGAAGACGCCGATGCGCGCAGGCTGGGGCTGATGATGGCCGGCGAATGGCAGCAAAACCCAGAGGCCGGCCATGCGATTTGAGCGCCGCGAACACCGTCCGCTTTCCCTGCTGATCGTCACGCCCGTCATCGCGGTGATCGCAGCCCTGGCGCTTTCGGGCATCCTGATATCAATTGCCGGCGCGCCCGTGCTCGATGCCTATTGGCGCATCCTGACCGGTGCTTTCGGCTCGCGGCTGTCGGCAACCGAAACGCTGACGCGGGCAACGCCGCTGATGCTGACCGGGCTTGCCGCGGCCGTCGCCTTCCGGGCACGACTCTGGAATATCGGCGCCGAGGGCCAGTTCTATCTCGGCGCCATCGCCGTTGCGGCGGCAAGCTCGAAACTGCTCGGCAATCTTCCCGCCCCCATTCTCATTCCATTGCTACTGCTGATCGGCGCCATTGCCGGCATGGTGCTGATCCTGATCCCGCTCTGGCTCAGGCTGCGCTTCTCGGTCGATGAAGTCGTCACCAGCCTGCTGTTGAACTTCATCGCCGTGCTCTTCGTCTCGATGCTGATCGATGGCGTTCTCAAGGATCCGCTCGCCTTCGGCTGGCCGCAGTCGCAATCGGTCAGCGATCACGCCATGCTGCCGAAGCTGATCGCCCGTTCGCGCCTGCATATCGGCTTTGCGATCGCAATCGCGCTGGCGATCCTCGTCCATTTCATCCAGTCGCGCACCGTGTTCGGCATGCAGTCGCGCGCGGCCGGCCTCAATCCGGGCGGCGCTGTTTTTGCGGGCGTGCCCCTCGGCAGAACGCTGGTGAAGGTCGCCTGCCTCTCCGGCGGGCTTGCAGGGTTGGCAGGAGCGATCGAGGTGATGGGGGTCAAGGGTTACGTGACGACCGACCTGTCGCCCGGTTTCGGCTATGCCGGTATCGTCGTCGCCATGCTCGCCAACCTCAATCCACTCGGCGTCGTCTTTGCCGCCATTTTCACCGCCACCATGTTCGTGGGCGCCGATGGCATGAGCCGAGGCCTCGGGATCCCGACCTATATCGCCGACGTCACCGTGGCGCTGTCGCTGCTGACGATGCTGATCGCATTGTTCTTCACCCAATACAGGACCCGGCGATGATGCAGCTCTTCGACATCATCGCCTCCGCTGGGCTCTGGGCGGCAATCCTGCGGATCGCCACACCGCTGATTTTCGGCACGATCGGCGCCCTGCTCTGCGAACGGGCCGGCGTGCTCAATCTCGGCATCGAGGGCATCATGACCTTCGGCGCGATGATCGGCTGGCTTTCCGTCTATCACGGCGCCGATCTCTGGACGGGCCTGCTGATTGCCGCCATTGCCGGCGGCGTCTTCGGCCTGCTGCATGCGGGCCTGACAGTGACGCTCGGCCTCTCCCAGCATGTCGCTGGTCTCGGCGTCACCCTCTTTGCCTCCAGCTTCAGCTATTATGTCTTCCGGCTGATCGTGCCGCTTGCCAATACGCCGCCCACCATCGTGCCGTTCCAGCCGATCGCCATTCCGGGTCTTTCGACTCTGCCTTTCATCGGGCCAGCCTTCTTCACGCAGACGGCGCCGACCTATCTCGCGATCGCCATCGCCCTACTGATGGCCTACATCATCTTCCGCACGCCTGTTGGGCTTGCGATCCGCATGACCGGCGAAAACCCGCATGCGGCGGAAGCTCAGGGTGTCAATCCGATGAAGGTGCGCTATGGCGCGGTGATTGCCGGAAGCGCACTGATGGGAATGGGCGGCGCCTTCCTGACCCTGTCGGCGTTCAACAGCTTTTTCCCGACCATGGTGCAGGGGCGCGGCTGGATCTGCATCGCGCTCGTCGTCTTCGCTTCCTGGCGGCCCGGTCGCGCGCTGTTCGGCGCCCTGCTCTTCGCTTTCTTCGATGCCTTCCAGCTCCGGCTGCAAACCGCGCTGAGCGGGCTTGTGCCCTATCAGCTCTTTTTGATGACGCCCTATATCCTTTCCATTGCCGCCCTTGCCGTCATGGCCCGCCGCGCCCGCGTACCGCAGGCACTGATGCAGCCCTATCGTCGCGGCGAACGCTGAACCACTTCTGTCCAATGAGGCTCCGATGTTCGATCTGATCGTCAGAAATGCAAATCTCCCTGATGGCCGAAAGGGCGTCGATATCGGCATCCAGGGCGGCAAGATCATCGCGGTCGAGCCCAATCTCCAGGCGCAGCCGAGGGAAGAAATCGACGCGTCAGGCCGGCTGGTCAGCCCGCCCTTCGTCGATCCGCATTTCCATATGGACGCGACCCTGTCGCTCGGCCTGCCGCGCATGAACCTATCCGGCACCCTGCTCGAGGGCATCGCGCTCTGGGGAGAGTTGCGCCCGATCGTGACGAAGGAGGAACTGGTCGATCGTGCACTGCGCTATTGCGATCTGGCGGTCACGCAGGGCCTGCTCTTCATCCGCAGCCATGTCGACACCAGTGATCCGAGGCTTGTGACCGTCGAGGCGATGATCGAGGTGCGCGAGAAGGTCGCGCCCTATATCGATCTGCAGCTGGTCGCCTTCCCCCAGGACGGTTATTACCGCTCGCCGGGGGCGATCGACGCGCTCAACCGCGCCCTCGACATGGGCGTTGATATCGTCGGCGGCATTCCGCATTTCGAACGGACGATGGGTGAAGGCACGGCGTCGGTCGAGGCGCTCTGCCGCATCGCCGCCGATCGCGGCCTGCCGGTCGATATGCATTGCGACGAAACCGACGATCCGCTCTCGCGCCATATCGAGACGCTGGCTGCGGAAACCATCCGCTTCGGCTTACAGGGACGCGTCGCCGGCTCGCATCTGACCTCGATGCACTCGATGGACAATTATTATGTCTCCAAGCTCATTCCGCTGATGGCGGAGGCCGAGATCAACGTCATCCCCAATCCGCTGATCAACATCATGCTGCAGGGCCGGCACGACACCTATCCGAAACGCCGCGGCATGACCCGCGTGCGGGAGCTGATGGATGCCGGGCTCAATGTTTCCTTCGGGCACGACTGTGTCATGGACCCCTGGTATTCGATGGGATCGGGCGACATGCTGGAGGTCGGCCATATGGCAATCCATGTCGCACAGATGGCCGGCATCGACGACAAGAAGAGGATCTTCGACGCGCTGACCGTCAATTCGGCGAAGACGATGGGGCTTGAAGGCTACGGCCTGGAAAAGGGATGCAAGGCCGACCTGGTCATCCTTCAGGCGAGCGACACGCTGGAAGCGCTGCGGCTGAAGCCGAACCGGCTGGCGGTGATCCGTCGCGGCAAGGTCATCGCCCGCTCGGCGCCGCGCATCGGCGAGCTTTTCCTGGAAGGGCGCCCAGCCCGGATCGACGGCGGTCTGGATTACGTGCCTCGTTATTGAGGTGTCGTGGAGGTACCGGCTTACCGGAGCAGCTTCCATCTGCGCCAAAACAAAAAGGGCCGCGCGCCTGACCGTCGCATCACATCGGGTTTTGCGACATCGCAAATATCATTCGCAAAACCATCGCTTCAATCGGGATTATCGCAACAGCTTGACGAATCAGCATCTGCTCGACAATTTTATTTCGGCGTGGCCTGCGCCTAACCTCCCAGACCTTCCCCAGCATGGTCTTGAACGGAGGCAAAGGGACTTTCGTCTCAGTCCGTTGTCTTGGTCCGATCGTTTCGGGCGGGTTGCTGGGGAACTGCGTCCGAGGCGTGAAAGGCCTGACAATGACGCAAAACGGAAATCTCAAACGCCTTGTACGTGCTCGCGCAGCCAAAACCGGCGAATCTTACACCGCAGCTCTTCAACATATCCGCCAACGACCGGACGAAGCCGTGATCCGTTCGATACGGATCGCTGTCGCCCAAACATCGCTGTTCAACGATCCTCGTGATATTTCGGCGCTCCGTGCCAGCGGAGTGGAAATGCGCCGCCTTATGGAGGAAGCGCATAAGACAGGCGCTCGCCTCATACACTTCCCCGAGGGAGCGACCTGTTCGCCAAACAAACGCATCATGTCTGAGAATGGGCCTCGGGAAATTGGCCCGTCCAATTGGACGCGCTGCGAATGGAGTATTTTGCGGGAGGAACTGGAGGCAACCAGAAAATTTGCGAGCGAACTTAAGCTATGGACGATATTCGGCTCCGTCCATCAGCTCACTTCGCCACATCGACCGCATAACAGTCTCTACGTGATATCCGATCGTGGAGAACTGGTGACACGCTACGACGAGCGTCTGCTATCGAATACGAAAATCTCTTTGATGTACTCGCCGGGAAAAAATCCGGTGACCTTTGAGGTGGATGGTCTCCGTTTCGGCTGCTCGATGGGCATGGAACTGCATTATCCGGAAACTTTCACAGAATATGAGCGGCATGATGTCGATTGCGTCCTCTTCTCCACCACAGGCGAGGCGCCTTCAGCGCCTTCACTGGCTTTCGCCGCGGAGGCATTGGGACACGCTGCAAGCAATTCCTACTGGATCAGTTTTTCAGCTCATGCGCCGCAGAGCCTCACGGTCCCTTCCGGAATAGCTGCGCCTGATGGGCAATGGGCGGTACAATGCCCCACAAGTGGGGAAGCTGCGATCGCTGTTACGACCATCAGAAATGATCCGGAGTCTCCCGCAAGACCTTGGCGGCGAAACGCCCGTGCCAACCTTTACACGCCACACCAGATAGATGGTGATCCGAGGAGTGACGGTCGCAACCTATTCTGACGAATAGGTATTGGTCAGCGGGGTGGCTCCCGGTGCGCGGCAAGGAATTTTTCTGCCTTGTCGCGAAGATCCTGACTTTCGAACGCGGCAAAAGCCGGGACTTTTGCAGCACACGGGTAGCGGCACAGATGGGGGGAAGCGGAAACGGCTTTTGGACGAGCTCGTGACAGAGCTGACGTTGATACGATTGCTGATGTGTGGCCGGCCGTGTCGGCCCGACAGATTCGGTTGCCTAACAGCAAAAAGCGGGTACCGGGGCTTGGCAATAGCGTAAATGCGCCTACTGGCTAGTCCTTGACGTCACGGCCACCCGCAGGAGGCGCATGAATAGTTTCGTGTCGTCCGCAAGGCCGGAGCCGTCAACTCGCGCGTGTTTGATCCCATCCATTGCAGCCACAATGATATTGGCCAGTTGCGCGGGCGGGGCCTGCAGCGGTTCAAGTTCGATCTCATCGCTCTCCACGGCGGCTATCAAGGTCTGCGTCAGCATGCTTAATAGCTTAGTCCGCGCCTCGAGCGTGATATCCGCAGCCAAGACCATATTGGCAGCAAACAGTTCTTCCGGATCGGCACTACCGCCAAAGGGGGCGATCAACTCCCGCTGAAAGACCGATATGGCCATTTCTATTCGATCAATTGCCCTCCCCTTGCCCTCCAGAACTGCTGCCACTTCATTCAGTGTCCGGGTATGCGCTCGCATTGAGCCGGCCCGAAACAACTCTTCTTTGCTGCTGAAGCTCAGGTAGAGCGAGGCGCGCGAGATTCTCGCAGCGCGCGCAATGTCCGCCATCGAGGTTTTTCGAAAGCCAAAGCGCACAAACACCGGCAAGGCGGCGTCCAAAATCTGCGTTATTTTTTGCTCGGCTTGCATCATGTGGGCATATTGACACTTTTGGTCCATGCTGTCAAAAGGACGATTAGACAAATATAGTATATGTGTCTAATTTGGTTGAGCCGCCCAGACGTGGTCACAAGGAGCTTCGATGAACACAGCGACGGACGACCCCACAACTGTAACGGTCTTGGTGACGGGCATTGGAGGGTTCCTCGCCGGGCACATCGGCTTGCAGTTGCTTGATCAAGGATATCGGGTTCGAGGCAGCCTTCGTCGCCTTGACAAGAGCGATGCCGTACAAAGCCAGTTTCGCGCGCAAATTCACAAGGATGCTCTTGAGCGCCTCAGCTTCGTTCAGGCTGATCTTGACAGCGACGATGGCTGGACTGCGGCTGTCGAAGGATGCAGCTATGTCATTCATTCTTTCCCCCCGGGGTTTCCTGAAAATGAGGATGCGCTTATCCAGACAGCCCGTGACGGTGCGTTGCGGGTACTCCATGCGGCGCACCGCGCGCGCGTTAAGCGTGTGGTACTCACCTCCTCCATAGCCGCCACCAACCATGGCGACGGGAAGGCGCCTTTCACCGAAAAAAAAACTGGACAGACCCGGAAGGCCAACGGGCGACGCCCTACTACAAGTCGAAGACCCTGACCGAGCGGGCTGCCTGGATTTTTGCGCATGAGGTTGGCCTCGATCTGGCGGTCATCAACCCGAGCATGATTCTTGGGCCGGTACTCAGCGCGAATTTCGGGACGTCCGTGGGCCTGATCCATCATCTGATGACGGGACAATTCGAGGGCATTCCACGCTTCGGCTTCTCTGTAGTGGATGTGCGCGATGTCGCAGACGCTCACATTCGAGCGATGACCCATCCCGTGGCCAAGAGCCAACGTTTCATCGTCGGGGGCCGATTTTTCTGGCTCAGAGATTTGGTGGCCGTTCTTGCGGCTTCTTTCCCTGAGTACGCCGCCCGGCTTCCGTCAGGCGAAGTTCCCGATGAGGTCGTCAAGGCCATGGCGCAGTCGGACCCCAATGCCCGAATTATCGTTCACGAACTCAATCGAGATCTGAGTGTTAGCGCAGAAAAAGCCCAGCGTGTCCTGAACTGGCGCTCGCGCCCGGAGGAGGATGCCATACGCGCCAGCGCCCAAAGCCTCATCGACCTGGGATTGGTCCGCCGTCGGGGGGAACCGGCAATGTGATCACGATGCTCTGAAGCATTTCTACCGCGCATAGCGGTCGCCCGGTGAGGGATCGAGCGATCTCTCGTTTTCAAATGGAGAACACGCATGACAGTCTCGTTCGCCGACGCCCTTTCCACAACCAATGACGCCGACCTTCTCCGCGAAACTGAACGCGCCAGACTGCGCGCACTCGTTAGCGCGGATATTGTTCGGGCAAGACAGCTTCATGCTCCAGACTTTCAATTGATAACGCCGATCGGCGCAGCGCTTTCAAAAGACGAATACCTGGGTGCGATTGCCTCCGGACAAATCAGGTATTTGACGTGGGAGCCCGCCGAGATCGATGTGCGCCTATACGGCAGTGGGGCGGTCATTCGATATCGCGCCCAACTGGAAGTTATCTTCGGCGGCCACAAAGTCCCCCTCCATGATTATTGGCACACCGATGTCTATGAGCGTCGCGACGGGCAATGGATGGTCGTCTGGTCACAGGCGACCAGCGTCAGATAGCGGGAAGTCTTGCTGGCTGTGGCGAACGCTTTCCATGGATCGAGGCACAACTGTTCAAAGGACACCAACGGTGCGGGCGGGCCGGCTCTCAATAGAGGATGCCAACCGACGGCGGCCGAGGTGCCGCCATCAGTAAAAGAGGTCCGTCCAGGCACCACCTACAAAGACCGTTGATGTTGGCAGCCGATCGTTGGCAGGGGGCATTGCTGCAACTGTCCCAAGTCTGTGAATGACCGCTTCTGAATGTGGGGCGATCATTCCTGGACGTCTTACTTGGGTAGGAGCCGGCCACTCAAATGTCGCAAAAATCCCAGGCTTCGCGATAAAGTTGCCACCGTCTTGGCCCGGAGCCTATTTCTTCGAGGCCTCGTAGAGCGCCTTGGTTTCGGCGTTCATCGGATAGAGGCCGGGCAGCGGCACGCCTTCATCGATCCTGGTCATGATCCAGGCTTCCATCCGCTCCTGTTCCGGCGCTTCATCAAGCACGGCGTCGAGCATATCGGCCGGGATTAGCACCGCGCCGTCCTGGTCGACGACGATGATGTCGTCGGGAAAGACCGCCACGCCGCCGCAGCCGATCGGCTGCTGCCAGGCGACGAAGGTCAGACCGGCGACCGAAGGGGGGGCTGCGACGCCGCGGCACCAGACCGGCAGGCCGGTGTCGAGCACGCCGGCAAGGTCGCGCACCACGCCGTCGGTGACGAGTGCGGCAACGCCTCTCTTCTGCAAGCGGGCGCAGAGGATATCGCCGAAGATGCCGGCCTCGGTGACTCCCATCGCATCGACGATGGCGACGCAGCCTTCCGGCATCGCCTCGATCGCAGCGCGCGTCGAAATCGGCGAGGCCCAGGATGCCGGCGTCGCGAGATCCTCGCGGGCCGGTACGAAGCGTAGCGTGAAGGCCGGACCGACGATGCGCGGCTGGCCGGGCTTGAGGGGAGTGGCGCCGCGGATCCAGACGTTTCGCAGGCCCTTCTTCAGAAGAACGGTCGTCAGTGTCGCGGTCGAAACGGTCTTGAGGGTTGCTATCGCTTCAGCGCTAAGGGCCATCGGTTGTCAGTTCCAATTGGGTTTCTGTCAGATACTCTGGATCATGCCGCCATCGACGCGGATCACCGATCCGGTGAGATAGGAAGCAGGCTCGCTCGCCAGGAAGGTGACGACATTGCCATATTCTTCCGGCCGGCCATAGCGGCCGAGCGGAATGTTGCCGGTGCTCTCAGTGACGATGTCGTCGATGGAACGGTTTTCGCGTTTGGCCTTCTGCTCGTCGAGGAAGGTGATGCGGCCGGTGGCGATCCGGCCCGGCAGGACGATATTGACGGTGATGCCGTCGCGCCCGACCTCGCGCGCCAGTGTTTTCGACCAGCCGACCAAAGACAGGCGCAATGCATTCGAGATGCCGAGATTGGGAATCGGCGCGACCACGCCCGACGAGGTCGAGGTGACGATGCGCCCCCATTTGCGCGCCCGCATCTGCGGCAACACGCGATCGGTAATGGCGATGACGGAGAGCACCATGCTCTGGAAATACTGGTTCCAGAGCATCGGATCCTGGCCGGAGACGGTGGTCGGCGGCGGGCCGCCGGTATTGTTGACGAGGACATCGACCGGTCCGAACTGGCGCTCGATTGCAGCGACATGCGCATCGATCGAACCGAGATCGGAAAGGTCCCATTGCAGCGCCAACGCCTTGCCGCCTTCGGATTCGATCGCAGCCGTGGTCTTCTCAGCGGCGGCGAGATCGATATCCGCCGCGGCAATTCTGGCGCCTTCACGCGCAAGTTTGACGGCAATCGCGCTGCCCAGTCCGCCGCCGGCGCCAAGCACCAGGGCCGTCTTGTCCTTCAGGCCGAAATCCATTTCATCTCCTCATATGGTCGGGCCATCTTTCGGAGCAATGGATCGTAAATAAAATATGGCTTCTGCTTCGTTCAAGAGATAGAAAAACTATCGATGGACACACGCTTTCTCGAAACCTTCATTATCGTTGCCGAGCGGCACTCGCTGGCGGAGGCGGCGCAGCGGCTGAACCTCACGCCTGCGGCCGTCGCCCAGCGCATCCGCGCATTGGAGGCCGAGCTCGGGGTGCGGCTGCTGGTGCGTTCCGGTCGCGTCATGCGGCCGACGGAGGCGGGTTTTGCCATTCTCGAACGTTGCAGGGAGCTGGTGCGCGATACACGCGACCTGAAGGCGATGGCCGGCACCGCGACGATTTCGGGCGAGATGCGGATCGGGGCGATCAATACGGCGCTGACCGGTCTCGTTCCCGACATTCTCCACCGCCTCGCCCAGGATTACCCGCTGATCGAGATCTTCCTCAAGCCGGGCTCTTCGATGGACCTCTATGCCGAGGTTCTGAACGGCGCGCTGGACGCGGCCTTCATCATCGAACCGCGATTTCCGATGCAGAAGACGCTGACCTTCAACAAGCTGCGCCAGGAACCCCTGGTGCTGATCGCTCCGCCGGACTGTAAGGGGGTGGATCCGCTCGAATTGTTGAAGACCCTGCCCTTCATCCGCTACGACCGCAACCAATGGGGTGGTCACATCGCCGATGAATATCTGCGCGAGATCGGCATCCATCCGGTCGAGCGTTACGAACTCGACGCGCTGGAGGCGATCGCGGTGATGGTAGACCGCGGTCTCGGGATCTCGATCGTGCCGGATTGGGCGCCGCCCTGGCCGGCTGGCCTTGATATCCTCAAGTTGCCCCTGCCCCGCTCGTCCGCTATGCGCACCGTCGGCATCGTGGCGACGCGATCCTCGCCACGGGCAAATCTCGTCGCCGCGCTTCTGGAAACCAGCCGCGCGGCGATGGGAGCCTGATCAATTTCAGGCGATCTTCTGACGAACCGGCAGTTTCCAGCCGGGCCGGACGAAATGGCAGGTATAGCCGTTCGGAATCCGCTCCAGATAATCCTGATGCTCGGGTTCGGCCTCCCAGAAATCGCTGACCGGCACGACTTCGGTGACGACCTTGCCGGGCCACAGGCCTGAGGCGTCGACATCGGCGATCGTATCCTTGGCGACGCGCTCCTGCTCGGGGGTGACGTAGAAGATCGCCGAGCGGTAGCTCAAGCCAACATCGTTGCCCTGGCGGTTGCGCGTGCTCGGGTCGTGGATCTGGAAGAAGAATTCGAGGATTTCCCGATAGCTGATCCTTGAGGGGTCGAAGATGATCTCGATCGCCTCAGCATGGGTTCCGTGGTTGCGGTAGGTGGCATTCGGCACATCGCCGCCGGTATAGCCGACGCGAGTCGAAATCACGCCCTTGTATCGGCGGATCAGGTCCTGCATGCCCCAGAAGCAACCGCCGGCGAGGACTGCACGTTCTTCGGTCATTGGATATCTCCTTGTTTGCCGAGAGATAGTGTTTCCCGCCGAAGATTTCCATACGGCGGAATTCAGCACAGCTGTGCAATTTCCCTCAGATACGCCCGATCTGTCATGTCGATGTTACGCGCCGGCGCTAGCAAGGCCTTGAACATTCCTGCGGAGGCTGAGCCTCGACACCTGATGGAGACGGGTTATGAATAGACGCGAATTTTTGATCACATCATCAGCTGCAGCCGGTCTGCTGGCTCTTCCGCGTTTCGCATCGGCCGCGGCCGGCACGATCGATCTCTACAGCGGTTCGGATGCCAATATCGTCGACCTCTGGAACAACACCATCCGCCCCGCCTTCGAAAAGGCGCATCCAGGCGTTGCCCTGAAGGTGACCGATGCTGGCGACAATAACGGTTTGCGCGCCATCGCCGACCGTGCGCTCGCCGCACTGAAGACGAAGACCGATCCGCAGGCCGACCTGTTCGAGGTGTTCGATCCGCGCCTGCCGTCCGGCGGCATCGATGCCGGCCTCTGGGTTAAGTTCTCCGCCGAGAATATCGAAGCCTACGACCATATCAATCCGCTTGCCTTCGATACCCCTTACTCGCTTCCCTACCGCGGTTCGCAGGTGCTTCTCGCCTACGACACCACCAAGCTCGATCCGAAGGATGCACCGAAGAGCTGGGAGCAGCTCACCGCATGGATCAAGGCCAATCCCGGCCAGTTCATCTACAACCGTCCGGACAAGGGCGGCTCGGGCGGCAACTTCGTCCGCCGGGCGATCCATGAGGCCAATGGCCGCGATCCGAAGAAGTTCAAGATCGACAATTTCACCGCCGACTTCGCCACGGAAGCGCTGACGCCGGCCTGGAAGATCCTCAACGACCTCGAGCCCGCGCTCTACGACAAGGGCGCCTATACCGCCGGCAACACCCAGTCGATCCAGCTGCTCGCCCAGGGCGTCGTCACCATGGTGCCGGTCTGGTCCGACCAGGTGCTGCAGGCGATCTCCCAGGGCGTGCTGCCGGAGACGACCGGCCTCGTGCAGCTTTCCGATCTCGCCCTTTGCGGCGGCTTTTCCGGCATCACCGTATTCTCGAATGGCGCCAACAAGGATGCGGCGCTGAAGCTGGCCGCCTTCATGCTGACGAAGGAAATGCAGGAAGCGATCATCACTCAGATCGGCGGCTTCCCCGGTATCTCTTGGGACCATATCTCCGACGATCTCCGCAAGAAATATGCCGACGTCATTCCATCGACCATCCCGACCTTCCCGGGCGGCGACTGGGAAAAGGCAATCGCCGACGGCTGGTACCGCAACGTCGCTCCGGGCATCAGCCGAACCTGATGTCCACCGACACTGCGCCGGCGGTTTCCAGCCGTCACCCGTCCATCAACATGGGGAGCTCCATCGGGCTCCTCCTCGTCGCCCTGCCGGTCTTCCTGCTCGCATGGCTGATCATCTTTCCGATCTTTTCGGCGGTCGTCGGCACCATCTTCGTTCGCGGTCCTGACGGAGCGACAGAAGTCTCGCTTGCCTCCTATCGCTTCTTCTTCACCGACGGCTACAGCCTCGGCAATCTCTGGCTGACGCTCTGGACGACCGCCGTCTGCGGCATCCTGCTTCTGGCGATCGGCCTTCCGATCGCGCTTTACCTTCGCTTCTCGCAGGGGCGTCTTGCCGCCTATGTGCAGGCTCTTGCGATCTTCCCGATGTTCGTGCCGTCGATCATCCTCGCCTATGCGCTGATCCGGACGATCGGGCCGAACGGCACCGTCGACCTGCTGCTGAATTCAGTCGGCCTGCCCAAGCTGCGCACGCCCTATCTGACCCCGTGGGGACCGGTCATCGGCCTTGTCTGGGACAATCTTCCGCTGACGGTGCTGATGCTGACGGCCGGGCTCTCCTCCATCTCGAACAGCGCCGTCGAGGCCGCCCGCGATGTCGGCGCAAGGCCGTTTCGGGTCTTCATCTCGATCATCCTGCCGCGCATGGGCAATTCGCTGCTGGTGACGGCTTCCTTTGCGGTGCTTGGCATCTTTTCCGCCTTCACCCTGCCCTATGTGCTCGGCTCGGCATCGCCGGAGATGATGGGGCCGTTCATGCAGCGCACCTTCGCCGATATGAACGACCCGCTTGATGCCATGACCCAGGCCGTCATCACATTCGGCTTCTGCCTGGTTTTCGGCATTTTCTACATCCGGTCGATCGCCCGCAACCGCGAGGCCCAGCTATGACGACCGGCAGATCGAGCATGGATCTTCGCTTCGACTGGATCGGCTTGCTCTTCGCGTGCCTGCTGACGCTGTTTATCGCGCTGCCGTTGATCGTCGTCGGCACATGGGCCTTCACCGAAGTCTGGCGTTATCCCTCGGTCATCCCGCAGCAGTTCGGCCTGCGTTTCTGGGGGCAGACGCTGGCGCGGGGGGATGTCTGGGACGCGCTCTTCCTCAGCCTGCGGCTGACGACGACGGTGACCATTCTTTCCGCCGTCATCTGCCTTCCCGCGGCTTACGCCTTCGCGCGCATGCGTTTTCCCGGCAGGAACATTCTGTTCCTGTCGTTCCTCGCATCGCATGCCTTTCCGAAATTCGGCCTGCTCGTCGCTATTGCCGGCATCTTCCTGCAGCTCGGCCTGATCAGCACCTTCTGGGGCGTCGTGCTGATCCAGCTCGTCGGCACGCTGATGCTGATGATCTGGATCCCGGTCGCCGCTTTCCAGAATGTCGACCGGCGCATGGAAGAGGCGGCGCGCGATGCCGGCGCCACACCGCTGCGCGTTTTCTGGTCGATCACCCTGCCGCAGGCGGCACCGACGATATCAGCGGCGCTGCTTTTGACCTTCGTCGGCACCTTCTACGAGACCGAAGGCGCCTGGTTGATCGGCGCGCCGGAGATTCGCACCATGCCGGTGCTGATGATCAGCTTCATCAACAACCAGATCGTCGTGCAATACGGCGCCGTGCTCTCGGTCATGCTGTGGGTGCCGTCCTTCATCGCGCTGATGTTTGCACGCCGCGTGATCGGCACCGGCGCCTTTGCGAGAGGTTTCGGCGCATGAAATACCACGCGTCAGTCCAGGGAAGGGTTTGAGAATGGCACATCTGGCGATCGAGGGCGTTTCGAAACTGTTCGGGACCAGTTTTGCCGTTCGCGACTTCTCGCTCGAAGTCGGCGACGGCGAGCTCGTCTGCCTGCTCGGCCCATCCGGCTCCGGCAAGTCGACGCTGCTCAGAATGATCGGCGGCTTCGAGCGCCCAAGCGGCGGGACGATCCGCATCGACGCGAAGGATGTGACGACGCTGCCGCCCGAGCGGCGCCCGACCGGCATGGTGTTCCAGAGCCATGCGCTCTGGACGCATATGGATGTCTTCAACAATATCGCCTTCGGCCTGAAGCTGCGCCGGCTGCCGAAGGCGGAAATCCGCGAGCGTGTCGAGAGCGCATTGGCGCTGGTCGGCCTTGCCGATTACAGCAGGCGGATGACGACGCAATTGTCCGGCGGCCAGCAGCAGCGTGTCGCCCTTGCCCGCTCGCTGGTGCTCGAGCCGAAGATCCTTTTGCTCGACGAGCCCTTCGCCAGCCTTGACCAGCACTTACGCGAAAGGCTGCGGGAGGAGGTGCGCGATATCCAGCAGCGCCTCGGCATCACCACGCTCTTCGTCACCCACGGCCAGGATGAAGCCTTGGCGCTCGCCGACCGCATCGTCGTCATGCGCGATGGGCGCACCGAACAGATTGCGCCGCCGAGCACCATCTACCGGCAGCCCCAGACCGCTTTCGTCGCCGGCTTCATCGGCTCGATGAATTTCGTCCAGGGGCGCACCAGAAATGGGGTCTGCGAACATCCGCTCTTCCCGCTTGCAATCCCCATCGAGGATGGGCCGGTGACGCTGGCAGCCCGCCCGGAAGCGTTGACGATCCGTCCCTCGGACCGGGCGGGGGCCGCGACGGTCCATCGCATCGTCGATTTCGGCACCCACAAGATGGTCGATGTCGATCTTGCCGACGGCACCCGCCTGAAGGCGATGGTGGCGCCGGACGATCGGATCCGGGCCGGGATGAGGGTCGAACCGAGCCTCGCCAGCTTTTTCGTCTTCCGCGACAATGAACTCGTCCATCAGTCGATGCCGGCCGCCGCCAAAGCCGAGATCGAGGCGCTCCAACGGGTTTGAACCGCCGGAATGCACAGGTTCACGCCTTGCTCTGGAAACCTTCCAGCAGCCAGGGATGCAGCGCTTTGCTGGCAGCCAGGATATCGCCCCGCCCGTCGATTGCAGCCCCGGAAAACCGGGTGACGATGCCGCCCGCCTCTTCGACCAGCAGCGCTGACGCGCCGAAATCATGGATCGCGAGCCCGTCTTCGAAGAACCCGTCCAGACGGCCGCAGGCGACATAGGCGATCGACAGCGCCGCCGAGCCGAGGCGGCGCACGCCTGCCGTGTTGGCCATCAGGCGTTTGATGGCGTCGAAATAGGTTTCTTCCGCAACCGCCTTGACCTGGCCGGGGATCGGCAGGCCGGCGCCGACAAGCACATTCTCGATATCGCCGATATCGGCGCAGCGGATGCGTTCGCCGTTGAGATAGGCGCCGCCGCCGATTTCGGCGCTGAAGAGTTCGTCCTGCATGGCGTCATAGACGACGCCCATGACCAGCCTGCCGTTTTCGACGATCGAGATCGTCATGCCGAAATGCGGAATGCCCCAGGCGTAATTGGTGGTGCCGTCGATCGGGTCGATATAGATGATCGGCGTTTCCGGTGCGGCCGTGCGGTTGCCGACGGCTTCCTCGCCCTGGATGGCATAGTCCGGGAAGGCTATCGTCATCTCGTCGACGATGATCCGCTCGACGGCCACATCGATTTCGGTCTGATAGTCGCGCGGCGCCTTGGCGAGCATTTCCTGGGATGTCCGCCGCCGCAACGAGCCGCGGGCGGTTTCGCCCGCCTTCAATGCCGTTTCGGCAAGTACGACGAGGCGGGACGAGGCAGTCGGGGAAAGACGCGCGGAAATTGAGAGTGATGTCATGGGGAATGTCCGGATGTAACGGAGGGAATCGCGAGAAGCCCATCCCTTCGCAGAGGCTGATGATGGTTTTATGAAGCTGCCCGCCATAGCGGGGCGGTTATCTCAGGATCGCTTCAAGCTCGGAAATGGTCGGAAACGCCTTTCTTGTTCCATGCCTTGAGACGGTGATGGCCGCGGCTGCGGCCGCGTGCTCGATGGCCAGCCTGTCCAGCCGCTGATCGCGCAACGCGCAGGATGCCAGGGCTGCGGCCATGAAGGTATCGCCCGCACCCGTCGTATCCACAACATCGCAGGCGCGGGCCGGCACGTCGATGCTGCCGTTCCGGTTCACGAGCGTCGCGCCGTCTCCGCCCAGCGTCAGGACGATTTCACGCAGACCCCGGCCGAGCAGATATTGGGCAGCATCCCCACCTGTCGTTCCCGTCAAAGCCTGTGCCTCACCCTTGTTGAGGAAGGCGATGTCGATGAGGTGCCAGAGATCGGAGAAATAGGAACGCACCGGCGAGGGATTGAAGGCGGTGACCATGCCGATCGCTCTTGTATGTTCGAGGATGTCGCGGGTCGACTGGTCGGACAGATTGCCCTGCAGCATCATCAGATCGCCGGGACGGGCCGTCGACAGGATCCGTCTGACATGGGAGAGGGACAGGCTCTGCGCCGATTCCGTCGTCGTGACGATGGCATTTTCGCCGCCGGGCAGCCGGAAGATGATCGAGACATCACTCGATACACCGTCCATTTCGATCAGTTCACTCCGAAGCGGCTCGTCGGCGAGATAATGGCGGATCGTATCGGCCCGCGCATCCCTGCCAATAGGCGCCACCAGCGTTGTCGGAACGCCGCAGCGGGCCATGACAACGGCCTGGTTCGTGCCTTTGCCGCCAAGATCGCTGCCACCGGCATTGCCAAGGATGGAGGCACCGATGACGGGAAGTTCGGAAACGGCGATGGTTTCGTCGATGGCGACGTTACCGACTATGTAGGCGCGCATGCATCTGCTTTCGCAAGGTGAAGCTAAAGGTAAGGCGCATCGTGAAAATCGATCTCGAGCTGCATCGCCCGGCCGAAGATCGCGCTGAGCCGCGCTTTTTCATCCTCTTCCAGCGTTTCTCCTGCCATGTCGAGTTCATTCTTCAGCCATTGCGCCTGGGCGGCGAAATTCGGATCGACATGCAGGTCGACCCATTCCTTCAGCAGCGGATCGCCGATCGGGCAATTGGCGGCTTCCTTCGACCAGGTCCAGTACATCCACTCGGCTGCAAACATCGCCGCGACGGTGTCGAGGAAGCCGCCTCGGCGGGCGATCTCCAACATGCCGGCGCGAAAGGCCTCGACCTCGGCGATGCCGGTGTCGAAGGATGAGGGATCGATGCCGCGGCTGGCGAAGGTGCGTTCGAAATAGCTGATCTGCTCGTTGGCAAGCGCATCGAGAACCGCGATCAGCCAGCGCTTCTGCGCCATCGTCCTGGCGGTCGCCGCCGCATAGGCAAAGATCGAGATGGCGCTGTCGACGAAAGCGCCTTCATAGACGAGGTACCGTTCGAAAGCCTCCCTGCTCAACGTGCCGCTTTTGACGTCCTCGACGAAGCGGTGGCTCAGCATCGCGCGGAAGACGGCATCGTTCTCGCGCAGGATGCGGGCTGAAAGGCTCTCTGCCGCCATGCTCAGCCCTCCAGTCCTGGCTCGGCTGCTGCCCGGAAGGCCCGCACGCGTTCGATATCGACAGGGTTCCACCAGACGCCGCCGTGCTTCAGCGAGGAGGCGACGATGACGCCATTGGTGCGGCTCAGAATATCGACGATATTGTCCTTGTTGACGCCGGAGCCGACGAGCAGCGGCAGATGCGTGGCGGCGCCGATCTCCTCGATCTCCTCCATCGTCGCCGAATGGCCGGTTCGCTGGCCGGTGGCGATGACGCCATCGGCATCGAAGAAGGCGAGGTCGCGCGTCAGCTCCTGGATCGAGCGGTCGGCGACGATGGCGTGGCTGCCGTGTTTGACGTGGCTGTCGGCAAAGACCTTGATATGCTCGGCCCTGAGCAGCGAGCGGTAGCGCATGGCTTCGGCCGCCCTGCCCTCCATGAAACCTTCATTGGCGACATAGGCATTGGCCCATTGATTGACGCGGATGAATTTGGCCCCGCCGGCCATGGCGATGGCGAAAGCCGGGATCGGCGCGTTGGCCAGCACGTTGATACCAAGCGGGATGCCGGCCGCGCGCGCGATCCGGTCGGTGACGACGGACATGAAACCCGTCGTCTCAGGGCCTATATCTTCGGGCTTCGAGAACGGCACGTCGCCATGATTTTCGATGATCAGCCCATGCAGGCCGCCTTCCATGCAGGCTTCGGCGTCGCGCATGCACGCGTCGTAGATCGCGTCCATTGCCGCACCCCTGTAGCGGGGGGCGCCCGGAAAGGCCGGGCAATGGATCATGCCGATCAGAACCTTGTCCCTGCCGAAGATGTCCCGGATGGCGTTGGACGGCCTGTCTGAAATTTCCTGCATGTCATTCCCTTTCCAATTCCCGCCGCGTTGAGACATCACGCCTGCTTTTCGGTGAGCCAGCCGAGGATGTTTTTCCAGAGCCGGCCATAACCTTCCCATTCGCAGAAAGCAGGCGACAGCCAGTGCGGGCCGATATCCGAGGTCCAGGCCGCCGTCCGGCCGGTGCCATGCGTGCCGAGGACGAGCAGCGGATGGCCGCCCTGATCGTCAGGCAGGCGTGCAACGATCTCGACATCGGCCCGGTCGCGCACTTCGACCTCGTTGACGCCGAGAAGCAACGGCCAGGCGCCTTCGAGACCCCGCATCGTCGGATGCTCAGGCTTCACCACTTCGGCGACGGTTCCCTCGGGGATTTCGACGCGGTCGTCGTAAGGCAGGCACGTGACGGGCAGCGTGTCTTCGACCGGGGTACGCCGCCAGCGTGCCTTGCCGTCGATGCCCTGGAAGGAGAAATAGCCGCCGACCATCAGCAGGCCGCCGCCCTTCTCCACCCAGGCCTTCAGAAGTTTCAGCCGGTTCGGCACGGTGCGTGAGTGCAGCCACACGTCCGGCGGCAGCAGCAGCGAATTGGCGCCGATATCGGAGAGGATGATGGCGTCATAGGCGTCGAGCCCGGTCATCTCGAAAGGGAATTTCTCCACCGCCTCGTGCGCCGGCATATAGGTGAGCTCGAAGGCGCTGCCCGCGAGTGCCTTGACCAGCGGTTCGGCGCCAAGATGGAAGGTGACGCTGCCGAACTGATCGAAGCCTTTGTAATGCGTGGCGGAGCTGACCCAGCTCTCGCCGACAAGGAGGATTTTTTTTGTCATGGTCTGCCGTACCTGTGATCGATTGAATTGGTGGAGCTAGGCTCCGGCACAAAAGACGCGGCGCGGATTGCTGCGCATCATCTCGTCGAGAACCGTCCTGTCGAGGCCGTGGCGCTGAAGACGGGGAAGGAAGTGGCGAAGGATGTAGGCGTAGCCGTTGCCGCCGTAATGCGTCAGCATCATCTTTAGAAAGACGTCATGCGACAGCAAAATCCGGTCGAGATAACCGGCCTCGACGAGACGCACGATCGCGCGCGCCGCCTGCTCGTCGCTCGGGCATTGCACCTGCTGGTCGGCATAGAAGAAATCCATGCCGATCATGTCGTATTCGATGAAGGCGCCGCGCTCCGCCAGCTCGCTCTGATAGGCAATGTCGTCATGCGACGGGTTCATGTGGCAAAGCACGGTGTGGCGGAGATTTGCCCCCTCTTCGGCGACCACGTCGAGCACGCGATGGCCGAGACGGAACCAGCCTGGCAGATGCACCATCAGGGGAAGTCCGGTCAGCACCTGCGCCCGCGCCGCACCACGCAGCGATTTCTCTTCCTCGGCGGTGAAATCCGAGGAGACGCCGATCTCGCCGATCAGGCCGATCCTGACGTCGGTGCCGTCGACGCCTTCCCTCGCCTCGCGAACAATTTCCGACGCGATGTCATCGACCCCCATTGCCGCGACGCCTTCCGGATGCGAGGAACCGAGGTAATAACCCGCCCCCATCACGATGTTCAGACCGGATGCTTTCGAGATGCGCCGCAGCGCCAGCGGATTGCGGCCGATGCCCTTGCAGGTCGGCTCCACCACCGTGCGACCGCCGGCTGTTGCGAAATCCTGGAGCTCGGAGATCGCCAGATGTTCGTCGTCGAGCGTGATATTGTGCTTGTTGACGAAGGGATCTTGCCGGAGTTCGCCGAGGATCTCCATGCAGACGAAGCTATCGGCGAGATATTGACGCTCCGGGGTCTTCGGCGCATGCCACCAGCAGCGGCAGTCGTTGAGGATATGCTCGTGCATCAGTGTCACGCCGAGCGCATCGGCCGAAACGGGGCCGGTGACGGTCATCACCTTGCCGGATCGGATATGCGCTTCGGAGAGGCTCTCAGCTGTCTGCTCGCTCATCGCCTCATCCTTTCCTGCGCATTCCGAAATGGAAATTGGCCGTGAAGATGCGCGTGTTCAGCCAGATGGCGACGAGGATGATGGCACCGGTAACGATCTGGGTGAAGAACGGCGATATGTGCATCAGGATCAGGCCGTTGCCGATGACGGCGATGGTCAGCGTGCCGAGTACGGTGCCGAGGATGGTGCCGCGTCCGCCCATCAGTGACGTTCCGCCGAGCACCACGGCAGCGATCACCTGCAGCTCGAAGCCGACAGCGGCATTGGACGAGCCGGAACCGAGCCGGGCGGCGATCAGCAGGCCGGCGACCGCGCAGGCGACGCCGGAGATGATATAGACCGAGGCGATGATCCATTTGGCGGGCATGCCGACACGCCGCGCCGCTTCCATGTTGGAGCCGACCGCCACGACCTGCCGGCCATATTTGGTCGCGGTGATGACGACATAGCCGAGAATGGCGATGATGACGGCGATGATCGCCGGAATCGGGAAGCTGAGGATCTCGCCCCGGCCGAGCGCGAAGAAGCCCGGCGCATCCTTGATCGGGATGGAATAGCCCTGGGTCAGATAGAGCGCCAGGCCGCGCAGGATCGAGAGGCCCGCGAGCGTCACGATGAAGGCGGGAATGCCCTGATAGGCGGTGAACCAGCCCTGGACCAGCCCCATGAAGGCGCCGAGCATGAGCATGCCGATGACGACGGATGGCCAGGGTACCCCCATCGCCATGATGATCGCCGCGACCGCATTGACGAGGGCGACCTGCGAGCCGACCGAGAGATCGATGCCGCCGGTGATGATGACGAAGGTCATGGCGATGGCGACGATCAGGATGGGTGCCGCCTGCCGCACGATGTTCAGGATGTTGCCGAGCGTGAAGAAGGTTTCACTGCCGATCGAGAAGAAGATCATGCAGGCCAGGAAGAAGATGGCGATCGACAGGACCTGCGCATGTTCGCCGAAGAAATCGGCAACGCGCGAACCATGGCCGCGTTCCGTATAAGCCGTCATTGCCTGGCTCCTTCACCGACGATCAAATGAACGAGATCCTCAAGGTTGGTGCTGCCGATCTGCCGTTCGGCCACCTTCGTGCCCTCGTACATCACCGCAATGCGGTCGCAGACGCGGAAGAGGTCCTGCAGCCGGTGGGTGATGAGGATCACCGAGACCCCGTTCGCCTTGACGCGGTTGATCAGGGCCAGAACCGCCTCGACCTCGGCGACCGCAAGCGCTGACGTCGGCTCGTCCATGATCAGCACCTTCGGCTTGAAGGAGGCGGCGCGTGCGATGGCGATCGCCTGACGCTGTCCGCCGGAGAGCTGGGCGACCTTGCCGGTCAGTCTCGGGATACGGATCTCAAGCGAATCCAGCATCTTGCGGGCTTCCGACAGCATCGTCCTGGTGTCGAGAAACGGCCCGCGGCTGAGTTCGCGGCCGAGGAAGAGATTGCCGACGACATCGATGTGGTCGCACAGGCTGAGATCCTGGAACACCATTTCGATGTTTCTGCCGCGCGCATCCGCGGGACCGGAGAAGCGAACCTCCTCGCCTTCCATGGTGATGGTGCCGGCATCGGGAATGTAGGTTCCCGAGATGATTTTCGTCAGCGTCGACTTGCCGGCGGCGTTATCGCCGACAAGCCCCAGGCATTCGCCGGGGAAGATGTCGAGATCGACACCGCGCAGGGCCTGGTGCGAGCCGAAGGACTTGCGGATGCCGCGCAGCGAGATGCGCGGGTCGGATCGGGGGCCGCCGGATGTTCCGGTTCCGGAGGATGCGACCCCTCCGGAACCGGCGGCAGCGATGTCACGCTGTCCGCTTTCGATCATTTGAAGACGGCCCGATACGGCTCGACATTCTCCTTGGTCACGATGGTGATCGGCACAGAGATGGTCTTGGTGACGGCTTCGCCGGCGGAAGCCTTGACGAGCGCGTCGACGGCGGCACCGCCCATTGCGGCCGGATCCTGCTGGACGACCGCGACGACGAAGCCGGCATCGATGCCGGCAATGGCTTCGGCAGTCAGATCCCAGCCGAATACCTTGATCTTGTCCTGCTTGCCCTGGCTCTGGACGGCGGCGATCGCTCCCATCAGGGCCGGTTCGCCAGTGGCGTAGATCGCGGTCAGGTCAGGATTGGCAGTGATCAGGTTTTCGGCCGCCGCAAGAGCGTTGTCCTGGATATTCTGGCCGTCGACGACGCCGGCCATTTCGATGCCGTCGACGCCTTTCAGGGTCTTCTCGAAGCCCTCCTGGCGGATGTTCTGGATGAACGAGTTCAGCGCGCCGACGACGCCGAGCTTGGCCTTGCCGCCCATGTTCGCCTTGACGTAGTCGAGGAAGTATTTGCCCATGTCGGCGCCGGCTGCGGCATTGTCCACACCGATCTGCGCCTTCTGCGGACCATCAGGCAGGATCGCGTCGATGGCGACGACCGGAATGCCGGCATCGGCGGCCTGCTTGACCGCCGGCATGATGCCGTTGACGTCGATCGCCACGACGGCAAGGCCGGAGACCTTTTCCTGGACGTAGGTTTCGATGGCGCTGTTCTGCGCTGTTGTCTCGTTGTTGGCGTTGAAGATCACCAGTTTGACGCCGGCGGCGTCGGCCGCCTTCTGGGCGCCCTCATTCATCTGATTGAAGAAAAGCGCCTGCTGGTTGATCTGCACCAATGCGATGGTCTTCTTTTCCTGTGCCGCGGCGCTGGACAGGCCGATAAAGGTCAATGCCGTGAAGCTGGCGGCTGCGATCATCGTTCGTCTTGTCAAATTCAATGTCATGTTCTCATCCTCTTTTGGTTTTTTGACGTTGCTGATTGTTATTTCGCAGGCGGCGCAACGGAGTTCCGCACCACGATTTCGACAGGCACCAGTTCCTCGGAAGCGGATGGTTTCCACTCGTGCCAATTGGTTTCCAGAAGCAGCTCCAGAGACCGCCGGCCGATCTGGCGCACGGGCTGGCGGATGGCGGTCAGCGGCGGTGCGAAGAGATGAAGCGGGCCGACATCGTCGAAGCCGACGACCGAGATGTCATTAGGGATCGAGACGCCCTGGCCTCTGAAGACCTCGACCAGCCCGATGGCGATCTCGTCGGAGCTGGCGAAGATCGCCGTCGCTTTTCGGTCTCCCGAGAGATAGTCGAGCGCCGCCGCCCGGCCGTATTCGATCGTATATTCGCCGGCATAGCGGTCGGCTCTGGCCTCGCCGCCATGCCGCTCCTTGAGCGCCTTCAGCAGGCCGCCGTAACGCCTGCGGGCGCTGATCATGCGCTCGTCGCCGCCAATGAAGAGGACATGGCGATGACCCTGCTCGGCCAGATGCAGGCCGGCGAGATAACCGCCCTGCTCGTTGTCGCAGAACAGCTTCGGCGCCTTCGAATCGGGGATGTCCTCATCGACGATGATGACCTTGCCGGTGCCGTTGATGAGGGCGGCCAGCGCACCGTCATCCGGATGGTTGGTGATGAAGATCAGTCCGTCGACGTGATTGCGCTCGATCAGTTGCAGATATTCGATCTCGCGCCCCGGCCGGTTGAGGGTGGCATGCAGCGAGACGGCGAGTTTCCTTTCATCGGCCGCCTGCTCGACGGCGGCGACAAGGGTCGAGAAGAAGGGATTGGCGATATCGGGCACGACAAGGCCGATCGTGTCGGAGCGGCCCCTGCTTAAGCGGCGCGCATGCGGGTTCGGCCGGTAGTTCAGCGTCTGGATCGCATCCTCGATGCGCTTCTTCGTCTGAAAGGGAAGATCGAGGCTTCCGTTGACGAAACGGGACACCGTGGTGACCGACACGCCGGCGGCGGCCGCAACATCCTTCAAACTTGGGGTCGTTCCCTTGGCCATTGACTGGACCTATTGTAAAGCGGTTTAGTAAAACGCTTTACAAGACAATATCGAATGTTCGCTGTTGTCAACAGCAATGACTGTGCGGGCTCTGTTTTCTTATAAGCCGATGGAAGCTCGACCGGCGATCCTCGTTGGCAATCGTCGGGTCGAGCTTGTCGCGCAGCCGGGCGCCGCCGGTGATTTGGCGCGACGGCGTCCGGTTCGATTTTATGACAATACCGAGCTTTAGCCGGTTCGATTGCCCTTATATGGCACGGTCCGTCGAGGCGTCGAAGAGATGGATCTGATCCGGATCGACCGACACGCCGATCGTGTCTTCCGCCTTGACCCTGTCGCGCCGCGTTTCGACGATCGTCAGCTCCGGCTGGGTCTCCGCGACGATGAAGGTCGAGGAGCCTGTCGATTCGACGAAGGCGATCGGTATATCGAAACTGCCCTGCCCGGGCGCGACGACGCCGATATGCTCCGGGCGGATGCCGGCGATGAGCTTGCGGCCGGGTTCGATGGCGCGGGATATCGCAAGCTTTTGCTTCACCGCGCCAAAATCCAGGATCAGGTTCCTGCCGTCTTCCGCAGCGATCGCGGGAATGAAATTCATCGCCGGCGAACCGATGAAACCGGCGACGAAGCGGTTCGCCGGCCGGTCGTAGAGATCAAGCGGCGCGCCCTGCTGTTCGATGATGCCGTCGCGCATCACCACCACATGGTCGGCCATCGTCATCGCTTCGACCTGGTCGTGCGTGACGTAGACAAAGGTTGCGTGCAGCCGGTCGTGCAGCGACCGGATTTCCTTGCGCATGTGGACGCGCAGCGCAGCATCGAGGTTGGACAGCGGCTCGTCGAACAGGAAGGCCTTGGGATGGCGGATGATGGCCCGGCTCATGGCAACACGCTGGCGCTGACCGCCGGAAAGCTCACGCGGATAGCGCTTCAGCAGATGTGAAAGACCTGTCGTCGCCGCCACGTCCTCGGCGGCTTTCTTGGCCTCTGCCTTGGCGATGCCGCGGATGCGCAGGCTGTAGGTCAGGTTCTCCTCGACCGTCATATGCGGATAGAGCGCATAGGACTGGAAGACCATGGCGACATCGCGCTTGCGCGGCGGCACGCCGTTCATCAACTCGCCGGCGATCCTCAGATCGCCCGTCGAAATGCTTTCGAGGCCGGCAAGCGAGCGCAGCAGCGTGGACTTGCCGCAGCCCGACGGGCCGACGAGCGCAACGAAGGTGCCCTTGGCGATCGAAAGGTCGATATTCTTCAGGGCATGGAAGGCGCCGTAATATTTGTTGACGCCTCTGAGCTCGATCTGCGTGGTCATTTGAGGGCTCCAGAGGTGAGGCCGGATACGATGCGGCGCTGCAAGAGAACGAAAATGGCGAGGATCGGCGTCACATACATCGTGGCATAGGCCATGATGTTGTTCCACTCGTTGGTGTTCGGCCCCATGAAGGAATTGAGGCCGACGCTTGCCGGCTGAAGCTCGACCGCCTGGATCATCGACTTCGAATAGACGAATTCGCCGAAGGCCTGCATGAAGATCAGGATGGCGCTGACCAGGATGCCGTTGCGGGCAAGCGGCAGGACGATGTTGAAGAAAGCGCCGACACGTGAATTGCCGTCGACGAGGGCCGCCTCCTCGAGCTCCTGGGGAACGCTCATGAAGGTGGCGCGCACCAGGATGACGAAGAAGGGCATGCTCTTTGCCGCGACCGCGATGATGACGGCAAGCCTTGGATAGTCCAGCATGCCGATCTGCGAAAAGCCGACGAAGATCGGCGTGATCATCAGCGAGGCCGGCAAGACCTGCAGCATGAGGATGAGGAACAGGCCGATATCCACCCAGACATTGCGGTATCTGGCGAGCACATAGGCGCAGCCGACCCCGAGCAGGGTGATGAGCGCCATGGAGCCGAGTGCGATCACCAGGGAATTCCAGAGATAGCGGCCCATGTCACGGCTTTCCCAGACATAGGCATAGGTGGCCCATTGCGGCGTGGCCGGCCAGAAGCTCGGCGGCGTCGCGAACATCTCCGAGCCGCTTTTTAGCGCGGTGATGTACATCCAGTAGAGCGGGAAGAGATAGATCGCCGCCATGACGACCGATATGGCGAGCATCAGGCGGTCGCGGTTGGTCGTATTCATCCGCGCACCTCGTGGCGTGTGGACCGGACATAGACGACGGAGGCGAACATGACGAAGACAATCATGATGACGGAGATCGTCGCACCCTTGGCGAAGTCGTATTGTCGGAAGGAGAGATCCCAGGCCCAGTATTGTGTGACGTTCGACGAGTTGTTCGGCCCGCCCGAGGTGATCGCGGCGAAGAGATCGAACTGCTGCAGGGTGAAGATCAGACCGAGCGCGATGATCGCGCCGATGGTCGAGCGCATCATCGGCAGCGTGATCGTCCAGAAGCGCTGCCAGATATTGGCGCCGTCGAGTTCGGCCGCTTCGTAGAGATCGGCGGGAATGCCGGCGAGACCGACGGACAACAGGATCATGTTGAAGGAGGTGCCGAGCCAGATATTGGCGATGATGACGGCATAGAGCGAATAATGCGGGTCCGAGCGCCAGAAGATGTTGCCGGAGATGATGCCGCTTTCCCTGAGGATGAAGTTCAGCACGCCGAAATCGCCCGAGAGAATCCAGTTCCAGATGGCGCCGACGACGAGGCCGGGCATCACCCAGGAGACGAGGAACAGTCCGCGCATCCATGAGGCGCCGGGGAAATTGACCCAGAAGAACAGCGCCAGCCCGAAGCCGATCAGGAACTGGCCGGCGATGGAGCCGGTGACGAAGATGACGGTGTTGTAGAGGATCGGCAGCGTTTCCGGCTGCGCGAAGAGGTCAGTATAATTCTTGAAGCCGACGAAAGGACGCGAGAAGGTCCCGAGGCTGAACATGTCGACCTCCTGGAAGCTCATCACGACATTGTAGATCAGCGGCAGCCCCGCCATCAGGAACAGAAAGCCGAGCGGGAAAGCGACCAGCACGATATCGAAACCGCGACCGTCCCTGACGCTCATCAGGATCCTTTTCATGGGTCCTCCGATACTCCGAACGGGGCCGCCTGGCGCATGATGCGGAAGACGGCCCCTGCCGGGAGGAAATGAAGAGATGAACCGAGGCTCATCCGGTTAAAAGACGCGTTGCTTCCGGTCCCTCTTCTCCCCGCGGGGGAGAAGAGGGAGCAAGCGGCTCGCTCGCAGCCAATGATCAGCCTAGTACTGCCTTGATCTTGTCGGCGGCCTGGTCGAGCGCGTCCTTCGGGCTCATCTGGCCGGTCAATGCCGCCTGTATGGCGTCCTGGATCGCCTTGGAGATCTTCGGCCATTGCGGATGCGGACCGCGCGGCTTGGCGTATTTCAGCTGTTCGAGGAAGACCTTGAGGGCGGCATCCTTCAGCGGTTGGCCGCTTTCGGGGATCGAGATGTCGGAACGGGCCGGAAGCTGGCCGAAGTTCTTGAACATCTTGTCGTCCTGCGAGGCGAAATATTCGAGCGCCTTGAAGGCTTCGGCCGGATGTTTACTGGTGGCGAAGATCGCCCAGTTGAAGTCGCCCATGGCCGAGGAGCGTTCGGCCCCTTCCTTCGGAACTGGGAGCAGAGTGACGCCCCAATCGAATTTCGCTTCCTGCGTCATGCGGTCGAGTTCCCACGGACCGGAGATCGCCATGGCCGCATTGCCCGAGTTGAAGGTTCCGGTCGAATCCCACTGACCGCGCGTCAGCGTATCGGGAGAAGCGAGCTTCTCGTCCATGATCGTCTTCCAGATCTCCAGCGCCTTCACCGCGCCGTCGGCATTGATGTGCTCATAGCTGCCGCCGCCCATCTGGGCCCAGGGAAGGAACTGGAAGGTGCCCTCCTCGTTGGCCTTGGCCGAGAAGGCGAGACCGTAGACGTTCTTGGCGGGGTCGGTCAGCTTGCGCGCATCCTCGACCAGCTCGTCCCAGGTCTGCGGCGGCTTCGCCGGATCGAGGCCCTTCGCCTTGAACATATCCTTGTTGTAGTAAAGCGCGATCGTGTTGGTCGCCTTCGGCACACCAAAATACTTGCCGTCCCACTCGACCGATTTCAGCGGTCCGGGGAAATAATTCTCCGGCTTGATGACGGTCGACTTGGCGATCATGTCGGTAAGATCGAGGAAGGCGCCGCGCGACGAGAACAGCGCATGCTCGGGATTGTCGACGGCGATGATATCGGGCGCCTGGCCGGTGGCATAGGCGCGCATCGCCTCGGTGACGACGTCGTCGAACTGGATCAGCCGGTATTCGATCTTGATGCCGTTGTTCTGGGCGTTGAACTCCTTGACGAGGTTCGGCGCCGGCTGGGTGTCCTTGTCAAGCGACCAGAGCGTCAGCGTGACGTCCTCGGCCTTGGCCGAAAGACCGAACAGCGAGACGCCTGCAAGGGCAAGCGCTCCCAGAATTGCATATTTGCGGATAGCCATGGTTCTCCTCCTTTGTGGTTATCCCCGTGTCCGGCAATTCCTCCTTGCCGGAAACGATGTCATCAGGCCGGATCGACGACGAATTCGCCGCCCCGGGCATGCTTGAGGTGGTTGAGCGCATAGACCTGGCCGGTCATTTCAAGCGCGTCGCGATAGACAGGGTCGTGCCAGCCCTCGATGTCGATCGAGCCCGACCAGCCGGCCAGGCGCAGCTCGGAAATGATGTCTGTCCAGTTGCTGTCGCCGAAGCCCGGCGTGCGCATGAAGACGAACTTCTCCTTGCCGAAGATACCGTGTTCCTTGATGACCTCCCAGCGGATGGTCGCGTCCTTGCCGTGGACATGGAAGAACTTGTGCGCCCATTTGCGGATCTGCGGCAAGGGGTCGATCAGATAGACCATCTGATGGCACGGTTCCCATTCCAGGCCGATATTATCATCAGGGGTCTCGTTGAAGATCAGTTCCCACGCATCGGGATTGTGGGCGATGTTCCAGTCGCCGGTCGCCCAATTGCCGTCCATGGCGCAGTTTTCAAAGGCGATCTTGATGCCCTTGTCGGCGGCGCGCTTGGCAAGCTCGCTCCAGATCTGCTTGTAGCGCGGCAGGCTGTCGGTCAGCGGTTTGCCGCGGATGCGGCCGGTGAAGCCGGCAACGCAGGTGGCGCCGAAGTGATGGGCATTGTCGATGCAATCCTTCCAGCCCTGCAGCGTTTCGAGGTCGATTTCGGTTTCCTCAAGCGGATTGCCGAACATGCCGAGCGTCGAGATGGTGATGTCGCGGTCGCCGATCGCATCGAGGCAACGCTTGCCGAGTTCGGCAAGGTCCTGGCCCTTGGTCGTTTGCCAGAAGAAGGGTTCGAAGCTTTCGAAGCCCATATCGGCGATATCGCCGATGCGGCTTGCGGCATCGCCCTTGTTGCCGCTGACCATGGTGCCGATGCGAATGGATTTTGCAGGGTTGCTCACGTCATGTCATCCTATGCTGAAATTTCGACGCGCTTGCCGGTCTTGGCGCTTTCGATTGCGCCGAAGACCATGGCAAGGCTTCTGATATTGTCGGAATTGACCGTCTCGGGCTGCTTGCCGGTGCTGATCGCCGCGATGAAATCGGCGATGACGCTGGCGTGGCCATGGGTTTCTTCATCGTGTTCCGGACCGGGAACGTTTACGGCTGCAAAGCCATGCAGAAGGCCGGGCTCTTCGCCGGCAACGGCCGCCTTGAAATTCTCTTCGCCATCCCAGGTGAGCATTCCCTTCGAGCCGACGAGGCGCCACTGGCTTTCCCAGCTGGTTCGCTCGCCCTCGGCGCACCAGGAGCCGCGATAGGTGAAGACGATGTCGTCGGAAAATTCGAAAATGGCGTTGGCCGAGGCGCCGTGCCGATACCACGAACCCTTTGGATTGCGCTCGACGCAATAGACGGCGAGCGGCTTCCTATCGGCGACGTAGCGCGCCGCATCGAAGGTGTGGATCGCCATGTCGAGAAGCAGGACGTTGTCCATCTCTTCGCGGAAGCCGCCGAAATGCGGCGCGATGAAGAAGTCGCAATGGATGCCGGTAAGGTCGCCGATCGCGCCGCTGTCGACGAAACGGCGAAGACGCCGGACCCCCGATATGAAGCGGCGGTTCTGGATGACAGCGTGGATGCGCCCGGTCTCGGCGGCAAGATCGATCAGCGTAGCGCCCTCGGCAAGCGAAGCGGCCATCGGCTTTTCACTGAGCACATGGCAGCCGGCCTTCAGCGCCGTCGAGACGACGTCGTATCGAGCCGAGGGAATGACGATGTCGAAGACCAGATCGGCCTTGGTGGCGGCGATGACGTCAGCCAGGTCCGAACCGATGACGGCGTCCTCGAGGCCGAATTCCGCGGCAAGCGTTTCCGCCGTCTTCCGGTTCAGGTCGACGAGGCCGACAATGGTGATGGCATCGGCCAGCAGAGGGTTGGAAGCGATCGCGCGCAACCAACCTTTGGACATAGCTCCGCATCCGCACAGAATGGCACTAAATTTCACGATTTCCTCCGAGGGAATGGCGCCAACTCCTAGTGACACGCACTCCGTAAACGTTTACGACTGTATGCGGAAACTTTTTGCCGTGTCAATAGAGGTCAGATGCCAAATTGATCCGGATGATTTTAGGCCGGGTCGGCCTAAAATCTGAATCCTGATCTAAACCAAAGAAACAGAGCATGATGTCGTCCGAAAACCGCGCACACTTTTCGGCATCATGCTCTGGGGAAAATCGCCACCGATGAAAGGGATTCGCCAGCTCGCCGACCACCTGGATATTTCGATCGGCACGGTCTCGCGCGCCCTGAACGGCAAGCCCGATGTCAACGAGGAAACCCGCCGGCGCGTGCTGGCTGCGGCCGAGGAACTCGGCTATGTCGCCAACCAGTCTGGGCGGAGCCTGCGTCAGGGAGAGACGAAGGTCATCGGGTTGATGATCGAATCCAGCAAGGAGACGGTCGAGAATGCCGACAACTTCTTCCTTGGCGTCACCAGCGGCCTGCAGAGCGTCTTTGCCCGCCACAAGCTCGACCTCGTGATGCTGCCCTGCCCGAGCGACGAGGACCCGCACGAATATCTGAAGCGGATGGTGGCACGGCGCATCGTCGATGCGATGATCATCGCGGACACGCAGCGCGTCGACCGGCGCATCGACTTTCTGTCGCGGGCGAAGATCCCCTTCGTGGCGCTCGGCCGCAGCCTTTCGGCCGGCGATTTTCCATGGATCGATCTCGATTTCGAGGGCGTGGCCGACCATGCCGTCGAGCGGCTGGTCGCGCTGGGGCATCGTCGGATCGCGATCACCGCGCCGTCGAGCGAAGCCAATCTCGGTTATCTCTTTGTCGAAAGTTATCGCCGCGCACTCGAACGACACGGTATCGCATTCAACCCGGCACTCGTCATCCGCGTCAAGTCGAGCGAACGGGGTGGTTACCAGGCGGCCCATGAACTGCTGCTGCTCGAAGAACGGCCGACGGCGGTGATCCTGATCTATGAGCTGATGGCGATCGGCCTTTACCGCCGCCTGATGGAATCAGGTGTCATGCCCGGCCGCGATCTTGCGGTGATCGGCTTCCGCGACGCTCCTCGTGCACGGTTCTTGCAGCCGTCGCTCAGCTGCTTCCGTATCTCGCTCTACGATCTCGGCGTCGCGCTCGGCCGGATGCTTCTCGCCAACATGCAGGCCTATAGGGAATTCTATCCGAACGAGAGCCGCAACATCGTCTGGCCTCTGGAACTCATAATGGGTGAGAGCGATGCGTTTCAGGTCGGGGTCATGGCCTGAGCGCTATCGGCTCGCTTCCGGAAAGCGGAAGCGAGGTTCGTCCATTCCAGCGGCGGCGACGCCTCATGTGCCAGCAGGGAAGAACCGGTTTTCCGGCCGCGGCAATCCGAGATGTTCGCGCAGTGTCGTGCCTTCGTATTCGCTGCGGAACAGACCGCGGCGCTGCAGCTCGGGAACCAGCCGTTCGGTGACGTCGAGGAGACCCTGCGGCAGATAGGGGAAGACGACGTTGAAGCCGTCCGAACCTTCCTCGTCGAGCCAGCGTTCCATCTCGTCGGCGATACTGGCCGCGGTACCGACGAAGGCAAGGCCGGCATAGCCGCCATAGCGCTGCGCCAGCTGACGCACGGTCAGATTTTCCTCCGCCGCAAGCTTCAGCACCTGAGCGCGGCCGGTCTTGCTGGCATTGGTGTCGGGAATATCGGCCGGCAGCGGCGCATCGGGATCGAAGCCCGAAGCGTCGTGACCGAGCGCGATCGAAAGCGACGCGATGGCGCTGTCGTAATGCACCAGACTGTCGAGCGTGGCGCGTTTGGCGCGCGCCTCCTCGATGCTGTCGCCGACGATGACGAAGGCGGCGGGCAGGATCTTCAGATGGTCGCGCTTGCGGCCGATGGCTTCCATGCGGGACTTGATGTCGGCATAGAGCGCCTTGCCGGCGGCAAGATCGCGCGGCGAACAGAAGACCATCTCGGCGGTCTCCGCGGCAAGCTGGCGGCCGGGATCGGACTGGCCGGCCTGGACGATGACGGGCCAGCCCTGCGGCGGCCGGGCGATATTGAGCGGCCCGCGGACGCTGAGTTCCTCGCCTTTGTGGGCGAGCACATGCATCTTTTCCGGATCGAAGAACTGGCCGCTCTCCCGGTCGCGGATGAAGGCATCGTCGGCGAAACTGTCCCACAGCCCGGTCACGACATCGTAGAATTCCCGCGCACGGTGATAACGTTCGCCATGCTCCACATGTTCGTCCAGGCCGAAATTGAGCGCGGCGTCGGGGTTGGACGTCGTGACGATATTCCAGCCGGCGCGGCCGCCACTGATATGGTCGAGCGAGGCGAAGCGACGAGCGATGTGATAGGGCTCGTCGAAAGTGGTGGAAGCGGTGGCGACGAGGCCGATACGCTCCGTCACCGCCGCCAGCGCCGATAGCAGCGTGAAGGGCTCGAAGGAGGTCACGGTGTGGCTGCGCCTCAGCGCCTCCACAGGCATGTTGAGGACGGCAAGGTGATCGGCCATGAAGAAGGCGTCGAATTTCGCCCGTTCCAGCGCCTGCGCGAAGGACTTCAGATGGGCGAAATTGAAATTGGCGTCGGGATAGGAACCGGGATAGCGCCACGCGCCGGTGTGCAGGCTGACAGGACGCATGAAGGCGCCGAGGCGCAACTGCCGTGGGGTCATGACTTTCCTCATGGATCGGGCAAGGCGGTCGCCTGCCCCGCATTGGGCGTTCTTTCTGCAACCGTCGCGGCGACGCAGCGGGATATCGGTTACGTAGGAAGTCGCCGAAATCAAATCGAGACCGGAAGCGGCAATTCCGGGTGGGAATTTTATCGCTTGCCAAGCTACCTGGGCCGCGCCGGTGCAGAACGCAAACCCTAATCGCGGCGGTTGGAGACTGATAAGCAAACACTTTTCATTTTCGATGGCTTCTATAGAATTTGTGCTCTTATCTCGACGCTCGATTTCTTTCACCGATAGGCTCGTCAGAATTGGAGACATCGATGAACACAGTGCTGAGGTCAACAGATCAGATCCGGCCCGTGGCCGCCCGTATCGGCAGCGACGAGGAAGCGATCGCCACCGCCCGCAGACTGGCGGCCCAATTTGCCGCGCGCGCCGCCGAGCGCGATGCCGACCGGATCCTGCCGTTTACCGAACTCGATCTTCTCGCCCAGTCCGGTCTGCTCGCGATCACCGTGCCTGCGCAATATGGCGGGCTCGACGTCTCCAACGCCGTGCTTGCCGAGATCACTGCGATCCTGTCGGAGGCGGATGGTTCGATCGGCCAGATCCCGCAGAACCATTTCTATATTCTTGAGGCGCTTAGAACCGATGGCGGCGAGGAGCAGCAGCGTTATTTCTTCGGCCGTGTGCTGGCCGGCGATCGTTTCGGCAATGCGCTTTCCGAGCGCGGCACCAAGACGGTCGGCCATTACAACACGCGCATCACCCGCGATGGTCCGGGCTACCGGATCAACGGCCGCAAATTCTATTCGACCGGCGTTCTCTTCGCCGACTGGGTCACCGTCTTCGCGCTCGATCCGGAGGATCGGCTGACAATGGCCTTCGTGCCGAAGGGCACCGAAGGCGTCGAGATCGTCGACGACTGGGACGGCTTCGGCCAGCGCACCACCGGCAGCGGCACGACGATCCTCGACAATGTCTATGTCAGCGCCGATTCCGTGGTCTTCCATCACAAGGGTTTCGAGCGGCCGACGACGATCGGTTCCGTCGGCCAGATCATCCATGCCGGTGTCGATCTCGGGATCGCGCGGGCGGCCTTTGCCGAAACGCTTGATTTCGTCAGAACGAAATCCCGCCCGTGGATGGATAGCGGCCTCGATCGCGCTTCCGACGACCCGCTGACGATCGCCAAGGTCGGCCAGATCGCCATCCGGCTGGAAGCCGCAACCGCTCTTGTCGAGCGCGCTGGCCACAAGGTCGATGCCGCGCAGGTCGAGACGACCGAGGAAAAGGTGGTTGAGGCCACACTTGCGGTTGCCGCCGCCAAGGTGCTGACAACAGAGGTGGCGATCGAGGCGGCGAATACGCTCTTCGAGCTTGCCGGAACCTCGTCGGTACAAACAGGTCTCAATCTCGACCGCCATTGGCGCAATGCCCGCACCCATACGCTGCACGATCCCGTGCGCTGGAAATACCATGTCGTCGGCAACTACCATCTGAACGGCGTGACGCCGCCGAAGAACGGTGCGCTCTGAAGCCTTCGTCGCTTTCAAACGAAAACCCCACCGCCGCTGCCGGCAGTGGGGTTTTTCATTGTCGATGAAGCCGTGGCCGCCTCAGCTATAGAGGCTGACCTCCGGTATCCGGTCGTTCAGCACGAATTCACCGACTTCTTTCGCCTTGTAGAAGACCGGGTCGTGCAGCGTGTGGGTACGGACATTGCGCCAGAACCGGTCGAAACGGTATTTGTCTGCCGTCGAGCGGGCGCCGGTCAGCTCGAAGACGCGCGAGGTGATGTCGAGCGCGACATGGGTGGCGTGCACCTTGGCGGTATAAGCTTCCGCCGCCGCCTCGCCGCGCTCGCGCGCCGTCACATCGCTGCCACGGGCAAGACCCGCCTGCACGGCTGACGCCGCATGGTCGGCAAGGGCTGCCGAGGCCTTCAGCGCCGCGGTGAATTCGCCGACGCGTTCGAGGATATAGGGATCGTCGGCCGCCCGCTCGACGCCTGACGTGATCCACGGCCGGGTGGTGGTTCTGACGTAATCGACGGCCGCCTGCAGCGCGCCTTCGGCGGTGCCGAGATAAAAGTTGACGAAGACCAGCTGGATGAACGGCGTGTTGAAGGTCGACAATACAGGCGGCGCTGCGTCGGGGGCAGCCGGCGCACCGACGAAATCCTCCTCGTAGACCGGGAAGTCGCGGAACTCGACGCTGCCGCTGTCGGACAGGCGCTGGCCGATATTGTCCCAGTCGTCATTGGCGACATAGCCGGGGCGATTGGTCGGCACGGCGAAGCCGGCGATCTTGTCGTCGAGCGTGGCATTGGCGTTGATGTAGTCGGAGACCCGTGCCGCCGTGGAGAAGGATTTGCGTCCGTTCAGCACATAGCCGTTGCCACGACGAGTCAGCACCAGCCCGGGATCGCGCGGATTGACCGCCGCACCCCAATAGAGGTTCCTGGCGACGGTGTCGCTGCCCAGCGCATGGGCACGGGCGGCATCGAGGGCCCAATAGATATACTGGCTGTTGACATAGTGGTAGCCGAGCAGCTGACCGATCGAGCTTTCGCCGCGGGCGAGAATGCGCACCAGCCTCAGTCCATCGACCCAGTCGAGGCCGCCGCCACCGATTTGGGTGGGATGCAACGCATTGAGCAGCCCGGCATTCTTCAATTTGACGATCTCGGCGAGCGGCGGACGGCCTTCACGGTCGAGGTCTGCGGCGCGCCGGGAAAGGTCGGCAGAGATCTCCTCGGCACGGGCAAAGAGGTCTTCTCGCGTCGGATTGCGGTTCACCGCGAAGACGACATTGGACTGGCTCATGGGCGGAACTCCAATTCTCCAAAAAGATGATCCGGCGGGAGCGTCAAGCTCCCGCCGGAAGGATCGAGGGTGACCACCTCAGAAAAGCTTGTCCGGGATCCAGCTCGCGGTTGCCGCATCGCTCGTGCTGAAGGCCGGGATCTTCGCAGCCAGTTCCTCGATCGTCTTGACGCCGGCCGCCCGCAGGCTCTCCTGCGTCAGAAGCGTCGGCTTCACAGTAATCTGATGGGGAACCGTCTGACCGGCGATTTCGAGGGCAGCGGCGCGGATGGACACGGCGCCGACGACGGCCGGATTGGTCGCGACGGTCGCAACCCAGGGGCTGCCTTCCTCGGTGATTTCCTGGATATCGGCGGTCGAGACGTCGGCAGAATAGATCTTCAGCTTAGCTGAAATGCCGAGGTCGTTGGCGGCGAGCTTCACACCGCGGGCGAATTCATCATAGGGGGCAAAAACGACCGATATATCGGGATTGGCGGTGAGCGCGGCCTTCGCCTGGTCGGCGGTCGAGGTCGCCGTCGTGTCGCTGACATTGCCGAAACGGGCCTTTTCGACTACGCCCTTATTCTCCGACTTGAACTTGTCCCAGACCTCGTTGCGGCGGTCGAGCGGCGCAAAACCCGCGACATAGACATAACCGGCGTTGAAGTCTTTGCCGTTGTCCTTCACCACCTGCTCGAGCGCCAGCGAGGCTAGTTCGTGATCGCTCTGCTCCACCTGCGGGATCTTGGGGTTGTTGAGGTTGACGTCGAAAGCCACGACCTTGATGCCCTTGTCGAGCGCCTGCTGCACGACGTCGCCGAGCGATTCCGGAAGGCCGTGGTCGATGACGATGCCGGAGACGCCGAGATTGATCGCCTGCAGAATCTGCTCGCGCTGCTCGGCGGCGTCCTGCCGTCCGGGGAAGACGCGCAGGTCGATATCCAGCGCCTTGGCCTGGGCTTCCGCACCGGCCTGGTAGGCCTGGAAGAAATCGCCGGCCGAGATGTAGCTGATCAGAGCCACCTTGACCCCGCCCTTATCAAAGGGGGCCGGAGCGCCGGACAGGCCGTCGGCTTTTGCGCCTTGAATGAAAATGAACGGAATGACGGCGGCAGACAGTGCGAGCCGTGCGAGGGATTTCATCGTCGCGTTCCTTCTAGCAATCGGAAGCGTCGTCTGACGGGTTGGGAGCCCCGCGACGCATCGGATTATTTAGATATAATCTCTATGTTTTTAGTAGAGTAAATGATCCGATTTTCCGGGCTGCGGGAGATTCTTTGTTTCCCGGGGACAGTTTGTGAGGGAAAGGCGTGCCTGGAGTTCGACCACCCGGACGGGGCACACTCCTGATACAAATGCAGTCCCGGACATGATCGATGCCGCTTCTTCACATTGAAAATATCACCCGCAGTTTCGGGTCGACGCGGGCGCTTGCCGGTGCTGAACTGTCGCTGGAGCGCGGTGAGATCGTGGCGCTGATGGGTGCCAACGGTGCGGGCAAATCGACGCTGGTAAAGATCCTGTCCGGCGTCCTTCCGGCCGATGGCGGCACGGTCAGTTTCAATGGCCGCCCCTTTGCGCCGCGCAGCCCGGCCGACGCGGCAAAGGCCGGTGTCGTCACGGTGCATCAATCGACGGATCTCGTCGGCGCGGCTGGCCTGAGCGTTGCCGATGCCCTGCTGCTCAACCGGTTCGCCGATCGGAGCGCGCCCTTCTTCGTCTCGCGCGCCGGCATCCGCCGCGCCGCGCAGGCAATGCTCGATGCTGCCGGCTTCAGCCTGCCGATCGATCGTGATTTCGGCGACCTCAGCAGCGCCGACCGGCAACTGGTGGCGATCGCCCGGGCGCTTGCCAACCGCGCCGATCTGCTCATCCTCGACGAGCCGACGGCGAGCCTTTCCGGAGAGGAAAGCCGCCGCCTCTTCGATATTCTTCTCAACCTGCGCAAGCGCGGCCTGGCGATCCTTTATATCTCGCACCGCACCGCCGATCTCGAAGCCATCGCCGACCATGCGCTCGTCATGCGCGGCGGTCGCGTCGTCGGCACCTTCTCGCGGCCGATCGATTTTTCGAGCGCCATCGAGACGATGATCGGCCGCCGACTGGATGCGGCCCGGCCGGATGCGCGGCCTGCGACCGGTCCGGCGATTTTCGAGATGCGCGACATCAGCCTGCTCCCCGAAGCTGAGCCCTTCGATCTGTCCTTGCATGAGGGCGAGGTGGTGGCGGTTACCGGCGTGCTCGGCGCCGGCAAGAGCCGGTTGCTCCAGGCGATCTTCGGCGTGACCGCGCTTGAGCGCGGCGCGATGTTGCTCGACGGCCGGCCTTACCGGCCAAAAAACGCGGCCGAAGCGATCGCCGCCGGTGTGGCGATGGCGGCCGAAGACCGGCACCGTTCATCGCTGATGCCGCCGGCGTGGCCCGGCCATTCGCTGTCGGCGACGATCAGCCTGCCGCATCTTGGCAAATGGTATCCGCGCGGTTTCCTGGTCGGTGGCCGTGAACGACGCGAGGCCGAGCAGGCGATCGTCCGTCTCGGCATCAAGGCCGCCGGACCCCTCGCCTCGATCTGGTCGCTCTCCGGCGGCAACCAGCAGAAGGCGGTGATCGCCCGCTGGGAGGCTGAACCGAGCCGGCTGCTGCTGCTCGACGAACCCTTCCAGGGTGTCGACGTCGGCGCCCGTCATGACATCATCCGGGCGATCCGCGCCCGCACCGACCGGGCGACGCTGATCGCGACCTCCGACTCGGAGGAGGCCTATGAAGTGGCCGACCGCATCCTCGTCATCGACCGCCAGGTGTTGAGGCCCGCGGCACGCGGGGCCGCTTTTGCCTCCGCAATCCAGGGAATACCCGCATGACGACGATCGACGACGACACTCTTCCGCAGGCAAGCGCCCGGCCGAAGGCATCGCTGCAAGCCGATAATGGTCGTCTTGCCGCCTTCGGGGCGTTCCTCCGGGCGGGTGCGGTGTTCATCCTGCTTACGGCTCTCGTCATCGGCTTCACCATCGCCGAGCCCGCCTTCATCAATATCGCCAATCTGATGAGCATTCTGCAGGCGGTATCGGTTGTTGCCATTCTTGGCGCCGGCGTCACCGTGACGCTGGCCGTCGGCGGTTTCGACCTGTCGATCGGCGCGGTCGCGGCATCGAGCGTGATGGCGGCGAGTTATGCGATGATCGTCTGGCACCTCGATGCCTATGCGACGGTGCCGCTGGTGCTCGCCTTTGGCGCGCTGATCGGCCTCGTCAATGCCTTCCTGATCGTGCGCCTGAAGGTGCCGGATCTCCTGGCGACGCTGGCGATGATGTTCCTGCTTTCCGGGCTGCAGCTGATCCCGACCGCCGGCCGGTCGATTTCGGCGGGCCTCACCCTGCCCGACGGTTCGAAGGCGACCGGCGCCTACGACCCGGCCTTTCTTCTGATCGGCCGCTACAGCATCCTCGGCACCCTGCCGGTTGCCGTGGTACTGATGGCGGTGGTCGCCGTCGCGCTTTTCATTCTCACCGAACGCACCCGCATCGGCCGGCTGCTGTTTGCGACCGGTGGCAACGAGGTCGCGACCCGGCTTGCCGGCGCGTCCACAGTCCGGCTGAAGACGCTCGCCTATGTGATTTCGGGCACGCTGGCGGCGCTGGGCGGCATCGTCATCGCCGCCCGCGTCGGGCGTGGCGATGTCTCCTCCGGCGGCTCGTTGCTGATGGATTCGGTCGCCGCCGCGCTGATCGGTTTTGCCGTCCTCAACCTCAGGCGTCCAAACGTGCTCGGCACCATTGCCGGCGCCGTCTTCGTCGGGGTGCTGCTGAACGGTCTCACCATGCTGAACGCCCCTTATTACACTCAGGATTTCGTCAAGGGCGCCGTGCTCGTCGGCGCCTTAGCGCTGACCTACGGCCTTGGCCGCAGCAATCCCTAATTCCAAGGAAGAAAGACATGACCCGCGAAATCAGGCTCAACGCCTTCGACATGAATTGCGTCGGACACCAGTCGCCGGGACTCTGGCGCCATCCGCGCGACAAGTCCTGGACCTATAAGGATCTCGACTACTGGGTGCATCTGGCCAAGACGCTGGAACGCGGCAAGTTCGACGGGCTGTTCATCGCCGACGTGCTCGGAGTCTATGATGTGCTGAACGGCAATGTCGATGCCGCCCTTCGCCATTCGGCGCAGGTGCCGGTCAACGACCCGCTACAGCTGATCCCCACCATGTCCTACGAGACCGAACATCTCGGCTTCGGCCTGACGGCGTCGCTCTCCTTCGAGCACCCCTACACCTTCGCCCGCCGCATCTCGACGCTCGACCATCTGACCAAGGGGCGCGTCGGCTGGAATATCGTCACCTCCTACCTCAACAGCGGCGCGCTCAATATCGGCCAGCCGGCGCAGACGAAGCACGATGACCGCTACGATCTCGCCGAGGAATATCTGGAAGTCTGCTACAAGCTCTGGGAGGGAAGCTGGGAGGATGGCGCCGTCGTGCGCGACCGCGAAACCGGCATCTTCACCCATCCGGAAAAGGTCCATCCGATCCGCCATTCCGGCAGGCACTTCAACGTGCCCGGCATTCACCTGAGCGAACCCTCGCCGCAGCGCACACCGGTGCTCTACCAGGCCGGCGCCTCCAGCCGCGGCAAGGATTTCGCCGGCGCCCATGCCGAATGCATCTTCGTCGCCTCTCCGTCGAAAGCCGTGCTGAAGCGTTACGTCGCCAATGTCCGCGAGGCGGCCGAACGCGTCGGCCGCAACCCGCGCGAAATCCTCGCTTTCAATCTGCAGACCGTGATCCTGGGTGAAACGGATGCCGAAGCACAGCGGAAATTCAACGAATACCGCAAATACGCCTCCTTCGAAGGCGCGCTGACGCTCATCTCCGGCTGGACCGGCATCGATTTCGGCCAGTTCGGGCCGGACGAGGTGCTGCGGCACCGCCATACCAATGCGGTGCAATCGGCTGTAGAAACCTTCACCACCATCGATCCCACCAAGGAATGGACGGTGCGCGAAATGGCCGATTGGGTCGGCGTCGGCGGTTTCGGCCCGGTCTTCGTCGGCTCGCCGCAGACGGTTGCCGATCTGATGCAGGAATGGGTCGAGGACACCGATGTCGACGGCTTCAACCTCGCCTATGCCGTGACACCCGAAAGTTTCGAGGATGCCGTCGATCTGCTGGTGCCGGAACTGCAAAAGCGTGGCGTCTACAAGACCGAATATGCCAAGGGAACGCTGCGCGAAAAGCTCGGGGGAGCGGGGCCGCGGCTTGCCGCGCCGCATCCGGGTGCGGCCTATCGCAATCTTTTCGGCGAGCCTACCCGCGTCGCCGCCAGCGGCTGAGCGAATAATGGCTGGGTGACAAAAAATATCTCGCCCAGTCCGACCATTCGAATCTAACCTCTATGACAATTGGCATTTCGCCCCGAATGTGGGCACTCGAATTTCACCGATCAGGAGGGGTCATGACCGTACCAACTATCTCGCGGCGCACGCTGATGAAGGGCACCGCCCTGCTGCTTGCCTCGACGGCGCTCGCCCGACAGGCCCTTGCGCAGACCACCTCGGGCGGTGGCCGGCTGATCGTTGCGGCCGATTCCGAACCGAAGAACCTCAATCCGGCGATCGTCGCCTCCAACGGCGTCTTCTTCGTTGCGAGCAAGGTGATCGAGCCACTTGCCGAAGCCTCGTTCGACGGCAAGGACGGGCTTACGCCGCGTCTCGCCACCTCCTGGGAGGGGTCGGCCGACGGCCTCTCCGTCACCTTCAAGCTGCGCGACGGCGTGACCTGGCACGACGGCAAGCCGTTCACCTCGGTCGATGTCGCCTTCACGGCGCTCAACATCTGGAAGCCGCTGCAGAATCTCGGCCGTCTGGTCTTTGCCAATCTCGAAGCCGTCGATACGCCCGATGACTACACCGCCATCTTCCGCTTCTCCAAGCCGACGCCGTTCCAGCTGATCCGCAACGCCCTGCCTGTCGTCACCAGCGTCGTCGCCAAACACATCTTCGACGGTACCGATATCGCCACCAATCCGGCTAACACCACGCTTGTCGGTACCGGGCCGTTCAAGTTCGCCGAACACAAATCCGGCGAATATTACCGGCTGGTGCGCAATGAGAGTTACTGGGACAAGGAGCAGCCGAAACTCGACGAAATCGTCTTCCGCGTGCTGCCCGATCGCGAGGCGGCGGGGGCAGCACTCGAGGCTGACGAAATCCAGCTTGCCGCCTTTTCGGCGGTGCCGCTTGCCGATCTCGACCGCATCTCCAAGGTCGAGGGCATCAAGGTGATCTCCAAAGGCTACGAGGCTTTGACCTACCAGCTCGTCGTCGAGATCAATCACCGCCGCAAGGAACTGGCCGATCTCCGGGTCCGTCAGGCGATCGCGCAGGCGATCGACAAGAAATTCGTGGTCGACACCATCTTCCTCGGTTACGCCGCAGCTGCGACCGGCCCGGTGCCGAAGAATGCGCCGGAATTCTATACATCCGATGTCGCGACCTATGCGTTCGACCCCGCCGCCGCCAACGATATTCTCGACAAGGCGGGTTACAAACAAGGGCCTGATGGTAACCGTTTCTCGCTGAAGCTGCGCCCCGCACCCTATTTCAACGAGACCCGCCAGTTCGGCGATTACCTTCGCCAGGCGCTCGCCGTCATCGGCATCGATGCCGAGATCGTTAATGCCGATGCGGCCGCGCACCAGAAGGCTGTTTATACCGACCACGACTTCGACCTTGCCGTCGGCCCGCCGGTCTTCCGCGGCGATCCGGCGATCTCCACCACGATTCTCGTTCAGTCCGGGACGCCAGCCGGCGTGCCCTTCTCCAACCAGGGCGGCTACGTCAATCCGGAGCTCGACAAGATCATCAAACAGGCCTCCGAGACGGTCGACACGGCGGCGCGCACCGATCTCTACCGCAAGTTCCAGCAGCTCGTCGTCGCCGATCTGCCGCTGATCAACGTGGTGGAATGGGGGTTCATCACCGTCGCGCGCGATACCGTGCTCAACGTCGCTGACAATCCGCGCTGGGCGGTCTCGAACTGGGGCGATACCGCGCTGCAATCGTGATAGAATCGGCGGCAATTCTCTTCCAGAGGCCCTGTCCGGCGTGAAACGAGCCATCATCCTCCTGAGGCGCAGGGCAATCAGCAGCATTCCGGTGCTGCTGATCGTGGTGATCTTCACCTTTTTCCTGCTCGAATCCGCCTCGGGCGATGCCGTCGACGCCTATCTCGGTTCGATCGGCGGCGGCGATGCCGCACTGAGGCAGTCGCTGCGCGAGAGCTACGGCCTCGACCAGTCGATGTTTGCGCGCCTCTGGCTCTACCTTTCCTCGCTGGCGCGGTTCGATCTCGGCTGGTCGGTCGCCTTCAACCGGCCAGTCGGCGCGCTCATCACAGAGCACCTGCCCAATACGCTGCTGCTGATGGGCAGCGCGACGGCACTCTCCTTTGGTATCGGCTCGGCGCTCGGCATCCTTGCCGGGGCGCGGCCGGGTAGCGTGCGAGATCGGATGCTGTCGATCGGCTCACTGATCGTCTACGCCATTCCGAGTTTCTGGCTCGGCCTGGTTCTCAGTATCGTTTTCTCGGTGAAGCTGCGTTGGTTTCCGATCGCCGGCGTGGAAACAATCGCTTCCGGCAAGACGGGATTTGCCCGCGCGCTCGACATTGCTGATCATTTGGTTCTGCCGGTGGGCGCGCTCGCGCTGATCTATCTCGCCTTGTTCCTGCGGGTGATGCGCAGCGGCATGGCCGAGGCCTGGAAGCTCGATTTCGTGCTCTTCGCCCGCGCCAAGGGCCTGTCACGCAGCCGCATCGTGCTGCGTCACGTGGCGCGCAATGCGCTGCTGCCGCTCGTCACCATGCTCGGGCTGCAATCGGCGGCCATGCTCGGCGGCAGCGTGGTGATCGAGAGTGTCTTTGCGATCCCCGGTTTCGGCCGGCTGGCGCAGGAGGCGGTCAACGGCCGCGACGCGCCGCTGTTGATGGGCATCGTCGTCACCAGTGCCGTCCTCGTCATATCGGTCAATTTCCTCGTCGATCTCGTCTATGCCGCGCTCGATCCGCGCATCGGCGCATCGGAGGGCGGCGTATGAACTGGCTGCGGCGCCTGCTGCGCACACCGGAAGGTGCGGCCGGACTGGCGATCCTTCTCATCCTGCTTTTGGCCGGGCTGCTCGCTCCCGTCGTTTCGCCGGGCGATCCGCTGAGGATCGCCGGCCGCGCGTTGCTGGCGCCGTTCACCGATCCGGCTTTTCCGCTCGGCACCGACCGTCTCGGTCGCGACGTCCTGGCGGGGCTGCTCTATGGCGCGCGGACGTCGCTTGCCGTCGGCCTGGCGGCGGCGTTTTCAGCCATGGTGCTGGGGCTCTGTGTCGGCATGGTAGCCGGTTTTGCCGGCGGGTTCATTGACGAGGCGCTGATGCGGGTGGTCGACGCCTTCCAGATCGTGCCGGCTTTTCTCCTCGCCCTTGCCTTCGTCAGCACCATCGGGGTGTCGACGCCCATTATCGTCCTTGCCATCGCACTCGGGACGTGGGCCGATCCGGCACGGCTGACGCGAGCGCAGGTGCTTGCGATCCGCGAGCAGGATTATGTCGCCTCGGCAAGGGTGATCGGCATGCATCCGGCCGAAATCGCCTTTCGGGAAATCCTGCCGAACGCGCTGCCGCCGGTGCTGGCGCTTTCCGCCACCATCGTCGCCGGTGCTGTTCTCACCGAGGCAGCGCTGTCCTTCCTTGGCCTCGGCAATCCCAATATCGCCACCTGGGGTTCGATGATTGCCGAGGGCCGCAGCGTACTGCGTTCGGCATCCTATCTCTCGATCATACCGGGCGCTGCCCTCGCCGTGACCGTGCTCGGCGTCCATCTCTTTAGCGAGGGTCTCGGCAAGGCGCTCGGCGATAATGACGTGGGGGCGGCATGAGCGGTATTTTCTGCAGCCTGCGACAGCTTTCGGTCACCTATGGGCGCGGTGTCGCGGCCGCGCTCGACGGTATCGATCTCGATATCGTCGCCGGCGAAAGACTGGCAATCATCGGCGAAAGCGGCTCCGGCAAGAGCACACTCGCCCGCGCGCTAGCCGGCCTGCTGCCGGAGGGTGCGAGGGTCGGCGGCGAGATGCTCTGGCCCGGACTAGGCCATGCGCCCCGCCCGGGACGCGATTTCGGTGTCGTCTTCCAGGATCCCGGCTCCAGTCTCAATCCCGTGCTGACGATCGGAGAGCAGGTCGCCGAGGGCGCCAGGCGCCATCTCGGTCTCAGCTGGAAACAAGCCTATGTCAGAGCTGAGGAATTGCTCGGACGGGTGCGGATACCGCAGCCTGAAAAGACCATGCGGGCCTTTCCGCATCAGCTTTCCGGCGGCCAGCGCCAGCGCGTGGCGATCGCCGCAGCCATCGCTGCGAGGCCTGCGCTGCTGATCGCCGACGAGGCGACCAGCGCGCTCGACGTGGTCGTCCAGGCCGAGATTGTCCGTCTGCTCGACGGGTTGGTGCGCGAGGACGGCATGACGCTGCTGTTCATCACCCACGACATCGCGCTTGCCTCCGGTTTCGTCGACCGCATCGCCGTCTTCCGCAATGCGAGGCTGGTCGAGGCTGGCCCCGTCCGTTCCGTGCTTTCGGCGCCGAAAAGCGACTACACCGCCGCCCTGATCGCCAGCCATCGCGACCTCGCGACGCCGCCGCTGATCGCGGAGGTGCAGCCATGAACGATGTGCTGCTTTCCGTCGAAAACCTGTCGAAAGGGTTTTCTTCCGGCGCGCGCCAGGTTGCCGCCCTCGACAATGTGTCGCTGACGATCGCGCCTGGGGAAACGCTCGGTCTGGTCGGGGCCTCCGGCAGTGGGAAATCGACGCTGTCGCGCATCCTGCTGCGGCTTCTCAGCGCCGATGCCGGGTCGATCCGCTTCGAGGGGGTGGATTGGCTTGCCCTGAACGGTGCGTCGTTGCGCCGCCGGCGGGCGCGCATGCAGATTGTGTTCCAGGACCCGCTCGCAGTATTCAATCCGCTGGCGAGCGTTGGCGCCGTGCTCGTCGATCCGCTTCGCATCCACGGGGTCGTCGCGAAAGACCGCCGCCGCGACGAGATCGTCATGCTGCTCGAACGCGTCGGCCTGCCTGCCGATTATGCCGGTCGGCCGGTCCGCGCGCTCTCCGGTGGCCAGCGGCAGCGCGTGGCGATCGCCCGGGCAATCGCGACACGGCCCTCGCTGCTGGTGCTCGACGAGGCGGTCTCGGCGCTCGATGTGACAGTGCGCGGCAGGATTCTCGAACTGCTGGTCGATCTGCAGAAAGAACAGGGCATCGCCTGTCTGTTCATTTCACACGATCTTGCCGTGGTCCGCGCCGTTTCCCACCGCATTGCCGTCATGGATGGCGGGCGGATCGTCGAGACCGGTCCGGCAGCGGCGCTCGTTGCCGCGCCGCAATCCGATGCCGCCCGTGCGCTCGTCGCCGCCGTGCCCCGTCTCGTGACCGATCCCTGCTGAAGGAAGTATCCATGTCCGATCTTGGTTGGAATCCCCTGCATGGCGTGCCCTCCTATCCCGCAGAGCGCTACGCCGCCCTTGCCGACAGGATCGGCGGCATATTGCACAGCCGCAACGATATATTGCTGGTGCAGGCAGAGGCGGCGGTGGCGCTGGAGGCTGCGGCGGTCAGCCTTGCGCGCCCCGGCCTTGCGGCACTCAACATCGTCACCAGCCTCTATGGCGGTTGGTTTGGGCAATGGCTGCGGCGGGGCGGTGCAACGGTTGCCGATATCGTCGCCGAACCAGGCCTGCCGATCGAGATCGATGCCGTCGCCAAAGCACTCGACGCCGGTTCTCGCATCGATGTGCTCGCTCTGGTTCATGCCGAATCCGCCAGCGGCATTCTCAATCCCCTGCCCGAGATACTGGCGCTTGCGCGTGATCACGGCATCGTCACCGTCGTCGATGCGGTCGCCTCGGTCGGCGGCCACGGGCTCGATGTCGACGATCTCGGCATCGACATCGCGGTGATCGGTCCGCAGAAGGCACTCGGCGGTCCGGCTGGTGTCTCCGCGCTCTCGGTCAGCCGCCGTGCCTGGGATTTCATTCTCCGAGATGGCGCACCGCGCGATTCGATCTTGTCTTTGGCGGACATGAAGAGCTGGGTCGATAGCGGCCGGTTCGGCCTGCCGGGAACGCCGGCGCCGCTGGAATTCTTCGCGCTGGAAACGTCGCTCGACCGCATCGAAGCCGAAGGCCTGGAGAATGTGGTCGCCCGCCATGCGCTTGCCGCATCGGCAACACGGGCGGGGCTTGCGGCACTCGGAACTCCGGTCTGGGTGCCGGCAGCAAAGGCGTCGAACCTGGTGACGGCGGTGCCGGTCCCGGAGGCGCTCGCGCCTGCCGCGCTGATCGCAGCCGCCGGGCAGCTGGGGGTCGAACTGACCGAAGGCGTCGGAACCGCACCGGCCCGCCTCCTGCGGTTGAATCACACCGGTCCGCGCGCCGCATTCCAGACGGTGCTTTCGAACGTCGTGGCGTACGGCGCGGCCCTCAGGCGGGCCGGTCATCTCGCGGATATATCAGCCGCTTCGGAGGCGATTTCGTCGGCCTATAGCCGCTGAGAGATGTTCCCGGAACCGGGACGGCATGTCGATGACCACAAGGCCGCCGCCCGGCTTACGCTTGGCCCGGCAAAAACCCTCCGGCATCCCGATAAAGCCGTATTCAGTCCTTGATAATCGTCGCTCGCCAAGGCAGGAGAGAGGCATCGTGGAGACTTGGTGCAGATGACGAGATTGCTGGATGCGCAGGGCCTGGAGATTTCGCATGAGGGGCACCGCACCCGCCTGAAATGGCATAGGTTGCGCAAACGGTTTGCCGATCCGCTGTTCTCAGCCGAGGTCATGGCGGAAGGATTTGCCGCCGGCGCTTCGATGGAGCTCGATCTGCGCGTGCGCGCCGATAGCGGTTTCGTCGTGCTGCACGACGAGGACCTCGAAGGCGAAACGACCGGGCATGGACCGATCGCCGAAAAAAGCCTTGATGACCTCGGCGATATCAGGATGCAGGAGGGCGACCGGCCGCTGATCCTCAGCGAAGATCTCGCTGCCATGCTGCAATCCGCCCATCCGGCCGCGCTGCTGCAATTCGACATGAAGGACGACTACGAGGCGATCGGCGCCAGGGGCATCGAGCATCTTGCCGCGCATTTCCGCGATATCGCCGCCTCGGTGATCGTTAGCGGCGGCAGTCTCGATCTCATCGTCGCGGTCAAGGAGAAGCTTCCGCATCTGCTGCGCGGGATCGACCCCACCGACAAGCTCTACGATATCAGCAAGGCTCGCGGCTGGAAGGCTGTCGAGGCGGAACTGCGCGCCGACCTGCGCGGCCCGACCGAACCGGACACGATTTATTTGCAGTGGTCACTGATCCTGGACGCCGCCAGGGACGGTCTCGACATGATCGCGCTCTGCCAGGATCAAGGCAAACGCGTCGATGCCTGGACCTTCACCCTGAAGGATCCGGAGGCTGGTTTCAGCGAAGAGGAATGGTTGAATTTCTCGGCGCTTATGGCCCTGAAGCCGGATCAGATCACCACCGACGAGGCACCGGCGACCGAACGCGCCTGGCGCCGCCGCATGGCAGTCTAACGACAAGCATCGGAGTATCATTTCGAAAGGTGTGAGCCGCTGTCGGGACTCTATTTCTCGGCCTGTCGCATGTTTTGCGTAATTTGCATCATTTTAAACTTCTGATGCTATCCATATCCAGCAGACAAATGTTGGTGTTCGATATGCAAGTTGTTGATACTAAAGCAATTGCGCAACAAGCAAATTCCAGCTTGCAGGAAGCGTGGCATCTTGGGTGCACAGGCCGCTCCGTCGAGGCACTCACACTGGCCGGCCAGATCCTTGCGGATGCCACGGCGCGGGGCGACGATCGGCTCGCAGCTCAATGCGACACCGACATTGGCTGGTACTGTTTTCAGATCGGCAAGGCCGAACTTGGCCTGACGCATGTCCGCCGGGCGGTAGACTTCTGGAAAACGAACGGGGAGCCCAGACAGGAAGCCTATGCCCGGGCCTATTTCGGATGGCTGCTGCTGGAATTGGGCCTGCCGGAGGAAGCGATCGAAGAAGCCACGCACGCATTGGATCTGGCCGACAAGACAGCAGACCCGAAAGCGCAAAGCCTGGCCACCAACGTCATTGGAATTATCTTCTGGTACAACAAGCAGCCCGACCGGGCCATCCTGATGAGCGAGAGGTCCGTGGAACTCGCCAGATCGATCGGCGACAAGACCTATGAATGCTGGTGGCTCATCAATCTCGGCGGCGCTCATTCGGAAGCCGGATATATCGCGCAGGCGCTCGATCAGCCGGAGCAAGGCCACCAGATGCTGGTGAGAGCGCTGGAACTGACCGAACAGGCGCTCGACATCGCAACCGAGACTGGCGATCGCTGGGCTGCCCGCATCTGTCTCGGCAACAAAGCCGAGTTCCACAGCCACCTGGGCGAGCATGACAAGGCGCTCCAGTGCATGGTCCGCTACCGGCTGTTGCAGGAGAACAGCTATGTCAGGGACAGGCAGCAATATCTCTACACCTTGGGCCAGATCTACAACAATTCCGGCAAATTCGCGGAAGCCCTGGCGCCGCTGCTCGAGGCGGTGGAGCTGATAGACGATGGCGGCAGTTTCGATTCCTATATCCAGATCTATCTTCATCTGTCGCAAGCCTATGAGGGGCTGGGACAGTTCGATCCGGCGCTGGCGGCCCATAAAAAATATCACCAAGCCTATTTGCGCAATAGCGCCGAGAGAACCCAGCAGCGCGCCCGCCTTGCCGAAATCTACTATGAAACCAAGCGGTTCAAGGAAGTTGCCGAAACGGAGACGAAGCGCGCAGAAACGCTGGAGGCCTCCTATCAGAAGCTGCAGGAGCAAACCGATATCCTTGCCAGTGCCGTCTATGTGGACCCGCTGACCGGTCTCTATAACCGCAAATATCTCGCCAGCCGTTTCAAAGAGCTGACGTCCGAGAAGCGCCCATATTCCATCGCTATGCTGGATGTTGATCACTTCAAGTCGGTCAACGACAACTTCTCTCACATGATCGGCGACCAGGTCCTCAGTGCCATTGGCACCATATTGCGCGGCCAACTGCGCATTACCGATCAGGCTATTCGCTTTGGCGGCGAGGAATTCGTCGTCCTGCTCGCCGGCGCTCCCCGGGGCGCCGCCGATGTCTGCGAGCGGCTGCGTTTGGCCGTTGAACAGTGGGCCTGGTCCGAGATCTGCAACGGGTTGCACATTACGATCAGCATCGGTGTCGCCGGCACCCTGTCTGCCAATTCTCCGAACGAGATCCTGGCGATCGCCGATCAGAATCTCTATGCGGCGAAAAAGAGCGGCCGCAATCGCGTTGTTTCGTAACCGGCGTTTCCGCAGCTTTCGGGCGAAGGTCGCAGTTACGCCAAATCGGGCGGGTCGCCTCTTTGGGAATGGCTATTTATAGCCCTTCAATGTCGAGGATGAAGGCGAATTCGCCGGCAAGCCCCGGCGCGTGGGCTATGACAGGCCCGCCTTGCGCAAGCAGCCTGTCGACCGGCGGCATCGCCACCACAGCGCCGGCCTCTTCGGCGATCAGCGCGCCGGCGAGCATGTCCCAGGCATTGAGGTGGCGTTCGTAATAGAGATCGGCAGCGCCCTCGGCGACGCGGACGAGGTCGATCGCGGCCGCGCCCATGCGGCGATAATCCATGCCGCGTTCGTGGAGCCGCCGCGAAAGCGCGAGATGGTCTTCAAAGCTCGTCTTGCGGGAATGACCGAGAATGACCAGCGCATTGGCCGGATCAACGGTCGCAGCCGCGTGCACCGGAAGCCCGTCCTTGAAGGCGCCGCCGCCGCGCACGGCGTGAACGACCTTGTCGGCGGCGGCGTCATAGACCACGCCGATCTCAACCTTTCCCGAGACGACGAAGGCGATCGATACGCCCCAGTGCCGGAAACCCCTGATATAATTGGTGGTGCCGTCGATCGGATCGACGACCCAGGTGCCGCCCTCGCCCGATCGTCCGCCGCTCTCTTCGCCCATGAAAGTATCGTCCGGAAAGCGCGACAGCAGCCCGTCGCGGATTGCCTGCTCGGCCTTTCTGTCGGCGATGGTGACGAAATCCTGCAATCCCTTGTTCTCGACGGCGAGAATGCCGGGGTCAGAGTCGCGCCGAAACCGGGCCGCTTCCCGTCCGACCTCAAGGGCAACTGACATGGCGACCTCCGCCCGAGCGCGGATGGCGGCGGCATCGAATGCGGAATTCATCAGGCAGTCCTTCTTCTGATCAATGTCACCGGCGTGAATTCGACACGCGCCGTCAGGTCCGGCTCGGCCATCCGGCTCATCAGCAGATCGACCGTCTTTTCGGCCTGGACGTCGCAGGGCTGGCGGATGGTCGTGAGATCGTAAGCGGTCCAGCTCGCTTGCGGAATGTCGTCATGGCCGATGATGCGGAGCGGCGGAGCGTCATCGCGGCCGCGGCCCTGCATGACGCGGTCGATCACGCCGCAGGCCATGTAGTCGTTGGCGCAGAACAGTCCGTCGATGCCCGATGCGGCAAGTTCGGCTGCCGCATCATAACCGCTCCGGTAGTTGTTGATCCTTACCTGCAGGAATTGCGCCTCGACGCCGAGCTGCCTGCAACGCGCGATGAAGGCCTCGCTGCGCCGTCGCGCCGTATAGGATACGGCAGGTGCGGCCATCACGGCGGGCTTTCGCACGCCGCTGTCGATCAGCTGGGTGGCGGCTAGATGGCCGGCCATCCGGTCGTCGGAAATGATGCGGTCGACGAAGGGGATGTCGTTGCCCTTGTTGATGAGCACGATCGGCACGCCTTCGGCCGCGCACTGCTCGCAGATCTCGGTCGGCGGTGCGTCCGAGGTGACGATGACGCCTGACACGGCGTAATGCAGCAGCTGACCGATGACCGTCGAAGTATCGGCCTCCGGCGAGGTCGGCAGCAGGATGGGACGAAAATTACGGGCGAGCAGCACTCTTGCGAGATTCTCGATCTGTAGCGTGCGGAACGGGTTGTCGAGGCCGGCAGCGACAACGCCGACGAGATCGGAGCGTTTGTTGGTCAGGCTTCGAGCAAGATAGTTCACCCGGTAGCCGAGTTCCTTGGCGGCCTGGTAGACTTTCTCGCGCGTCTTCGGCGAGACGCTGGCATCCGGCGTGAAGGCGCGCGACACGGCGGCGCGCGAGACGCCGGCCACACGCGCCACATCGAAGGAGGTTACCTTGCGCGGTCCCTTATCCCTGTCTGCCAACTGCTTTTTCCTTAACCGCAGGCGACCGCATCAGATCGGGCAGATCCGTGCAGATGCCGAGAACGGGAAGCTTCATGATGTCGTCGAGAATGGCCGGTCGCTCCTCGTGCCAGAGCACGATCTCGCGGCCCGCCTCGAAGGCGCGGTTCATCAGCGCCTCGGTGACCAGATCCTGCGGACGCTCGCCTGCCCTCTCCCAGCAGAGATGCAGGATATCGGCGCCGACCTCGTCGCCGAGCGCATGCGGATCGTGGCCAACGCGGATCAGCACCGAGAGCGGAAAATCGCAAGCCGCGTCACGGAGTTCGCGCACCTGCGCCGTGTCGAAGGAGCCGAGACAGGCGAAACGCTGGTTCATCTCGGCAAGATGCCGCCAGCAGCGCATGCCGGTTCCAGGCGCTTTCAGCTCGACATAGAGACCGGTCCCGGTCTCGCGGCCGAGAGCGGCGACCTCCGAAAAACTCGGCACGCCGACACCGTCGAGCCCGGCAAGCTCCGCTGCCGTCATTTCGGAAATGCGGCGGTCGATGCCGAAGACGCGCTCGAGATGATCGTCATGCGAGACGACGACCACGCCGTCGCTGGTCAGCTGCGTGTCGAGCTCCCACATCTCAGCGCCGAGTTCGGCGGCGCGGCGAAAGGCGGCAAGCGTGTTCTCGGGTTCATGGCCGCTGGCGCCACGATGGCCGATGCAAAAGGGAAGCAGGCCCTTGGCCGCTGGCCAGCCGTAACGCTCGAAAAATCCCGAAAAATCGTGGGTCATCAGAGCCTCCTGCCATGTTCATCGAAGACGAATATGCCGCGGCTGTCGATCGCCCAGCGGACGTCGTCGCCGACATGGATATCGCTGCGTACCGGCTGGATGGAGCGCAGCAGCGGCCCGCCGGCAAGAGCCACATCGTAGAGGTTCTCGCGGCCTTGCGTTTCGGCGAAGGTGATCTTGCCGGGCACGGGGATGTCGCCCGCCGGCGTGAAATGCTCCGGCCGGACGCCGAGCATCAGCTTCGTACCCTCGGCGGCGCCGATGGTATCGGGCAGCGGCACGCGGATCTCGCTTTCCGGGATCGTGAAGGCGCCCTTGTCGACGACGCCGCGCAGGAAGGTGATCGGCGGGTTGCCGAGAAAGCCGGCGACGAAGGCGGTCTTCGGATCGTTGTACATTTGGGCCGGCGTGGCGATCTGAACGATCTCGCCTTCCTTCATGATGGCGATGCGGTCGCACATGCTCATTGCCTCCACCTGGTCATGGGTGACGAGAATGGCGGTGATGCCGGTCTCGCGCTGCAGGCGGCGGATTTCCGAGCGCATTTCGAGGCGCAGCTTGGCGTCGAGATTGGCGAGCGGTTCGTCGAGCAGCAGCACGTCGGGTTTGCGGATCAGCGCGCGGGCGAGCGCCACGCGCTGCTGCTGGCCGCCGGAAAGCTGGGCCGGCCGGCGCCCCATCAGGTTGCCGATCTGCACGAGGGCTGCGATCTGGTCGACCTCCTTTCGGATTTCGGCGGCGGACACGCCTTTCACCTTCAGGGGAAAGCCGATGTTTTCGGCAACCGTCATGTGCGGGTAGAGCGCATAGGATTGGAAGACGACGCCGACATTGCGGGCTTGGCTCGGCAGATCGGTGACGTCGCGGTCACCGAAGAGGATGCGTCCGCCGGTCGGCCGGTGAATGCCGCAGACAGCAAAAAGCGTCGTCGATTTGCCGCAGCCGGAAGGCCCGAGCAGCGCCAGCATCTCGCCGTCGCCGACTTCGAGCCGCATGTTCTCGATGACCTTGGTGGAGCCGAAGCTCTTCGAAAAATTGTCGAGGAGGATGCGCATCAGCCTTTGCTCCCGCCGCCGTAGATGTTCATGAGATATTTGTTGAAGAGTGCGTAAGCGATCAGAACCGGGAGGAAGTAGAAGATGCCGACCGCTTTGAACATGTTGAAATCGTAATTGTTGTCGTCGACGAGGAAGCCGGCGAGATAGACCGACAGCACCTGCACCTGATTACCAGGCGCCAGCACCTGCGGCAGGATAAATTCACCCCAGCCGGAGAGGAAGGAGAACAAGCCGAGCGCCATGATGCCGGGCTTGACTTGCGGCAGCACAAGGCTGCGCCAGACCCGGAAACGCGAGGCGCCGTCGACGACACCGGCCATTTCGATTTCCCACGGCACGGTGTCGTAGAAGCCTTTCATCAACCAGATTCCGAGCGGCAGGTCGATCGCCGCCTTTACCAGGATGACGCCGATCAGCGAATTGTAGAGGCCGATCATCTGCAGCACGATGAAGATGGCGATGATCAGCGTTACCGAGGGGAAGGCATGCAGCACCATGACGCCGGCAAGGAAGAAGCCCCGCGCCGGGACGTTCAGCCGCGATAGCACATAGCCCGCCATCGACGAGACGATGAGCACGACGCTGGTGGTGCAGGCTGCAAAGAGCAGCGTATTCACCGTCACTTGCCAGATGTTCGCCTTGCCCGCCGTCGTCTGCCACAGGAAACGCCAGTGCTCGAGCGTCAAGCCGGAGGGCAGCAAGGCATCCGGCTGCCTTACCGTCACGGTGTCGAGGAAGAGATAGGCATACATCAGGAGCAGCGGCAGGCTGACGATTGTCAGTGCCGATATGACGGGCCAGCTGCGGTAATTTGCCGAGGGCTGCGATTGTTCGGCCATGGTCAATCCTCGATCAGGGGCTTGGCGACAAGCGTGCCGTAGTTGAAGACTCGCAGATAGAGGAGCGACAGCACCACGCCGATGACGACGAGCACCAGCGCCATGGCGGCACCCAGCCCATATTCGAGATTGCCGGCATAATTCCTGAGCGCGGTGTGATAGGCGGCCAGCGCCCAGACCTCGGTCGAGTTGCCCGGTCCGCCATTGGTGGCAAGCAGGATTTCATTGAAGGAGGCGAGCAGCGACAGCGTCTGATAGCAGGTGACGAAGAGGATCGGCCAGCGCATCTGCGGCAGAATGATGTAGCGGATCTGCTGCCAGCGTGAGGCGCCGTCGACCTCGCTCGCATAGAACTGGCTCTTCGGAATGGCTTTCATCGCCGAGGAGAAGACCAGCATGCCCATCGAGGCGCCGATGAAGCCGTTGATCAGCACAACGAAGATCCAGGCATTATAGGCGTTGTCGAGCAGATAGTTCTTCGGGGGATAGCCGAACTTGCCCATCAGGATGGAAATGAAGCCGGTATCCCAGGCAAGCCATTTCCACAGCATCACATAGATGACGACGGGGGTGATGCGTGGCAGGAGCCAGATGCCGCGGAAGATCGAGGCTGGCGTCGGCGGCATGTAATGCGTCCAGATCGCCAGCAGCAGCGCATAGCCGACATTGAAAAGCGTCAGCACCAGCGCGACATAGAGCACGGTATTCAAGAGCACGCGCGCCATGTCGGGTGAAGTGACCAGGCGCGAGAAATTGTCGGTCGTCCAGATCCAGCCGGTATAGGTGGCCGTGGCGACGGTTTCCTTCTGTTCCGGGGTCAGCTTGAAACCCAGAGAATCCAGCGCCGAAAAGAGCTGCTCCTTGCTGTCGAAGCGAGTGTTGAGGACGGAGCGGTTGAACTGTTCGGAGATCTGCTTGACCTCGCGCGTCGAAGGCCGCTCGGCGAGATCCTTGAGCATGCGCTCGACGTCGCGGCGTGCTGGAAAGACCTCGCCCATATGTTTGGCACGCAATTCCGCCGCGATCCCAGGCGCAAGCCCGAGCCCCTCGACGGCCTTGAGGCCAGCTTCGTCGACCGTGTAACGCGGTTCGGCCATCTCGGCGGCGATGTCGGGCAGCGCCGATTTCAGCGCGATCAGGGAATTGGGCGCGATCTGGTAGACACCGCCTGATATCCCGGTCGCCGTCGTCATGCTGGTCATCGAGAAGACTGCCGTCAGGACGACCGGCATCAGGAAGAACAGGACGATCATGATCGCCGCAGGCGCGATCATCACCAGTCCGAGCGTTCTGGACGATTTCATGGAAGCCCCTCATCGCGAACCGACCGGGCGGCGGGTGCCGCCGCCCGGAGCTTCGATCTTAGCGGATGACGATCTTGTCGCCGAGCGTGCTCTTCAGCTCGCTCTCGGCATCACCAATGGCGGCGTCGACGGTCTTGGCGCCGGTCCAGGATGCTTCGAGGTTCTTCCACATGATGTTCCAATATTTGCCGAAATCGGAATTGTTCGGCATGGCATTGGCATGCGGCAGCAGGCGCTCGGTGGCTTCGCGGGTCCAGCGGTCGGCCGAGTAGAAATCGACTTGCGATTCCGCCTCGGAAATGCCGAGATGGGCCGATTTGACCGCATGCAGCGCGTTGATGCGCGGCTCGGAGGCGATCGTGATCAGCTGGGCGGCGATATCGGTGTCTTCCTTGTCGTGACCCGCTGTCAGCAGGTAGACGAGCGGGTGAGTCAGCGTGTTGGCCTTTCCGCCTTCGCCGGCCGGGATCAGCGTGAAGATCACGTTGCCGAAGAAATCCTTGAGACCTTCCTGGTTGACAAGGCGGGCATAGTGCCAGGTGCCGCCGTCCCAGATGCCGGCCTTGCCGGTGGCGACTTCCTTCCACCACTGGTCGCCCGGCATGCCGATGTGGTTCTTCTTGGTGACGCCTGATTTAACGGCATCGGCGAAGAACTGGTAGGTGCGGGTCATTGCCGCCTTGTCGAAAACGAGCTTGCCGCCTTCTTCCATCGTGCCGCCGAAGCTGGTGTAGAACTGCCAGTAGTCGGGCCCGTTGCTGGCGCGCGGATAGAAACCGTAGCCGGCCTGGACCAGGCCTTTGTCCTGCATCTTCTTGGCGTCTTCGAGCAGGTTCTTCATGGTGTACTTGCCGGCCTGGACGCTCTGCGGCAACGCATCCAGATCGGCGTCGCTGTAGCCGATCGCCTTCATGTAAGGCTTCCAGAAGAACATCGGCCGAGACTCGGCATCCTGCGGAATGCCGTAGACGGTGCCGTTGTAGGAGGCTATCTGCAGCAGATTTTCATAGATTCCGTTGAGCGGCCAGGAGTCGAGATCGACGTAATCCTCGATCGGAACGATAAGGCCGGCCTGCGACCAGGGCGCGATGTCTTCATGGCCGCTGACGACGATGTTCGGCGCGGTCTTGGCTTCCGCGGCAAGGGTCAGCGCCTGCTTGAAGTCCTCCCAGGCGGAGTAGGATTTCTTGTCGACGGTGATCTTCAGGTCTTCGCCCTTGAGGGCGGCCTGGCGCTGCAACTGCTGGGCCGCGATCTCGATGGCGTCGAGGCGATAGACGTCGTTCGGGCCGGTACCGCCGGCCCAGACGCTGATGGTAACGTCCTTGGCAAAGGCGAAAGCGGAGGTCGAGGCCAGAATGGTGACCGCGATCGTGAGGGATTTCAAGCTCGGCAGAATAGTCATCTTCTTCGTCTCCCTAGAAGAGCAGTGTGAAGCCTCTTGACGGGTCAGCACTGCTGATGATGGCCGCTCCGAAACCCCACGAAAACGTGACAATGTCCGCTTTATGGACTGAACGTAACGGCCGAATGACAAAATTGAGCACGTGTGCAAATTTATTATGACGATGTCCGGAAGACTTGCAAGCGGCGGTTTTCGACGGGCGTCTTTTACGCTTCAAATTGCGCTTTTCCTGCGTTAACGTCCCGCCATGAGCCTCGAATCCGTCCGCGCCTTTCTCAGCGTCCACGCACCCGATATCGAAATCATCGAAACCGCCGAGAGCTCCTCGACGGTGGCGCTTGCCGCCGAAGCCCACGGCGTCGAGCCGGCCCAGATCGCCAAGACGATCTGCCTGCGCGTCGGCGAGCAGATGATGCTGGTCGTTGCCGGCGGCACGGCAAGGCTCGACAATCGCAAGTTCAAGGACACCTTCGGAGCCAAGGGGCGCATGCTCGACGCCGAAGAGGTGGTGGCGGTCACCAGCCATCCGGTCGGCGGCGTCTGCCCTTTCGGCCTGCCCTCGCCGCTGCCCATCTATTGCGATATCTCGCTGAAACGTTTCGATGAAGTCGTGCCGGCGGCCGGCTCGACGAATTCGGCCGTGCGCATCGAAACCGGACGGCTGGCCGAGCTGACCGGCGCCAGCTGGGTCGATGTCTGCCAGTAAAACTGGCCGAAGAACTTCACACCGGGGAAAGACTACCTATATTACCTCTCGACATGCCGTCATTGTGCATGACAGGAGATCAGGAATGCCGAGTGCCGTTTCGCGTTTTGCCAAGATCGCGGCAATTGCCGCACTGACGAGCGCTACCGTTTTTGCTTCCCTCGACGATGCCGAGGCGCGCCGCGCCGGTAGCGGCGGTTTCGGAAGTCGCGGCACGCGCACCTTCCAGGCTCCGCCCGTCACCAGCACCGCGCCCGGGACTGCGGCACCGATCGAAAGATCGATGACGCCGCGTCCACCGACCACGGCACCGGCGACCGCGCAGCAACCCTTCGGTACCCAGCGCCCCGGTCTCTTCGGCGGCTTCGGCCGTTCGATGATCGGCGGCCTGATTGCCGGCGGCCTTCTCGGCATGCTGCTCGGTCACGGTTTCGGCGGCGGCTTCGGCTTTCTCGGCATGCTGCTGCAGATCGCGCTGATCGGCGGCGCCGTCATGCTCGCCATGCGTTATTTCGCCAATCGCCGCCAGCCTTCCTACGGCGTCGGCGGCCAGAGCCGATCCTCGCCACAGTCCTATGGCCAGCAATCCTATAGCATGTCGCCTGCCGGCAATTCGTCCTTCCACATCCCGGCGATCGGTTCGGGGGCCGGTTCAGCTTCGTCTTCGCGCGGCAACCGCCCGAGCGACGAGATCGGGCTGGCGCAGGCCGATCTCGATCAGTTCGAGGAACTGTTGACCAGCGTTCAGACCGCCTACGGCGCTGAAGATTACGGCACGTTGCGGCGCCTGACGACGCCCGAGGCCATGTCCTATCTTGCCGAGGAACTCGGCGAAAACGCCACCAACGGCGTGCGCAACCGCGTTTCCGACGTCAAGCTGCTGCAGGGAGACATTGCCGAAGCCTGGCGCGAGGACGGGCAGGAATTTGCCACGCTCGCCATGCGCTACTCCTCGATCGACGCCATGGTCGAACGCGACAGCGGCCGTGTCGTTTCCGGCGACGACCGCCGCCCGAGCGAAAGCGTCGAGGTCTGGACCTTCGTGCGCAAGCCGGGCGCCGACTGGAAGCTCGCCGCGATCCAGGGCACGGAGCAACGCGCCGCGTGATGCGGCGCGCAAAGCCGATACTCTCTTTAATTCACTGCGACCGGTTTGGAACGCATGCGGGAAACCGTCTCGCGTTCCGCCCGCTTGCAGCGCATCGGCGGCAGGCCGCGATCCATCAGGTCCATGTCTTCGAGCACCATCTCGCCCATCTTCTTGAAGGCGCTGTCGAGTGCGCCGGCGCGATGCGCCGAGCGGATGAAGCCCTTCAGGCTCCGCACCGGATGATCGGCCGGCAACGGCTCTTCAGGGTAGACGTCGCTCGCCGCGACGATATGGCCTGACGAGACGGCCGCCATCAGCGCATCGAAATCGACGACATCGGCGCGGCTGAGCAGGATGAAGGCGGCGCCCTTGCGCATGCTGGCGAAGGCCTCCGCGCCGAGAAATCCCCTGTTCTCGCTGGTGACGGCGGCGGCGACGAAGATGAAATCGCTCTTCGTCAGAACGTCCTCCAGGCTTGCCGGCTCGACGCCGTTTTCCTCGAGGATCGATTGCGGCAGCCAGGGATCGAACACCCGGATGCAGGCCCTGAAGCCGGACAGCACTCGTCGCAGCGCCTTGCCGAGATCGCCGAAGCCGACGATGCCGATCTCGGAGCCGGCGAGCAGCCGCGCGCTTGCATTGCCCTCCCCTCCCCAGAGTTCGTTGCCCTGGCGGAAGGCGACATCCGCATCGACGATGCCGCGCGCCAAGGCCAGCGCGAAACCGAGACCGATTTCGGCGACCGGCTCGGCAAAGACCTGGCCTGTGGTCACGACATGGATGCCGCGCTGGAACAGCACCTCATAGGGCATGTTGTTGAGAAGATTGCTTTCGACATTGAGGATCGAGCGCAGGGCCGGCATCCGTCCCAGCGTTTCCGCCGAAAGCGGCGGCTGGCCGATGATGTAGCGCGCCTTGCCGAGGATCTCGTCGCCGAGGGCCGCGATATTCTCGGGGTCGGCCTCGATGATCTCGTATTTTGCATGCAGTTCGGCGCGCGCCTTGTTACTGAAGATCAGGTCGAGCGTGCGCGGCTCGGGGGCGCTGATCGCCAGCGGCCGTTCAGTGTTCGTCATGGGCATCTCCTCCACCGCGGCGGCTTGCGCCATCTCCGCCGGACGATTGATAGCCGCTGTGCGCGATCGTTTCCAGTTCGCGGAAAAGAACTTTGAAAAACGAGGACGCTCGGCGCCGAGAGGCGCTATCGAAAGCGGCATCTGCCTATCAGATAAGCAATTGAATCGGCTTGGTATTTCGCGGCATTTTCGTTGACGGCGAGAATTCTTTGAACTAGCGTGATGCACGCGACTTGGAACCACGCCTGTGTTCGGCGGCCGCAGGATATTCGAAAACTCACGAGGGAATGAGCAATGAAATCAGCACTCAAGAGCGGTCTGCTTGCCTTGGCTGCCGCAGCGCTTCCAGCCGTCGCCTATGCCCATCCCGCCATCGGCGAAGCCGCCGGCTTCAGCCATGGCTTTGCCCATCCGATCTCTGGCCTCGATCATGTCCTCGCCATGGTGATGGTCGGTGTTTTCGCATTTCAGCTGGGCGGCCGCGCCACCTGGCTCGTGCCGACGACCTTCGTCTTGGTGATGGCACTTGGTGGTGTCCTCGGCGCTACCGGCGTCAATATTCCCTTCGTTGAAACCGGCATCGCGCTTTCCGTCGTCGTCCTCGGCGCCATCGTCGCGCTCAATGTCAAGGCGCCGCTCGCCGCAATACTCGGTATCATCGGCCTCTTCGCCATCTTCCACGGTCATGCACATGGTGCCGAAATGCCGGAAAATGCCGCCGGTGCTGCCTATGCTGCCGGCTTCATGATCGCGACCGCACTGCTGCATGCCGCCGGCCTCACGCTTGGTTACCTCATCGGCCGCGCCGGTGAACGTCAGGGGCTTTTTGTGACGCGTACGGCAGGCGGCATTGCCGCCATATCGGGCGTCGGTATCCTGGCCGGCTTGATCTGAGCCTGGCATTTCTGAACAAATACGAGGCGGCGTCCTAGACATCTCAATCCGACAGAACGCCCGGCATGCCTAGCGCATCGCCGGGCGTTTCTGCATCATCGCTGCAAAGGGCTCCGGATTTGACCCAAGTCAAATTCAGCGGCGTTGCGCCCGGCTATAGATAGCCAACGATCAACGACGGGACACCCAAATTGACGCAGGCCTCCCTTGCCGATTGCCGGCGAGACGCGAAAGTTAGTATATTAATTTCAGAAATTTCTGAAATCACAGACGCAACGGAAATGATCATGAACCTTCCGCCTCTCGTCCAGTCCTTTGTTCTCCATTTCGGCGAAATGGGATCCCGCTGGGGAATCAACCGCACAGTCGGCCAGATCTACGCCCTGCTCTTCGTTTCTCCGGCGCCGCTCTGCGCCGAGGAGATTGCCGAGTCGCTCGGTATCTCGCGCTCCAATGTGTCGATGAGCCTGCGCGAACTGCAAGCCTGGAACCTCGTTCTTCTCAAACACAGGCCGGATGATCGCCGCGATTTCTTCACGACGCCAGATGATGTCTGGCACATATTGAGGACGCTTGCCGAGGAGAGAAAGAAGCGGGAAGTCGATCCGACGCTGTCCGTTCTGCGCGAAATCCTGATGCAGCGGCCGGCGAGCGACGCCGAGCGCCATGCGCAGCAGCGGATGAGCGAGATGCACACGCTGATCGAGCAGCTGACGCATTGGTATGACGACGTAAAACAACTTGAAACGGTAAGGCTCGCAACGCTACTCTCGCTGGGTGCGAAAGTGACCAAGCTTCTGGAGGCCAAGGACCGGGTCGTTTCGCTCGGCCGCAGCCGCCGGCCAAATCCTGCGAACAAGAGTTAGCGCCATGGGCACTGCTTTCTTCGACGCGAAGGACAGACAAGAGGCCGAGCCGATGCCGGAGGGCGATCCTGTCTCGCCTGTCACAGGTCCCAATGGTGCGAAAGGCGGGCTGCGCAGAGCGGCAATGCTGCAGGCGCTGGGCGCCGCCATCTGGATCCCGCAGGCCGGGTTGCTGGCCGTCTCGGTCGGCCGCATCGCCGATGGCGGCGGATGGCATGACGCTCTATGGCTAGCCCTCGGCATCCTTGTCCTCGGGTTTGCAAGAAGCTGTCTCGACGCGGCCGGCGGCCGCCTAGCCTTTCATGCCGCGCGCGGCGAGCTCAGCCGCAGGCGGAAGATCGCCGCCGCGGCACTTTCCATGTCGTCGCCGATCGATCGCAGCCGGCCGGCCTCCGGCAAAGCCGCAAGTGTGCTTGGCGAACAGGCCGAACTCATCGTGCCTTACCTCGCCCGTTTTCAGCCGGCGCGCATGAAGGCGAGCCTCGTGCCGCTCATCATCCTTGCCTTCATCCTTCCGGTCTCCTGGATCGCCGCGCTGGTTTTGCTGTTCGCCGCGCCGCTGATCCCGATCTTCATGGCGTTGATCGGCTGGCGTGCCCAGGCGGCCAGCGAAAGACAGCTGGTTGCGACCGGCGGCCTCAACGGCTTCCTGCTCGATCGGCTGCGTGGACTGGCGACGATCCGCGCGCTCGACGCGGTGGATGCAACCGCCCTGCGGCTGCGTTCGGAAGCGGAATCGCTGCGAGTGCGCACCATGGCGGTTCTGAAGATCGCCTTTCTGTCCTCGGCCGTGCTTGAGCTTTTCGCAGCCCTCGGCGTGGCGATGATAGCCGTCTACGTCGGCTTCAGCCTGCTCGGCGAAATCCGCTTCGGCACTTGGTCAGGCCGGCTCGACCTGACGGAGGGATTGTTCATCCTGCTGCTGGCGCCGGCCTTCTTCGAACCGTTGCGTGAACTTTCGGCCGTCTGGCACGATCGGGCGGCGGGCGAAGCGGCGCTGAAAGCCATGGACGCCATCGCTGCCGACGGCCTGTCCATCCAAGGAGCAGTCGAAGTCGCGCCGGCGGTACCTGCCGTCGCCAAAACGCCTGATATCCACCTTGAAAATCTCGCCTTTCGCTACGCCGCCGACGAACCGTTGGTGCTCGACGATTTCAACCTCGATATCGTAGCCGGCGAACATCTGGCGCTTCTCGGCGCCAGCGGTTCCGGTAAATCGACGCTTCTTTCGTTGATTTCAGGACTGGCGCCCTGCACCGATGGCCGGATCGTCATCGGTGGCATCGAGCTTGCGGACGATACCGCCGCCGTCCTGCGCGGCAGCATGGCGTGGATCGGCCAGAGACCGCATATTTTTGCCGGTACCATCGCTAGCAATATCGCGCTCGGCAGGCCCGGCATGCTGCGCGGCGATCTGACGGATGCGCTCGATGCCGCGAGACTGCGAAAGGTTGCCGAGGCCTATGGCAGCCGGCCGCTCGGCGAGGGCGGAATCGGACTTTCCGGCGGCGAGGCGCTGCGGCTGGCGATCGCGCGGGCCGCCTGCAATCCGCATCTTAGGATCATCCTTGCCGACGAGCCGACTGCGCATCTCGACGCCGCCACCGCCGCCGAGGTGACCGAGAGCCTGCTTTCGCTCGCCAGGGACCGTATCTTGATCGTTGCGACCCACGATCCGCTGCTTGCCGCCCGCATGCATCGCATCATGCGCATCGACACTGACCTCGTCATGAGGGAGGCCGCCGAATGAGCACATTTGCTACAAACCTCAAGCCGATCCTGCGACTCTTCTTTGCCGAACGCCGGCGTGCGCTGCTGCTGGGCGCAGCACTTTCGGCGGCGACGGTGACGGCCGGCATCGCCCTGCTCGGCCTGTCCGGCTGGTTCATCACCGCCACCTCGCTCGCCGGTCTTTCCGTCGCCGCCATCACCTTCGACGTCTTTGCGCCGTCGGCTGGCATCCGCCTGCTCGCCATCGTCCGGACGGCCGCGCGCTACGGCGAGAGGCTTGCGACGCATGATGCAACGCTCGGCGTGCTCGCCGCCCTGCGCGAAAGGCTGTTTCGCGGCTTTGCCGAACCGAGTGCGGCTCGCACCCTGCTCTATCGTCCCGCAAGGCTGCTCTTCCGGCTGACGGCCGATATCGATGCACTCGATTCCCTCTATTTGCGCATTCTCGTGCCGGCTGCGGTGGCGATCGGCGCAGCGCTGGCAGCAAGCCTCGCACTGGGGCTGATGCATCCCGTGTTCGGTCTGTGTTTCGGCCTTTTTCTCGCCGGCGCCGGGCTCGGCCTGCCTCTGATCGCCGGCCTGGCGGCGCGCAAACATGCCCGCAGGCGCGCCCATGGTATCGAGGGTTTGCGGTCGCGGACGATCGATCTCGTCGCCGGCCAGACCGATCTCCTGATGGCTGGTCGGCTTGCCGCGCAGAGACATGCGATCATGGCAGCCGACAGCTATGCCGCCCACGCCGACGACCGGCTGAACCGTGTCGAAACCGGCCTGACATTCGGCTTCGGCCTCGTTTCGACGCTGCTGTTGACGGCATCGCTGCTTGCCGTCGCAGCGCTTGCGGAAGCCAAGGTGATTACCGCTCCCGTCGCCGCGCTCGGCCTGCTCGTCGCCTTTGCCGCGGTCGAACCCTTTGCAGCACTACGCCGCGGCGCCCTGGAACTCGGCAGAACGCTGCTCGCGGCAGCGCGGATCGCGCCGCGGTTTGCCGCCGCGACAGAACCCGAACCATTGGCAGCGCCTTTGCCGGGATATGCTTTCTCACTGGCTGATGTGTCAGCCTTCCATGAAAACTCCGCCGCGCCGGCGCTTGAGGGTATCGAACTCACGCTTCAACAGGGCGAACGTCTCGCCGTCATCGGCAGCAGCGGCGCCGGCAAGTCGAGCCTGCTTGCTCTCCTTTCCGGCGAGTTGCCGGCCCGGACGGGAAGTGTTGCCGTGACAACGGCGACCCTGCTGACGCAACGGACGGAACTCTTCGAGGACAGCCTGCGCGGCAACCTCTGTCTTGCGAACCCGGATGCCAGCGAGGGCCGTCTTCTTGAGGTGCTCGCCGCCGCCGGCCTGCTTGCCGATATCGAGGCCATGCCGCGGGGGATCGATACGCCGCTCGGCGAAGGCGGGATCGGTCTTTCCGGCGGCCAGTCGCGCCGGCTGGCGCTTGCCCGGCTCTTCCTGCGCGACACGCCGCTCTGGCTGCTCGATGAACCGACAGAGGGTCTCGACGGCGCCACCGCCCGTGACGTGATCGGCCGGCTGTCGAGCATGGCGGCAGGCCGGTCGCTGGTGATCGCCACGCATATCCGTCGCGAGGCGGCAATCGCCGACCGCATCGCCGTCATCGAAGGCGGCCGCATCTCAGAGATTTCGCGCCGCGGAGAGGCGGCGTTCGAAAAGGCGCTTGACCGGCTTCGGCCGGATTGAGCAAGCATGCCCTCACGCGCCGGCCGGCGCGGAGGAACGCTTTGTATCCCGTGGGACCGTGGGAGAAAGATAATGGAACTAGATATCGTCGCGCTATCGCGCTTCCAATTCGCGCTGACGGCGCTTTACCACTTCCTGTTTGTGCCCTTGACGCTCGGCCTGTCCGTGCTCCTGGCGATCATGGAAACCGTCTATGTCATGACCGGTCGCCAGATCTGGCGGCAGATGACGAAATTCTGGGGCACGCTGTTCGGCATCAACTTCGTAATCGGCGTCGCTACCGGCATCGTCATGGAATTCCAGTTCGGCATGAACTGGAGCTATTACAGCTATTATGTCGGCGACATCTTCGGCGCGCCGCTGGCGATCGAAGGCCTCATGGCCTTCTTCCTCGAGGCGACCTTCGTCGGGCTGTTCTTCTTCGGCTGGGACAAGCTGTCGAAGGTCGGGCATCTCGTTGCCACCTGGGCGGTGGCGCTCGGCTCGAATTTTTCGGCACTCTGGATCCTCATCGCCAATGGCTGGATGCAGAACCCGGTGGGATCGGCGCTCAACCCGCAGACGATGCGTATGGAGATCACCAGCTTTTTCGACGTGGTCTTCAATCCGGTGGCCCAGGCGAAATTCGTCCACACGGTGTCGGCGGGTTACGTCTGCGCCTCGATCTTCGTGCTCGGCGTCTCGGCCTGGTATGTGTTGAAGGGCCGGCATATCGAGCTTGCCAAGCGCTCGATGACGGTGGCCGCCTCCTTCGGCCTCGCCTCGGCACTTTCCGTCGTCGTGCTCGGCGATGAGAGCGGGTATCTCGCCACCGAAAACCAGAAGATGAAGCTCGCCGCGATCGAGGGTATGTGGAAGACGGAGCCCGCTCCGGCAGCCTTCACCGCCTTCGGGTTCCCCGATCAGGAGGCGCGCGAGACGCATTTTGCCGTGCATATTCCCTGGGTCATGGGCCTCATCGGCACACGGTCGCTGACGACCGAGATCCCCGGCATCGACAAGCTCGAACAGCAAGCCGAAACCCGCATCCGCGACGGCATCAAGGCTTACGACGCGCTGATGCAGATCCGTTCGGCACCGGCACAGGATCAGGTTGCGCAGGAAGTGCGCAGCTCCTTCGAGGATCTCGGCCATGATCTCGGTTATGCCCTTCTTCTGAAGCGCTACGTCGACGATCCTCGCCAGGCGACCGACGAGCAGATCGTCCAGGCCGCGCGTGATACGATCCCGCACGTGCCGACGCTGTTCTGGTCGTTCCGCATCATGGTCGGCCTCGGCATCTTCTTCATCCTGCTGACCGCCACCTTCTTCTGGCTGTCGGCGCGCCGCCATCTCGACAAATATCCGCTCCTTCTGAAGATTGCCGTGCTGGCGATCCCCCTGCCCTGGGTCGCCATCGAACTCGGCTGGGTCGTCGCCGAGTTCGGCCGCCAGCCCTGGGTGATCGAAGGCGTTCTGCCGACGGCTGCCGCCGTCTCCAGTCTCGGCGCCAGCACGGTGCTTCTGACCATCATCGGTTTTGGCGCACTTTATACGGTGCTGATCGTCATCGAGATGAGCCTGATGATCAAGGCGATTCGCCAAGGACCGGAACCGGACGACGAGCCGGAAGCCGTTCTGATTTCCGAAACCCTCGTCCCGGCCGCGGAGTGACTGTCATGATCCTTCACGAACTCATCGATTATGAAAGCCTGCGTCTCATCTGGTGGCTGCTGCTCGGCGTATTGCTGATCGCCTTTGCAACGACGGGCGGCTTCGACCTCGGCGTCGGCACGCTTCTGCCTTTCGTCGCCAGGACCGACACGGAACGGCGCGTGGCGATCAACACCATCGGCGCCACCTGGGAGGGCAACCAGGTCTGGCTGATCCTCGGCGGCGGCGCCATTTTCGCAGCCTGGCCGCCGCTCTATGCGGTTTCCTTCTCGGGCTTTTACCTGGCGATGTTTACGATCCTCTTCGCGCTCATCCTGCGCCCGGTCGGTTTTAAATACCGGTCGAAGCGGGAAAGCGCCACTTGGCGGAGCGGCTGGGACTGGGCGCTCTTCATCGGCGGTTTCGTGCCGTCGCTGATCTTCGGCGTTGCCGTCGGCAATGTGCTGCAGGGCGTGCCCTTCCGCTTTGCCGACGATATGCGGATCTTCTACGAAGGTTCGTTCTTCGCCCTGCTCAACCCCTATGCGCTGCTCTGCGGCCTGCTTTCCCTAGCCATGTTGACGATGCATGGAGCGGCATGGCTGGTGTTGAAGGCAAGCGGCCCGGTGGCCGAACGTGCCAGACGCTATGGCAGCATCGCCGCTCTTGCCGTCATCGTGCTTTTCGCACTCGGCGGCCTCTTCCTGTGGATCGGTGTCGGCGGCTATCGCATCACCAGCGATATCAGCCCGATCGGTCCCTCCAACCCGCTGCTGAAGACCGTGGCGCTGGAGAAAGGCGCGTGGCTGACCAACTACGCTGCCCATGCGTGGATGATCATCGCGCCCGTGCTCGGCTTCGTCGGCGCGGCACTGGCCTTCATTGCCATGCGGGCAAAACGCGAGGTGATGACGCTGCTGTTCAGCAAGGTGGCGATCCTTGGCATCATCTCCACGGTCGGCCTGTCGATGTTCCCGTTCATCCTGCCCTCCTCACTCGATCCGCGATCGAGCCTGACGGTCTGGGATGCATCCTCCAGCCACATGACGCTGTTCATCATGCTGGTGGTGACGGTGATCTTCCTGCCGATCATCTTCGCCTACACGGTCTGGGTCTACAAGGTTCTGTGGGGCAAGGTCGATGAGAAGTCCATCACCGACAAAAATAGCCACGCTTACTAGAGCGGCTCAGTAGAACCGCTCTAACCTTTTGTTTTTACGCAATTCCCGGCAAAAGCGCTTCACGCTTTGCCTGGAATTGCTCTGAAGGAGACGAAACGATGTGGTATTTTGCATGGATGCTCGGCCTGCCGCTGGCCGCCGCCTTCGCCGTCCTCAACGCCATGTGGTATGAGCTGATGGACGATGCCGCCCGGAAGAGGGCTTCCGAGTCACGCAAGTAGAATGGAAAGGGCGCGACGTGAACCGCGCCCTTTCCTATTGGTCAGCCTTCCAGCCACTTCACCTGATCGGGCGTCAGCTTGATGTCGAGCGCCGAGAGACTGTCTTCCAGCTCGGCGACGGTGCGCGGCCCGATCAGCGGAATGACCGGGAAAGGCTGGGCGATCACATAGGCGAGCGCGATATGGATCGGATTGCGGCCGAGCTTGTTGGCCAGCTCGATGGCGCGGTCGCGGCGTCCGAAGTTGCGCTCGGAATACCAGACCCGCACGATCTCCTCATCGTCTCGCTTGTCGCGGCCGGCACGGTCGGTGAAGAAGCCGCGGCCCTGGCTCGACCAGGCAAAGTTCGGGATCTGCTTCTCGTTCAGCCACTTCTTCCAGTCGTCGTCGGAAGCGGCGACGCAACCGGCCCAGATCGGATCGAGCATCTCGGCGAGCGAGAAGTTGTTGGAGAGTGCTGCCGGCGCCGCCTTGCCGGTCTTTTCGGCATAGGCGATCGCCTCGTCGAAACGCGCCCTTGTCCAGTTCGAGCCACCGAAGATGCCGCGAATGCGGCCACGCTTGACCTCGGCATCCATGGCATCGACGAACTCGCTGACGGGCACGTCGGTGTTGTCGCGATGCATGAAATAGATGTCGACATAATCGGTCTTCAGCCGGGAAAGCGACTGGTCGAGCTGCTTTGCGATCATATCGGGATAGCAGAGCGGCGAATGCGCACCCTTGCCGATCAGCACGATCTCTTCGCGCGGCACCTTTCGGCTCGTGTGCCAGTCGCCGAAGATCGCTTCCGTCTTGCCGCCGCCATAGACATAGGCCGTGTCGAAGGCATTGCCGCCGGCTTCGTAGAAGGCGTCGAGCGTCAGCGAGGCAGAGGCGAAGTTCGGGAAGAACTCGAAGCCGAGCGTGACGACCGAGGCCGGCTTGGAAATGCCGGGGATCTGACGCTGCGGAATGCTGTTGCCACGCGCGACCGTGCCGCCGGCAATGTTTGCCGTGCGCTTACTGGCTTTCTCAACGCCGTATTCCAGACCGACCGAGGCACGCCATTGGTCGAGCACGCGCAGGTTTCCGATCGAATCCGCCCAGCTCATGCCGGGAGAGCTGAATTCCGTCTTACCGGCGCGGATGGCGTCACCCGCCGCATCGGCCTCGAAGGAGTAAAGCCAGCGGTCTTCCCTGAGCTCGACGGTTTCCCGGCTGCCGCCCTTGAAGATCTCGATCTTGCCGACGCCGCCCTTGTGGCCGGAGGCGAACCAGAAGTCCTGGACCTCGATCCGGCCTTCCGAGCCGATGATGCGCAGCACATTGTCCTGATTCGCCATGATCGAGCAGGAGACTTCGGCGATGATCTCGTTCGGGAACTTCAGCACGGCAGAGGCCCATTCATCGACGCCGCTCTCTCCGAGATGGGCGACGCCCGAGACCTTCTCGGGTTCGAGGAAGGCCTTGCCCTGCGCCGCGCCGGCAATCAGCCGGGCCATCGAAACCGGATAACCGCCAACATCGAGAATGCCGCCGCCGGCGGTATCATTGGCGAAAAGCCGGTGTTCCGGCCTATAGCTGCCCATGTTGAAGCCGAAGCTCGAACGGATGATGCGGACGGTGCCGATGACGCCGCTTTTGACGAGCTCGACCAGCTTCTCCGTCTGCGGATGCACGCGGTACATGAAGGCCTCGCCGGCAAAGACGCCGGCCTTTTTCGCCTCGTAGTAAACGGCTTCGGCATCATAGGCCGACAGCGCGATCGGCTTTTCCACCAGGATGTGCTTGCCGGCGCGGGCGGCCTTGATCGCCCATTCGGCATGGCCGGTATGGGGCACGGAGATATAGACGGCATCAACCTCAGGGTCGGAAAGCAGCGCCTCGTAGCCATTGACGATGCGGGCGCCGGGGAAATTTTCGGCAAGGCCGGGTTTTGCAGGATTGCGGGTGGCGATCGCCACCAGCTTTCCCGTGCGAGAATGGGCGACGCCGTCGGCAAAGGTGCGGGCGATGGTGCCGGGGCCGATGATGCCCCAGCGGATCGGTTGATCTGAACTCATGGAAAATCCTCTTTCGTCTTTCGGTCTTGGGATAGGTTAGCGAAGCCGCCTGCCGGCGCCGTCGAAAAGGAATGTGCGGTTGGCGGGAAGGCCGACCGTCAGCGTCTCGCGATTGCCGGCGACGCGGGATTCCGGCCGCTCGATGATCAGTTGCTCGGGGCCGATGGTGGCGTAGATGTAGCTGGTATTGCCGAGGTGTTCGGCGACGTCGATGGTGACGGTGAGGTCGGCATCGCCCATGCCCGCATCGACGAAATGTTCGGGACGAATGCCGAGCGTCACCTTCGCGCCGGCTTCGATCGGATCGGCGACGGGCAGCGACAGCCGTGTATTGGTATCACTTTCCAGCGCGATCACCGCCCTGCCCGGCTGCGTCTCGATCACCACGGCCTTCAGAAAATTCATCTTTGGCGAGCCGACGAAACCGGCGACGAACTGGTTGGCGGGGTCGTCGTAAAGGTCGAGCGGCGCGCCGATCTGCTCGATATTGCCGGCGCGCAACACGACGATCCTGTCGGCGAGCGTCATCGCCTCAGTCTGGTCGTGGGTGACATAAATCATCGTCGTGCCGAGCTGCTTGTGCAGCCGGGAGATTTCGACGCGCATCTGCACGCGCAGTTCCGCATCGAGGTTCGACAAGGGTTCGTCGAACAGGAAGACCTGGGGTTCGCGGACGATGGCGCGGCCGATGGCGACGCGCTGGCGCTGACCGCCGGAAAGCTGCTTCGGCCGCCGCTTCATCAACTCGGTGATCTGCAGGATCTCGGCGACATGGCGCACGCGCCGTTCAGTGTCGGCTTTCGGATTGCCGTTCATGCGCAGCCCGAAGCTCAGATTTTCCTCGACGGTCAGGTGCGGATAGAGCGCATAGGACTGGAACACCATGGCGATGCCGCGATCGGCCGGCTCGACATCATTGACGACCCTGCCGCCGATCTGAAGCTCGCCCGAGGTGATGTCCTCGAGGCCGGCGATCATCCTGAGCAGCGTGGACTTGCCGCAGCCGGAGGGGCCGACGAAGACGACGAATTCGCCGTCCTTCACCTCCAGATTGGCGCCGTGGATGATCTCAAAGCCGCCGAAGCGCTTGACGATGTTGCTGAGTGAAAGCTCTGCCATGCGGCCTCCCTATTGTTCGATTATTTGATTGCGCCGGCCGCGATGCCGGCGATGAAATGGCGCTGGAGAGCCACGAAGACGACGAGGATCGGCGCCGTCAGCAGCACCGCGCCGGCCATGATGCCGCCCCAAGAGACCTTGGTGAGGCCGATCAGCGTTCCCAATGCCACCGGCGCCGTCATCATTCCCGGTTTGGAATTGATCAGAAGCGGCCAGAGGTAGTTGTTCCACGAGGCCAGGAACAGGATGATCGCCAGTGCGGCCATGGTCGGACGCGCCAGCGGCAGCGCGATGCGCAGGAAGATCTGCCATTCCTTGACGCCTTCGACCCGGGCCGCATCAAAGAGTTCGCCCGGCATCATCGAGAAGGATTGCCGCATGAACAGCACGCCGAGCGAATTGAACAACGGTGGCACGATCAGCGCCACCCAGGTGTTTGCCAGCTTGAATTCGCGTGCCACCATGATGAATTGCGGGATGACGACCACCGAAAACGGCAGCGTGATCGTGCCGAGGATGATGGCGATGACGATGGAGCGGCCGACGAAACGGTAACGTGCCAGCGCCCAGCCCGCCATCGAGGTCAGCAGTACCGACAGGACCGTATAGATGAGCGCGACGCCGACGGAGATCACCATGGCGCCGATGAAATCGGTATCGGCCTGCAGGTTCTTGAAATTCTCGACGAAATTGGTCGATGGCCAGAGCACGATATCAGGGCTGAAGATGCCGTTGTCGGGCATGGTCGAGAAGACGAACATCATCCAGAGCGGAAACAGCCAGATTACCGCAAGCGGCGCCAGTGCGGCATGCAACGCAATCTGGCGCAGCAGAAGGGATTGCGATTTGGATTTCATTTCGGATCCCTCCCGACCCAGAGATTGAGAAGCGAGATCGCCACGGCAAGGGCAGCCATCGTATAGGCGATCGCCGAGGCATAGCCGAAGTTCAGCGAAGTGAAGCCCTGGCGGTAGAGCAGCAGACCGAGGGTCTCGGTGCCGCCGCCGGGACCGCCGCGATTGGTGATCAGGAAGGGCTCGGTGAAGAGCTGCATGGTGCCGATCACCGAAAGAACCACGCAGAAGAGGATGATCGGCTTCAGAAGTGGCAGGGTGATATGAAAGAATTGCTGGATCTTGCTCACCCGGTCGAGTGTCGCCGCCTCGTAGACATCGTCGGGAATCGACTGCAGCCCGGCGAGAATGATGATGGCGTTGTAGCCCGCCCAGCGCCATGTGACGGCGAGGATGATCAGCGCCATGGCGGCATTCGCGTTGTCGAACCAGGAGACCGGGCTGAGACCAACGGCGGAAATCAGCTTGTTGATGATCCCGAAATCGAGGCTGAACATCAGCCGGAAGACGGCAGCATAGGCGACCTCGCCGACGACGACAGGCGCAAAGAAGGCGAAGCGGAAAAGCGGCCGCGCTTTCAGCAGCGGCGAATTGAGCATTACGGCCATGACCGTCGCAAGCGCGATCATCACCGGCACCTGAATCAGCAGGATGATCAGCGTGTTGTAAAGAGCATTGTAGAAGGCCGGGTCGTAGAAGAGCCGGCCCCAATTGGCCTGGAAACTGTATTTCCACGGGTTGATGCGGGTGTTCTGAAAGGAAATCAGGAACGAATTGATGATCGGCCAGACCCAGAAGGTGGCAAAGACCAGCAGATAGGGGGCAAGGAACGCATAGGCGCTCCGGGTTCTGAACGGCATCAAGCCTCCTCCTCACGAACGAATGACCGGCCGCTTTGCAAGCCGGGGGAAAGCCGGGCGCCTCAAGCGCCCGGCATCGTCATTCATTGCGCGATCGGAAGGCCGGTCGCTGAAGCGATCTGCTTGGCGGCATCGTCGAGAGCCGCCTTCGCATCGGGATAGCCGCCGGCAAAGAACTTCGCCTGCGTCGCCTTGAAGATGGCTTCGGCATCACTTTGGAAGGCGGTACCGCGGCTCGGCACGATCTTCGGCAGTGTCGCCAGGATATCAGCCCAGACCTTCTGGCCGCCCCAATAGGGTTGCGGCTCATTGACGAAGGGATCCTTCTCGGCCGAAAGCAGCGACGGAACCAGACCGAACTCCTTCAGCATGGTGATCTGACCCTCATCCGTGCCGAGGGCGTAGTTGACGAATTTCCAGGCGGCTTCCTTATTTGCGGACGTCGCCGAAATGGCGAGCGACGAACCGCCGAGATTGGCCGCATGCGGGCCATCAGCCGTCAGGCTCGGCATTCTGTAGACGCCCCACTTGCCCTTGAGATCGGGAGAGGTCGAGCGCACGGTGCCCTCATACCAACCGCCATACAACTGGCTTGCGGCCTTGCCGGCGGTATTGGCCTGGATCTTTTCGTCCCAGTTGGCCGCCGTCAGCGTGCCGGCGTCCTTCATTTCCTTCACTTTTTGCAGCGAAGCGACGCAGGCCGGCTGGTTGATGGTGATGTTCTGGCCGTCGGTCGAGTAATAGCCGCAGCCCTGTTCATTGGCGATCATGCGGAACCATTCGCTGTCGCCATTGAAGTCTGCCTGCGCCATGACCACGCCGGGATTGGCGGCGGAAATCTTCTTGCCGGCGGCAATGAAATCGTCCCAGGTGCTGATGGTGCTCGGATCGACGCCGGCCTTTTCGTAGAGGTCGCGGCGGTAGAAGACGGCGACAGGGCCGGAATCCCACGGCATGGCGTAAGCGACATCGCCGACCTCGAGCTCAGTGCGCTTGAAGTCAGGGAATTTTGCCTGGATCTCGGGCGTATAGCCGAGCTCTTTCAGATTGGCAAAACAATCCGGGAATCGGCTCCAGAAGATTTCAGCCTCGAAATTCTCGATGCTGACGATGTCAGGCAAGCCGTCGCCGCCGGCGGCGCAGGCAGCGAGCGTCTTGTCGAAGACCTGGCTGTTGCCGAGGTCCTCAACGGTGATTTTGATATCGGGAAACTGCTTGTTGAAGCCTGGAAGCGTGGACTTCAATGCCGATGCGGCGACATTCCAGCTCCAGATGGTGAGATTGGCCGACTGCGCGAATGCGGAGCCGGAAGCAAGCAATGCAACAGCTGCGGTCGCAGCGAGAAGTTTGAAGCGCATTGAAAATCCTCCCTTTTCAATTGCCGATCTTTCACGAACGCGGTTAGACTATCTGTAAGGGAGCGGGTGTCTCCTAAAAAGGGAACATGAATTTGGCGGAAAGTAAGGTCGGCACACGTGCAATCTACCAGCCCGGCGCGAGCAGCATCGAGGGTTTGCCGACAGCGCTGCAGATGTTTCATGCCCATCCGCCTGTTATGGCGATGCCGCACTGGCACGCGCAGGTCGAGGTCAACTACGTGATGCGCGGAACCGTTCACTACCGGATGAGCGACCACGAATTCCGGCTGAACGCCGGCGAAATGTGCCTGTTTTGGGGTGGTCAGCCGCATCAGATGGATGAATCTTCGGATGATTCGCTCTATGCCGGCGCCCATTTGCCGCTCGTCTATTTCTTCCGGCTGCGCTTGCCGATCAGCGTTTCCAGCCGACTGATGAAGGGCGAGACGCTGCTGACTTCGGCAACGGATGCCGCCGACAGCGAGAACTTCACCCGCTGGTTCCGCTATGCCAACTCAGGCGATCCCGCCAAGGCCCAGCACGCCGTCGACGAGCTGCTGCTGCGCATCGAGCGGATCGCGCTCGAACCCTATTCGATGACGTCGCAGGCGGCCATCAATCTCGACGGCGATCAACCGTATCCGCATTCCTCGCGCAGCGTCGCGCGCATGTGCGATTTCATCGCCGCCAATTTCCTGCAGGACATCGATTCGGTCGATATCGCCCGCGCCGCCGATCTGCATCCGAAATATGCGATGAACCTGTTCAAGCGATCGACTGGCATGACGCTCAGCAAATACGTGACGCTGCTGCGGCTGTCGCGCGCTCAGGCGATGCTGATGAGCGAGGGCGCCAACGTGCTGCAGGTGGCGATGGACAGCGGCTTCGGCTCGATCAGCGCCTTCAACAAATCCTTCCGCCACATCGCCGGCATGTCGCCGTCGGACTTCCGCCGTGACATCCGGCTGGTGACGACGGTCCCGGCCGGCGCTTTCCGGAACTAACTCAGGGCAGCCGCAATTCGGCGTTCTGTGCGTTCTGCCTGGGGCCTTGTTTTCCGCTGGGCAAAAAAGAACCAGCGCCTAAGCTGGCGGCAGAATACGCACATTTTCTGTGCAAGTGCATGCACTATTGCATTTGCTGGGGAATTGGCGCCATCGACCTCTCAATAAAATCAACGGTTTATAATTTGGCACGCACTTTGCTTCGATAGTTGCAGAGTTGGTGGCTAGGGTTCCGGCGTCGCAAGGCGTGGCTGGTCCGAGAGCTACCACCGGCAGGGGAGACATCCCGCCGGGTGCACGGCGGGACAAAAGCCCGGGAGACCTCGTAAGCCAAGGGATTGGCGGCACGATGGTCATTGCCGATCCCTTTTGAAGAAAAGCAAAAGGGGAATTTCAATGCAGACTTTTTCGAAGATCCTATCGATCACCGCCCTGACGGCGTCCCTGGCGCTCGGGCTCGGCTCCATCGCCAAGGCCGAACAGAAGGCCGATTTCAAGGTCGCCTGGTCGATCTATGTCGGCTGGATGCCCTGGGGTTATGCTGCTGATCACGGCATCGTCAAGAAATGGGCCGACAAATACGGCATCAAGATCGAGGTCACCCAGTTCAACGACTATGTCGAATCGATGAACCAATATACCGCAGGCGCCTTCGACGCCGTGACGTTGACCAATATGGACGGCCTGTCGATCCCGGCCGCCGGCGGCGTTGATACGACAGCGGTCATCGTCGGCGATTTCTCGAACGGCAATGATGCCGTTATCCTCAAGGACAAGGCAAGCCTTGCCGACATCAAGGGACAGAACGTCAATCTCGTCGAATTTTCCGTTTCGCACTATCTGCTGGCCCGCGCGCTCGAAAGCATCAAGCTGACCGAGCGCGACGTTAAGGTGGTCAACACCTCCGATGCCGACATGGTCGCCGCCTATAAGACGGCTGACGTGACCGCAGTTGTCACCTGGAACCCGCTGGTCTCGACCATCCTCGAGGATCCCACCGCCAAGAAGGTGTTCGACAGCTCGCAGGTGCCGGGCGAGATCATCGACCTGATGGTCGCCAATTCAGGCGTGCTGAAGGACAATCCGAATTTCGGCAAGGCACTCGCCGGCATCTGGTATGAAACCGCTGCACTGCTGACTGCCGACAGTGCCGACGGCAAGGCTGCGCGCGAAGCGATGGGCCAGGCATCGGGCACCGATCTCAAGGGTTTCGAATCCCAGCTTGCCGCCACCAAGCTGTTTGCCAAGCCGGCCGATGCCGTTGCCTTCACTGCCTCAGGCAGCCTGCCGAAGACAATGGATCTTGTCCGCAACTTCCTGTTCGAAAAAGGCTTGCTCGGCAATGGCGCGCCATCGGCAGACGTCATCGGCATCGAAATGCCGGATGGCAAGATCCTCGGCGACAGTGGCAACGTCAAGTTGCGCTTCACCGAGACTTACATGAAGGCGGCCGCCGACGGTTCGCTCTGAGCGATGTCCAAGCAGCGGTGCGGTCTTGACCGCGCCGCCCAATCTTCATCAGCGGAGCTTTCCTCATGCGCTGGATCAACACGAGGCCGAGCCGGGGCGCGCAGCTTGCCTTGACGCTGCTGCCCTTCGTGCTGCTGATCGTTGCCTACACGATGGGCTCGGCGGCACGGCTGGCGGAAAACGCCAATGACAAGCTGTTGCCCGGTCTTGCCGGGTTTGGCGATGCGATCGATCGCCTGGCCTTCGTCGCCGATCCGCGCACCGGCGAATATCTGCTCTGGTCCGATACGGGGGCGAGCCTGATCCGCCTGCTTGCAGGTCTCGGCATCTCCACGATCACCGCGCTCGTCATCGGCATGCTGATCGGCATGCTGCCATATCTCCGGGCGCTGCTCTCCCCCTTCGTCGCCGTCATCTCGATGGTGCCGCCGCTGGCGCTGCTGCCGATCCTGTTCATTGCCATGGGGCTCGGCGAAGCCTCGAAGATCGCGCTCATTGTCATCGGCGTTGCGCCGACGATGATCCGCGACCTTGCGCTGAAGGCGCTGGAGCTGCCGCGTGAACAGATCGTCAAAGCTGAAACGCTCGGCGGCTCCTCCTGGCAGATCGGCCTCCGTGTCGTGCTGCCGCAGATCCTGCCCCGGCTGATCACCTGCCTCCGGCTTCAGCTCGGCCCCGCCTGGCTGTTCCTGATTGCGGCCGAGGCGATCTCGTCGGATTCCGGCCTCGGTTACCGCATCTTCCTCGTGCGCCGCTACCTCTCGATGGACGTCATCTTTCCCTATGTCGTCTGGATCACGCTGCTCGCCGTGGTCATGAATTACATTCTCGATCGCATCCGCATTGCCGTCTTCCCCTGGTCGGAACTGGAGAAGCAGGCATGAGCGAGTTGGTGATCGAAAAGGTCTGGAAGGAATATGGCGACCAGATCGTCCTGGAAGATGTGTCGCTGACTGTCGCCTCGCGCGCCTTCGTCGCCCTCGTCGGTCCCTCCGGCTGCGGCAAGTCGACGTTCCTGCGCATGCTGCTCGGCCAGGAACGGCCAACGCGCGGCACGATCCTGCTGGACGGCGAAGCTCTGCCGCAGGAGCCAGGTCCGGATCGGGGCGTCGTCTTCCAGCGCTATTCGGTTTTCCCGCATCTGACTGTGCTCGGCAATGTGCTGCTGGGGCGGGAACTCTCGGGGTCTCGCTATAAAGCCAAGCTTTTCGGCGCTGCCCGTCGCAACGCCATTGACGAAGCCCGGCGGCTGATCGGTGAAGTCGGCCTTTCCGGCGCCGAGGACAAATATCCGGCGCAACTGTCAGGCGGCATGCAGCAGCGCCTGGCGCTGGCGCAGGCGCTGATCATGAAACCGAAGGTGTTGCTGCTCGATGAGCCCTTCGGCGCGCTCGACCCCGGCATCCGCGCCGAGATCCACACCTTGATGAAGCGGCTCTGGCACGAAACGCAGATGACCGTCGTCATGGTAACGCACGACATGCGCGAGGCCTTCACGCTGGCGACGCGCGTCGTCGCCTTCGAGCGTCGGCGTGACCGCCCGGAGGAAAAAGAGCGCTACGGCGCGACGATCACCAAGGACATTTCGATCTGGCCGCCCAGGCTTGCCGGCGCGCCCTCCGTCTTCAGCCCCGACCGGGACGGCCCGGTCATTTCTCTGGGCCCTCGCCGGGACGACCCGGCTTCCAGTCCGTCAGGAGAAAAACCATGATGCATGTCAGACGTTCGCCCGAAGAGATCGCCGCCAACCGGCAGCGTTACGAAGAACATCAGAAGAAGGGGCTGGAATTTGCGCCGAAGGCCCTGCCGGCGCCGAGCCCCCTGCCCGCCCCCGCAATCGATGCGGCTGCGATCATCCATCAGGAAACCATCCCCGGCGGCTGGTATTGGTCGACTGCGGTCAAGCGCGGCGAAGCGCTCCGCATCGACCAGGGCGAAGGCGCATCGACCGTGGCGCTCGTCGCCTGGAACGCCGCTGACACCAGCGAACGGCTCAATCTCGTCGATACGGTCAAGGTGCAGTGGACGACCGCCCTCGGCAAGGGCCGCGTCATCTTCTCGGATATGGGCCGAGTGATGTTTTCGCTGATCGAGGACAGTTCGGGCGCCCATGACTGCCTGATGGGCGGATCGACGGCAGCTTCGAATGCCACAAAATATCCTCACGTCAGGACCCGCAACACCCGCGACAATCTCGTGCTCGTCGCCGGCAAGCTTGGTCTTGCCAGGCGTGACATCCCGGGGGTTCTCAATCTCTTTGCGCCTGTCCGCGTCGACGACGCCGGCGGCTTCCACTGGCGCGGCAAGCTCTCCAACAGCGGCGATTATGCCGAGCTGCGCGCCGAAATGGACATGATCGTCGGCTTCTCGAATTGCCCGCATCCGCTCGATCCCGACCCGGTCTACGCGCCGAAGCCGGTGATCGTCACGCGCTATCGCGCGCCTTCGCCCGCAGCCGACGATCTCTCGCGCACCGCGACCGCTGAAGCCCTTCGCGGCTTTGAGAACAATGCCGCGATGCTGGCCTGAGGGAGGATTGTAATGACCGATTTCATCAAGACTTCAGCTTCGCGCAGCCTCGAAAACGCCGTGCAGGATCATTTCATTCCGGCCGAGGCGCCATGGTCCGGTATCATCCGCAAGGGCCAGACCATCCGCATCGAGGACAGCTACGGCCAGCAGGCGATCGACACGCTGTTTTATCGCGCCGATGATTTTGCAGAGCGTTATTCCAACCAGGATACGATGCGGGCGCAGGGTGGCGCCTATATCGGCACCGGCACGAAGATCATCTCGAACGAAGGCAACGTCATGCTGGTCATGACCGCCGACAGCTGCGGCCGCCATGACACATCAGCCGGCGCCTGCTCCTGCGAGAGCAACACCGTGCGCTTCGGCCACGGCACGAAATACCTGCATGCCTGCCGCGACAATTTCGTGCTCGAGGTGACCAAACACGGCATGAGCAAGCGCGACATCGTGCCGAACATCAATTTCTTCATGAACGTGCCGATCAAGCCGAACGGCGAGATGACCATCGTCGACGGCATCTCGGCACCAGGTGACTATGTCGAACTGGTGGCCGAGATGGACGTGCTCTGCGTCATCTCCAATTGCCCGCAGATCAACAATCCCTGCAACGGCTTCGATCCGACGCCGATCCGGGTGCTGATCTGGGACGGCGAGGACTGACCGATGTTCACCAAGGTCCTTATCGCCAATCGCGGCGAAATCGCCGTCCGCGTCATTCGCACATTGAAGCAGATGGGCATCGCTTCGGTCGCCGTCTATTCCGATGCCGACCGGTTCTCGAAGCCGGCGCTGACCGCCGACGAGGCCGTCCGCCTCGGCCCGGCGCCTGCCGGGGAAAGCTATCTGAACGTCGATGCCGTCATCGCCGCCTGCAAGGCGACGGGCGCTGAGGCCGTGCATCCGGGCTATGGGTTCCTGTCGGAGAATATCGGCTTTGCCGAGCGGCTCGCCGCCGAAGGTATCGCCTTCATCGGCCCGCGGCCGGAGCATTTGTCGGCCTTCGGCCTGAAGCACACGGCGCGCGAATTGGCGAAAGCGAGCGGCGTGCCGCTGCTGCCCGGCACCGATCTCTTGCAGAGCGTCGAAGAGGCGCTTTCGTCTGCCGAGACCGTCGGTTATCCCGTCATGCTGAAAAGCACGGCGGGCGGCGGCGGTATCGGCATGCAGCTCTGCACCGATGCGGCGGCCCTCAAGGCCTCTTTCGAAAGCGTGCAGCGGACCGCGCGCGCCAGCTTCGGCGACGCGCGGGTCTATATCGAGCGTTTCGTTGCCGAAGCGCGCCATGTCGAGGTGCAGATCTTCGGCGACGGCAAGGGCGGAGTGATTGCGCTCGGCGAACGCGACTGCTCGCTGCAGCGGCGGAACCAGAAGGTCGTCGAGGAGACGCCTGCGCCTGGCCTTTCCGCGGAGACAAGGGCGCGACTGCACAAGGCGGCGGTCGATTTGGGACGCTCGGTGTCCTATGAATCGGCCGGCACTGTCGAATTTATCTACGATCCCCAGCGCGAGGAATTCTATTTCCTCGAGGTCAATACCCGCCTGCAGGTCGAGCATCCGGTCACCGAAGCCGTCTTCGGCATCGACCTCGTCGAATGGATGATCCGTCAGGCGGCGGGCGAGGATGTGCTCTCGGCTGCTCGGGCCCTGACGCCGAAGGGTGCGGCGATCGAGATGCGGATCTATGCGGAGATGCCGCATGCCGATTTCCGCCCAAGCGCCGGCCTGCTGACCGAAGTCGTTTTCCCCAACAATGCCCGCGTCGACGGTTGGATCGAGACGGGAACCGAGGTCACGCCCTTCTATGACCCGATGCTCGCCAAGCTGATCGTGGCGGCGGAAGACCGGCCGGCGGCGATCGCGAAGCTGAAGGCAGCCCTCGCCGAAACATCGATATCCGGCATCGAGACCAATCTCGCTTATCTCAGGGCGATCTCCGCTTCCGAACTGCTTGCCGACGCCAAGGTGGCGACGACGGCACTACGCGATTTTGCTTTCGTTCCCGATGTCGTCGAGGTACTCGCGCCCGGCGCACAGTCGAGCATCCAGGAACTGCCGGGCCGGCTCGGCCTTTGGCATGTCGGCGTGCCGCCGAGCGGACCGATGGACGAGCGCTCCTTCCGCCATGCCAACCGGCTGGTCGGCAATGACGATGTGACGGCTTCGCTGGAGCTGACGGTGTCCGGTCCGACATTGCGGTTTTATGCCGACCAGACGATCGCGCTTGCCGGCGCGCGGATGCCAATGACATGCGACGGCGTAAAATTGCCACATGACGCCCCGGTGACAATCCGGGCGGGTCAGGTTCTTTCGATCGGTTCGATCGAAGGACCGGGACAACGCGCTTATCTCGCCGTCGCCGGTGGTTTTGCCGCTCCCGTTGTGCTCGGCTCGCGCGCGACCTTCGGCCTCGGCCAGTTCGGCGGCAACGCCACTGGCACGCTGAAGACAGGGCATGTGCTGCATTTTGCGCGCCAGGCACCGGTCGAACCGGTAAGACCTGCGACGGAGCCCGCCGCCTTGACGCGTGAATGGGATGTCGGCGTCGTCTATGGCCCGCATGGTGCGCCCGATTTCTTCGAGAGCAGCGATATCGAGACGCTGTTTTCGACGGCCTACGAAGTGCATTTCAACAGCGCCCGCACCGGTGTGCGCCTGATCGGCCCGGCCCCGCTTTGGGCGCGCCGCGATGGCGGCGAGGCGGGGCTGCATCCCTCCAACCTGCACGACAATGCCTATGCGATCGGAGCGATCGATTTCACCGGCGACATGCCGATCATTCTCGGCCCTGACGGTCCGAGCCTTGGCGGCTTCGTCTGCCCGGCGGTGATTGCCCGCGACGAGCAGTGGAAGATGGGCCAGTTCAAGCCCGGCGACCGTATCCGTTTTCATGCCTTGGCGAGGCCGGAAGACCCGATCGCCGGCCCGGCTGTCCGGCGGGTCGCGGAAGAGATGGGTTCGCCGATCGTCGGCGCTAGTGAGGGTGGCCCGGTTTCGGTCGTCTATCGCCGCCAGGGGGACGACAATCTGCTCGTCGAATATGGGCCGATGACGCTCGATATCGCGCTGCGGCTGCGGGTGCACCTATTGATGCAGGCGGTCATGGAGGCCCGCCTCCCCGGCGTCATCGACCTCACCCCCGGTATCCGGTCGCTGCAGATCCATTATGACGGCACGCAGTTGACGCGCCTGCGCCTGCTCGGGCTGCTCTCCGAGATCGAGGCGACGCTTCCGGCGGCCCAGGAGGTCACGGTGCCGAGCCGCATCGTGCATCTGCCGCTTTCCTGGAACGATCCGGATGCGGAGCTTGCCATGAGCAAATATCAGGAGCTCGTGCGCCCGAATGCGCCCTGGTGCCCCTCGAATATCGAGTTCATCCGCCGCATCAATGGTCTTGCAGATGAACAGGCCGTCCGCGATATCGTCTTTGATGCCAGCTACTTGGTGCTGGGTCTCGGCGACGTCTATCTCGGCGCGCCGGTTGCGACCCCGACGGATCCGCGTCACCGCCTCGTGACGACAAAGTATAATCCCGCCCGCACCTGGACGCCGGAAAATGCCGTCGGCATCGGCGGCGCCTATATGTGCATCTACGGCATGGAAGGACCGGGCGGCTACCAGCTCTTTGGCCGCACCATCCAGGTCTGGAACACGTGGCGGGAGACACCGGCTTTTGCCAGGGGCAAACCCTGGTTGCTGAATTTCTTCGACCAGATCCGTTTCTTCCCCGTGAGCAATCAGGAGCTGACGGAGGCGCGCGCCGCCTTCCCGCATGGCGGTTATCCGATCCGGATCGAGGAGACGGAATTCTCCTATGCCGCCTATGAGAAGGAATTGCAGGCGAATGCGGCGTCGATCGGCCGCTTCAAGGCAACGCAGCAGGCCGCCTTCGAGGCCGAACGCCAGCGCTGGAAGGACGCCGGTCTCGACAGCTTCGTCACCGATGAAGGCACAGGCGAAGGCCCAGATGGGGATATTCCCGACGGCTGCTTCGGAGTTGCCAGCGCCGTGCCCGGCAATATCTGGAAATTGCTGGTCGAGCCGGGCGCCTCGGTTGCGGCCGGCGATACACTCGCCATCATCGAATCGATGAAAATGGAAATCAACGTCACCGCCCATGCGGCAGGCCGCGTCCGCGACCTGCGCGCCGGGCCGGGAAGAAACGTCAAAGCGGGCGATATCATCGTCGTTCTGGAGGAATGCTGACATGCTGCCGACCATTCTCGATCTCTCAAGCCTTCGCGCCGCCTATCAATCCGGCCTGACGCCGCTCGACGCCATCGAAGAGGTGATCGCCCGCCGCGCCGCCTCGAAAGATCCGGCAATCTTCATTACCCCGGTGCCCGACGAAGAGCTGCGCGCCGCCGCCAAAGCTTTGATGGCACGCGCGCCCGAGGTAAACAGCCTGCCGCTCTGGGGCGTGCCCTTCGCGGTGAAAGACAATATCGATGCCGCCGGCCTGCCGACGACTGCTGCCTGCCCGGCCTATGCGTATCGGCCGGAGGCGGACTCCACCGTCGTTGCCCGGTTGAAGGCCGCCGGCGCGCTCATCATCGGCAAGACCAATCTCGACCAGTTCGCGACCGGCCTCAACGGCACGCGCTCGCCCTATGGCGCGCCGCGTTCGGTCTTCGATGCGGCCTATATCTCAGGCGGTTCGAGTTCCGGATCGGCGGTCACCGTGGCCTCCGGCCTCGCGGCCTTTGCGCTCGGCACCGATACGGCCGGCTCCGGCCGCGTGCCGGCTGCCTTCAACAATCTGGTCGGCATCAAGCCGACCCCGGGTCTCTTGCCGAATACCGGCGCCATACCGGCCTGCAAGAGCGTCGACTGCATCACGATCTTTGCCGCGACCGTCGGCGACGGTGTTGCGATCCGCAAGGTCGCCGAAGGCTTCGATGCCGCCGATGCTTTTTCCCGCCACGCCAAGCCGGCGAACCTGCCGGTATCGGGGTTGCGCATCGGCGTCCTTGCTGGCGCCGAGCGGGAATTCTTCGGCGACAAGGAGGTGGAGGCGCTCTACGATCAGGCGATCGAGCGGGCCAGAGCGCTCGGCGCGACCATCGTGCCGTTCGATTACGCACCATTCCGCGAGGCCGCCGCCCTTCTCTATGACGGGCCGTGGGTCGCCGAACGTCTGGCGGCGGTCGAGACCTTCCTCGCCACGAACGCGGCCGATTTCGACCCGACGGTGCGCGGGATTATCGAAGGCGCCAAGGGCAAGACCGCGGTCGAGGCCTTCAACGGCCGATACCGGCTGGAAGAATTGCGCCGCAAGACCGAAGCCGAATGGGAAAAGGCGGATGTGCTTCTGCTGCCGACCGCTCCGACCACCTATACGGTTGCCAACATGCAGGCCAATCCCGTCGTGCTCAACGGTCGCCTCGGCCGCTACACCAATTTCGTCAACCTGCTCGATTGCGCGGCGATCGCCGTTCCGGCCGGTTTCGGCAACGACGGCCTGCCGGGCGGCGTCACCGTCATCGCACCTGCCTTCACCGACGATGCTTTGGCGCCGCTTGCCGATGCGCTGCACCGTGCCGCAGGTTCCGGCATGGGCATCGACCGGCAGGCTGCGATCCCCGAAGCAAGCCGTGTTGTGCCTGGCGATGATGGTTTCATCGAAATCGCGGTCGTCGGTGCGCATCTGACCGGCATGCCGCTCAACCACGAACTGGCCGGCGGGCGTCTGGTCAAGACCTGCCGCACATCAGGCGATTATCGCCTCTTCGTTCTGCCCAATACCACGCCGCCGAAACCGGGGCTGCTGCGCGAACCCGGCCATAAGGGTCAGGGGCTGGAGGTCGAGGTCTGGGCACTGCCGGCCGATGCTTTCGGCAGGTTCGTCCAGAAGATTCCGGCACCCCTCGGCATCGGCAAGCTGGTGCTCGAAGATGGCTCCAGCGTCTCCGGTTTCGTCTGCGAAGCGCATGCGGTGAAGGGTGCCGAGGAAATCACCGCGCTTGGCGGCTGGCGCAACTATATCCGCGCCAAATTGGCGAGCTGAGGGGAGCCTTTCATGGCGGCAAAGCTCATCCGGCGCCTGATCGATCTGCTGCGGGACGGTCTGGCCGCCCGCAGCGAAGCGATCGGCAGCACCTGCGTCAACCCTGGCGGCTCTGGGAGCGTTCGGCAAGCTCGACGATGATGCCGTCGGGGTCGCGAACGAAGGCGATCTTGTTCAGCATCTCGGAGTGGACGGCGAAGCGCGGCCGCTCCTTGATCTCGACGCCCGCCTGTTCAAGGCGGGCGAAGGTCTCCTCGACATTGTCGAAATGGAAGGTGAGGTGCCGGACGCCGGCCGTATCTTCGGGCACGTCGACCGCCCGCGAAGCGCCGCCGGGCGGCGCGAAGATCTCCAGCATGCCGCCGCCTGCATCGAGGAACGCCACCTGCATGCCATTCGCCATCGTCTTGCGCAGCACGAGGCTGAGGCCAAGCAGGCCGCAGTAAAAATCGATAGCGCGGTCCATATCGCCGACCGTCATGCCGACATGCTCGAAGGATTTCAGCATGAGAGAGCCCTCCCGATTCAGACCGTAGCGGCGCTGCGCCACTCCCCCGCCGGAAGCCAGGAGCGATAGAGCGGATGATCGGCGGCGATCGGCATCGGCGTCGGCCGGCCGGTGCGCTGGGAGAAATAGGCAGCTGTCACCAACTCCAGCGAATTGCGGGCATCCTGCAGCGTCACCGGCGGCTCCTTGTCCTCGACGATCGCCTTATGAAAGAGCTCGAACTGACGGGTGTAGCCATCTTCGCCTGGCACATAGCCAGCGAGCGCCGCGTCGATCCGCGCCTGATGCTCCTCCGTTCCGGCGACGAACGTCCACGGATCACGGCCCATCGTATAGGGTTCGATGATGCTTTCGGCGACGAGGTCGTTGAAGCAGAAGCGCAGCCGCGAGATCTCCTTGCGCGAACCCAGCGTCATCGACAGTGTCGCCAGCGAGCCGTTCTGCATCTTCACCGAAAGGGCTGCCGTGTCCTCGACCTCAATCGGATTGACCAGTGTCGCGCCATAGGAAAACACTTCGGCGCAAGGGCCATGGACATAATTCAGCATGTCATGCGCATGGATGGCGTGGCCGAGAAGACCACCGCCGAGTTCGCTTGCCCATTTGCCGCGCCATGGCACGGCATAATAATCCGGGCCGCGCCACCAATGGGTTTCGATCGTCGTCAGGAACGGTTTACCGGCAAGACCGCGCTCGATCAGCAGCTTCAGCTTCTGCAGGCCGGAGCCGTAGCGGTACTGGAAGATCGGCATCAGCTTCCTGCCGGGGAAACGAGCAAGGATGCGGCCCATCTCGTCGACCTCGGCAATCGAGCCGAAGAGCGGCTTCTCGCAGATCACGTGCTTGCCGGATTCGATGCCCTTGCGGCAGAGTTCGAAATGCGAGCTCGGCGGCGTCGAAATGTCGATGATGTCGAGATCGTCACGGGCAAACAGCGAATCGGCATCCTGGGTGTATTCGGCAATGCCGTACTCCTCGCACAACGCCTTGCCGCGCTCCTCGTCGAGCGAGCAGAGCACGGGAACCTCGAAAAGCTCCTTGTTCCAGCCGAAGCCGGCCAGATGCCGCGCAGCGATGCCTGCGCCGATGACACCGACGCGCAATTTCCTGGTCATGATATCCTCCTCAGCGAGCGCCGATCCGCGCGGCTTTCGTCTGGGCTTCGAGCGAAAGACGGCAAACTTCAAAAACGTGATCCTGCGTCATCGCCGTCTGCGTGCGGTTGCCGACGTCGGCGGTGAAAGCGTCGAAATAATCGAGCTTTTCGCCGCTGCAATCGATATGGGTCATTTCCCTGCTGTTGACCAGGAAGAGATGATCCTTGCCCGGCCGGCCGGCAATGTCGATATATTTGCGCAGCTCGATATAGCCTTCAGTGCCGAGAATGGTCAGGCGCCCGTCACCCCAGGTCGGCAGCGCCTCCGGCGTGAACCAGTCGACGCGGACATAACCCGCCGCCTTGTCGGAACGCAGAAGCACCTCGCCGAAATCCTCGAAGGCCGGCTTGTCGGGCATGCCGAAATTGCCGATCGAGCTGGCGATGACCTCGCCCGTGGTAGAGCCGGTATAGAACAGGAACTGGTCGACCTGGTGAGAAGCGATATCGACGATGATGCCGCCGAAGGCTTCCGGATCGAAGAACCAGTCGGGCCGCGTCGGCAGTTGCAGCCGGTGGGGACCGACACCGAGCGTCTGGATGACCTTGCCGATCGCACCGTCGGCGACGAGCTTGCCAGCCTTGACGGCGGAGCGCACGCAGTGGCGCTCGGAAAAGCAGATCGAGAAGATCTTGCCGGTCTCGGCGACGGTGCGCTTGACGTCCTCAAGCTGGGCGAAGGTCGTCACACCAGGCTTGTCGGTCATCACGTCCTTGCCCGATCTCATCGCGCGGATGGCAAGCCCGGCACGATCGCGCGGGATCGCTGAAATGCAGATGACATCGATCGACGGATCGTCGAACAGCTTTTCCCGGTCGATCTGCGGCGCATCGGGATAGGTCTTCTCGAAGGCCTCGCGCAATGCCGGCACCGAAGTCTGCGGGCAATAGCCGACGAACTCGCCGCCAGAGGCAAGCAATCCCTTCACGTGATCGAACGTATGCCCATGGTCGATTCCGACGACGGCAAATCTCAACATCGCTGTAATATCCTCCCGGGATTTTCTTAGCGCCGGCTGACGCCAGCAGCCTCCATGTCGGGCAAAACAGATAACGAAAGCCGGCTCCTGTCAAGGCGAGATGAGGGGAAAAATCGCCGCATCATGCATTTAACTATTTGAAATAACAAATGTATTTTGTATCTAAATAGTTATTTTGCGGGCTTTTGCGATTGGATTTACGAGAAATATTGCGGCTTGAGCCGAGCGGGCAAAAGTCTTTTTCCCCAGTGCATCTTGCCCCGCCTTCATGAATGTGATCGATTTCCGCAGTCGCCGGGTCGGAGGGCGGCAACACCCCGCAATTCTCAAAAGAGCGCTTCTCGCTCACCTTGACGGAAGATCACCATGTCTCAAGCTCTTCTCGATGTCGCCGCTTCGGATGGTCTTTTCGTCGGCCGCGTCTGGAATCCCGAGGTTGCCGGACCGAGCATTGTGACATCACGCGAGGGCGTGCTGGTCGACATCACCTCGCGCGAGGCGCCGACGCTGAGCGCTCTCTTCGAGCGGCAGGACGCCGCCGGCTTCGTCCGCGCCGCAAGTGGCAAGGCGGTCGGTTCAGTGGAGCAGATCGTTGCCAACAGCACCGGCAAGCCGGACGAAGCGCGTCCCTATCTCCTGGCGCCCGTCGACCTGCAGGCCGTCAAGGCCTGCGGCGTCACCTTCGCCCAGTCGATGATCGAGCGCGTCATCGAGGAGAAGGCTGCCGGCAATCCGGAACGTGCCGCCTCCATCCGTGAACGTGTCAGCACGCTGATCGGCGGCAGCCTCACCAATCTGAAGGCGGGTTCGCCGGAGGCTGCCACGGTCAAGCAGGCGCTGATCGACGAGGGCATGTGGTCGCAATATCTCGAAGTCGGCATCGGGCCGGATGCCGAAGTCTTCACCAAGGCCCCGGTGCTTTCCTCCGTCGGCTGGGGTGCGGATGTCGGCCTGCATCCGATCTCGACCTGGAACAATCCGGAGCCGGAAATCGTGCTCGCGGTCAATAGCCGCGGCGAAATCAAGGGCGCGACGCTCGGCAATGACGTCAATCTGCGCGACGTCGAGGGCCGCTCGGCACTGTTGCTCGGTAAAGCCAAGGACAACAATGCCTCCTGCTCGATCGGTCCTTTCATCCGCCTGTTCGATGCCGGCTACAGCCTGGATGATGTTCGCAAGGCCGAACTCGATCTGAAGGTTACTGGCCAGGACGGCTTCGTGCTGCGCGGCAAGAGTTCGATGTCGCAGATCAGCCGCGATCCGACCGATCTCGTCAAACAGACGGTCGGCGCGCATCACCAATATCCCGACGGCTTTATGCTCTTTCTTGGCACGCTGTTTGCGCCGACGCAGGATCGCGACGCGCCGAAGCAGGGCTTCACCCACAAGATCGGCGATGTCGTCGAGATTTCCTCGGCAGGGCTCGGCGCGCTCGTCAACACCGTTCGGCTCTCCACCGAATGCCCGCCCTGGACCTTCGGCATTTCGGCGCTGATGAGTAATCTCGCAAAGCGTGGATTGCTGTAAGCTACTGGTTTCGCCGCTTGCCCTCTAAAAGGTCGAGAACGGAGTTTGCCGCCTCGAGAACGTTCGTGCCGGGGCCGAACACGGCTGCAACGCCGTGTTCGTGCAGGAAGTCATAGTCCTGCCGCGGGATGACGCCGCCGCAGACGACGATGATATCGCCACCGCCCTTTTCCCTCAGCCTGTCGATCAGCTGCGGCAGCAGCGTCCTGTGACCGGCCGCCAATGACGAGACGCCGACGACATTGACCTTTTCGCTGAGCGCGACGCTGGCGGCTTCGTCAGGGGTCTGGAACAGGGGACCGGCGAGCACATCGAAGCCGATGTCACCGAAGGCCGAGGCGATCACCTTGGCGCCCCGATCGTGCCCGTCCTGACCGAGCTTGGCGACCATGATTTTCGGCCGGCGGCCCATCGCTTCCGTCACCTCAGTCATGCGGGTCCTCAAGACGGCGAGTTCCGGTTCGTTGCTATAGGCCTCGCCGTAGACGCCTTTGATGACATTAGGGATCGCGGCATGATCGCCGAAGGCATCGCGCATGGCATCCGATATCTCGCCGACCGTGGCACGAGCCCGGGCCGCCTCGATGGCGGCTTCCAGCAGGTTGCCCTTGCCGGTCCGGGCGATCTCCGCCAGGGCGGCCATCCTCTCGCGCACGGCCCCGCCATCGCGGCGGCGTTTGGTTTCCTCGATCCGTTTGATCTGCGCGATCCGCACCGCACTGTTGTCGATCTCCAGAATGTCGATCGGCTGTTCGTTGTCGAGCCTGTAGCGGTTGACGCCGACGATGACCTCCTCGCCCTTGTCGACGGCCGCCTGGCGGCGCGCGGCCGCTTCCTCGATCAGCCGTTTCGGCAGGCCGTCATTGACGGCCTTGGTCATGCCGCCGAGCGCTTCCACCTCCTCGATCAGCGCCCAGGCCTTGTCGGCAAGCTCCTTCGTCAGGCTTTCGACGTAATAGGATCCGGCGAGCGGATCGACCACCTTGGTGACGCCGGTCTCATGCTGGAGGATGAGCTGCGTGTTGCGGGCGATGCGGGCGGAAAACTCCGTCGGCAGCGCGATCGCCTCGTCGAAGGAATTGGTGTGCAGCGACTGCGTGCCGCCGAGCACGGCCGACATCGCCTCGAAGGCGGTGCGGATGATGTTGTTATAGGGGTCCTGTTCCTGCAGCGAGACGCCCGACGTCTGGCAATGGGTGCGCAGCATCAGCGAGGAAGTCTTCTTCGGCTGGAACTCTTCCATGATGCGGGTCCAGAGCAGCCGGGCGGCGCGAAGTTTGGCCGCCTCCATGAAGAAATTCATGCCGATCGCAAAGAAGAAGGAGAGCCTTCCGGCGAAATCGTCGACATTGAGGCCCTTGGCGATCGCCGCCCTGACATATTCGCGGCCATCGGCAAGCGTGAAGGCGAGTTCCTGCGTGAGCGTCGCGCCGGCCTCCTGCATGTGATAGCCGGAGATCGAGATCGAATTGAACTTCGGCATCTCCCTTGCGGTATATTCGATGATGTCGGCAACGATCCGCATCGAGGGTTCTGGCGGATAGATATAGGTGTTGCGGACCATGAACTCCTTGAGGATGTCGTTCTGAATGGTCCCCGAGAGCTCGGCCCGCGAAACGCCCTGCTCCTCGCCAGCCACGATGAAGGCGGCGAGGATCGGGATGACGGCGCCGTTCATGGTCATCGACACCGACATTTCGCCGAGCGGAATGCCGTCGAACAGGATTTTCATGTCCTCGACGCTGTCGATTGCCACACCTGCCTTGCCGACATCGCCCTCGACGCGGGGATGGTCGCTGTCGTAACCGCGATGGGTGGCAAGATCGAAGGCGACCGACAGGCCCTTCTGGCCGGCTGCCAGATTGCGGCGATAGAAGGCGTTCGATTCCTCCGCCGTCGAGAAGCCGGCATATTGGCGGATCGTCCATGGCCGGCCGGCATACATCGTCGCGCGTGGGCCGCGGGTGAAAGGCGAAAAACCGGGAAGCGAGCCGAGATGCTCGGCACCGTCCAGATCCTCGGCCGTATAGAGCGGCTTGACGGCAATGCCTTCCGGCGTCTGCCAGGTCAGCGTTTCAGGTGAAGCGCGCAGATCCTTTTGCGCAAGCTCCGCCCAATCCGACAGCGTCTTCTTCGTCATGCGTTTCCTCCGGCTTTTTTCATCCCAACCCTACCATTTCACAGGCTCTTCGTGCGATAGAGCCCGAACAGGATGATTTTGGGCCGAGCCGGCCTAAAATCTGAATCCTGTTCTACATTATATAGTTAGAGCATGATGTCGTCCGAAAACCGCACGCACTTTTCGGCATCATGCTCTAGGATAATTAATGCGGCAAATCCTTGATTTCTATTGCCGGTTTTGGGACCCGCCTCATGAAGACCATGCAGATCTATGCCTTTGACATGAACTGCGTCGGGCATATCAACCACGGCCTGTGGACGCATCCGCGCGACGGCTCAGCGCATTATACCGATCTCGACTATTGGACGGAGTTTGCCAAGACCGCCGAACGCGGCAAGCTGGACGGCATCTTCCTTGCCGATATCGTCGGCGTCTATGACATCTTCAGAGGAAGCCCGGCGCCGGTGATCACGACGGCGGCGCAGATCCCGGTCAATGATCCGCTCATCCCGATTTCGGCGATGGCTTACGTCACCAAACATTTGGGTTTTGGCGTCACCGTCAATACCACCTATGAGCCGCCCTTTCTGCTGGCGCGGCGCATGTCGACGCTCGATCATCTGACCAAGGGGCGGATCGGCTGGAACATCGTCACCGGTTATCTCGATAGTGCTGCCCGCAGCATGGGTTTCGACAGGCTGCCGGAACATGACGCGCGTTACGACGCAGCCGAGGAATATCTCGAGATCGTCTACAAGCTCTGGGAAGGCAGCTGGGATGACGATGCGGTGCTGCGCGACAAGGTGGGCGGCATCTATGCCGATCCCTCCAAAGTGCGCACTGTCCGTCATGACGGTCAATATTACCGGATGGAGGGCATCCATCTCTCCGAACCTTCTCCACAGCGCACGCCCCTGCTCTTCCAGGCCGGCGCCTCCGCACGCGGCCAGGAGTTTGCCGCCCGGCACGCCGAATGCGTCTTCCTCGCCGGCTCGAACCCCAGGGCGATGCGGCCGACGGTGGATGCGCTGCGGGCGAAGGCCGAGGAATTCGGCCGCGGCGCCGACGCACTGAAGATCCTGAGCCTGATCACTGTTGTCGTCGGGCGGACGGAGAAGGAAGCACGGGACAGGCTGGAGGAGTATCGCCGCCATGCGAGCGTCGAGGCCTCGCTTGCGCATTACTCCGCCTCCGTAGGCATCGATTTTTCGAAATATGGGCTCGATGACGTCATCGACCAAAGCTCGACGAACGCCAATCAGTCGGCGCTTGCGGCCATCACCAAACAGGCGGCGAAGCCGGTGACGCTGCGCGACATCATCGACCAGATGATACTCGGCAGCCGGATGAAGCCGGTGGTGGGTTCGCCCGAGCAAATCGCCGATCATCTCGAGGCATGGATCGAGGAGGGCGGCATAGACGGCTTCAATCTGGCGCGGACGGTAGCGCCGGAGAGCTTGCGCGATTTCGTCGACCTGGTGGTGCCGGTGCTACAGGAGCGCGGTCTCTTCAAGGCGGACTATACCGAAGGGCCTTTGCGGCAGAAGCTTTTCGGCGGCGGGAACGGCAGGTTGCCCGCCGCGCATCCCGCAGCCCAGTTCCGGCACTGACCTATCGATGGTCCAGCCTGGCAACTAGCCGGTCGCCAAGCCACTGGATGCCGCAGACGAGCACGATGAGGACGGCCACCACCGCGATCATCACATTGGTTTCGAAGCGCTGATAGCCATAGCGGATGGCGAGATCGCCGAGACCGCCGGCGCCGATCGCGCCCGCCATCGCCGAGGCGCCGATCAGTGTCACCAGCGTGACGGTGAAGCCGGCGACGATGCCCGGCAAAGCTTCGGGCACCAGCACCTCACGGATGATCGTCCAGCGATTGCCGCCCATGGCGCGGACGGCATCGATCAGCCCGCGGTCGACCTCGCGCAACGACACTTCGGCGATGCGGGCGTAATAGGGCGTTGCGGCGATGGCGAGCGGCACGATGGCCGCCCAGGTGCCAAGCGCCGTGCCGACGATCAGCCGCGTCAGCGGGATCAGCGCCACCAGCAGGATGATGAAGGGCACCGAGCGGAAGCCGTTGATGATCCCACCGAGCACGCGATTGATCCACAGATTTTCGGCGATGCCGCCGCGCGCCGTCGCCACCAGGGCAAGGCCGAGCGGCAGGCCGGCGACGAGCGAGATCACTCCCGAGGCGACGGTCATCAGGACCGTCTCCCAAAGGGAGCGAAGAAGCAGTTCAACCATGATCGGTGTCATAACCAAGCACCTCCACCCGGGCGGACCGGGCCGTCAGGAATTGTTCGACCTTTCCGGCAAACGCGGGGTCGCGCATGGGAACGGCGATGAAGAACCGCGCCACCGGCTGGTTCTGGATGTGGTCGATGCCGCCATGCACGAGGCGGAAGGAATGCGGCAGCGCCGCCGAGAGTTCGGCAAACAGCGCGCCCTGCGCCTGCGGCCCGGCGAGATCGACGCTGAGGATCACCTCGCTTCCTGTCGTTGCCGACAGCCGACCGGCGATGTGATCCGGAAGCTGCGGGCGGATACCACCGAGCAGGCTCCCGGTGATATCGGCCTGCGGGTTGGCGAAGACCGACCAGACCTGCCCTTCCTCGACGATCCGTCCGGCATCGATGACTGCGACGCGATCGGCAATGCCGCGCACCACTTCCATCTCATGCGTGATCAGCAGAATGGTCAGCCCGAGCTTACGGTTGATATCCCTCAACAGCGCCAGGATCGACCGGGTCGTTTCCGGATCGAGTGCCGACGTCGCCTCGTCGGACAAAAGCAGTGCCGGGCGGGCCGCAAGCGCCCGAGCGATGCCGACGCGTTGTTTCTGCCCGCCGGAGAGCGATGAGGGATAGGCTTTCGCCTTGTCGGCAAGCCCGACCAGATCGAGCAGCTCATGCGCCCGTTTCAAGCGCTCGTTCTTTGCAACGCCCTCGATCTTCAGCGGCAGCGCGACATTTTCCTCGACGGTCTTGGCGGAAAGCAGGTTGAAATGCTGGAAGATCATGCCGATGCGGCGGCGCAGCGGCTGCAGTTCCTGTTCGGAAAGTCCGGTGATTTCTCGGCCTTCGATGAGAATCTCGCCGCTATCGGCGCGCTCCAGGCCGTTGAGGCAACGGATCAGCGTCGATTTGCCGGCGCCGCTGCGGCCGATGATGCCGAGGATCTCACCTCTCTTCACCGTCAGCGAAATACCGTCGAGTGCTGCCGTGGTTCCGAACCGCCGCTTCACATTGGCAAGCCTCACCACGTCTTCGGCCGCCGCTTGCGGCTGTGTCTCGATCGCCGTGGTAGAAACAAAGGAATTCATGTGCTTTTCCTTACAAACACTGAAGGCGGCCCGGGCAAGGAACGCCTGGACCGCCTCTCGGCAGGGCTTACCCCCCCGCCCCGCTTCGGATCAATAAGCGCTGAGACCCGTTCCCTTGTAAACCTTGTCGAACTCGGCCTTGACGGTCTCGTTCTGATAGGAAGAGACAAGCGTCTTGACCCACTCGGCATCCTTATTGTCGGCCTTGACGGCAATGAAGTTGCGATATGGATTGTCGGCAATCGGCTCCTGCGCAATGCGCTCGGCCGGCGAAAGGCCGCTCTTCAGCGCCCAGTCGGTATTGACGACACCGGCATCCAGGTCGTCGATCGAGCGGCCGACGATACCCGCGTCGAGTTCCTTGATTTCGATCTTCTTCGGATTGTCGGTGACGTCGGCGACAGTTGCGAGAATGCCGGTGCCGTCCTTCAGCTTGATCAGGCCTTCGTTCTGGAGAACGCGCAAAGCGCGGCCTTCGTTGGAGGGATCGTTCGGCACGCCGATGACGGCACCTTCCGGGATTTCGGCGACGGACTTGTACTTCTTGGTGTAGAGGCCGATCGGCCAGACGCCGGTATAACCGACGCGAGCGATGTGGTAGCCGTGCTGCTTGATCTGGTTGTCGAGATAGGGCTGGTGCTGGAAGGCGTTGGCGTCGATTTCGCCGCGCTCCAGCGCTTCATTCGGCTGCGTATAATCGTTGAAGGTGATCGTCTCGATCTTCAGGCCTTTCTTGGCCGCCTCGCTGGTGACGACGCGCCAGACGTCTTCATCCTCGCCGGCCATGATGCCGACCTTGATCGACTTGTCCTCGGCAAAGGAAGGAGCTGGTGCTGCAAAGGTGAAGAGCGCGGCAGCGGAAACGGCGACAAGAGCCGCCCGGCGCGAAAGGTGGAAGTCGTGAAGATTTTTATTCTTGGTCATTTTATATCCCGTCTGACTGAGTGAGGCCATGCGCCCCGACCAGGCCGATCATGGCAAATGCGCGCATCGGTAGCGAAGCACGATTGTCCGATGTGGAGGAAAGGTCGGAAAAACTCTTGCCCTGCCATTGGTATCGGCAGGATAAATTTCCATCAAATTTGTGGATTATGACGACGTGAGAAGGGTGGTCCAAAAACGAAAACGGCGCCTCCGCGGCGCCGTTTCAAGCCTATCCCTAACTCTTCATTCGGCGGCGATAAGCGCCTGATTCCGGCTGGGAAAGAAGGCCGAGAGCTCACCGATAACCTCCCCGATCCGCTTGGAAAGCGGTTCGGATGAGACACGGTAATCGGTGAAGTCACGGTCGGACGCGTAAACGGCGGTCGGCAGCGTGTGAGACATGAAGAAACCGAAGAGCGGACGGAGCTGGTGCTCGACCATCAGCGCATGCCGGTCGCCGCCGCCGGTCGCAGTGATGATGATCGGCTTGGCGCGCAGCTCATGCGGGTCGATCAGGTCGATCAGATGCTTGAAGAGGCCGGGATAGCTGCCCTTGTACGTTGGCGCTCCGATGACCAGCACGTCGGCATTGACGATGTCGTCTATGACCTCCTTGGCACGGCTGTCGAGATCGTCACGCCGCAGCGCCTGGCCAAGTGAGGGGCCGACATCGGTCAGGTCGTAGATGGTGTTGTCGAAGCCGTATTTCTCGCCGGCGAGGCCGGCAACGTTTTCGACGAGCGCGAAGGTCTTCGAGGGGCGGTTGAAGCTACCCGCAAGGCCGACCAGTTTGTGAGCAGACATGCCATTTCCTTCCAATATCGTGCCGAAACCGATGTCATTCTCCAACGAATATTATCTATAAAAATAGTGGATTAAAGGAATGGTGATCCCTCTTCCCCATATGAGGAGAAAAATACGTTCGTGCCTGTCGCGATAGCGACGTGTGAACCGCATGATGCGTCGAGCCGGAATACTCTAGGCCGATTTCTGCTTGGGTATGCGCGGAAGGAAGACCGTCAGGAGACCGAGCAGCGGCAGGTAGGAGCAGATCCGGTAGACGAAATCGATGCCGTGGGTATCGGCGAAATCGCCGAGCAGCGCAGCACCAAGCCCCCCCGCCCCGAAGGCGAAGCCGAAGAAGACGCCGGCAATCAGCCCGACGCGCCCGGGCACCAGTTCCTGCGCGAAGACGACGATCGCCGAGAAGGCCGAAGCGAAGATCAGGCCGATGACGATGCTGAGCACGCCCGTCCAGAGGAGATTCGCATAAGGAAGCAGGAGCGCGAAGGGAATGACGCCCAGGATCGAGAACCAGATGACGAACCGCGCACCGAAGCGATCGCCGATCGGCCCACCGAGGAATGTGCCGACGGCGACCGAGCCGAGGAACAGGAAGAGCATCAGCTGTGCCTGCTGCACGCTGAGCTCGAACTTGTCGATGACATAGAAGGTAAAGTAGCTCGACACGCTCGCCATGTAGACATTCTTCGTCGCCGTCAGCAGCACGAGGATCAGCAGCGCCCAGACGACCCTGTTCTGCGGCAGCGGCAGGGCCCGGCTCACCGCCGGTTTGCTGGCATTCTGACGTCGGTGGCTCATGTACCAGGTGCCCACCCAGCTCAGCACGACCATGCCGACCATGGCGATGGCGGCAAACCAGGAGACGCTGTGTTGCCCGAGCGGCAGCACGATGAAGGCGGCGAGCAGTGGACCGATCGCCTGGCCGGCATTGCCGCCGACCTGGAAGAAGGACTGCGCGAAACCGTGGCGACCGCCGGAGGCCAGACGGGCGACGCGCGAGGATTCCGGATGGAAGACGGCTGAGCCAAACCCGATCAGGCTTGCGGCAACCAGCAGCAGCGCGAAACTGCCGGCGTTGCCGAGCAGGATGAGGCCGCAGAAGGTGCTCGCCATGCCGACCGGCAGCGAATAGGGCATCGGCCAGCGGTCGGTGACAATGCCGACCAGCGGCTGCAACAGCGAAGCGGTGACCTGGAACGTCATGGTGAGGAGGCCGATCTGCACAAAATCGAGATCGTAATTCGCCTTGAACAGCGGATAGAGCGAGGCGAGCAGCGATTGCATGATGTCGTTCAGCATGTGGCAGAAGCTGACCGCCATGAGGATAGACATCGTTGTTTTTTCGAAACGGGGCGCGCCTTCGGCAACCGTTGCCATCAATATTCCTCCTGCACAGGCCGGTCGGTGCCGTGCCGCGTCTTTTTTCGATGGATTTAGGCGATCGGGGCTGGGAAGACTATCGAGCGGCGGTCGCTGAATTGCATTTAGCGTAAGCTGGGCGGCAATCACAGCCCAGTTTCATCGGGATTGGTACGGCTTTTGTTTGATTTGCCCTTTTGTCGACCGATTCCAGCGTGGCTTTATGTCTTTCCGGACGGGGGCTTTCATATCACAGTCAGTCGCGATCATCGCATATTGAGTACGCTATATGAAAACAACCATGGAAAACCGAAGCGGGGAATACTACAGCTGCGCCGATTGAAAATGCGATCGAGGCTGAAAACACGCGATGAATGTCAAGACACCGAATGCAATAGACAGCTATGTCGGAGCGCGCATAAGAATGCGTCGGCAGTTGCTCGGGATGAGCCAGGAACGGCTTGCCGAGCAGATCGGCGTAACCTTTCAGCAGGTTCAGAAATACGAGAAGGGCATCAACCGCATCGGCGCGAGCCGCCTGCAGCGGATCGCCGATGTGCTCCACACCTCGGTAAGTTTCTTTTTCGAACAGGAGAATTCCGAGCCGTTGACGCTGCAAGGGCTGGATCTGTCGGCGAATTCCGATCCGGTCGCCGAATTCCTGCGAACGAAGGAAGGATTGGTGCTCAATCGCGCCTTTCTGAAGATCGCCGACCGCAATATCCGCGAAACGGTCATCGCATTGGTGAAGGCGATGGCGCAGGCAGAAAGTCACGGTGTGACATTGGGCGCCTCCATAGCGGACGTCACTCTTCCGCTCGGAGAATAGCTGGGCATATCGGCAGGCAATAACCGCATGAAGCGCTTGGTTATTGCGAGCCGTCGCCTTTGCGTCGCCTCCGGCTGACCATCATGCCGCCGACGATGAGGACGATTCCGGTCGCGTTCGCCCAAAACGACGTTGGAACGGCGCTGATATAATCAAGCGCCACCCCTGTCACCATCTGGCCACCGATGATCAGCAGAGCCGAATTGACCGCGCCTATGCGCGCAATCGCCCAACTGCCCGCCGCCACAAAAACAACACCGATGGAGCCGCCCAGATAGGCATACCAAGGCGCCTCGGCGGCGCCTGCAGGAAGCAGGCCCCCGACGAAGAGACCGAGGCATGTGAGAACGGCAAAGCCTATGGCATGATTCCAGAAGGATGCGATCAGCGGCGTGGTGGATATGCTCAACCGCCCATTGAGCTGGCGGCTGAGACCGACGAGCGCGCCGCCGAGGCACGCCAGGAGAATGAATAGTGTCACGCTCCACCTCGTCCAAACAGGATGATGAGGGCACCCCCGGTGACGACCAGGCCGAGTGCTACGATGTCTCGCATGTCTGGACGCCGCTTCGGCAAACCGAACAGTCCCCAACTGTCGGCCGCGACGCTGAAGGCGACCTGGCCTGCCAAACCCAAAGCCAAAGTGCCGGAGAGCCCGAGCGGCGAGTTGACCGCGGTCGAGGTCAGAATGACCGTTGCCGCGCCGGATATCCCACCGAAGTAAGCCCACCACGGCGCGTTGGGGGCTTTTCCCACCGTCGGCCTGCGCCGGCGGTGGACCAGCAAGAGAAGAATGACGGCTGCGATGATGCCTGTGCCATGAGCGGTCCAGGAGGAGAACAGGGGATTGCCATAATGGGCCAATTCCCCGTTGAAGTGCACCATGAACGTCAGGAGCCCACCCGTGGCAAAAGCACCGATGAAATAGATGGGATGCGAATTACGCGCTGCTTCGGTGGTCATTGCGGATCCTGTCAAAGAATCGATTGCGCCCGATATTTTTCAAATTGCCACTAAGGCCATTCATCGGCATTTTCAGCAAGATGATTAGCACCGTGTGTCTGTCGGATCGGCCCTCCTTGAGGCGCTGATGAAGCTCGTTTCGATCGACGCGACCCATTTAATCCGAACAATGGTTTTACAATGCCAGATGCCACGTCCGAGGACCTCGATGGTCCAGACGACCCTGCAATACCACGGACCGGATTGTCGGAAATCCTCGCGCCCGGCCTTTCCGTGGTTTTCTGCGGATTGAATCCGGCTCTGTCCGCAGTTCGCGACGGGCATAATTTCTCGAACCCGAGCAACCGTTTTTGGCGGGTCTTGCATCTGGCTGGATTTACGCCGCGCTTGCTGCGAGCAGATGAAGAGCGCGCGTTGCTGCAATATGGCTGTGGCCTGACGTCCGCGGTTTCACGCCCGACGAAAAGCGCAGGCGAGCTTAAGAAGCAGGATTACCTCAGCGCAGCACCTGCTCTGGAAAGCAAGATACGAACGTTTGCGCCGGCCAATCTGGCCTTTCTTGGAAAGGCTGCATATGCGGCAATCAGTCTTCGAGCCAATGTCGAATGGGGTCGGCAAGCCGAGGAATTTGCCGGCGCCGTCGTCTGGTTGTTGCCAAATCCGAGTGGCCTCAACAGAGCCTTCACCTTGACGACATTGACCGAACGCTATCTCGAGCTGAGAGCGACGCTCAAGCCATCATAATGCCTGGACGAATGCGCTGACGCGCCCTTCCAGCAGATGGCTAATGGCCTGGTGTCATCATTGCCTTGCATGGAGGATGCGATGCTGCTCAAGGGCGAACGAACCTTCGTGGTGCGGGATGCGGGAGGTTTCGTCGCGCACGTCAACATGCCGGGCTGGTTGACGCCGAAGCCGACCGATCACGGCCATGGCCCCCTCGCCATGATCGTAGAATCCATCCTCGATCCCGGTCGCCTGATCGCGATGCATGAGCATAGAAATGACGAGATCATTTCCTGGGTGCCCGAAGGCGTCATGCGTCACGACGACAAGGCTGCAGGCCGACTGGTGATCGACCGCGACCATCTCATGGTGATGAATGCCGGAGCAAGCTTTTGGCATTCCGAAGAAACGCTGGCATCCGATCCGCCTCTGCGGATGCTGCAAATCCTCATTCGCCCTCGCGCCATCGACCTCGAACCGAAGGTCCAACACGGACCGGTGCCAGTTGCCGCGGCAAACACCTGGCGACACCTGGTCGGGCCGGAAGCGGAGGGCGCGCCCTTCTATGTCCGCAGCACGATCGACGTCTTCGATATGCGGCTGGACGCGGGCGCAAGGGTGGAATTTCCGCGCAAGCAAGGCCGAGACCTCTATTTCTATGTCTTCAGCGGTTGTGTCGTCGCCGATAAGCAGACATTCGCCGAAGGCGAGCAGGGGCTGCATTTATTGGATGACAAGCTCGAAGTAGAGGCGCAGAGTGCAAGCATGTTGGTCGCGTTTCTGCTCGATCCGAACGCAGCGATCACCAGGCAGGGAACTGTCGGCGACCACAAGAAGATCCCACCGGCAATCCTCATTCGCGCGTTCCTGCGATGGAGGAAATTCCGCCAGATGTGGCGTCGTCATCTTTCGCATCGCCGCTCGAACACCGAAAAGGCGATATAAATGGAACAAGGATGCCCCTAACGGGTTTCGAACCTTAGCGTTCAATAGGAGGAGCATTTCATGCCTACGGTTGCCGCGACACCCATCACCCCGCCTGACCAGCATGTTGTCACAGCGCGCGAAGCCATCGAGCCGCTTTATGAGAAGCTCGAGCTGCAAACCGAATCGCTGGTCCTCGCTGCGGCGCTAGAAGCGGGCTGGCCTCCCGAGGAGGCAACCGAGGCACTGGCAGCACTCAGGCTACAGGATGCACTTTCCACCCTTGGACGAACGACTTAGCCGATAAGCCCATTATTCAAAGCGGATCGGCGAGAAAGTTTCCGCAGTGATCCCCTCCTGGCGGAGGGCTGCCGGAATCGGGGTTTCCAGAAGCAGCGACGACGCGAGCGCAGCGACTGCTGGCGAACTTTGAATACCGAACCCGCCGAGCCCGGCCAGCCAAAAGAAGCCCGGCGCCCGCTTTGAGGCGCCGATGACCGGCAGCCGGTCCGGTGCGAAGGTGCGCAGGCCCGCCCAACTATGGGAGATCCGATGGATTTCGAGCTTGGTGCAGTCGCTCAGATACTGCGCCGCCTGGGCGATATCCAATTCTTCCGGCCAGGCGTCATGCGGGGCGACCGGCGTCTCATCCGCCGGACTAACCAGGAGCCGGCCCGCATCCGGTTTGAAGTAGAAATCCTCGTCGATTTCGTTGACTTCGGGCATGGCCGAAACATCGTAACCCTCAACTGGCACGGTGATGGCGGTTCGGCGATAAGGCACCAGGCCGAGAGGCGTCGCGCCGAAATGGAGCGCCACGGGATCGGCCCAGCCGCCCGCCGCGTTCACCACTGTCGTGGCCAGCAGATCGGCGCCGTTCGTCTCCAGCCGCCATGCCGATCCGTTCATTCGGGCGCCCGTCACCTCGGCGTTGCGGCGCAGGTCGGCCCCGGCGTGTCGCGCCGATTTCAGATAGGACTGCAGCAGGCTGTCGACCTCGATGTCCCAGCAATCCGGGTCATAGAGCGCAGCCGCGACCCAGTCGGGGTCGAGAAACGGGACCAGCGCCAACGCATCGGCAACCGTGAGCAATTGAAGCGGCCGGGCCATGGGCGCGCTTTTGTTGCGCTCGGCTTCGAAGATGTGATGGAGATGCCCGGCCTTCTCGGCCTGGGCAATGCAGAGGTTTCCGCGCGGCCGGATGAGCGGCAGGTCGCAGAACCCATCCGGAGGCGTCTGGAGAAATCCGGCGCTCGCCCGGATCAGCCGCCCCGCGCCTTCGGACTGGAAGCGCAGCGAGAATTCCGCCGCCGAGCGGCCGGTGGAATGATAGCCCCATGCCTCCTCCCGCTCCAGCAGCACGACCGAACGGCGATTGCCGATGGTATGTGCCAGTGCGGCGCCGACGATGCCGCCGCCGATGATGGCAATGTCAAAATGTTCAGCCATTGATTGGATCCAGTGGAAAAATTGGGCGTCGAATATTGCGGTAGTTGCGGCGGGTGAGATCCGGCGAGCATAATCCGCCGGCATCGGTCACCAGGATCTCACTTGCGAGCGGGGCGAAGGCGCCGCGGAAATGATGCATGGATTTCACCGCCAGGACCGCCTTCGCCGTCGGTTCGATGCCGAGCGCGCGGAAGATGTTGGCGTCGAGCATCTGTTGGTTTTCAGATGCGATCAGCACCTCTATCCCGCCGACCCGGAAAGAAACGGAGCGGCCGATCGTGCCGGGAAGGCCGGTGAACATCGGTCCTTCAAAAGTAAAGGCCCCATCAGAGACGGCCGCAACAGTGCCAGTGACTTCGATCGGCCCACCGCCCGTGCTCGGATCCGTCTTGCCGCCGAGCAATACCGTGCATTCTGCGTCGACACCTGCGGATGCCAGCAGGTCAGCCGCCTCCGGGTCGTAGAGCACACCGAGAGCAATATTGCCCAGCCCTGCGTCAAGCAGTGCAGACAACAATGTCGTGCTGTCGCCATAGCCGCCTGAGCCCGGGTTGTCGGAGAAGTCGGCCACCACGACCGGCTTGCCGGTGGATTTGTGCGCCTTCAGCCGGGCGATACACTCCCAGAGAGGGATCGGCCGGGCCCAGTCGTCGCGGAAGTCCCATATCCGCGCGCAGATCCTGTCGGCAGTTGCTTGAGCCGTGACGGCGGAGACGATCTTTGCGTCGTAATTTACGAGAACGCTCGGGCCTGCCGCCCAGACATCGGCATCGGTGAAACCGGCGTTGACGGAGACGTTGAGGATGCCCGGCGTCATCATTTCCAGCGCTGCATCTTCCAGCAGCCGGCACATCGGCCCGTCCTGCGTCGTTCGTCCGTCGTCACAGCCGACCAGCATCGCCGGCCGGGCGATGAGCAGGCGCGGCGCCGTCTCGCCTGCCATTGCCGCATGAAGCAGCGTGCAGGCCTCGCGTCCGCGCTCACGCATGTCGATATGGGGATAGGTCCTGAAGCTTACCGCGATATCGGCAAGCCCTGCCATTACATCGAAGATATTGGCATGCAGATCGAGCGTCACCGCAATCGGGAGATCGGCCCCTACCACCGAACGGATGGCGGCGAGAAACTGGCTCTCGCCATCCTCGGATGTCTCGGTGACCATCGCGCCGTGGAGTGCGACGAAAATCCCGTCGATCGGCCCGGCCGTTTCAAGGCCGTGAACGACATCTGCGGTAATCGTGCGGCGCGCGGCTTCGGTGACCGTGCCGCCCGGCTGAGCATGAGCGGCAAGAATCGGCACAACCTCCCAACCCCTCACCTCGGCCAGATCGAGGGCGCCGCCAATCTCGGAATTGGTGCCGCGCATCTTCGTGACAATCTCGACACCTTGGAAATAGCGACTGGCATGGAAGGCCTCGATCGGGGTCGAGCGAATGGTGAAGGTGTTTCCTTCGTGAGAGAATTCGATCAGAGCGACGCGAAAGCCCATCTTATACTCCTTGCCGGCCTGCCGCGCGGGCGCAGATATATTCCAGGATCAGCGAGGCGCCCAGGAGCGCTGTCACGCCGGTCGGATCATAGGGTGGCGCCACCTCGACGAGGTCCATCCCGACGAAATTGACATCCGTCGTCCGGCGCAGGATCGAGAGGATTTCGTGCGGCGCCAGTCCGTCGACGACCGGGGTGCCTGTGCCGGGAGCAAAGGCAGGATCGAGGCAGTCGATGTCGATGCTCAGATAGGTGGGCCTGTCACCCACCACTTCGCGCAGGCGAGCAAGGGCACCCTGCCAACCATGTTCGTGCAGCCAGTCACGGTAGAGCACGGTGATCGAGTCGGTATGGTCGTAATGGGTGCGGATACCGATTTGGATTGCGTGAGCGGGGTCGATCAATCCATCGCACATTGCATGATGCACGAATGTGCCATGGTCGAATTCCTTGCTCGCCTGCGTGTCACGATGGGCGTCGAACTGGACATAGGCGAGCTTTCCGTGCCGCTCGGCATGGGCCTTCAAGGCGGTGAAAGTGGTGCTGTGATCGCCGCCCAGCATGACCGTTCCGGCCCCCTCCTCGACGATCCGGCGGGCGAATTCCACCGCGTTTTCCAGCATCTTTTGTGGCTGCCCGCGCCGGAACGGCACGTCGCCAGCGTCCACCACCGAGAGCCGGTCGAAGGGGTCGAAACCCCAGGGCCAGACCTCGCCCCAGGCCAAGTGGGTCGAGGCTTCGCGTAGCGCGGACGGGCCGAAGCGTGCACCCGAGCGGCCGGAGGTCGCCAGATCGAAGGGAATGCCATAGACGACAAGATCGACGCCGGTGAAATCCAGGCTGGGACGGCGCCGAAGGAAGGTGCGGATGCCGGAATAAGGCATTTCCACATGGGTCCCGTCCGGACCGGGCACGGTCTGGAACACACCTTCATGGCCGAAGATGCTCTGATTGGATTGTATTTTCATTTCAAACTGTTCCTGCGAAATGTAGCCATCGGTTGCGACCCTCGAGGCGGCGCCAGAGCGCTTCGATCAGGAGGACGACGGCCAGATAGTTAAGCGCCGCCACGTAGAAGACGGTGAGGTCGAAGCTCTGGGCGTAAAGGGATCGCGCCTGGCCCATGATATCGGGCACGGTGATCACGCTGACGATGGCCGAGGCCTTGAGCAGCAGCACCAGTTCATTGCCGATGGTCGGCAGCATCCGTGCCGTGGCGATCGGCAGCACGATCTTGCGGAAAATCTGCACGGTCGAAAGGCCGAGCACCCGCCCTGCCTCGATCGTCCCTCGCGGCACGGCCTGGATACCGCCGCGCAAAATTTCCGCCTGATAGGCCGCGGAATTGAGCGCGAAGGCGAGGAGGCCGCAATAGAACGCATCGCGAAAGAACCACCAAAGGCCAATATCCTGCAGTTCGCGGCTGAAGGAGCCAAGGCCATAATAGATCAGAAAAACCTGAACCAGCAGCGGCGTGCCGCGCATGAGGTAGATATATCCATAGGCCATGCCGGAGATTGTCCGGTTGCGACTGAGCCGGGCCAGTGCGAGTGGCAGCGCCAAGCTGAAGCCCATGAGCGCGCTCAGCAATGTCAGCGTAACCGTATTCTGAAGCCCTTGCGCCCATAGGGCGAGATTGTCGGTGAGAAGCGTCAGCATCTTCTAACGCCCCCTACCGCGAGGAGCCGTGCGTCGTTCCAACAGCGCCTGACCGATGCCCGAGAGCAAAGCAAGCGCGACGTAGATCAGGGCGAGCACGGTATAGAAGAAGAACGGCTTCTTGGTCGTCGAGATCGCCATATTGGTGTACCGGACGAGGTCGTTCACCGCTATGATCGAAACCAGCGACGTATCCTTCAGAAGGATCAGCCACAGATTGCCGAAAGCGGGAATGCAATGCCGCCACATCTGGGGGAGGACGACCAGGAAGAAGGCCTGTCTCCGGTGCAGGCCCAGCGATGCCGCCGCCTCTGCCTGTCCCCTGCCGACCGCCTGATAGGCGGCACGGACGACTTCGCTGCCGAGTGCGCTGAAAACGAGCGTCAGCGCCACCACGCCAGCCGCAAAGGCATTGAGTGAAATGCTGGCGTTCGGGAAAGCGAGATGCACCACCCAGTCAATGAGCACTTGGAGCTGGTAGTAGATGATGACGAGGGTCAACAGCTCGGGCAGACTGCGAAAGACTGTCGTGCTGGCGAACGCCAACCAGCGGGCTATCGGGCTGCGGGCGTTTTTGCCCCAAGCCAGCAGGAAGGATAGGACCAGGGCCAGCGGAGCGGTGGCGAAGGCGAGTGCGAGTGTTACACTCAGGCCTCGCAGCAACTCGTCTCCCCAGCCCTCGTCGCTGAATAACAGCAGTGAGATGAACTCCATCGCGAATTATCTTCCGATTGCTTGGCGGGGCTGGCTGGACGCTGACTGTGTGGCGCCCAACCTGGTTGCGGACTACCTGAAGATTTCGCCGGCGAGCTTCGGTTGTGTCATGATGTCGAATTTGAAGTAGCGCGCGCGAATCTTGCCATAGGTGCCGTTGGCCTGGATCTCGGCCAGCGCGTCGTTCAGCCGCTTCAGCAGCGCCTCATCGTCCTTGCGGACGGCAATCCCGGTGCCCTTCATGCCGTCATCGCCGAAGGCCTCTCCGACGAAATCACAGCAGGCGCCGCTGTCCTTGGCGAGCCAATCCGCCAGCACGAACTGGCTGGCCAGGACCAGATCAAGCCTTTGATTGTCGAGGTCGAGCAGAGCGTCATCGAGCTTGGGATAAAGCTTCACCTCTGCTTCGGGGAAATATTGCTTGAGGATCGCGACCTCGGTCGTGCCTGATTGGGTGCCGACCACCAGCCCTTTCAAATCGGCTGGCAGCGCGTTCTTCAGTCCCGAATCCTTGGAGGCGACGAAGCGGTCGGGGTTGAAATAGTAGGGAGCAGTGAAACTGATTACCTTCGCGCGTTCAGTGGTGATCGCCATCGAGGAGAGGATGGCGTCGAATTTCTTGGCATTCAGCGCCGGGATGATCCCATCCCAATCGGTGGACACCCATTCGCACTTCACCTTCATCGCCTCGCACAGCGCGTTGCCGATGTCGATATCGAAGCCGTTCAGATTGCCGGCGCTGTCAAAATACTCGAACGGTGGGTAATAGCCCTCAGTTCCCATTCGGACGACACCGTCTTCCGCCGCCGCATTGGTCGCGGCGGCAGCGGCAATCAGGGCGAGGATTCTAAGATATCGCATGGCGGTCTCCTGTTGATGGGTGCGGGCTTTGCTCCGAGGGCGGTTCAGGATTCCGGAAGATGGTGAATATTGAAAATTCTTATTTCTTCTTCTAGAAATAAATTTCGCTTATGGAGACATGCCAGATGGTCGACTTCGTCCGGCAACTTGACTGGAACCTGCTGCACACTTTCATGATCGTGGCGCAGGAACGGAGCATGACGCGGGCCGCCGACGTGATGCACCGCACCCAGCCGGCGATCAGCCAGGGGATCAAGCGGCTTGAGGAAACGGCCGGCACTAAGCTTCTGGAACGCAGTCGTACCGGCCTGATACCAACGCCCGCGGGCGAAATGCTGCTCGAACAGGTCCGATCGATTTTCGCTACGATTTCCCGCTTGCCGGTCGGTTTCGAAGCGGCGCCGGCGGCGTTGTCCGGCAGGTTGAAGATCGCCATGATCGACCAAGTGGTGAACGAGACCTTGGATCGTGCGCTGACGTCTTTCTTCGCACGGTATCCAGGCGTGGATCTGGAAATCACAGTGAGCACCACAGCGGCCATCATCCGTGCCGTAGAACTCGGCCATTGTACCTTCGGTATCTCGGACGGGGTGATTCCGGATTTCCTGGCTTCCCGCGAGTTGATGCGAGAGAGGTTCGGCCTGTTTTGCGGCGCAATCCACCGGCTGGCTGGCCGCAGGGACCTGACCGTCGCACAACTGCGTGCCGAACCATTTATCGGCTTCACCGCAGATGTGCTCGGCGGCACGCATATGGGCGATGTCACCGCCTACCGCGCCAGCGCCTCGATCGGTCAACGGGTACGGGGTCAGTCGAGCTATGTCAGCGAGATACGGCGGATGATCGAATGCGGCCTCGGAATAGGCTTCCTGCCGCTGCATCTCGCCGAACCGTATGTCGACCAGGGAAAGTTGTGGCGCCTGCCGCCCTATCGGGACGAGCCCTGCGCATCGGCCTATGTCGTCACCAATCCGCAAATCGGGCTCTCGGTGCCCGAGACGTTGTTCCTGAAGGAGCTTTCGAAGATCGATTTCGGACTCTGAGCTATGCTTTGCAATATATCGTTACAGCCATGAATTATAATGCTCCATAGTCGGCCGGCACGAGCCCTGATATCCGCTTTCAAATAACGTTTGGTGATCGCAGTTCGTAGAGCACGTGAGGGCGCAACGGATGCCCTTCGGCCAAATTGGGATGATCGAAGTCACCGATCCGGTTCATTCCCAATCGCCTCATCAAACCCCAGGAATTGCTGTTTGCGGGCACCGTGAAGCTGACGATGCGGTCAAGTTTCAGATCGTTGAAGGCAAAGTCGAGAGACCGTTCCGCTGCTTCGCGCGCATATCCGGCGCCGTGCCGCGACGCTGAAAGCCGCCAGCCGATTTCGACTGCCGGGGCAAACGGCAAAGCCGGCGAAACGTTGTTGAGGCCGCAGAGGCCGATCAACGCGCCGCCTGCCTTCTCCTCCAGCGCCCAGAAGCCCCAGCCATGATCCTCGAAGTGACGGTCGATGCGGTCGAGCATCGCATCCGACTGTTCATCTGTCAGAGGATTGAGATATCGGACGACGTCGGGTTCGGCGTTGATCGCAGCAAAGGGTTTACGATCCTGCTGCCGCCAGGGTCTCAAGATCAGTCGTTCGCTTTCGAGCCTCATCGCCCCTCCGCGACAGATCCTACCAGAGCGTCATATGACGGTTGACGTCCTTGTAGAGCAGGTAGCGGAACCGGCCGGGGCCGCCGGCGTAACATGCCTGCGGGCAGAAGGAGCGCAACCACATGAAGTCGCCGGCCTCGACCTCGACCCAATCCTGGTTCAGGCGATAGACCGCCTTGCCTTCCAGCACATAGAGACCATGCTCCATGACATGGGTTTCCATGAAGGGGATCACGGCACCCGGCTCCAACGTCACGATATTCACGTGCATGTCGTAGCGGACATCGGCCGGATCGATGAACCGGGTCGTCCCCCAGCGGCCATCGGTGTCGGGCATTGCCGAGATGGCGTGTTCGTCCTCATGCGTGAAGATCGCCGGCGGCGGTTCCAGCCCGTCGACCTCCTGAAAGGCCTTTCGAATCCAGTGGAATTTTGCCGCGGTCGAACCGTCGTTTTTCAGGCGCCAGACTGAACCTGCCGGAAGATAGGCGAACGAGCCGCTGCGAAGTGCATGGCTGACGCCGTCGAGTTCCACCGTGATGTCGCCCTCGACGACGAACAGAACCGCTTCGGCCCGCTTGTCGGGCTCCGGCCGATCGCTTCCGCCGCCCGGCTGGACCTCCATCACATATTGCGAAAAGGTCTCGGAGAAGCCGGAGAGCGGCCGGGAGAGAACCCATGCCCGCGTCCCCGTCCAATGGGGAAGGACGCTGGTGACGATGTCGGTCATGACGCTGCGCGGAATGACTGCATAGGCTGTGGTGAAGACGGCCTTGCTGGAAAGCAGCTCGGTTTGCGGCGGCAGTCCGCCGAGTTTGGAATAATAATCTCTGTTCATCGGTCCAGGCTTCGCGGCTTTTGATTGTGCATCTGCTTTATGCGCCGTTGCCGCGTTAGGCAACTCCCAATGGGTCGAGCGGCGCCCTCCGAGCTCGGGGCTCGAAAAGCGCGGGTGCTATAGCCTACCGATCGGCCATCACCAGATGTCCCGGCCCGACCTCGCGATAGGAGGCGTTCGCCGGCTGATAGTCGACCGGGCGCATCGGGCTCTTGATCTCGTCATTCGCCACCACCCGCTTTTCATGGCGGCGGTCGGGATCGGGCACGGGCACCGCCGCAATGAGCTTTTTCGTATATGGATGCTGCGGATTTTCAAAGACCGCGGCCCGTGGGCCGATCTCGACGATCTCGCCGAGATACATCACCGCCACCCGGTGGCTGACGCGTTCGACGACCGCCATGTCGTGCGAGATGAACAGGAAGGCGAGGTTCAGGCTCTGCTGCAAATCGAGCATCAGGTTGATGACCTGCGCCTTGATCGAGACGTCGAGCGCCGAGACGCTTTCGTCGGCGACGATGACCTTCGGCCGCAAGGCGAGCGCGCGGGCGATGCAGATGCGCTGGCGTTGGCCGCCGGAAAACTCATGCGGATAGCGCGCGGCCATATCCGCCGACAGACCGACCTTCATCAGCAGATCAGCGACGACGTCCTTTGCCTGTTTCGCATTGCCCATCTTATGTTCGAGGTAGGGTTCGGCGATCGCAGCACCGACTGTCATGCGCGGATTGAGGCTGGCAAAGGGATCCTGGAAGATCATCTGCACGGATTTGCGCATCTCGCGCAGATCCTTTTTGTCGAGGCCGAGCACCTCCCTGCCCTCGACGAGGACGGAACCGGCCTGCGGTTCGATGAGACGCATGATGGCGCGGCCGGTCGTCGATTTGCCGCAGCCGGATTCACCGACGAGGGACAACGTCTCGCCGGCGTGAAGATCGAAGGAGACGTTTTCGACCGCGTGCACCCGACTGGTCAGCCGGCCGAACAGGCCGGTATGAATGTCGAAGCGCTTGGTGAGGTTCTTCACCTCAAGGACCGGCCTTGCAGCGACGGTATCGGCGGCCTCGGCGGGAACGTCCGATTCTCCCGTTGCCGTGTTGACCACCGGAAAGCGCAGGGGCCTTTGCCTGCCTTGCATCGAGCCAAGCACCGGCACGGCGGATAGCAGCGCCCGGGTATAGGGGTGTTTGCCGCGGTGGAAGATATCGGCGGTGGCGCCGCTTTCGACCTGTTCGCCGCGATACATCACCACCGTCCTGTCGGCGATCTCGGCGACGACGCCCATGTCATGGGTGATGAACAGAACCGAGGTCCCCTCCTCGTCCTGCAGCATCTTGATGAGATCGAGGATCTGACCCTGGATCGTTACGTCGAGCGCGGTCGTCGGCTCGTCGGCGATCAACAGTTTCGGCCGGCTGGCGAGCGCCATGGCGATCATCACCCGCTGGCGCATGCCGCCGGAGAAACGATGCGGATATTCGCCGAAGCGCGAGGCGGCCGAGGGAATGCGGACCTTTTCCAGCAGCCGGATGGTCTCGGCTTTGGCGTCCGTCTTGCTCATATCGGAATGGCAGAGCAGCGCCTCGGAAATCTGATCGCCGATGGTGAAGAGCGGATTGAGCGATGTCATCGGCTCCTGGAAGATCATTGCCACTTCATTGCCGCGCACCTGACGCATGGCATTTTCCGGCAAAGCCAGGAGGTCGCGTCCGCCGAGCATGACGCGGCCCTCGACGCGGCTCGTCTCCGCCTGCAGCAGCCGCATGATGGAGAGCGAGGTGACGCTCTTGCCCGAGCCGGATTCGCCGACGATCGCCACCGTCTCGCCCGGCGCCACGGTGAAGGAGACATCGCGCACCACAGGTTTCCAGGCGCCATCCACCAGAAAGGACGTCGTCAGCCTATCGACGGAAAGAACGGTGTTTGCCTCGATCGGTTGCGCTTGGACGTTGGCCATGTCTGCTCCTCTACGGTTCAATCCGGCCAGCGCAGCAGCCCGTCGAAGCGGTGCCGGCTGCGGTTCTCGATCGGCGTGGCGATGATCTCGTTGGAGGCGCGCGCCTTGTCGAGCTCCTCAGCCAGGCGCTCCGCCACGATCTTCTCCTCGCCCGGATGGAGGTTGCACGGATCGAGATAGAAGTAGCGATGTTCCACTTCGTGATCGCGCACGATGATCGGCGGGCTGCCCTTGGCAAGCGCATCGGCCAGATCCCAGGCGGTGATATGAGCCTGCTCGGGATCGACGATCAGGCGCAGCCGATCGAGCGGATTGCTGGTCGGGTCGGGTTCGATCAGTGCGGTGAGGCCGGGGCGACTGTCGAGCGTGCGCTTCCACAGATTGAGATAGCTGGTTTCGCGTTCCCGGATGCCGGCATGGTCGCGTTTCTCCCAGGCTTCGAGTGCCGCCATGACGCCGAAGATGCTCTCCTTGCCGACCTTCATGCCGCGGCCGATGCCCATGTTCTGCAGGAAGGCATGACGCACCAGCTCCTTCTTGCCGGCAACGATGCCCGTAGTCGGACCGCCGAGGAATTTGTGGCCGGAGTAAAGGGCGATATCGGCGCCCTGCTCCAGGAAAATCTTCAGATCATATTCCGAGGCTGCATCGACGATGACGGGCACGCCCTTGGCATGGGCGATCTCGACGAATTCCTTCAGGTTCAAAAGTCCGTAATCGACGACATGGTGCGAGACGACGTAGACGGCGGCTGCGGTCTTGTCGGTGATGGCGTTTTCCATGTGGAAACGATGTGTCGAGGTCGCCTGGCCCACAAGCACGACCTTGCCGCCGGCAAGCCGGATCGCCTGGTCGACAGGTGCGCCGTAGCTCACCACATGGCCCATCTGTACCAGCACTTCGTTCTTCTCCGGCACGACATCCGGCAGCCTCTCGATCGCCAGCAGATTGTTGCCGGTAATCGCACCGGCAACGGCCAGCGAAATGCCGGCCGAGCAGGAAGCGGTGACGAAGCCCGCCTCGCCGCCGGTCAGCCGGGCGATGACGCCGCTTGCCTTGCGCTGCAGGTCGTTGATCTCGACGAAGTGCGGCAGGATCGATGCCATCGCCTCGATCGCTTCCGGCACGACGATCGAGGCGCCGAGGCTCGTCATCGTGCCGGATACGTTGATGACAGGGCGAAGACCGATTGATGGTCTCATATCAGTGGACATGAAGTTCTCCAGAATTCTGGGGCGGGTAGCGGGATAAGATGGGACGCTACTCCAAATATGAAAGTTCTCGTCAGCCGTGCAAGGCGACGATCGCCTCGATCTCGACGGTGATGTTGCCGGGCAGCGAGCCGAAGCCGACGGCCGAGCGGGCATGTTCGCCGGCCGGCCCGAAGACTGCGATCAACAGATCCGAGCAGCCGTTGATGACGCTCGGATGATCCTCGAACTCGGGCACGGCATTGACCATGCCGAGCAGTTTCACTACTCGCTTGACCCGGGTGAGATCGCCGAGCGCCTCCTGAATGACGGCAAGCAGATTGATGCCGGTCAGCCGCGCATGGCCATAGGCCTCGTCGACACTGATGCCGCCGCCGACCTTGCCGGCATGCAGGAAACCGTCAGCCTCGCGCGGTCCCTGACCGGAGAGATAAAGCATATTACCTTCGAGCACATGCGTGACGAAATTGGCGATCGGCGGCGGTGGCGGCGGAAGCGTTATGCCGAGGGCTGCAAGCCGTTCGTAAGGCGAGTTCTCGACCTTGCCGGCGGCGGTGGGAAACTGATTCACGCAAACTCCTGTCATGCAATTTTCGATTTGGCGAATTGGAATAGGCCGACCCACGGTCGGCGGATTAGAGATCCTTGCGAAGTCTTGGATCGAGCATGTCCCTCAGGCCATCGCCGACCATCTGCAGCGACAGCACCGAGAGGATGATGGCGATGCCGGGAAACAGCGTCATCCAGTCGGCCTGGCCGATATATTGCCGGCCGGCAGCGATCATCGTTCCCCAGGTCGGGATCTCAGGGCTGACGCCGAGGCCGAGGAAAGACAGGCCGGCTTCGGCAAGCATGGCGCTGGCGAAGAGGAATGTGGCCTGCACGAGGATCGGCGACAGCAGATTGCGCAGCACATGCCGCGTCATGATATGGAAGGTCGAAATGCCAAGCGCCCTCGCCGCCTCGACATAGGGCAGTTCGCGAATAACCAGCGTCGACGCGCGGACGATGCGGGCAAGGCGCGGCGCATAGACGATCGACAGCGCGATGATCACGGTTGTCAGAGAGGGACCGAGGGCTGCGACGAGCGCGATCGCCAGCAGAATATCCGGAAACGCCATCATCGCGTCGATCAGCCGGGCGATCGGTGTGTCGAGCTTCTGGAAGAAACCGGCCAGTAGCCCGAGCGTCACGCCGATCACGGCCGAGAGCGTCACGACCGCAACACCGACGAGCAGCGACAGGCGGCCGGCGAAGATCGTGCGCGAAAAGACATCGCGGCCGAACTCGTCCGTGCCGAAGAAGAACATGCCGCTCGGCGGCTTCAGCCGGTTGACGATGGAAAGCTTCGACGGCGAATAGGGCGCGACGACAGGTGCGAAGACCGCCAGAAGCACGAAGATCGTCAGGATCAAGAGGCCGCAGGCGACCGTCTTGCGTTTCAGCAGGCGCCGGAGGAATTTGCTGCGCTCGCCCTCGACGGCTGATTTGATTGCGATATCGGCCATCAGTAGCGCACCCTCGGATCAATCAGCAGATAGAGCATGTCGATCGCAAAATTGATCAGCACGTAGAGCGCGGCGATGACGAGTAGCGCGCCCTGGATGACCGGATAATCGCGGCGCAGCACCGCCGAGACGACGAGATTGCCGACACCCGGCAGGCCGAATACGGTCTCGGTGACGACGGCACCCGAAATCAGCACCGCCGCCGTCAGGCCGATCACCGTCAGGATCGGGATCAGCGCATTTTTCAACGCGTGCTTGAGGATCACCCGGCGCTCGATCAGCCCCTTGGCGCGCGCCGTGCGGATATAATCGTCGCCGAGCACATCGAGCATCGAGGCGCGGGTGAAGCGCAGGATCAGCGCCGAGGAGACAATGCCGAGCGCGAAGGCCGGCAGCGTCAGATGATACATGCGGTCGAAGAAGGTCGAGCCGGGACCGCCATAACCTGAAACCGGGAAGAGGTTGAGCCGGACGGCGAAAAACTGCATCAGGATGAGGCCGAGCCAGAAGCTTGGAATGCTGGCGGCAAACATGGCGAGTGTCGTTGCCGCCTGGTCGACGAAGGAGCCGCGCCGATATGCGGCATAGATGCCGATCGGAAGGGCGATGACGCTGGCGATGGCAAGCGAGAACAGCGTCAGGAAGAAGGTCGGCTCGGCGCGGTCGAGCAGAGCCGAGGTGACAGGCATGTTGAGGAAGATCGACTGGCCGAGATCGCCCTTCAACAGCTGGCCGATATAATAGACATATTGCAGGCCGAGCGACTGATCGAGGCCGAGCCGGGATCGGAGGTCGGCAATATCCTGCGGCGTCGCATCCGGCCCGAGCATGACGGCGGCCGGATCTCCCGGTGTCACGCGCACGATGACGAAGACGATCGTGACGACGAGAAACATCACGACGATCATGCCGAACAGGCGCTGGAGGATGTAGCGTATCATGAATGCCTGGCCTTAAGCCTTTGCGGATGCGGCAGAAAAGATGACCGGTAGCGGCCGCGGAAGGCCGGTACCGGTGGCGATGTTCACTTCTTGATCGAAGCATTCCAGAAATACGGCCACGGAGCCGGATCGACGCCTTCGAGCTTGGTCGACTCGGCCGAGACGGCGTTGAAGTCGCCGATCTTCATGAAGGGTGCGTCTGTATAAACCGCCTTCTGGACATCGGCCCAGAGCGCAACGCGCTTCTTCGGATCGACTTCCGAGGTGAAGGCATCGACGGCTGCCTTGCGGGCCGGCGTATCCCACCAGCCGGGCGAGCTGGTCGAGAGCGAGCCGATGAGGGCCGGCTCCGGCAGGAAGGGGCTATGGGTGATATAGATATCCCAGAGCTTCGGATCGGCGCGGCGCTGCGTCAACGTCGCCCAGTCCACAACCTGCATATCGACGGTGAAGCCGGCAAGCTTCAGATATTCGGCAGCGACCTGCGCCATCTTGTAGTGGAACTCGTACTGGCGGCTGGTCAGGATGCGGATCGGTTCGCCGTTATAGCCGGCCTTCTTGGCGGCAGCGGCCGCCCCTTCCGGATCGGCGACGTTATAGGCGCCCTCGACGCCGGCATCCGTCGACCAGGCAAAGGTCTTCGGATAGATGGCGCCATCGAGCGCGTAAAACTCCGTACTGCCGAAAGCAGCTGCCAGCATGTCTTCCATGCTGAGCGCCTGGCGGATCGCCTTGCGCACTTCGACATTCTTGTTGATGCCATCGGCTGTATTGAAGACGAAGACGGGATAACCGAAAGGCTTCAGGATGATCGGCTGCGAGGCGGTGGAGGCCTTCAGCTTGTCGTAGGATTCGACAGGGATCGAGTCGACATAATCATACTGGCCGGAAACGGCGGCCTCGACGCGGGTATTCGGGTCCGGCACCGGCACGAAGCGGATCTCATCGAGATATTGATGGCGGGCGCCGCCGTAACCATTGCTGTCGCCCTCGCGGGACTTGTAGCCGTCGAAGCGGACGAGCTGGATATACTGGTCGGCCTTGCGCTCCTTCAGCATATAGGGACCGGTGCCGATGAATTCCTTCATCGGTTCGTCCTGCTTTTCGGAGGGGATGATGATCGCGGCCGAATTGTTGAAGGCAAGCAGCGAGGTCAGCGGCGCATAGGGCTGCTTCAGCGTGATGGTGACGGTCGCCGGATCGACGGCGGTGACCTTGTCGATGAAGCCGGCCACCTGCTTGCCGCGCGAGGCGATCTTCATCCAGCGGTTCAGCGAGGCGACGACGTCGTCCGAGGTCATGTCGCTATTGTCGTGGAACTTGATGCCGGTCCTGAGCTTGATCGTATAGGTTTTGCCGTCGGCGCTGATCTCGGGCAGGCTTTCGGCCAGCAGCGGCGTCACGTTCCAGCTCTTGTCGAAGGTGTAGAGCGTTTCGAAAATATGCTGCGTGACGATGCCGACGAGATCGGCGGTCGACGACATCGGATCGAGCGTCGGCGGCTCGCCGATCGTCGCGACATTGATGACGCCACCCTTTTCCTCAGCAAGCAGGGTCGAAGGCAGGGCGACGAGCGCAGTGCCGAGCAGGAATGCGACAAGCGTTTTCATATGAGGGCTCCCGGTTAAGTTCCACAATTATGTAATTCATCTTTTTGTAACAGAATAAGAGATGAAGTGATCGTGTCAAGCGGAAGCCATGGATTATGTCGTGCGACGAGGGCTCGCAACGGCGCAAACAGCGCCGAACCGCATGCGCGGCTGGCCGCATGCGTGAAGCTCGCGCATTATGCGGGCGCGAAGAATCGGCAGCGCGCGCCTTCAATAAAGCGAGGATGGAATGAGCATCGATTTCAACGACGGAAAATGGCTGAACGAACCGGCAAGCTGGCACGCCGACGCAACCGGCCTGACGATGACAACAGGCGAGAAGACCGATTTCTGGCGGGAGACCTACTACGGCTTCACCCGCGACAGCGGCCACTTCCTCGCCTTCCCCACCGCCGATAGCTTCACCGCGCAGATCCGCGTGCAAGGCGAATTCCGCACCCTCTACGATCAGGCCGGCCTGATGGTGCGCCTCGACGAAAGCCGCTGGGTCAAGACAGGCGTCGAATTCACCGACGGCGAAGCCTTCCTCAGCACCGTCGTCACCGACGGCAAATCCGACTGGTCGGTGTCGCAACCGTTCAAGGAATTGGAGGACTTCCGCATCCGCGTCACCGTCGCAGGCGGCGCCCTGCGCATCCAGGCCTCGCGCGACGGGAGCTTCTGGCCGCTGTTGCGGTTAGCGCCCTTCCCAGCTGCTGAGCGCTATCAGGTGGGGCCGGCTGCCTGCACACCGGAGCGTAGTGGGTTGACGGTGCGGTTTTCGGAGTTTTCGATTGGGGCGGCGGTTACGACGGATCTGCATGATTTGAGTTAGGCCAAGATTTCTACGCCGATCAATTTGCCGTCCTCTCCGCAATCGAGGACCATATCTGCTTCACCGAGTAATTGAAGCAAATCTGTCCGGCCGAGATCAACAAACAGATCTCTCAGCCTGATCGAATTGGAAACTACGCCAGGGATTTCCTTGCCTGGATGATTGGGTAGATAAACGTAAAAAACGCCTCTTTCGTCAGCATCCAGTTGAACGTAGTCATCGCCCATGAACCCATCACCTTTGTGCTTAATTTGAAAGTCGTCGTGCCGGGAGCCAGAATTGACCAAGATCTAGTCATCCGTACCTTCGCAATCTCTCAGCAGACATACCCCTTACTTCTCGCGCTCGGGGTCAAGTCCACCTCCTCAGAGCCGTCGTCCGCTATCCACACGACCCCAGCAGGGCACTCCTCGCGAAAGAACCAAAGACTTTCCTCAAAAATCTTTGCATCCTCCGACATTTTATCAAAGTCGTCGGCCAGCCTCGGTCCGGATGAATTTGTCTCCGCTCTTCCGAGCACCATTTCCCGACGGTCGATCGGAAAAGCTCGTTCGAAAAGCGAAATCTGCTCAACCACAGAGCGATCGAGAAACACACCGTTCTTCGCAAGCTTTATCTTATTGTGCGTGAGAAGATTTTCAACGATAGCCAAAAACGTCTTTCGGGCTTGAAAGAAGTTTTTATGATCATCCCGTATAAACAACCACAGGCCCAACGTTCACACCAAACCGCAGCAATTACGGAGATGTCGGCTCATCCTTGACGAGAAAGAAATCGTCGGGAAACAACTTCTTGAGTTCCGCCCTCCGCTTCGAAAAATGGGGATAATTATCGCCCACGTCGTTGATATTGTCCGTTATTCTAACTAGATATCCGTCACTCACCTTTTCAATGGCGAATCCCGCTTCCGCAATCTGCTCTGCTTTGACGTCTTTCGCGAATTCTCCTCCAAAGAACGTGGCCCAGCCCATATTTGGAATGCGTTCAGGCATTCCTTTGCTTGGGATTACTCCCGCACGAAAATAACCCGCGGCGGTTCCCGTACCTTCTGCATCTTCGACAGGCACAAAGTAGTGCAACAGTCCAAATGTAGGCGTCAGAGCATCGCACGCGCGTCGGAAAACTGGCAGCCAATCAACGCTGTTGTGCGGCGCCGCGAAAACTGAAAGAGAGCCACCGTTCCAACGACCTAACGCATTGTTCGCGCTATGTTGAATTTCCGCCTGATATCTGACTGTTTTCTTTCGTCTCCAGCCTAGTCCAAGCGGAAAATCATGCTTCGAGCCATTAGCGCGCAGTTGCGTCATCCACGCCCAACTCTCCCTACACTGTTCGACGGTTTTAAATTCACCGATGCATGTCTCCCACTGCCATAAATATTCCGGAACAAGTCGCTCGTCAGTCTCGCAGAAGGCTGAGATCACCTTCCTGCCGGTCGACCAATCGGTGGTTACAGCGTCGGTATTGACGAACATACGAATCATATGATGTCTCATGTCTCGCCTCTAAAAATCGGTTATTAATCCTGTTGCAGGATCGAAACGATAGATGCCGCCACCAACAAGCTGATTTATTCGTCTGATTTCGCGCTGCAGGGGTTTTGTAATCCTAGTGTTCGGACTAACGACGAGGTTAAACGGCTGCCCGAAAACTTCAGCAGCTCTCAGTTGCGCGCGCAGTTGATCGGAATTGGTTAGATATTTTACATTCTTCGCCTCAAGTATTCCACCGACGGTTTTGTCCCAAAGATCGGGAATGGTCGTAACCTCTTTGCCGTTTTTAAGCGGTACAGTCACTGGTACGCCATTCTTGGCAGCACCAACGTGGTCAAGTGCGTCAATGATCTGCTCTTCGAAGGTGACGCCGTTTTGTCTATTCGTAGTAACCCCAGATGACAAGATCTGCTCAACAACTTCCAGCTCATCACCGGCAAGCTGAACAGTCCTACCTGTCGTCTCGTCAACGATGCCAATGATTTCGTCGCCCTTACGCAGAACCAGCATTCCTGCCGCCACACTGACGGTCGGCGCAAGCGTGGTGCCTGCCAGTGCATCGCCCGCGCTCAACTCTCCCAAAGCGATGAGGAGTTCATTGCAAGCGGCCGGATTGAGGAGACACGCGGTGTAAGCCTCAGGCGCTACAGCAACACCCGCGACAGCAAGTATTGCTAGCGCGACGCCAGCATTTACCTTCTGATTTGTAATCAGCGCCTGTTTGTACTCTGTAGCAATCTGGTCAAAGGCCACACGCCCAGCCGCCACATCGTTAAGCACACCGAGCAGCAAAGCATCGGGCGTGTTGACGGTACCGGTTCCAAGCACATGCGCTTGCAGCCCGTATTCCTCGTCAACCGCGTTCTGCAGATCCTTGCGGCCGTTGACACAGGCATAGCTGGTAAACGAAGCGGCGCATGCTTGAACGAGAGCCGCATTGTTTGCATCGGAAAGCTGCCGGTAGTGAGCGACGCTCAGTTGCAGGTCGTTCTCCAGATGGGCCAATGTCTGCGCAGTACAGCCATTCTCAAGGGAGGCCTTGCAGGCGGCTATTTTTTCTTCGAGGTCGGCTCGCTCCTTGTTCGCCTCTTCCAGTTCCTTGTGCGTCAGATAGTTGTACTTGAATGCATAGCCAGCATAGGCCGCCCCCTCGCCACCACCGACGGTAGCAGCAAGGCCCTGTACTAGGCTGGCGCTGATAATATTGATCAGCTGCTCGCCTTGGGCGGTGCCGGCAAGCGAGGTGCCATTCACGATCTCGGCGACGAGGTTGCGGATATGTGGGCCGAGCAGCGATGAGGTGGCACCCCCAAGCGCGCCCCGGATCATGCCGGAGACATCCGTGACGCCGCCGAGCAGGCCGCCGGCCAGCGCGTGCAGGGCTGCGCGACCGGGACCGCCCTCAGCCCAGAAAGCCCGTTCCTCTTCGGTGGCTGCCGCCTGTTCCCGTCTCAGCGCGTAGTCGCCGATGAATTTGGCGGCCTTGGCGGCGGCGTCCTGATAGAGTTCCTGCGTCTCCAACTGCTCGCGCAGGATGTCTTGCAGCTCGGGAATGCCCGGCAATGAAGTATTGGTGTTGCTGGTGTCGCGCCGCAGATCGTCAATGTTCTGCGTTTGGTGGGCGGGATCTGTGATGATGATCTGGCCCGGCGAGATGGCCGAGAGTGCCTGACCCGTTGCACTTTCGCCGTCATGCATGGGTGGGGCAAGGAGCGGTCCAGTAAGCGTCAACCCACCACTATAGCTGTCGGCTTTCCACTTCGAATGAGTATCGAGGTCGTTGAACTCCAGCGTGCCTGTTTCAAGGCGATTCTGCGTTGCTGGCGCCTGAGAGGTAATCAGCCCGCCCGTCAGCGCCGTCTTGTTGCCAACGGTGAGATCGAAGCCACCGGAACCGGCATGGATCCCGGACTGTTCGGAAACGATCGCAGCACTGCCGGTGGCCTTTTGCAAGGAACCGTTCAGACCTGGCGAAGTGCCGCTGCCAAAACCACCACTGATACCGAACTGATTGGCCTGTTGCGACGTCGTGTCGAGCTGGCTTTCGATGATGAGGTCATGGCCGACATCGGCGATGACACTTTCACCGCTAACGACGGCGCCCTGCAGCTTGGTGTCATTGCCCGATTGGATGAACACCTCACCGGCGCCGACGACATGGCTGTTGACTTGGGTAACCGAGGAGCCGTTGGACGAGCCCTTACCATAATTGAAGCTGAGACCGGGATTGACCAGATCGAACTGCACGCCGCCAGAGCTGTTTTTGGTGGAATTGTTGGTAGTCGCTTGAGCACTTTGCAGGATAACGTCCTGGCCAGCGATCAACGCGATGTCGCCGGCCTTGCCGTTCGGCATGCCATCAGCATCATAGCCGGCAAGGATCTGCGCACCATTGCCGACCAGATTGCCGGACGTCGCTTCGATAGTGACGGAATTACCGCCTCTGATCGCGGTAGAAACCGGGTCCGAGTTGAAACCTCTCTCGCTGCTCTTGCTGTATTGGAAGCCGGCCGTGAGCGAGGCAGAGGCGAACACGCTCGCCTCCCCGTTCTGGAATTTGGCAAACTCTTTGGCGGCGTCCGGATTGGTCAGGGCATCGAGTACCGAATAGGCTTCGATCCCGGCGATCGCTACGTGCGCAATGGACTTGCTGGCGCTGCCATCGCCGACCTTGGAGGCAGCTTCCACCGCGTTGCTGGCCGCAGAAACGAGACCCGAGGAAACCGACAGCGTCACACCGGCAAAGAACTGCTCGTGCACACTCTCATAGTTCGACTTGTCTTCCGCGCTCAACAGGTTGACATCACGCTCGGCAGTGATCGCCACGTCGCGATCAGCCGAGACGTCGGCGGCCTGCAGATTGGCGTCGCGGCCGGCAGTGATCGTCAGGTCGTTGCCGGCAGAAAGGGTGGCCATCGCGTTGGTCTGCGAGCCTTGCTTCGTCGTGTCGGAGACGGAGGACACGCCGATGCCGACGGAGAAGCCGCCGCTACTCGCGCCGAAGGAAATGCCAAAGCCGGAACGTTTTTCCTTTTCCTCGGACGAGGCGCTTTCGGCGCCCGGGGTGATGTTGACGTCGCGGGCGGCGTCGAGCGTGATGTTCTGGTCCGCAGAGATCTGCGAGCCGAGGATGTTGATGTCGGTGTCGCGTGACTTGAGTGCGACGTCCGTTCCGGCAGACAGCACCGATGCCACGTTGAGTTCGGAGGCCTGTTTGCCGCTATTCTGCTGGCTGCCGTAGATCGAAATGAACCCGCCACCGCCACCGACGCCGAAGCCGGATTTCTTGCGCTGCTCCTCGAGCTCGTGCGTCTCCTGCGCCCCGATGATCGAGACGCTGTCGGCCGTGACGGAAATCGATTTGTCGGCAGTGGCCTTCGAACCCGATATAACAGCCGCGCCGTCGGCACTCAGATTGATGTTGCCGGATGCACCGAGTTCGGAGGCGACGGTGGTCTCGTCGTAGCTCTTGTGGCTGGACGAACCCTTGGACAGGAAGCCGCTGCGCGAGCCCTTGTCGTCCTTGGCACTGGTATCCATTCCGGAGGCGATGATGAGGTCGCCGCCGGCGCTGATGTTGAGGTCCGCCGGGTCGGTGCCGTCGGCCTTGCCGGCCTCGATCTTCGAGGCCGAGATAACCGTGTCCTTGCCGGAGGTGATGTCGACGCCTGCGCCGCCGCTGATCGATGAGCCGACGGCTGTCGTCGTTTCCAGATGGGTGGTCGTCTTCTCGCTCGTGCCGAGGAAGCCGCCCTTGGTGCTGAGCCTGGTGTCGAGGGTCGCGGTGTCGGTGGCTTCAGCGATCGTCACGTCGCCGTCGGCCTTGAGAGCGACTTTGCCGTCGGCGGAAAGTTTGCTGCCGACGATGTTGAGGTCATGATCGCCGCTGCCGTTGCCCGCCGTGACCGAGAGATCGCCGCCGGCTGATATTTCCGAGCCGACATGGGTGATCGACGAGGAGGACTTCTTGCCGAAGGTGGATGCGGACTGCTCCTGCGCGGCGGTGATATCGATGTCGTCGTCGGCGCTGAGCGCGACATTGCCGCCGGCCTTGACGGAGGAGCCGGAGAGCAGGATGTCGTCGCCTGATTTGATCGTCGCATTCGTGCCGGCGGATAGCTGCGATTGCTGCTGGTCGGTGGAGAGCGTCCTGGTGTAGCCGGACTGGTTGTTGCGGGCGACATCGGTCGACACCACGGCCACCGAACCCTTGTCGGCGGTCACATCGAGCGTCGTGCCCGCCTTGGCCGAACTGCCGATGACATTGACGTTGTCGGTTGCCTTGATCGTCAAGGCTGCGCCGCTGGTGACTTGGCTGCCGGTGGCGTTCTGCTGGCCTGAATTATCGACCTTGGCCGCCGCGAGCGTGACATTGTTGCCGGTGAGCTGGGCGTTGCCTGTGGCATTGACCTTGACGCCCTTCAGCGCCAGATCGCCGCCGCCGCCGGCAAGCTGCAGATTGCCGCCTGCCGTCACGCCTGCATTGGTGTTGACGAGGTTCTGGCCGCCGATCGTCATCGTCTGCGCCGCCAGCGTGATGCCGTTGGTGGCATTGAGCGCTGTGTCGCCGCGCGACAGGAACGTGCCGCTGCCCTGGATGGAGCTGCCGGAGACGGTAAGGCCGCCAGCGGATGCGATCAGGCCGGAATTGTCGAGATTGCCGACATTCATATCGACCGAGCCGCCCGCCATGGCGGCGCCGGCGCCGGTCAGCTTCTGCCGGTCGGCAGCGGCGACGTAGACGACGGGCGCGAGCACCTGCACGCCCTCGACGGTCTGCCACTGGTAAAGGACAATCGACTTGGTGAGGGCTGCCGCCTGCTCAGGCGTGAGCCCTTGGCCGATGGCCAGGCCGTGCTCCTTGGCATAGTTGGCACCCTCGTCGAGCAGCGTCTTCATCTGCTGGATGGCGTCATTGCCGGCGATAAAGGTGCTTCTGCCGAGGCCTTCGCCGACAAGCTGCCGCAACTGCGTGTCGATCAGTTGGTTCTCGAAATAGGCATCACCCAGGAACGGAACCGTCGTCTCCGGCACGTAGCCGATTTTGTTCATGAAATAGCCGGAGCCGTAGAACTTGCCGACGTCGAGGAATTCGGCGCGGGTTTCGAACAGGAAGATCTGTCCGCGTATGGTGCCGCCGAAGCCGCCCGATTGCGGCTTGGCGGCGGCCGCAAGGGCAGCGCCGTCGACGCGGATGCGCTCGGCAATATTGCCGAGGCCGGCAAGCAGGCTGCCGCCGTTGGCGGTGACGCCGCCGAGCGCCGCGTTGACATTGAATAGCGCGCCGCCGGCGGTTAGGCCGGAGAGCGCCGAAAGCGGATCGCCGGGATTGCTTGATGCCGCCAGGCTGGCGCCGCCTGCCATCGAGCCGGCTGCGGACGTGTTGTTGACGCTGCCGAAATCGACGGAGAGGGCTCCGCCGGCCTTAATGTTGGCCGAGACGCCGCCGATCGCCTGGACGGAGCTGACGATCGTCGTGCCGTTGGCGATATTCTTCGAGGGATTGGCGTTGCCATTGCCATCATAGGCCGTGCACGCGCCCTGCGCGTTGCAGGTCGTCGTCGTCGTGCGAAAGAGCGTGACGCCCGTATTGTTGAGTGTCGAGCCCTTCAGCGTCGCGTTGCCGCCGGCCTCGATCGAGCTGTAGGCATTGGTCAGATTCGTGGCGTCGATCGAAAGGTTGCGGCTCGCCCGGATCGTCGCTTCCGGGCTGAGCGTGCCGACCAACCGGTCCTCATAGACCGACTGGCTGAGATTGGACGACCAATCCCATGTGTAGGTGGTGCTTTCGTCCGAGCCGCTGAAATTCACCTCGTCGACGATGAAATAACGCGACGGATTGTTGGGATCGACAACGGGATTGCCGTTGGCGTCCGTCGGCACCCGGTCCCTGATCCAGTCGATGATCGGCCCGACCTTTTCGGGTCCATCGGCCGAAATCCAGGTCCATGCATGATAGGTCGTGCCGTCGGCAAGCGTCGCCTTTGACCAGAGCAGCGGCTCATAATCCTGCCACAGCGCCGGATCGACGCCAGCGTAGAGCTGGTACATGTTCTGGTCTGCGGTCTCGAGATAGCCGAAAGGCAGGCCGGCGGCGACGGGATTCAGCGTGAAACCGCTGACGACGCCTGACGACACCAGGGTACCGGTGGTCCATTGCGGCGTGGCGGCCCGCTGGTTGGTAAGGTTGCTGGTCAGGATGGACATGTCGTTTCCGGCCTGGATCAGCCCGGAAACATTGGTGACCGCCGCATTTCTCTGCGCTGATGTCGCCCCGGCAATCGTCAGATCGTTGCCTGATATGATGGCGCCCTGATTGTTGGTGAGCACCCCGCTGACGAAGAGGTTGGCGTTGTTGCCGGCATAGGTCAGGCCCGTGGCGCTGTTGGTAAAGTCGCCGGAAATGTTGAATGTGAGATCGTGGCCGGCGGCCAATTGCCCGGCATTGGTCAGCGACGGCAGCGTCAGCGTCAAATCGTGGGCGGCGAGCAGCGCCGTGCCGGCCGTCGTGGTAAGGCCGGCCGCTTTGATGGCGACATCGCCGGAACCGCCGGCACTGGTGACGGCGTTGACCCGGGCACCGCTGATATCGGCCGTGCCGGAGAGATTGAGGGCAAGACCGCCGAGTGTGAGGCTACTGTTGGCAAGGTTGGCGCTCGCCGCATTGAGCGTCAGCGTACCGCCGGCGGCGAGGTTGCTCGCCCGGCCATTGGAGAGATCGATATTGGTGGTGGTCAGCGTCAGATTGCCGGCGGTGCGGGTGGGATTGCCGTAGCTGATCTGGCCGCCCGACGCCGTAAGCGCAGCATTGCTGAGGCTCTGGAGCTTGTTATAGGCAATATTCTGGCTGGCGCTGGCCGAAAGGGCACCGCTGCTTAGCAGCGCATTGTCGGCCGTGATCGAACCGCTTGTGGCGGCAAGATTCATGCCGCCTGTCTGCTGGAGCTTCAGCGTGCCGGCGGATGCAGCGGTGGCGGCGAAGTCGAGGCCGGAGACCAAGGTATCGACGGTGATGTCCCGCGCCGAGAGGCTGACGTTGCCGGCGGCAAGCGACTGGCCGGTAAGATCGATCGAGCCGCCGGCAACGATCGTCATGTCCTGATGGGCGACGACATTGGCGCTGACATCCCCCGCTGCGCCGGCATCGACGCTTCCGGCGGCAAGCAGATTGCTGGCGCTGATATCGGTGCCCGTCGCCTTGAGCGTGAGATCGCCGGCCTGCCCCAGCGCGATGTCGCCATTGGCCGACTGGGCGGTGGCGGCAAAATCGACGCCGGAGACGATGGCGCCGGCCTGAATGGCGGGACCCGTGACCGAGACGTCGCCGGCGCCAAGGATCTGGCCGGTGACCGATGTATCGGCGTTGATGGTAACGGCGCCGTGGCCGCTGACATTGTCGGCCTGGAAACGACCGGCATCGATGAGGAGCGCGCCTGCGGCAAGCAGCGTGTCGATATCGACGCTCCCGCTGCTGCCGGCATCAAGCGTCAGGTCGCCGGCCGTGCCGACGGCGATGGCGCCACTCGGCGAGGCGGCGGTGGCGGCAAAGTCCATGCCGGCGACGATCGTGCCCGCTGCAATCGAGCCGCCGCCGATCGATACATCGCCGGCGGCGAGGAGTTGGCCGGAGATATCCGTGTTGCCGGACAGCGTGATCGCGCCATGACTGGTCACGGTCGCCGCACCGATATTGGCGGCGGAAGCCGAGAGATTGCCGGCCGCAAGCAGGGTGCCGGCATCGATGTCGCCGCTCGCGGCAAGCGAGAGATCGCCGCTCTGCGTCAGCACGATATTGCCGCCGGCCGCTTCCGTTCCCGCAAAGTCGATGCCGGCCATGATGGCGTCGGCCGAGATGGCCGAGCCGGTGATGTCGATGTTGCCGGCACTGAGGATCTGACCGCTGACATCTGTGGCCGCGTTGATCGCAATGGCGCCATGCGCGATGACGCTCTGGGCCGTCAGCGCCGCTGATGTGACCGACGTATCGCCGGCCGACAGGAGTGCCTCGACATCGACGGCGCCGCCGCTGGCGGCAAGCTGGATGTCACCCGCGCCTGATAGAACCGTGCTGCCGTTTGCCGCATTGGTCGCAGCGATGTCGAGGCCGGAAACGACCGTATCGGCCGAGATCGAGCGGCCTGACGCCGTGACGTTGCCCTGCGCCAGAATATCGCCGGAGACGCCGATATCGGCGCCGGCGGAAAGCGCGATATTGTTGCTGCTGACGAGCGAGGCAGCCGAGATCGCGCCTGATGTGGCGGTGATGGAGAGCGCGCCGGTGCCCTTGACCGCACCGACAACCTGGATGTCGCCCGACGTAGCGGACAAAGAAAGCGCATTGCCGGCGGTAACGCTGCCGGCGGCAATGCCGGCCGCCGACGACATCAGCACGTTGGCGGCGCTGTTCACCTCGCCGCCGACACTCAACAGCCCGCTGCCGCTCGACAGCACGATGTCGCCATCGGCGGCGACCGTATCCAGCGTGATGCCCTGACCCGCCTGAACGGCGACCTTGGCCTTCGAGGCCACCTTGGCGGCCGTCACCTTCGCCTTCGAGGAGATCGAAACGCCCTGCTGGCCGGAGACGTTGCCGAGCGAGATCTTGCCGTCGGCAGACAGAGACAGCTCGCCCGCATTGGCGGCCATGTCGCCGCTCATGCGCACGCCGGCGCCCTTTTCGGTGACGACGATCTTGATGCGGTCAGCCTGCATGGCGCCGAGTGCTGTGCCGTCGATCGCATATTCCGGCGTGCCTGATGTCGCGGCAAGTGCCGTGGCGTTGCCGGTGGCATAATCGAATTGATTGCGGCCAGCCGTGACGCGAAGATCTTTGCCATAGACAGGACCGTTGACGTGGACCGCCCGAGAAACGATGTCGAAGAGGTCGACGGCGCCAGACCCGGCGGCGAAATTGCCGCCGTTCGGCCCGATGGTGACGTCGCCGCCATTGACGGTAAAGCCGTTGAGCTTGCCATCGGCGCCGATTTGAGGCGCGCCCGTCGTCAGCGTCGCATGCGGCGTGTTGATGAAGCCGCAGCCGTCGCAGGTGATGCCGTTCGGATTGGCGATGACGACGTCCGCCCGGCCGCCGAACACCTCGATCGGGCCGTTCAATCCCGAGCGGTTGCCGCTGGTGACCTCGTTGAGGATGACCGATGCGGGACCTGATGTGTTGAGATTGGGATTGCCCGGCGTCAGGCCGCCGAGATTGGAGGTGCCGACCTCGCCCTTGTAGTTGTTGAGGATGAGGCCCGGCGTGCCGACGTTGAAATTGTCGTATTTGTTATGCGACAGGCCGCTCGCATTCGGGGTGACGATGTCGATGAGCGGCACGCCGTTCGGGGCGGTGCCGACGCCCGGCTGGTTGGCGACGGGCGCCGTGGTGCTCGCAGAAACCGATTGGGCATTGGCCAGCATCGGCTGAAAGACCAAGAGCGCGCTGAGCACGATGGCAAGCGAGCGATTGACAAATCTGCCGAGCCGGCAGCCAAGACCGCTTGCTTCAGAACCAGGACCGGTTTTCACACGCATCGTTTTGTCTTCCCAAACGCACAACTGATTTTGTGTCTCGACATCAATCGTTGCTCGGCGCCGCCGTCACTGCGGCGGCACTGAACCTCATCGCAGGCCTATTTCTGGGTGAGCCAGGTCTTCACATTGCGGGTGAAGGAATTGGAGAGCCTTTGGGCGAGCGCGTCCTCTCCCTGGGACTGCGCAGCGTTGATGGCCATCGCAATGACGATGCCGATTTCGCCACCTCCCTTTACGCCCTTATCGTCACCGCGAATGCTTTGGGCTTCGGCGATCAGCTGGCCGGTCTTGGTATCTTCCAGCCGCACCGTCCCCTGGATGTAGCTATCATTTCCGGCGATGACGCGTCCCGCCTTGCTCGACACGTCGACCGTATGCAGGGTCACAACCAGACGACCTTTGACCGGTCCGCCGGGAACACCGGTCAGCTCGCGCGCCATGGTGCTCTGCAATGTGCGAACGACTGCCGGCAGCTGCGGGTCCGGCTTCGTGCGATCGAAGAACCCGCCCATCGTGACGTCGGGAGCCGTCTCGACCCGGATCTGCGAGACCGAGGTCTGCTTGAGCGCGGCGGCAAGCCGAGGGTCGGTGGTGACGCAGGAGGCAAGTGTCGCCGCCAGAAGAAGAAGGGTTAGAAAACGCACGATACGCATACAGAAACTCCGGGATTCGCTTATAAATTCAATCAGATATTTGTTGGTCACCAGCGCATCGACGTGCTCGCGTAGAACAGGCCGTCGGCACCGTTGTCGATGCTGCCGGTCACCAGGTGTGAATAGCCGATGTCGAGATTGAGGGTGCCGCCGACAGCGCGGATGCCGGCCGTCCAGCTGGCGAGATCGCCGCCTGATATATCGAGGCGCTGTTGCGCGTAGATGTGGCCGTAATCGAAGCCGAGATAGGGGCGCAGCTCGCCGAATGCCTTCGCAGCCGCGCCGCCACGCTGGTTGGACCCCGTTCTCCAGACGATCTCGTTGTGGCTGAACATGCCGTTATTGCCGAAGAGCACGCTTTCGCGGGTGCCGCGGACATTGCTGTAGCTGCCGAGAGAGATCTGCTCGGCGCCGAGGAGATTGTCCGGGGAATATTGACCGCTGATAAGCGAGGTCAGTTCGAACTGCCGGCCGGCGGCCTGGAATGGCTGCGTTACGCTGACCGTCGCGTTGAATTTGGAAAAACGCGGGTCTGCATTTCCGGCGCCCGGATCTCCGGGGTCGACGGCATCGAAGAGACCGAGCCCCTTGTCATAGCTGACGTCGAACACCCAGATGCCGCCGAACATGCGGCGGGAGTGGGAAATGCCGATATCGCCGACCGTATAGCGGCGGCTGCCGACCTCGATCAGATTGCCGAGCAGAAAGTTGTTGGTCTGCTTGTAGGTCAGGCTGCTGCGGACCGTCGTGATCGAATCCTTGTCGCGGAAGACGACGCGATCGAGGCCGAGGCCCGCCTGCCCTGAATTGCCCGAGGTATCGAGCGATGAGAAATTTCCTTCGACCGTGCTTTCATACTGGTACCAGGAGCCGTTCAGCGAAACCGTCGAATAGCCGTAGGGGACGCTGACATTGCCGGAATAGCTGTTGCCATATCCGTTTCCGTCGTTGCTCCACGGATAGTCCGGACCGCTATGCTCGTAAGAGAACGACCACTGATCGTTGATATCAAGCAGATCGTCGAAGCCGAGCGATGCCGAACTCCTGGAAAAACCGGTGCTTTCCTGCCCCATATTGTTGTTGCCCAAGGAGACATGCCAGGGGCGGCCTGGGCGGTTTTCGATGTTCAGGATGGAGGTTCCGTCCTTGGGGCCGGGCAGCATGGCCGACTTGGCATCGTTGGCCTGCAGCCGGTTCATCTGGTCGAGGCCCTGCTCGATATCGCGGATATTGACGACCCGGCCGATCAGGCCGGGAAAGGCTGTCGCCAGCGAACCGTTGCCGGTCACTTTCTGGCCATTGAGATAGATGTCCGAGAGCGTGCCCTCGACGACGAGCAGGCGGAGGACCCTGGTCTTGGCGATATCCTGCTGCGGCACGTAGGCACGCGAGGTCACATAGCCATGATCGATATAGAGGTGCGTCACATCCCTGAGAACGGCATTGATCTCCGCCAGGCCGACGCATCGGTTGTCGTAAGGCGCCGTCACCTTGCCGATCTCCTGCGCCGATAGCAGATTTGCCCCATCAATCTCGACGCGAGTGATGTCGAAACAGGCCGCATTTGCCTGGCTGGCCGGCAAAGAGCCGTCTTCCGTATCCGCACCTCCGCCCGGTGTTGCGCGGCGCAGGGCATCCAGCCGCTGCGTCTGCGACTGTTGCTCCTGGCGGCGGTTGAAATCATCGGCAGGCGACTGCGCGTAAGCGGGTGCGACACCCATCACGAGGACGGCGCCAGCGACCAGGGAGTATCGAATTTCTGTGGTCATTTTGAAATTCGGCTACTTCGCGGCAATGGATTGAAGTTCGTCGAGGGCCGGTTGCAGCCCTTTCAGCGAGAAACGGATATTGACGTCCTGGCCGTTCATCAGCCGCACCAGCCCTTCGGCGGTCGAGCCCTTCTTGAGCGCCGTCGCCGTCTTCGTATCCAGCGCCAGCTGCGCCCAGCATCCGGCCTGGTTGCAATTGCGGTAGTCAAGTTTCGCAACCGGCTTTCCGTCGGCCTTGATCGACAGGCCCGAGGGCAGGAAGACGTTGAGCGGCAGAAGAGCGGTCAGCGTCAGCCCCGGCCTGCCTTTCTCGCCCTTGCCCTTTTCGCCTTTGCCTTGGGACCCGGCCGGCGCAGCTGCGATCGCCAGCGTCAGCACGTTGACGTTCTCGCCGTCTTTGGCGACTTGCGCGATCTGGGCGACTTCGCAGGCCTCGGTGCCTTCAGAACCCGAGCAGCGATAATACCAATCGTCGAATTTCTGGGATTTTATCGCCGGCGCCTGCACCTGCCCCGCTTCCTGATCGGCAGGAACAGCAGATTGCGAAAAAGAAGGATTCGCCCAAGCGATGAATATCAGAACGGAGGCGACTGTCTGGAGGCCCCACTTCATATCGGCTTTCAAAAATTTTCTCATTGAAAATACAACTTCAGGAAGATTTTATTGGCGTGTAAAGTCATATCGCTACAATCCATCGTTTGGTCAACCTAAGCGTGTCAGCACGGTAAAGTTTCCGTTAGATATTTACTTCGCGTTCTGGGAGTTTAATTCGGTGCCCTGGGAGAGGCTTCCCGCAACGAAATCGCCACAAAATTTCGACAGCGGAATGAAGCTGAATGGCGAGACGATGAGACGACACGCAACTTACGCGAAGCTGTTCTCGTGCTCGCCTGCATTGAAAAATTCCGCCGATGAACGGATAGGATGAATAACTTCGCTCTGTTCCAAATGTAGAAAAGTCTTGGGAAGATGAACTTCATTCTTTCAAAGAAAAGATTGCTTTCCCGCATCAGCACCATCACCAATGCTGGCAGCCAATCCCTCACAAATACCAAGATGTATTTTAGAAATTGATTTCACCCACGGTTGCTGCGGTTATTCCTTTTGAAAAAGGAGAGGATAGCCGCATGGCGAAAAGGCAAGGACCCGGCCAACCCGGAAGAGAACCGGCAGACGACATTTGGGAAAACCTGGTCAAGACCCGAATCGGCGGCGATCTCTCGTCCTTCATGAAAGGCGATCCCGACCCATAAATCATCCACAGCCATCGCGCGCCGCGTCGGTCGCATGATTGTCATTTTCGAGGTGACATCAGCCCCGTTCTCTGCGAAAAGAAACGCGATGAGAGACAGGGGCGTTCGTCGACAGACGGGCTGAGAAGCACCCTTCGAACCTGAACCGGATAATGCCGGCGGAGGGAGTCGCTCGGGGTCGCGGCATCGCCCGCACGAACCGCCCCGTGGCCGCCCCCGCCTGAAAGGGGCCATATGCAGACCAAGACCACACCCGGAGCGATGCTGAAGGCGATGCGCGAGAAGCCGCCGCTCGTTCAGTGCATCACCAATTACGTCGCCATGAACATCGCCGCAAATGTTCTGCTTGCCGCGGGCGCCTCGCCCGCCATGGTGCATGCCGCGGAAGAAGCCGGCGAATTCGCCGGGATCGCCAGTGCGCTGACCATCAATATCGGCACGCTGTCGACGCAATGGATCGACGGCATGCAGGCGGCGGCGAAGACGGCGGCCTCGGCCGGCAAGCCCTGGGTGCTCGACCCGGTCGCCCATTATGCAACGGCCTTCCGCCGCAACGCCGTCGCCGATCTCCTGGCGCTGCATCCGACCATCATCCGCGGCAACGCTTCCGAAATCATCGCGCTGGCCGCTGGAGAGAGCCGCGGCCAGGGCGTCGACAGCCGCGACCCGGTCGAGCAGGCGGAAGGTTCGGCGCGGTGGCTCGCCGAGCGTCAGCGGGCGGTCGTCGCCGTGACCGGCGCCGTGGATTTCGTCACCGACGGCGAGCGGGCCGTGCGCATCGAAGGCGGATCGGCCTTGATGCCGCAAGTCACCGCGCTCGGCTGCTCGCTCACCTGCCTCGTCGGCGCCTTTGCGGCAACGGCGCCCGAGGACATTTTCGGCGCCACGGTCGCCGCCCTTTCGACCTTCGCCATCGCCGGCGAAGACGCGACACTCGGCGCCGCCGGCCCCGGCTCCTTCTCCTGGCGCTTCCTCGATGCGCTGGCAGCGCTCGACGCCGAAACGCTTGACGCCAGGGCGAGGATATCGGCGGCATGAAGGCTTTCGACCTTTCGCTCTATCTCGTCCTCGACCCCGATCTCTGCGCGGGGATCGGCATGGTGGAAACGGCGCGCCTTGCCGTTGCCGGCGGCGCGACGATGGTGCAACTGCGTGACAAACATGCCGGCACCGCCGGGATGATCGAGACCGGTCGCGCCTTGAAACAGGCGCTTGTCGGGACCGGCGCCCTGCTCGTCGTCAACGACGATGTCGAGGCGGCAATCGCCATCGGCGCCGACGGTCTGCATATCGGCCAGGAGGATATGGACGCGCGCACGGCGCGGACGATGATCGGCCCTGCCATGATCCTTGGCCTCTCGGTCGAGACCGCGGCGCTTGCCGCCGCCGTCGATCCGGATCTGGTCGATTATACCGGCGTCGGGCCGGTGTTTGCGACGCCGACCAAGGCCGATCACAAGCAGCCGATCGGTTTTGACGGTCTTGCCATGCTGGTAAAGGCCTCGCCGGTGCCGTCGGTTGCGATCGGCGGCCTCAAGGCGGATCATGTCGCCCAAGTATTTGCTGCGGGCGCCAAGGGCCTTGCCGTCGTCTCCGCCATCTGCGGTACGCCGGATCCCGAAGCGGCCACGCGCCGCATCGCCGCAGAAATTCGAAAGGCCCGCGCATGATCCGCAACGTTCTCTCCATCGCCGGCTCCGATCCCTCGGGCGGCGCCGGCATCCAGGCTGATCTCAAGGCCTTTTCCGCCCGCGGCGTCTACGGCATGGCGGTGCTGACCGCGCTGACGGCGCAGAACACCCAAGGCGTCAGCGGCGTGCATCTGGTGCCGCCGCAATTCGTCGCCGACCAGATCAATGCCGTCTTTGCCGATGTGCGCGTCGATGCCGTCAAGATCGGCATGATCGCCAATGCCGGCATCGCCGATGCCGTTGCCGGTGCACTGACTGACCACCGCGACATTCCGATCGTCATCGACCCGGTGATGATCGCCAAGGGCGGCGCCGCCCTGCTGGCGCCCGAAGCCGTCGACGTGCTGACCCGCCGGCTGCTGCCGCTTGCGACACTCCTGACCCCGAACTTGCCGGAAGCCGCCGCACTGCTGCACCAGCCGGTGGCGACAAACCGAGCCGAGATGGCGGCGCAGGCCGAACAGCTGCGGGCGTTTGGCCCGGCCGCAGTGCTGGTCAAGGGCGGCCATCTCGATAGCGACGAAAGTCCTGACGTCCTTGCCACCGCCGCTGGCCTGCACTGGTTCGAAGCCATGCGCGTGCCGACCAAGAACACGCACGGCACCGGCTGCACGCTCTCCAGCGCGCTGGCCGCCGAACTTGCCAAGGGCGCCTCGGCGCGGGAGGCGGTCGCCATCGCAAAGCGATATCTCGCCGGCGCGGTCGCGGCAGCCGGAAGCCTCACCGTCGGCTCCGGCCACGGTCCGGTGCAGCATTTTCATGCGCTGTGGAAAGACGGCGAATAAGCGCTCGCTCGGCATAGATGCAGCCAATCGAAACGGCCCGGCCCTCCCGGGCCGTTTTTTCGTTCCGCAGCTACTTTGCGTTGAAACCGCAGTTGCAGTGCGGGCAGTCCCTTTGACCTTCTGAAAAACCTTGTTGACAAGCCCGGTCAGATGGCCAAATCTATAACACTAAAAGGGGATACATTCCGCAATAACGGAATAACTGGAGGAGTGACAGGTGCCAGACCTGCTTGTGAGCTTGTATTCCGCTGAGCTCGCCGACCTGAAACGGAAAGCCGATGATGTCGGCATCTCCATCCGTCCGGCCCTCCCCCCGGAACTGCATCTTATCATCAGCTGGGTTCGCGAACGGTTCAGCGAGAACTGGGCGAGCGAAGTCGCCGTCGCCTTCTCCCGCCAGCCGGTTGCCTGCCTGATCGCCGTCGACGGCGGCAAGCTGCTCGGCTTTGCCTGCTATGACACGACGGCGCGCGGCTTCTTCGGCCCGACCGGCGTCGACCCGGAAGCGCGCGGCAAAGGTATCGGGCTCGCCCTCTTCTCCGCCTGCCTGCAGACGATGAAGACGCTCGGCCACGCCTATGCCTTCATCGGCGATGCCGGGCCGGTCGATTTCTACGCCAAGACCGCAGGCGCAACCATCATCCCCGCCCCCGACAAGGGCATCTACGAAGGCATGCTGAGAAGCACGCCGAAATGACCATCTGATCCCGGAGCTACAGAATTGTCCTCGACCCCGCTCGCCCTTTTCGTCGGCCTTCCCACTCCCACGATTTCGGATGATGAATTCGCCCTTTTTCGCGACACCAATCCGCTCGGCCTCTTCGTCGGCCGGCGCAATCAGCGCGAGCCCGAGCAGACCAAGCGGCTGATCGCCCGCTTTCGCGAAGCCGTCGGCCGCGACGACGCACCTGTCTTCACCGACCAGGAAGGCGGCCGCGTTCAGCATCTCGATGCCGGCCCCTGGCCGCTCTTTCGCAGCTTCGGCCAGTTTGCCGAACTAGCGCGCCGCGATTTCGATCTCGGTAAAAAAGCACTGCGCCTTTCCTCCCAGGCCATGGGCGCGATGATGACGGAACTCGGCCTTTCGAGCGGCTGCTCGCCCGTTCTCGACCTCGTCTTCGAGACGACGAGCGCGGTCATCGGCGCCCGCTCCTTCGGCCCTGATCCCGATTTCATCGCTGCCCTCGGCCGCGAGGTGGTCGATGGCCTGCTCGAGACCGGCAACATGCCTGTCATCAAGCACATTCCCGGCCATGGCCGCGCGACACTCGACTCCCACAAGGAGCGTCCTGTCGTCGACGCCAGCCGCGAGACGCTCACCGCGACCGATTTCAAACCCTTCGTCGCGCTGAAAGATACGCCCTGGGCCATGGTCGCCCATGTCGTCTACTCGGCCTATGACGCGGAGCTGCCGGCGTCCGTCTCGCCGATCATGCACGACGTGATCCGCAAGGAGATGGGCTATGAGGGCGTGCTGATATCAGACTGCATCTTCATGGAGTCGCTCTCCGGTACCTTGCCGGAACGCGTCAAACAGGTGCTCGACGCAGGCTTCGACATCGCGCTCCACAGCCACGGCGACATTCCGGAAAGCGAAGCTGCCGCCAAGGCCGCCCGTCCGCTGACGGAAGCCGCCCTCAAGCGGATCGTCGCCGGCAAGGCACGCCTCGGCAATCTCAAAGTCGATGTCCGCGCCGCCCACGCAGAAGTCGAAGACATGTTTGCCAGCGCGCTGGTCTCCTGACCGGCCCGTCAACTCTCACCGCATAAGAAAAGGGGAATAAAACATGAAAAAATATCTTCTTGCCGCCGCCGCGCTGACGCTGCTTTCGGGATCGGCCATGGCGCAGACGATTCTGACGGCGAATATCGAACCGGCGACGACCTGGGTTCGCAACTTCAACCCGTTCAACCAGACCTCATCGCGCCAGTCGACGCTCGACTTCATCTACGAGCCGCTGGTTATTTTCAACCGCTTCGACAGCAACAAGCCGGTCTATCGTCTGGCCGAAAGCTTCAAGCTCTCCGACGATCTGAAGAGCATCGAGTTCAAGCTGCGCCCGAACCTGAAATGGTCTGACGGTAAGCCGCTGACCGCAGCCGACGTCAAGTTCACCTATGATTACCTGAAGAAGTTCCCGGCGCTCGACTTCGTCAGCATCTGGACCTTCATCACCGATGTGCAGGCGGTCGACGCCCAGACGGTGCGCTTCACGCTCGCCAATCCGAGCTCGCTCGCCGCCGAGCAGATCGCGCAATTGCCGATCGTCCCGGAACATGTCTGGAAGGATGTCGCCGATCCCGTCACCTTCGCCAACGAAACCCCGGTCGGCAGTGGCCCGCTGACGGAAGTGCCGCGCTTTACCGGCCAGACCTACGACCAGTGCCGCAACCCAAACTACTGGGACAACGAGCACCTGAAGGTCGATTGCATGCGCTTCCCGCAGCTTGCCGACAACAACCAGATGCTGACCGCGACAGCCGACGGCACGCTTGACTGGGGTGTCTCCTTCATTCCCGATATCGACAATGTCTATGTCTCCAAGGATCCGGCGCATTTCCACTATTGGTATTCGCCGAGCAGCATGGTCGCCTTCCTCTTCAACTTGGAAACGACGAACGAGAACAACAAGAAGGCCTTCAACGATCTGAAATTCCGCCGGGCTGTCAGCATGGCGCTCGACCGCAAGACGATGATCGACGTCGCCGGCTACGGCTATCCGACGCTGAACGAAGATCCTGGCCTGATGGGCGAGCTTTACAAGAGCTGGGCGGACCCGTCCGTCAAGGCCGACTTCGGCAAGTTCGCAACCTATGATGCCGATGCCGCCAAGGCCCTGCTCGACGAGGCGGGCTACAAGGATAAGGACGGCGACGGCTTCCGCGACAATCCCGACGGCACGAAGATTTCCTTCTCGATCATCGTCCCCAGCGCCTGGACCGACTGGATCGACACCGTCAACCTCGCCGTCGAGGGCATGCAGGCAGTCGGCATCGACGCCAAGATCGAAACGCCTGAGGAAGCCGTCTGGACCGGCAACCTCATCAACGGCACCTTCGATGCGGCGATCAACAGCCTGCCGGCATCGGCCTCGCCCTACTATCCTTACAAGCGTGCCTTCAGCGCTTCGGACAAGGGCAAGACCCGCTTCACCGCGCAGCGCTGGTTCAACCCGGAGGTCGAGAAACTCGTCACCGAGTTCACCCAGACCGCCGACCTTGCCAAGCAGAAGGAAGCGATGAACAAGGCGCAGCGCATCGTCGCCGAAAACATGCCGATGATTCCGGTGTTCAACAATCCGAACTGGTATCAGTACAACACCAAGCGCTTCACCGGGTGGTCGACCAAGGAAAACCCCTTCGTCAATCCGTCGATCTCGCGGACCAATCCGGCACGCCTCTTGAACCTGCTCGCTCTCGAGCCGGTCAAGTAAGCATCATGATCTCCGGAAGCGGCGCAGAAAACGCCGCTTCCGCGACGACGGAGTTCCCATGGCTTTCCTGCTTCGCCGCCTCGTCTTCTACATGGCAGCCTTCATCGCGGCAGCGACGATCAATTTCTTCCTGCCCCGGCTGATGCCGGGCGATCCCGTGCAGATCATGTTCTCGAGCGCCGGCACCGAATTGCCGCCGGAAAGCCTGCAGGCGCTGAAGCTCACTTTCGGCTTCGTCGACGGTCCGCTCTGGCAGCAGTACCTCACCTATCTCGGCAGCATCTTCACCGGCGATCTCGGCCGCTCGATCAAATATTTCCCGCTGCCGGTCACCTCGGTGCTCGGCCATGCCCTCGTCTGGACCGTCGCCCTGATGGGAACGGCGACGATTTTCAGCTTCGCGCTCGGCACCTTCCTCGGCATCGTCGCCGCCTGGCGGCGCGGCAGCAGGTTCGATGTCGTCGTCTCGGTCGGCGCGATCTTCGCCACCTCGGTACCGGCCGTCGTCACCTCGCTGATCGTGCTCTTCATTTTCGGCTTCACGCTCGGCTGGTTTCCGAACGGTTATGCCGCCGATCCTTCGCTCGATCCGGCCTTCAGCTTGCAATATATCGGCAGCGTCGCCTATCACGGCATCCTGCCGATGGTGACGCTCTGCACCGTGCTGATCGGCGGTTTCACCGTTACCATGCGCAACAACATGATCAATCTGCTCGGTGAGGACTATATCGTCATGGCCCGCGCCAAGGGTCTTTCCGACCGGCATGTGATGCTCTGGTACGCGGCGCGCAACGCCCTGCTGCCAACCGTCTCCAGCCTTGCCATCTCCATCGGCACCATCCTCGGCGGCTCGCTGGTGACGGAGGTCGTCTACAACTATCCCGGCCTCGGCAACATTCTCTACCAGGCGATCCTCGCCCGCGATTATCCCGTCATCCAGGGCCAGCTTCTGATCATGACCGCGACCATGCTGATTGCCAATTTCATCGTCGACGTCAGCTATATCTTGCTCGACCCGCGGCTAAAGGGAGCGTGAGATGAAGACCCTGCTTCGAAACCGCAAGGCGCTGGTTGGCCTCGTCATCATCGCCCTCATCGTCATCGTCGCGATCGCCGCGCCGCTGCTCACGCAATACGATCCGGCCGCCCGCACCGGCCGGCCGCATCAGCCGCCGTCGCTCGACCACCTCCTCGGCACGACCCGCATCGGCCAGGATGTTTTCGCCCGGCTGATCTACGGCGCCCGCACCTCGCTTGCCGTCGGCTTCGGCGCCGGCCTGCTGATCACCCTCGTCGGCACCGCGCTCGGCATCATCTCCGGCTATCGCGGCGGCAGGACCGACGAGATCATCAGCTTCTTCACCAACATGGCGCTGGTCGTGCCCAACCTGCCGCTGCTCCTGGTGCTCGCCGCCTTCATCGGCCAGGCAAGCCCCCTCGTCATCGCCCTCATCCTCGGCGCCACCTCCTGGGCCTGGGGCGCCCGCGTCACCCGCGCCGAAACGCTCTCCGTCAAGCAGAAGGATTTCGTCAAATCGGCCGAGATGATGGGTGAGCCGCAATGGCGCATCATGACATTCGAGATCTTCCCCAACGTGATTTCAATCGTCGGCATCAATTTCATCGGCAGCGTCATCTTCGCAATCATCACCGAGGCGACACTGGAGTTCCTCGGCCTCGGCGATCCCCGAGCCATCTCCTGGGGGACGATGCTCTATAATGCGCAGAAGGCTTCGGCCCTTTCGGTCGGCGCCTGGTGGGATATTCTCACCCCCTGCTTCGCGCTCGCCTTCCTCGGCATCGGCATGTCGCTGTTGAACTTCGCCGTCGACGAGATCGCCAATCCACGGCTGCGCACCGGCAATCACCTGAAGCGCTGGTCCCTGCTCGTCCGTTCCGGGGAGGGCCGCCTGTGACGCAGCCGCTGCTTTCGGTGAGGAACCTCACCATCGACTATATCGGCGAGGAGAAGGATTTCCGCGCCGTCAACGATGTCAGCTTCGACGTCGCGCCCGGCGAGGTCTTCGGCCTTGCCGGCGAATCCGGCTGCGGCAAGAGCACCATCGCTTTTGCCATCAGCCGCCTACACAAGCCGCCGGCGCTGATCCGCAAGGAAAGCCGCATCCTGCTCGACGGCCGCGACGTGCTCGGCCTCGACCGGCAGGCGCTCAGCGCCTTCCGCTGGCGCGATGTCGCCATGGTCTTCCAGAGCGCCATGAACTCGCTGAACCCGGTGCTGCGCATCGAGGCGCAGTTCTACGACATGCTGCGCACCCACAAAGGCATGAGCCGTGCAGCGGCCCGCGAGCGTACCGCCGAGATGCTGACGCTCGTCGACATCGCGCCGGACCGCATGCGCGACTATCCGCACCAATTCTCCGGCGGCATGCGCCAGCGCATCGTCATCGCCATCTGCATGGCGCTCGATCCGAAACTCGTCGTCATGGACGAGCCGACCACGGCGCTCGACGTCGTCGTCCAACGCGAAATCCTGCAGCGCATCAACGAACTGCGCCGTCGCTTCGGCTTTTCCGTGCTGTTCATCACCCACGATCTCGGGCTGATGGTGCAGTTCTGCGACCGCATCGGCATCATGCTGTCAGGCCGACTGGTGGAGCAGAACACGGCCGAGGCGATCTACAGGACGCCCAGGCATGACTACACGAAAAAGCTCTGGGCCTCCTTCCCGTCGCTGCATGGAGGAGTGCTGCTATGACAGACGCCATTCTCGCACTCGATCAGGTGAGCAAGACCTTCGGCCATGGCTCCGGGGCCGTGCATGCGGCGCGCGCCATCTCGTTTTCCCTGCATGCCGGCCGCGCATTGGCACTCGTCGGCGAATCCGGCAGCGGCAAGACCACCTGCGCCCGCATGGCGATGCGCGAATATCTACCGACATCCGGCCGGATCCTCTATAAGGGCCGGCCTGTCGAGGCGGCGAAATCCGCCGAGATCGCCCGCTACCGCCGTTCGGTGCAGATGATCTTCCAGGACCCCTTCGCCTCGCTGAACCCAGCCCATACCATCGCCCATCATCTCCGGCGGCCGCTGAAGCTGCATCGTCCTGACATCAAGGGAACTGAGATCGACGCGACGGTCCGCGAGTTGCTGCAGCGCGTCAGGCTCGATCCCGATCTCGTCGCGCCGAAATATCCGCATGAGCTTTCCGGCGGCCAGCGCCAGCGGGTCAACATAGCCCGCGCGCTCGCCGTCAAGCCGGAGGTCATCGTCGCCGACGAGCCGACCTCGATGCTCGACGTCTCCGTGCGCCTCGGCGTGCTGAACCTGTTGAACGAGATGAAGCAGGAGATGAAACTCGGCCTGCTCTACATCACCCATGATATCGCCACCGCCCGTTATGTCGCCGAGGACATCGCCGTAATGTATGCCGGCCAGATCGTCGAATGGGGCAGCGTCGCCAAGGTGATCGACAATCCGCTCCATCCCTATACGCGGCTGCTGCTCTCGGCCGTGCCCGATCCCGACGTCCGCTTCGAGGACCCGAAAGCCCGGCTGAGGCCCGACGAAGTGGAGGATATCCGCCGCCGTTCGGCCGTGCCGCAGGACGAGACCGTCGAAGTGGAGCAGGGACATTTCATGCGGATGATCTAAGGCCAGCTTGCTGGCCTCACTCCTCGGCCTATGCTAGGGGGACGGTTCCTTTCATATGAGGCGAAGCCGTCATGCTGCCCTGGATCCAGCTCGATTCCGCGACCATTCCCGGCGAAGGCGGGGAACTCAGGCTGAAACAGCGCGGCAGCGAGTTCTCGATCATGCTCGGCGCCAACGAGCTGATGAACAGCCGCCTCAGCGGCTCGGAGGAAGCGCTGGCAACGCTTTCCTGGGAACGGATCAAGACGCACCCGAAGCCAAGGATTTTGATCGGCGGGCTCGGCATGGGTTTCACCCTGCGCGCCGCCCTCGCCGTCCTGCCTGAAGATGCCGGTGTCACCGTCGCCGAACTGGTACCGGCCGTCGTCGCCTGGGCACGCGGGCCGATGGCGGAGGTCTTCCAGGGTTGCCTCGACGATCCGCGCGTCGGCATCCATCGGGGCGATGTCGGCGAGGCGATCCGCGCCGGCAAGGCTGCCTATGATGCGATCCTGCTCGATGTCGACAACGGCCCCGATGGCCTGACCCGCAAATCCAACGACCGGCTCTATGATTTCCCCGGCCTTCGCGCCGCCCGCGATGCGCTTCGCCCCGGCGGCGTGCTCGCCGTCTGGTCGTCCGGCCCCGACCCGGATTTCACGCGGCGTCTCAAGGACAGCGGTTTTTCCGTCGATGCGGTCAGCACCCGCGCCAACGGCAAACGCGGCGGCGCCCGCCACGTCATCTGGCTGGCCGTCAAGCCGGCAAAATGACGCTCAAGCAGAAGCAATCCGGCGGGCGGCATTGATGGCCCGGCGGGCGCCGGAGCGCAATTGCGTGGTCTCCGCACCGGCAATGACCAGATCGAAGCCGAATTTCAGGAGTTCGCCGGCTCGTTCGCCGTCGCCGGCATAGGCGCAGGCGAATTTGCCGTGAGCGCGGCAGCGCGAAACCGCATGCTGCATGGCGCTGTCGATCTCGGCGGCGTTCGGCGCCACCTGGTCGCCATTCGACAGTGCGATCGAAAGATCGGACGGACCGACGAAAATGCCGTCGATGCCGGCAACACCCAGGATACCGTCGATCGCGTCGAGCGCCGCCCGGGTCTCGACCATGGCGATGGCGACGGTGAGCGCGTTGGCGTTCTTCAGATAATCATCACCCGACAGGCCGGTATAATTCAGCGCCAGCGACGGCCCCCAGCTGCGCTCGCCGGCGGGCGGGTATTTCGTGGTCCGCACCAGGGCTTGCGCGTCTTCGACCGAATTGATCATCGGCGCGATGATGCCGGAGGCGCCGGCATCGAGCAGGCGCGAGGCGGAAGCAAAATCGCCGACCGGAATGCGCGCCAGCGCCGGCTTGCCGGCAAGCCGCACCTGACCGACGGCGTTCGCCGCCGATGGCATGTCCCACATGCCATGCTGCATATCCAGCACGACGGCATCGAAGGCCTCCTGCGCCAGATGATTGACGAGCGTGGCGTCGGGAATGCCGACCCAGGCGGAGATCATGCCGCCCCGGTGGCTCCTGATCCGCTCCGCAAAGCCGTCGATTTCAGCTGCGCTCATGCCATTCTCCTCACTTCGACAGGCCGTCAGCGGCCAGATATTTCACCTCGAGGAGCTCTTCGGTGTCGAATTTCCTCGAAGCCATGCATGTTCTGCCGGCTCATCCTCTCCGGCGCAGCCGTGAAACGATGATTGTCACGGCAAGCCCGGCTGCAGCCGTGATGCTTCCCCAGAGAATCCAGATGCTCTGGTTGATCATGAAGCTGGATGACGGATAGGGAAAATAGCCGCTTCCCTGGGCGACCCAGATCAGCCCCGAGAGGATCATCAGCAATCCCACGACATATCCGATTGTGCGCCACATGCTTCGGCAACCCTTCTTATGAATCAGTGTCACAATGTCGACCGGCATCGTTGATGACAAGGCTTCTCTCCCAAACGCGACGATATTCCCGAATGTCATGTCCTGCCGACTTCATCCACCAGCCAGGTGCTGAGCCTTTCGCTATGAATATTTGCCGATTGCGGCGGTATCAGCCAGTAACCGCGGTCGGGCGCCTCGAGCGGCGGCCCGGCTTCCACCAGCATATGCGCGGAGAGAAGCGTGTCGACCAGCCCCATCCAGCCGATCGCCACGCCCTGCTCGCTGAGAGCAGCCTGGACGACCAGCGAATAGGTGTTGAAGCTGATATCCCCGCGGCCGGCATGGAGATCGCGCGTGACGGAGAATTCGGCAAGATAGCTTCGCCAATCGAACCAGGGTGGCGGCATCGGCGAATCGAGGTGGATCAGGATCGTCCTGGCAAGCTGCTGCGGATCGTCGAACGGGCCGTTGCGATCGAGAAATCCTCGTGTGCAGACAGGCACGACCTTTTCCTGCAACAACAGCGATCCGAAGGCGCCGAATTCCGCCCGCGTCCCGAAAACCACCACTACATCTGCGTCGTCACGAAAGCCGGGCTCGAGCCGCTGGGTCGCGACGATCTGTATATCCGTTTCCGGATGAAGCTGGCGAAAGCCATGCATGCGCGGGATCAGCCAAAGGGCTGAAAAAGCATAGTCTGTTCTCAGCCTGACGACCGGTCTTTGAGCCTCGGTGCGGAAGCTGCGCGCCAGCGCATCGATGTCACCGACGGTCTTGGCAGCGACCTGGAAAAGCCGCTCGCCCTCCGCGGTCAGCTCGACGCCGCGATGCTGGCGGCGCAACAGGCCGACCCCGAATTGCTCTTCCAGCCGCCGCATCTGATAGCTGACGGCCGGTTGCGTGAGCCCGATACGTGCTGCCGCCGACGAAAAGCTCCCGAGTGTCGCGACCTCGACGAAGATGCGCATCCAGCCAAGCTCGGGCGGGCGGTCTGACATAAAAAATCCTTTAGTCATCCATCGAAAAAAGCTGTCTTTACAGCCATAGCAATAAGCGATTGAATAAATTTCTCAAATAGCAAAAGAGGAATTCCATGCCGCGTCCGAATATCCTCATCCTGATGGTGGACCAGCTGAACGGGACCTTCTTTCCGGATGGCCCCGCGGATTTCCTTCATGCGCCGCATCTGAGATCATTGGCAGAGCGCTCCGTGCGTTTCACCAACACCTATACGGCAAGCCCGCTCTGCGCGCCGGCGCGAGCCTCCTTCATGTCCGGACAATTGCCGAGCCGGACGCGCGTCTATGACAATGCGGCGGAATTCGCCTCCGACATCCCGACTTACGCGCATCATCTGCGCGCTGCCGGATACCAGACGGCGCTATCAGGCAAGATGCATTTCGTCGGCCCCGACCAGCTGCATGGCTTCGAGGAGCGCGTGACGACGGACATCTACCCGGCCGATTTCGGCTGGACACCCGACTATAGCAAGCCCGGCGAACGCATAGACTGGTGGTATCATAATCTCGGTTCGGTGACCGGCGCCGGTGTTGCCGAAATCACCAACCAGATGGAGTATGACGACGAGGTCGCCTACCATGCCGCCCGCAAGCTGTTCGATCTCTCGCGTGGCCACGACGGACGCCCCTGGTGCCTGACCGTCAGCTTCACCCATCCGCACGACCCGTACGTCGCGCGCCGCAAATTCTGGGACCTTTATGAGGATTGCCCGGCCCTTGATCCGGCAGTTGCGCCGATCGCCTTCGAGCGGCAAGACCCGCATTCGCAGCGCCTGATGAAAGCCTGTGACCACGATGCCTTCGACATCAGCGATGAGCAAATCAGGCGGGCAAGACGGGGCTACTTCGCCAATATCTCCTATGTCGATGACAAGATCGGCGAGATTCTCGGCGTCCTGGAACGGACCCGCATGGCGGAAAATACGATCATTCTCTTCGCCTCGGACCATGGCGACATGCTCGGGGATCGCGGCCTCTGGTTCAAGATGAACTTCTTCGAAGGATCGGCCCGCGTTCCGCTGATGATCGCAGCCCCCGGCTGGAAGCCCAAACGCATCGATCAGCCCGTCTCCACGCTCGACGTGACGCCGACGCTCGCCGGTCTTGCCGGGATCGATATCGCTTCGTTGAAACCATGGACCGAGGGCGAGGATCTGGCATTGCTTGCCGAAGGCACCGGCAATCGCAGCCCGGTGCCGATGGAATATGCCGCGGAGGGTTCCGAAGCACCGCTCGTCTGCATTCGGGACGGACGGTACAAGCTCTCGCTCTGCGAGAAGGACCCGCCGATGCTGTTTGACCTCGAGGCCGATCCCCAAGAGCTCGACAATCTGGCGGCCGACCCGGCGCACGCCGACATCTTGGCAAGGCTTGCCGAACAGGCCGGGCGCCGCTGGAATCTTGCCGCTTTCGACGCAGCCGTGCGCGAAAGCCAGGCGCGCCGCTGGGTGGTCTATGCAGCGCTGCGCAACGGCGCCTATTATCCATGGGACTACCAGCCGCTGCAGAAGGCCTCGGAGCGCTATATGCGCAACCACATGGATCTCAACGTGCTGGAGGAAAACCAGAGGTTCCCGCGCCAGGAATGAGCGAAACGCCTTTGATTAGGCCGTCCTGCGCGCCGGCGCCTCGCGCAGGAAATCCTCGATGAAAGCCTTTTGCAGCAGTATGCCGTCCCATTCATCGGGGAAGAAGGGCGAGTCGTAGATCAGCGTGAAGGGACCGTCATAGCCGCCCCGCTCGCACATCTCGAGGCACTTGCGATAATCGTCGGCATCGATGCCGGCAACGCCGTAGTCGGCCTTGGCGTGGCAAATTTCCGCCCGGCCCATAATATCGGCCAGGCCTTCATATTTCGCCGGCGCCGCCCAGTTGCCGAGGTCGCCGTTGAGGCCGACCTTGCCGCCCAGCCGGTCCAGCAGCCAGTTCATCTCGATGGGCGACGGCAGCAGGTCGAACCAATTCTCGACGACGACGCGCACGCCGCTGCCTTCTGCCTTTCCGCCCAGCCAGTTCAGATGACGGGCGGCGCGGGCAAGGTTTTCCTCCGTCGGTTTCTGCTTGCCGGCGATGACGCGCATCCTTTGCGCTCCAAGGGCAGCGGCGATATCGATCCACTCCGCCATCCATTTGACGTCGCGTTCGGCCGTCTCGGGATGGCTCGGATCGCCGTCCTCGACGAGCAGCGTCTGGAACAACACGTTCGAGGCCGCCATCGCATCGCGCAACTCGCTTATATAGGCAGCATCGAGGCTCGGCAGATGGAAGGAGCAGATCTCCAGCCGGTTGATGCCGCGCGCCGAGAGTGCCGCCGGCACGTCGATCAGCGCTGCGGCGCCGGGGCCATAGGGTTCCTTCGGCGCGACACTTTTATCAGGATCGGGGCTATAGGCATGCACGGCGCCGAGCAGCCGATGCAGCGACCATGTCGAAACCGCGAAACGTCCGTTTTGCAAAACCTGCACGTGTCTTCCTCCAGGATCTCCCCCTGCCATCAATGGCAATAAAAGCCCGGCGGTTCAATTGCAATTCAGGCGAAATCGCCGCGGATGACCGCCTCGGCGGCAAGGGCAATCCCCAGCAGCGCTTCATCGCGATGGCCGGTCGCCGACAGCAGCAGGCCGACCGGCATACCGGCCTCTCCCGTGCCGCAGGGAACGGAAACGCCGCACCAGTCGAGGAAATTGCCGAGTGCGGTGTTGCGCAGCGTCTTGTTGTTCGTTGCGAAGAACAGCTCGTCGTCCTGTTCCAGCGGTCCGATCGGCGGCGCGACATGGGCAACGGTGGGAAAGGCAATCAGCCGGTCGCCGACAAGGCGCTCGACATCGGCGATCAGGCGGCTGCGCGCCTCAAGAATTCTGAGGTAATCGGGCAGCGTCGTCTTGCTTCCGAGCCGCGTGCGCATGACGACACGGTGATCCATCCTGTCCGCATCCGGCCCGGCCAAGCGTTCGCGGTGAAGCGCGAAAGCCTCCGCCGTCACCAGCGGACCGTATCTCGTCATCAGATCGAAGATCTCGTTGAAGGCGGGGATGACAGTGCGGGCGACATGGGCGCCGGCCTTTTGGAGACGTTCCAAAGCTGCCTCGAACGCGGCGACGACGCCGGCTTCGGCTCCGTCGAAGACGACGTTTTCGGGCACGATCAGTTCCAGCCCTTGTAAGGGGCGTTCAATGACCGCCGGCGCCGTCAATCCACGCATCGCCGCATCGATCCAGACCGCGTCCCTGACGCTGCGGCAGAGCGGCCCCAGGGAATCCAGGCTCTTTGCCAGCGGATAGACGCCCGACATCGCATGGCGGCCGCGTGTCGCCTTGTAGCCGACGATACCGTTGAATGCAGCGGGGATGCGCACCGAGCCGCCGGTATCCGTGCCCATGGCGACCGGCACCAACCCGGCTGCGACGGCGACGCCGGCGCCGGAGGAAGAGCCGCCGGGAATGCGCGGGAGATCGGTGCCGCGCGGATTAACCGGCGTGCCGTAATGCGGATTGATTCCGAGGCCGGAAAAGGCAAATTCGCTCATATTGGTGCGCCCAACGGCGACCATGCCCGCGTGCCTGAGCAAACCGACGACGGCCGCATCGCGCTTGGCGGGCGCGTCCGCCGCCAGGACGACGGAACCGGCTGTCGTCGGCAGTCCCTCCATGTCGAAAAGATCTTTCCAGGCGATCGGAATTCCGTCCAGCAATCCCAGCGAGCGCCCTTCCCGCAGACGCTTCGAGGCGGCGCGCGCCTCCTCCATCGCCCGGCTTTCGGTAAGTGCAGTGAAGACAGCCTTGTCGGCATAATGCGCGATGGAATCGAAGACCGTCTCGGCCACTTCAAGCGGATCGGCCGCACCGCCTTGAATGAGGAGAGAAAGCTGGGCGACCGACATCGCGCCGAAGGATTTGCTCATGAGACGATCCAGAAAAAAGATGATCCTCTGACCTACCCCGGATCATTCCGACGGGCCAGAGCTTCACGATATTTTGCGTTTATTAGTGCGATTTTTTGAACACTGAGTTTGCATATCGCCCCTTCAATTGCCACGATCGAAGACACACATGCTGCACGCATGCGAAGCCGCTTCGGCATGAGGGTGAGAGCTTACTCTTGAGAGGCCGGCTCCGCATGTGTTGCAGGAGTAATTAAGATGACAGATTGTGAAACTTTGAGCCGTCGCCAGGATATGGTGACCCTCCATGCGAAAGAGGATGAAACCACCGGCTTGGGCGAGCGCGACTATGTAGACCATGTCAGCGCCCAGAAACTTTCGCCCTTCGAGCGCATCGTCGTGGTCGGAGCCTTGGTTCTCTTGAGCTTTGCGGGCTTCGCCGCATATTCTTCCGGTGGTACGGACCCGATGACGACATCGGCCATTGCCGCCACATCAGATGATAACACGCCGCATCATCCGGCTTACGGCCATTGCCGTGACAGCAGCCCCTACGCTGAAAGGGTCTGCTAACAGGAAACCTAGCTCGCCGGGCATGGAGACCTTGGCCCAGGCTGCGTTGACAGCAGGAAAAGGGACCATGGCCGGTGACATCGACTACGACTTCGACCGCTTCATCGATGCCCAGAACGGTGTCTATGAACAGGCGCTGTCGGAACTGAAGGCCGGGCGCAAGACCTCCCATTGGATGTGGTTTATTTTTCCGCAGATCGCCGGTCTCGGCACCTCTGCAATGGCCGAAAAATATGCGATCCGTTCGGCTGCGGAAGCCGCCGCCTATCTCGCCGATCCCATTCTCTCAAGCCGGCTGTTGCGCTGTGTCGAGGCGATCTTGTCGGTTGACGGCCGATCAGCGCATGAAATCCTGGGCTCGCCCGACGACCTCAAGCTGCGCTCCTCGATGACCCTGTTTGCCGCCATCAGCGACCATGGGTCGCCCTTCCACCGGGTGATCGAGCATTTCTATCAGGGAGAATTCGACGAGCGGACGACGGAGATCCTTGGCGCGGATTAGCCGCCCGGCCTGCTCTCCAGCGTCGCAATTTCCTCGGAGATCTCGCTCAACCGCTGACGCAGATCGCTGTCGGTGCCATCATCGACTTCTTCCTCGCCGAAACAATAGCGCGCATCATGAAGCTCCAGCTTGGCTTCGAGCTCGGCGCGTTTGGCATATAGGCGCTTGAGATAGACGTAGTTCATCTCCCTGCCTCCACATTGCCCTCCGGTGATGGAAAAACGACACGGAAGCGGTAAGGTTCCCCGACTGCATGGTTCAAAATGCTACGGTGTCCTTCGCGCGTCTGAAAAGACGCGCGGCGCTTTAGAGTGGCGGTCAGGCGAAAGAGGCAATCGCTGCGTTGCAGGCCTTGGCGAAATGACCGCAGCAGTTGGCAGTGCCCATGGCTTGGCGGGTGACGCGCGCACCCTCGAGCAGCAGTGTCAACGTATCGGCAAGAAGCTCGGGTTCGCGCGCACCGGCCGCCGAACAGAGCGCGGCCAGGCGATCACGCTGTTCGGCCTTGTGCCGCTCGATCATCTCGTGGGCGGGATGGCCCTCGCCCTTCAGCTCGATGGCAGCATTGGCGAGATCGCAGCCGGCAGGCTCGCCGTTCAGACATTGCGCCCGCGTCTCCACCCAGGCGTAGAGCTGGGCGCGCGGATTGCCGGGATAGGCCACTTCCAGATCGTGCCAGATGGCGCCGGCCTTTTCGGAGGCGCGGCGCAGCGTTTCGCAGACGAGCTCGTCCTTTGAGCCGAAATGCCGGTAGAGCGTCATCTTGTTGGTGAGCGCCGCGTCGGCGATGGCATCGACGCCGATGCCGCGAATGCCGCGTTCGCGGAAAAGCTCCGAGGCGGTCGAGACGATACGCTCCCGCGGCGGGATGCGATCTTCTGAAACGACTGCGGAGATTTCATTCGAAGTTTCTGATTTTTTTGCGGACGTAGTCCTTGACATCAATGTGACCGATCGGTAACAAATGCATTGTTACTTACCGGTAACACCACGAACTGCGAAAGTCAATGCCAAGGGTATGGCAGCGGCAAGTGGAACACGGGCGACCGCCCACGAAAGGAGGACAACCATGAGAAAGACCAGAGACGACCTGACGATATCCGAAGCTCTTCGCGACCCCCTGATCGCCATGGTGTTGCGCGCCGACGGCGTGAAGCTTGAAGACTTCAAGCAGCTCCTGGAGACGGCCGCCGGCAAACGCGAACCGCGGCCGACCTCGGTGGGCAACGTGATCGGAGCGCTTGCAAGCCGCGCCAATCTGCCGGCAATGCCCTGCTTCGGCTGAACACGCCGCCTGAAATTTCGGGGGATCTCTCCCTGCCCCCGTCAAGGGCTGCCGTCAGAAAGAGGCGGCGGCCCTTGCCGCTTGATCGTAATGGCCCGACAGCGCCCGGAGCGTGGCGGCCACCGCCGATGTCGCTGCGGCATCGAGGCCGAGCCCCTTGACCGATTCCACCAGCAGCGCCTCCCGCACCGCCCGGTATTTCAGGCAGGTTTCAACGCCCTTTCCGGTAGCGGCAACCAGCTTCTCCTTGCCCGCCCGGGTGCTTGTCACCAGGCCGCGCTTTTCCAGCTTCTTGATTGCATAAATCACCAGATGCGTATCCTCGACACCGAGCACGCTGCAGAGATCGCCGAGCCGCTTCGGCCGTTGCCGGTGAGCCACCGAATGCAGCACCAGCACGTCGATCGCGGCGCATCCGGGCTCGCCCGCGGCCGTCATGCAGCGTACCATCCAGCGGTCGAAGGCGTTGCCGGCAAGGATAAGGCCGAACTCGAGCTCCGAAAGGGCCGGAAGCGCGCCATCGGCGAGATGGGCTGAGGAGACGATCGGTCCGATTTCCCGTCGTCCGCGTCCATCCGACATGCGCATCCCTCCATGATCCAAGAGGGAGAACGTTGACATTTTATCGATAAATCGTCAATAAAATTTCAGTTTAACAGGAGACCGGACGATGGGCAGGCAATGGGATTTCTGGGTCGATCGCGGCGGCACGTTCACCGATATCGTCGCACGCCGTCCGGACGGTTCGCTCATCGCCCACAAGCTGCTCTCAGAAAATCCGGAAGCCTATCGCGACCCGGCCGTGCACGGCATCCGTGAATTGCTTGGCCTTGAGCCTGGCGAACCGATCCCTTCCGACTTCATCGGCGCGGTGAAGATGGGAACGACGGTCGCCACCAATGCCCTCTTGGAACGCAAGGGCGATCCAACCCTCTTGGTGACGACGAAGGGGTTCCGCGATGCGCTGGAGATCGGCTACCAGGCCCGCGCCGATATATTCGCCAAGAAGATCGTCAAGCCGGAACTGCTTTATGCCGATGTCATCGAGGCCGACGAGCGGGTGTTGGCGGACGGCACAGTGGAACGTGCCCTCAACGAGCATGACCTGCGACAAGCGCTTGAAGCCGCCTATGCCAGCGGCCTGCGCGCCGTCGCCATCGTCTTCATGCATGCCTACCGCTATCCCGAGCATGAGCAGCAGGCCGCCGCCATCGCCAGCGCAATCGGTTTCACGCAGATCTCGCCCTCCCATGTCGTTTCACCGCTGATCAAGCTCGTCGGGCGCGGCGACACCGCCGTCGTCGATGCCTATCTGTCTCCGGTTCTCCGGCGTTATGTTGATCAGGTTGCCGCCGAGCTCGGCACCGGCGACGCAGAGGGCCCGAAGCTGATGTTCATGCAGTCTTCCGGCGGACTGACCGACGCGCATCTCTTCCAGGGCAAGGATGCGATCCTGTCCGGCCCCGCCGGCGGCGTGGTCGGCGCGGTCGAGGTCTCGCGCATCGCCGGCTTTGACCGAATGATCGGCTTCGACATGGGCGGCACTTCGACCGATGTCTCGCATTACGACGGTGAATTGGAACGCGCTTTCGAGACCGAGGTCGCCGGTGTGCGCATGCGCGCGCCGATGATGAAGATCCACACCGTTGCTGCCGGCGGCGGCTCGATCCTGAGTTATGACGGTTCGCGCTTCCGCGTCGGTCCCGATTCAGCCGGGGCGACGCCCGGTCCGAAATCCTACCGCCGCGGCGGTCCGCTTGCCGTCACCGACGCCAACATCATGACCGGCAAGCTGCTGCCGGACTTCTTCCCTGAAATCTTCGGGCCGGGGCAGGACCAGCCGCTCGATGCCGAGGCGGTGCGCAGCGCCTTTGCCGAGATGGCGCAGACGATCGGCGGCGGGCGGACGGCGGAAGACGTCGCCGACGGTTTTCTCGCCATCGCCGTCGAGAACATGGCCAATGCCATCAAGAAAATCTCCGTGCAGCGCGGCTATGACGTTTCGGACTATGCGCTCACCTGCTTCGGCGGCGCCGGCGGCCAGCATGCCTGCCTCGTGGCCGACAGCCTCGGCATGAAGACCGTGCTGATCCACCCCTTCTCCGGCATCCTTTCGGCCTATGGCATGGGTCTCGCCGATATCCGCGCCACGCGCCAGCGCGCCGTCCTGACCGAACTCGACACGGCCTTGACGACGATCGGCGCCGTCAGGGCCGAGCTGGAAGAGGAGGTGCGTGGGGAAATGACGCTGCAAGGCGTCGAGGCGGCCGATCTGGAGATCGTCACCCGACTGCACCTGCAATATAAGGGCACCGACACGGCCCTGCCCGTTGCCTTCGGGCAGCAGGAGGAGATGGCGCAAGCCTTTGCCGTCGCCCACAAGAAGCAGTTCGGCTTCATCTTCGACGACCGGCCTGTTGTCGTCGATTCCATCGAAGTCGAGGGCATCGGCGGCGGCGCCGACATTCAGGAGGCGGACATTCAGGCGGACGCCTCGGTGCCGGAAGCGCTGCGCACCACCCGCTTCTATTCCGGTGGAACATGGCACGAGGCCGGCATCTTCAAGCGCGAGGCGCTAAAGCCGGGCGCCGTCCTCAAAGGCCCCGCGCTGATCATCGAACCGCATCAGACGATCGTCGTCGAGGCGGGCTGGCAGGCAAGGCTCACCGGCCGCAACCATATCGTCCTCATCCGCGAGATCCCGCTGTCGCGCAATGCGGCGATCGGCACCAGCGCCGACCCCGTGATGCTCGAAGTCTTCAACAACCTGTTCATGGCGATCGCCGAGCAGATGGGCGTGACGCTGCAGAACACGGCCCATTCGGTCAATATCAAGGAGCGGCTCGATTTCTCCTGCGCCGTCTTCGACCGCACCGGCGCGCTCGTCGCCAACGCACCGCACATGCCGGTGCATCTAGGCTCCATGGACCGTTCGGTCGAAACGATCATCCGCCTCAACCAAGGCAACATCCGCCCGGGCGACGTCTTCGCGCTCAACGCACCGTATAATGGCGGCACGCATCTGCCCGACATCACCGTCGTCACGCCTGTTTTCGACGATGCCGGAGAGGTCATCCTCTTCTATGTCGCCTCGCGCGGCCATCATGCCGATATCGGCGGCAAGGCGCCGGGCTCGATGACCCCGCGGGCGACGAAGGTCGATGAGGAAGGCGTGCTGATCGACAATTTCCTGCTGGTCGATAAGGGGCGTTTTCGTGAGGCCGACTTCGCGGCGATGTTGACGGACCACCCCTACCCCGCCCGCAATCCTGCCCAGAATGTCGCCGACGTGAAGGCGCAGATCGCCGCCAACGAAAAGGGCGTGCACGAATTGCGCAAGATGGTCGCCCATTTCGGGCTCGACGTCGTCGAAGCCTATATGCGCCATGTCCAGGACAATGCCGAAGAAAGCGTGCGCCGGGTCATCGCCCGGCTGAGCGACAGCGAATTCACCTACCCCACCGACCAGGGCGCCGTTATCAAGGTGAAGATCACCGTCGACAGGAAAGCGCGCGAGGCAACGGTCGACTTCACCGGCACGAGCGCACAGCAGCCGACCAATTTCAATGCGCCGGAACCGGTGACACGCGCCGCCGTGCTCTATGTCTTCCGTGTCATGGTCGAGCAGCCGATCCCGATGAATGCCGGTTGCCTCCGGCCGATCCGCATCATCGTGCCCGACGGCTCGATGCTGCGCCCGACCTATCCGGCTGCCGTCGTCGCCGGCAATGTCGAAACCAGCCAGCATGTGACCAATGCGCTGTTCGGAGCGCTCGGAACACTGGCGGCAGCCCAGGGCTCGATGAACAACCTGACTTTCGGCAACGCCACCTATCAATATTACGAGACGATCTGCGCCGGCGGCCCCGCCGGCGTGCTCAATGACGGCACCGGCTTCAGCGGCGCCGATGGCGTGCACAGCCACATGACCAATTCGCGGCTGACCGATCCCGAGGTGCTGGAATTCCGTTTTCCCGTCGTGCTGGAAGATTTCCACATCCGCCGCGGTTCCGGCGGCAAGGGGCAATATAGTTCCGGCGGCGGTACCGAGCGCACCATCCGCTTCCTGGAGACGATGGATTGCAGCATCCTCTCCTCGCACCGTACGATCCGGCCTTTCGGCCTGTTCGGCGGGGAAGACGGGCAGTTGGGGAAAACCGAGATCCGCCGCGGCGACGGCCAAGTCGAAAAGCTGGAAGGCTGCGATCAGGCGATACTCGCAGCCGGTGACGCCGTGATCATCACGACGCCGACCGGCGGTGGCTACGGCAAGCCGGTTTAGCTCCTATCCAGGAACCGCTGAACACTTCCAGGCGACATGCATTAGAGAATGGGCTTGCCGCCGGTGACCGCGATTGTCGCGCCGGAGACATAGCTCGACAAGGGATCGGCCAGCATCACATAGGCTGTGGCAAGCTCGGCCGGCTGGCCCGGCCTCTTCATCGGCACCTGCTTGCCGAAATTGCTGACGCTTTCTTCCGGCAGCGTCGAAGGGATGAGCGGCGTCCAGATCGGGCCCGGCGCCACCGCATTGGCGCGAATGCCTTTTTCGGCCAGAAGCTGGGCAAGGCCGGCAGTGAAATTCTCGATCGCGCCCTTGGTCGTCGCATAGGCAAGCAGTGTCGGGTTCGGATTGTCCGAATTGATCGAGGCCGTATTGATGATGGCGCTGCCGGGCTTCATATGGGCGACGGCTGCCTTGGTCAGGTAGAACATCGCATGGATGTTGACCTTGAAAGTCAGTTCCCACTCCTCGTCGCTGATCTCGTCGATACTCTTGAAGCTCGCCTGATGCGCGGCGTTGTTGACGAGAATGTCGATACCGCCCAGTTCCTTGACCGCCGTCTCGACGATCTGCCTGCAGTGGGCGGGATCCTGGATGTCGCCGCTGACGAGCACAGCCTTGCGCCCGGCCTGCTCGACGAGCCGTTTCGTCTCGTCGGCATCCTCATCCTCGTCGAGATAGGAGATCAGCAGATCGACGCCTTCACGGGCATAGGCAATCGCCACGGCCCGACCGATGCCGCTATCGCCGCCGGTGATGATCGCCCGCTTGCCCTTGAGCCGTTCGGATCCGCGATAGCTTTTTTCGCCATGGTCGGGAATCGGTTCCATCTGCGCGGTAAAACCCGGCATCGGCTGTTTCTGGGATGGGAAGGGTGGTGTTGGATAATTCGTCATCATGACCTCCTGGGTTGAGGGGCAAACTCAGGCTGCGGCTGGTTGTTCCAACGTCATTCCACCGCCATCACATCCGCCCAGACGATCAACCTACAAGATGTTGCGATTTGCCACGGCGACAGCTATGCCATAGTAATGTAACATAATCGCAGTTTTCATGAGGTGCGTGGAATTGGACGGAAAGACATCACCCGCAGTTTATTCCGAAGATGAGAGCGTTGCCGGCGAGGCCGGTGGCAAGGGTGCTCGCCGGGCGCGCGTTAGCGGTATCGACCGTGCGCTGCAGGTGATCGATCATCTCTATGAGACCGGATCGCCCGCCGGCGTCTACGCTATCGCCAAGGCGGTCAAGGCGCCGCTGTCGACCGTTTACGTCATCGTCGACGATCTCGTCGAGAAGAACATGCTGACGCGCCAGGCGGACGGCTCGATCTGGCTCGGCGCCCGGCTCTATCACTACGGCCTTGCCTATGCGCGGTCGCTGGATTTCATGAGCATCGCCACCCACGAGATGCACGATCTCTGCCGCCAGGCCGGCGAAACCGTGCAGGTCTGCGGCCGCGACGGCGATTATATGCTGGTGCTGGCCATGGCCGACGGCCCGAGCCATTTCCAGGTGGCGTCGCGCGTCGGCACCCGCGTGCCGCTGAACTGGACGGCCTCCGGCCGCCTGCTCGTCGGCCACCTGCCCGAGGAGGAGCGCATCGAACTGTTCAAGCGCTGCGCCCGCTCCTCACCGACCGGCCGCGCCGAGATCGACCCGGGCACACTGTCGGAAGCCGCCGGCAAGGCCTTCGAGTCGCGCCTGTCGATCCAGGCGGGGGAATCGGATTATGCGGTTGCCTGCATCGCCTCGCCGATCTGCGATCGTGACGGCCAGTGCGTCGCCACCATTTCCATCGTGCTGCCGGAGCAGAAGGCCTTTTCCGACGAGAACCACTACACCGCGCATGTGCGCAGTTCGGCGGAACGGATCGAAAAGCTGATGGGCTGGCGTAACCGCTGATCCTCGCCCTCTTCAGCCAATCCTACCTGTAGGAATAGCCGTGGCTGTGGCGCACCAGCTTGCGCGCCCGCGGCACGTAGCGGCTGGCGGCGAAGGCATCGGCGCCCATCACTGCGTAACGCGGCTCGAACAGCTTGTTGAGAACCGAGACGTCGCCATTGGAATCCGTCGCTTCGAGGTCGGAATCGACCAGGTCGAAAATCGTGAATTCGGCTTGAGAGCCGACCGAAAGCCGGTTCTCCATCGACAGCTTGATGACGGATGCCGGCGCATGGGTGACGGCTTCCACCACCTTGTCGAAGGGCATGCCGACGCTCAGCAGCTTCGACATCGTCGTCGCCAGGTCCCAGACCGGGAAGTTCATCGAATGGCCGTGCAGGTCGGTCGAGATCGAGAATGGCAGCAGCCCGCGCGCGATCGCCGCTTCGGCGACCTTGAAGGAGAAGGAGGCGCCGCCATGGCCGATGTCGAGACGGATGCCCTCGGAGGCGCAGCGCTCGGCGAGAGTGAAGAGGTCCTCGTCCTCCATGATGCTCGAACCGGCCTTGCCGTTGAAGCAATGGGTGACGATGTCGCCGGGGCCGAGGATCTCCAGCACCTCATCATAGAGCGCGGGCGGCTCGCCGACATGCACCATCATCGGCACTTTCAAAATCTTGGCGATCTTCTTGCCGAGCTTGACCGGCGTCACGCCCCAAGAGCCGGTGATGACATGGCTGGCGCGCACCTTGATGCCGACGATATGCTCGCTGTTTTCGGCATAGACTTCGAGGATGCGGTCGAGATCGATATCTCTTATATCCCTGAGTTCGGCGACGCGATTGCAGGCGACGAGGCCGATCGAGCCCAGATTCAGGAAGGCCTTGATGCGCTCGCGCGAGGGCTCGATGATATATTCGCGGAAGCCATGGAAATTCGCCTCACCGGCCGAACCGGCATCGACCAGCGTGGTGACACCGCGCTCGACACCGCACTCGGAGGGACGGATAGAAATGTCGGTGCCGCCGTGCCAGATATGCACATGCAGGTCGACCCAGCCGGGCGAAATGTAAGCACCCTTGCCGTCAATGTGCGTCACATCCTGCGAGACGGCAAGCGACGGACCAATCTCGGCGATCCTGCCATAAGCATTGACAAGAATGTCGATCACCCCCTCGGACGTGCCCGCACCGAAAGCCATCGGCTTGACATTGGTGAGGAGGAGCGGCTTCTTCGCTTGATCGCCGGACATGATATGCATTCCTTTCGAAGTCTCGGACCGGGATCACTCTCGGTCATCTCTTGTCATCATGGAGAAGGTGGGGAAAGCTGGAGATGATGCCGCAGTGCATACCCATCACAATTCCATAATTATGCTATATAAATCTTTATAATAGAATAAAGCCGGACTCACCGCTGTCAAGGAAAATGACACGGCCCTCGCCACTGAGGAAACGCCAGCGGCACGCTCCTTTCGAAGCGCGCCTGTTTCGAAGATCCGGAAAATTGACGTTTGTTTTCAATCTCGAAGGATCGAATAGTCGAGCCGTTCCAGGTGATCCGGATCGGCGATGGCGTCGATCGCGGCGATCCTGCCATCGTCGATCGTCAGCGACACCACGACGCGCAGCTGGCCCGCGATCTGCACGACGAATCCGAACTCGCCGTCGACGATGGCGATTTCGGCTGCCTGGGCCCGGCCCTTGAAGGCTTCGGCCACCTGAGCTGCGCCGCGCATCTCGCCAATGGTGCCGAAGCGGGCGGCCGTCGCATCCGGCCGGAAGACGACGTCAGGAGCAAGCACCGCGATCAAGCCTTCCAGATCGCCGTTCCGCGACGCCGTCAGAAAGGCCTCGGCGATCGTCCGCTTGCGCCCGAGATCGACATCAGGCGCTTCGTCCAAGCCCTGCACCCGGCGGCGGGCGCGGCTTGCGAGCTGGCGGGTGGCGGCCGACGAACGGCCGATGATCGGGGCGATCTCGTCGAAGGGCAGATCGAACATGTCGTGCAGCACGAAGGCGACACGTTCGGCGGGCGCCAATGTCTGCAGCACCACGAGCAGTGCCATACCGACCGAGTCGGCAAAGGCGGCCTCACGCTCCGGATCCTTCGCCGGATCGGCGATCCCGGCATGGAGCGGCGCCTCCAGCGGCTCCTCGCGCCGGCTCTTGCGGGCGCGCAGCATGTCGAGGCAGATGCGCGCCACCACCGTCGTCAGCCAGCCGCCGAGATTGCCGACCCCTGTCGTGTCCGTGCGGTTGAGCCGCAGCCAGGCCTCCTGAACGGCATCATCTGCCTCGCTGCGCGAGCCGAGCATGCGATAAGCGGCAGCCCCCATATGCGCCCTGTTCGCCTCGAATTCATCGGCCAGCCATTTTTTCTCGTCCATGTGTCACATTCCTCCGCTGCGTTCCGTCAGAGCCATGACGCATGAAACCCGGCCGATGTGACAGCGCCGGCGGATCGTCAAACGACAAACGCATCAAGGAGACATATCATGCAGGAAAAATTGGTGATGCAGGAGAGAATGGGAAATCCAGCCCTTGTCCTTCCCGCGGCCATGCAGGCGCTCAATGCGCTCAGCAAGGTGCCAACAGAAACCGGTCTTTCGCCAAAGCTGCTCGAACTGGTGAATCTGCGCGCCAGCCAGATCAACGGCTGCAGCGTATGCATCGATGGTCATTGGCGCATTGCCCGCAAACACGGCGAGACCGACGAGCGGCTCTTTGCCGTCGCCGGCTGGCGCGACGCCCCCTATTATAGCAATGCCGAACGCGCCGCGCTTGCGCTCACCGAGGCGATCACCCGCCTCAGCGATCGGGCGGATCCGGTGCCGGATGATATCTGGGATGAAGCGACCCGGCACTACGATGGCAAAAGCCTTGCGGCCCTCGTCGTCGCCATCGCCAATATCAATGTCTGGAACCGGCTGAACGTCGCCACCCGACAGGTCGCGGGGCAATGGAAGCCGTAAAACGGCGAGCCGCCGGCAGTGCATCACCTCTGCGCTGCCGGCGGCCACTTTTTGTTGGCATGACCTCAGATCATGCGAGACGATTGACGCTCAGATGATACCGCCGCCGCCGGCAGCGGAAGCCGGACGCTCGGCCGCCACTTGTCTGCGGTAACCGCTGGCGCGGTAGACGGCGATCGGGTCGATCGCGCCGCCGGCCCTGCGGCGGGCTTCGGCGAGGATCGGCTCGACATCGGCGCGATAGGCACGCTTCAGCGTTTCCGACGCCATCAGCGCGTCATTGTCGTCCTGATAACCGGAGAGTGCCTTGCGGTCGACGATCAGGGCCTGCGCATAGGCGCGGCGGATTTCGTTGGCGCTGTTGATCAGGCTTTCGATCGGATCGGTGACATTGTGCGACTGGTCGATCATATGGGCCGGGTTGAAATCGTTGACGCCGCGCTGCTCGGCATCGACCAGCTCGTTGAACACCAGGAACAGCCGGTAAGGATCGATCGCGCCGGCATCGAGATCGTCGTCGCCATATTTCGAATCGTTGAAGTGGAAACCGCCGAGCTTGCCGAACTGGATCAGGCGGGCGACGATCATCTCGATATTGGTGTTCGGCGCATGGTGGCCGAGATCGACGAGGCAATAGGCCTTGGGGCCCAGCGTCTGGGCGATCAGGTAGTTGGTGCCCCAATCCTGCACGATCGTGGAATAGAAGGCCGGCTCGTACATCTTGTGTTCGGAGAACAGCTTCCAATCGTCGGGCAGCGCCTTGTAAATGTCAGCCATCGAGGCGAGGTAACGCTCGAAAGCCTTGGTGAAATGGCTCTGGCCGGGGAAGTTCGAGCCGTCGCCGATCCAGACCGTCAATGCCTTGGAGCCGAGCGCCTTGCCGATCTCGATGCATTCGAGATTGTGCTCGACTGCCTGCGCCCGCGTTGCCGCGTCGGTATGGCTGAGCGAACCGTATTTGTAGGAATGGGCCTGGCCGGGCGCATCGGAAAAGGTGTTGGAGTTCATCGCATCGAAGCCGAGGCCGAGCGCGTCGCCCCTGGTCTTCAACTCCCGTGCATCCGCCTTGTCCCAGGGGATATGCAGGGAGACATTCGGCGTCGCTTGCGTCAGCTGGTTGATGACGGCGCAATCATCGAGCTTGTCGAAAATGCCGCGCGGCTCGCCGGTGCCGGGGAAACGGGCAAACCGGGTGCCGCCGGTGCCCACACCCCAGGAGGGAACGGCGACGAAGAATTCGGCAACCCTGCGGGTGACCGCCTCGATATCGACTCCGCGGCGGGCAAGCGCTGCGCCCAGCGCCTCGTAATCGGCTTTCAGCGCGGTTGCTCGCTTGTCGTTATCCGTTGCGACCAGATCCTGCGCGATCCTGAATTCGGCCATGTCTTCCTCCCGGTTATGCATTTTAAACATTGGGACTTTGCCGTAGCGGCAGCCCCTCATCCGCCTGCCGGCACCTTCTCCCCGTTCAGACGGGGAGAAGGGAATTTGCCGCGCCGTCTCCGTCCCGCTCCAACGTTTCGTCAGGCAAGTCCCCTCTCCCCGTCATGACGGGCAGAGGGTTAGGGTGAGGGGCCGACGCATCCGCCGTCAATCAAAATCAGCGCGTAAAGCTCTGCACGTTGCCGGCATCGACGTTGATGATGTTGCCGGTCGATTTTGCCGAGAGGTCCGAAGCGAGGAAATAGATCGCCTCGGCGATATCTTCCGGAAACACGTTGAGTTTCAGCATCGAACGCTTGCGGTAATGTTCCTCGAGATCGTCCACCTCGATCTTCGACGAGGCGGCGCGCTGCTCGCGCCATTCGCCGCTCCAGATCTTCGAGCCGCGCAGGACGGCATCCGGGTTGACCGTGTTGACGCGGATGCCGGCATCGGCACCTTCCAGCGCCAGGCAGCGGGCGAGATGGATTTCGGCAGCCTTGGCGGTGCAATAGGCAGACGCGTTCGGCGAGGCGGCAAGACCGTTTTTCGAGGCGACGAAGATGACGTTGCCGCCGAGCGCCTGACGGCGGAACAGGCGGAACGCTTCACGCGAGACGAGGAAATAACCGGTCGCCAGAATATCGATATTGCGGTTCCAGGTCGACAGCTCGGTTGTTTCGATCGGCGCGGAGGAGGCAATGCCGGCATTCGAGACGAGAATATCGACGCCGCCGAATTCGACGCAGGCTTCCACGAAGGCGGCGATCACCGCATGTTCCTGGGTGACGTCGAGCCGGACGCTGCGGACGGCATCGGCGCCATATTTCTTGACGAAATCAGCTTCGGTGCCCTCGAGCGCCGCCTGGTCGATATCGGCAAGCACCACGCAGGCGCCCTCGCCGACGAGGCGCGCCGCCGTCGCCCGGCCGATGCCGCCGGCGCCGCCGGTGACGAAGGCGACGCGGCCGGCGAGGCTCTTCGGCTTCGGCATGCGCTGGAGCTTGGCCTCTTCAAGCAGCCAGTATTCGATATCAAAGGCTTCCTGCTCCGGCAGGCCCTGATATTCCGAGACCGTCGACGCCCCGCGCATGACATTGATGGCGTTGACGTAGAATTCGCTGGCGATGCGGGCCGTCGCCTTGTCGCGAGCAAAGGACAGCATGCCGACGCCGGGGACGAGGAAGATGACCGGATTGGCGTCGCGCATGGCCGGCGAATTGTCATGCTTGCAGTCGTTGTAATAGCGGGCGTAATCGGCGCGGTAGTCCTCCAGCGCCTGGTCGAGACCGGCGACGATCGCGTCGACATCCGGCTTGGCCGGATCGAAATCGACGATCAGCGGGCGAATCTTGGTGCGCAGGAAATGATCCGGGCAGCTGGTGCCGAGCGCGCCGAGCGGGCGCAAATCCTTGGAATTGACGAATTCGAGCACGGCGTCCTGATCGTCGAAATGGCCGAGCTTGCGCTCCTGCTTGCCGATGCGGCCTCGGATTTCCGGCATCAGCCGGGCAGCGATGGCGCGACGCTCGGCAACGGCCAGGCTCTGCGTGACGGCGCCGCCGAAAATCGTCTTTCCCTCGGTCTTTCCGGCAAACCAGACGATCGCCTTGTTGATGATATCGAGCGTCAGCTCATAGCAAGCCTTGGCGTCGTCAGCCCAGGTGAAGAGGCCATGGCTTTCGAGCACGACGCCCTTCGCATTCGGATTGGCGGCGACGAAAGCGCCGAGGTCGAGGCCGAGCTGGAAGCCCGGGCGACGCCAGGGCAGCCAGCCGATCTCGTCGCCGAAGATCTGCTGCGTCAGCTCCCTGGAATTCTTCGATGCGGCGATCGCGATGATCGCATCGGGATGCATGTGGTCGACATGGGTGAAAGGCACGAACCCGTGCAGCGGCGTATCGATCGAGGCGGCGCGGGCGTTCAGGTTGAAGGTGCAGTGCGGCAGGAAGCCGACCATGCGGTCCTCATCCTCGACGCCCTTGTAGATGCCCTTCAGCGATTCCAGCTTGTCCTGGTAGAGTGTCGCGAAACCGTCGAGCTTGATCGTGCCGACATCGCCGCCCGAACCCTTGACCCAGAGCACCTTGACTTTGCCGCCGGTCAACGGATCGGTTTCCATTACCTTCGCCGAGGTGTTGCCGCCGCCGTAATTGGTGATGCGCTTGTCGGCGCCGAGCAGGTTGGAGCGATAAAGCAGCTTGCCGGGCTCGTCGAGACCTGCCGCGTAACCATCATCCCACCGGTTTTCCAGAAGCCGGACGTTCGCCGCCATGTCATCCTCCCATATGAAATCGTCATCGGGGCGCGAGGGTTCGCGCCCCTTTTCGTTGACGGTATCGCTCATCAAAACGCAGCTTGTCAATCGAAAACGATCAAATTCGATTATTGTGCAGCGCAATATGAAAATTTATGATCGTTTTTGATTGACACATTGTCATATGTGGGAAATAAACGATTGAAGGAGGAGCCCCATGCACGAACGCGAACGCCATCGCATTATTCTGAGCGCCGTTCAGGAAAAGTCCGTCGTGACGGTTCAGGATATTTCCGAACTGACCGAGGCTTCCGAGGCGACGATCCGGCGCGACATCGCGGCTCTTCATGTCCAGGGCAAGATCCGGCGTGTGCGCGGCGGCGCCGAGGCGGTGCATCCGCCGCAGCTCGGCAATCTTGCCGGGCGCCCTTTCCGTGTTTCGGAATCGGTCAACATCGACAAGAAACGCGCAATCGCCCGCCAGGCGGTCGAGCTTTGCGATCCGGGTGACGCGATCATCATCAATGGCGGCACGACCACCTTCCAGATGGTGCATTTCATGGCGGCGCACCGCCTGCAGGTGATGACCAATTCCTTCGCGATCGCCGAACATCTGGTCAAGCATTCGAAGAACACGGTGACAGTGCCGGGCGGCGCGATCTATCGCGAACAGAGCCTGATCCTCTCCCCCTTCGACAATGACGCGATCCGCAATTTCTACGCCCGCCGTTTCTTCATCGGCGCGCAGGGTATCGGCCCGCTCGGCATCATGGAAGCCGACGCGCTGATCATCCAGAGCGAACAGAAGCTGATGCATCAGGCCGACGAATTGGTCGTCATGGCCGATTCCAGCAAGTTCCATCGCCGCTCGAGCCTCATTCTGTGCCCGCTCGAGCGTGTGTCGACTGTGATCACCGATGACGGCATTCCGGAGGAAGCCGCCAGGATGATCGAAAATGCCGGCATCAGGCTCATTGTCGCGAGCCCGGTCGCCCAGGCAATCAAGGAGGATTCCTCGTCGGTCGCATGAGGCGCCGGCCAGGTGTGAAGAGTGTCAATCAAGTGGGAGGATGAAAGCATGAAACTCGCAAAGAAACTCGCAATCGGCGTGGCATTTGCCGTCGCCATGATGGCGGGAACGGCCAGCGCCGCCGACATCAAGATCGGCCTCGTCGTCAAGTCGCTCGGCAACGGCTTCTTCGATGCCGCCAACAAGGGCGCGCAGGAAGCCGCCAAGGAACTCGGCGGTGTCGAGGTCATCTATACCGGTCCGACGTCGACGACGGCCGAAGGCCAGATCGAAGTCATCAATTCGCTGATCGCCCAGGGCGTCAACGCCATCGCCGTTTCGGCCAATGATCCTGACGCGCTCGTTCCCGCGCTGAAGAAGGCGGCGCAACGCGGCATCAAGGTGATCTCCTGGGATTCGGGCGTCGCGCCTGAAGGCCGTATCCTGCAGCTCAACCCGTCGTCCAACGAGCTGATCGGCAAGATGTGCCTGACGCTCGCCAAGGACCATCTCGACGGCGGCAAGGGCGACTTCGCCATCCTGTCGGCAACGACCACCTCGACCAACCAGAACATCTGGATCGACCAGATGAAGAAGCAGCTCAAGGATTTCCCGGGCCTCAACCTCGTCACGACAGTTTATGGCGACGACCTCTCGGACAAGTCCTATCGTGAAGCCGAAGGCCTGTTGAAGTCGAACCCGAACGTCAAGGTCATCGTCGCTCCGACGACCGTCGGCGTTCTCGCTGCTTCGAAGGTCGTCGAAGACAAGGGCCTTGTCGGCAAGGTCTACGTCACCGGCCTCGGTCTGCCTTCCGAAATGGCCGGCGCGATCAAGTCGGGCGCCACGAAGGAATTCGCCATCTGGAACCCGATCGACCTCGGCTACTCCGCAACGCAGATCGCCTATCGCCTCGTCAAGGGCGAAACCGACGGCAAGCCGGGCAGCGAGATCGAAGTCGGCCGCATGGGCAAGATCAAGGTCGGCGACAACGGCGAAGCCGCCATGGCCGATCCCTTCGTCTACAATGCTTCGAACATCGACCAGTTCTCCAAGGTCTTCTGATCCGGAGCGACGCATAAAAGCCCGGCGGCTCGACGGCCGCCGGGATTCTCATTCGACACTGGTAGAAGCTTGATGAACGCCGCCTTTCAACAAACCGCCACGGACAGCAAAACCGGTGATGCGCCAGCCATTCTGGAAATGCGCGGCATCTCCCAGATCTTCCCGGGCGTGAAGGCGCTCGACAATGTCAGCATCGCGCTGCATCCCGGTACGGTGACGGCGCTGATCGGCGAAAACGGTGCCGGCAAATCGACGCTCGTCAAGATCCTGACCGGCATCTACCGGCCGAATGAAGGCGAGATCCTCGTCGACGGCCGGCCGGTAACCTTTGCCAGCGCTCAGGCCGCGATCGATGCCGGCGTCACCGCCATCCATCAGGAAACCGTGCTGTTCGACGAGCTGACGGTTGCCGAAAACATCTTCCTCGGCCATGCGCCGCGCACACGTTGGCGCACCATAGATTGGCAGACGATGAACAGCCGCGCCAAGGCGCTGCTGACCGCGCTCGAAAGCAATATCGATCCGACGATCCGGCTGAAGGACCTCTCGATCGCGCAGCGCCATCTGGTGGCGATTGCGCGTGCGCTGTCGATCGAGGCCCGCATCGTCATCATGGACGAACCGACGGCAGCCCTTTCCCGCAAGGAGATCGACGATCTCTTCCGCATCGTCCGGGGCCTGAAGGAACAGGGCAAGGCGATCCTGTTCATCAGCCACAAGTTCGACGAGGTTTACGAGATCGCCGACGACTTCGTCGTCTTCCGCGACGGCCGCGCCGTCGGCCAGGGCCGGCTCAAGGAGACGCCGCAGGACGAGATCGTCCGCATGATGGTCGGCCGCGACGTCGAAAACGCCTTTCCGAAGATCGATGTCGCCATTGGCGGCCCGGTTCTCGAGATCAGTCATTACAGCCACCGCACCGAATTCCGCGACATCTCCTTCACCCTGCGCCAGGGCGAGATTCTCGGCATATACGGCCTGATCGGCGCCGGCCGCTCGGAACTGTCGCAATCGCTCTTCGGCATCACCAGGCCGCTCTCCGGCAAGATGATGCTCGAAGGCCGCGAGATCACCATCCATTCGCCGCAGGATGCGATCCGCGCCGGCATCGTTTACGTGCCGGAGGAACGCGGCCGCCATGGACTGGCGCTGCCGATGCCGATCTTCCAGAACATGACACTGCCGTCACTGGCCCGCACCTCGCGCCGGGGTTTCCTCAGGGCGGCCGAAGAATTCGCGCTCGCCCGCAAATATGCCGAGCGGCTGGATTTGCGCGCCGCGGCCCTTTCCGTGCCGGTCGGCACGCTGTCGGGCGGCAACCAGCAGAAGGTCGTCATCGGCAAATGGCTGGCGACCGCGCCGAAGGTGATCATCCTCGACGAGCCCACCAAGGGCATCGACATCGGCTCGAAGGCGGCCGTGCACGGCTTCATCAGCGAACTCGCCGCCGAGGGCCTGTCGATCATCATGGTCTCATCCGAACTGCCCGAAATCATCGGCATGTCGGACCGCGTGCTGGTGATGAAGGAAGGCCTGTCTGCCGGAATTTTCGAACGCGCCGAACTGTCACCGGAAGCGCTGGTGCGCGCCGCCACCGGCAATGCATGAGGTAGACACATGGCAAGACTGATCAGAAAACGCGAAACCCTGCTCTTCGCCATCATCGTCGTGATGATCGCGATCTTTTCGACGCGCGCTGCCGATTTCGCAACGCCGGAGAATCTCGCCGGCATTTTCAACGATACCTCCATCCTGATCATCCTGGCGCTGGCGCAGATGACGGTCATCCTGACGAAATCGATCGACCTGTCGGTTGCCGCCAACCTCGCCTTCACCGGCATGGCGATCGCGATGATGAATGCCGCCTATCCCGACCTGCCGCTCGTCCTGCTCATTCTTGCCGCGATCGTCATTGGCGCCTGCCTCGGCGCCATCAACGGCTTTCTTGTCTGGGCGCTCGAAATTCCGCCGATCGTCGTCACACTCGGCACGCTCACCATCTATCGCGGCATGGCCTTCGTGCTGTCGGGCGGGGCGTGGGTCAATGCCCATCAGATGACGCCGGTCTTCCTGTCGGTGCCGCGCACGCCGATCCTCGGCCTGCCCGTCCTCGGCTGGGTGGGCATCGTTATCGTGCTCCTGATGTATGTCCTGCTCCGATATACCCAGTTTGGCCGCTCGGCCTATGCGACCGGCGGCAATCCGACCGCGGCCGTCTATGCCGGCATCGATACGGGCTGGACGAAATTCCTCGCCTTCGTTCTGTCGGGCGCGCTCGCCGGCCTGGCGAGCTATCTCTGGGTATCGCGTTATGCGGTGGCCTATGTCGATATCGCCAACGGCTTCGAACTCGACAGCGTCGCGGCCTGCGTCATCGGCGGCATCTCGATTGCGGGTGGTGTCGGGTCGGTCGCCGGCACCGTGCTCGGCGCACTTTTCCTCGGCGTCATCAAGAATGCGCTGCCGGTGATCGGCATTTCACCGTTCACGCAGATGGCGATCTCCGGAGCCGTCATCATTCTCGCCGTCGCCTTCAATGCCCGGCGCGAGCGCAACCGCGGCCGCATCATCCTGCGCGACCGCGCGGCAGCCGAGGTCAGAACGGAGGCAGCAGCATGAGCACCGTGTCCACCCATGAAAAGCGGGTCATTCCCGACCGCCTCGGCACGCCCTTCCGCCGCATCCTTGCAAGCTGGGAAGTGCTGCTCTTTGCCGTCGCCATCCTGATCTTCATCTTCAATTCCCTCGCCTCGCCCTATTTCCTCGATGCCTGGAACCTCTCGGACGCCACCTTCAACTTTACCGAAAAGGCGATGATCGCCTTCGCCATGGCACTGCTCGTCATATCGGGCGAGATCGACCTCTCGGTCGCTGCGATCATCGCGCTCGCCTCGACGGCGATGGGCGCGGCAGCGCAGCTCGGCATCGGCACGCCGGGCCTGGTCGCGATCGGCATCGGCACCGGTCTTGCCTGCGGCATCTTCAACGGCGTGCTGGTCTCGGTGCTGAAACTGCCGTCGATCGTCGTCACCATCGGCACGATGAGCCTGTTCCGCGGCATTTCCTATATCGTGCTCGGCGACCAGGCCTATGGCAAATACCCCGCCGATTTTGCCTATTTCGGCCAGGGTTATGTCGTCTGGGTGTTCTCCTTCGAATTCGTGCTCTTCATCGTGCTGGCGATCCTCTTCGCCATCCTCTTGCATGCGACGAATTTCGGCCGGCAGGTCTATGCGATCGGCAATAACGACTTCGCCGCCCGCTTCTCCGGCATCCCGGTCGAGCGCGTCAAATTCATCCTCTTCCTGCTGACCGGCGTCATGAGCGGCGTCGCCGCCGTCTGCCTGACCTCGCGCCTCGGCTCGACCCGGCCGTCGATCGCCCAGGGCTGGGAACTCGAGGTCGTCACCATGGTCGTGCTCGGCGGTATCTCGATCCTCGGTGGCTCGGGCACGATCGGCGGCGTCGTCATCGCCGCCTTCGTCATGGGCCTCGTCACCTTCGGCCTCGGCCTCTTGAACGTGCCCGGCATCGTCATGTCGATCTTCATCGGCCTGCTTCTGATCATCACCATCGCCATCCCGATCATCGCCCGCCGCGTCAAGCTCATGAGTTCCCGATGACAGCAGAAAAACACGCCTTCAAGATGCAGCTCCATCCCGGCATGGAAGCCGAATACCGCAGGCGGCATGACGAGATCTGGCCGGAACTGGTCGATCTCCTGCACAAGTCCGGCGCCAGCGACTATTCCATCCATCTCGACCGCGAGACCAACACGCTATTCGGCGTGCTGACGCGGCCGGCCGACCATACGATGGCGAGCCTGCCGGACCACCCTGTGATGAAGAAATGGTGGGCCCATATGGCCGATATCATGGCGACGAATCCGGATAATTCGCCCGTGCAAAGCGACCTCGTCACCCTCTTCCATATGCCATGAACGCCCCCTCCTATCACCGCATCGCCGTCCTCGACATCGGCAAGACCAATGCCAAGGTCGTCGTGCTCGACAGCGAGACCGGCGCCGAAATCGCCGTGCTGAAGCGACCGAACATCGCGATCAAAACGGGTCTCTATCCGCACTACGATATTGAGGCGCTCTGGTCCTTCGCCCTCGATGCGCTGAAGAGCCTTGCGCGTGAGCCGGGCTTCGACGCCATTTCGATCACCACCCATGGCGCCTCCGCAGCACTCCTTGCCCGGGACGGCGCGCTTGCCATGCCTGTTATCGACTACGAGCACGAATATCCGCAGGAGATCCGCGATGCCTATACGGCGTTGCGTCCCTCCTTCGACGAAACCTTCTCGCCGCGCCTTGCGATGGGCCTCAATGTCGGCGCGCAGCTGCACTACCAGAAGACCGCCTTTCCCGAGGAATTCGCTAAAGCTGCGACCATCCTCACCTATGCGCAATATTGGACGGCGCGGTTGACGGGTATTGCCGCCAATGAGCTGACCTCGCTCGGCTGCCATACCGATCTGTGGAACCCGAGAGCCGGCAGCTATTCCTCGCTCGTCGACAGGCTCGGGATCCGCGACCTGATGGCGCCGATCCGCTCCGCCTTCGATGCGCTCGGCCCGGTCCTGCCCGAGATCGCCGCAGAACTCGGCCTTGCCGCACCCGTGCCGGTCTATTGCGGCATTCACGATTCCAATGCCTCGCTGCTGCCGCATCTGGTCCATCGGGAGGCGCCCTTCGCCGTCGTCTCCACCGGCACATGGGTGATCAATTTCGGCGTCGGCGGCGATCTCGACCATCTCGACCCCAACCGCGATGCGCTCGCCAATGTCGATGCCTATGGCCGCGCCGTTCCCTCCTCGCGTTTCATGGGCGGCCGGGAATTCGAGATCCTTTCTGCCGAAATCGGCCCAGTCGACGAAAAGGCCGTCCAGGCGGCAATCGGCCCGGTCATCGACAAGGGCATGATGCTCTTGCCGAATATCGCCGCCGGTTCCGGGCCTTTTCCGGGAAAGGCAAGCCGCTGGATCGGCGCCGAAGAGGCAAGCCGCGAGCAGCGCTATGCAACCGCCTGCCTCTATCTCGCTTTGATGACCGATGCCTGCCTCGGGCTGATCGGCGCCAAAGGCCCGGTTATCGTCGAAGGGCCTTTTGCCCTGAATGGCACCTATCTCAAGCTGCTCGCCGCCCTAACCGGTCGTGAAGTCATGGCCCTTCCGGGCTCGACCGGTACCAGCCAGGGGGCGGCCCTTCTGACCGGTATCCGGCCGGCGTCGGGTACCGAGACGCATATTCCGCCGACCGATATCCCGGGTCTGGCCGCCTATCGCACCCACTGGTACGCCGCGATGGAATAGGAGCTTTTCCAAGAACGGACCTTGTTCATCCCTGCCTTGTGGTTAGTGTGCACCTCGAAAATCAGGTCGAGGAGATAGCATGACAGAGACATTCGATCCGCGCGCCCTTGCAGCCAGGCTTCACGGCCTGCACCAGGCCGGTCACCAGCAGGCAACGAGCACTTTCGCGCTGCCAGCCGATCTGCATCAGGCGATGGAGGTGCAGAATTTGCTGGCCACCGTAGACGGCGTTTCCAGCAATGCCTGGAAGGTGACGGTCTCGCCGCAGGGCCAAGCGGTCGCTGCTCCGCTGCATCCCTATGCCGAAGCCGTTTCGGGCGCTGATATTCCCTGGTATCCGGGCCTGAAATTCGAGACCGAGATCGCGGTGCGCCTCGGCAGCGACCTGCCGATCCGTGCGGGCACAGCCTACAGCCGCAGCGAAGTGGTCGGGGCGATCTCCGCCGTCCATCTCGGCGCCGAGCTGCTGGTCAGCGCCGTCAGCGAGAGCGGCAGCGTTTCGTTTCTGCTGTTCGTCGCCGACCGCCTCGGCAATAGCGGCTATGTGCTCGGTCCGAAACTCGAAAAAAGCGTCGTCGACACCGTCGGCGGGACGCCGCTCAAGGTCACCCATGCCGGCCGCACGATCTATGATGGCCCGGCGCAGCATCCGAAGGGCGACGTTCTCACCTGGCTGGTCGATTACGCCAATGACGGTTTGCGCCCCGAGACATCGCTGAAGGCAGGCGCGCTCATCACGACGGGCACGTTGAGCGGCGCGATCGAACTGACCGAACCCGGCGACATCGACATCCTGCTCGGTGACGCCAGGCTCAGCTTCTCGGTGTCGAAGGGTTGAGTTGACGCCGTGGCGCCTACGCCTTGTCGCGAAACATCTCGATGATCGCGGAAAAATCCTTTCCGCCATTGCCCAGCTTCTCGAAGAGCGCAAAAAGCTGTGCTGCTTCCGCGCCGAGTGGCGTGGAAGCGCCGCTCGTCAGCGCCGCTTCCTGGGAGAGTCTAAGATCCTTCAGCATCAAAGCCGCGGCAAAGCCCGGCTTATAGCCGTTGTTGGCGGGCGAGGTCGGCACCGGCCCCGGAACCGGGCAATAGGTATTGAGCGACCAGCATTGGCCCGACGAGGTCGAGGCGACGTCGAACAGTGCCTGATGCGAAAGCCCGAGCTTCTCGGCAAGCACGAAGCCCTCGCAGACGCCGATCATCGAAATGCCGAGGATCATGTTGTTGCAGATCTTCGCCGCCTGGCCGGCGCCGGCCTCACCGCAATGGACGATCTTCTTTCCCATCGCCTCCAGGATCGGCTTTGCCTTGGTGAAGGCCTCTTCCGCGCCGCCGGCCATGAAGGTCAGCGTGCCGGCGGTCGCCCCGCCGGTACCGCCGGAGACGGGGGCGTCGAGCGACAGGCAGCTGGCGGCCTTGGCCATCTCATGCGCCTTGCGGCTGCTCTCGACATCGATTGTGGAGCAATCGATGACCAGCGTGCCCTGCGCCGCGGTCTGCAGGATATCGGCCCAGGCCGTCAGCACATGTTTGCCCTGTGGCAGCATGGTGATGACGATGTCGGCGTCCTTGACCGCCTGGCTGGCATGGCTTGCCGGTTTGACCCCGCTCTCCTCGGCCGCCTTCAGCACCGACGCCGCGAGATCGAAGCCGAGGACCTCGTGACCTGATTTGACCAGATTGGCCGCCATCGGCCCGCCCATGTTGCCAAGCCCGATGAATGCGATCCTTGCCATGGTCTTCTCCTATCGATTGTCTTCGAGGATCATCGCTGCCGCCTTTTCGGCGATCATGATCGTCGGCGAATTGGTGTTGCCCGAGGTGATCGACGGCATCACCGAGGCGTCGGCGATCCTGAGCTTTCCGAGCGCACGGAATTTCAGCCTGGGATCGACGACGCTGTCCCTGTCGGCGCCCATCCGGCAGGTGCCGACGGGATGGAAGATCGTCGTCCCGATATCGCCCGCCGCCCGCTCCAGATCGGCCTCCGTCTGATAGCTCGGCCCCGGCTTGAATTCTTCCGGCCTGAAACGGGCAAAGGAAGGCTGCGCGACGATCTTGCGGGTCAACCGTATAGAACGGACAGCTATGTCACGATCGCGCTGCGTCGAGAGGTATTTCGGACTGATCGTCGGCTGGGCGGCAAAATCCGGGCTCGACAGATGCACCGAACCCCGGCTTTCCGGCCGGAGATTACAGACGCTCGCGGTGATCGCCGGGAAAGGATGGACGGGGTCGCCGAACTTGTCCAGCGAGACCGGCTGCACGTGATATTGCAGATCCGGCGTTTCCCGGTCCGGGCCGGAGCGGGTGAAGATGCCGAGCTGGCTCGGCGCCATCGCCATCGGCCCGGAGCGGCGGACGAGATATTCGAGCCCGATCGCCGCCTTGCCGATCAGCTTCGTCGCCTTCTCGTTCAGCGTCGGAACACCCGTCACCCTATAGGCGAGACGCAGCTGCAGATGATCCTGCAGGTTCTCGCCGACGCCCTTCACTTCCGCGACGACATCGACGCCGGCTTGGCTGAGAACCTCGCCCCTGCCGATACCGGACAGTTCCAGGATATGCGGCGAGCCGATCGAACCGGCTGAAAGGACGGTTTCTTTGGCGGCATAGGCGCGCTTCGCCTCGCCGCGATGCTGGAATTCGACGCCGGCAACGGCGCCTTCCTCCACCAGCAGCCGCCGGACCTGCGCCTTGGTGATGACAGTCAGGTTGGAGCGCTTCATCGCCGGGCGCAGGAAGGCCTTCGAGGTGTTCCAGCGAATGCCGGAACGCTGGTTGACGTCGAAATAGCCGGACCCTTCGTTGCTGCCGCGGTTGAAATCCGCGGTCTCCGGGATGCCGGCTTCCCTGGCCGCCTGCTGGAAGGCATCGAGCACGGCCCAGCGCACACGCGCCTTCTCGATGCGCCATTCGCCGCCGGCGCCATGCATCTCGTCTTCGCCGCGATAAAAATCCTCGGACTTGCGGAAGAAGGGCAATACATCGTCCCAGCCCCAGCCGCTGCAGCCCATCTGCCGCCAGAGGTCGTAGTCGCGCGCCTGGCCGCGCATGTAGATCATGCCGTTGATCGACGAACAGCCGCCGAGCACCTTGCCGCGCGGATAGCTCAGCGCCCGGCCATTCAGACCGGCTTCCGGCGCCGTGGTGAAGCACCAGTCGGTGCGCGGATTGTTGATGCAATAGAGATAACCGACCGGAATATGGATCCAGTGGTAGTTGTCGCTGCCGCCGGCTTCGAGCAGCAGCACCCGGCTCCGGCCATCGGCGGACAGCCGGTTTGCGAGCACGCAGCCGGCGCTGCCTGCCCCGATGATGATGTAGTCGTAACGATCCATGTGCCCTGCACGAAACTCCAGATGCTTGCCGCTTCCCCCTCCCCGCAGCGCGGGGAGAGGAAGAGTCGCAGCGCCGCCGCCCGTCTCCTTTCCCGGGAAAGAGGGATTCTTTCCTGGAAAAAGAGAGGTCCGCCCGTTCAGCGGCGATAGACGAAGCCCAGTTTCCGCCCCAGCCGCGAGGCGTAGAATTCACCGATGATGCCGCGGCGGAAGATCAACACGCAGACCATGAAGACGATGCCGGTGATGATCGTCACCGGGAATTCCGACGTGGCCAGGTAGTTTTCCAGTGCCACCACCAACCCGGCGCCGAAGAGCGGGCCGATCAGCGTGCCGATGCCGCCGAGCAGCGTCATCAGGATCACCTCGCCCGACATCTGCCAGGCGACGTCGGTCAGCGTTGCGAACTGGAAGACAATCGATTTGACAGCACCCGCGAGCCCGGCAAGCGCTGCCGACATGACGAAGGCGCCGAGCTTGTAGCGCGCCACGGAATAACCGAGCGAGATCGCCCGCTGCTCGTTTTCACGGATCGATTTCAGGATCATGCCGAAGGGTGAGTTGATGAAACGCCAGATGATCAAGACGCCAATGATGAAAACAGCCAGCACGAAATAATACATGTTGGTCGAGCTGTTCAGATCGATGAAACCGAAGAGATGGCCCCGCGGCACGGACTGGATGCCGTCCTCGCCCTCGGTGAACTCCGCCTGCAGGCAGAAGAAGAAGAACATCTGCGACAGCGCCAGCGTGATCATCGCGAAATAGATGCCCTGGCGGCGGATGGCGAAGAAACCCATGACCAGGCCGAGAAACGCCGCACCCACCACCCCGATCAGAATGCCCAGTTCCGGCGGCAGGCCCCATGTCTTCACCGTGTAGGCGGTGAAATAGGCCGCTCCCCCGAAGAAGGTGGCATGGCCGAAGGAAAGCAGGCCGGTATAGCCAAGCAGCAGGTTGAAGGCGCAGGCAAAGAGCGCGAAGCAGAGCAGCTTCATCAGGAAGATCGGATAGAAGAAGAACGGCGCCAAGAGCAGGAGCAGCAGCCCCGCCAGCAGGAAACCCGCCTGCACCGACAGAGCGGTTCGGTTTTTTTCCGTTCGGATGGTTTCGGTGATGTCAGCCATGTCAAGCATCCCGTCCGAAGAGGCCCGCGGGCCTGATGAGAAGCACGATCGCCATGATGACGAAGATCACGATGTTGGAAGCCTCGGGATAGAAGACCTTGGTCAGACCCTCGGCGATGCCGAGCACATAACCGGTGATGATCGCGCCCATGATCGATCCCATGCCGCCGACGACGACCACGGCGAAGACGACGATGATCATGTTCGATCCCATCAGCGGCGAGACCTGGTAGATCGGCGCCGCCAGCACGCCGGCAAAGGCGGCAAGACCGGCGCCGAGCGCGTAGGTAAGCGTCAACAGCACCGGCACGTTGACGCCGAAGACCTGCACCAGCACGGCGTTTTCGGTGGCAGCGCGCAGATAGGCCCCGAGCTTGGTCTTCTCGATCAGCAGCCAAGTGCCGAGGCAGACGACCAGCGAGACGACGACCACCCAGCCGCGATAGATCGGCAGGAACATGAAGCCGAGGTTGGCCCCGCCGGCAAGCGCTGCCGGCGTCGCATAGGGCTGGCCGGAAGAGCCGTAGAGATAGCGGAAGGCACCCTCGACCGCGAGCGCCAGCCCGAAGGTGAAGAGCAGGCCGTAGAGCGGGTCGAGATCGTAGAGCCGGCGCAGGAACAGCCGCTCGATGACGGCACCGGCAAGGCCGACGATCACGGGCGCCAGGATCAATGACGGCCAGTAGCCGATGCCGGCATAGGTCAGCAGCAGGTAGGCAACGAATGCGCCGAGCATATATTGCGCGCCGTGGGCGAAGTTGATCACCCGCAGCAGGCCGAAGATGATGGCGAGGCCGAGGCTGAGCAGCGCGTAGAAGGAGCCGTTGATCAGGCCGATCAGCAACTGGCCGAGCAGCGCCTGCAGGGGAATGCCGAAGATCATCGTCATCTGGTCACACTCCCAGAACCTTGTGCAGCGTATCCATGCGCTGCGGCAGTTCACCGACCGGGAATTCCGACACCATCTGCCCATGATCCATCAGATAGAAGCGATCGGCAATACGGCTGGCGAAACGGAAATTCTGCTCGACGAGCAGGATCGTCATGCCGCGCTCCTTCAGCGTCTTCAGCACCTCGCCGATGCGCTGGACGATGACGGGGGCAAGTCCTTCCGTCGGTTCGTCGAGAATGAGCAGCCTGACGCCGGTGCGCAGGATGCGGGCGATCGCCAGCATCTGCTGCTCACCGCCGGAAAGTTTGGTGCCCGGGCTGCCGCGACGCTCGTAGAGATTGGGAAAGAGCTCGTAGATCTCGTCGAGCGTCATGCCGCCCTTCGCCACGACGGGCGGCAGCAGCAGGTTTTCCGAAACGGTGAGCGTCGAGAAGATGCCGCGCTCCTCCGGCACAAAGCCGATGCCTCGATGCGCCGTCTTGTGCAGCGGCACCAGCATCATGTCGCTGCCGGCAAAACTGATCTTGCCCTTGCGGGCGCGCACGATGCCGGTGATGGTGCGCAGCGTCGTCGTCTTGCCGACGCCGTTGCGGCCGAGAATGGTGATCGTCTCGCCTTCGGCCACCCGCATGTCGACGCCGTGCAGAACGTGGCTTTCGCCGTACCAGGCATTGAGCCCCTGGACTTCGAGGAGAGCGGCCATCAATGCTCCTCCGTGCCCATATAGGCCACGCGGACGCGCTCGTCCTGGCTCACGGTGGCATAGTCGCCCTCGGCGAGGATCTCGCCGCGCTGCAGCACGGTGACGTGCTGGCAGATATTGGCGACGACGGAGAGATTATGCTCGACCATCAGCACCGCGCGCTCGCGGGCAACCTCGCGGATGATGGATGAGACAACGCCGACATCCTCCAGCCCCATGCCGGCCATCGGCTCGTCGAGAAGCAGCACCTTCGGATCGAGCGCCAGCGTGGTGGCGATCTCCAGCACGCGCTTGCGGCCATAGGACAGATCGGCGGCGATATGATCGCGCTCCTTGGACAGCCCGACGCTGGCGAGCAGTTGCTCGGCGCGCTCGTTCAGCCGGTCGAGCGCCGACAGTGGCCGCCAGAACTGCGTGGAGAGATTGTTCGGCCGCTGCAGCGCCACCCGCACATTGTCGAGAACGGTGAGGTGCGGGAAGACCGCCGAGATCTGAAAGGAGCGCACCAGGCCCATCCGCGCCACCTTGTCGGGCGGCGTCCCGGTGATGTCGGTGCCCATCAGCGTGATCGTGCCTGCCGTCGGCTGCAGGAACTTGGTCAGCAGGTTGAAGACCGTCGTCTTGCCGGCGCCGTTCGGGCCAATCAGCGCATGCACGCTGGCGTCATGCACGTCGAGATCGACGTTCTTGACAGCCGTGAAGCCGCCGAAATCACGGCGCAGGCCGCGGGCGGAGAGTACCACCCGCGGCTTTTCCTGAGCTTCAATTGCGGAAACCGCCATCGTGCTTACTTCACCAGATCGCAGCCGCTCTTGGCGGGATCGATATAGGCTTCCTTGCCGGGAATGGTCGCGAGCACGTTGAAATAATCCCACGGCTCCTTGCTTTCGGACGGCTTCTTGACCTGCAGCAGATACATGTCGTGGATCATGCGGCCGTTGGCGCCGACCGTGCCGCCGCGGCCGAAGACGTCATCGACCGGCATTTCATGCAGCTGCTTGGCGACGGCTTCCGTTTCGTCGGTGCCGGCCTTCTGCACCGCCTTCAGATATTGCGTCACCGCCGAATAGGTGCCGGCATGGATCATGTTCGGCATCTTGCCGGTGCGGGCGAAGAACTTCTTGGCGAAGGCGCGGCTCTCGTCGTCGCGGTTCCAGTAATAACCTTCCGTCAGCGTCAGCCCCTGCGCCGCCTCGAGCCCGAGGCCGTGCACTTCGGCGAGCGTGAACAGCAACGCCGCCAGATGCTGGCCACCCTGGGTGATGCCGAATTCGGCCGCCTGCTTGATGGCGTTCGAGGTGTCGAGGCCGGCATTGGCAAGGCCGATCACCTTGGCGCCGGATGATTGCGCCTGCAGCAGGAAGGACGAGAAGTCCTGGGTCGACAGCGGATGGCGGACGGCGCCGACGACCTTACCGCCACTCGCCTTGACGTAATCGCTGGTCTGCTGCTCCAGCGAATAGCCGAAGGCATAGTCGGCGGTCAGGAAGAACCAGCTGTCGCCGCCCTGCTTGACGAGCGCGCCGCCGGTGCCGACGGCGAGCGCATGCGTATCATAGGCCCAATGGAAGCCGTAAGGCGAGCAGGCCTTGCCGGTGAGATCGGTCGTCGCCGCACCGGTGACGATATCGATCTTCTTCTTCTCCTTGCCGATCGCCTGCACGGCGAGCGCCACCGACGAAGTCGTCAGTTCCATGATCGCATCCACCTGCTCGGTGTCGTACCACTGGCGGGCGATGTTGGAGGCGATATCCGGCTTGTTCTGGTGGTCGGCATCGACGATCTCAACCGGCACATCGAGCACCTTGCCGCCGAAATCCTCGACCGCCATCTTGGCGGCTTCGACGGAGGACTTGCCGCCGAAATCGGCATAGACACCCGACTGGTCGTTCAGGATGCCGATCTTGACCTTGCCGTCGGTCGCGCTCTGCGCGAGCACTGCGGTGCTGCTCGCAAGCAGAAATGCAACTGATGCAATAAGATTCTTACGCATTTTCTCTCCTCCCAGAGATTGGCCAGATTGCGGATCTGTTCAAATTTGGCCAGCCGCACTCCTCAGAACGACGGACCCTCACCTTACGATCACGGAAATTCCGCCCTGAGGCAACGGGTGGTTTACAACTAATTCCAAACAGTATCTGTTCATTTTTGAACAGAGAGGATCGCGATGAACAATCCACCGCAGTTTACTTGGGACGATCTGCAGTTTTTTCTAGCCGTCGCCCGCACCGGACAGCTGTCGACGGCGGCGCGCCAGCTGCGTTCCAGCCACGCCACCGTCTCGCGCCGCATCGACCGGCTGGAGTTCACCCTCAAGGTCAAGCTGTTCGAGCGCAATCCGCGCGGCTATGTGCTGACCGCTATGGGCACGCGCTTCGTCGAGACGGCCGAAAGGATGGAGCAGGAGACCGAACGGCTGCGCACCGACCTTGCCGACGGCTCGATGGCGCAGCGCGGCCTGGTGCGCCTGAGCGCGCCGGAGGGTTTTGCCAATTTCTTCTTCGCGACCGTGCTGCCGCGCTTTGCCGCCCAGCATCCGCATCTGTCGCTGGAACTGGTGACGATCCAGCAGATCATGTCACTGTCGCGCAAGGAGGCCGATCTTTCCGTCGTGCTCGACGAGCCGAAGGGCGGGCCTTATTTCGCCGAGAAACTGACCGACTACCATCTGCAGATCTACGGCTCGCGCGACTATCTGGCGAAGGCGCCTGCGATCACCTGCCGCGAAGACCTGCTTGCGCATCCCTTCGTCAGCTATATCGAGGAAATGATCTTCGCGCCGGGCCTGGACTATCTGGGCGACGTGCATCCGCGCATCAAGCCGCAGTTCCAGAGTTCCAGCATCTTTGCGCAGCTCACCGCCACGAGAAACGGCCTCGGCCTTTGCATCCTGCCCTATTTCTTCGCCAGCCGTTATCCCGAACTGGTGCGGGTGCTGCCCGAGGAGATCGACCTCAAGCGCCATTACTGGATTACCTGCCACCGCGACCTGAAACAGGCGCCGCGCGTGCGCGCCGTCATCGATTTCCTGCGCGAGGCGGTGCGCGGCGAGGATACGCGCTTCGTGCCGCCCTATGTCACCGCCGCCGGCCCGGCGCGCCGGGCAAGGGAAAGCTGATTATTTCAGGAATTCAGCCCGGTGCGGGGTGAACGTATCGATCAGCCGGCCCTTTTCCAGGGCCTTGACGCCGTGGACGAGATTGGGAGGCACGATGAAGCTGCCACCCTGCTGCAGGACTTCGGTCCGGCCATCGATCGTCACCTCGAAACTGCCTTCGGCGACATAGCTTGCCTGAATATGCGGATGCGAATGGGCAGCCCCGACGGCGCCGCTTTCGAAGGCCACTTCCACCATCATCATCTCGGGCAGATAGGTCATGATGCGCCTGACGACGCCGGGCTCCGGGTTGACCCATTCGGCGCCTTCGGCCGATACGAACAGATCGCTTGACGACATTTCCGCCTCCTCGTTGCAGAATCGATCGCGGGCAAAGTGGAGCATGCCGAGACTTTTGAAAAGATGGCGCGGCCCGTCTTTTCGAGACTGCCGCCTTCTGTTGACGCGGTCGGCTGGCGGGTCTATGGCCACTTAAGCGAGGCAAGCCAGAACCGGGATGAGGAGACGCGGCCATGCAGCATACGCGCGAAGTTTTCGACTGGGCCGATCCATTCCGGCTGGTGGAGCAACTGACCAGTGAAGAGCGCATGGTGCAGGACACCGCCCACGCCTATGCGCAGGAAAAGCTGGCGCCCCGGGTTCTCGACGCCTTCCGCCATGAAAAGACCGATCCCGAAATCTTCCGCGAAATGGGCGAACTCGGGCTGCTCGGCCCGACGATCTCTCCCGACTACGGCGGCGCCGGCCTCGGCTACGTCGCCTACGGCCTGATCGCCCGCGAGGTCGAACGGGTCGACAGCGGTTACCGCTCTATGATGAGCGTGCAGTCCTCACTCGTGATGGTGCCGATCGAAACCTTCGGGTCGCAGGCGCAGAAGCTGAAATATCTGCCGAAACTCGCTGCCGGCGAATGGATCGGCTGCTTCGGCCTGACCGAGCCCGATCACGGCTCCGACCCCGGCTCGATGGCGACACGCGCCAGAAAGGTCGACGGCGGCTACAGCCTGACTGGCTCGAAGACCTGGATCTCCAACGCGCCGATCGCCGATGTCTTCGTCGTCTGGGCCAAGACCGAGGACGGCCTCATCCGCGGCTTCATCCTCGAAAAGGGCTGGAAAGGCCTTTCCGCGCCCGCCATCCACGGCAAGGTCGGCCTGCGCGCGTCGATAACAGGCGAAGTGGTGATGGACGGGGTCTTCGTGCCTGAGGAAAACCTTCTGCCTGGTGTCACCGGCCTCAAGGGACCGTTCACCTGCCTCAACTCGGCCCGTTTCGGCATCGCCTGGGGCGCGCTCGGCGCGGCCGAGGATTGTTATGCCAGAGCACGGCAATACACGCTGGAGCGCAAGCAGTTCAGCCGGCCGCTGGCCGCCAACCAGCTGATCCAGAAGAAGCTCGCCGATATGGCGGCGGAGATCTCGCTCGGCCTTCAGGGCTGCCTGCGGCTCGGCCACATGAAGGAGGAAGGCCATCCGCCGGTGGAGCTGACCTCGATCCTCAAGCGCAACAGCTGCGGCAAGGCGCTGGAGATCGCACGTGCGGCCCGCGACATGCTCGGCGGCAACGGCATCTCCGACGAATTCGGCATCGCCCGTCATCTCGTCAACCTCGAAGTGGTCAACACCTATGAGGGCACACACGACATCCACGCGCTGATCATCGGCCGGGCGATCACCGGCATCGCCGCCTTTGCGAACTAGGCCCAGGCTAACTAAGACCAGCTGCGCGCGACAGCGCGAATTGCCACGCGCCTGACAATGTGCAACTTTCCTTAATTGCGGCAAGCGCCGGCAAAAGGGGGATCATGCATGTTTCTGCTTCTTGCATTGCTGATCGGTGTCATATCGGGCCTTCGCACCATGACCGCACCGGCCGCCGTCGCCTGGGGCGCAGCGCTCGGCTGGTTCGACGTGTCGCAGACGCCGCTTGCCTTCATGGGTTACAGGTGGACGCCGTGGATCTTCACGGTTCTCGCCATCATCGAACTGATCGCCGACCAGCTGCCGTCCACGCCGTCGCGCAAGGTGCCGATGCAGTTCGGCGCCCGCATCGTCTCGGGCGCCCTGGCGGGGGCGACGATCGGCGCCGCTAGCAGCCTGCTCTCCGGCGGGCTGATCGCCGGCGTGATCGGCGCCGTCATCGGCACCTATGGCGGCGCTGCCGCCCGCAGCCGGCTTGCCGCCTCGTTTGGCAAGGACCTGCCGGCGGCTCTCATCGAAGACGCCGTCGCCGTCATCGGCGCGGTACTGATCGTGGCGGCCGTGCCATGAAGAGCTTCGACGCCATCGTTATCGGCGCCGGCCAGGCCGGTCCATCGCTTGCCGCCCGCATGGTCGAAAAGGGCATGAAGGTGGCGTTGATCGAGCGCAAATTCCTCGGCGGCACCTGCGTCAATGCCGGCTGTATGCCGACGAAGACGCTGGTCGCCAGCGCCCGCGCCGCCCATGTCGCAAGAACCGGTGCCGCCTATGGCGTCAATATCTCGGGCGAGATCGCCATCGACATGAAGGTGGTCAGGGCTCGCGCCGAAACGGTGACGATGAATGCCCGCAACGGCCTGATCGGCTGGCTCGCCGGCATGGACGGCATGACGGTGATCTACGGCCACGCCTGTTTCGAAGGCCCGAAGACCGTCAGCGTCAACGGCGACACACTGACGGCACCGCGCATCTTCCTCAACGTCGGGGCGCGGCCGGTCATCCCCGCGCTACCGGGCATCGACGACATCGACTACCTCACCAGCACCTCGATCATCCAGCTCGACACGCTGCCGCGGCATCTCACCATCATCGGCGGCAGTTATATCGGGCTGGAATTCGCGCAGATGTATCGCCGCTTCGGCGCCGAGGTCAGCGTCATCGAGCATGGCCCGAAGCTCGCGTCGCGCGAGGACGAGGATATATCCGACGCGATCGCCGATGTGCTGCGCTCGGAGGGCATCGACATTCATACCGGCGTCAGCGACATCGCCTTCGCCAGGAGCAGCGACGGGATAACGGTCGCCACCGATTCAGCGAGGATCGATGCGAGCCATGTGCTGATCGCCACCGGCCGTAAGCCGAATACCGACGATCTCGGCCTCGATGCCGCCGGCGTCATTACCGATCAACGCGGTTTCATCACCGTCGACGACAGGCTCGCCACCAATGTCGAGGGCATCTGGGCGCTCGGCGACTGCAACGGCCACGGCGCCTTCACCCACACGTCCTACAATGATTTCGAGATTGCCGCCGCCAACCTGCTCGATGGCGACGACCGCAAGCTCTCGAGCCGCATCCCGGCCTATGCGCTCTACATCGACCCGCCGCTCGGCCGCGTCGGCATGACGGAAAAACAGGCGCGCGCTTCCGGACGCAAGATCATGGTCTCGACCCGGCCGATGAGCCGCGTCGGCCGCGCCAATGAACGCGGCGAGACCAAGGGTTTCATGAAGGTGGTTGCCGATGCCGAGACAAAGGAAATCCTCGGCGCGGCGATCCTCGGCATCGAGGGCGACGAGGTGATCCACGGCCTCATCGATGCGATGAATGCGGGAACGACCTATCCCGCATTGCAATGGTCGGTGCCGATCCATCCGACGGTGTCGGAGCTGATCCCGACCCTGCTTGGGGATTTGAAGCCGGTTTAGCGGTAGAAACCCAGGGGCAAGGACGGCTGGAGGCGGACTGCGTGTCTATCGAACTGCTGATCGAGAATTACGGTCTGCTGGCCATATTCCTGGGCGCCGCCTTCGAAGGCGAAACAGCCGCGTTTCTCGGAGGCGTGATTTCCCATCGCGGGCTGCTGACTTATGGGGCGGCGTCGCTGGCGGCAACGGCGGGCTCCTTCGCCGGCGATCAACTATGGTTCTTCGTCGGTCGTTACGCCGCGCAATGGGGCTTTGTCCGGCGGCTGACGGAAAAGCCGGCCCTGGCGCGCGCAACCGGCCTTCTGGAGAGATATCCCACCGGCTTCATCCTTGCGTTTCGTTTTCTGGTGGGGTTGCGGACGATCAGTCCGATCGTCATCGGCACGACACGGATTCCGACCGGAAAATTCGTCGTCATGAATGCCGCAGCCGCGTTGGTGTGGGGGCAACTGTTCACGGGGCTCGGTTATCTCTTCGGGCATGGCGTCCAACAGACATTGGGCCACCTTCCGCTTCACCGCCACCTGCTGATCGCAGTCGGAGCCGCGGCTGTCGTCGCAGCCGCGGCGCTTGCCTTTCGCAAGATGAAACTGAGTGCCAGGCACTCATAGGAGCAGACTGGGGAGCAGACTGGCTCTATTCCATCACGATCTGCAGCTTCACGTCGCTTGGCCGCGCCTCGACGGCGCGATCGAACGCCTTGATCGAATCTTCGAATTTGAAGGTCTCTGATATCAGCGGCTTCAGGTCGACGCGGCCCGAGCCAAGCAGCGCGATCGACCGCTCATACTGATGCGCGTAGCGGAACACCGTCTCGATGCGGATTTCCTTGGTGGATGCCGTCGAGACGTCGAAGCCGATCGGGTTGACCGGCAGGCCGACGACGACGATGACGCCGCCCGGGCGCGGCAGCGCCATGATCGTCTCCCAGGCCTTCGGCGAACCGGAGCATTCGAAGACGACATCGGCGCCCCAGCCGTCGGTCAACCGGCCGACCTCTTCGCTCAGGTTCTGCTCGCGGATATTGACCGGAATGACACCCTGGTATTGCGCGGCGATATCGAGCTTCGGCTGGGCGAGATCGGCAACGATCGCCCGGGCGCAGCCGCCGGCAAGCGCGGCGATCGCCACCATCGTGCCGATCGGTCCGGCGCCGAGAACGACGGCAGTATCACCGGGCGTAATCTTCGCCTTGGCTGCCGCCTGCATGCCGACGGCGAAGGGTTCGACCATGGCGCCTTCGGCAAAGCTGACATTGTCGGGCAGCTTGAAGGTGTAATTGGCGGGATGCACGACCTCCGGCGTCAGCACGCCGTGGATCGGCGGGGTCGCCCAGAAGGTCACGGCCGGGTCGATATTGTACAGGCCGAGCCGGCTTGCCTTGGAATTCGGATCGGGAATGCCGGGCTCCATGCAGACGCGGTCGCCGACTTTCAGATGCGTCACGCCGGCCCCAACCTCGACCACCGTGCCCGCCGCTTCATGGCCGAGCACCATCGGCGCGTTGACGATGAAGGGACCGATCTTGCCGTGCGTATAATAATGCACGTCCGAACCGCAGACACCAACGGTGTGGATCCGGATCTTCACCTCGCCGGGGCCGGTTTCGAGCGGCAGATCGATATCGCGAAGCGCAAGCTCATGCTGGCGCTCGAGGACAAGCGCGCGGACTTTGGTCATCGTCGGTTTCCTTCCCTAGTGGCTTGCCCATGACTCCATCGGGCAGCGTCGACGCTGACTATAAGGCCCGAAGCCGTCCCAATTCAACCGGATTGCGAAGGCTTTTGCTCAACAAATGAAAAAATGCTCACAGCAAAGATCCAGAGCCGAGGAGCGGCTCGCCCGCTGGTCCGATGGCGGGCGGCCTCGCAAGGGCATTTATAAGATTTTTATATTGATGGTCCGTCGCCCGTCTCGAACCTTTATGCCGTTCGGCTCCATATTGATGTCCGAGAGATCGAAAAGATCATCTCCACGCCAGAAAGCATGAAAGGCGACGTCCCTGGATCCGGCCTGAATCTGGATAGCGCCCTTTGTCTTGTCTGACTCCAAGAAGAACAACAGGAGTCACGATCATGATGGATATCATTCTACTCGCCACGGCGATCATATTCTTCGCAGTGTGCTTTGCCTATACCAGAGCCTGCGACAGGCTTTGACAGGAGAAACGACGATGATCCTCGATTATGTCTTGAGCGGTGCCGTAACCGTGTTTCTCACCGTTTATCTCACCTACGCTCTCCTTCGCCCAGAACGCTTTTGAAGAGAACCGGCGCTTCTCGGTCGCGCATACGCGACCTCAGATGCAGCCGGGTATTGAAAGTTTACCCCATGAACCTCAACGGATGGCTTCAGATCCTGCTTTACTGCGGAATCGTTCTTGTGCTCGTCAAACCGCTCGGCGGCTATATGACGCGTGTCTTCAACGGCGAGCGCACCCTCCTCTCACCCGTGCTCGTTCCGATCGAACGGGGACTTTACCGCATTGCCGGCACTCGCGAAGGCGAGGAGCAGCATTGGACCTCCTATGCCTTCGCCATGCTGATGTTCAACCTTCTGGGCGTCATCGTGCTTTACGCGCTGCAACGCCTGCAAGCCGGCCTTCCCTATAATCCGGCCGGCATGGCAGCCGTCCCGCCGGAGCTTTCCTTCAACACCGCCGTCAGCTTCGTCAGCAACACCAACTGGCAGAATTACGGCGGCGAAAGCACCATGTCCTATCTGACGCAGATGGCCGGCTTCACCGTCCAGAACTTCGTCTCCGCGGCGACCGGCATTGCCATTGCCCTTGCCTTCATCCGGGCCTTCTCGCGCGCCTCGGGCAAGGCCATCGGCAATTTCTGGGTCGATATGACGAGGGCCACCTTCTATGTGCTGTTGCCGATCTGCGTTGTGCTGACGCTGGTCTATGTCTATCTCGGCGTGCCGCAGACGCTTGGCCCCTACGTCAATGCGACGACGCTTGAAGGCGCGCAGCAGACGATCGCCGTCGGCCCCGTCGCCTCGCAGCTTGCCATCAAGATGCTCGGCACCAATGGCGGCGGCTTCTTCAACGCCAATTCGGCCCATCCGTTCGAAAACCCCGATGCGATCTCCAACCTCATCCAGATGGTGTCGATCTTCGCGATCGGCGCGGCTTTGACCAACGTCTTCGGCCGCATGGTCGGCAATCAGCGCCAGGGCTGGGCGATCCTCGCCACGATGGGCGTCCTGTTCGTCGCCGGCGTCATCGTCACCTATTGGGCGGAAGCCGCCGGCAATCCGCTGATGCATGCCTTTGGCCTTGGCGGCGGCAATATGGAAGGCAAGGAAGTCCGCTTCGGCATCGCCCTATCCTCGCTGTTTGCGGTCATCACAACGGCCGCCTCCTGCGGCGCGGTCAACGCCATGCACGGCAGCTTCACCGCCCTTGGCGGCCTCATCCCGCTGATCAACATGCAGCTCGGCGAAGTCATTGTCGGCGGCGTCGGTGCCGGTTTTTACGGCATTCTGCTCTTCATAATCGTCGCCGTCTTCGTCGCCGGCCTGATGGTCGGCCGCACCCCGGAATATCTCGGCAAGAAGATCGAGGCGAAGGAAATGAAGATGGCCGTTCTCGCCATCCTCTGCCTGCCGCTCGCCATGCTGGTCTTCACCGCGATCGCAAGCGTCCTTCCGAGCGCAGTGGCATCGGTCGGGACTTCCGGTCCGCACGGCTTCTCCGAAATCCTCTATGCCTATACGTCGGCTGCGGCCAACAACGGCTCGGCTTTCGGCGGCCTGACCGGCAATACGCCCTGGTACAACATCACCCTTGGCCTCGGCATGCTGATGGGCCGCTTCCTGGTCATCATCCCGGCTCTTGCCATTGCCGGTTCGCTGATCGCCAAAAAGTCGGTTCCGGCCTCGGCGGGCACCTTCCCCACGGATGGTCCGCTCTTCGTCGGCCTGCTCGTCGGCACGATCCTGATCGTCGGCGGCCTGACCTTCTTCCCGGCCTTGGCCCTTGGCCCCATCGTCGAGCACCTGGTCATGATCGCCGGCCAGACCTTCTGAGGTGATGCCATGATCCTGCGTCACAGGCTTCGCAATGCCTTCCACCCACGTCCCGGTGCGCCGGGACGTGGGAATGGCCCGGGGCCCCAGGCCTCCGACATCATCCTGGTGATGATGGCAGGCCTCCTCGTCATCGCCGCCATCTTCAAAATCCTACAGGGCTGACCGGCTTCCGGTTCGCCATCCTCGTTTCAAAGCTGGAGTCTCGTATGAGCCAGGCAAAATCCGCGAGCATCATGGATTCTCGCATCCTCATTCCGGCGGTGAGCGCCGCTTTCAAAAAGCTCAACCCCCGGGCGCTTGCCAGAAATCCGGTCATGTTTGTCGTCGCCACGGTTTCGGTGCTGACCACCGTGCTTTTCCTGCGCGATCTTGTGGCCGGCAACGGCAACCTCGGCTTCTCGTTCCAGATCAATCTCTGGCTCTGGTTCACCGTGCTGTTTGCCAATTTCGCCGAAGCCGTCGCCGAAGGCCGCGGCAAGGCGCAGGCGGATTCGCTGCGCAAGGCGCGCACCGAAACCCAGGCCAAGCTGCTGACCGCCAATAATGGCAGCGGCTACCGCATGGTGCCGGGCACCAGCCTCAAGGTCGGCGACGTCGTGCTGGTCGAGGCCGGCGACATCATCCCGTCGGACGGCGAGGTTATCGAAGGCGTGGCCTCCGTCAACGAAGCGGCGATAACAGGCGAATCCGCCCCGGTTATTCGCGAATCGGGCGGCGATTGCTCGGCGGTCACAGGCGGTACGCAGGTGCTGTCCGATTGGATCCGCGTGCGCATCACCGCCGCGGCCGGTTCGACCTTCCTCGACCGGATGATCGCCCTGGTCGAAGGTGCCGAGCGTCAGAAGACCCCGAACGAGATCGCGCTCAACATCCTGCTCGCCGGCATGACGCTGATCTTCGTGCTTGCGACGGCGACGATCCCGAGCTTTGCCATCTATGCCGGCGGCTCGATCCCGATCATCGTGCTCGTCGCCCTCTTCGTGACGCTGATCCCGACGACGATCGGCGCACTGTTGTCGGCGATCGGCATTGCCGGCATGGACCGCCTCGTCCGTTTCAACGTGCTCGCCATGTCCGGCCGTGCCGTCGAAGCCGCCGGCGACGTCGACACGCTGCTGCTCGACAAGACCGGCACGATCACGCTCGGCAATCGCCAGGCGACGACCTTCCGCCCGGTTCGCGGCGTTTCCGAACAGGATCTCGCCGATGCCGCCCAGCTCGCCTCGCTTGCCGACGAAACGCCGGAAGGCCGCTCCATCGTCGTGCTCGCCAAGGAAAAATACGCGATCCGCGGCCGCGACATGGCAAGCCTGAAGGCCACCTTCGTACCCTTCACCGCCCAGACCAGGATGAGCGGCGTCGATCTCGAAGGCTCTTCGATCCGCAAGGGCGCCGTCGATGCCCTGCTCGCCTATGTCAACGGCGACGCACCTTCGAAGAACGGCAGCGAAGTCATGCGCGAATTGCAATCGATATCAGACGAGGTCGCCAAATCAGGCGGCACGCCGCTGGCAGTCGCCCGCGACGGCCGGCTGCTCGGCGTCATCCAGCTGAAGGATATCGTCAAGGGCGGCATCCGCGAGCGCTTCACGGAACTCCGCCGCATGGGCATCCGCACCGTGATGATCACCGGCGACAACCCGCTGACGGCAGCCGCCATCGCCGCCGAAGCCGGTGTCGACGACTTCCTTGCCCAGGCAACGCCCGAGATGAAGCTGGCGCTGATGCGCGAGGAACAGTCGAAGGGCAAGCTCGTCGCCATGTGCGGCGACGGCACCAACGATGCGCCGGCCCTTGCCCAGGCCGACGTCGGCGTCGCCATGAACACCGGCACGGTTGCCGCCCGCGAGGCCGGCAACATGGTCGATCTCGACTCGGACCCGACGAAGCTCATCGAGATCGTCGAGATCGGCAAACAGCTGCTGATGACGCGCGGCGCGCTGACGACGTTTTCGATCGCCAACGACATCGCCAAGTACTTCGCCATCATCCCGGCGATGTTCCTGACCTTCTACCCGCAGCTCGGCATCTTGAACGTCATGGGACTTTCGACGCCGCAAAGCGCCATCCTCTCGGCGATCATCTTCAATGCGCTGATCATTATCGCCTTGATCCCGCTGTCGCTGAAGGGTGTTCGCTACCGTCCGATCGGCGCCGGCGCGCTGCTGTCGCGCAACCTGCTGATCTACGGCCTCGGCGGCATCATCGTCCCCTTCATCGGCATCAAGGCGATCGACATGGCCGTCGCAGCCCTCGGCCTGGCCTAACAAAATTGGCCTGAAACACTCCAAGGAGTCAGAACAATGTTGAAAGAACTTCGTCCGGCGGTCGTCATGATTGTCGCCACCACCGCCATAACAGGCCTTCTCTATCCGCTCGCCATGACCGGCGCCGCCCAGGCCCTCTTCCCAACCCAGGCAAACGGCAGCCTGGTCGAGAAGAACGGCCAGGTGATCGGCTCGACGCTGATCGGCCAGGCCTTCACCAGCGACAAGTATTTCCACGGTCGCCCGTCGGCCGCCGGCGACGGCTACAATGCCGCCGCCTCCAGCGGCTCGAACCTCGGCCCGACCAGCCAGAAGCTGATCGACCGCGTCAAGAGCGATTATGAGGCCGCCAAGGCGGCAAACCCGAGCGCGGCGGTACCGGCCGACCTCGTCACCGCTTCGGGCAGCGGCCTCGATCCCCATATTTCGCCGGAGGCCGCCTATTTCCAGGTGCCGCGCGTCGCCAAAGCGCGAAGCCTGGATGAGGCCAGGGTCAAGGCGTTGGTCGATGGCGCCGTTCAAGGCCGCGAGCTCGGCCTTCTCGGCGAACCCACTGTCAATGTTCTGGCGTTGAACCAGAGCCTTGATGCTTCTATGACTGAGTGAGGGTTGGCAGGTTCAGTGCCGGTTGGCAACAAGGCCAACCCCATTCTCCGTCATCCTCGGGCTTGACCCGAGGATCCATGCCGCAGCTAACGGTGGATGCGGCTGTGGATGCTCGGCTCAAGACCGAGCATGACGGAGGATGGGGCGGGCGTAACGCACCACTTACGGCGCAGACATTTGTGTCAGGAATGCCATCCGCCTGCTGAGCCAAACCATGCCGGCACCTCGGCTAAACTGAGTTGACGAGGGATACGGAGACGTAACGCATTCTCGGTGGCCATCTGCAGAAAGACCGAACTACATGCCAGACGACAATCGCGACCAGGCCGGCAGGCCCTCGCCCGATGCGCTTCTCGAAAAAGCCAGGGCGGAGTCGCGTGGCCGTCTGAAGATTTTTCTGGGTGCCGCGCCCGGCGTCGGCAAGACTTACGAGATGCTGATCTCCGGCCGGGCCAAGATCGCTGACGGTCTCGATGTCGTCATCGGCGTCGTCGAGACCCACGGTCGCAAGGAGACCGAAGCGCTCGTCGCCGGTTTCGAGATCATTCCCCGCGTCGAAATCAGCTACAAGGGCCGGCCGCTCGAGGAAATGGATCTGGACGGTATCCTCGCCCGCCGGCCTGATCTCGTATTGGTCGACGAACTCGCCCATACCAATGCAGAGGGCAGCCGCCATCCAAAGCGTTACCTCGACGTCAAGGAATTGCTCGATCGCGGCATCGACGTCTATACGACGCTGAACATCCAGCATGTCGAGAGCCTGAACGACGTCGTCTCGCAGATCACCCGCATACGCGTGCGCGAGACGGTGCCGGACTCGATCATCGACCTTGCCGACGACGTCGAGATCATCGACCTGACGCCGGATGATCTGATCAAGCGCCTGCAGGACGGCAAGGTTTATGTGCCACGCACCGCCGAGCGGGCGCTGACCAATTATTTCACGCCGGGCAATCTGACGGCGCTCAGGGAACTGGCGCTGCGCAAGACCGCCCAGCGCGTCGACGACCAGTTGCTCACGCACATGCAGGCCCATGCCATATCGGGCCCCTGGGCGGCGGGCGAACGCGTTCTCGTCTCGGTCGACCACCATCCGCGCTCCGCCTCGCTGGTGCGCTACGCCGCCCGCATGGCCTCGCGGCTGCGCGCGCCCTGGGCCGCCGTCTATATCGAGACCAACCGCTCGATCAATCTCACCGAGGCCGAGCGCGATACCGTTGCATCCACGCTGCGTCTTGCCGAGCAGCTCGGCGGTGAAGCGATCACCCTTCCCGGCCGCGAGGTGGCCGAAGAACTCGTCCGCCACGCCACCGCCAACAACGTCACCCATATCGTCATCGGCGCCCCTAAGAAGCCGACATGGCGCGACTGGTGGCATCGCTCGATCACCGACGAACTGATCCGCAAGACCGGCGAGATCAGCGTCCATGTCATTTCAGGCAATGAGAAGGACGGCACCACCGCGCGCGGCGTCAGGGCGGCCGCCACGGCGCCGGAACTGGATTTCAAGGCCTACCTGCTGGCGACCGGTTATGTCGCCATCGCGCTCGGCGTCAGCGTCGTGCTCGACCAGGTACTCGACGTGCGCAACCTCGCCCTCGTCTTCCTGATGGCGGTGCTGACCTCCGCCGTCCTCCATGGACTGCGGCCGGCGCTTTACAGCTGCATCCTCAGCGCTCTATCCTTCAACTTCTTCTTTCTGCCGCCGCGCTACACGCTGACGATCAGTGATCCGGAAAGCGTGCTGGCCCTGTTCTTCTTCCTGGGCGTCGCCATCATCGCCAGCAATCTGACCGCCACCGTGCAGCGCCAGGCGGCGTCCGCGCGCCAGCGGGCGCGCACGACGGAGGATCTCTATCTCTTCTCCAAGAAACTCGCCGGCACCGGCACGCTCGACGATGTGCTCTGGGCGACCGCCTTCCAGCTTGCCTCGATGCTGAAGGTCCGCGTCGTGCTGCTGCTGCCGGAAGACGGCACGATCGCCGTCAAGGCCGGTTATCCGCCCGACGACACGCTCGACGATGCCGACATCGCCGCCGCCCGCTGGGCCTGGGAGCACAATCACGCTGCCGGCCGCGGCGCCGATACCCTGCCCGGCGCCAAACGCCTCTACGTGCCGCTCCGAACCGGGCGCGCCGCCGTCGGCGTCATCGGCCTCGACAGCGACCGCCGCGACGGTCCGCTGCTGACGCCGGAGCAGCAGCGGCTGCTCGATGCGCTGGCCGACCAGGCAGCCCTTGCCATCGAACGCGTCCAGCTCGTCGCCGATGTCGACCGGGCAAGACTTGCGGCCGAAGCCGACCGGCTGCGCTCGGCTCTGCTGACCTCGATCTCGCACGATCTGAAGACACCGCTTGCCGCCATCCTCGGCGCCGCCGGCACGCTGCGTGACTATTTCGACTCGATGCCGGTGGAGGACCGCAGCGACCTGCTGTCGACCGTCGTCGACGAATCCGAGCGCCTCAACCGCTTCATCGCCAACCTGCTCGACATGACCAAGATCGAATCCGGCGCGATGGAGCCGAACCATGCGCTGCATTATGCCGGCGATATCATCGGCAGCGCGCTGCGCCGTGCCGCCAAGATCCTCGACGGCCACAAGACCGAGATGAGCATTCCCGCCAACCTCCCGATGGTGCGCGTCGATCCCGTCCTGTTCGAGCAGGTGATCTTCAACCTGCTCGACAATGCCGCGAAATACGCGCCCGAGGGATCGGTGATCCATATCGAGGGCTGGGCCGATGCCGACAACGTCGTCATCCAGGTTTCGGACGAGGGCCCGGGCATCCCGCCGGCCGATCTCACCCGAGTCTTCGATACCTTCTACCGCGTGCGCAAGGGCGATCAGGTGCGCGCCGGCACCGGGCTTGGCCTTTCCATCTGCCGCGGCTTCATCGAGGCGATGGGCGGCACGATCACCGCCGGCAACCGGACGGGCCGTCCGGGCGCCGTCTTCACCATCCGCCTGCCGAAACCCAACGACATTCCGAAACTGGACGAACTCAGATGACCGGTTCAGCCGTCAAAATCCTCGTCGTCGACGACGAGCCTCCGATCCGCAAGCTGCTCCGCGTCGGCCTGACCGCGCAGGGTTACGAGGTGCACGAAGCCCCGAACGCCAGCGCCGCCCGGCAGTCGGTCGCCGACGACATGCCCGACCTTATCGTGCTCGACCTCGGCCTGCCCGACAAATCAGGCCACGACCTCTTACAGGACTGGCGCGACGAAGGGCTTTCCATGCCCGTCGTGATCCTGTCCAGCCGCACCGACGAGGCCGGCATCGTCAAGGCGCTGGAAAGCGGCGCCGACGATTACGTCACCAAGCCCTTCGGCATCAACGAGCTCGGCGCCCGCATCCGCGTGGCGTTGCGCCATCGCCTGCAGCAGCAGGGCGAAAAGGCGATCTTGCAGACCGGCGGCCTGTCGATCGATCTCGTCAAGCGCATCGTCAAGGTCGACGGCAACGAAATAAAATTGTCGCCGAAGGAATACGACATCCTGCGCGTGCTCGCCCAGCACGCCGGCAAGGTGCTGACACACCAGTTTCTTCTGAAGCAGGTATGGGGGCCGGCGGCGGATGTGCAGTATCTGCGCGTCTACGTCCGGCAGCTGCGGCAAAAGGTCGAGCAGATTCCCGACCAGCCGCACTATATCACCACCGAGACCGGCGTCGGCTACCGGCTCAGGGAACCGGATTGACCTCCCCTGCCTCCCGCTGCCCGAACAGTATTGAGCCGAACAGCATTGAGAATGACATGAATCTTCCCAACATCATCCGGCCGGAACACACCTTCATCGGGGTGTCGGCGCCGACCAAATGGCGCGCGCTGCAGACCATTGCGGACAAGGCGGCCAAGGCTTTTTCCGTCGACGGTCAGACCATCCTGAAGGCGCTCGAAGCGCGTGAAAAGCTCGGCTCCACCGGCATCGGCAACGGCATCGCCATTCCCCATGCGGCAATCGACGGCATGACCAGCCCGCGCGGCCTTCTCCTCCGCTTCGCCCAGCCGCTGGATTTCGAAGCGATCGACGATATTGCGACGGACATCGCCGTCGTGCTGCTCTTCGGGGAAAACAATCGCGGCGAATATCTGAACGTGCTGTCCGCCATCGCCAGGCGGCTGCAATCGGACGGCGTGCTTGCCGCCATGCGCAAGGCAAGAACGGTCGACGAATTCTATTCCGATTTCATCGCCGATTCCCGGGTGTGAAAAAGGCGCGACCTTCGGGCCGCGCCCCATTTGTCTGCAATCAGACGATCTTAGAAATCGCGCTGGAAGCGCAGGAAGCCGAACACTTCGTCGTCGCCTTCGTCCTCATCGTGATATTGCACGCTGAGCTTCGAACGCAGGTCTTCGACGATCTGATAGTCGATCGTGACACCTGTGGTGTAGGCGCTGCCGCCGGTGAAGCCATTGCCGTCAGCTTCGAGAGCGATGTTTTCGAAGTACTGGAAGCCGGGGGTGACCGACCACTTGTCGTTGATCTTAAGGGCGTATTCTGCTGCGATCGTCCATTCGGACTCTTCGTAGTAGTAGTTGGCGCCGCTCGCCCATACGCCGGCAATGCCGAGCGTGCCAGGGCCGATATCGGCATAGACGATGCCGCGGACAGCGACTTCGCTGGTGTCGGTGTCATAACCGGCAAGCAGGTAGGCGCTGATGGCGCCGGCCTTGTAGGAGACCTGGCCTGCGACACCGAAGTTGTTCGGGCCTTCGCCCGGCTTGGTGGCGTAGTCGTCTTCCAGCTCGTCGACCGAAATGCCGGCCGCGAAAGCGCCGGACTCATACTGATAACGGATCGAGTTATGGGTCGTCTCGTTGCTGGCGAGCGTATCGGTCTCGCCGCTCATGTCGTCATCCCACCAGCTGTACAGCTTACCGACGCGGAAGCCGGCGATGTCGAGATAGCCTTCGTCAAGCAAGGCTTCCTGGTCGGAGGCATTGTCGACATTGTAACGCAGGGTGATGACGCCGGTGAGCGTACCGTACTCGGTGTCGTTCTTGGCCTGGAAGGTGACCTGACCGCGAGTCCAGAAGTTTACGTCGGAATCGCCGGCTATGTCGTCACCGAAACGCACTTCGGTACGGATGTAACCGCCGATCGAAAGGCATGTTTCCGTCCCCGGAATATAAAAATAGCCGGTCCCGTAGGCGTCGCAAACGCGAACATATTCCACGGGCTCGGGTTCCGCCGCCACGATGGCGTCGGCTGCGCGGGCTCCGGAGGCCGCGGCAAGGGCGGCAACGGAGGCAAAAAGCATAGTTCTGATATTCATTTTGAATGGCCCTAACAGGTTTGGAATGCGAGGCGCACTTCAAGGGTTGCCCCCGCGTAGCGGCCGGTGAATACGACCGCACGGAGGCCATATAGGAATCCGCAAGTGTCATCGCGGCAAAATCCAGGCAAAAATCTGCCGGACCATGTCGTTTTCGTGGAGGAACTGTGGCGAAAAAAACACGGTCCTGCCGCGCGGCCGTAGCTGACCCCATTGGCCGCGGCCAACTTCGGCACGTCCATTTCCAAATTGCCCCTTAAATGGAATGACATTCTAACGGCAGTGCCGGAACCGGAAGAACCTTCGTTTCATTATACGACTGACTTGATAGTGTTTAGGTACAAACACGGAGGGTTCCCCAATGCAGACACAACGGCTCACCCGGCTCATCGCAGCCGCGGTCATGGCAGGCAGCTTCGCAATCGGGAGCATCGCTCCTGCATTCGCGGATCAGACGCTTCTTAACGTTTCCTACGATCCGACCCGCGAATTGTATAAGGATTTCAACGCCGCCTTTGCCGCCAAGTGGCAGAAGGACACCGGTGAAACCGTGACGATCCAGGCATCGCATGGCGGCTCCGGCGCGCAGGCCCGCTCTGTCATCGACGGCCTCGACGCCGATGTCGTCACCCTGGCTCTCGAAGGAGATATCGACGCCATCGCCAAGAAGACCGGCAAGATCCCGGCCGACTGGAAGTCCAAACTGCCCAACAATTCGACGCCCTATACGTCGACGATTGTCTTCCTGGTCCGCAAGGGCAACCCGAAGGGCATCAAGGATTGGGGCGACCTGATCAAGGACGACGTGCAGGTCATCACCCCGAACCCGAAGACCTCGGGCGGCGCCCGCTGGAACTTCCTGGCCGCCTGGGCATGGGCCAAGCAGGCGAATGGCGGCGACGACGCCAAGGCGCAGGAATATGTGACGAAACTGCTGCAGCACGTTCCGGTTCTCGATACCGGCGCCCGCGGCGCGACGACCACCTTCGTCCAGCGCGGCCTCGGCGACGTGCTGCTCGCCTGGGAAAACGAAGCCTATCTTTCGCTTGAAGAGCTCGGTCCCGACCAGTTCGAGATCGTAACGCCGGCCTTCTCCATCCGCGCCGACCCGCCGGTCGCCGTCGTCGACGGCAATGTCGACAAGAAGGGCACGCGCAAGGTCGCCGAAGCCTATCTCAACTACCTCTATTCGGACGAAGGCCAGAAGATCGCCGCCAAGCACTTCTACCGGCCGATCAAGCCTGAGGCCGCCGATCCGGCCGACATTGCCCGCTTTCCGAAGCTGACGCTGGCGACCATCGACGACTTCGGCGGCTGGAAGGACGCACAGCCGAAATTCTTCGGCGATGGCGGCGTATTTGACCAAATCTACAAGCCGGCCCAATAATAGACTTCATGAAAGCACATAGCCCCACGCGGTGGCGGTTCAAGCGGCCGAGTGTCATTCCGGGTTTCGGAATGGCGCTCGGCCTTACCTTGACCTGGCTCACCCTTCTGATCCTCATCCCGCTCTCGGGCCTTGCCGTCCGCTCGAGCGCGCTCGGCTGGGAGCAATTCTGGTCGATCGCGTTCGATCAGCGCATATTGAACGCGCTGCGCATCAGCTTCGGCAGCGCCTTCATCGCCGCGACCATCAACGCCATCTTTGGCATCATCCTTGCCTGGGTGCTGGTGCGCTACCGTTTCCCCGGCAAGCGCGTCATCGATGCCATGGTCGACCTGCCCTTCGCGCTGCCGACCGCCGTCGCCGGCATCGCATTGGCGGCGCTCTATGCGCCGAATGGCTGGGTCGGCCAGTTTCTGACGCCGCTCGGTATCAAGATCGCCTTTACGCCGGCCGGCATCGTCGTGGCGCTGATCTTCGTCGGCCTGCCCTTCGTGGTGCGCACCGTGCAGCCGGTCATGGAGGAAATCGACAAGGAAGTGGAGGAAGCCGCAGCAACGCTCGGCGCCAACCGCTTCCAGACGATTTTCCGCGTGTTGCTGCCGGGGCTGGCGCCTGCCGTGCTCACCGGCTTCGCGCTCGCCTTTGCCCGCGGCGTCGGCGAATACGGCTCGGTGATCTTCATCGCCGGCAACCTGCCGTTCAAATCGGAGATCGCGCCGCTGCTGATCATCATCAAACTCGAAGAGTATAATTACGCGGCAGCGACCGGCATTGCGGCAATCATGCTGGTGATCTCGTTCGCCATGCTGCTCGTCATCAACCTCATCCAGAGCTGGAGCAGGCGGAGGTACGGCTATGGCGCTTGATGCGACCGTTCAACCCGCGAAGCTGCGTTCGGTGACCACCGAAAACAGGATCGCGCGCTTCACCCTGATCGCCATCTCGTTGATCTTCCTGCTGCTGATCCTGCTTCTGCCGCTTGCAGCCGTCTTCGTCGAGGCCTTCCGCAAGGGGCCTGCCCCCTTCTTCCAGGCGCTCGCCGATACCGAGACCTTCTCGGCGATTCGCCTGACGCTGATCGTTGCCGGCGTCAGCGTGCCGCTCAACCTCATCTTCGGGGTTGCCGCCGCCTGGGCGATCGCCAAGTTCGAGTTCAAGGGCAAGGCCTTCCTGACGACGCTGATCGACCTGCCCTTCTCGGTCTCGCCCGTCATATCCGGTCTGGTCTTCGTTCTGCTGTTCGGCTCCAGCACCTGGCTCGGCCAGTGGTTCAGCGCGCACGACATCAAGATCCTGTTTGCGGTGCCGGGATTGATCCTCGCGACGATGTTCGTCACCTTCCCCTTCGTCGCCCGCGAACTGATCCCGCTGATGCAGGAACAGGGAACGGCCGACGAGGAGGCAGCCCTTTCGCTCGGCGCCAGCGGCTGGCAGACCTTCTGGTACGTGACGCTGCCGAATATCAAATGGGGCCTGCTCTACGGCGTGCTGCTCTGCAACGCCCGCGCCATGGGCGAATTCGGCGCCGTCTCGGTGGTGTCGGGCCACATCCGCGGCCAGACGAATACCATGCCGCTGCAGGTGGAGATTCTCTACAACGAGTATAATTTCACCGGTGCTTTTGCCGTCGCCACGCTTTTGGCCTTGCTCGCGCTCTTGACTCTTGTTTTGAAGACGCTGCTGGAAATGCGCTATAGCGCTGAAATCGCCGCCAGCCGGCGGCACTGAAGGATTTGGAATGGAAGTACGCGTTCAAAACATTCGCAAGGAATTCGATCGCTTTCCGGCGCTGCACGATGTCTCGCTCGACATCCGCTCCGGCGAGCTGATCGCACTGCTCGGCCCTTCGGGCTCCGGCAAGACGACATTGCTGCGCCTGATCGCCGGCCTGGAAAGCCCGACCGAGGGACTGATCTTCTTCGGTGACGAGGATGCCTCGAAGAAATCGGTGCAGCAGCGCAATATCGGCTTCGTCTTCCAGCATTATGCTCTGTTCCGCTACATGACGGTGCTCGAAAACGTCTCCTTCGGTTTGAAGGTCAGAAGCGGTGCGCGGCGGCCGCCTAAGGCCGACATTCGCCGGCGGGCACTGGAACTGCTCGAACTCGTCCAGCTTTCCGGCCTTGAGAAACGTTATCCGGCGCAGCTTTCCGGCGGCCAGCGCCAGCGCGTGGCGCTCGCCCGCGCCATGGCCGTCGAGCCGAACGTGCTGCTGCTCGACGAACCCTTCGGCGCGCTCGATGCCCAGGTGCGCAAGGACTTGCGCAAGTGGCTGCGCGAGATCCACGACCGCACCGGACACACCACCGTCTTCGTCACCCACGACCAGGACGAGGCGCTGGAGCTTGCCGACCGCGTCGTCGTCATGAGCCAGGGGGCGATCGAACAGGTCGGCACGCCGGACCAGGTCTACGACAATCCGAATTCTCCCTTCGTCTTCGGCTTCATCGGCCAGTCGAACTGTCTGCAGGTCGAGATATCGGACGGCGACATCCGCTTCGACAGCCGCTCGCTCGGCCTCAATGCCGAGGGCGAACCGGATGGCGCGGCGCAGCTCTACTTCCGCCCGCATGACGTCAGGCTCTGCGAATCAGCTGAAAACTGCATCGCCGGCCAGCCGGTCTCCAGCCGCCGCGTGGCGGGCACCCGCCATATCGAACTCGATATCGGCAACGACCGCCCGCATATCGAGATCGAGCTGCCGCCGAGCGAGGCGGAAAGACTCGACCGCAACCGCGTGGCCTTCAAGCCGACCCGCTGGAAGCTGTTCCGCAGTTGATGGAGATTATTCCGCGCGTCTTTTTAGGCCGCGCAAACGGCGCTGTAACCTTTTGAGTTGCTGCATAATTCCTTAATTTTCAGGGATTATGCAGCAGGCGGCATCGGGGCTTATCGCCGAAGTCGCACATGGCGAGAGTCCTTCAGGCTTTTTGTGATCTAAGGTTGTTTGTATTTCAGTCATATGACGAGTAAAAGATTTTGCGCGTTAATCATAAAGGGCTGGACTAATCCCGATAGGAGGCACCTGGCGTTGAGGGCGGAGATTTCCTTTGGAAAATCCCTGATCGGGATTTTGTTCGTAGGACTGGCAGCCGCAGGCTGCACGACGACATCGAAACCGGCGGCAACGGCGGCGAAGACCACGACGAAGCAGGTTCAAACCGCAAAGGTCACCTTCAATTATACGGCCAAGGATCGCGAGTGCCTGCAGCGCGCCATGTATTTCGAATCGCAGCATTCGGATGAGGACGGCTACATGGCTGTCGGGACCGTTGTCATGAACAGGCTCACCTCAGGCGCCTATCCCACGTCAATCTGCGGTATCGTGGCCCAGAAAAGGCAGTTCGCGCCCGGCGTGATGACTCGCGAAGTCAAGCCGCAAGCGGAAACGGAGCTTGCCAGCGCGGCGGATGCGATCCTTATCAAGGGCGCGCGCCATCCGGCGGTGAAGGATGCGATGTTCTTCCACACCGAAGGGCTGAAATTCCCCTACGACAACATGCATTATGTGACGGTCGCCGGCGGCAACGCCTTCTACGAGAAGCGCGATTCCAACGGCATGCTTGAAACGCCGCCGCCGCTGCCCTCCTACGAGGTGGCAATGAATTATGTGCCTGGCGAAAGCATGCTGCCGCCGCAATTCGAGGCGCTGATCCCTTCGGCCGTTCCCGTTCCTCTGCCAGCTCCCGACCCCATGGCCACGGCGAGCACGGCGTCGATGCAGATCACGGCGCCGGTGACTTCTCCGGGGCCGGCACCGTCAATCGAGCCCGAGCCGGGAATGCCGATTGCAATCCCCATTCCCCGCCCGGCCTATGACAGCGTGATGCTGCGCGAAAGCCTGCCGGCGAATGTCGCTAAACCCGCCATTTGAGAACTGCCCATAGCGCCGTGCGTCCTTTCGGACGCACAAAGGACGCACTGACACTTTCACCGCTCGCATCGTGCTTTCAAAAATCGATTCCGATTTTCGCGCCGATGCGCTGGAGGCAAGAAGCTTTAGGCGCGCTCTTCCCAGACCTTCGCCAGTTCCACGATCGTCTTAACGGCCTTTTCCATGTCCTGCCGGCTCACCCATTCGAGCGGCGAGTGAAAAGCATGGCCGCCGGCGAAGATGTTCGGGCACGGCAATCCCATGAAGGAAAGGCGCGAGCCATCCGTGCCGCCGCGGATGCTGCCGCGCACCGGCGTCATGCCCGCCCGGCGCACCGCCTCGACAGCGTTGTCGACGATCTCCGGGTGACGGTCGAGCACCACCTTCATGTTGCGATACTGCTCCTTCACCTCGAACCGATAGGTCGAGCCCGGATAGGCTGACATCACGTCCTTGACGATGGCTTCGAGCATGGTTTCCTTTTCCACCAGCCCCTTGTCGGTGAAGTCGCGGATGATCAGACTGAGCGTCGCCTTCTCCATCGAGCCGGTCACACCTGTGGGATGAATGAAGCCTTGCTTTCCCTCGGTGGTCTCAGGCGCGACATCCCTAGGCAGCCGGTCGATGATGGCGCCGGCGATCTTGATGGCGTTTTCCATGCGATCCTTGGCGAAGCCGGGATGGATCGCCACGCCGGATATGCCGATCTCGACGCCATCGGCCGAGAAGGTCTCGTCCTCGATATGGCCTGATGTCTCGCCGTCCATCGTATAGGCGAAGTCGGCACCGAGTTTCTTCAGGTCGACCTTGTTGACGCCGCGCCCGACTTCCTCGTCTGGTGTGAACAGGATCTTGATCGTCCCGTGCCTGATATCGGGATTGTCGACGAGGATCTGGGCGGCGGCCATGATCTCCGCCAGTCCGGCCTTGTCGTCGGCGCCGAGCAATGTCGTGCCATCGGTCGTGACGATGTCGTTGCCGATCTGGTTTTTCAGTTCGGGATGATCGCTGACGCGGATCACCCGGCTGGTGTCGCCGGCAAGCCTAATATCGCCGCCGGCATAATTCCTGACGATCTGCGGCTTGACGCCAGTGCCGCTGAAATCGGGCGCCGTATCCATATGCGAGCAGAAACAAATGACCGGAACCGTCTTGTCGCTATTGGCCGGGATGGTCGCATAGACATAGCCGTGTTCGTCGAGATGTGCGTCCGCAAGACCGATCTTCAGCAGTTCCTCGACCAGAACCCGTCCGAGGTCCTTCTGCTTGGCGGTGGTCGGCTGCGTCGACGAGGAAGGATCGGATTGCGTGTCGATGACGACATAGCGGAGAAAGCGGTCGAGAACAGTGTCGGTCATAGCATCCATTCCAGCAAGAGCACGCGAAGGATATAGCCCTCATGGGCGATGCGGCAAAAGATTTTTCCGCGCGGCACGTGAGGAATGACCATGCAATCCTTTCATACGCCCATGTCGGATGCCGGAACCGAGACCACGTGCGAAACCAAACTGCCGTCGCTGACCTCATGCATGAGAAAGGACGGAGCGTCGATCACCGAAAGATCGGGCCGGCCTTCCAGCAGAAGCGGATTGGGCGGGCAGAGGGAGCCGCAGGTCTGGACAGGGATCGATCCCAAAAGACCAAACGCGGGGCGGTGGACATGGCCGCAGAGAATCGCCAGCGGCAGCTTGTGCATCGTCTCGAGGCAGCCGAGAAGCGCACTGCCGTTCCTGCATCCGACCTGGTCCAGCGCCTCGATGCCAATCCTAAATGGCGGCTGATGCATGAACAGAAGGGAGGGCATCGTCACGTCGGCAAACACGCTCATCAGCCACGGCAGATGCGGCAGGACGTCGCCGTAGCTCTGACCGGCGACGGTCAGATCGACCCCGAAGAGAGTCAGGCCATCGACGGCTGTCCGGAAGTGCATCGGGCCTGTCGCGTTGATCCACGTGCCAACGGCGGCAAGTTCGGACCGCATCAATCGCACATCGTCACCGTTGCCCGGCAACAGGTGGACAGGGCAGTCCAGCGACCGCAGGCATTCGGCGACCAGGCGATAGCCTTGCCGCCATCCGTCGTCCACCAGATCTCCGGTGACAACAAGCGCATCCGGGCGGAACATCCTCAGCCAGCCGATTGCTCGCTCCAGCGTCTGGAGCGACGAAAGGTCCGGCCTGGCATGGATATCGGATATCTGCGCGACGAGCATATCGTGCCTCCCATCTCTGCCGGAGACAGTATGCCGAAACCGACAGCATCGGGCTACCGGCCTTAACCTTTCAATCGACGCGTTTTCCCTCGTCGTCGAACACATGCAGATATTGCGCCGGGAAGGCGACGTTGACCTTCGGGCCGGCCTTCAGCGCTTCGCGGTTCAGCGTGAAGATCTTGAACGGCAGGCCATGCAGGGAAAGGTGCAGGATGATGCCGAAGCCTGTGGGTTCGACGAGTTCCACATCCGTGGCAAGGCCCGCGCCGCCGTTGCTCATCACTACATGCTCCGGCCGGATGCCGAGCGTCACCTTTGCCCCGTCGGCAAGCGGCAAAGGCTTTGCAAGCGGCACGATCGTGCCGTCCTTCAGCCTCACGCCGCCGGCATCATAGGTGGCCTCGAGGAAGTTCATCCCCGGCGAACCGATGAAGCCGGCAACGAAGAGATTGGCGGGGCGGTCGTAGAGTTCGAGCGGACTGCCAACCTGCTGGACCACCCCGCCATGCATGGCGACGATGCGGTCCGCCAGGGTCATTGCCTCGATCTGGTCGTGGGTCACGTAGATCGAGGTTGCCTTCAGGTCGCCATGCAGTTTCTTGATCTCGGCGCGCATCTGTTCGCGCAGGCGGGCATCGAGATTGGACAGCGGTTCGTCGAACAGGAAGGCCTTCGGCTGACGCACGATCGCGCGACCCATGGCGACGCGCTGGCGCTGGCCGCCGGAAAGCGCCTTCGGCCTTCGCTCGAGCAGCGGATCGAGGCCGAGCTTGGCGGCGGCCGCGGCCACGGCGCTGGTGATTTTCTCCTTCGCCACCTTCCGGAGCTTGAGGCTATAGCTCATATTGCCGGCGACGTTCATATGCGGATAAAGCGCATAGGACTGGAACACCATGGCGATGTCGCGATCCTTGGGATGCAGCTCGTTCACCCTGGTGCCGGCGATGCGGATCTCGCCTGATGTGACATCCTCCAGCCCGGCGATCATGCGCAGCAGCGTGGACTTGCCGCAGCCGGACGGGCCGACGAGCACGACGAATTCGCCATCCTGGATTTCGAGCTCGACGCCGTGCAGCACCTGCACGTGGCCATAGGCTTTGCGGATATTCCGGATATCGATCGATGCCATTTTGTTTAACCCTTGACCGCGCCGGCCGTCAGGCCCTGGACGAGATAGCGCTGGATGAGCAGGAAGAAGAGGCCGGCCGGAATGAGCGCCATGATGCCCGCCGCCATCATCTGCCCGAAATCCACCGAGAATTTCGAAACGAAGGTGAGCAGGCCGACGGGGAAGGTCGCCGCGTCATTGCCGTTGATCAGCATCAGCGCGAAGAGCAGTTCGCTCCAGGCGGCGGTGAAGACGAAGCCGAGCGTGGCGGCGATGCCCGGCAGCGTCAGCGGCAGGATGATCTGACGAAACGCCGTGAACTGCGTCGCCCCGTCGATCATCGCCGCCTCTTCGAGATCTCTCGGAATGCCGTCGAAGAAGGACTGCATCAGGAAGGTGGCGAAAGGCACGTTGAAGGCAGTGTAGACGATGACGAGCCCGGTCAGACTGTTGGTCAGATGCAAGGGCGACAGGATCTTGAAGATCGGCGCCACCAGCATGACCAGCGGGAACATCTGGGTCAGCAGCATCAGGGCGACGATCCAGTATTTTGCCCGGAAATTGAAGCGCGACAGCGCGTAGCCGGACAGCGAGGCGCAGATCGTCACGGTCACCGCCGTCGCGGTCGAGACGATCAGGCTGTTCTTGAAGAAGGTCGGAAAGGCGCTGTGCTCCAGCACGAAGGCATAGTGATCCCATGTCGTGCGCGACGGCCACATGCGCACACCTTCGGTATAGAGCAGGTCGTTCGGCGTCACCGAAACCTTGAGCAGCCAGAACAATGGAAAGAGCGCGAAGGCGATGTAGCAGAGGATCGCCAGGCGGTGTGCGATGGTCGGAATGACGGATCGTCTCATCATCTCAATCCTTGTTCAGCAGCGTCTGCCGAAGCAGGATGATCAGCATCGAATAGGCAAGCAGCAGCACGAGCAGCACCAGCGCGATCGCCGAGGCATAACCGAAATCGAGCCGCCGGAAGGCCGTGGTGAAGATGTAGCTGGCGACGATCTGTGTGCGATCCGCCGGCCCGCCATTGGTCATGACGACGATGAGATCGGCGAAATTGGAAATCCAGACGGTGCGCAGCAGCACGGTGATGGCGATCGTCGGCGCCAGAAACGGCAGGGTGATCGAGCGGAAGCGCTGGAACCAGCCGGCGCCGTCGATCGACGCCGCCTCATAGAGATCGCGCGGGATCGCCTGCAGGGCGGCAAGCAGCGTGATGGCGAAGAAGGGAATGCCCCACCAGACGTTGGCGGCGATCGGCCCCCACATCGCATAATTGGGATCGGAGAGGATATTGCCCGGCTCATGCATCAGCCCAAGGGCGAAGAGCCAGTGCGGGATCGGCCCGATGACCGGATTGAACAGCCAGGCCCAGTTGAGGCCGGCGAGGAAGGACGGCACGGCCCAGGGCAGGAAAACCAACGCCTGCGCAATTGCCCTGCCCTTAAACGGCTTGTCGAGCAGCAGCGCCAGGATCAGCCCGAAGACGAACTGCAGGACGACGGAGGCGCCGGTCCACCAGAGCGTATTCCGCAACGCCCCGTAGAAGGCGGCATCCCCGGCAAGCTCGCGGAAATGATCGAGCCCGACGAAGCCACCGGAAAACGGATTGAGCAGCTGGATATCGCGGAAGGCATAGGAAATGCCGACCGTCAGCGGCACCAGCATCACCGCGATGATCAGGATCAGCGACGGCGCGCTGTAGAGATAGGGCTCCGAAGCATCGGCAACGCGACGCAGCCATGGCCTGCGGTCGCGACGCATGTCGAGCGTATCGGCGGAAATGGTCATCAGCCAAGGGTTCCCGTTCGCGGCGTTCTTGCGCCGTCTGCGTCATAAAAAGAAGCGGCGGCGGCCTGTTCTGCAGCCGCCGCCGTCGGTCCGTCGCTTACTTCTTAGCGAGGAACTTCTGCTGCGCCTTGGTGAGGTAGTCCGCCCACTGGTCAGCCAGGGCCTTCGCCGAGATATCGCCGAGCAAGGCCTGCTGCGAGGTCTTGATCGCCAGCGAATCCTTGAAGAAGGCGAATTCCTCGAGGTAGGTCGGCATGACGGTCGGTACGGTGTTCGGGTCCGCCAGTTCCTCGAACCAGCCCTTGAACTGGTCACCGGCATAGAAGGGATCCTTCTCGGCCGCCGTATAGGCCGGCAGGGCGCCGATGCGCTTGTTCCACTCGATATTGCCTTCCGGCCCTTCGAGGGTGGCGATCAGCTTCCAGGAGAGATCCTTGTTGCCGCTGGTCGAAAACATCGACCAGCCGCCATAGCCGATCGTCGGGAAGGACTTGCCGTCGGGACCCTTCGGCAGCGGCATGACGCCGAAATCTTCTTTTTTCATGCGTTCGGCAATGGCGATCAGCGCATCCGGATCCTGATCGAGGAACGCGCAGGTGCCGGAATAGAAACCGGCGACGACTTCGTTGAAGCCCCAGTTGACGCTATCCTTCGGCGCATAGCCCTTCTTGTAGAGATCGACCATCCATTCGATGCCCTTTGCCCAACCGGGGCTGTTCATCGTCGAGGTGCCGTCGTCGTTGAAGTACTTGTTCGAACCAGCCATGGTGGCGGCGAAGATCATCCAGCCGTTGAGACCGCCCGGTCCGCCGCGCATGCAGTAGCCGTATTTGCCGGAGAGTTTGGAGACCTTTTCCGAAGCGGCGGTGAACTCTTCCAGCGTCTTCGGCGGCGCGGCCACACCGGCTTCCGAAAGCAGCTTCTTGTTGTAGAACATCGCCCTGAGATAGAAGCCGTAGGGCAGCATATAGGCGGTGTTCTTGACGTCGCGGCCGAGTTCGAGCGCGCGCGGCGTCAGCTCCTTGGTGTGCTCCCACTTTTCGAGGTAGGGCTCCAGGCTCTCGAGCATGCCGTTATTGGCATAGAGCGACAGCCAGGTATCGGGCATCTCCATCACATCGGGCACGTCGCCGGCCGATACCATGGTCGCGAACTTCTGAAACGCTTCGTTCCAGGGCAGCGAGATGATGTCGACCTTAGTGCCGGGATTGGCGGCTTCGAACTTGCCGACGATCGATTTCAGCGTTTCGGTGCGCTCCGGGCTGGTGATGACTTCGACAAGCTTGAGCGTCGTATCGGCAAAGGCCGTGCCCGCCATCATCGAAGCAAAGAGCGTTGAGATTATTAGTTTTTTCATGGCTCAGTTCCCCCTTGTTAGGTTTCTCTCAGGTTTCAGGATTGTGAGGCGGCGGCGAGCGCCTCCTCGATGTCCCTCCACAGAGCCTCGGTTCCTTCGAGGCCGACATGGAGGCGTACGGATCGCGCATGGATGCCGAAGGCATGTGCGGAATTCGGCTGTGCCTTCTGCTGAAGCACCACCTCGCCCGGTACGATCAGGCTTTCATGTCCACCCCAGCTCACACCCAGTTTGAAGAGCTTGAGGTGATCGGCGAAGGCGCGGATATCGACGCCTTCGCTGAAGATGAACGAAAACAGGCCCGAGGTGCCGTTGAGGCCGGCGGGCAGACGGTTGGCGAGCCCGGGATGGCAGACCGTCTCCACCACATCGAGCTTCTGCAGGCGCCTGGCGATTTCAAGCGCCGATGCCTCATGGGCTCGCATGCGCAGCGGCAGCGTGCGCAGGCCGCGGATCAGCAGCCAGGCGTCGAACGGCGAAAGCTTGCCGCCGAGATAAGGATAGGCCTCGGCCTTGACGCGCGCAATCATCGCCTTCGAGCCGGCGATGACGCCCGCCACCACATCGCTGTGGCCGCCGAGATATTTGGAGGCCGAATGGATGACGAGATCGACGCCGAGCGTCAGCGGCCGCTGGAAGAACGGGCTCGCCCAGCTGTTGTCGATCATCGAGACGACGCCGTGTTGCCTGGCGAGCGCGGCAAGCGCGCCGACATCATGCGCCTCCATCACCCAGCTCGTCGGGCTTTCCAGGTACAGGACCTTGGCGCCGGGCAGCGCCCTGGCGACGGCTTCCTCGTCGCGGCCGTCGACATAGGTCACCTCGATCTTCATCCGCTTCAGGATGGTGCCGAACAGACGGAAGGCATCGGGATAGACATGCTTGACGGCGACGATGCGGTCACCCGGCTCGACGAAGCTCAGCACCGCCGACGAGATCGCCGCCATGCCGCTGGCAAAACCCAGCGCATCTTCCGCGCCTTCGAGCTTGGCCAGCATTTCCTCGAAAGCGCGCACCGTCGGATTCAGCCCGCGCGTATAGATCGGCCGCACCTTCTCGCCGCGATAGGAGGCGATCATCTCGTCATAATCGGCAAAGGTGAAAAGCGAGGTCTGGAAAATCGGCGGCACGACGGCTTCGGCGAAATTGCCTTCGTCATGCGCCGTAATGAGGGAAGCAAGGTCGAACGGTTCTGCGCCGTTGCTCATTTGGACATTTCCTTGATGTCTTCTTCGACGATGTCGAGAATTTTCAATGTTTCCAGACGCGCCGCCTCGGGATCCCCGGCAGCGATCGCGTTGAAAAGCGTGCGGTGAAAGGGAAAGGACCGGCGGGCGAAATCCTGCCGGTCGAACGGATGTTCCCAGAAGCGCTCGAAGGTCTCGCGCATCTGCTCGAGCAGCTGACGAAACAGCGGATTGTGGGTGGCGTCGTAGACAGCGAGGTGAAAGGCCAAGTCCTCCGGCCCGGAGGTGCCTTTCTCCAAATGCACCCGCTCCATTTCATCGAGCTTTTCCTCGATGACGACGAGATCCCTTGCTGTGCGCCGCCGCGCCGCGACCATGCCCGCCTCGCATTCGATGCCGCGGCGGACCTCCAGCGTCTGCAGCAGCGCGTCGCGCAGATGCACCGCGTCGAACGACAGCGGCATGTGGATCGTCGCCCGGGAAACCGGTTTCAACAGATAGGTGCCACTGCCCTTGCGCGTCTCGATGACGCCGAGCGCTTGAAAATGGCGGATCGCCTCGCGAATGGTCGAACGGCCGACGGCAAGGGCTGCCATCAGCTCCCGCTCGGCCGGCAGACGGTCACCCGCCTGCAATCGCGCCTCCTCGACATAATCCGCCAGCGCATCAGTCACCTGACGCGCGCGGTCCATGACCGGAAGCGGCCGGATCACCGGCCTGTCGCTACGATTTGCCTTCATGGTTCCCCATTTTCTTAGCAGGCAGTCAGCGCGTGAATTGGTCTGACATCTTAGCATTTCTCAAAGAGCGAAAGACGTCAAGCAGTGATTTTCGGCAAAGAACTGGGAAGCTAGTCCCATTGCCCGAACGTCCTTTCACACTTCCGGATTGGCTCAAATGTTCCGATCGCGATAGTCCGATTTCGCAATAGAGGCCCGCAAAGGGTTAAGCCTCTGCTTCACAACCGCTGCTTAAGAAAAGTGCCGCCAAAGATTCGCGCGGCCAGAAAATTGAGCACAGCCGACACGCATCCGCATGCTCGATCACGAAACGTCCGTTTTTTCTCTATAAATAGAGCCTAAAAGCACCTTTTGGTTGAGCCTTAAGAATTTTTAGTGCAACCTTCTCCGATCATCAGAAGGGGAATGAAGATGAAAATAGTGATGATATTACTGCTTGGAACGACTACTCTTGCAAGCTGCAGCTCAGTTCCGGAATTTGATCTTGCGACGAGCGAGAAAACATACGGCAGCCCTATCATTCGCGTGGCTTCGATTATGGCAAACCTGAAGTGCGAACTTTACGCCGCCGCGAACGATGACAAGGAGCTTCCTCAGTTCGAGAATGACACGGCGTTGGCACTCGAGCGTCATGAGATCCCAGTCGAGAGCCGAAAATTCACGCTGCGGAACATCTTCAAGGCTATCGAGTACGTCGGCGAGGTCGAATTGACAATCGACGCCACGCAGACCTCCGGCATGAGCCCATCTCTTTCGTTTCCAGGCCTTGGATCCGCTGCTCATCCGCTAAGCATCGGAGTAGATGGAGCGCTTAGCGAAAAGGGACATCGTTCGAACACAACCTATCATTCGATCGATTTCGAACGATTGGTGAAAGGGCCTGAGCAGCGCACAGCTCCGCGCCCCAAAGGCAAATGCGGACAGGGCAGTGAACTTCGCGGAAACTTAGGGCTGGTGGAAAACCTGAAGATGGGTCTGGTTGCATCGAGCATGAACGATCTGTCTGTGTTTCCAGGCAACGCCTCGAATCCCGGCGCTGGAGATAACGGGGTCGACGACAAGTATACAGCTGGGCAGATCCACGCGGTCATTGACTTCACCACAACCACGAGCGTCAGCGGCGGACCGACCTGGGAACTGGAGCATTTTGTCGGCCCGAACAGCAACGAAGGACTGTTTAACCACAAGCGCGAGGCGCTGAACCAAATTTCCTTCACGTTCCTCCCTATTTGCATCAGAGGAACGTACAGGGGCAGTAGGCAAGGGGCGCGGTGGAAATATGAACCGCGGCTTCCGCAAGGCACCCCAGCATGGGCCGATTACCTGCCTCCTTGCAGCGCACCTGAAGCAGCCGGCGCCAAGAGCAAGGCGGTCAATAGAGCGCACGACATTAACATCATGTCGCTCGACAATCTGAGGCTCCGAACCTTCTAGCTCGATGTACGAGAAAGGTAACATGCCGATGCCAAATATCTGCACTCTTCTGATCCGCTGGCTAAGCTACTGGCGGATCACATGGACCATTTTTCCAACATTTGCCGCGGGCGGCTTGGCTTCGGGCTGTACTACGATAGATTTCGACAAGCTCCCGGCCGGCAGTTTCTCCGGCACCTTGATAGTAATGTGGGTGGGCGAAGGAGCGCTTGCTGGCGACGGCAAATTCGTCTTTGTCCCTGATCCCAATGACCGCCTCACCTTCACGCGTGCTGAGAATCCGTCGATGCCGATCGTTCCCGGCGTCATGTACACAGACGGCGGCTCGGTGCCTAAAATCGTCCAGCCTTTTCGCGGTTTCAATCCATGGGGCTATGCGCCGGCATACATGGTGCATGACTGGTTATTTACGGCACACCACTGCCTCGAAGCCGGAAAGAAAGATCCAGTCTATATGGCGGTCGCAGACGTCGGCTTCGACGACTCCGGCCGGATTCTAGGCGAAGCGATCCAGACCTTGATGGCGAAAAAGGTGGTGTCCAAGAACGACGTTGCAAAGACCGCCATAACCGCAGCGGTCAGGAGTCCTGTCGCGCGAAACATCTGGGACAGCGGCCCCAAGACGTGCGCTCGCGACGCCGTTACGCCGGCGCATCTCGTAGAAATAGAACGTGCAGTCCCAGGCTCGACGGCAGACGAAGCGCGAAGGAGAAACTTAAATATCGCCATGACGGTCCGCACGCTACGGCGCCCGTCAAATGCTGTCGTGGTCGGGCGGGTGAGCTTCGATCATTAGCTATGCCGAAAGCGCGGCCGGGCGGGACTGGTAATAGCCCGTTACAAAGCCGCCCGGCCGCGGAGCCCACCTAGGACGGTTGAAATAGCCGAGGTTGTTGGCGGTCGCTCGACAGTTTGAAACAGAGCCTGCGTCCGGCTTTCGTCGGAAGCACTTCTGACGACAAAGAAAACCCGTCCAACTCTCCCGTGTGATCCCTCTTCAACAACCATCTGACATGGCCCTGACAATCGTCCGCTCCGACCTAGTTAGTCACCGACGGCCGGGGACGGCGGCCGTCGGGCTTTTGAAAAATCGAAATCAACGACAAGAGGAAAAGTTGATGAAAAGCATATTGTTACCTCGTTATGCTGTGCTGTTTGCGCTGTCGGCGATGACAGCTCCCATTGTCGGCGCGCGGGCTCTCGCCGAAGAGTTTGTTGCCTCGCAGAGCAAGACGGTCGTCGAAACCAACAAGGGCAATCTCGTCGGCGCACTCGATGATGGAATCTACAGTTATCTCGGCGTCCCCTATGCACGTGCCGACCGCTTCATGCCGGCCGAAGAGGTGGCGCCCTGGAAAGGCATCCGTCCGGCTGTCACCTACGGCGAGAACTGCTTCATCCCCCGAATGAAGGAAGTGGCGGGCGACGAACTCTTCAATCCGCACCGCTATCTGCCGATGAGCGAAGCCTGCCAGTTCCTGAACATCTGGACGCCAGCGATCAAGGACGGCAAAAAGCGGCCGGTCATGGTCTGGATTCATGGAGGCGGATTCACCAACGGCTCCGGTATCGAGCTGACCTCGTATGACGGCCACAATCTGAGCAAGGACGGCGATGTTGTCGTCGTCACCCTCAACCACCGGCTCAACGCGCTCGGCTTCCTCGATCTTTCCGCCTATGGCGAGAAGTACAAACGGTCGGGCAATGCCAGCATCACCGATCTCGTCGCTGCGCTGAAATGGGTCCACGACAACGCCGAAGCCTTTGGCGGCGATCCCGGCAATGTGACGATTTTCGGCCAGTCCGGCGGCGGCTACAAGGTGCGCGCCCTGATGGGGACGCCTTCGGCGAAGGGCCTCTTTCAGAAGGCGATCGTCCAGAGCGGCTCGCGGACCGATTCGGTCGTCGATCAGGCGTCCTCGCGGAAGGTGGCCGAACTGACGCTCGCCAACCTCGGTCTGAAGGCTGAGGAAATCGACAAGCTTGCCGACGTCGACTACTACGATCTCCTTGCCGCCGCCGACAAGGCCATCAAGGACGCGACCGCCCAGGGCGCGAAGGACGCCCGCTATGCGCCCGTTCAGGACGGCGACTACATTCCAGCGAATCCTGTCGGAACAGAGTGGGTCGATCAGGCCAAGGACATTCCGCTGATGGTCGGCAACACCCTCAATGAATTCGAGACGGTCATCACTCACAAGGCGGGCGAGCTGCTTGCCGACAATAAGAACGGCTGGGACGGTGCGAAGTCTGAGGCCAAGCTGAAGGAGCGCTTCGCCGATAAGGCCGAGGCGGTCGGCAAGGCATTCATGGCCGCCTACCCCGAAAAGAGGATCGCCGACGCCTATTTCCTGGATCTGCGCTTCCGGCCGGGCGCCATCCGTGATCTCGACCTGAAGGCGAAGCAGAACGGGGCTCCGGTCTACTCCTACATGTTCGCCTACGAGTCACCAGTCCTCGATGGGATTGCCATGGCCTGGCATTGTGCGGAACTGCCCTACGTGTTTGCCAACGCCGCCCTGGTCAAGACGTCGACCGGCGGTGGCAGCGACGCCCTCGCGCTGTCCAGGAAGGTGAGCCAGGCCTGGGTGAATTTCGCCCGCAACGGCAAGCCGAGCGCCGATGGTCTGCCCGACTGGCCGGCCTACACAACCGACAAGCCGGCGACCATGGTTCTCGACAACGAGTCCCGCGTGGCAGTCGATCTCGATCGCAAGCTGCTGCAGGCGGCAGGCGCTCTCTAGCGCCAATTGCACGACAGGACATACGGCGCCGGCTGACATCGACCGGCCGGCGCCAGCTCGCAACAAATGCGTCTTCGCCAACATCAGCCGTCTTCAGGCCGCCGATCCGGGACCTGACCCAGCGACCTCCCAGCCGCGGCCGATCGAAAATCGCAGACGCCATCCCTTTCGGTTCTGAATATTTTCAGATACGCGTGCTGACAGACGCTTGCGACGACACAAGCGTCCGTTGTGCCTTCGAGCATGCCGTGAGATGCTCCAGCGCGAGGCATACCCCTGGGACAAAGGCATGCGCGACTACCTGAAAAGCAGAGATTTTCACCGACATATGCGCTCGCTGCTGGCTCCGAGATTTCGGGAGTTCGGCTGGGAATCCCAGAACGCGGGCAGGTGCAGCTTTGCCCGGGACGGAAGGGTTTGCTGGCTGCAGGTATCCCAATATTCGAACAGCATTATGGGCGCCAAATTTACGATCAACATGACAGAGGGCTCCGGCCCAGCCGGAGACACAAGAATACTTGGCCGCCTCGACGAGGCGGATCGAAGAATTGGAAAAGCTCTGGAAGAAAGCATCATCGCGCGTCTTCCCAGGCCCGATCCCGACCCGGAGATCGAAGTCGTCGGAGACAACGGCCAAATGATATTGGTCAAGCTCGGCGATCTGGCTCGAGCAAATCCACGACAATGGGAGGCCCCCTCCGACGTATGGCTGCCTTATTTCAGCAAACGCGATCTTGACGATTGGGCTGCGTTTCTCTTGCCTCGCATTGCGCGATTGACCGCACCATCCTCATCGGAAAAGATCGATCCGCAATTGTGGGCTCAGCGGTTTCGCCGTCTCACGCGTCTGTTCCGCCCGAAGTGAGAGCACTCGGCGATCCATCGAGCCGCTCCGATGACGTCTCAGTCGATGGAGTTTTTAACCGCCCACCGGCTCCAGATCGATCAGCGCCTTGATCGGCAGGTGGTCGGAGGCGATGCGCGCCAGCGGCGTATCATGCGCTTCCACCTCTGAAATAATCCCCTTGCGGTTGGCGATGATGCGGTCGAGCGCCAGAAGCGGCAGACCGGCGGGAAAGCTCGGCACGGCCGGCGGCAGCTCTCCGAAGGCGGATTGAAAGGTGTTGAGCGAGGAGCGGTCGCCCAGTCGCCATTCGTTGAGGTCGCCGAGCAGGATGGTCGGCATTTCGTGCCTGTCATTGATAAGCTCGACCAATGTGCGGGCCTGCTGGGCCCTGTTATGACGCAGCAGGCCGAAATGCGCGGCGATGATGCGCAGCACCCCGCCCTGCTCCAGCTCGATTTCGGCAACGAGGGCACCGCGCGGCTCCAGCCCCGGCAGCTTGACCTGATGCACGTCGTGCACCAGCCCCTTCTTGAAGAGCACGACGTTGCCGTGCCAGCCATGCGCCTTGGCCATGCCGGCAACCGGCACCGGGATCAGTCCCGTCTCCCGCTCCAGCCGGCCGAGATCGAGAAGGCCGATGCGCTCGCCGAAGCGCGTATCGGCCTCCTGCAGGGCGATCACGTCGGCGCCGATTTCATGGATCACCCGGCTGGTGCGCTCCGGATCGAAGCGCCGGTCGGTCCCGACGCATTTATGCACGTTGTAGGAGGCGATCAGCGTTCCCGCGCTGCGCGGCTTTGCCTCCGTTTGGGCTGCGTCGAGCCGCTTTTTCCTGCTCCTGATCGAGGCGAGAATGCTGGCGGGGAGGCTATCTTTTCTGGCGTGCATCGGCAGGCGCACTTGTTCCGTTGATCAAAAGGCTACTCACTCCGCAGTATAGGCGGCCGAGCGGAACTTGCCATGTCCGATGACAAAAAAGCGCGTTGCGTCGACGATAATTCATGCGACGCGCCAGATTTTCATTTTATGCATGTCGTCCTCCCAAAACCGCCGCACAGTTTTGAGCGACATGCATTAGAGATAGGGCGAACCCAGCCATAGCACCTTTTCGAGCAGCCGCACCGCAAAGGGCCGCGCCTGCAGTCCCTCAAGCGTCACCAGCGTCGCCGATTTCAAAGTTTCCTCGATATGCTCATCGACCTCGGCGGCGAAGCCTTCGTTCAGCACTTCAAGATCGACCTCGAAATTCAGCCGCAGCGAGCGCGGGTCGAGATTGGAAGAGCCGACATAGGCCCAGGTGCCGTCGATCGTCAGCAGCTTCGAATGGCTGAAGCTGCCGGTCGAGCGCCAGATTCGGCAATAATTCTTGAGGATCTGATCGAATTGCGCCGTCATCGCCCGGTCGACCAGCACGAGATTGTTCACCGCAGGCACGATGATATCGACTTCGACGCCGCGCCGCGCCGCCGTCACCAGCGCGCTGATGAGTTCGCGGTCCGGCAGGAAATAGGGCGACATGATGCGGATCGACTGGCGCGCCACCGAAAATGCGCCGGTCAGCATCTTGTGGTTGGTCTCGACGCTGCGGTCCGGGCCGGAGGCGACGACACGCATCAGGATGGGATCGCCGGGACTGCGCTCTGGCGGCTCGATGCGCCAGGGTTCGTCGTTCAACAGCTCCTGGGTCGAGAAGCGCCAGTCTTCGGCGGCGAGGTCGAAAAGGTCGGCGACAACAGGGCCGGTGACGCTGAAATGCGTATCGTGGGCGAAGCTCTCTCCCGTCGCCTCCTTGCTGAAACCCGCTCGGATGTTCATGCCGCCGGTCAGCGCAATTTTCCCGTCGACGATGAGGATCTTGCGGTGGGTGCGCAGATTGGCATAGGGCAGCCGCAAACCCATGATGACGTTGCCGTTGAAGACGGCGACGGTGACGCCGCCCTCGCGGAGATGGCCGAGAATGCTCGGCACCGAATACCGCGCACCGACCGCGTCGATCAGCACCCGGACCGCCACGCCGCGCCTGACCGCTGCAATCAGCGCGTCGGCGATGCGAAGGCCGATCACGTCGCGGTCGAAGATATAGGTTTCGAGCAGGATGCTGCGCGTCGCCTCGTCGATGCTGGTCTTCATCGCCGCATAGGCCTCGTCACCGGTCTCCAGCATGTCGATCGTATTGCCGGAGGTCAGCGGATTGCGCGTCACCCGGTCGCCGAGCCTCTGAAGCGCCGCGAAGCGGCGCCCGAACTGGCTGATCACCGTCTCGGCCTCGGCATCGAATGTCTCCAACTCATCGAATTCGGCCGCAAGCAGCAGCGCGTCGCGGCGGATGCTCAGCGATTTGCGGCGGATGCGGTTGATGCCGGCAATCGCGTAGAGCAGCGCACCGATGATCGGAGACAGGATGATGACGCCGACCCAGCCGATCGCGGCGCGCACTTCCTCCTTGGTCATGGCGGCATGGATCGCCGCCGCGGCCCCCATGGCGATCGAAACGACAAAGAGGATATGCGGCCAGTAGGTCGACAGGAGATAGAACATCGCTGGCAAATATAGCCGCGAAACGGCGACGTTCAATCGCAGGGCGGCTCTCCCATGACGCGAAATTTTTCGCCGTGATCGTTTGCCGGCCGGGAACCGATCGCGAAAGTCCCGGAATGGGTCAGCAGATTTGGAAAGCCCGCTCCCAATTCCCGAACGGGAACAATCCCGGCACAGATCGATTGATCTCGTCGAGATGAGGATCGCCATCATGAACATAGTTGCAAACGTCGGTCCCGCCCTGACACTCGAAGTCGCGGAGGCGACAGGCATTGCCGAACTCCGGCATCGGGCCGAAGGCTGCACCCGTTGTGATCTCTACAGGAATGCCACGCAAATCGTCTTCGGCGAAGGCCCCGGCAAAGCCGAGATCGCCCTGGTCGGCGAGCAGCCGGGCGATCAGGAGGATCTGACCGGCAGGCCCTTTGTCGGTCCCGCCGGCCGGCTGCTCGATCGCTGTCTTGATGAGGCCGGTCTCGACCGCCGGCGCTGCTATGTCACCAATGCCGTCAAGCACTTCAAGTTCACGCCGCGCGGCAAGCGGCGGCTGCATGCAAAACCGAATGCCGGCGAGATCAGGCGTTGCGCATGGTGGCTCGGCGCAGAGATCAACATCCTGCAGCCGAAGCTCGTCGTGACGCTCGGCGCAAGCGCGCTTTATGCGCTGCTCGGGCCGAAGGTGAAGCTGACACCACAGCGCGGCCATATTCTGCAGCCGACAAATGGTCCGCCCGTTCTGGTCACCATCCACCCTTCCTATCTGTTGCGCATCCGCGACGAGGCGGACCAGCGCCGGCAGCACCTGGATTTCGTGTCAGATCTGCACAAGGCGGTGGAGTTTCAGTCCTCGTGAAGGTCGATTCTCAACCCTAATATGCTGCAACGCGAAATATTCCAGCGTGCAGAGCGATTTCGCTTGAAAGAGTTCCCCTCCTCTGGAACCATCTCAGCAGTATCGCGTTCGAACGACGGCATCATGTGACTGGAGATCAGCGATGGCAGAAACTCGAGACGAGTGGATCAAAAAACGTGCATACGCCCTCTGGGAAGAAGAGGGTTATCCGACAGGGCGAGATTCCATCCATTGGGAACAGGCACGCTACGAGCGCGAAGCGCTCGAGGGTTCTGCGGCGTCTTCCGACGGCAAGGAAGTCAAGCCCAAGGCGAAGCGCACGGTGGCGGGCAGCAAGACGAACGGCGTCGTGACACCGGCACCAAAACGGACTGCGAGCCGCAAGACGGCGTCCTGACCACTGGAATACCGAACATGTCGATTAGAAAAGGGCGTCGTCACGACGCCCTTGGACCCCTTTTGTCATATGCCTGAATTAGTTGTGCTTTATCGAATTTTAGAGGTGGCTTCCACGCGGGGGTGAACAGAGGCCGGATGACGCTGCAAGCTTTGAGGCTTTCAAGAAAATTGAGCGCTGGCCCCGATAATCGGGAACAACAACATAGAATGGCTGTTTATGGCGAAACCGGGGAAGTCGCCATGAATAACGGCCATATCGAAATCCTTTCCGTTCGGCTTTTGGCGGCCACCAGCCGCGCGTTCACCGCGATTGTGTGAGGGATGGAGATGTCGCTCCTCGTCATCGCCGCGCTGCTCTATCTCGGTGTCGCGCTGGGTTTCATCCTCGTCGTCGACAATCTCGTCGGACTGGTTTTCCGTGATCCGCGCGCGCCGGTGCAACTGGTCTCCGTCTATATCGGCCGCGCCTTCGCTGCATCGCAAAAACTCTACCGAAAATAACCGCTTGCAGGCCATGTCCGCAGACCGCTTACACTGTTGAACGCCCTGGCGCATCGCCCTTTGCGCGTCCGAAAGGACGCACGAAGCTCTGGGTTAAGGATATTTCGACCGCGCCCTTTCCCTCCTATCGCAAGCCTCTATGTTGAGGGTTTGGCAGGCTGAACCCCGAGGGGGCCAATCACTCCGGCGCAGCGGATGACAAGGAAACGATTTTGAATGGGAAGCGTCGGGAACGGCTGGCCGAGAGGCGGCGGCGAAATCGGCGAATTGTTGCGGCATCCAACCTTCCACGCCGTCGGTCTCGGTTCGGTCGAAAGCTGGCCTGCTTCTCTCAAACATATCGCCGAAATGGTGCTGAATTCCCGCCAGCCCAAATTCGTCGCCTGGGGTCCGGACCTCGCCTTTCTCTATAATGACGCCTATGTGCCGGTTTTCCCGGAGCGGCATCCCGATGCACTCGGGAGACCCTTCCGCGAAGTCTGGGCGGATATCTGGGAACAATTCGCCCCGATCGTCGCCAGCACGCTGGAAGGCGGTTCGCAGCTCTTCAAGGAGTTGCTCATCCCGATGCGCCGGGACGGACGCACCGAGGACACCTGGTTCACCTTCTCCTACACGCCGCTGCGCGACGATGACGGCACGGTCGCCGGCATCCTCTGTGCGGCCCTCGATGTCACTGACCAGGTGGCGGCCAAGCGCGGCGAAGAGATGGCGCTGGAAGAGCTGCGCGCCAAATCGGAGGCGCTTGCGGTCGTCAACCAGGCGGGTGCAGCGATTACCGCCGAGCCCAGTGTCGAACGCCTCACCCAGATCGTCGTCGATGCCGGAGTGACGCTGACCGGCGCGGAATTCGGCGCCTTCTTCTACAATGTCGACGATGGCGAGGGCGGCAGCTACATGCTCTATGCCCTCTCCGGTGTCGACCGAAAGAACTTCGAAAAATTCCCGATGCCGCGCAATACCAAGGTCTTCGCGCCGACCTTCGAAGGCGAAGGCATCGTGCGCTCCGACAACATCCTGCTCGACCCGCGCTACGGGCAGAATGCGCCGCATGCGGGCATGCCGAAGGGACATCTGCCGGTCAGGAGCTATCTCGCCGTGCCGGTGAAATCACGTGACGGCAGCGTCATCGGCGGCTTGTTCTTCGGCCACGGCCAGCCCGGCCGTTTTTCCCAGGCGGCCGAGGCAAGCCTCGTCAGCCCGGCCGGCCAATCAGCCGTCGCGATCGACAATATCCGGCTCTTCCGTGCCGCCAAAGTCGAAATCGACCAGCGCCGCGACATGGAAGATCAGCTGCGCAAACTCAATGAAATGCTCGAGGTCCGCGTCGCCGCCGAAATCGCCGAGCGCCAGCAGGCCGAAGCCGCACTCCAGCAGTCGCAGAAGATGGAATCGATCGGCAAGCTCACCGGCGGCGTTGCCCATGACTTCAACAATCTGCTGCAGGTGATCTCCGGCAATCTGCAGCTTCTCGGCAAGGACGTGGCCGAGAACGGCCGGGCCAAGGAACGCATTTCCAACGCGCTCGCCGCCGTCGAACGCGGCTCGCGGCTGGCAAGCCAGCTGCTCGCCTTCGGCCGCCGCCAACCGCTGGAACCGAAGGTCGTCAATATCGGCCGGCTCGTCACCGGCATGGACGACATGTTGCGCCGCGCGCTCGGCGAGGAGATCGAAGTCGAGACCATGGTCTCCGGCGGCCTCTGGAACACCTTCGCCGATCCGATCCAGATCGAGAACGCATTGCTCAACCTTGCGATCAACTCCCGGGACGCGATGGACGGCGCCGGTAAGCTGACGATCGAGGTCGGCAACGCCTTCCTCGACGATTCCTACAGCCGCATCCATCCCGAAGTCACCGCCGGCCAATATGTCGTGCTCGCCGTCACCGATACCGGCTCCGGCATGACGCAAGAGATCATGCAGCAGGCCTTCGAGCCCTTCTTCTCGACGAAACCGGAAGGCAAAGGCACCGGTCTCGGCCTGTCGATGGTCTATGGCTTCGCCAAGCAATCCGGCGGCCACGTGAAGATCTACAGCGAGATCGGCGAAGGCACGACCCTCAAGCTCTACCTGCCCCGCTCGCTCCAGAGCGAAGATCGCGTCACCACCACCGACGCCGTGCCGGCAACCGGAGGCACGGAAACCATCCTCGTCGCCGAGGATGACGAGGGCGTTCGCGCCACCGTCATCGAAATGCTGTCGGATCTCGGCTATCACGTGCTGAAGGCCAAGGATGCACAAAGCGCGCTCACCGTTATCGAAAGCGGCGCCCATATCGACCTGCTCTTTACCGATGTCGTCATGCCCGGCCCATTGAGGAGCCCGGAGCTGGCGCGTATGGCGCGCGAGCGTCTGCCTGATATCGCCGTGCTCTATACATCGGGCTACACCGAAAATTCGATCGTCCATGGCGGCAGGCTCGATCCCGGTCTCGAACTGCTCTCCAAGCCCTATACGCGCGAGGAACTCGCCCGCAAGATCCGCCACGTGCTTGCCAACCGGCCGCAACACCGCCAGGGGGCGGCAGATGCCGCGGTGCCTGTTGCCAAACATCCCGAGATCGCAGCTGAAAAGCTGAAGTTGTTGCTCGTGGAAGACGACGCCTTCATCCGCATGGACACGGCCGAGATCCTGCAGGATCTCGGCTATGAGGTCATCGAGGCCGATAGTGGCGAACGGGGCGTGGACATCCTCGGACACACCATTGTCGACATCATCGTCGCCGATATCGGCCTGCCCGGCATGTCGGGCCTGGTCTTCGCCGCCAGGGCGCGCGAGGCCTTTCCGTCGGTCGGCCTAGTCTTTGCCACCGGCAACAGCAGCTTGCCGATTGCAAACCGCTTCTCCGGCTCGGTGCTGCTGGCGAAACCTTTCAGCAGCACCGCGCTCGAGCGGGCGGTCAAGACCGCCGTCCAGCAGCGGCCCGTCGGCTAGCCCACGACGCCCTTTGCTGATTATTTACCCGGTGCCGTTGAACTCGGGATATTTGCGCATCCGATTCACCTCGCTGGTGCAGCTGTCGTCGCGCGCCGTCAGTTCGATCGAGATCGTGTCGGCAAGGTCGAGACGGCCGTTGCCGTGATGATTGCCATTGTCATGACGATTACCATCGTCATGACAATGGCACCATCGTGATAAATGGGAATGCGCGCCGCTCTGGCTGACCAGCACGGCATCCCGCTCGAAACCTCGCTGCACCAGCCAGTCACGCGGCGCCATCAAGCGGATGTCGACCTCGTACGAATGCCCCTTCCCTTGCTTGAGACTGACGGTATAGGTGACCGGCGATACCTGGCCGTTCACGTCGATCGCGCCGTTTCCATCGGCTTTGACGATGTGTTTTTCCATGTTCTCGGCTCCTTCTTTGTGCGGGCCTGTGTCCAGGCTTTTCCCATCGGAAACCTGATAAAATCGGCTTTTGTTCCCGAAACCGGCCGTTGCAGACCATGGCGGGCGCCGGAACTTTTGGGCTCCGTACCGGTTCAATTCCTTTGAAAACCAGCAGGGCAAAACCAGAGGAGGTTGAGATGCCGAGAGGTGATAAATCCGACTATACCGACAAGCAGAAGCGCAAGGCCGAGCATATTGAGGAGAGCTACGAGGAGCGCGGCGTCTCCGATAAGGAGGCCGAACGGCGTGCCTGGGCAACCGTCAACAAGGAAAGCGGCGGCGGCAACAAATCCGGTTCCGGCCGCGGCAAGAAGGATACGCATGAATCCTCCGAAAAGGGCGGCCGCATCGGCGGCGCGGCATCCGCCGCACGCTCGAAGGAGGAGCGGTCCGCTTCTGCGAAGAAGGCCGCTGCGACACGCAAGCGCAATGAACATCACAGCCCCCACTCATGAGGGACAGGATGAGCGGTGGCTTGCCGCTGCCTGCATCCTGCACCCGCACCTGGTAAAGGATTTTCGCTATGGCCAAAGCGCAGAAGAAATGGTCGCAGGACGTCACCGAACACAGCGATGCGATGGACCTGAAGGAAGGCGTGTTCAAATCGGACGATCCGAAGAAGATTGCCCGCTCCGTCAAGCGCTCCGCCGAGAAGAGCGATCGCCGCAAGGCTAGCCCCTTCCGCGCGGCCATGTCGATGCTGACCTTCTACATCAACCGTGCCGGCGACCACCTGACGAAAAAGCGGCGCGGCACCCTTGAAAAAGCCAAGGACGAATTGCGAAAAGACTTCGGTCGCCAACCGAAGGATTGAGCAGTCATGGCATACGAGCTTTATTACTGGCACGGCATTCAAGGCCGCGGCGAATTTGTGCGGTTGGCGCTGGAGGAAGCCGGCGCCGACTATATCGACATCACCCGCCAATCCGGCCGCGGGCGCGGGACCGGCGCCATGTTCGAGATCATGGAGAGCCAAAGCGAAGCGTATATTCCCTTCGCGCCGCCCTTCCTGAAGGATGGCGACCTCATTATCCCGCATGTCGCCAACATCCTGTTTTACCTCGGCCCGAAGCTCGGCCTCGCGCCCGAGGACGAAGGCCTTCGCCATGTCGTCAACGGCCTGCAGCTGACCGTCACCGATTTCGTCGCCGAAGTGCACGATACGCATCACCCGATCGACACGTCGCTCTACTACGAGGACCAGAAGCCGGAAGCCAAAGCCCGCTCAGCCGCCTTCATCCGCGAGCGCATTCCGAAATTCCTCAGCTATTTCGAGCGTGTGCTGCGGCAGAACCCAAAAGGCTCGGGCCATATGGTCGGCGATACGCTGACCTATGTCGACCTCTCGCTCTTCCAGGTGATCGAGGGCCTCACCTATGCCTTCCCGAAAGCCATGGCGAGCCGCAAGGCTGATTACCCCGGCCTGCTGGCGCTGCACGACGCGGTGGCAAAGCGTCCGAATATCGCCCGCTATCTCGCCTCCCCCCGTCGCCTCGCCTTCAACGAGGAAGGGATTTTTCGGCACTATCCCGAGCTCGACAGCGCGGGATGAAGCAAGAGCCGTTTAGGCGAGCGGCACGGCCGCAGCGAAGAAATTTTCCCAAGGATCCTTCGGCCGGGTCTCCAGTTGCTGCGGCACGTTGCCGAGCGTGAAAGCGGCCGGACCGCTCACCACGTTCAAATCCGGCCAGTCGATCGGCATCGAAACCGGCGCGCCTACTCGTGCTCGCGTCGAATAGGCCGCGACCGCCGTATTGCCGCGGCCGTTGCGGAGATAGTCGATGTAGATATGCCCGCCGCGTTTCGCCTTCGTCGCGGTTGCCAGATATTTCTCCGGCGCGTCGGCCGACATGCTTTCAGCAAGCGAATGGGCGAAATCCTTCACCTCGGCCCAGCCGGCCTTCGGCGCAAGCGGCGTCACCACATGCAACCCCTTGCCGCCCGATGTCTTGACGAAGGCGGCTAGGCCACGCGCCTCCAGCCGCGTCTTCAATTCAAGCGCTGCTGTGATGACAGCGCTCCAGGCCACGTCCTCGCCGGGGTCGAGGTCCATGGTGATCATATCGGGTTTTTCCCAATTGTCGGTGGTGACGCCCCAGGGATGAATTTCGAGCACGGCCGATTGCACCAGCGCCACCAGACCGTTGAAATCGCCGATGCGCATCAGCTTTTCGCCGTCCGGATCCTCCGGGTCGGCGATCTCCTCGATATGCGGATTCATGCCTTTCCAGGCATGTTTCTGGAAAAACCGTTGGTGGCTTTTTATCCCATCCGGCAAACGCAGCAGCGCCAGTGGCCGGTTGACGACATAGGGCGCCATGAACGGCCAGACCGCCGCGTAATAATCCGCGAGCGCCTGCTTCGTCACGCCCTCATCCGGCCAGTAGAGCCGGTCGGGATGGGTCAGCGAGACGTCAGATGCTGGCGGATGTCTGGGGTTCATTCTTCGATCTCGCGTGTGAGGAAATCAAGTAGCCTGTTTTCCTCGGCCCGCAAGCCCCGCAGCGGCTCGTTACCGCTCTCGACCAGAGGATGGTCGTTGCCGACGAGTGCGATGATCGCCGGATGGATATAACTGGAACGCGAGATCGCCGGCGTGTTGTGCAGTGCCTCGGCCGCGGCTTCCGACATCTGCTTGACCGTCGGCCGGCCGCCTCCGGTAATCGCCTCGCGCGCCGCGCCGAAAGCCGCCAGCGAGCCGGCCCAGGTGCGAAAGGTTTTCGCCGAGATGGGAATGCCCGATATCTCGGCGAGGTAGGCGTTCAACCGGCCGGAATCGATCGGCTTCAGCGCCCCGCTTTCATCCTTCCAGACGAAGAGCTGGCGCCCGGGTAGGTCGGCTATTTCCTCCAGGATCTTCTGCAGCCTGGGATGTTTGAGACTGCGCTGGACGCGCTTGCCGCCCTTGGCGCGGAATTTCAATTCGATCCGCCCGTCGACGATCTTCAGGTGGCGCTTCAGCAGCGTCGTTGCGCCATAGGTGCCGTTCTCCCTGACATAGGCCTGGTTGCCGACGCGCAAATGCGCCTCGTCGAGCAGGGTCGTCAAAGCCGCAAGCACACCGTTGACGTCCTCCGCGCCGGTGTCGAGATGGCGCAGCACGGTGCGGCGTATCTTCGGCAGCGCCCGGCCGAATTCGATCAGTTGATGGAATTTTCCCGCACTGCGGAAGGATTGCCATTCCTTGTGGTAACGGTATTGCTTGCGCCCGCGCGCATCGATGCCAGTCGCCTGCAGATGGCCGTTATCATAGAGGCAGATCCACACATTCTCATAGGCCGGCGGCAGACCGAGCGCACCGATGCGTGCCCGCTGTAATTCGTCAGCGAGCGTCGTGCCGTCGGGCATCACATAGCTGAAGCCCTTGCCTTTCCTGCGTCTTCGGATGCCTGGTTCGGTATCGCTGACATAGACGAGACCAAGTTCGGTGATGGCTTCGGCATTCATCTTCGCTGCGACCTGTTACCCGCTCCTGCGGCCGAACTGGAACCACCGTCGACGCTCGGCTTTTGTCGCATCCTTCGGCGGCTCGGTCTGGCCCTTCGGCGCGAAGACCGCCACGCTCTGGGCATAGACGATGACCGGATTCTGCGGCTCGTGCACCTTGAAGGCGTCCGTCTCCGTGCCCGTGTCGAGAACCCTCGACCACTGTTTCAGCCCATTCACGACAGGCAGGTGAACCTCGCAATCGCCACCGGCATTGAAGATGAGGAAGAGGTCGTCCATCGTCTCGGTGTCTGGTGCATTCACGCTCCTCGAGACATAGACCCCGAGCACCTGCAATCCGTCGTCGTTCCAAGCCCCATCGTCCATGAAGTTGCCGTCCGGCTTGTACCAGGCGATCTCGATGCGGCCATCCTCGGCGGTCTCGCCGGTCAGGAACCGCTCCTGCCGCAAGACGGGATGGGCCTTGCGGAAGGCGACGGCCTGCCGGCAGAAATCGAGGAAAGGCTCGTCGAGCCCCGCCCAATCCGTCCAGCCGATCTCGTTGTCCTGGCAATAGGCGTTGTTATTGCCGCCCTGGCTGTTGCCCACCTCATCGCCGGCAAGGATCATCGGAACGCCCTGGGAGAGCATCAGCGTCGCCATCATGTTGCGGCGCCGCCGCGTCCGAAGGCTGTTGATGTCGTCGTTATCCGTCACTCCTTCGGCACCCATATTGTCCGAATGATTGTCCGAATGTCCGTCCCTGTTATCCTCGCCGTTCGCGTCATTGTGCTTGTCGTTGAAGGAAACAGTATCCATCAGCGTGAAGCCGTCATGGGCTGACAGCAGATTGATCGATGATGTCGCGCCGCGATCCGAGTGGTTGAACTGTACCGCCGAGCCGGTGATACGCTGCGAGATCTCCGACACCATGCCGCCGTCGCCCTTCCAAAAGCGGCGCACGTCGTCACGAAACTTGTCGTTCCACTCACGGAAGGGATGCGGGAAGCCGCCGACCTGATAGCCGCCGTCGCCCACGTCCCAGGGCTCGGCGATCAGCTTGACACCGGCGAGGATCGGATCCTGGCGGATGGCTCCGAAAAACAGGCCCTGCCTGTCGAATTCCATATCCTGGCGGCCGAGCGTGCTGGCAAGGTCGAAGCGGAACCCGTCGATATGCATGACGCCGACCCAATAGCGCAGACTGTCGAGCACCATGCGCATCACCATAGGATTGGCGGCATTCAGGGTGTTGCCGGTACCTGTTGTATCGAAGGTGTGGCGAGGATCGTCGGGTGAGAGGGTATAATAGCTGGCATTATCGAGCCCGCGGAAGGAGAGCGTCGGGCCTTTCTCGCTGCCTTCAGCAGTGTGATTGTAGACGACGTCCATGATGACTTCGATGCCGGCGGCATGAAACTTCTTCACCATGGTCTTGATCTCGGTGATCTTGTCGCCGGACATGTAGCGCGATTGCGGCGCGAAGAAGCCGAGCGTCTGGTAGCCCCAATAATTGCGCAGGTTGTTTTCCAGGAGATAACGATCGTCGAGGAAATACTGGATCGGCAAGAGCTCGATCGCCGAGATGCCGAGCTTGGCGAGATGGTCGATGATCGGATCGCTGCACATGCCGAGAAAGGTGCCGCGCAGCCTGTCGGGAACCTTCGGATGGGTCATCGTCAGGCCGCGCACATGCGCCTCGTAAATGATCGTATCAGGCCAGGGACGGCGGATCGCCTCTTCACCCGCCCAGTCGAAATCCGGATCCTGCACCACGCCCTTGACCATGAAGGGGGCGCTATCACGTTCGTCGAAGGAAAGATCGTCCTTGCCGATCTGGTAGCCAAAGAGCGCGTCGTCCCATTTCAACTCGCCCGTCACCTGCTTCGCATAGGGGTCGAGCAGGAGCTTGTTCGGATTGAAGCGGTGACCAGCTTTCGGATCGTATGGACCATGGGCACGATAACCGTAGACGGTTCCCGGTCCGACGCCGGCGATATAGCCCGACCAGATATCGCCTTCACGCTTGGGCAGCGGCAATCGCGCGACCTCCTTCTTGCCGTCCGGCGAAAAGAGGCAGAGCTCAACCTGTTCTGCATGCGCTGAGAATACCGCGAAATGGGTGCCCGAACCCGTATATTCCGCCCCGAGCTCCGGCTTGAGGAAGTCGAGTTCTGAAAATGAATAGCTCATAATGCCCCGCTCGATAAAAAGACCATGCGGGAAACGTAACGGCGGCTCGAAAGTTCCCTTGGCTTGCAAGGGAAGATCTCTCGAGGAGGCGGAAACTAAGGCATCAACTGTCCGCCGTTGACCTCAATAATCTGTCCGGTGATGTAGCCGGACAGCGTCGGCGATGCGAGGAAGAGATAGGCTCCAACGCAATCCTCGGAAGTGCCGACGAAGCCCATCGGGATCGACTTGCGCTGCAGCTCCATCTGCTCGTCATTGGTATAACGTTCGTGGAAGGGCGTGGCGATGACACCCGGCGCCACCGCATTGACGCGGATCCTGTCGGCGACGAATTCCTTGGCATGGCCGCGGGTGATCGTCGAGACGAAACCTTTGGACGCCGCATAGAGGATCGCGCCATTGCCGCCGCCATTGCGCGCGGCAATCGAGGTGGTGTTGATGATGAAGCCGCCCTGCTTCTTCAGCCAGGGATGCGCCGCACGCGTTGCCGCCAGCACCGAGCGGGCGTTGAGGTCCATGACCGCGGCATAATGCGCGTCGGTATATTCCGAGGTCGGCTTGCGCCCCAGCATGCCGCCGGCATTGTTGATGAGCCCGTCGAGATGACCGAAGGTCTTCGCCGTCTCCTCGACGACACGCTCGGTCTCGCCCTCCCTCGACACGTCGCCCTGGATGAGATGCACGGTGCCGCCGGCAGCCCGGATCTCCTCGGCAAGTTTTTCCGCCGGTTCGCGGCTGGCGTTGTAGTGCACACCGACCTTGGCTCCTTGAGCCGCGAAGGCACGGGCGAGTGCCGCGCCGATGCCGGTCGAGGCGCCGGTGATCAGCACGGCTTTGCCGGACAGGTCCGGCAGCTTGATGGATGCGAGCGATTGCGCAAGTTCGACCATGGCGACGAATGCCTCCCGAAAAACCAAGGACATAGGTGATGAAACGAATAGGAGAAGTCTTATCTAGGGGAAATCGACGAAGGGCAATGCACGAAAGGGCGAGATTTGCGTGAGAGGCCGAGGCTGACGAGCGGCGATGTGCTCGGTCGCCGGGAAAATCAGTCGGTCTGATGTCCGCGATTTTTCGTGACCGTCGGCATGCCTGCCGGCCTCAGATGTTTCCTCAGCGCCGCGATCCTGAAGATGGCGTTGGCAGCACCATAACCACGATAACCGCGCCGCTCGACGATCTCGAAGAACAGGCCTTCGCCATATGTCGGGCTATAGAGCTGGAAATATTCGCCGTGCTCATCGCGATCATAGAGGATGTTGCCCGCCTTGAGGCGCTCGGCAAATTCGGCGTCGAGGCCGAAGCGGGCTTCGAGATCGTCATAATAGTTCGGCGAAATCGCCAGCGAGACGAAACCGTTTGCGGCAAGGGCTGCTGCAGTGGCAAAGATGTCGTCCGTCCTGAAGGCCAGATGCTGGATGCCGGAGCCGAAGGTTTCGGCGATGAAACGGCCGGCGAGCGTGTTGCGGTTCTCGGCGCCGTTCATGGTGATGCGCAGCGAGCCTTCCGCATTCTCGACCACCTGGCTCCTGACGATGCCCGAGGGATCGACGATATCGACCATCGGCGTCTTCTGCACGTCGATCAGCGACGTATAAAACAACAGCCAGGTCAAAAGCTCCTCATATTTCATCGTCTGCGCCATATGGTCGATCGACTGCAGCCCGGCCGGCTGAAGAGGGATATGGTCCTCGATCGCGTCGAATTCGATCTCCCAGATGCGACCGAGTTCGGTCTTGCGGTCGAGGAAATAGAGGATGCCGCCGCCGACGCCACGCACCGCCGGCACCTCGATTTCGCCGGCATCGAGCGATTGCTCGAACCGTTGGGCGCCGAGCGCAACGGCGCGTCGCAACGCTGCCGTTGCATCATCGACCATCAGGCCGGCGGCATAGGCCGAGGTGCCGTGGACGGAATAGGAGGCGCTGGCAAAGCCCTTCTGCTCGGTATTGACGACGAGGTTGATGGCGCCCTGGCGAAAGACGGTCACGCGCTTGCTCTTGTGTCTGGCCGCTCTTCTAAAGCCGAGGCTTGCAAACAGCGCTTCGAGCTCAGGCGCCTCGTCTTCAGCGGCGGTGAACTCGACGAAGGAGATGCCCTCGACCAATGCGCGGGGCGGCATTGGAGGCACCGGCAGCGCACTCTGCGGCTGCTGCCGCTTGACCTGGTCGCCGAGATAGATCAACGAGCGGCGGCCGTCGACGGCGATTGCGCTCGCAGACCCGCCGCGGAATTGATCGTTGAAGATCTCCAGCGACAGATATCCGTCATACCCCGTTGCGGCGACAGCCTTCATGAAGTCGAGCACAGGCAGATCGCCTTCGCCGGGCATGTTGCGGAAGTGCCGGCTCCAATAGAGCAGATCCATGTCGATCAGCGGCGCGTCGGCAAGCTGGATGATGAAGATCTTCTCCTTCGGGATCGAGCGGATCGAGTTGACGTCGATCTTGCGCGACAGCGTATGAAAGCTGTCGAGGACCAGGCCGATATTTGGATGATCGGCCCGCCGGACGATCTCCCAAGCGTCGCGGTGATCATGGATGTGGCGGCCCCAGGCGAGCGCCTCGTAGCCGACGCGCAGACCGCGCCCGGCGGCCCGCTCGCCGAGTTCATGAAAATCTGCCGCCGCCCGGTCGAGACCGCCGAGCGACGCCGGCGAAACGTTCGAGCAGACGAGCACGAGATCGGTGCCCATTTCCTGCATGACGTCGAACTTGCGCTCTGCCCGGTCGAAGGTGCGGCTGCGCAGCGGCTCCGGCATGCCTTCGAAATCGCGAAACGGCTGAAACAGCGTGATCTCCATGCCGAGATCGCGCACCATCCGGCCGACCTCCTTGGGGCTGGCGTCGTAGATCAAAAAGTCGTTCTCGAAAATCTCCACCCCGTCGAAGCCGGCCCTGGCGATCGCCTCCAGCTTGTCGCGCAGGTCGCCGCCTAATGAAACGGTCGCTATCGATGTCTTCATCGCAGGAGTCCTTTCGCGACAGTGATCGGGATGGGAGCGCCCTATGCCGCCTTTGTCTTGGCGACGAGCCGTGACGCCGCCTCGAGTGCGAACTCATAGCCATCCGGCCCGAGGCCGCAGATCACGCCGGTCGCAGCAAGCGAGATGTAGGAGTGGTGGCGAACGGTTTCGCGGCGATGCACATTGGTGATGTGCAGTTCGATGATCGGGCCTTCGAAGGTCCTCAGCGCATCATGGATGGCGAGCGAGGTATGGGTATAGGCACCGGCATTGATGACGATCGCGTCGGCCGCATGGCGGGCTTCGTGGATCCAGTCGATCAGTTCGCCCTCGTGGTTGGATTGCCGGAAGTCGACACCATGCTTTCGGCCCGCCGGGCTCGCATGGCACATGGTTTCGATGTCAGCGAGTGTCGTGCTGCCGTAGATATGCGGCTCGCGTTGGCCAAGCAGATTGAGGTTGGAACCGTTGAGAACGAAGATCGGCTTCATGTCAGAATGCTTTCCTTGGATTTGTAGCTTGCAATGTCGGTGAGAATTTTCCGGCTGCGAGCGTCTCGTAACGATCGTGGAGATCGATCCGGCTTCCCGATGCGGCAGCCTCCGCCACGGCAAGCGTCGCGATCAGCGTACGGGCGCCATCCTCAACGGTGAGCAGCGACTCCGCCTCGCCGCGGACGACATCGCGGAAATGGTCGAGCTGGGCGTGGTAGGGATCGATGAAGCTTGCAAGCAGCCGCTGGGACCGGATCGGCTCGTTCCAGTTCTGGCTACCCTCTGCCTGCGCCCAATGGACCAGGGTCGGAAATTCCAGAGAACCGCGGCTGCCGACGAAGCGATAGTTGCTCTCTCCGCTGAACGGAAACTCGACTGCTTCGCCGGCCCCCTGCTCCGTCGTCCAGGGGGAAACCGCGCTGTCGCTCGCAAAGAAGGTGCCGATGCAGCCGCTATCGAATTGAAGCAAGGCGCCGGTGGTATCTTCAACCGGGAACTGCCGCTGCCGGTTTGAGGAGATGGCGCTGACACCAAGGATCTCGCCTGCCGTGTAACGCAGGAAATCGATCTCGTGAATGAGGTTGATCAGGATCGGTCCGCCACCCGGCTGCGTGCGCCAGGGGGCGATGCGGAAATACTCATCCGGCTTGTAGGCCGCCCAGATGGCGGAGACGCCGACAAGATTGCCAATCAACCCTTCACGCAGCAAGCGTCTCAGCGTCTTGACCTGGTCATGATGGCGGCGATGATGACCGACGAGCGTCCGGACATTGTTTGCGCGCACTTCCAGGAGCAGATCGGCGGCGCTTTCGAGCGTATCGGTCACCGGCTTTTCGATCAGCATATCGATCCCGAGGCGCGCGCATTCGATACCGATTTCGGCATGGCTCTGGTTGGGCGAGGCAATGATGACGGCCTGCGGCCGTGCTTCATCGAGCAGCGACTTGTAATCCTTGAAGACCGCAATACCCGGATATTGCGCCGAGATGCTGTCGCGGTTGACGTCAGCGATACCGGCAAGGTCGAAATCGGGATGATCGATGATCTTCTTGATGTGTTTGCGGCCGATCAGGCCTGCGCCGATGACGCCGATGGAGATATTTGCCATGCTTTCAACCATTCCGTTCCAGTCACAAGAGGGTTTGCAGGCGGGTGCGAGAAGCAACCGCATCCGCCAATGGATTTTCCGAGATGATTTCGATGACCACGTCGCCGTCGAAGCGACGATCTTCGATGGTCTTCAGGATCGGCCGGAAGTCGATCTGTCCCGAGCCGATCGGCGCGTGCTGCCATTTGCCGTCGTCGGCATCCGAGAGGTGGATGACGCGAACCCTGTCCTTCAACATTTCCAGGCCGACGGACGGATCCTCGCCGATCGCCCGGGCATTGGCGACGTCATAGACGACGTCGATATTGTCCCGGCCGCAGCGGTCGAGCATCGATCGGATCGAGGCCGCATCCGGGAAGACACCGATCGGGTGGTTTTCGAAGAGAAGTCGGATTCCGCAGGCGGCGGCGTGGTCCGCCAGCCGGACGAGGCAGTCAGCGACGATATCTTCCAGCACGCCCGGTGTCGCGGCGATGAGCGCGTGTTTACGCCCTGAACTCACCGTGACATAGCGGCTGCCGAGAAAGGCGGCCGCTTCGATTGCTCTGCCGTAGGCGCCGACAGCAAACTCCGTCACATCGGGCATAGGGCTGGCGAGATTATAGTCGCCAACCGGCAGGTCGAGCGCGACCAGCTTTCCGCCAGCAGCGGCGATGCCGTTCCTGAGCGCGATCCAGTCCGTCGAACCGTGATCACGGATATTGAAATGCGGATCACTGGCAAGCAGCTGGAATTTCCTAAAACCCTGATCCGCCAGCCTGGCGATGGCCTCGGCCGCCGTCGCGTTCCAGACGAAGCCGAACGTATGAACACCGTAATCGAGTGGCATTATTCTCTTCCCGCTCTCAGTGCCCGAGAATCTGTCCGAGAAAAGCGCGCGTGCGCTCGTTCCGGGGCGCGGTGAAGAATTCCTCGGGCGACGCCTCCTCGATGATCTCGCCATTCGCCATGAAGATCACACGATCGGCCACGGCGCGGGCAAAACCCATCTCATGGGTCACGCAGATCATCGTTCGCCCTTCGCCGGCGAGCGAGACCATTGTGTCGAGCACTTCCTTGACCATCTCGGGATCGAGCGCCGAGGTCGGCTCATCAAAGAGCATCACCTTTGGATCCATGCAGAGCGCGCGGGCAATCGCCACACGCTGCTGCTGACCGCCGGAAAGCTGCGCCGGATATTTGTGCATCTGATCGGAGATGCGCACGCGCTCCAGATAGGCTCGCGCAACCTCTTCCGCCTGTGCTGCCTTCATTCCGCGCACCTTCATCGGTGCAAGCATGCAGTTTCTCAGAACCGTCATATGCGGGAAGAGATTGAACTGCTGGAAGACCATGCCAACCTCACGACGGATGGCGTCAATCGAGGCGCCTGTCTTCAACTCGATACCGTCGACCACGACCCGGCCGCTGGCGAAATTCTCGAGATAGTTGATGCAGCGGATGAGGGTCGATTTCCCCGAGCCGGAAGGCCCGCAGAGAACGACCTTCTCCCCCTGCTTCACCGTCAGGTTGATGCTCTTGAGAGCGTGGAAGGCGCCGTAATATTTGTCCACGGCTTCCATGACGATCATCGGATCGACAGCGGCATTGTCCGCAATTGTCACCATCGCATTCACGGCGTCTTCCTCATCTGCTTTGTTATTGAACGGTGAAGGGGATATTAGGCAGCGAGTCCGGGAAGTCGGGCGCGTCCTGGCCAAGCCATTTCTGGTAGATCTTCTCGAGGCGGCCGTCGGCGCGCGTCTTGTCGATGAAGGCGTTCAGCTCCTCGACAAACTGCTTTTGACCGGGACGCACGGAGATGCCGTTATATTGGCGGTTGAACTGCAGTTTCTTTTCGAATTTGAAGTCCGGCGCGATCTTGGCGATGCTGAGGAAATAGGTGTTGTTGGCGCCGAGCGCGTCGACCTGACCGGAAAGGAAGGCCTGGATGGCGGTAGCATCGTCATCGAAACGCTGGATCGTCGCGCCTTCCGGAGCGTTCTGCGTCACCTGCGTATCCTGTGCCGAGGAGCGCGCAACGGCAATTCGCAGGCCCTTGAGATCGGCCGGCGCCTTGATATTTGTCTCCGGCTTGGCGAGCAGCATGATGTCGATCGCCGAATAGGGCTTGGTAAACTGCACCACCTTGGCGCGGTCGGGATACATGCCCATCACTGCAATCAGTGCATCGACTTTGTTGGTCATCAAGGTCGGGATACGATTGGCGACGGCAACGCGGTTGAACTCGACCGGCACGCCGATTTCCTCACCGAGAAGCTTGGCGAAATCGGCATCGAAGCCGGCGCTCTGATTGTTTTCGTCGACGAACCCCCATGGTGGATTCTCGCCCTGGATACCGATCACGATCTTGCCGCTGGCCTTCAGCTCCGCAAAGCTCTGCGCATCGGCCTTGCCGGCGCCGAATGCGACGACAAGGCCAAAACCGATCGCGCCGACTGCCCCCCAGGCCTTCCTCAACATATTGGTATTCTTCATCATTAGGCTTCCTCCTTGCCCTTAGCGTTATTCCCTGCGCGCGCTAGCGGGCGCTCGCAAAGCGTTTTTCCAGTTGGAAACTGAAGTGCGACAGCGGCCAGCAGAGCGCGAAGTAGAGCGCGCCGACGAGGCCGAAGACGATGAGCGGTTGATAGGTCGCGTTGGAGACGATCTGCCCGGCCCGCGTCAGCTCGGTGAAGCCGATAATGGCAGCAAGCGACGTACCCTTGACCAGTTGCACCAGGAAACCGACGGTGCTTGGCAGCGAAATCCGCAGCGCCTGCGGCAGGATGACGTCGACGATACGGGTCCGGTATCCGAGGCCGAGCGCCTTGGCCGCTTCTTCCTGCCCCTTCGGCAGCGCCATGATGGTGCTGCGCCAGATCTCGCCGAGATAGGCGCTCGCATGCAGCGTGAGGCCGGCGGCAACGGCGACCCAGGCGTTGACCGTGATGCCGATCAGCGGCAGGCCGTAATAGATGACGAAGAGCTGCATCAACAGCGGCGTGCCCTGAAAGACGATGATGAATGCGGTCGCCATGGCTCGCAGCGCCTGGAACGGTGCCGTGCGGATCAGGGCGATGCAGAGCCCTCCACCGGCACCGCAGACGAAGGCGATCGCCGCGAGCAGGATCGTCCAGCGGAACGCTTCGAGCAGGATGACGATCTGATTGAGGCCGAGTGTCTGAACCATCGCCGTCACCGCGTCGGATAGGAGAGAAGGCTGCGCTCGATCAGGGAGAAAAGCCCCGTGAGCATGGCGGACATTCCGAGGTAGAGACCGGTCAGGGTCAGGTAGACCTCGAAACTGCGAAAGGTCGTCGATTCCAGCTGCTGGCCAATGCTGGCTAGTTCCATCGCCGATATCGAGGCGACAACGCTGGAGCTCAGCATCAACAGAATGAACTGGCTTGCGAGTGCAGGAAAGCTGACGCGCAGCGCCGGCCGCAGGATGATATAGCGGAACACCTGGAAGCCGCTGAGGCCGAGCGCGCGGCCTGCCTCGACCTGGCCCTTCTGGATCGATTCCACCCCGCCACGGATGATCTCGGCGGCATAGGCGCCGCCGTTGAGACCAAGCGCGACGATGGCGGCGGTATCTGGCGCGAGCCTGATCCCGATCGACGGCAGGCCGAGATAGATGAAGAAGGCCTGAACCGGAAAGGGAGTGTTGCGGATGATCTCGACGAAACACTTCACCAGCCAGACGAACGGCCCGATCCCGGTCCGGCGCAAGGCCACGCAGAGAAGGCCGATGGCAAAGCCCATCGCCATCGCCTTGGTCGAAATCGCAAGCGTCAGCCAGCACCCATAGAGAAGCCGGGGCCAGGCGGCAAAAATAACGCTGAAATCAAATTGATAGCTCACGGTGAGCTCCTCCCGTCGCTGCAAGCGCCTTCTCCGTCCCCGGCCCTCACACGCAAAATGTTCGCTTTCGTACATAAGTAGCCAGATGATGAAATATCTGTCAACTCCCTGGGAGGATTAATGCCAATCTGAAATATTTCTTTTTTTTCAATTATTTAGTATAACAACCTGATCTACTTTGAAGATTCAATCTGACATTTTTTCTTGAATATTCACCGATGCCAGCCTCAAAAAATTGTTCGCAATGGTTCAAAATTCATTCCTCGCTATGCAAGTAAAAGCCATCTCACGTGGGGATCGGCTCAACTGTCGGTTTTTGGAATGTTCGAGGGCGGCCATGCTTGCAAAGCGAGGCAAAGGCCGCGATAAGGGCGATTGCATTGGCTGGGCAGCGAGGAACCATGGCTGAGAGTGCGGTTAAACCCGGCAAGTCGCAGGCGACGCAAAAATATCAGCGTCAGCAGCGGACGAATGATCCCGATCAGACCCGCGCAGACATCCTCGAAGCGGCCGAGGGTGAGTTCGCCCGGCATGGCTACGCCGGCACGACAATCGACAGCATTGCCCAGAAGACCCGCCGCAGCAAGCGGATGATCTATTACTACTTCAACTCGAAGGCGAAGCTCTACGTCGCCGTGCTCGAAAACGCCTATGCGCGCATCCGCGTCGCGGAAGCGAAGGTAGACCTCGGTGAGGAAGATCCACGCCAGTCGCTAAAGAACCTCGTGGACTTCTGCTTCGACTTTCACTTCGATCATCCGACGTTCGTCAAATTGATCATGAGCGAGAATCTCAACGACGCAAAATACCTGCCGGCCTCATCCCTGATCGGCGAATTGCACCGGCCGATCCTGCAACGCATCGATCAATGCCTGCGTCTCGGATACCAAAAGGAACTATTCCATCAGGCCGTTACGCCAATAGAGATCCATATGACGCTGAGCGGTCTCTGCTTCTTCAATGTTTCAAACCGTGCCACCTTCTCGGCGATCTTCGATGTCGATATGACATCGGCGGCAGCGCGGCGAGCCCGCAAGCAGCAGATCCTGCTGACGATCCTTGGGCGGCTGAACACGACGATGGAAGGCTTCGTTTCGGATTTCTCGTAAAGATCGGTCCTTCGCAACCGCCGCACCACAGAACAGCCCGGCGTCGTCTCATGGAGCCACGCCAAAGGCCGGCTGCGGTTTTTGGCGGGCGAGTGGAGGGAATGCGAGGGCGATCGCCGCCGCCCCCAGACCGACCATTGCGGAGCCGATGAACAGCCAGGAATAATTGGCGAAGGTGTCGAAGATCCAGCCTCCGACGAGAGGGCCGAAGGCCATGCCGAGGCTGGAGAGCATCGTCGCCGCACCAAAGACCGTGCCGATAATGCGCGGCCCGAAATATTCCCGCGCCAGCACCGCATAAAGCGGCATCACACCGCCATAGGCGCTGCCGAAAATGATGGCGAGCGCATAGAATTCGCCGAGCCGGCTGACCAAGAGATAGGTCGCGAGTGCGGCCGCCTGCACCAGCAGGCCGGCGACCAGCACCGGCTTTACCCCTATCCTATCGGCAAAGCTGCCATAGAGCAGCCGACCACCCAGTCCGGCCAGACCTTCGACGCTGTAGATGCTGACGGCTGCCATCGGTGCGACGCCGCAGATCGTCGCATAATTCACCATATGGAAGATCGGTCCGGAATGTGCCGCGCAGCAGGCAAAGAAGGTCAGGCCGAGCACGATGAATTGCGGCGACCGAAAGACTTTCGACAGCGGGGGCCTGGCGCCGTCGGCTGCGAACTCGGTTCCGGTTTCAGCGGTTTCGGCCGGTGGACGCCTGACCAGCAGAGCGGCCGGCACCAACAGCAGCCAGGCGCCGATACCGATCATCAGCATGGCGGGCCGCCATTCATAGGCCGAGATCAGCCAACGCGCGAAGGGCGAGATCGTCATCGGCGCAACGCCCATGCCGGCGGAGACGAGCGACACTGCAAGGCCGCGGTTTTCGTCGAACCACGCCGTCGTCGCCGCGATCATCGGCGCGAAGAAGGTGCTGGCGGCGAGCCCGACGAGGATGCCGTAGGTCAGTTGGAACTGCAGCAGCGTCTCGGCCCGGCTCGCCAGCACAAGCGCCAGGCCGAGCAGCACCGACCCGATCATCACGACGACGCGCGGGCCGAAGCGGTCGCTTGCCGCGCCCCAGAAGAAGCCGCCGAAGCCCATGACGATGAAATTCAGCGTCATCGCGCTGGCGATGCCGACATGCGACCAGCCGGTCGCCGTTGCGATCGGCCCCTGGAAAATCGCCAGCGAAAACATCGCGCCAAGCGCAACGCAGGTCATCAATGCGCCCGCAGCGACGATGACCCAACGATAGGAAACACTCATGGCTTCATAACCTCCTTGCCGACAGAGTGATCGCGACGCATGCGGCAAGCCTACCGCACTCCGCGCCTGCAATCCAAAGACGTTTGAACCGCTGCGATTTCGACAGCGCGCTCACATCTTTTTCGTCGCACTTAGAGAGTACGAAACATCACCAATGCATCGACATAGCCCTGCGTCGGATGAAGAAACACACCGGGAAGACGACCGACGATTTCGAAACCGAGCGATTGCCACAGCGCGACGGCGCGTTCATTGCTGCAGACGACGAAATTGAACTGCATCGCCCGAAAGCCCCTGGCGCGGGCATGCTGAAGGGAATGGTCATGCATCCGGCGAGCGACGCCACTGCCGCTCGCGGCGGCGTCGGTCATGTAACCGCAGTTGCAGACATGCCGGCCGCCGCCGGCCTGATTGGCCTTGATGTAATAGGTGCCGAGGATCACACCATCCTCTTCCGCGACGAAAGTCTCGCGGTCCGGTCCCATCCAATAGGCGAGCGCATCGGCTTCAGAGAGATCACGATCGAGCGCATAGGTTTCGCCGGCGCGGATCGTCGGACCGATGATCCTCCAGATCGCGTCTTGATCGTTCTTATCTGCGGGGCGGATCAGCATGCCCGATGTCTACAGAAGCCTGATATGGCTTGCAACGGGTGGGCGGCCTCCGGCAAATGCCGGAAGCGCCTCCCTTTCGAGCGACATCAAACCCTTTCGAGCGCGATAGCGATGCCCTGCCCGACGCCGATGCACATGGTCGACAGCGAATATTTTCCGCCGGTATCATGAAGCTCCAGCGCCGCCGTGCCGGTGATGCGTGCACCCGACATGCCAAGCGGATGGCCGAGCGCAATCGCGCCGCCATTGCGGTTCACCCGCGCATCATCATCGGCAATGCCGAGCGCGCGCAACACTGCCAGCCCCTGGCTGGCGAAGGCCTCGTTGAGTTCGATCACGTCGAACTGTTCGGCGGTCATGCCGAGCCGCGCCATCAGCTTGCGTGAGGCCGGGATCGGCCCGACACCCATCACCCTTGGCGGAACGGCGGCGGCAGCACCACCGAGAATGCGGGCGATCGGCGTCAGGCCATATTTCCGGGCCGCCGCTTCCGAAGCGACGATCAGCGCCGCCGCCCCGTCATTGACGCCGGAGGCATTGCCGGCCGTCACCGTGCCGCCCTCCTTCTTGAAAGGCGTGGCGAGTTTCGCCAGCGTCTCGATCGTCGTCGCCCGCGGATGTTCGTCTTTTTCGACGATGACGGGATCCCCCTTACGCTGCGGAATGATCACCGGGGTGATTTCCTTCGCCAGCCGTCCGTTCGCCTGGGCGGCCGCCGCCTTCGCCTGGCTTCGCACCGCGAAGGCATCCTGGTCCTCACGGCTGACATGATAGTCCTCGGCAACGTTCTCACCGGTCTCCGGCATGGAATCGACGCCATATTGCTTCTTCATCAGCGGATTGACGAAGCGCCAGCCGATCGTCGTGTCGTGGATTTCGGCGGCGCGGGAAAAGGCCGTCTCGGCCTTTGGCATGACGAAGGGCGCGCGCGACATGCTTTCGACGCCGCCGGCGACCATCAGCTCGGCCTCGCCGGAGCGGATGGCCCGCGCTGCGGTGATCACCGCGTCCATGCCGGAGCCGCAAAGCCGGTTGATCGTCGTGCCCGGAACTGAGATCGGCAGGCCGGCCAGCAGCGCCGACATGCGCGCGACATTGCGATTATCCTCGCCCGCCTGGTTGGCGCAGCCGAAGATCACATCATCGACGGCTTCCCAATCGACGGCGGCATTTCGTTGCATCAGCGCTTTCAGCGGAATGGCGCCGAGATCGTCGGCGCGCACTTGGGATAGCGAACCGGCGAAGCGGCCGATCGGCGTTCTGACATAGTCGCAGATAAAGGCTTCGGTCATGGCTTTTCCTCAGAGTTGCGGGACGACGAGGTCGCCAACCGGTCCTTCGACGTGCAGCGGCGCGCCGGTCATCGCCTGCAATTCCTCTTGCGACATCGCGGCCAGCTTTTCGCGCAGGACGAAGCGTCCCTTGACGATGTCGATGACGGCGTGGCTCGTATAGACGCGGGTGATGCAGGCAACGCCGGTCAGCGGGAAGGTGCACTTCTCCACCAGCTTCGGCTCGCCCGTCTTGGTGACGTGTTCGGTGATGACACAGACTTGCTTGGCGCCGTGCACCAGGTCCATGGCGCCGCCGACGGCCGGCACGCCTTTGCTGCCCACCCGCCAGTTGGCGAGGTCACCGCTCTGAGCCACCTGATAGGCGCCGAGGATCGCGACGTCGAGGTGGCCGCCGCGCACCATGGCGAAGCTGTCGGCATGATGGAAGAAGGCGGCACCCGGCTTCAGCGTCACCGCCTTCTTGCCGGCATTGATCAGGTCCCAGTCCTCTTCGCCTGCGGCCGGCGGCTCGCCGAAATTCAGGATGCCGTTTTCCGTGTGGAAGATCGCCTGACGGCCGGGCGGCTGATATCGGGCGACCATTTCGGGAAAGCCGATGCCGAGGTTGACATAGGCGCCGTCGGCAATGTCCTGCGCGGCGCGCCAGGCGATCTGCGCGTTGGAAAGCTTGATGTCTTCACGAGTGTCGATGGTCATACGTAGGCCACTCCGGCTCGAATGAGCTCTTCTTCCTGTTGGGGATTGGGAACGGCGACAACGCGGTCGACGAAGATGCCGGGTGTCACCACGTGTTCGGGATCGATGCCGCCGGCCGGCACGATCGACGAGACCTGGACGATCGTCTTTTCCGCCGCCATGCACATCAGCGGATTGAAGTTGCGGCCGGCCTTGTTGTAGGTGAGGTTGCCCTGGATATCGCCGATTTCAGCCTTCACGATCGCAAAGTCGGCCTTCAGCCAGCGCTCCTGCACATAGTGGCGGCCATCGAACTCGGCGATGACCTTGCCGTTGGCCAGTTCGGTGCCGTAAGCCGTCGGCGTATAGAAAGCAGGGATGCCCGCCCCGCCGGCGCGGATGCGCTCGGCAAGCGTTCCCTGCGGCACCAGCTCGAGCTCGATCTCGCCGGCTAGATATTTATCCGTGAAGGCGCGCGGATCCGACGACCGCGGAAAGGAACAGATCATTTTCCGGACCAAGCCGGCATCGATCATCGCGGCGATGCCGATGCGCCCGTTGCCGGCATTGTTGTTGATCACGGTCAGGTTCTTCGAGCCCTTGTCGATCAGGGCATGAATGAGCTCGATCGGCGCGCCCGAGCCACCGAAACCACCGATCATGACGGTCGCGCCGTCACCGATCTCAGAGACGGCTTCCGCCGTGCTCCCGACTGTCTTGTCCATGCGGGATCTCTCCTTGGCTATGCGATCGGGAACTGGTTCCCGTCCTTCGAGCGTCAGGGATAAAGCGCAGCGGGCCGGACGGCAAGAAATTTGTGCGATATTTGACATTTGTTCGTATATCGCACAATAAGGAGTGGTCGGGCGCAGCCCGAGCAATCGATCCAGCGAATCGATTGCAGCGACGAATGCCCGAAGCGCAAGCGAAGGGCGAAGCACGTTAGAACGCGGTCCGACAGGCAACCCCAAGACAGGAGCCCACCATGCGCGAAACGGATTTCGTCAGCGGTTTTGCCCGCGGCCTGAAAGTCATCGAAGCCTTCGGTGAGACGCGGCAGCGGCTTTCCATTGCCGAGGCGTCGAAACTGACGGCGCTCGATCGCGCCGCCGTGCGCCGCTCGCTGCTGACGCTCGCCGAACTCGGTTATGCCGATTACGACGGCAAGTTCTTCACCCTGACACCGAAGATCCTGCGGCTTGGCCATGCCTATCTCGCGGCGACGCCGCTGCCGGCGCTGCTGCAACCGCATCTCGATCTTCTCTCCGAAAAGGCCGGCCAGAGTGCCTCGGCCTCGGTGCTCGACGGCACCGAAATCGTCTATGTCGCCCGCGCCTCGCAGCGCCGCGTCATGTCGATCAATTTGACCCCCGGAAGCCGCCTGCCCGCCTACTGCGCCTCGATGGGCCGGGTGCTGCTTGCGGCCCTTTCCGAGAGCGAGGCGCGCGCCATCCTGGCCCGCAGCGAGCTGAAGAAGAACACTGTGAATACCAGAACCGATCCGGAGGAGCTCATCACAGAATTCCGCCGTGTGCGCGCCGAGGGCTACGCCATCATCGATCAGGAGCTGGAGATCGGTCTCTGCTCCATTGCCGTGCCCATCGACAACGACCGCGGCGAAACCGTCGCGGCGATCAATATCGGCGCGCCGGCCGCTCTCGTGCCGGCCGCGGAGATGAAGGAGCGGTATCTGCCGCTGCTGAAGGAAACGCAGGCCGCATTGCGGCCATTACTGCGGCGGTGACGGCAAGCAGTTCCGGCAAAAGTCCGCAGCGGTTTTGCGTCCGGAATACGTAAAGAAACAGATGGAGCGGCCCCGGACAGGGGCCGCTCGCAATCGTCAATGCGTCAGGTCGAGCGCGGCTGTGAGGTCGCCCATCGGCGGCCGATCATTGTTGCGCAGCGCCTTGTCGCGGGCGAGGATGCCGGGCAGCACCGGCAAATCATAGCGCGCGGTGATGAAGCGGATGATCGAGGTCGTGTCGTACTGGGTGTGATCGACCATGCCGCCCTTGGCGAAGGGCGAGATGATGAAGGCCGGAATGCGGTTGCCCGGACCCCAGCGGTCGGCCTTCGGCGGCGCGACGTGATCCCAGAAGCCGCCATTCTCGTCATAGGTGACGATGACGAGCATATGGCCCCATTGCGGGCTCTTCTCGAGGTGGGAGACGATATCGGCAAGATGCTGGTCGCCGCTCGACACATCGGCATAACCGCCATGTTCGTTGAGGTTGCCCTGCGGCTTGTAGAAGGAGACCGCCGGCAGCTTGCCATCGTCGATATCCCTGAGGAAGGCCTCGCCGCCAAGACCGCCATCCCTCAGATGTTCGGCGCGCGCCGGCGTGCCGGGCGCGAAATTCGCGAAATAGTTGAACGGCTGGTGGTGGAACTGGAAGTTCGGCACCGGCGTGGCGTTCTTGCCGTCGAGGGCTGCCTGCCAGGCGCCGCTATACCATGCCCAGCTGACACCCTTCAGCGACAGCAGGTCGCCGATGGTGATTTCATGCTGCGGCGGCAGCGTCGTTGCGGCGGTGGGATCGGCATAGGCCGGATCGCCGTCCTTGGCCGGCGGATTGGCGCTCGGCTGGTAGGGCGGCTGCATGGTGTTGACGGCATAGAAGTCAGGGGTCAGCGTGCCGTCGGAGACGAATTTCGGGGCGCCCTCCAGCGCCGACTTCGGGGCGTTTTCCGCCACAACAAGCGACGTGCCGTCCGCATCGACCTTGGCAATGGTCGGCTTTGCCGGGCTCTTGTCGGCGTCGGGATAATAGGGCGTGCAGGCGCAGACGAGTGCGAAGTGATTGAGGAAGGAACCGCCGAAAGCGCCCTGGAAGAAGTTGTCGGCAATGACGTATTTCTTGGCGACCTGCCACATCGGCAGGATGGAGCCGTCGTAGTGCCCCATGACGAGGCTGCCGGAATCGGCCCAGGCCACGAACTTGTCGTTGTTGCCGCCGTCGATCTGCATCTGCTCCTGGTAAAAGCGATGCCAGAGATCGCGGGTGATGACCGAAGGCGCCTGCGCAAAACCCTTGGGATCGTCGATCGCAAAGGTGGCGTTGGCAAGATGGGCCGACTGCGCCTCGGTGACGGCAGGCGTAACACCTTTGGCGGTGAGGCCGCCCCAGGCGGGAGGCAGTTCGGATAGCAGCTGGCCGTCGCGGTCGAGCTGGCGGGCGTGATCGGCGGTCGCGTTCGAGAGCCCGTCGACGCCGGGAAAGCTGCCGTAGAGATTATCGAAGCTGCGGTTTTCGGCATAGATGACGACGACATTGTCGATCTTGTCGTAGCCGGCGGGCGCCGCATGGGCTGCCGTTGTGATCGCAAACGGCACGATGGCCGATCCGGCGAGACAGATGGAATGGAGGGTCTTCAGTCTTTTCACGTCAGTTCCTCATGGCTAGGGGGCGTTGGCTAGAGGGAGCGGAGAACGCTCGGGGGCGTCCAAACGCTATTCCGGCCGTCTATTTGTGACATCGGGGGTTGGCGTGATGCCGCAGGCGATAGCCGTCATCAATTTGTTGCAACCAGGTTCGATCATGGAGCAAACCAGTCTTAAGCTATTGGAATCCTTATCATGGTAATCAAGACCATCTGGCTTGTGCGGTCCGGCCTGGCGGTGAGCATGGGTGCTGTGGCGCTCTGTCTTGCCAGTCTCCCGCTGCGGCAAAGCAGCGCGGCGACCACGGCCGGCCTGCATCCCGGCCCGATGTCGCGCGCCGAGGCCTTTGCCCGAGCCGAAACGCTCACCGCGCTCGGCCGCAAGATATTCTCGGATGCCTCGCTGTCGGCCTCGGGGCTCCAGGCCTGCGCGTCCTGCCATGATCCGGCTCACGCCTTCGGTCCGGCATCGGCGACGCCGGTCGAAATCGGCGGCCAGCATATGGACCGGCTGGGGCTGCGCGCCGTGCCGACGCTGCGCTACCTCCAGGCGGTACCCGTCTTCACTGAGCATTATTACGATTCCGAGGACGAGGGCGACGAAAGCGTCGACAATGGCCCGACCGGCGGCCTGACCTGGGACGGCCGTGTCGACCACGGCGCCGATCAGGCGAAGATCCCGTTGCTTTCGCCCTTCGAGATGGGAAACAAGGATGCGGCCGAAGTGGTGGCAAAGCTGCAGAAGGCAGCCTATGCCGATGACATCGAGGCTGCATTCGGCGAGACGGTGTTCGACAATCCCGACGATGCCTTCGACGCCGCCGCCGAGGCGCTCGCCACCTTCGAACAGAGCGGCCCGGATTTTTATCCCTATTCCAGCCGCTACGACGCCTATCTCGCCGGCAAGGCGACGCTGACAGCGCAGGAGCTACGGGGGCGGCAGCTGTTCGAGGATCCGGCCAAGGGCAACTGTTCGAGCTGTCATCTGAGCGAGCCTGCCAATGACGGCGAACCGCCGCAATTTTCCGATTTCGGCTTCCTCGGACTCGCCGCTCCCCGCAATATGGCAATCCCGGCCAATAGCGATCCGAACTATCACGATCTCGGCCTCTGCGGCCCTCAGCGCACCGACTTTGCCGGACGCAGCGACTATTGCGGCCTGTTCCGCACCCCGACGCTGCGCAATGTCGCTCTGAAGAAGAGCTTCTTCCACAACGGCTATTTCCACTCGCTGCGCGACGTCGTCTCCTTCTACGCGACCCGCGACAGCGATCCCGGCCGGTGGTATCCGAAAAATTCAGATGGCACGGTCCGTAGATATGACGACCTGCCGCAAGCCTATTGGGACAATCTCAACCAGGACCCACCCTTCGGCCGGAAGTCCGGCGATGCGCCTGCCCTCACCGACCTCGAGATCGACGACATCGTCGCCTTCCTGGGAACGCTGACGGATGCCGATCTGCAATCTGATGCGATCGGGCATTGACCCGGGGCCGGCGGACCACTCTTGTTATGGACTTGCTAGGCTAAGGACGGAAACGCATCTCGCGACCGTTGCTTGAGAATATGCAATCAATGATTTATATGCTGTCATTGATGAATGGAGGCAATGATGGCCAGCATGACGATCCGCAATCTCGATGATGGATTGAAGCAGCGGCTGCGCGTTCGCGCCGCCACGCATGGGCGATCAATGGAAGACGAAGCACGCGATATTCTGCGTACGGCACTTGCGACCACCGAGCCGGTGGCGCGCAATCTCGCCGATACCATTCGCGCCCGCTTGCAATCGGTCGGAGGGGTTGAGCTCGAAATTCCGCCCCGGCAGCCGATCCGGGACGCGCCGGACTTTGACGCGTGATCGTTCTCGATACCAACGTCATTTCGGAACTGCTCACGCCGGCGCCGAATGCGGCTGTAATCGAATGGCTCGGGGCACAACATCCACTATCCGTATTCACGACCGCGATCACCGAAGCGGAAATTTTGTATGGCTTGCGTCTCCTTCCTCCCGGCCGGCGTCGGCGTGATCTCGAGGCAGCCATCCTGCCGATATTCAATGAGGACATGAGTGGCCGTATCCTGCCATTCGATCGTGACGCGGCAGATGTCTATGCCATCATTGCCACCGATCGCCGCAAGGCTGGCAGGCCGATCAGCGAGTTCGATGCGCAGATCGCAGCCATCGCCATCTCGCGCGGCGCTTCACTCGCAACGCGAAATGTGTCCGATTTCGACGGAATCGGCTTGCAGATCATCAATCCGTGGAAGGATCTCTAAGTCCCTCGCATCGTAGAATTCTAAACCATCAAAGTCAGCCAAGGTCGACCTAAGCATTCCCACTTGATGTATCATAATTTCCGATATACATCATTTTACTGGAAATGATGGGGGAATGATGGAACGCTCGTTTTTGACGATTGCCGCCGGCGAGAATAACGATGCGATCCGCGCCCTTTCGGCGCCGGCGCGGATTGAGATTCTCAAGCTGCTCTGTGCCAAAGGGCCGATGAATATCAACGACATCGCACGCGCGCTTTCCCTCCCCCAATCCACCGTCGCAACCGGCATCCAGATTCTGGAAGACGCCCGGCTTGTCGATTCCCAGCTGGCGAAAGCCCGCAAGGGAAATCAGAAGATCTGCTCGGCGATCTACAGCGAAATTCTGATCAGCTTCGAGGAAAGTGCGGCCCAAAGGGCCAACAATATCATCGAAGTCGAGATGCCTGTGGGGCTCTACACCAGTTGCGATGTCCATGCGCCCTGCGGTCTTTGCTCTACCGAGAGCGTCATCGGTCCCCTCGATGTGCCGGACTATTTCCTCGATCCGCAGCGCATGCAGGCCGGGCTCGTCTGGTTCGGCCGAGGCTACGTGGAATATAAATTCCCCAATAACGCCAAGGTGTTGAACAAGGATATCCGCGCCATCGAGTTTTCGCTGGAGCTGTCGTCCGAGGTGCCCGGCACCAATCCGGACTGGCCCTCCGATATCACGCTCTGGGTCAACGGCATGGCGATCGGCACCTGGACATCGCCCGGCGATTACGGCGACAAGCGCGGCGCCTTCACGCCGGCATGGTGGAAGCTCGAGGGCTCGCAATATGGGATGATGAAGACCTGGCGCATCTCGACGCGCGGAACCTTCATCGACGGCATCGCCGCATCGAATGTCACGCTCAGCGATCTGGCGCTTGCTCAGCACTCCTCGATCCGGCTTAGGGTCGGCATCGCCGAGAATGCCGGCCATACCGGCGGCGTGAATATTTTCGGCCGCGGCTTCGGAAATCATGGACGCGATATCATCATGCGGCTGCATGTCTGAATTATAAATATCGGAAATCTTGATTTAAAGATCACGCCTCTTTCCAGATCTGACAACCAAAAACGCACCACAACACACTGTAATAAAACAATTATATCCGAAAATTGAATTAGTATGATTAAAACCGCAACTCGGTTGACAGAACGACATTCCTGATATCAAGTTAGAGGCAAGAAAACAAAAATTCTGATATATAAACGGGAGGATCCGTTGAAGACGAATGTCGTTGCCCACCGCGATTTCCGCGTCGCGACCATTGACGCCAGGCTCTACAGTTCATTTCTCGAACATCTCGGCAGAGCGATTTACGGCGGCATCTATGAGCCCGGACATCCCACAGCCGACGAGGACGGATTTCGCCGCGACGTGCTCGATCTTGTGCGTGAGCTCGACACGCCATATTGCCGTTATCCCGGCGGCAATTTCGTCTCGGCCTATAATTGGGAAGACGGCGTCGGCCCGCGTTCGGAGCGCCCGGTTCGCCTCGATCTTGCCTGGCGCACCCGCGAAGCCAACCAGATCGGCGTCAATGAATTCGTCGACTGGTGCAAGAAGGCCAACACCAAGCCGATGCTCGCCGTCAATCTCGGATCACGCGGCCTCGATGCCGCCCGCAATTTCCTGGAATATTGCAATCATCCCGGCGGCACCTACTGGTCGGATCTGCGCCGCAAGCACGGCTGGTCCAATCCGCACGATGTCAAATTGTGGTGCCTCGGCAACGAGATGGATGGGCCCTGGCAGGTCGGTCACAAGTCGGCCTATGAATATGGCCGGCTGGCGGATGAGACGGCCAAAGCCATGCGCGGCTTCGACAAGTCGCTCGAACTCGTGGTCTGCGGCTCGTCCAATTCCGACATGAAGACCTATCCCGAGTGGGAAGCGCAGGTTCTCGACCAGTGCTATGACAGCGCCGACCATATTTCGCTGCACATGTATTTTGCCAATCGCGAGAAAAATACGCTCAACTATCTCGCCCGCGCGACGAAACTCGACCGCTACATCACCACGATCGGCGGCGTGATCGACTACATCAAGGCGAAAAAACGCTCCAAGAAGACGATCGGCATTTCCTTCGACGAATGGAACGTCTGGTATCATTCCAACCAGCAGGACAAGGAGATCCTGGCGCGCGACGAATGGCCGGATGCGCCGCATCTCCTGGAAGATATCTATAATTTCGAAGACGTGCTGCAGGTCGGCGGCATTTTGAACACCTTCATCCGCCGCTCCGACCGGGTGCGCATCGCCTGCATCGCCCAACTCGTCAACGTCATCGCCCCTATTATGACCGAGGACGGCGGTGCGGCCTGGCGCCAGACGATCTATTACCCCTTCTACTACGCTTCCCGATATGGCCGCGGCTCGGCGCTGCAGCTGGTCGTCGACGGCCCGACCTATGACAGCGACGAAGAGAACGACGTCCCCTATCTCGACGTATCGGCCGTCCATTCCGAAGACGGCAGGCAGCTCACCTTCTTTGCCGTCAACCGTCATCCGAACGCGGCGCTCGATCTCGACGTGCGGCTGGAAGGTTTCGGAGCCGCCCGGGTGGTCGAGCAGGTGGAGATGACCCATGGCGACCTGGAAGCCGTCAATACGGCTGCGCGGCCGAAGACGGTCGCTCCGGTCAATGTCGAGACTGCGAAGGTCGAGGATGGACGGGTGCGGACAGCGCTGAAACCGCTGTCCTACAATGTCATCCGGCTGTCGGTGTGACAGCCGTCGCCGGGTAAGCCCCGGCTGAAGATATTCGGCTCACTGCGAGGAGGCAGGCGGGCCGGAGGGATGGTTCACTGAGGCTCTGCCTCTGCGAACCGACAACCGCGACGTGCCCCTGCGTGCCTTTGCGGCCGCCGTATCGTCGCTTTCTAGGGAGGAGTTCATGCAACAGTGGAAGAGGCTCGCATTTGGCGTCGCGCTGGCCGCACTCGGCCTGACAGCGGCGGCCAAGGCTGATGACTACACCTCCTTGCCGCGCAAGGAGACGCTCATCGTCGAAAATCCGGAAGGGACGATCAAAAATCCCGGCTGGTTCAACATCTGGGTCAATGGCGGCGGCGGCGTATCGACCGGCCTGCAGCAGCTGACCATGGATACGCTCTGGTATATCGACCCCGAACAAGGGCTTGGCGGCGCGACCTGGGACAATTCGCTGGCTGCCGACAAGCCGCAATATAATGCCGACTTCACCGAGATGACCGTGAAACTGCGCGAGGGGCTCTTCTGGAGCGACGGCGTGGAGTTCACGGCAGACGACGTGGTCTATACCGTCAAGACGCAGATGGATCACCCCGGCATGGTCTGGAGTGCTGCCTTCTCGGTGCAGGTGGCAAGCGTCGAGGCGACCGACTCCTCGACTGTGGTGTTCAAGCTGAAGAAGCCCAATTCGCGCTTCCACGCCATCTTCACCGTTCGCTGGAACGGCGCCTGGATCATGCCCAAGCATGTCTTCGAGAAAGTCGAAGATCCGCTTCGCTATGATTTCGCCAATCCCGTCTCGCTCGGCGCCTACAAGCTCAAGTCCTACGATCCCCAGGGCAAGTGGTATACCTGGGAGAAGCGTGACGACTGGCAGCGGACATCGCTTGCCCGCTTCGGCGAGCCGGCCCCGAAATACGTGACCTATACCGATCCCGGCCCGCCGGATAAACGCACTATCGCTCAGCTCGAGCACAATCTCGATATCATTCACGACAACACGCCCGAGGGCATGTTCACGCTGAAGGAAAAATCGAAGTCGATCGAGACCTGGTTCCCGGGCTTCCCCTTCGCCCATCCGGATCCGACACTTCCGGCTGTCATTTTCAACACCCAGAATCCGCCCTTCGACAACGCCGATGTACGCTGGGCGCTTGCCCTGCTGATCGACATCAAGGCCGTTGACATGGCGAGCTACCGCGGCGCTGCGACGCTGTCGGCTCTCGGCGTGCCGCCGACGGCGGCCACGATGAAGGACTATCAGGCGCCGATGCAGGATTGGCTGAAGGATTTCGAGATCGATACCGGCAAGAGCAAGATCAAGCCTTATGACCCGACGGTCGGGCAACAGATCGCCGATATCCTGCGCAAGCAGCCGAAGTTCAAGGACCAGATCCCGACCGACCCGCAGGCAATCAGCGGTGCCTTCGGCTATGGCTGGTGGAAACCGGATCCGAAGGCTGCCGGCGAACTGCTGGAGAAGGCAGGCTTCAAGAAATCCGGCGGCAAATGGCTGACCCCGGATGGACAGCCCTTCAAGATCCGGATGACGGTCGAGGGCGACACCCGCTCGGTCTTCACCCGCGCCGGGACGCTGATTGCGCAGCAATGGGCCGCCTTCGGCATCGACGCCAAAGCCGTGCCGGCCGCGAAACTTTGGCAGACGGCGCTACAGCCCGGCGATTTCCAGGTGGCGATCGCCTGGAGCGTCGAAACCTGGGGCGGCGATCCCGATCTGTCGTTCTTCCTCGACAGCTGGCATTCGCAGTTCGTGGCCAAGAAGGGTGACAATCAGCCGCCGCGCAACTGGCAGCGCTGGAGCAATCCGGATCTCGATAAGATCATCGAAAGCATTCGCGGCATCAGCGCCGATGATCCGAAGGGCGTTGAGCTCGGGAAGGATTATCTGAAGCTGGTGGCCAAGGAAATGCCGACGATCCCGCTGATGTCGTATAACGTCTTCACCTCGATGGATACGACCTATTGGACCGGTTATCCAACGATATCAGACCCCTATACCGATCCGGTGCCGAATTGGGCCAACTCCAGGCTGATGATGGTCAAGCTGAAGCCGGCACAACCGAAATAATCCTCCCAACGCCGGCGCGAGTGTTGCGCGCCGGCCCCCTAATCGACGGGCATGTGGCATGTCCGTCGATCCTTTCCACTTGATGAAGGGAACCAGAGAGGAACCACCGCCCTATGACGTCCTATCTGATCTTTGTGCTGAAGCGGTTCGGTCAGTTTCTGCTTGTTGTATTTCTTGGCGTGACGATAACATTCTTCGTCACCCACCTGACCCCGATCGATCCGGTCGAAGAAAGCATAGGCGCCATCACCCAGATGGGGCAGTCCGATCCGAATGCGATCGAACTGATGCGCCAGTCGCTTCGCGAGCTTTACGGCATGGAGGGCTCGATCTGGCAGCAATACCTGCATTTCTGGCTGCGGCTTGCGACCGGTGATCTCGGTCCCTCGCTATCGGCTTTTCCGACGCCCGTTTCCACCATCATAATGCGGTCCCTGCCCTGGACCATCGGGCTGATGACGGTGTCGACCCTGATCACTTTCGTCCTCGGCAATGCGATCGGCGCGCTCGCCGGTTATTATCGGAAGGACATAGTGCTGAAGGCCGTCAGCCTCGTCTTCATCGCCCTGCTTCCCATTCCCTATTACATCCTGGCCTTCGTGCTTCTAATTGTCTTCGGCTATCTCTGGCCGGTGCTGCCGATCAATGGCGGCTACGAGATGAATGCCAATCTCGACCTCTCCTTTGCCCTCGTCCTCGATATCCTGAAACACTCGATCCTGCCGGCCTTGTCACTGATCATGGTCGGCGCCGGCAGCTGGCTGATCGGCATGCGCGCGCTCGTTTCCAACATCATCACCGAGGATTACGTCGTCTTCGCCGAGCTGGGCGGCGTTCCGAAGCGCAAGATTCTGCGCTCCTATATCGCCCGCAATGCCATGGTGCCGCAGTTCACCGGACTTGCCATGTCGCTCGGCGCGATCTTCAACGGCACGGTCATTACCGAAATCGTCTTCGGCTATCCGGGCATCGGAAACCTGCTGATCGAAGCGGTGCATGCCGGCGACTACAGTCTGGTGCTCGGCCTCAGCGCATTGTCGATCGTCGGCGTTGCCGCCGCCGTGTTCATCATCGACATTCTGAGCCCGCTGATCGATCCGCGCATCAAGGTGGAATAGAGCATGTTTACGATCGTCCGCGACCTCGCGCGCCAGAATATGGAATTCCTCAGCGGCCTGCTGCTCTTCGCCGTCATCGTCGGGCTGGTCATCATGTCCTACTTCTCGCCGTACGGCGCGACCGACATCTATCTTCTGCCGCCCGATATGCCGCCCGATGGCGAATATTGGCTCGGCACGACATCGCGTGGCCAGGATGTTTTCTGGCAACTGACGACCGCGCTCCGCAACACCCTGTTTTTCGGCATCGGCGTCGCCTTCATTTCACGCATCATTTCGCTGGTCGTCGGCCTCGTCGCCGGCTATGCCGGCGGCGCGGTCGACCGGGTGCTGATGGCCATCAACGACAGCGTCATGGTCATCCCGCAATTTCCGCTGCTGATCCTGTTCTATTTCGTGCTGAAGGACAGCATGACCTGGACGGTGCTGATCGTCATCATGGCCTCGCTCGGCTGGTCTTACGATGCACGCCTCATCCGTTCGGTGGCGATCAGCCTGAAGACGAGATCCTTCACCACCCAGAGTGTCTATTCCGGCATGAGCATGCGCAAGATCCTCGTCGAGGAGCACCTGCCCTATGTTCTGCCGATCGTCTTCGCCACCACGATGAACAACATGATCTGGTCGATCGGCATGGAGATCACCCTGTCGGTGCTGGGCTTCACCGATATCGAGACGCCGACCATGGGCATGATGATCTATTGGGCCAATGCGCATTCGGCGCTGATATCAGGCATATGGTGGTGGGTGGCCGCCCCCGTCGCCGTCATCGTCGTCCTCTTCCTGGCGCTCTTCCTGCTGTCCATGTCGATGAACGAATACAATGATCCGCGCAGCCGGCTCAACCGGATGGGAAGTTAGTATGGATCCTTTGGTCGAAATTGAGAATCTGAAAGCCTATTACCGTGCCTTCCTCTACGGCGTCGATCGCGAGGTGCGTGCCGTCGACGATATCAGCCTGACGATCGCCCGCGGCGAGGTCTATGGCGTTGCCGGCGAATCGAGCAGCGGCAAGACGACCTTGATCAAGACCATCGCCGGCGCGATCCGGCCGCCGCTCCGGGTCGTCTCGGGAAAGGTGACATTCCATTTCGACGGCGGCACCCAGGATATCTACGCGATGAAGCCGGAAGAGCGCCTGGCGCTGCGCTGGCGGCATCTGTCCTATATCATGCAGGGTTCGATGAATGTGCTCAATCCGGTGCGCCGGATCCGTCACTCCTTCACCGATTTCGCCTTTCGCCACATGAAGGTCGGCAAGAATGAGTTTTTCGAAAGGGTCGCCACCCATCTGCAACGGCTGAAGCTGGATCCGCATCTGCTCGACGCCTATCCCCACGAGCTCTCCGGCGGCATGCGCCAGCGCATGACCATTGCGCTGGCCACGATCCTGACGCCGGAGTTCATCATCGCCGACGAACCGACGACCGCGCTCGACGTGATCGTTCAGCGCGACGTCCTATCGATGATCCGCGAAATCCAGCGCGAGATGGGTTCGTCCTTCCTGTTCGTCACCCATGATATGGGGGTTCATGCGACGGTCTCCGACCGCATCGGCATCGTCTATGCCGGGCGTCTTGTCGAGGAGGCGCCGACCGCCAAACTCTTCAACATGCCGCTCCACCCCTATACGCAGCACCTCGTCGGCAGCCTGCCGCGCATCGGTGATGCGACGGCCCGCCCTTCGCTGGAGGGTCGTCCGCCGAACCTCGCCATGCCGCCGGAAGGCTGCCGGTTTCACCCGCGCTGTCCCAAGCGCATGGAGATCTGCTCGCAGAAGGTTCCGCCGCTGGTCACCGTCGAGCCGCAGCGGCGCGTGGCCTGTTTTGCCGTTACGGGAGATCAGGTTTGAGCGCTCTTCTTAGCCTCTCGCATGTCACGAAAGTCTACCGGCAGGGCGGCATGCTCGGCCGGCGCCTGATCACGGCGGTCAAGGACGTCAGCTTCGAACTTGGAGCGGAGCCGGAGATCCTGTCGATCGTCGGCGAATCCGGCTCGGGAAAATCGACGATCGCGGCAATGATCCTCGGCCAGACCGAACCGACGGAAGGCGAGCTTCAATTCAGCGGCAGGACCGTCGCCATCCATAGCAGGTCCGAACGCAAGGCTTTCATGAAAGAGGTCCAGCCGGTGCTGCAAAACCCCTTCGAAGCCTTCAATCCGCTGAAACGTGTCGACCGTTATCTCTTCGAGACGGCCCTCAATTTTTCATTCTCGGGAAAACGGCCGGACCGGCAGCAGGCGGAGCGGATGGCCGATGCCGCGCTCGTCCATGTCGGCCTGACCCTTGAAGAAGTGAAAGGCCGGTTTCCCCACGAACTATCGGGCGGCCAGCTTCAGCGCGTCGCCATCGCCCGGGCGCTGATCCCGCAACCCCGCCTGCTGGTGGCCGATGAACCGGTCTCCATGGTCGACGCATCACTGCGCATGGCGATCGTCAACCTCTTTGGCCGCCTGAAAAACGAGCTCGGTCTCTCCATCGTCTACATCACCCATGACCTCGCCACTGCCTATTACATCAGCGACAACATCATCATCATGCGCAAAGGCGAAATCGTCGAACGCGGACAGGCCCGCCCCGTCCTGGACAACCCGCAGCATCCCTATTCGCGGGCGCTGAAGGATGCGGTGCTGGCCGCCGATTTCAGCCCAGCGACGTAAGCGCTGCAACGAGTAGGCAGCTTTCCTTTATGAGGGTTGGCAGGTTTAGCGTTGCCTTAAAGAAACTGTGCAAGGATGAGGGCCTGTCATCCACGCCGGCAACCTGATGAAGTTTCGAAGAAATCTCGCTCGCTCCGTAATAAACCATACCAGCGCATTTGCTCCCGCAATATTTGCGGCAATTATTGCTGCAATCGTCGTCTGGGTCGCAACGAACTGGCGGATCGAGCGATCGCTGGCCGATGAACGTTCGATCGTCGCCGGCGAGCTTGCCACCATATCCTCCCGACTTCAGACGAACCTCAACAGCAATGTGAAACTGTTGCAGGGGTTGGCGGCCGGCATCGCAGTCAATCCGGAGATGGGCCAGAACGGATTTTCCAAACTCGCCGCGCAGATCCTGCAGCCCGATTCACAATTGCGAAGCTTCGCCGCCGCGCCCGACATGGTGGTCCGGTGGGTCTATCCGGAGAAGGGAAACGAAAAGGCCATCGGGCTCGACTACCGCACCAATGAGAAGCAACGGGCTGCCGCAATGCTGGCGCGCAACACCCACAATATCGTTCTCACGGGCCCGGTGGAGCTTGTCCAAGGTGGAACCGCTTTCGTGGTCCGGTACCCAATTTACATCACTGAGGGAAAAAGCCAGATTTTTTGGGGCCTGCTTTCCGGCATCATCGACATACCAAGGCTCTACCAGGAAAGCGGTCTTGGTTCGACCGAGCTTGAGCTCGCCATCAGCACCGTGCCGGAGCCGAACGAGCCCAAACAGGTCTTTTTCGGTAGCATGGCAACCTTTTCCAGGAAGCCGGTCCTGGCATCCGTCGATATGACCTATGGCCGTTGGACCCTCGCCGCACTGCCGAAGCGCGGATGGGGCCAAAAGAGCGGGATCGGCATTTTTGAGTTCTGCGCGAGCCTGCTGGCACTATGTGTCGTTGCGCCGATCGTCTGGATCGGCTTTCTGACCAAATCGCGCCAAAGAACGATCGAAAAGCTTCGCCTTCACAAGAAAAAGCTCGTTCGGGCGCGGCAGAGGCTGGAGTACCTGTCCTTGCAGGACGCATTGACGGGTCTTCCCAATCGACGATTTGTCGACCGGATGATCGCACAGCCGCCGAGACCCCGTGCACAGGATTGTCTGATCCTCATTCATATCGACCTCGACCGGTTCAAGGAGATCAACGACACGAAAGGCCATGCCGGCGGTGACGCGGTCTTGCAAGGGACGGCTTCGCGCCTTGCCGATTTGGCTGGTCCAGACGACGTTGCGGCTCGGATCGGTGGAGATGAGTTCATCTTCGCCAGCTGGAGCGCCGATCCGGAGCCGAAGGCAAACGCATTGGCCCGGCAGATTGTCGAGACCCTCGAGCAACCTCTGTTCATTGACGGTATGGCCTGCGTTGTCGGGGCAAGCGTCGGCGTCGCCTGGGAGACCGATCTCGGGCGGGACCTCGGCCAATTGCTTCTCGATGCCGATCTGGCCCTGTACGAGGCGAAGAAGGCGGGCCGCGGCCGCGCGGCGGTGTTTACCGAAGAGCTTCGTAGCGCCGCGATCCATTCGAAAGAACTGGCGGACGAATTCAATCACGCGCTCGATCGCGATGAACTCGTTGCATTCTTCCAGCCGCAGTTCGATGCCAACACATTGGCCATTGCCGGCGTCGAGACGCTTGCCCGTTGGGACCACCCGCAGAAGGGCCTGCTCGCCCCGATCAGATTTCTCGACGTCGCCGAAAAGCTGGGGCGCAGCGGCGACATGGACAGGCTGATCCTGCAAAAGGCCCTGTTCGAGCTGACGAGATGGGACAGCCTGGGAATGCAAATCCCCCGTGTCTCGGTCAATATTTCAGCGCGCCGGCTGGCGCAGGCAAATCTGCTTGCCGAGCTGTCCGAGCTTCCCATCGCCAAGGGTCGCCTGTGTTTCGAGCTGCTCGAGACGATCTCCTTCAACGATCTTCAACCTGTTCTCAACGAGATCATTCCAGCCGTCAAAAAGCTCGGCATCGAAATCGAGATCGACGACTTCGGCACCGAACATGCCAGCATCGTCAGTCTGCTTCGATTTGAGCCGCGACGGCTGAAGATCGATCGCGAGATCATCAAGCCGATCATCGCGTCTCCATCGCAGCGCCGTCTGGTCTCCTCGATTATCGAAATCGGCCGATCGCAGAACATCGACATCGTTGCAGAGGGCGTGGAGACGATGGAGCATGCGAAGATCCTGAAAGAGCTCGGTTGCCATATATTGCAAGGTTATGCGCTGGCACGGCCCATGACCTCGGAGCAATTGATTGAATTTTGCCGCGGCTCGCACGCGTTGCAGTCCGGTTGATCAGTTACGGTCGGCCTGCGCGACTATTGCTCTGACGCAGATCCATCAGGTTCCGGAAAGCGTCATCGCGCGGAGACACCGTGGTCGTCGTCGTCCATGAAGGACCATGAGCGTGCCCAACAGAGACATCGTCACCGTCACCGTCGCGCAGCCCGAGACGACGGATGGCGACGCTGACGCAGTGGAACCGGCTGTCTCTTGAGGTGTTTCTCCCGATCAACAGGGAGCTTCCAAATGACCTACGTCGCATCGCCAAGCTACGATCGTAACGACGCCAGCCGCGCGTCCAACCTCCGTCAGTGTCTCGAGACTGCCAGACGCCACCTGAATGAGACTTCACACAATTCGGAAACCGAGAAAATCGAGAGGCTCGTGGCTTCGGCCATCGAGGCGGGTTGGGAAGAGGATGAAGTGCGCCAGGCACTGAGCGGCGGCGAGGAGCAAGGAAACAAGACGCCGAAGCAGGAACGACCTGTCCCGACTATGGGCGTGGTTCCATCGTCATCCTTCTAGCGCATCGGCCCGAAAATCCGATTTTCGGAAAGCACGATGCGAGGATTGAAAGTGTTGGAGCGCCGTGCCTCCTTTTGGACGCACGGCGCTCTAACGAGGGGCATCAGCCACAGTTCCAGGCTTGTTCCTGGATTGGGACTGACGCCGTCATCAACAGCAATTGGCTGATGCGGACGTGCTAACCCGGTCCAGGAGGAGGAAGTTCGCAGTGCCTTATGTCTTCCGTCCGCATTCCCTTATTGTTTCGTGGCTGCCTTGAGCACGCCTTGCTACAAATCCGCCTCGTCGGCAAGAATGGCGGCTGCCTCGTTGAGCAGGACGTCCTTGGCGTTCTTGCGGGCATTCTCGATGGCAATATCGGCGCTCAGGCTGCGCTCGCCTGCCTCCAGGCCATCATCGCCAAGGTCCTCGCCATCCCCTGCTTCGGCTCGATCCTTGAGCCGTTTCTCGCGAGCCGCCGCTTCTTTGCGACGTTCGGCTTCGTTGAGGGAAATGACCCCTTTTTCGCGCTGCGCCTTGAGGTCGGCAATGTCTTTCACCAGGCGCTGGAAGTCCGGATCGGTCTTGACCCGCGCATCATGGCGGCTTTGCAATGCTGGAAGCAATGTCGCGACTGTCTCGGCACGCGGGTATTTCGCGGGCTTGATCTCAGCCCACGGCAGCGCATTGTCATAACTGGTCTCGCCGAAAGCAGTCGGATCGGACAATCCCGGCAGGCTGAGATCAGGCGTCACGCCATGCAACTGCGTCGTGCCACCATTGACCCGGAAGAACTGGGCAATCGTCACTTTCAGCTCGCCGAATTCGGGTTTGCTATTGTGCACGATCTGGTCGAGATCGATGACCGTCTGAACGGTGCCCTTGCCGAAACTGGGTTCGCCGACGATCACGCCGCGACCATAGTCCTGGATTGCCGCGGCAAAAATCTCCGAAGCCGAGGCCGAGCCGCGATTGATCAGGACACCCATGGGGCCTGTCCAGACAGGCGCAGCAAGATCGGCGCTTTTGACCTCGACGTTGCCGTCGCTGCCGCGTTGCTGAACGACCGGCCCCTTGCCGATGAACAGACCGGTCAAATCGATCGCCTCGTCCAATGAACCGCCGCCATTGTTGCGCAGGTCGATAAGAACGCTGTCGACCTTTTCGTCCTTCAACTCGCCGAGAAGCTTGGCGACATCGCGGCTTGCGCTTTTGTAATCCTTGTCGCCCTTCCGCTTGGCGTCGAAATCCTCATAGAAGACCGGCAGCGTGATAATCCCGATTTTACGCGTGGCGTCGCCCGCCTTGACGGAGAGTACGGTCTTCCTGGCTGCCTGCTTGTCGAGAGTGATTTTATCGCGCACCAGGCTGATGACGCGATGCGTGCCATCGGCTCCGGCATCGGCCGGCAGGATATCCAGCCGCACGACGGAGCCTTTTTTGCCGCGGATCATCTGCACGACTTCATCAAGGCGGGTGCCCACCACTTCCTTGATCGCCCCATCCTTGCCTTGGCCAACGCCGGTAATGCGGTCTCCGACCGCAAGCTTGCCGGAGAGCTGCGCCGGCCCGCCGGGCACGAGTTCACGGATCGTCGTGTAGTCGTCGCGTTCCTGCAGCACGGCGCCGATGCCAAACAGCGAAAGCTTCATCGAGACATTGAAATCGGCCGAAGCGGCCGCACCGAAATAATCCGTGTGCGGATCGATCGACGTCGAATAGGCGTCCATGAACGACTGGAACACGTCGTCGCTTTTGAACTTGTAGGCGCGCTCGAGCGTGTTTTCATACCGTTTGTCGAGCGTTTCGCGAATAGCCGCATCGGTTTTGCCGCCGAGCTTCAGCCGCAGCCAATCGCTTTTGACGCGCTTGCGCCAAAGCTCATTGCTCTCGGCATCCGATTGCGGCCAAGGCGCTTTATCGCGCAGCACCGAAAAATCTTCCTGCGCACTGAAATCGAAGCCCTGCTTCAGCAGGCCGCGCGCATAGGTCATGCGGTCGACGACGCGCTGTTCATAGGCGTTGAAAATCGCAAACGGGATCTTCAGGTCCTGCTTTTCGATCGCATCGTCGATCTCGTTGCGATCCGCCATGAACCTGTCGACATCGGCCTGCAGGAAGAGCATGCGGTCCGGATCGAGCGACTTGATGAACCCATCCATGACCTTGGCCGACAAGGCATCGTCGAGCGGAACGGGCTTATAGCTATACCGCGAAAGGAATTGCGCGCTCAACTCAGCGGCCTGCGCCTGCCGCTTCAGCGGCTCCAAGACCGGCGGCGACGCAACTTCAGCATAGGCGGCCTGTGCGAGTGCAAGAAATGCACCGAGAAAAACATAGTGTATGCGCATCCAGCGTCGATCCAATTCTTCATGCCTGTGGTCGATGTGTGATCTATGTGAGGCAATCATGGTTTTTTGGCAACCGGGTGGCAAATGGGATGGCTGAAAAGCCGCGGATTGCGGATCGCAGCTCCAATTTTCTCGATCTGATTCAGATGGCGGCGATTGTCGCATGCCGGCGGCCTCCAGAAGCAATTCATGGCTGCCGCGTGATTCACCCATAAGTGCGGCGAGACGGGCCTCTGAAGCTGCAATTTGGGGCCGGTCACTCAAGATGCGTCAGGAGGTCGACGACCATCGGTCGCTGTCCTTTCAACAGTTTAAGCGTTGCGTCGGCTAAGGAAAACCAACCCGCGCGATCAACCTCCGGAAAGCTTCTTACCTGGCCCGACCTTGGCGGCCATTCCATGTGAAATTCGGAACTCCGTATCGCGTTCACATCCAGGACTGGATCAGCTTCGATCGACCACACGACGACAATCTTGTCGCCAGATTGCCGGTATTCGCCAAGCGGTCTGAATATGCCATCGATTGTTACACCAAGCTCTTCGGCAGCTTCCCTTTTCGCAGCCGCGAGTGCGTCCTCTCCAGGCTCGACCAATCCTTTAGGGATCGACCAGGCAGCCTCGTCTTTCTTCGCCCAGTAAGGTCCGCCCGGATGGACGAGAAGGACTTCGTAATTCTCGGAAGCGCGCCGGTATATGAGAAGTCCGGCGCTACGGATTGCCATTGCGTTATCCTCTCGCGTTGATGGCGCAGCCATTTCGGGTGTAGGGCCGGCTCTCCCATCAATAAAGCGAACGAAGTTCGCCCTTCTATGTCACGAGGGCATTAAACTGCTGCGGCCTGGTCGGCAGCCCGCAATCCGCTTTGCCACGCACCATGGGCTGTCGAGAAGTCGGACTGATGCGTCGCCTCGCCGGCGAAAAACAGCCGGTCGCCGACGGGACGCGCCAAGACTGCGCGTGCGCCCGCATGGCCGGGCAGCGCATGGCTGTAGGAGCCGCCTATCCAATCGGTATGACACCAGGAAGAGGCTGCCAGGGGCCGCAGGTGGTGACGAATATTGCTCCCGAGCAGCGACGACAGCTGGTCCAGAGCGAAGGCGAATGCTTCCAGTAAACCCGCGCGTTCGATGACGACGGCGCCATTTCCGCCAAAGAAGCCTTCGACGACCGGCCGCCCGAGCGGCCGGATATAATAGGTGCCGGTCTCAGCATTTCGCGGGTCGCCGAGCAGATGGGTTTCCGGCTCCAGACCATGATTGCCATGGAGTTCCAAAAACAGCTTGTCTGCGAGGCCAAGCGGCAGCTGACTTGCGGCGTGGAGGTGATCGTCGGCCTCCGGGTCGAAGATAATGGCTCCGCGGGCTAGAACGTTGGTCGATGACGTGATGATTGCCGCACCGGATGTGACAGGACCGCGGTCGGTCTCCAGCTGGACGCCGTTCGCGGTCAAGGTCACGGCTCGAACGGGCGTCGAAAGGCGCAAGGCCACGTTGGGAACGGCGGCGCTGATCAGACTTCCGTAGCCTTCCCGCACGCGCCAATTGGCATCGGTTGCCGCATTGTCATAGGCAAGAAAGTCAGAGACCGACAGCCGATCGAGCGGTGCGCCGTTCAGATATCCGCTGAGCGACTGGCAGTAGGCGTTCCATTCGCCGCCCGGCTCCAGCGCGTCCGAAGCCCTGTCGCTGGCGGGAGGATTGGCGCGCATCCGCTCCTCAAGCGCGTTCCATGCAGTCGCCGCAGCCGCCCGCTCATCCGGCGTGAAGCCGAGATTGCGCCACTGGCTTTGCCACGCCGTGCGCCCGCGCTCGATAGTGAACCCGGATGCACGGCCAATGGCGACGAGAGGATTGCGCTCGGCAGAATGCAGCCAGCCGCAACCCAAATCCAGCGGCATCCCGGCCAATTCGATTGTCCAGGCGCGTCCACCCACGCGGTTGCTGGCTTCCAGGATGACGACCGAGCGGCCGGCATCGACCAGCTTTTTTGCTGCTGCAATGCCGGCCGCGCCAGCGCCGACAACAGCAACCTCGTAATCCATCATCGCCCTCCGCCGCTGCGTCGCCAGCTTGATACGACACAAGCTTTACATCTAGGCTGCACCCGCTTCAACGGGCCCGAAAGCCTGCTAGTATGCTGACATGACATTCTTTGAAACACTTGTTGCATTGCTGGCGGTTGCCATCCTGCTGCTGCAGGTCACGCGCCGCATGCGGCTGCCCTACCCCGGCATTCTGGCTGCCGCCGGCGTCGCCGTGGCAATGCTGCCTGGGGCGCCGACGATCCCGATCGATCCGCCGACGGCGCTCGCCTTGTTCATCGCCCCCGTCCTTGTCGACTCGGCCTATGACTTCCCGGTGGGTGCGGCGCGGCGCATGCTGCTGCCGCTGTTTTTCTATGCCGTCGTCGCCGTTCTCGTCACGACAGGCGTCGTCGTGTCGATCAGCATGCTGACTGTCGGGCTTCCGATTGCGGTTGCGGTCACGCTGGGCGCAATCGTCGCGCCACCTGATGCGGCAGCCGCCACGGCGGTCCTTTCCAATTTGCCCGTCGCCCGCCGTGTGGATGCCCTGCTCAAGGGAGAAAGCCTGTTCAACGACGCGACCGCGCTGCTGCTTTTCGGGGCCGCGCTCACTGTCCAAGCGCGGGGCGGGCTGGATGCCGGGACGGCGCTTCAGGTGGCTATCGCCGCACCGGGAGGGATCCTATTCGGCATCGCTTTCGGCTTTGTCGTCTCGCGGCTTCGACCGATAACCGAAAACACCGTCGGCGGGACCCTGTTTCAATTCGTCTACGCATTTTCGACCTGGCTGATCGCCGAGCATCTGCACCTGTCGGCCGTCCTTGCCACCGTGGCGAGCGCAATGACCATCGCCACCCTTTCTTCGGTCGAGGATTCGCCACGCATGCGGGTGCATTCCTTCGCGGTCTGGACGACGGTCGTGTTCCTCTTGAACGTGGTGGCTTTCCTGCTGATGGGGCTGCAGGCGCGCCGCATCCTTGAGGCGATGTCGGCTGAAGAGCTTCAGCGGGCGGTGGGATTTGCCGCGATCGTGGTGGTCGGCGTCATCCTGGCGCGCATGGCGATGGCGTTCCTGTTTCACGCCGTCGTTGCGACCCGTCACCGGCGCGGCCGTGAATTGGCGCCTTTCACATCCGGGGAAACCTTGCTGGTGGGTTGGGCCGGTATGCGCGGCCTTGTTACGCTGGCGACGGCATTCGCACTCCCTGCCGACTTTCCCGAGCGAGACCTGGTCGTGCTCACGGCTTTCGCGGTGGTGCTTGCAACCCTGGTCATTCAAGGGGCGACCCTGGCACCGATGATCCATCTCCTGAAACTCGGTCGGCAGGCAGAAGTGCGCGATGAACTCAAGGCGGCCCGCTTGTCGCTCGCCGAGGCCGCCTTTCAGCGGCTTGAGAAGGAAAGCGGTACTGAAGCCGAAGCGATCCGGACGATCTGCAAGGATCATTGGACAGCATCCACCGATGCGGCCAGAACCTCGCCGCTCAATCGGCGCCGTGACCTGACCATCGCAGCCGTTCTCGCCCAGCGCCAGCGCCTCGAGGAATTGCGCGATACAGACCAGATCGGTGCGACGCAATATCTCGAGTTGCAGGAGGACCTTGACTGGAAGCAGCTCTCCATCGGCTCAGATGAGGATCGCCGCATCACAGAAAGCTAGATCTGACCAGGCAGTGGTCGACGCCAGGACAATCAACGGTTCCCTGATAGCGAACGGGGGTCGGATGGTCCCTTGCCGTCCCCTCTATTGGAAAGCGGCGCCATTCTCAAACACAAGCCTCGCAGTCGTTGCTACCGCTGGGCTTCTTGACGGCCTCACCCGGGAGAAGCGCTTGGCTCTTCGTCATCAGCGCCTGCACTGTCAGTTCCTGCAGGCGTCGATGGGGATGGTTCTGCAAAGTTTGAGTTGACCGTTTTCGATCGTGAGGCGACAGTTGCACTTGAGGAAAGCAGGAGGAAAGACGATGGACGAGCCGGATCGCTGGCGCAATATGGCAAACGCTCCGAAAGACGGCAGCCGGATCCTCGTCACGATTCGCTCGTCCGAACAGGGGCCGGCGGAAGTTGACCTTGCCTATTGGACGAATGGCGACCAGTTCGGTGGAGAAGGCTGGCGCGCCTCCGATTCCTCGCCCGGGCACATCATCGAATATGCCGAGCCGGAATTGAAGTGTTGGATGCCGATGCCCTCGGCAAACCTCGCCAGCAGCTCGATGCCCTCACCCTGGGAAGGCGACGATGACCAGGAGCTTTACGGGTCGGGGATCTGAGACATCGCGCCCGATTATATTGGTTCCGGCCGCAGCGAACAGGCCCGGATCGCCGTCCGCCACGACTGCGGCAACCAGATTGGGGTTCAACCGCATAAGCGCCTAGGCTGCGCGCACCCTGTCCCGGCCGCTTAGCTTTGCCGCATAGAGGGCTTGATCGGCGCGTCGATAAAGATCCGACGTGCTATCGGACGGGGCGCAAGCGGCGATACCGGCAGAGCAGGTGTAGCTGAAGTCGGGTGACGCAGGCAGGGGCCGGGAAAACCGGATCACCGTCAGCATGCGCTCGACAATGGCAATGGCGTCTTCCGTCTCGGTTGCCGGCATCACCAGAAGGAATTCTTCTCCGCCGACCCGCCCAAAACAATCGTTGCGGCGAACATTCTGATGAATGCGATGCGCAAAATCACGCAGGACCTCATCCCCGGCGTGGTGGCCAAGGCGATCGTTGATGTATTTGAAATTGTCGATGTCGAATACGGCAAGGCATCCGTTGCTGCCATGCTGGGCGGCCGCCAGCATGTCGTCGACGCGCGCCATCACGAAGCGGCGGTTGGCGACACCCGTGAGTTCGTCGGTGTAAGACGCCTTGATCGCCTGATCGCGATCTTGCCGGACAGTCCTGCCATGCGCGCGCAAACCGGTGATGTCGCTCGCAATGCACAGCATCCAACCGTTCTTCTGCACCGCCTCGGTCATCCAGAACCATCGGCCGTCCCACTGGTCCGTCTCGAAAGCGCGATAGCCGATCTTGCCGCGGCGCGACTGAGTCGAGCGCAGCCACTCTTCGAAATTGCTCGTTCGAATGACCGTGCCCCGCTGCTGTTGGAAATTACGCCGCATGAGATCCGGCCAGAGGGGCGTTTCATCCGGTTCGATGAAATAGGCCGAACGAAAGGCGCTGTTGGCGTATTGCAGCCGGTCATGACCATCATAGACCGCAATCAGCGTTTGCGTGCATGCAGAAAGGTGCAGAAGCTGTTCGAATATCTCGTCCATCCCGAACCCTGTCTGGTTGCCTCGGTATGACATGGCGCAGAGATCCTATGAGAAAAGAGCCTGTCAGCAAGCAAAAGACGCCTCCAGTGATTACGGAAGCGTCAACGAGCTGCCGGTCCCAATCGTGATTGGACATCGGCTGCCACCTGAGCGACGCTATCTTTGGGAGCGGACCATCTATTTTTCCGGAGATAGGAGGCCGAGATGGAACAGTACGCACTCGATCAGTTGAAAACCATTGCCAAGGTCAGCACGACCTGCACGCGCCTTGACATGACGCGGCGCGAACGGCTTGAGCGGTGGGCCGAAAGTCTCGACCGCAGCCCCAGGGCGTTTCTGAACACGCTTCACGAAACCGAATATAAGTCGATGGCGGAACGGCTTGCGCTGCGGGATGACGACACCCCGATCTCCGTTGCATTCGCTGACCCCATTCTGCGGGCGGCGGGAATGGAAAATGACAGCTATGGAGAGGCCAGGCGGTTCTTCGAGCTCAGCGACGAGCAATTGCACGGCCTTGTCTGCTTCTGCCATTTCGGTGAACACGTCAGCGCGGCAGTCATCGCTCGCCGCCTGCGAAAGATGGCGAGTTACAAACCAGGCGGGTTCTTCGCTCAGCTTCGTGCGTTCTTTGCCTGATTGAGGCTGAAGGCCATCTGGCGCTGCAAGGCCGGCGGTCGCCGCGGCGGTGAAAGGGCCGCCACGGCGACCGACAGGCCGCCGTTACTGGCAATCTCCGGTGGCCCGGCGGTGAACGTCGTCGTTGCCAAAAACCGGCGCGGTTCTTCGTAACCTGGCTGGCGGAATGCCAATGGCTGGGAATAGCGACGGGCGAGCCGTAGCGGCGGGGCCGGATTTTGATGTGCCTTCGATCGGGCTGCTGCACGTTCAAGGAAAGGCGATTCAGTGCGGCACGCCCATCTGGCCATCCCTTGAACGCCAAACTGTCCAATCTCACGCGAAGGAAAAGATGGCGGGCCCGAAGGAATATGGCGGGGGCACGCGCATGCGTCGCGGTGAAAAGAGGGCAGCCCATGATCAAGCCGCAGGCCGCATAACGGATATGTTGGCACCGCCGCACGAAAAGCTTGCATGCAAGCTATAAATCGGATGTCCTGAAAAAGGCTGCTGTGGTGTTGGGCGACTCCGAATGAAAACCCTCGACGCGCGAATTCGGTTTACAGGTGAGCGGCGACAGGTCACTGCCCTTTTCTATGACATTGTCGGCTCCACGGAGCTCTTATTGCGGAGCGAGCCGGAGAAATTCTTTCGCTCTGTCTCGGCATTACATCAGAATGCCGAAACGATCATAAAAAAGCATGGAGGTTTTCTTCATCAACGGCTCGGTGATGGGGGATGCTGTTTCTTCGGATATCCCGACCAATCCGAAGATGCGGCTGAAAGTGCGGTGCAGGCTTCTTTGGAATTGTTAGGCATTGCAGCGAGCACCAAGGGCAAGGCGCGCACAGCTTTCAGGCTGCGGATCGGGGTTGCCACCGGTCTTGTCGTCTTCTCCGCGCAAGGAGACGAGATTGTTGGCACAGCACCGGTGCTGGCGGCTCGCTTGCAGGCAGAGGCCGAACCGAATTCCGTTCTGGTCGCAGATTCGACCGTTCAGCTCACCCGACACAATTTCGACTATAGCCTGGTGCGGAAGGCCAAACTCAAAGGCTTCGAAGAGCCGGTTGCGCTCTGGCGTCCGCAGGAACGTGATCGCTCAACGTCTGCGCTGTCGCCATTCAGCGAATGGGATCGGCCGATAAGAGGCAGGGAAAGAGAACTTGCCGCTCTTACGAGCGCCTGGAATTCAGCTCTCGACGGCAAGGGCAGTTCAATCACCGTGGTCGGAGAGGCGGGCATCGGCAAATCCAGACTGATCGGCGAATTCGCCCGCAGCCTGTCCCATACTTCGCACGAGACCCTGATCTTTCAGTGCGGCAGGCGCTTGGAGAGCCAGCCGCTGCACCCCTTTATGTCGTTTCTCGAGAGGCTTGTGGCCGAACCCTCTGTTCTGAAGAATGGCGATAGCGGGGCTTTCATGCAGGCCCTTCAAACATCCGGCCGAGCCTTAGGGGCAGACATCGTCGACACCATTCTCTCATTTACATCAGACCGATCGCCGGCGACCTCGCGCAATCTTCGCGTGTCGGATCTGTCGGGGCGGGCATTCAGGCGGAAGGTCATCGAAGCCGCTGCCGACATCCTGACCTGCAAGGCGACTGGCGTTCCGACGCTCCTCGTCTTCGAGGATGTCCACTGGGCTGACGGCATGACGTTGGAGCTGATCGATCGGCTTGAATCACTCGCAGGCACGTTGCCGATCCTCGTGGTTCAGACATCGAGGATCAGACGATCCCTGGCACTGGCGACCGAGATAGAATTATCCGGATTGGCCTCTGCGGCGGTTCGCGATCTCGTCGCCTCGGTCTGGCGTGAGCGTCCCCCGCCGGGCCTGTCGGATTTCATTCTGGATCAATGCGATGGCATGCCGCTCTACGCCGAAGAACTGGCCAACTTCTTCCTGGAAAGGCAACCCTTGGGCAAGGCCTTATCCGAATGGAAAGGGCTGCTTATGGAAGGTGGCGTCAGCTCGCTGAATGATCTGCTTTCCGCCAGACTCGCGGCGACCGGTTCCGCACGACGGGCAGCGCAATTTGCGAGCGTCATCGGTCGCGAATTCAACATCTCGCTGCTCGCCTACCTTCTCGAAGGGGTCAGCCGGCAGACGGTGGAGATCGCGGTCGAGCGGCTTGTTTCCCAAGGCATCATCGAGCCCTCTGCCGACACGCCCGGCTCCTTTCAGTTCCGGCACGTACTCACCCAGGAAGCCGCCTATAGCAGCCTTCTCAAAAGCGACAGACGACGCATACACAAGCGGATCGCCGAACTCCTGATCGGAGAAGCAAAGCCCAGTCTGCCGGCTGCCATCGCTGCCTGGCAGTGCGCCGAAGCAGGCTTGCACGACGCCGCGGCCAGGTTTGGCCTGGCGGCGGCGGAGGCGAGCGTTCTGCGCTCCGCCATGCACGAGGCGAACGTATCGCTCGAACTCTGCGCGCAGGAGGTCGACAGGCTTTCCCGGCGCCATCCCGATCGCACCGAACTGGCATTGGGCCTGCTCGAACTTCAGGGGGTCGTTGCGACCGCGCTCGAGGGAGAGGGTTCGGAAAGCGCGCGCCGGGTCTATTCCCGCGCAATGCAGCGTCTGAGGAAACAGGCCTCGGCTGTCCGGTCGAAACATTTCCCGGTCTATTGGGGATGGTGGTTCACGGCACCCAACATTCTGACGCAGCAGTCTCGCGCGCGCATCCTCGTCGGCGACATGCAAACCGTCGAAGATCAGGAGACGCGGCTTCAATCCTATCACTGCGGATGGGCGACGAGCTTTCACGCCGGCGAGCACGAATTCTGCCTCGATTGCGTCGCCAGAGGCCTTGATCTTTACGATCCGGAAAGAGCGGTCAGAAATCGCGCCTTTTTCGGCGGACATGACGCCAAGGTCTGCGGCTTGGGCGAGAGCGCCCTGTCCTACCTGCTTCTCGACAATGCCGATGCCAGTGAATATGCGATCGGACAGTGCCTGGACTGGGCGGCCTCGACCGATCATGCCGGGAGCATGGTTCACGCGCTTTATTACGCCATCGTCCTGCGCCGCTGCCAAAGCCGATATGACGATGTCCATGACCTCGGCGAACAAATGCTGGCGCTTGCCGAGCGACACGGCCTCGCCGCCAGCCAGGCGCGCGCCAACATGTATTGCGGCTGGGCGGAGCTGATGACGTCGTTTGCCGAACGCGGCGAAGAGCGATTCCAACACGGTCTGCTGCTCCAGCAGCAATTGGGCACCGACGATAATTTTTCCATGCACAGCGACATGCATGCGCAGGTGTTGCAGCGGCTCGGCAAGCCTGCTGAGGCCCTGGCGACCATTCACAATGCGATCAACGTTGGCCGCAACAGCGGCCAACGGTTCTGGCTCGCCGAACTCTACCGCCTCAGTGCAAGACTGAGACGAGATCTGAACGACCCTCCATCCTTGATAAGAAGAGACCTGACGAGGGCGGTGCAGATTGCCGAGGGACAAAAGGCTGCCTGGCTGGCCGAAAGAGCAAAGCGCGCCTTGGACGGACTGCCAAGGTCGTAGGGCCAGGAGGAGGCGATGGAGAACGGGGTGCTCGACAACATCTTTGATGCCCCTAACCTCTCGCCCCCTGATCCCTGGCAGACGGTGCAGCGCATCCTGGCCCGCAAGCACGAATACGGGATCACCAGGCTGGGCTCGGTCACGGAACTCGACCGGATCGGGATCCCCGTCGTCCAGGTTGTCAGGCCGCGGTCCCTTTCCGTCGCCGTCAGCCAAGGCAAGGGTTTGAGCTTGCCGCTTGCGGCGATATCGGGCCTGATGGAATCCCTGGAGGGATGGGCCTCGGAGCGGATTGCCCCGGAGCGCGTCTTCGGAGCGCCTTTCCGCGGGATGAACGAGCAGAAATTCTGGTCGCACCTCGGCGTCGGACGAGAGGCGGAGAGGCTTTCCTGGATCGAGGGGCTGGATCTCCTTTCGGGCCAGAGAACCCCTGTCCCGCTTGCCCTTGTCGACTCCGCCTACACCCTCCCCTCGCCTCATCCGCATTGGATGCCGAGAGACACAACGGGTCTGGCAGCCGGCACCAGCCTGCAAAGCGCGGCCTTGCATGCCTGCCTGGAGATTCTGGAGCGGCAGGCGCGATGCACGGCGATGAAGACGCCCCATTTCTTCGACCGCTTCCAGATCGACTCGCGCTCCGTCCGCTCAGGCAGCGCCGGGGAGATCATGCAACGGCTGGCCAAGGCGGGTTTCGTCGTCGGCATCTGGAAAATCCCGGCGTCGCATGCGCTGCCGATCTACTGGTGCCACGTGATGGAAGATGCCGGCCGCGCCCCCTTTGCGCCCTTGCCGGCCGAAGGCTTCGGCTGCGACTTCAGCCACGATCGGGCGCTGACGAGCGCATTGCTCGAAGCGTGTCAATCGCGGCTGGGGGTGATTTCGGCTGCGCGCGACGATATCAGCAGCGAAGTCTACGCATATGCCGATGCTTCGGAGCTCGCCGCTTGGCGCGCGCAACTCGTAAAGGGCGGCAGCTCCTACCTTCCCGATGAAGGTCATGGCGCCAGCGGCCGCCCCATCCTGGCGATCGTCGAGGCGTTGAGGCTGGCCGGCGCGAAGGCGGCGATCCTAGTGGTTCTTCATTCCGACGATCGCGTCCCTCTTCACGTCGTCCGGGTGGTTGCTCCTCCGCTGGAAACAAATCCGGAGGCGGATCTTGCGTGACGATATCGTGGTCTTTCTCGGCCCCACCCTCTCCGCGACGGAAGCGCGGAAACATCTGGAGGCGATCTATCTGCCTCCCGTCGGCTGCGGCGATGTCGTGCGCGCCGTGGCGGACTACGCGCCACTGGTGGTCGTGCTGATTGACGGCGTCTTCGCGCAGCGCCCCGCCGTTCGCCACCAGGAAATTCTCTGGGCGATGGCCCGAGGGCTCCGCCTCTACGGTGCGGCCAGCATAGGCGCGCTCAGAGCAGCGGAGCTCGCTCCCCAGGGAATGCTCGGGCATGGACTGATCTACCGGTGGTACCGACGGCACTCGCTCGCCGACGATGCCGACGTCACGGTGCCGATGGCTCCCGTCGAACTGGGCTCGCGCGCATTGGGTGATGCTCTCATGGACATCAGGCTCAGCCTGAAAAAAGCGGAACGCGCCGGGGTCATCGAAAGACGACTGAGACATCAGCTTCAGTCACTGGCACGCTCGCTCCACTTCAGCGAAAGGTCGTACGCCAGGCTTTTCGCGGCCGCAGAAAACAATCTCAGCGCTGCGGACCAGCTCGCAGTTCTAAAGGCGTGGTTGAAAGCCGGAACCATGAACCAGAAGCGAACCGACGCTGTAAATCTCCTGAGATATCTGGCCGATCACAAGATCAATTGTCTGAACAAGCCTCCTTCATTCGAATTTGAACTTACGGAATCATTCGCCAATGACATGGAGTACTATGGAATTCTCGACACGCTATTGTCGAAATGCCCGTAGTACTGGTATAGTCGAAGATCGCTCGGCGTTGGGCAACGAGCGGTGGGGGCAGCTTTGGATGCCATCACACATTCGCGGGGAGCAGGCGACGGGTCGGCTTTGGAGCGGCCGCTCGGAACGCGTTTCCTTGTCTTTCCGCAGCCATCCTTCATTCCCGGTTATGAAAAGCCCGAAGTGGTGTGGATCGGACCTTCGGCGGGACCCATCCTGGCAGGGCCGTCCGACAGCCGGATCTATGTGGCAAATCCCATCGAACCGAAATCGCCCTATGCCGCGCCTTATATCCCTCCCTATCCCGGCCTTTTGCAGCCGCCCGCAGAGCCCGGCCCCGACGGGCATTTCGATCACATAGGGCCTGGCTCGCCGGCATTTCTTTCAACCCACAGCTATGCCTGCGCCCGCCGGGTTCTCGATATCTGCGAGGGCTATGCCGGGCGCCCGATCAACTGGTTCTTCGAGCCGACGCTGGAACGGCTGGAAATCATTCCCCGCATTCCCCATTGGCAGAATGCGCAATCCGGCTTCGGCTTTCTGGAGCTCGGCGAAAGCGAGCTGGAAGGCCCGACATCCTGTTTCGCGCTGAATTTCGACGCGGTTGCCCATGAAATGGGACATCTCATTTTGCTGAGCGAACTTGGGATCCTCGAAGGCGACGGATCCGGCAGCGACTTCTTTTCCTACCACGAAGCGATCGCCGATTTCATATCGCTCCTGGGATTGCTGCAATTCGATACCGCGCTGGACCGGCTGCTTCGCCGCACAAGAGGCAACCTGCTCCTGCACAACGAACTCGACAAATTTGCCGAGCTCAGCGACGAAAAGCAGCTCAGATCGCTCAACAACTCGCTTCGTGTCAGTGATGTCAGCCAGGAAGTGCACGACCAGTCGAAGCCCTTTGCGGCGGGCCTCTTCGACTGCCTGATCGAGGTCTACCAATCACTGCTGTTCGAGCGCGGACTGTCGAAGATCAATCCCAGGAAGTTCAGCGACCTCCGCCAGCAGATGGCGCCGGCGCTGATAGAAGAAGGATTTCGGGCATCGGCGACATCCTATGAGCTGACGCATTTCGCCGCGAAAGCCGCCCTGCAGGAGGCGCGCGACGTGATCGGCGAGGCGGTGACGCGCTCCTGGACATATCTCGACCCGGATAGCCTGACCTTCGAGGCTGCGGCTTCGGTCTTTCTCGAGGCCGCCTGGCGGGGGCGCGGGCGTGCTTATATCGACCAGCTCGAAGATTGCATGAGGTGGCGCGGCATCCTTTAACCAAAGACGGGAGGCATCGATGACAGACGACAGCGTTCCAGCACCTTCACTTCCTGGACTCCCCTATGTGGCGGGCCAGATCATACTCTACGGCATAGACTTGAACGACACCAATCGCATTACCCACCTGGATGTCGGGATGGCGGGAAAGGCGGAACTGCAGATAAAACTCGCAAGCGGAGTCGGCATAACGGGATCGACGGTCCTTGCTTACGGCTACGCATTCGAGGGTCACTGCTACAGGCTGGATTGCAACCGCATTTTCGTTGTCACAGGTCCGCATGCCGAGCCTGCAGCCGGCTGCGGCTTTGACCCCGCGTTGGGGTACAAAATGTGGCGGCTGACGGCATCCACACAAATCCTGGAGATCTCGACGGCTTTCGGCGACGCCAGGACGCTTATTCTGGATGCCCAGTTGCCCGGCAAGAGGTCCCCGAGTTCCTACGCTATCACACTCAGAATGGCCCATCGCAATGGTCGCCTCAGCAACGATTAAACTTCCAACGGGGGAGAACAATCATGCCATGTGACGTGACAATAGATGTGACGGAAGCCTTCACCGCTTTAACAGTGGACGATGGGCTTAGTCCCTACGTGGATAAAAACAATCAAAAGCTTGAGAACTTAGCTGTGGGGCCTGCAACCTTCGACATATCGGTTGCGCTCGATAGCAACAACGAAGCTATAGTCTTCGTCCGGGCGACGGATACCAAATCCACAAAGTGGATCTTCAAATACAGCATTCCCGATGAACTCGACGGCGGGGGTAAGATCTATGTTCCCAAGAGAGTGCCGACATCGCAAGCCGCATCGCAGGCGGACCTCGATAAGCTTGCGCAAGAGGTCGAGAGCTTGAAGGAGAGTATTGCAGGCGGTCCAAGGTAGCGAGTTACACATCCCGGCCGTCCCGCCAATTATACGCAAAAACCCCGCGGTGTGTTGCCACCGCGGGGCTCTTTGACGCCCGACCCGGGAGAGAGGGTCAGGCAGCCTGAACCTTGCGGCTGGTGCGCGCCCATTCGGGCAGCCAGTCGCCGTGGGTGGCGAGCAGATCGTCGACCAGCGACCAGATCTGGTCGAGGTCGAGTTCGGCTGCCGTATGCGGGTCCATCATCGCGGCGTGGTAGATGTGCTCGCGATTTTCCGTCATCAGCGCCTGCACCGTCAGTTCCTGCACGTTGATATTGGTGCGGATCAGCGCGGTGAGCTGCGGCGGCAGGTCGCCGATGAAGGTCGGCTGGATGCCGGAGGCATCGACGAGGCAGGGCACTTCCGCGGCGCAATTGGTCGGCAGCGAGGTGATGCAGCCATTGTTGCGGACATTGCCGTAGATCACCGAGGGTTCGCCGGTCCAGACCGAGTTGATGATCGAGGAGGCATATTCCTTCGACGGCTGAACCTCGATCTTGTCGGCCGAACGATAGGCCTCGGCCTGCCCCTTCCAGCGCTCGATCTGCTCGATGCAGCGTTTGGGATATTCATCGAGCGGGATGCCGAATTTCTCGATCAGGTCCTCGCGGCCCTCCTTGATGAAATACGGCGTGTATTCGGCGAAATGCTCCGAGCTTTCGGTGACGAAATAGCCGAGCCGGGTCAGCATCTCATAGCGCACCTTGTTCGGGCAGCGCGGGTTCCAGCCGGGCTTCGGCGCCCTGCCCTCGCGATAGCCGCGCAGGAGATCGGGATAGAGGTTGCGATAGGACCCGTCCGGCTGGCGATGCTCGAATTTGAGATAGAAGGCCATGTGGTTGATGCCAGCCGCGCGGTAGCGGATCTCCTCGTAGGGAATGTCGAGGTCGTGGGCCAGCTCCATCGCCGTGCCCTGCACCGAATGGCAGAGACCGACCTGGCGAATGGTCGGGTATTTCTCCGATATCGCCCAGGTGTTGATCGCCATCGGGTTGACATATTGCAGCATGATCGCCTCGGGGCAGACGGCGAGCATGTCCTCGCAGACCTTCCAGAGATGCGGCACGGTGCGAAGCCCGCGCATGATGCCGCCGACGCCGAGCGTATCGGCGATCGTCTGGCGCAGGCCATATTTCTTCGGCACCTCGAAATCGGTGACCGTGCAGGGCTCATAGCCGCCGATCTGGAAGGCGACGACGACGAAATCGGCGCCGGCAAGCGCCTTGCGCTGGTCGGAATAGGTCTCGGCCTTCGCCTTCACGCCGAGCGTCGAGATCAGCTTGTTGACGACGATGGCGCTTTCTTCCAGCCGCTGCGGGTTGAGATCCATCAAGGCGATCGTCGCGCCCGACAGGGCCGGACGCTGAAGCACGTCGCCGACGATGTTCTTCATGAAGACGGTGGAGCCAGCTCCGATGAACGTGATTTTGGGATTTGCTGCCATTATAACCTCCGGCATTCGGCAATCATGCTACCTCGAAAGCGGCCTTGACGAGCCGTTCGGTGTAGGCGGTCTTGGGATGGGATAGAACTTCGTTGACGGGGCCCTCTTCGACGATCTTGCCATGCTGCATGACGATGACGCGATGGCAAAGAGCCCTGACGACCTTGAGATCGTGGGAAATGAACAGGTAGCTCAGGCCCCGCTCGTCCTGCAGCTTCCGCAGGAGTTCGATGATCTGCGCCTGGACGGAAAGGTCGAGCGCCGATGTCGGCTCGTCGAGCAGAATGAATTCCGGCTCGAGCGCGATGGCGCGGGCAATGGCGATGCGCTGGCGCTGGCCGCCGGAAAATTCGTGCGGGAAGCGCGACAGGATATTGCCGGGCATGCCGGCGGCAATCAGCGCCTCACGCACCCGGTCCTGCCGTTCGGCCTTGGTCGCCCCCAGCTTGTTGACGACAAGCCCTTCCTCGATGATCTGGCCGATCGTCATGCGCGGGTTGAGCGATGAGAACGGATCCTGGAACACCACCTGCATGCGGGCGCGCAACGGCCGCATCTCGGCTCTGGAAAGGCCGTGGATCGGCTGATGGTCGAAATGGATCTCGCCGCTCTCGGGCGTGTTCAACCGCAGGATCGCCTGGCCGAAGGTCGTCTTGCCGGAGCCGGATTCGCCGACAAGGCCGAGCGTCTCGTGACGGCGCAGCGTCAGGTCGAGGCTGTCGACGGCGACAAGCTCGCGCATCGCCGGCTTGAGAAAGGTACCGTGACGCATCATGAAGGAGACGCGCACGCCCTTGGCATCGAGGATGACATCCGATCCCTCCGGCAGCGGATTGGCCTGGCCGCGTGGCTCGGAGGCAAGCAAATGCTTGGTATAGGCGTCCTGCGGATTGGCAAACAGAGCTTCGGTGGTGTTGTGCTCGCGCACTTCGCCAAGCTGCATCACATAGACGTAATCGGAGAACTGCCGCACCACGGTCAGATCGTGGGTGATGAGGATGACGGCCATCCCCAACTCCTTCTGCAGGTTGCGGATCAGATTCAGGATCTGCGCCTGCACGGTGACGTCGAGCGCCGTCGTCGGCTCGTCGGCAATCAGCACGTCCGGATCGTTGGCAAGCGCCATGGCGATCATCACGCGCTGGCGCTGCCCGCCGGAGAGCTGATGCGGATATTGCATGAGCCGCGCGGCAGGATCAGGGATCTGCACATGTTCGAGCAGTTCGAGCGCACGCTTTTGCGCATCCCTCTTGCTGATCCGGCGATGCACGCGGATCGCTTCGACGATCTGGCTACCGATCGTATAGATTGGGTTCAGCGAGCTCATCGGCTCCTGGAAGATCATCGAGATGCGATCGCCGCGCAGCTTGCGGCGCGCCCGCTCGGAGAACTTCAGGATATTGCTGCCGTCATAGGCGACCGTCGATGCCTCGGAGACGACGGCGCGCTTCGACAAGAGCCCCATCACCGTTCGCGCCGTCACCGATTTGCCCGAACCGGATTCGCCGACGATCGCGATCGTCTCGCCGCGATAGAGCTGGAAGGAGACGTCCTTGACGGCTTCGACCATGCCGTCTTCGACCTTGAAATTCACTGCCACATTGCGGGCGTCGATGATGGGCGTGTCCGAACGGCCATCATGGTCGTGGCGGACGGGCGGGGCGAAGGAATTGACCAGTGCAAGAGCCATATCAATCACCTCAATAAGGATCGACCGCGTCGCGCAGTCCGTCGCCAAGCGCATTGAATGCGAAGACGGTGACGAGCACGAAGCCGACGGGGGAGAGAATCCAGGGATAGGAGCCGATCACCGAATAGGTCGCCGTATCCTGCAGCATCAGCCCCCAGGAAATCAGTGGCGGCTTGACCGCGAAGCCGAGGAAACCCAGGAAGGATTCCAAGAGAACGACGCTCGGTATGGCGAGCGTCACCGCGACGATGACGTGGCTCATCACGTTCGGGAAGATGTGCTGCATGATGATGCGCATGTCGGTGGCGCCGACGGCCATTGCCGCCCGGACATAATCGATACGGGCGAGCGCCAGCGTCTTGCCGCGCACCTCGCGCGACATCTGCGCCCAGCCGAGCGCCGACATGACGGCGATGACGAAGGCAAGGAAGACGTTGGTCGGCGCCGTCACCGGGATGAGCGAGGTCAGCGCCAGATAGAGCGGCAGTTGCGGGAAGGCGAGCACCAGTTCGACGAAACGCTGCAACCAGATATCGAATGTGCCGCCGAAATAGCCGGACACCATTCCGACGGTCGTGCCGATGATGGTGACGATGAAGACCACCGTCAGGGCGATCGTCAGCGAAATGCGCGAGCCGATGATGGCGCGCGACAGCACGTCGCGGCCGAACTTGTCGGTGCCAAGAAAATGCACCGGCTGGCCGTCAGTCGAGCCGAAGAAATGCCGGTTGGCCGGGATCAGGCCGAAAAGCCGGTATTCAGCGCCCTTGACGAAGAAACCGAGCAGCCGCGGGTTGTCGTAATCCACGCCAACGATCGGCTGGAAGGTGACCGGGTCGAGCTCCTCGGAATCCGACAGCGCATAAACGCGCGGCTGGAAGACGAAACCTCCGTCCTTATCGTGGAAGCTGATCATCTGCGGCGGCGCGAAGCCGACATCGGTTGCCTTCGGGTCCATCGGCGCAAAGAAATCGGCAAAGATCGCCATGACGATCAGGAGCACGACGAGCACCAGCCCTGCCATGCCGGTCCAGGAGCGTCTCAGCCGGCGCCAGACAAGTGCGATGTAGCTTTCATGCCCACGCGATGGCTTGTTGATGGAAAGTTCTGTCGTCGGCGGAGGCGGCGCGGAGTCGAAAGCCAGCATCTCAGGCTCCTCCATACTGGCGGACACGGGGATCGAGCAAAGCAAGCAGCATGTCGGCGATGATGTTGCCGACGATCAGCGTCGCCGACAGCACCATCATGAAGGTGGCGGTGACATAGACGTCGCCGACCGCCATCGAGCCGACGATCGCCGGGCCGACGGTCGGCAATGCGAAAATGATCGCGGTTTCGATCTCGCCGGTCAGCATGTAGGGCAGCACGACACCCTGGTACATCACCAGCGGGTGCAGCGCGTTCGGCACCGCATGGCGCATCACCACGGCGGCGCCGGAAAGGCCCTTGGCCTTGGCCGTCTCGACATATTGGGCATTCAGCGTATCGAGCAGATTGCCGCGCATGACGCGCATATTGTAGGCGAGCCCGCCGAAGGTGGCGATCGCCACGACCGGCCAGACATGGCGAACCAGATCAGCGAATTTCGCCCAGGACCAGGGCGCCCCGCCATATTGCGGCGAGAAGAAGCTGCCGATTTCGGAGACGTTAAGCTGGAAGACCAGCAGATAGACGATGATCAGCGCCATCAGGAAGCGCGGCACCGTCATGCCGAGGAAGGAAATCGCCGAAAGCGTGCTGTCGATCCAGCTATACTGTCGCGTCGCCGCCCAGATGCCGAAGCCGATGCCGAGCACCGAGGCAAAGAGATGGCAGACGAGCGCCAGAAGCAATGTCCGCGGCAGGCGTTCACCGACGACATCGGCGACCGGCTTGTTGTAAAACATGCTGTAGCCGAAATCACCACGGGTCACTATACCGCCGATCCAGTTGACGTATTGGATGACCAGCGGCTTATCGAGTCCGTGCTCGACCCTGTAGAGCTGCGCCTGCGCTTCGGCCTGGGCATAAGATGCGCCGCCCTGGTTGATCAACTGGGATCTTATATAATCGGCGTAATCGCCGGGCGGTGCCTGGATGATCGCGAAAGTCACCACGCTCAGGATGAATAGAATGGGGATCGCCGAGGCTATGCGCACGAGCAGGAATCGTAACATCGAACGGTTCGCTTCTCCTTGCCGCCAGTCGCTGCTTGTCAGCGCGGCCGGCTTGTTGGTCATATCAGGCCGCGCGCCACGCGCGGCCTGAATCTCACTTCAGCTGGGAGGGAACTCTCCGGCGTCGCATCACATGCGACGCGCTCTAGCTCTTTGTGTCCTGATGACACGCATCAGTTGATCGGGCCCTTGTCGCCGGGCTTGCCAGGCAGCTGCTCGGGGAACAGCTCGTATTTGCCCTGCTTGTCGGCAGCCACCCACACGCGTTCGCGGATGATGGAGTCTTCAGCCCAGTTGAACATGAAGATCGGCGTACCCTGGGGCACGTTGGAGAACCGCTTGTTGATGATCAGCGCGCCCGGATATTCTGTCAGGCCGACGGTGTTGACGTGCTCCGTCGAGATCTTCTGATACTGCTTCATCAGATCGACGCGCTCGTCGTTGCTCTGGCTCGTCGTGAACTTGTTGACGACATCGACAAGTTCCTTTTCGAACGGCATCAGATCGAGCTGATCGTCCTTGCCGGCACGATGGTGCCAGCTGGTGCGCGGACCGACAGGAGCAAGCTGTTCGGTATTCTGCACCACCGACGACAGTTCCGTCGTATTGCGCTGGATCAGCCAATCAAAGCGGCCGGCATAATGCGCTTCGTCGCGCTTTGCACCGTCGAGCCCATTGAGGATGACTTTCAATCCGAGCTTTTCCATCTGGCCGACGACACCTTCGGCGAGGCTCTTGTCCGTCGTGTAGTCGTTGTTGACGAGCATGACGATTTCGACATTCTTGCCGCCTTGCGTGCCGGACGGGAAGTTCACGATGCCGTCGCCATCCGTATCCTTGAGGCCGGCCTTGGCGAGTTCCGCCTTGGCACCCTTAAGATCATAGGGGTAGTAAACGGTCGAGTTGCGGTCGTAGAAGCTGGTGCCGGAGGAGAGCCCACCGGGATAGATCGCGGTGAACGGCCCCTTAACCAGCGAGTCGCCGATTGCCTTGCGGTCGAGCGCCATGGTGACGGCCTTGCGGAAGTCCTCGTTGCGGTTCAGCTCGCGGATCGCCTCACCGCGCTCGTCCGGGTTGCCCCAGCCGTTGGCGGAGAAGTTCATGCGCAGATTGTAGCCGATCAGGCGCGGGCCGAAGGCAAGGCGGGCGGGTGCCGTTTTTTCGGCGGCGCGCTTCAGCGACGCGACGAAGTTTTCCGGCTGCTCGAGGTTCGAGATGTCGGCGGATCCGGCCACGGCCTGAACGTCACGGTCGGCCCAGGTCGAGAGCTTGTAGTGCAGCTCATTCAGATAGGGCAACTGATCGCCCTTCTCGTCGACCTTCCAGTAATAGGGGTTGCGGCGCATGACGATGATGTCGTCCGGGCGATATTCGACCGGTACCCAGGCGCCCATCACCGGCATGTTCATGAACTCGGGCGGGAAGGCGTTCTTGAACTGGTCGTAGGTGTTCTTCGAATATTTCGGATGCTTCGACTTCAGGATGTGCGACGGACCCGGGCAGAAATTCGGGTAGGACATCGTATAGAGATATTGCTTCGGGAAGGCCTCCTTGAAGGTCCATTCGACGGTGTAATCGTCGACCTTCTTCAGCGTCGTGCCGACGCCGAAGGCTTCCGGCGAGGCGCCGCCGCCGAGCGGCGAAACGTTCGGGTCGATGACTTCGTCATCCCAGTAGAACATGATGTCGTCGGCATTGAATGGCGCGCCGTCAGACCATTTGGCGCCTTCGATCAGGTGCATGGTCAGCTTATGGCCGTCTTCGGACCAATCCCAGCTCTTGGCGAGGTTCGGCAGCGGCTCGGTGTCTGAGGCCTGTACCTGGAACAGCGGCGCGGTGCGCGTCAGGCATTCGGAAAGGCCGATATCGATGCCGCCCCAGCCCTGCGTCTGGCCGGCGCCGTAGTTCCAGCCTTCCGGCCGGCCGCCGATGACGTGGCGCATCGTATCGCCGTAGACACCGATGCCGTCGGGCATATTGCCCGTCTTGAAGACCAGCGGCTCCTTCGGCAGCCGGTCCTTGACCGGCGGCAGCTTGCCGGTGGCGACGAAATTTTTCGTGACCCAATCCGGCTCGTGATATTCGGGCAGCGCCTTGAACTCCAGGATGGAGTCGCGCGCCACATATTTGATCTTGCCTTCGGCCGGAAAGTCCGCCGGCGCCGGCGGGATGGTTGCCTCGGAAGCATATGCATTCAGCGCCGCGGCCGAGACGCTGAGCGCCAGCCCGGCAAGAATGCCCAGATTGCGGAAATTCATCATCGTTTCTCCCTCTGTTCCGGAGCGCGGGTCACACGGCTCCTTTTCCTCGCACGACATGAAAGCGGGCTTGATGTCATGGATTTCCCTCCCGGAAACCCATGACGACCCAACCTTCACAAAACTTAGACGGCCTGCTTCAGCGCCGCCTTTTCGGCGCGCAACTCCTCGATCGAGCGGACGTTGCGGCGCGCAGCCCCCGCCCAGTCGCGGGTCTGCACCTTCGATTTGGACAGCCGCTCCTTGGCGGCCGGCACGGCATCGGCATATTGCGGCAGCCAACGTGCCTGGGCAACGACCATCTCGTCGACCATCTGCCAGACTTCCTCAGGCGTCGAGACGGCGCCGACCAGCGGATCGTGCAGCACGGCGAGCTTCAGGAGATCGATGTCGCCTGAAACAGCCGCATGCACCGACATGCGCTGGACGTTGATCGAGGCAATGCAGGTGGCGGCACAAGCTTCCGGCAGGGTGACGCCGGAAACCATGTTGATGCCGAAGCGGTCGACGAAGCCGGGCGATTCGATGATCGCATCGGACGGCAGGTTGGTGATGACCCCATTGTTCTTGACGTTGAAATGGCCGCGATAGACCCGGTTCGTCTCCAGCGCCTCCAGGATGTGGCTGGCGTGTTCGTTCGAGCGCTTGGCAGGATCGATCGGCTTGGCGGCCGATTCCAGGAATTGCGGATATTCCGTCTCGAACCAGTTACGCGTTTCGGTGGAGTGGCGGAGATAGCCGCCGGTCTCGCCGTGGATCCAGTCGGACATATCGATCCAGCGGGTGATTTCGTCCGGCCGTTTGCGATACCAGGGCAGGTATTCCGAGAGATGGCCGTTGCTTTCCGTGGAATAGACGCCGAAACGCTTCAGCACGTCGATGCGCAGCTTCTCCTGCTGCGAATAGACGGGGTGCGCCTCGAAGGCGGCAACCAGCTCGTCCTTGCCGATCTTGCGGCCGTTGAGGCGCAGGTCGATGAACCAGGTCTGGTGGTTGATGCCGGAGCAGATGTAATCGAGTTCGCTCACCGACTTGGCGCCCAGCACCTCGGCGATCTGTTCGGCGCCGTGCTGGACACCGTGGCAGAGGCCGACCGTGTCGACCTTGCCGTATTCGATCGCCGCCCAGGTGTTCATCGCCATCGGGTTGGCATAGTTCAGGAACTTGGCACCCGGCTCGGCGACTTCCCTGATGTCCTTGCAGAAGTCGAGGATCACAGGGATGTTGCGCTGGCCATAAAGGATGCCGCCGGCGCAGATCGTATCGCCGACGCACTGGTCGATGCCGTATTTCAACGGGATGCGGATATCGTCGGCATAGGCTTCGAGGCCGCCGACCCGGACGCAGCTGATGATGTAACGTGCGCCTTCCAGCGCCTTGCGCCGGTCGGTCGTCGCCGTGACTTTCGTCGGCAGTCCGTTCGCCTCGACGACACGATCGAGGATCGCCTTGATCATTTCGAGATTGTGCTCGCTGAGATCCGTCAGCGCGAATTCGATGTCGCGAAACTCGGGAACGCACAATATGTCGGTAAACAGCTTCTTGGTGAAGCCAACGCTGCCCGCACCGATGATAGCGATTTTGAAACTCATGATCTTCACCTCGACCCAATCGAATGCTAGAGAAAAGATGGCTATGGAGGATCAGGCCGCATGCCGGCGCATGTGGTTGAAAAAGCCGTAAAACTGCCTGTTTTCCTCCCGGCCGCTCTAATCGGCCGTGGTCTCTTCCTTCTTGTCGACCGGGATTATGCCCGAAATCGTCGGGGCGACCAGAGAAGGATTATGCTTTCAGGGGTAATTTTGTGCTGCAGGATTTAATTGCCAATGGACAGTCGATGAGGACGGTTTCGCTGCCCCGCGGCCGCCAGCGATTGCACGCCATGCCGACCAGTACCGGCTATGAGGTGCGCGAGAACGAGACCTATGACTGGGATGGCCGACGGCGCGGCCAGACGCCCTTCACGGTGCTGCAGCACACGATCAGCGGCAGCGGTCGGCTGCGCTACCAGAACCGCAATTATCGGCTTCAGGGCGGCGATACGCTGCTGGTGCTCGTCCCGCACAATCACCGCTACTGGCTGGAGAAGGGCGACCGCTGGGAATATTTCTGGATCTCGATGAATGGCGAGGAGACGCTGCGCATCCATCAGCTGGTGCTTTCCACGTCAGGCCCGGTGTTGAAGCTGCAGCCCTCGACCATCGATCATCTCGCCGATTGCAGCCTGCGCCTCGTCAGAGGCGCGACGTCGCCAGGTGCTGCCTCGGCGATCGCCTATGAGGCGGCCATGGCGCTCTACGACGACGTCTTCGGCTCGCCGGCCTTTGCCGCCGAGCTCAGCCTGATGCAGCCGGTGATCGACCATATCAACGCCAATCTCGACAAGCCGCTGCCGGTCAGCGAACTCGCCGGCATCGTCGGCCTCAGCCGCGCGCATTTCTCGCGCAGCTTCGCCGAAAGCGAGGGCATGCCGCCCGCCGAATTCGTGCTGCAGCAACGCCTGCAGCGTGCCGTCAAGCTTCTGACCAAGGCCGACTTCCTGCCGGTCAAGGAAGTCGCCATCATGTGCGGCTTCGAGGACGCCAACTATTTCTCGAAAGTCTTCCGCCGCGTCTACGGCACCAATCCGACGGAATTCCGCACGACGGGCATGTATGCCAGCATCGGCAAGCTGAAATAGCGGATCATCCCAAATCGCGTCAGGCCCGCACCTCGAACACCATGTTGAATGGTGTTTCCGTCGCCCGCCGGAAATGTGTGAACCCGGCGTCGAGCGCCACCTTTCGAAGCTTCATTTCTCCCGCCTGTGCGCCGAGCCCGAGCCCGACCTCCTGGGAGAGCGATGCTGGCGTGCAGATCATCGTCGATGCTCCATAAAAGACGCGGCCGACCGGGTTGAGATTGTCCTTGAGATGGTCATGGGCAAAGGGCTCGACGATCAGCCACGTGCCGTTCGGCCCAAGTGTTTCCTTGACATGCCGGCCGGCGCCGACCGGATCGCCCATGTCATGCAGGCAGTCGAACATGGCAACCATATCATAGCCGCCGCCTGGAAATTCCGCAGCCGAGCCCTGCTTGAACGTCACGCGGTCGGCGACACCCGCATCTTCCGCGGCGGCCTTTGCCCTTTCGATCGATGGGCCGTGATAGTCGAAGCCGGTAAAGCGGGACGCGGGATAGGCCTGTGCCATCAGGATGGTCGAGGCGCCATGACCGCAGCCGACATCGGCGACGCTGGCGCCGGCCTTGAGCTTTTCTTCGACCCCCGCAAGCGCCGGAATCCATTCGTTGACGAGATGGCTGTTGTAGCCCGGGCGGAAGAAGCGCTCGGTGCCCCGGAAAAGGCAGGTGCTGTGCTCATGCCAGCCAAGACCCTTGCCGGTGCGGAAGGCATCGGCGACCTTCGGCTCGTCCATCCACATGGATTGCACGACCTCGAAGGCCCCCACGAAAAAGGCCGGGCTGTTTTCCTCGGCAAACACCATCGCCTGTTCCGGCGTCAGGCTGAAACGATCGGTTTTTTCATCGTAAGCGACATAGTCCGCAGCCGCCTGGGCGCTCAGCCATTCCCTGAGATAACGCTCCTTCACCCCCGTTTTCGCTGAGAGTTGCTGGACGGTCATCGCCGTTCCGTCGGCCATCGCCTTGAACAACCCAACCTTGTCGCCAAGCACGACCAAGGCCCCTGACATGGCCGCGCCGACGTCCCCAACCAGACGACCGACGAGTGCATCGAGTTTTTGCATATCTGGCTCACGCATTGTTACCTCCCGGGTGCGTGATGAAGATAATCTAAATTAGCCTTTAATAATATTCAGTCAATCAACCTTCCCGTTTCACCAGATGAGCGCGGAGTATTGACGATCGAGGGAATGTAAAAGGCGGCGTCAAGGCGCGGCTCCATTCCGGCGCAATTTACGCGTGACTACACAATCCGGGGAGATTGCCATTCTACGAGAAGACCAACGTCAACCGCTCAAAACATCTTGTGTCGTCATGCGCTTGCTCTCATCATCACTTGTATCGAGATTACATTTTTCATATCATCCGCGGGAAGCAGCGCTACACTTTTGATGCAAGGTTATTGTTTTGAGCCTATCTTCCGCCCAATGCCGCGCCGCGCGTGCCCTGCTGGCTTGGTCTCAGGACGACCTCTCATCGGCCTCAAAAGTCGCCAAAGCGACGATTGCCAATTTCGAGGCCGGGAAGCGTTCACCCTATGAGCGCACCCTTCAGGATATGAAGCACGCCCTGGAAGGCGGCGGGGTTGTTTTCATCCCGGAAAACGGCGGCGGCGCCGGTGTCCGCCTGGCAAAACGCGCAAGCCCCTCGATCGACACGAATGAGACCGAAACGGTTCAATATGAAGAATATCTCGAAAACGACGCACCGCCCGGTGCGGGTGGCTGAATGATGGCAAAAAAAGAGAAGCTCGAACATTCCGAACTGGCGGGAGAATTCACCGATGACGGGATCACCGTGCTCGTCGATATCTTCCGCACATCGGGCAGCAATGAAGACTGGACGATGGAAGTGGTCACGCAGGCGGAGGATCTGATCCGTTGGGACGAGCCGTTTGCGACCGACCGGGAGGCTTTCGACGAATTCCTGGCCGTCGTCGCCAAGGACGGCATTCGATCGTTTCTCGAAGATGAAGAGCCATCCGTGCATTGAGGAAGATTAGTGAAGAGCATCAATGATCTAGTCGCATCGGCGAAAACCGTCTGCGATCGATACCGGGCCGGTCGGATGGAGCGCGAGACCGTGCGGGAATGGGTTCTCGGACTCGGCGCCTATCCGCCGCCGCATGGCGAGCGTGTACGGGAAGCGGCGGAATGGTTCCGATTGCACAATCGTGAGCCCGTTTCCGAAGATATCGTGCTCGCGGACATCGACCGGCTCAAGGCGATTTCAGCGCCGTGATCCCGGGGCGTGCGAACGACAGGCGGCCGGCTCAGCTCCTGCTTCGCATTTTCCTGGAATAGCTCCAGCCTCGCGGGCTGGCGCAATCACGCCGGTACTCGGCGGCGTAGGACCAATGACGATCATGAGCATGATGCATAATACCGCCATCGCAGCTTTCATGCGAAGAGGTCTGGAGGTTCCGCAGCAGAGCGGTATGGCGCTTCCGTTGAAAGCTGAGCCGCTCTAGCCGCGAAGCGCAGGTCGAGCGCGGCTACTGCAATTCAAGGTGTTGCAGCGTCCTTTGCGCGTCCTATCAGACGCGCGGCGCTGCAGGTAAATTTTAATTCGTCCGATAGGCAGAAGGGACAGTACGTGGCCACATTTCCGGAAAAGGCAAAGGTCGTCATCATCGGGCTCGGCGGTATCGTCGGCGCCTCCATCGCGCATCATCTCGTCGAGCGCGGATGGGACGATATCGTCGGCATCGATAAGTCGGGCATCCCAACCGACATCGGCTCCACAGCCCATGCCTCGGACTTCTGTTACACCACGAGCCACGACTATCTGTCGGTCTGGACCACACAATATTCGATCGATTTCTACGAGAAGATGGGCCACTACGCCCGCATCGGCGGCCTCGAAGTGGCGCGGACCGGCGACCATGCCTGGATGGAGGAAATCAAGCGCAAGCTTTCCTCGGCACGCGCTTTCGGCACGCGCGCCCATTATGTCAGCCCTTCCGAGATCAAGGAAAAGTTCCCGCTGATCGAGGAGGATCAGGTAATGGGCGGCCTTTACGATCCGGATGCCGGCCTCGTCATTCCGCGCTCACAGACCGTTGCCGGCAAGCTGGTCGACGCCGCCGAAAAGGCAGGCAAGCTGCAGGTATTCGGCAACACGCCGGCAAAGTCGCTGATCGTCGAAGGCGGCCGCATCAAGGGCGTCGTCACCCATCGCGGCACGATTATGGCCGACCACGTCATCGTCTGTGCCGGCCTCTGGGGGCGCCTGATCGCGGAGATGGTCGGCGAAGACCTGCCGGTCATGCCGGTCGACCACCCGCTCACCTTCTTCGGTCCCTATAACGAGTTTGAAGGCACAGGCAAGGAAATCGGCTTCCCGCTGCTGCGCGACCAGGGCAACTCCGCCTATATGCGCGATACCGGCGACCCGGCGACGACGGAGGGCGGTCAGATCGAGTGGGGCTATTACGAAGCCACCAATCCGCGCATGTGCCATCCGCGCGATCTTCTCGAAAAACACGAAGCACGCCTTTCGCCTTCGCAGCGCGACCTCGAGATGGAACAGATCATCGAGCCGCTCGAGCGCGCCATGGAACTGACGCCGATCCTCGGCGAACTCGGCTATAACGAAGGTCACTCCTTCAACGGCCTGCTGCAGGTGTCCGCCGGCGGCGGCGCATCCTGCGGCGAGAGCCAGAAGGTGCGTGGTCTCTGGTATTGCGTTGCCATCTGGGTCAAGGACGGCCCAGGCTACGGCAAGCTGATCGCCGACTGGATGACCGATGGCCGGACTGAAATCGATCACAACAGCATCGATTACGCCCGCTTCTATCCGCATCAGTTGACGGAAGAGTTCATCGAAGGCCGCTGCTACGAAGCCGCCCAGAAGATCTATTTCCCGGCCGTTCACACCCGCGAACCCTATGCATCCGGCCGCAACGCCAAGCGCTCGCCCTTCTACGAGCGCGAAAAGGAGCTTGGCGGCTACTTCATGGAACTTGGCGGCTGGGAGCGCGCGCACGGCTACGCCGCCAACGAGCACCTGCTGGAGAAATATGCCGACCGCGTCCCGCTTCGCGAGAATGAATGGGACAGCCGCCATTTCTGGCGCGTGTCGAATGCCGAGCATCTGGCGATGAGCGAGGATTGCGGGATCGTCAATCTCAGCCATTTCCACATGGTCGATATCGAAGGACCCGACCATGTCGAACTGATGGAATGGCTGTGCGCCGCCAAGGTCGGCGGCGATGCAAACATCGGCAAGGGCATTTACACCCACTTCCTCGACGACGAAGGCATGGTGCGCGCCGACTTCACCGTCTTCCGCATGGCCGACCGCTGCCGTCTCGTCAACGGCGCCGATGCCGGCCCGCGCGACCTGCACTACATGAAGCGCGTGGCCCAGGACCGTGGCCTTGACGTCACCATCACGGACGTCTCGGAAAAATTCGTGACGATCGGCATCTGGGGTCCGAACGCGCGCGACACGCTGAAGAAGGCTGTCGCCGATCCGGCCGGGCTCGACCAGGAAAACTTCGCCTTTGCGGCGATCAAGCCGATCGAAATCGCCGGTAAGCCTGTCACCGCCTTTCGCATCTCCTATGTCGGCGAGCAGGGCTGGGAACTGCACATGAAGTATGAAGACGGCCTCGCCGTCTGGGATGCGCTGCGCTCGACCGGCATGATGGCCTTCGGCGTCGAGACCTATGCAAACTCGCGCCGCATGGAAAAGAGCCTGCGCCTGCAGAATGCCGACCTCCTGACCCAGTACAATCTGATCGAAGCCGATCTCGCCCGTCCGAAGGTCAAGGAAGCCGATTTTCGCGGCAAGGCAAAACATCTGGAATACAAGGCGCGCGAGCACCAGCCGGCCATGCTCTGCACGCTTGTCATGACCGAGAATACCGACAAGTCGGGCGTGAAGCGTTATCCCCTCGGCAACCTGCCGGTTATCGATCCCGCCACGGGAGAGGTTCTGGTCGACGAGCTTGGCCGTCGGTCCTACACGACCTCGATCGCCTACGGCCCGACGGTCGGAAAGAACATAGCCTTGGCCTATTTGCCTTGGTCGCATTGCCAGGTCGGACGCAGGCTGAATATCGAGTATTTCGCCGAGAGTTATCCGGTGGAGGTTGTCGGCGTCGGGTACAAGCCGATCTACGACCCAGAAAATCTGAAGCCGCGCAGCTAGAGCAGCTCAGCTTTTAACGGAGCACCGAACCGCTCTATCATTTTGTTCTTACGCAATTCCGGGCAAATCCGCTTCGCGCTTTGCCTGGAATTGCTCAAAGCACCTCTAGGCAGATGTGGCGCCACAACGGCGGCTTGATAGGCTCGCTCGAAACGCAGATCCGTCATCTGTTCCCGGCGCCCGCAAAAACTTGCTTGGAATTTCGCTGAAACACCGTCGCTGTCACCGTTTCCCAACGTCCATCGCATCGTCAGGGGCGGCTCGGAACGCGCCGCTTTGAGACCAGCCAGCAGCCAATCGCCCAGAGCGTGCCGTGCGCCGCCGAGTGACGTCCGCACCCGTTTCCGACGCTGTCGGCGCTGGCGCTATTTTAAGGTTGCCTCGCAGCCGGATTGGAAGTCAGGATGCGGCGAAGCCGTCTAGACGCGCTTTGGAATTCAATAGCGAGCCATGATGTTGCACGAAAACCGCTCACACTCTTCGGCATCATGCTCCGGCAAATGGACGGTCGATGCTTGATACTCTCACTTGGTCCGCAGTGCTTGCCGATCCCATCGTCCAGGCCGGGACCCTGGCAGTGGTCGGCGCGGTCGTTACGCGCATAGCGCTTCGGCCCTTCCCGAGCTGGAAGCTTGCCGGCCAGGTGTTTTTTTTCGCGGTACTGACCGTCCTGCTGCTCTATCACGACATCGTGCCCTACGAAGTTGGGCCGACGCCCGCATCGACCTTCGAACGCGTCTTCATCGCCCTTGCCAAGGTGGTCTGGTGGATCAATGCCGCCTGGGCACTGATCGCCTTCGTTCGCGTCTTCCTGATCTTCGAGCGGCAACCGCGCGAAGGTCGCCTCGTTCAGGATCTGGTCATCGGCCTGATCTATCTCGGCGCGATCCTCTCGGTGGTCGCTTACGTCTTCAGCTTTCCCGTCGGCACGCTAATCGCCACCTCGGGTGTCTTTGCCATCATCCTCGGCCTTGCGATGCAAAGCACCCTGAGCGACGTCTTTTCGGGCATCGCGCTCAATCTCGGCCGGCCCTATACGATCGGCGACTGGATCGTGCTGAATGATGGCATCGAAGGCCGTGTCGTCGAAACCAACTGGCGTTCCACCCATCTGCTGAACGGCTCGAACGACCTCGTCGTCCTACCCAACAGCTTCCTCGCCAAGGTCGGGCTGACCAATCTCAGCAGTCCCGACCGCAGCCACGGGGCGACGCTGATGGTCCGCGTCGTGCCGACGATCGGGCCGTCGGCGATCGTCGACGTCATGCGCACAGTCCTTTTGAGCAGCAACTCGATCCTGACCGAACCGAAACCCGGCGTGCAGATCAAATCGCTTACATCGGATGCAATGGAACTGGAACTCTCCTTCCGCGTCAGGGATATCGGCCAGGTCGGGCCAGCGAAGAACGAGATTTTTGACCTCATCTACCGTCACATCAAGGCCGCAGGCCTCACCTTGGCCCGACCGATCGATGCCGCGGGGCCGCTGCCCGACCGCCTGCAGTCGGAGGAGATGGCGAAGCCGCACCGGCCGACGCCGCTCAAGCTTCTCGACGCCATCCCGCTCTTTTTCTCGCTGACCGAAGACGAGAAGGAAACGCTCGCAGCATCGATGACGCGACGCACCTACAAGAAGGATGCCATCCTCATCGAACAGGGCGATACGGTCGCATCGCTGATGATCGTGCGCAGCGGCGCCCTTGTCGCCACGCGGCGGGAAGGCCACAAGGAAATCGAACTCGGCCGGCTGGCGCCGGGCGACTATTTCGGCGAAAGCGGACTGCTGATCGGCCTCGGCGAAGCCGCCAGCCTGCGGGCGCTGACCTTCGTCGTCGTCTATGAGATCGCCCAAGCAAGCCTGACGCCGCTGCTGCACGACCGGCCAGGCATCGCCGAAGAACTTGCCGCCACTCTCTTACACCGTATCGAGACCGGCCAGCATTCCTTTGCGAGCGAAGGCACCACGCTGCATGGCCGATCGGTGAACTCGCTGGTGACGCGTATCCGCCACCTGTTTCAGGTGCCGCAATAGGCTCGGCGCTATCTGATGTCGCCGTTTTCAGCTTCAACGGTATCATCAGGGGCGCGGCCCGGAATGAGCCGCTTCGAGATCAGCCAGCAGCCTAGCGCCCAAAGCGCGCCGGCGCACCATCCGGCGAAGACATCCGTGGGGTAATGGACACCGAGATAGATCCGGCTCAAGCCGATGATGACGGCAAGGAAGACGCCGGCGCCCATGACGAAGATCCGCGTCGACCGGTAGCGCTGCGTTCGCGCCACAAGCGCGCCGAGCGTCAGATAGGTCACCGCCGAGACCATGGCATGTCCGCTTGGAAAGCTGAGATCGCTCACCTCGACGAGATGCGGCACGATATCGGGACGCGGCCGGGCGACGAGGATTTTCAGCAGCGCGCTCGCCAGCCAGCCGGTCAGCACCGAGGAAACGACGAAGATGGCGATCGGCCATCGCCGGTCGAACAGAAGATAGATGGTGATCAGAGCCGTTAGCAGCGAGAGGACGGTGATGCCGCCGAGGGCGGTGATATCGTCGACGGCATGCGTCAGCCAGTCCGGGCCGATTGGCACGGCAAGATCGTCCGCGCGTCTCAACGCCAGCAGGATCACCTCGTCAAAGCGAAAGGTCTCGCCTTCCAGGACTTCGCTGGTCAGCCGCTGGAGCACGAACAATCCGCCCGCGATCGACGCGACCGTAATCAGCGTCAGCGGTTCATAGGCGGTAAGCCTTGTCAGAAAACCTCGTCGTTGAACCTCGGTCATGCCTGCCGTCGTGCTCCCTTTACATCATGTCGGTCTTCGCCAAATCGGCAATGCAACCCCGGGATTCAAGGTCCAGCGGCATTCAAGGATGCTCTGAAGCGCGTTTTTACGCTCGGCGAGGCCGCTGTCCATGGTTCATCAACACCACCCGCGAGATGGGGAAAGGCATTTCGACGGCGAGCCAGTTCCCACGGAGTGTGCTAAGGGGGAAATGTTCCTTCACGTCAGCGTCTTGAGCGAAAATCAGCCCACCTTGCCGACGATGCCCCTTCCCGCTTTGGCTGATGATGCGCTCCGTGGACATCATCCGGCAGAATGTTTCTGACTCATCCGCGGGCAATACATCGGAAGCCCAGATGGCAAGTTGCTGTGTCGACGGGTTGCGCCATGCGGGCGGCCGGCCGGTAACGGCGGCAATAATTGGGCGCGCAAAGATGTGAGCCGCCCTTCATGACTTTGCGTGGAATGCGGGTCTGCGGTTGGCGCGGATCATAGCTGTTGGAGAGTTCAGCGCCGACGGGATTCGAGATCGTGCAGCACGGGCTGTCGATCATGCCATGCTCTTGATACCAGTCGGTCGTCCATTCCCAGACATTGCCGGCCATATCGAACAAACCGTAGCCGTTGGCCGGAAAGCTTCCCACGGGAGATGTCCCCTCGTAACCATCCTCGCGACTGTTCTGGACGGGGAACTCGCCTTGCCAGGTGTTGGCCATATGCCGACCGCCCGGCAACATTTCCTCTCCCCAGACATAGTCCGCCGCCTCAAGCCCGCCGCGAGCGGCAAACTCCCATTCTGCTTCGGTCGGCAGTTCCTTGCCCGCCCAGGCCGCATAGGCTTGCGCGTCCTCGAAGGCGACATGGACGACTGGGTGCTCCAATAAGCCCTTGACCGTGCTTGCTGGTCCCCGTGGATGCCGCCAGCTTGCTCCGCGCACATATTTCCACCAGTTGTAGTGGTTCGTCAGACTAACGAGCGACTTTGGCTTGATGAAAACGACCGATGACGGTGCCAGCATCTCCGCGACGGCACCGGGATAATCTGCCGGGTTGGCCGGCCGCTCCGGCGTGGTGACATAGCCGGTCGCCTCGACAAAGGCGGAATACTCCCGGTTCGTCACCGGGCATGTGTCCATCCAGAAACCATCGACACGAACCCTATGTGCCGGGGCTTCCTCCGCATAGTGGCGATCCGAGCCCATCACGAAATCGCCGCCGGGGATCCATAGCATATGACCGCTCGGGGGCGTTTTCACATTTCGTCTTTCCAACACGGCTTCGCCCTGCTTTCGATCTTCACTGATCATTCATTCGCGGAGACCTTTACTCAATTGCCGCCAGCTGGGTGCCGTCATCAACACGGAAGGGAACTCTTCTTCGCAAATCGTTGTTTGCACCTACTGCACCTTGCGATGTTCAAAGAACAGGCTCCAAAGCCTCCCTTTGCCGAGCGCCACTCCGAGTTCCCTCGAAGCCAGATAAGGGATCAAGATCAGTAGCATGATCGCACTCATGGCCAAGAGTTCGGGCAGCCTGCCGGCTATACCTGCGATCACAACCGAGAGCGTCTGGCCATGGAGGAACCCAACGACGCACTCTTCGGCAAGCGACATAACGAGGATCAGCGAAAGATAGAGTGCCACTTTATAGGCCACGACGCCGACAAGTCTCGAGCTGTCTGACCGCTCTCCCAGCCGGATGGTATGACCGAGATGAATGAACTTTCCGAGAATGAGGGCCTTGAGCGCAGGTATGCCGAACACAAGAAATTCCACACCCTGACCACCGAGCACTGCCATTTTGTAGAGAAGGATGGCCGCGAAACAGACATAGAGACAGGCACAGAGGAAGGCGTACTCCTTCATCTCGTGCTTCGCTCGCTGGAGAATAGTCGTTGCTTGCCTGTTCTCATTTGCAATCACTGATCTTTTCCGATCATAATCGGAATGGCGCAGGAAAATTAGCGGCGCCATCCTTGCCTTCTTCGAAGCGATCACTCCCCACCACCGCGCTGGAGTTTGTCAAGGACATGGTCCAGGGAGAAGCTTCCCGGCGCCTGGCGGGGTGGGTATTTTACATATGTTTGAAGATGTTTGGCCACATATGCCTGGGCCGGAACCAGCGCGAAGGCATGTTCGACGCGCCATCTTGCATAGTCTCCCGCTGCATGCTGGGCAATTTCGAACGGATCGGCGCGCAGGTCGATTAGTTTCGGAAATCTCAGTGTGATCAGAGGATCCTGCCACACGTCCAATCCTTCGGCTCGTTGCTCCATGAACACCAGCTTCCAGCGCTCGTAGCGTAACCCTGCGAGGCTCCCCTCATCAGTCCAGTAAAAATACTCCTTGCGCGCGCCAGGCCCTGTGCCGTCAAGCAATTTGCGTTGATTGTAGCCATCAAGATGCACGTTGAATGTCTTGCCGGCCGCTTCATAGCCGGTCAAAAGCTTGGCTGCGATGTCAGGCTCGCCGGCTGCCGCAACCAAGGTCGGCAGCCAATCCTCGTGGGAAACAATCTCGTTGATCTCGGTTCCCGGTTTGACAACGCCCGGCCAGCGCACCATTCCAGGCACGCGGTAACCCCCTTCCCAATTGGTATTCTTTTCGCCATGAAACGGCGTTGTGCCGCCATCAGGCCAGGAAAACACCTCCGCACCATTATCGGTCGTCCAGACAACGATGGTGTTTTCGGCGATGCCAAGTTCATCGAGCTGGTCGAGCAGCTGGCCAACCATACCGTCGAGTTCAGCCATGCCGTCGGCAACGATCCCCAAGCCCGTTTTGCCTTTCGACTCCGCCTTAAGGTGCGTATAGATATGCATCCTGGTCGAATTGAACCAGCAAAAGAACGGCTTTTCGGCCTTGGCGCTGCGGTCGATGAAGTCTTTGGCGGCGCCTAGGAATTCCTCGTCGACGCTTTCCATGCGTTTTCTGGTGAGCGGTCCGGTATCCTCAATCGTCTGCTTGCCCACTCTTCCGAAACGCGGATCCTCGGTCGGATCGTCTGTCTCGCTCGCTTTGCATTTCAGCACGCCACGCGGTCCGAATTTTGCGCGAAACTGTGGATCCTTCGGGTAATCCGGGTTCTCCGGCTCTTCCTCGGCATTGAGGTGATAGAGGTTGCCGAAGAATTCATCGAAGCCATGGACGGTTGGCAGAAATTCGTTGCGATCGCCGAGATGGTTTTTGCCGAACTGGCCGGTAGCGTACCCTTGTGGCTTGAGCAGTTCGGCGATTGTCGGATCCTTCTCAGACAGACCCTCCTTGGCTCCGGGAAGCCCGACTTTGAGCAGCCCCGTGCGAAAACAGCTTTGGCCTGTGATGAAAGCCGCTCGCCCCGCCGTACAGGATTGCTGAGCGTAGAGATCGGTGAACATCGCACCTTCGTCGGCGATACGGTCGATATTTGGCGTCTGATATCCCATCTGCCCGCGATTGTAAGCGCTGGTATTCCACCAGCCGATGTCATCGCCGAAAATCACAAGGATGTTCGGCTTCTTTGCTCCGGCTTGGGCAAGGGCCGGAATGCTGGCGATCGGACAGAATGCCGTTAAAGCGATTGCCGAACCGCCCGCCAGCAGGACTTGGCGACGGGTCGCATTGTAACCTTGCCGATTGCTCTTGCTGCTCATCGTGGCGCTCCCATACACGTTGTCGGCTGTTTCGCTGCCTCTGAGAATTTAGCGCAAATAGGGATCCGCGCTATTGCACTTAAGGGAGGGTCGGCCCAGACTTTCCTGGACTATCCCCGATGCAGGCAGGAGCAAACTTCATCTCGAGGCGCTCAGGATCAAACCAGAGAGAATCCAAAGCAGGGCGGCGCAAAAAGCCGTCAGCAATCTCAAGGCGGCCGCCAACTCACGGGGGCTGTCATCATAAATGCTCACAGATCCAATGCCTTGTTGACGGCCGCAATCAGCGCGGTTCCGGAAAATTGCTTCTGCAGATAAGCAACGCATCCCGCCTTTTCAGCCTCCGCCTTCACGGAGCCGGCTTCCAGTGCCGTGATGATAATCACTGGAAGGATTATGCCCTCGGCCTTCAGCCTGCGTTGCAGATCGATTCCGGACATGCCACCGAGGTCGATATCAAGGACAAGGCAGTCTATCGCCGTTTGGGGATCGCGAGCCAGAAAGGCCTCGGCGGATGCATATTCCTCGGCCAGGAAATCGTGGGCATTGATGAGCCGCCCTAGGCTGCGCCGCAGGCTTGCATCATCATCGACGATAGCGACCGTGCGGCGCAGGTTCTCCACCTCATGCCCCTCTTTCGACGATATGAGAGATCAACGGTGCCGATCAAATTAGGCCGGTTGGAGGTCGATTGATATTGCCCTAAGGGGAAGAAAGCCGATCACCCCGCGGGAGCTGCCGCGTCCTGGTTGATGAGACCGATATTCGCGGCGATCGACACCGCCTCGGCCGCCGAGCGTATGCCGAGCTTTTCCATGACCTGATGGCGATGCACTTTCACCGTCCGCTCCGAGATGCCGAGCGCATAAGCGATCTGCTTGTTGAGATGGCCGCGAATGACCAACCGGAACACCTCGGCCTCGCGCGGACTAAGTCCCGCCACTAGCGCCCGCTGGGCTTGAAGGCGGTCGTGTTCGACCTGCTGCCTTTCATATTGGATGAAGGCGCGGTCGATCGCCTCCATCAATGCCGCCGTGGTCGAATTCTTCTCCAGAAAATCCTTGGCACCCGCCTTCATCGCCTCGACGCTTGCCTTTATGTCTCCTTCGCCTGTGAGGAACACGACCGGCAATAGCGGTGCCCGCTCGCACAATCGGCGTTGGATTTGCAGCCCGGACTGGCCGGGCATCTGGAGGTCGAGGAGAACGCATCCCGGTTCGCAAGTGGAAAGGCGGGCAAGAAATTGGTCCCCGGATTCATAGGTTTCGACCCTGAGACCGTATGCGGATAGCAGCCTTGCGGTCGCCGTCCGGTAGGATTTGTCGTCATCGACGACATGGACAACCGGCTTCATCTCGATTGCTCCTCCCTGTGGGCGAGAGGCAGGGCCACGCGAAAGACCGCGCCTCCTTCGGGGCGGTTGCCGGCGCAGATACTACCGCCATAGGTCTCGAGAATGGCGCGGGCTATGGACAGACCCAGCCCCGTGCCCGCCTGCTTGGTGGTATAGAACGGTTCGAAGATGCGGATCAACCTCTCCTCGGGGATGCCGTCTCCGGTGTCGGAGACCTGCAACTCCGCATACTCGTTCGCCAGTCCCGTTGCAAAGGTAAGCGCTCTCCCGGGCGGGGCGGCGTCCAGCATGGCGTCCATAGCATTGGTTGCAAGATTGAGGATAACCTGCTGCACATGAACTTTGTCGGCACGAACCGGCAACTCGCCGGGCTGCTGTGTGGAGGTCAGCGTAATTCCGCGCCGTTCCGCCTCGCCGTGAATGATATGGATTGCGCTCGACGTGACATCGTTCAGATCGAACTCCTGCCAATCGATCTCGCTTCTCTTCTTGAGCATCCCTCTCATCCGGCTGATGATATCGCCTGCGCGCTGATCGTCCTCCTGAATGTCGAGGAGAATCTGCTGAATCAACTCGTGATCCGGGTTTGCGCTCCGCAGCAGCACCGAGGCTGCCTCGGCATTGTTTCGGATGGCCGAAAGGGGCTGGTTCAGTTCGTGAGCAATGGACGAGGACAATGCTCCGGCTGTCGCCGACTGGTTAAGATGGACGGCTTCGAGCAAGTGAAGGCGCGACCGGCTCTCGGCATCGCGGCGGCGCCTCCGCTCGAACAAGAGCACCGAGATGATGCTGGCCTGCGCCAGCACGAGGCCGCTCCCCGCCACCAGAATTGGCCAGTGTTCCTCCCAGAGGCTCCTCTCCTTGTGCATCTGGATCGTGCCCGGCGGCAGATCCTTTTCGGCGAGCCCCCAGCGCTGCAGTTGTCGGGCATCGGCGATATATGTCTGGGGCGCTTCGAGATCCGATACAGGCTTGCCAGCGATCGCATCGATGACAAGGTTGCCGACGGTCCGGCCCAGTGCTTCGAATGTGACGGTATTGCCGCCGACGACGCCATGATCGATGTAGGTTTGGTAGGGCCCGTAGACAGGCGCGCTGGCGGTCGCCGCAATCTGTCCGATCGCGTCGCGCGGAATGAAGTTGCGCCCTGTCCGATCCTTGAAGACCGTCAAAGCCAGGATGATGCTGTCGGGCGGCACGCGGGATGCGCGCTCGACGAATTCGTCGATCGTCAGATCTTCCAGATAGGTCGTCGTAGCATAGGATTTGGAGAACTGTTTCAAATCGGCGCGGGCCGCTGTCAGCCAGCTCCGGTCGAAGTCGGACGAGCCTCCGACGATGTAGAGGTGGCGGGCATGGGGCTGCAGGCTGCGGGCCATCTCGGCTGTCTTCAGAATGTCGAATGTCGTGAAGGCTGCGATCACGTCATCCGGCAAATCTATCTTCTCGGCGGTGGTGGTGCCGAAATCGGCGGCGACGATCTTTGCGCCGGGCGCGATCGTGCCCTGGTTCGCGGCTATGAAGCTGGCCGATTCCCTGCCGACGGCCACGACCACGTCTGGTCGGCGCACTGCGTATTTCTCGCCCAGATACCGGGCCATGCGCGCGACATGTTCGCCTTCCGGAAACCGGGAGAGATCCAGGAACTCGGAAAACAGATCGATCTTGCCCTTGGTCGCCTCCAGCAGACGGCTTCGTAACGCCTCTCCGGCAGCGGTCGTCGCCGCGATCCTCTCGTCATAGGGATAAAGAACGAGGACGCGGGGGACCCGATCGATGATGGCGACCGAGGTGTCGGAGGTTTGTGCCTGAAGAGTGGACACACTCGCTGCGGCCACCGCCAAGAAACAGGCAGTGCGGCATAATCGACCTGACCGTTCGCTCAAGCCCATCAGCTTCCCCCCAAGCCGGCCGACAATAACAGCTTCCCGCTACGGCGTCATCTGCGCATCACTACTATCGATTGTCACTGCATTTAGAGATTCCCCAAAGTACAATATCGGGCGAAGGCAGCTTTCGCTAAAGTTCAGCGGGCCGGGGCAGAGATGCGGCCGGCTTTGCAACCCCGCCGCAGGCAGTTCCGGCAGGACCTTCATTTTAAGCAGTCCACTTGGCTCGACCCATGCAATCCGCCGCGCTTTGCCGCGAGTGGCTCCGTCACTCAACCGAACGTCAACGGAGGGACCGATCGAACTCTTCAAGTATCAGATCTTGGAGTCGGTTCATGAGCAGCTCGGCAAGGTCAATATCACGGCTCCGACCGGGAACTAGGTCCTTGGCAGCCCCGGAGCGATCTGGGGCTGCCGTATATCTCCGATTTCACGATTGCTGCAAATTGATCGATGGGAGGCTTTGCGATGATTTCGGCATGTAATTTCCTGCATGTTTCCCGGCGAGTCGCGCTCGCCGCCGCAGGATGCTTTTTTGCCGCGACGTTGGCGGTCGCCCAGTCGGACGCGCTGCCCTCGTGGAACGACACGGCACCGAAGCAAGCGATCATCTCCTTCGTCGAGAAGGTGACAAAACCGGGTTCAGGCGACTTCGTTCCGGAAGCGGAGCGTATCGCCGTGTTCGACAATGATGGAACCCTGTGGGTCGAGCATCCGATCTATACGCAGCTCGCATTCGCCCTCGACCGAGTGAAGGCGCTTGCACCGCAGCATCCGGAATGGAGGGAAACGCAGCCGTTCAAGGCGGTGCTCGAAGGCGATATGAAGGCGCTCGCGGCATCCGGCGAAAAGGGCCTTGTCGAGCTCATCATGACGACGCATGCCGGGATGACCAGCAGCGATTTTCAGAAAATCGTGATCGATTGGTTTGCTTCAGCCCGCGACCCTAAATTCAAGCGGCCATACACCGAACTCGTCTACCAGCCGATGATCGAGCTTCTCGCCTATCTCCGCGCCAACGGCTTCAAGACCTTCATCGTTTCAGGCGGCGGCGTCGAAATGATGCGCCCCTGGGCGGAAAAAGTCTACGGCATCCCACCTGAGCAGGTCGTCGGTTCGTCGATCAAGACCGAGTTCAGGATGCAAGACGACACCCCGACCCTCTTTCGGCTTCCTGAAGTCAATTTCATCGACGACAAGGCCGGCAAGCCCGTCGGGATCAACCAGCATATCGGCCGGCGGCCGATTGCCGCCTTCGGCAACTCCGACGGAGATCTCCAAATGCTGCAATGGACGACCATGGCTGGCGGGCCTGCCAGGCTCGGCGTGCTGATCCACCATACCGATGCGGAGCGCGAATACGCCTACGACCGAGACACCGAATTCGGCCGCCTCGACAAGGCGCTGGATGCGGCCTCCATCGCCGGCTGGACTGTCGTCGACATGGAGGCCGACTGGAAGCAGGTGTTCAAGGACTAGGGAATGAATGTGCCGGGTGCTGGAGCCTTGCATGATGCAGCTGTGACCTTCTGGAACGTGGCCAGCGGGCGGAGACGCCGACATCATGGGCCTAGCACTCCAATACAGTCTCAAGCTTCGAAGGCTGCCGGAGGCGTTGAAACACGCGGAAGATCTGGCGCGACTGAGGCCTGAGGACCGGGAGATTTCGGACCTTATCGGGCAGTTGAAGCATGCGATCAGCGGAAAATAAGTATTTTAGCTTGTTCAAATGTACTTCTCGCTGCACACTGCTGACTGGGGACAGCAGTGCCGAGGCGGCCAACGAGATCGGGGGGATTCTCATGAAAGCCATTTACCTGCGTGCCGTGCTTTTATTGGCGGGCATCTGCTGGGCGGCGGGCGGCAACGCCGCCGATATCACGCCCCTCGCGCCAGAGGCGAAGTCAATCGAGAGCCCGAGCGGCTGGGAATTCACATTCGCTCCATATTTCTGGGCGGCCGGCATCTCCGGCGACACGGCGCAGTTCGGGCTTCCGGAAGTCCATCTCGACTCCAACTTCAGCGATATTCTCGAAAATCTCGACTTCGCGTTCATGGCGGCAGGGGAAGCAAGATACGATCGCTTCAGCATTGTCGGAGACGTGATCTACACCAAGCTGGGTGCGGATGCCGACACGCCGGCCGGTATCCTTGCCGACAGCGTCGATGTGACATCGAAGACCTTCGCGGGATTTCTTGGCATCGGTTACGCCATACTCGAAGACCAAAATGGCCATCTCGACGTGGTCGGGGGCATGAAGGTCTGGTCGGTCGAAACCGAGATCTCCTTCAATGGCGGCATTCTGGCCGGAGTGGATGTCGAGGACAGCGCGACATGGGTCGATGCCGTCGCCGGCGTCAGAGGCAACTACTTCTTCACGCCGGAGATCTATCTCACGGGATGGGGTCTGGTGGGCGCCGGCGGCGCCGATCTCGACTGGGACTTGGCATTGGGGCTCGGCTACAAGTTTAACGACAGCATCTCGGCGATCGCCGGATATCGCGCACTGGGCGTCAATTACGAGAATGACGGCTTCGTCTTCGACGTCGTCCAGCAGGGGCCGATTTTCGGGGTCGCCATACGGTTCTAACGCCGGACTGGCGAACTTCGTCCGCGAGCAATTCTCCCAACATGCTCGCCTTTTGAAGGCCTGGCCAAGGAGCCGGAACAACGACGCCCCAGGAAGCAGAGCCGCCTTGGCAAGAACGACGGTTCACAGTTCGGTATCCAACACGGATCGATCCGAGCGATATCGTTTCACTCCGGAGGTAGCTTGCTTGGCGGGCTGGGTTCAATCGGATGATGGAGGGATTGATGAAGAAATCGCTTCGGACCAAGGGGAGACGAGGTTTTCTGTCATAGGTGCAAATCAACAAAGAGTCAGCTCAGCCAGTTCAAGGAAAACTTCTGCAAAAGGGGGAAGCGATGAACAAGACATCTGCAAAGTTGATAGTGGCGGGGTTCGTAGGCCTGGCCTCTGCCTTGCCGGCTGCGGCCCAGGAGAGCACCGACATAGGTAGTCTGGACAGCGCCAAGGCTGGAAAGGCATTTTCCAGCAAACCTGTCTACTCGCCCTATGCGGGACGCAATTTTCCGACCCGGCCGCTCTTCGGCGACACGCATCTCCACACCGGAGCTTCGTTCGATGCCGGCGCATTCGGCGCACGGTTGACGCCTCGCGACGCCTACCGCTTCGCTCGCGGCGAGGAGATTACGGCGTCGAGCGGCCAGCCCGCTAAGCTGTCACGGCCGCTCGACTTTCTGGTGGTGGCCGACCACTCGGACAACATGGGCATGTTCCCCGACCTCTTCGCCGGCAAGCCGGAAGTCATTTCCGATCCGCAGGCCAAGACCTGGTACGAGGAGATCAAGGCGGGACAAGGCGGCAAGGCAGCACTCGAGATCATCTTCAGCTTCGGCAAGGGAACGCTCCCAAAGAGCATGATCTACGGGCCGGAGACACGTCCCTACAAGAACGCGTGGCAGGACACGATAAAGGCCGCCGAGGAATACAATGATCCGGGCCGCTTCACCGCCTTCATCGGCTATGAGTGGACCTCGAATACGGAAGGCAACAATCTGCATCGCAATGTCATCTTCCGCGACAATGCCGACAAGGCCGACCAGGTCGTGCCTTATACGACGCTTAAGCCCTTGGGCAGCGACAATCCGCGCGATCTATGGAAGTGGATGCAGGCCTATGAAGACAAGACCGGCGGCAACGTGCTCGCGATTGCCCACAACGGCAATCTGTCCAACGGCCGCATGTTCCCGCTGATTGAATCCTTCACCGGCAAGCCGGTCGACAAGGAATATGTCGAGCAGCGCTCCAGGTGGGAACGCCTCTACGAGACGACGCAGACGAAGGGCACCGGCGAGGCGCATCCGACGCTCTCGCCCAATGACGAGTTCGCCGACTTCGAGATCTGGGACTTCGGCAATCTCGACGCCAGCGTGCCGAAGACGCCCGATATGCTGGAGTTCGAATATACACGGTCCGCGCTGAAGAACGGCCTCAAGCTCGAAGCCGAACTTGGCACGAACCCCTACAAGGTCGGGCTGGTCGGCAGCTCCGACGCGCATACGGGCCTTGCAGCCATGGAAGAGGAAAACTTCTTCGGAAAGACCACGCCGCAGGAGCCCAGCCCGGAACGCCTGACGGCAACATTCGTCAAGGATGCCAAGACTGGTATCACGGTGATGGACTGGGAGGTTGGCGCGTCGGGCTACGCGGCGGTCTGGGCGGCGGAAAACACGCGCGAGTCGATCTGGGACGCCATGCAGCGCAAGGAAACCTACGCGACAACCGGATCGCGCATGGCCGTGCGCTTCTTCGGCGGGTGGGATTTCTCGCCAGCCGATGCCGAGAGCCGCAACCCCGGCGCGATCGGCTACAGCAAGGGCGTTCCCATGGGAGACGATCTCACAGCAGCGCCGGAAGGCAAGGCGCCGTCATTTCTCGTCGCCGCACTGCGAGATCCGATTGGAGCCAATCTCGACCGTTACCAGATCGTCAAGGGCTGGCTCGACGACAAGGGCGAGACGCATGAGCAGGTGTATGACGTCGCCTGGGGCGGGGACCGCAAACCGGGCGCCGACGGCAAGGTGCCATCGGTCGGCAGCACCGTCGACATCGAGAACGCGACCTGGACCAACTCAATCGGTGCGCCGGAACTGATCGCTGTGTGGAAGGACCCCAGCTTCGATCCGAAGCAGAAAGCCTTCTACTATGGACGCGTCATCGAGATACCGACGCCGCGCTGGACCGCGTATGATGCCAAACGCTTTGGAACGAAGCCGCTTGAGGGTACGCGGATGACTGTCACCGAACGCGCCTATACCTCGCCGATCTGGTACACGCCATGACTGCGATGCCGGCGGTTGAACCGGCCGCCGGATCGTCGACCGGCCCAGCATACGGCAAAGTGAGGACGATCCTGTTGAAACGTGTGTTGAGGGAGCCGCTGGTCCACTTCTTGGCTCTCGCGCTGCTTGTCTTTGCGGCCTATGGGCTCTTTGGCGCCGACGCGGACGACAAGCCGGACAGCATCGTCGTTACGGCGCCAAAGATCGAGCAAATGGCCGCCGTGTTCGCGGGGACCTGGCAACGTCCGCCAACGGCCGAGGAGCTAAAAGCCCTGATCGACGACTATGTGAAGGAGGAAATTCTGGTCCGCCAGGCGCTGAGGCTCGGGCTCGACAGGGACGACACGGTGGTTCGTCGCCGCCTTCGCCAGAAGATGGAATTCCTGAACGTCGCCGACGCCGAAGCGCTGGCACCGACCGATGCGGAGTTGGACGCCTATCTGAAAATCAATGCAGCCATGTTCCAGATCGGTTCGATGCTGGCCTTCCAGCAGGTGTACTTCAACCCTCAGCGGCGTGGCGACACAAAAGCACAGGACGCAGCTTCCGTTCTCAAAGCGCTGCTGACCGATTCGGCCACGGATCGCACCCTATTTGGCGACCCCACGATGCTCCCGCCCGACCTGCCGCTTTCGAGCAAGACATCGATCGGCCAGACCTTCGGCGCCGGTTTCGCGGAAGAACTCGACAAGATCCCTGCGGGCCAATGGACGGGTCCCGTCAATTCCAGCTTCGGGCTGCACCTGATCCGCGTGACGGAGCGCGTGCCCGGCCGAGTGCCGACGCTCGACGAGGTTCGCGACGCCGTTGCCCGGGAGTGGACGAACGCTAAACGTAAAGAACTCGAGAACCAGCGCTTCGCCGAACTCCTTAAGCGCTATGTGGTGAGCGTCGAAAGCCCGGCCGGCGCAGGAACCGACCCATGACGCGGCTTGGGGCGCTGCTGGCCGTGCTGATGCCGGTGTTGCTGGCCACACCGGGGTACACTCATGAGATTCGGCCGGCCTATCTCGACATGCGCGAAACGGCGAGCGACGAGTTCGCCGTCGTCTGGAAGGTTCCGGCGCAAGGCGACATGCGTCTCGGGCTCTATGCAAGTCTGCCGAAGCGGTGCATCGAGAAAGCCGAACCGGCGAGGTCGATCGCGGACGGAGCTTATCTGGAGCGAAGGAACGTCGCCTGTGCGGGGGGATTGAGGGGCGGCGAGATCGGCATCAACGGTCTCAAGTCGACCATGACCGAAGCGCTCGTCCGCATCGAATACGAGAACGGCGACACGGAGGTCGTGCGCCTCATGCCGGACGCGCCCTCCTTCACCGCAGCCGGCGCGCAGACCAGCCTCGAGTTCGCCCAGACCTATTTTCTGCTGGGCGTCGACCATATACTCTCGGGTCTTGATCACCTGCTCTTCGTGCTTGCGATCATGCTACTCATTCGAGACCGCTGGATGCTGGTCAAGACGATCACGGCCTTTACGATCGCGCACAGCATCACGCTGGCTGGAGCGTCGCTCGGATATTTCAGTTTGCCGCAGAAACCGGTGGAAGCGACGATCGCCCTCAGTATCGCATTCGTCGCAAGCGAACTGATCAAGATGAAGCCGGGCGAAAGGCGGCTCTCCGAGAGCTACCCCTGGGTCGTTGCCTTCGCCTTCGGGCTGCTGCACGGCTTCGGTTTCGCCGGCGCCTTGATGGAAATCGGCTTGCCGCAATCCGATGTGCCACTGAGCCTGCTGACATTCAACCTGGGTGTCGAGGCAGGACAACTGATCTTCGTCGCCGCAGCCCTGGTCGTGCTTCGGGCAGCAGGCGCGCTGAGCACGATACAGCCCGCAACGGCGCGTCAGTTCGGCGCCTACATAATCGGGACCGCCGCGATGCTGTGGCTGGTTTCGAGGATCGCGGGGTTGGCGGCGTGAGCAGCGCGATCCGCTGAAGGGCAGGTGGAAACATCCGCCCATGACCAAGACATCATCGTCAGCTCAGTTCAGTTCGCCGCAGCGTCCAGCCGAATTTTAGCCGAACTCACAGCCAGATAGCGTCCAATGCACATGAAAAGTCGCGCGGCGCTTTAGTAGCAAAAGCTCAACCTTCTTTTGCTATTGCTGAGGCCGATGGCGTTGGAGATTATTTCGGCGATGAAAATTCCGACAGAGATGGTTGTGATGGCCGCCCTCCTGCAGCCGGTCTCAGCCTTCGGCGAGACCGAATGGATCGGCGGCGCGAGACAATGGTCAGTCGGTTTCGCCAATGAGAGCCCGCATCCCTATTGCCGGCTGCTGTGGGACAGCGAGGTCGGCAAGACCATGGAATTCCGCCAAAGCGCGACCGAGACGTTCTGGCTGGTCGCCAAGACCACATGGGATATTCCGGCCGGCACCAAGACCGAGGTGACGCTGACCGACCGTGCGGCGACGAAGGTGATCGCGGCCGATTTCTTTGACAAGAACACGCTTCGCCTCTGGGGTCCGGCCAGCAAGGGGAGCGCCGGATTGAAGAAGATCATCAAGAGTTCCTTTGCCGGAATGCCTGACGTGCAGATCACCTTTGCCGGTGACGAAGGCGACTGGACGCTGCCGCTCTCGCGGGTGGAACAGCTCTACCCGACCTTCGTCCTGTGCCTCAAACGTCTCGAGGACGGCGAAAAGCCAAAGCAGAATTCAGAAACGCAGCCATTCTGAGGCCGATTATCGCGGCGGCACTGTCTCGCGGATCAAGCCGCGGACAGCCTCGATATCGCCGTTGAGCGGCCGATCGTCGCCATAATGGGAAACATGGTCCCGCACGGCCTTGTAGACAAGGTCCGTGCCTGCCGCCCGCGGCGCCGTCGTCGCCAGGAAATCATGCGCCTGGGCAGCAGCCATCAGCTCGATCGCCAGGATATATTCGGCGTTGTCGATGACGGCGAGCAGCTTGCCGGCGGCGGCCGTCGGATGCGCGAGAAAATCTTCCTGCAGGCCGGAGGTCAGACCGCCGTCCATGGCCGCGGGTGCGGCAAGGCGGCGGTTCTCGTTGCTGAGTGCGGCGGCGGTATATTGGGCGATCATGAAGCCGGAATGGCTGCCGGCATCGCTGGCAAGGAAGGGCGGCAGGCCGCTCACCAGCGGATTGACCAGCCGGTCCATGCGCCGTTCGCTGATCGCGCCGATCTGTGCGAGCGCAATCGCCAGGCTATCGGCCGCCTGCCCGAGCGCGGGGGCAACGGCATGCGCCTCGGAGGAGACGATCGGCTGTTCCGGCGTGCCGGAGACAGCCGGATTGTCCGTCACCGAGGCAAGTTCCTGATCGACGACGCGGGCGGAATTGTCGAAGACATCGCGGGCGGCGCCATGGGCATGCGGAACCGAACGAAGGCTGAGCGCATCCTGCGTCCGCCGGCCGAAGGCGGCGGCGACAAGGCCGCTGCCCTTGAGCCGCGCGCGCAGGCTCGCTCCGACTTTCTCTATTCCCGCCGATGGGCGTAGCGCCAGCACGGCGGCGTCGAAGGCGGCAATCTGGCAGCCCGCCGCTTCCAGCGTCAGCGCTGCGATCGCATCGGCCCAGTCGAGCAGCCGCTCGGCGCGCGAAAGCGCCACGGCCGCCAGGCCGGTGGCGCAGGCCGTGCCGTTGACCAGGCTCAAGCCCTCCTTGGCGCCGAGCACCAATGGTTCGAGGCCGATCGCGGCAAGCGCCTCGCGGCCGCTCAGGCGCCGGCGGCCTAGCTGAGCGCTGCCTTCGCCAATGAGGACAAGCGCAATATGGGCATTGTGGACGAGGTAACCGGCAGAGCCCTTGGACGGCACGTCGGGAATGCAATCATGTTCCAGCATGGCAGCGAGATGCTCTACGATCTCGCGCCGCACGCCGGAGTGGCCATGGGCAAAATTAGCAATCTGCGCTGCGATGATGGCGCGCACCTCGCGGGCATCAAGCAATGGCCCGACGCCGCAGGCATGGCTGAGCACGATGCTGCGCGACAGCAGGCTCTGCGAGGCACGATCGACCACTGTATCGGCGAGCGCCCCGACGCCGGTGTTGACGCCATAGGCCCGCACCCCCGTCTCGACGATGCGCGCGACGATGCGGCTTGCCTGCTCGATCCGCGCCCAGGCGCCGGACGACAGCGACAGCGCCTCCCCTGCCCCGACGCGCGCGACATCGCGCCAGGTCAGCACGGACTCGATGGTGATCGTCATTGACCGCTTCCGAAATGGCCGATGAACTGGCGGAAGGCGGGTGTGGCGCCGCCGGTAAACATGTCGTCCGGCTTGCCGCTGCTTTCGATCAGCCCTTCGCGCATGAAGACGACGCGGTTCGAGACATTGCGGGCAAAGCTCATCTCATGGGTGACGACGAGCATGGTCATGCCCTCCTCGGCCAGCGCGCGCATGACGCGCAGCACCTCGCCGACCAGTTCCGGATCCAGCGCCGAGGTCGGCTCGTCGAAGAGCATGACCTTCGGTTTCATCGCCAGCGCCCGGGCGATGGCGGCGCGCTGCTGCTGGCCGCCGGAGAGATGGGCGGGATAGGCATGGCGCTTGTCGGCGATTCCGACCTTTTCGAGCAGTGCCTCGGCCTCGGCGATGCAATCGGCGCGCGGCCGCTTCAACACATGGATCGGCCCCTCGATGACATTCTGCAGGATCGTCATGTGGGACCAGAGATTGAAGGACTGGAACACCATGCCGAGTTCGGAGCGGATATGGTCCACCTGCTTCTGGCTGGCGGGTTTGCTCTTCCCGTTCTTGTGAACCATTTGAATATGCTCGCCGTCGACCCAGATCTCGCCGTCGCTGGCGGTTTCAAGCAGGTTGATGCAGCGCAGGAAGGTCGATTTGCCGGAGCCAGAGGCGCCGAGCAGCGAAATCACATCGCCGTCTTCGGCATCGAGGGAAATGCCGCGCAATACCTCGTGCGTACCGAAGCTCTTGCGGATATTGCGGACCGAAAGTCGGGTGACGCCTGGCATGAGTGCTCCAATGGTTAGGCCGCTTACGCCTTCAGCGCCTGCGGAATGGCGCGGCGATGTCGGGACAGCGAATATTCGAGCAAGGCCATGCCCTGCAGGATGATGAAGTTCAGGACGAGATAGATGATCGCCGCGCAGAGGAAGACTTCCATCGTGCGATAGGTCTGCGAGATCAGCCGCTGGGCCACACCGGTGACCTCCCAGACGGTGACGAGGCTTGCGAGCGCCGTCGACTTCATCATCAGCACGATCTCGGTGGAATAGGCCGGCAGCGCATGGCGGAAGGCGATCGGCGCCAGGATGCGGCGCACCAGCAGGAAGCCGGACATGCCGATAGAGCGCGCCGCCTCGATCTCTTTCGGCGAGACGGCACGAATGCCGCCGCGGAAGATTTCAGCAGTGTAGCCCGCCGTGCAGAGCGCCAGCGACAGGATGGCGCAGACCATCGGCTCGCGCAGGAACGGCCAGAGGAAGGAATAGCGGATGAAGCCGAACTGGCCGAGGCCGTAGAACACCAGGAACATCTGGATCAGGAGCGGCGAGCCGCGGAAGACGAAGATATAGCCCTTGGCGAAGCCCGAAAGCACCGGGTTGCCGCTGACCCGCATCCAGACGATGACGAGCGCCAGCAGGCCGCCGCAGAGGATCGACAGGGAAAACAGGATGAGCGTCGTCGGCACGGCCTTGAGCAGCGTGACCATGGTCGAAGCAATAAAGGTGAAATCCATCATCGCCTCCTTACGCCTGGCCCATGGCGGATGCCGGCATGCTGCGGTTGGCGCGGCGCTCCGCCCCGTTGAAGATGCGGTCCGAAAGGCTGGTCAGGATCAGGTAGAGGCAGCCGCCGGCGATGAAGAACAGGAAATATTGCCGGGTCGAGCCCGCCGCCACCTGGCTGGTGCGCATCAGTTCGGCAAGGCCGGTGACGGAGATCAGCGCCGAATCCTTGAGACTGAGCTGCCAGACATTGCCGAGGCCTGGAATGGCGAGGCGAAGCACCTGCGGCATGATGATGCGGCGAAGGCGCAGGCCGCGATGCATGCCGATCGCCGAGGCCGCTTCGAGTTCGCCCTTGGAGATGGCGAGGAAGGCGCCGCGGAACACCTCCGCCTGGTAGGAGCCGGAGATGATGCCGACGGCAAGCGCGCCGGCGACAAAGGAAGGCAGACCGAGGAAGCCCTCGTAACCCATCGCCTGGCCGATCGACGTGACGGCCGAAGAGCCGCCGAAATAGATGAGATAGATGATCAGCAGCTCGGGCACGCCGCGAAACACGGTCGTATAGACGTTGCCGAGCGTGACGAGAACAAGATTGCCGGAGAGTTTTGCCGCCGCGACGATCGCGCCGAGCACCGCGCCGATGGCCAGCGCCGTCGCCGTCACAGCTAGCGTCATCAAGGCGGCGGCAATGAGCAGCGCGCCCCATCCGGTCGAGCCGAAGCCGAGCAGTTCCAAGCTTGCCATATCGTCCGTTCCCCGTCCGTGGCAGTGTTTTGCGGATTGACAATAGCATGCTGTCTCCGGCGATAAAGCCGGAGACAGGCGTTTGCGGCCGAAAGGCCGAAACGCTTATTGCTGCGGGCTGACGTCGACCTGGAACCACTTCATCGACAGGTTCTTGACCGTGCCGTCGGCAAGCGTCGACTTGATCGCCTCGTTGAACTTGTCGCGCAGGTCCGTATCGGCCTTGCGGATCCCGAGACCTTCGCCCTCGCCCCAGATCGAGCCGACGATCTCGGGGCCGGTGAAATCGAGCGTGTCGTTGGCGGTCTTGAACGCGTTGGCGAAATAGACGGCGTCGTCGAAGCCGAGGTCAATGCGGCCGTTCTGCAGGTCGAGATCGCGGTCGGCGCCGGTCTTGTATTCGCGGATCTCGGCAATATCGCCGAAATTGTCATAGACGAACTTGGCATAGACGGTGGCCGCCTGGATGCCGATCGTCTTGCCCTTGAAAGCGGCCTTCAGCGCGTCGATCTCCTTCACGCCGGTCTGGCCGGGCGTCATCTTGATCGTGGCGCCGGTGCCGGCGGCCTTTGCCAGCGGGCTATCCTTGGCGGTAGCGAAGGCGGCAGGGGTGGCAGCATAGGGAATGGTGAAATCGATTACCTGCTTGCGCTCTTCGGTGATCGACAGCGCATCCATGATGACGTCGAACTTGCCGGCGTTGAGCGCCGGGATCATGCCGTCCCAGTCGGAAGCAACAAGCGTGCACTCGATCTTGGCGCGCTCGCACAGCACCTTGGCGAGTTCGGGCTCGAAGCCGCCGAGCGTGCCGTCGGCATTGGTGAGGTTCCAGGGCGCATAGGCACCTTCGAGCGTGATGGTCGCCTTCGTCCAGTCCTTGGAAAAGGCAGGCGCGGCAAAAGCGGAAAAAGTCGCCACGCCGCAAAACAGGATTGCGCTAAATTTCATTTGTGAATTCTCCTCTGGAGTTGAAACAGACCTTGCGGCACCACGGCCGATCTACGCCGGCTTGCCCTTTCCCGTCCTATTTCTGTTTTAAGGACCGATTGGGAGGTTGTATATGGTACCATATGAGATATTTTGTGATATGCAAGAGAAAAGTCGATTAATGTGGCGAATTCCCTTCGTGCAAAAGGAATAGGCAATGAAGCGTTCCGGCGAGATGAAGCGCGAACTGGCGGAAAATGACAGCACGCCGCTCTATGCCGGCGTCAAGCAGGTGATCCTCGACCGCATCCACAGCGGCGAATGGCCACCGAAATATCGCGTGCCGTCGGAAAACGAGCTGGTCGTCGAGTTGGGCGTCAGCAAGATGACCGCCAACCGGGCGCTGCGCGAACTTGCCAACGAGGGCGAACTCGTCCGCATCCAGGGCGTCGGCTCCTTCGTTGCCGAGCGCAAGGGCTATTCGGCGCTGTTCGAGGTTCGCAACATCGCCGAAGAAATCGCCGAACGCGGTCATGTCCATGAGGCTTCCGTCGTCGTCCTCGCCCGGGAAACAGCCTCTCCCGAGGTTGCCGACGCGCTGGAGTTGCCGATCGGTGCTGCGGTTTTCCACTCGCTGATCGTCCACAGCGAAAACGGCGTTCCGGTGCAGATCGAGGACCGTTTCGTCCATCCGGAGGCCGCCCCGGAATATCTCGACCAGGATTTTTCGACGTTGACGCCGAACGCCTATCTGACGGCCGCAGCCCCGCTCAGCGGTTCCGAGCACGTCGTCGAGGCGGCGATGCCGCAGGCCTGGGAATGCAAGCTGCTGACCATCATGAAGACCGAACCCTGCCTGACGATCCGCCGGCGCACATGGTCGGCAAAGCAGGTGGTCTCGACCGCCCGCCTCGTCTATCCTGGCCATCGCTATCGGCTGGAAGCGCGCAGCGGCAAGATGTTCGAGGAATGAAAACACCGGCCATGTTGTATATGGAACATGTCCGGCTTATTGCGACGCCGGCGTGAACCGCGCCACCAATGCATGACGATCGCCCGGATAGGTGAAGCGCACATGCGTCACCGGCCCGGCGCCGCTCCAGGTGCGGCGTTCGACCACGAGGCAAGCGGTGTGACGCGCTATGTCGAGGGCCGCAGCCACTTCGGCATTGGCGGAGACGGCATGGATCCGGTGCTCGGCCGTGCTCCACGGCACCTGATTGAGCAGCCACGGCCCCGGCGCCATCGCCAGGAAGTCGGCATTGGCGGCCTCCGGCACCGTCGCAAGGCTGATCAGCCGCTCCTCCAGGCAAAAGGGCCGCGCGCCGGCATTGTGGATGCAGACGACCTCGACGACCGACGACGCCACAGGCAGTTCCAGCCGGCGGCTGTCGTCCGCCTTGGCCTTGCGGCTCGTCTTCTTCGACACCGCATAGGAATAGGGCAGGTTCAGCGACTGCACCTCGGCCTTGATGTCGTGGATTTCGAGAACGGCCGATTGCGCCTGCGGCTGGGTGACGAAGCTGCCGGATTTCTTGCGCCGCTCGATGAGACCAGCCTTGGCAAGCTGGGTCAGCACCTTGTTCACCGTCATGCGCGAACAGTCATACTGCGTGGCGAGATCGACCTCGAAGGGAATGCGGTGCCCCGGCGGCCATTCGCCCGAGACGATATGGCCCTCGATGTCGCTCAGGATGCGCTGATGCAAGGTCGGATCCCTGCTTTGGTCCATTACCACGCTCCGGTTGGTCTCCCGCTATCTCTTTGTTTTAGCGCAATTCCGGACGCAAACCGCTACACATTTGCTGGAATTGCTCTAGAGCGATTCAGCTTTTAACGGAAGCGCCGAACCGCTCTATCCTTTTGTTTTTACGCAATTCCCGGCAAAACCGCTTCGCACTTTTCCTGGATTTGCTCTAATTCGAATATCGGGACGGGAAAAGTTCTTTTTCAGGCGGCAAGCAATTCGCCCATCGCGGCCAGGAACCGCCGGTCGATAGCGTCGCGTTGGCGATGGCGACCGCCCTCCACCTGCTTGCGGCCGCGCGCCCAGACGCAATCGACGGAAACGCCGCCGGCAAACAGCCAGTGGTCGAGGATCTGATCGCCCGCGAGATAGGGAACGGCTGAAATATCGAGCGAAACGATATCGGCATGATGGCCTCTGGTGAAACCTGCCGGCGCTTTCAGCGCGGCGCCGCCACCGGCAAGCGCCTGGGTGAACAGCGAAAGCGCCGTCGAACCGCCGGGGGCTGCGACGACATTGCGGGCGCGAAGCGCCAGGCGCTGCGAATATTCGAGCTGGCGCAGTTCCTCCGGCACGGAGATCCGCACGTTGGAATCCGAGCCGATGCCGTAACGCCCGCCCTCTTCGAGGAAAAGCGGCGCGGCAAAGGCACCGTCGCCGAGATTGGCTTCGGTGATCGGGCAGAGGCCGGCGATTGCGCCGCTTTTCGCCATCCGCCGCGTTTCGCCCTCGGTCATGTGCGTCGCATGGATCAGGCACCAGCGCTCATCCACAGGCGCATGATCGAGCAGCCACTCCACCGGCCGCGCGCCGGACCAGCCGATGCAATCCTCGACTTCTTTCACCTGTTCGGCGACATGGATATGGATGGGACCGTCGCCAGCCATCGGCACGAGCCTTGTGAGTTCCTCGGGTGTCGCGGCGCGCAGGCTGTGCGGCGCCAGCCCGAGCTCGGCGCCATCGAGCCGGCCGGTCACTGCCCGGCATCCCTCCATCAGCCTTTCGAAGCTTTCGAGCGAATTGATGAAACGCCGCTGGCCGTCGATCGGCGCAGCGCCGCCAAAGCCGGAATGGGCGTAGAAGACCGGCAGCAATGTCAGGCCGATGCCGGTCTCTGCGCTGGCAGCGCCGATGCGTTCGGCAAGCTCGGCGATATTGTCGTAAGCGCTGCCATCCCTGTCATGGTGGAGATAGTGGAACTCGCCGACGCGGGAAAAACCGGCTTCCAGCATTTCCGCATAAAGCTTGGCCGCGACGGCCTCGACATGCTCGGGCGTCATCGCCAGAGCGAACTTGTACATGACGGTGCGCCAGCTCCAGAAGCTGTCGTTGGCCGGGCCGCGCACTTCCGCAAGGCCGGCCATCGCCCGCTGGAAAGCATGGCTGTGCAGGTTCGCCATGGCGGGAACGAGCAGCGCGTGGCGTTCATCGCCCGGCTCGGGAGAAGCGCCGATTTCGACCCGCGCGATGCGCCCGCCCTCAAGCGTCAGCCGTACATTCTTCTGCCAGCCTTCGGGCGTCAGCGCCGTGTCTGCGTGAAGCGTGGTCATCGCCTTCCCTCTCCTCTTGCCGCGCCGCCGATCTTTCTTTTCCAGAAAAGCGCGCAAAATTTCACTTGTCACCTGTTGATTATGTATATACATGTTTTGGCATAAGGAAAGGCGCAAAGCTGATGACCGGGAACAATTTTTCAGAGGAAGCCTCATCCGCCGACATCAGGCCGGCGCTTTGGCGCAATGCGCGGCTCGCGACGCTTGCGCCTGACAAAGAAGGACTCGGCATCGTCGAAAAGGGTGCCGTGCTGATCGAAAACGGCCGCATCACCTTTGCCGGCGCCGAAAGCGATCTGCCCGCATCGGCCATCGAACATTCCGAAATCGTCGATCTCGAAGGCCGCTGGGTAACGCCCGGTCTGGTCGACTGCCACACCCATATCGTCCACGGCGGCAACCGCGCCCGCGAATTCGAAATGCGCCTTGCAGGCGCCACCTATGAGGAGGTCGCGCGCGCCGGCGGCGGCATCGTCTCCTCGGTGAAGGCGACCAATGCGCTGTCGGTCGAGGAACTCGTCGCCGAGGCCCTGCCGCGGCTCGACACACTGCTTGCCGAAGGTGTGACGACGATCGAGGTCAAGTCCGGTTACGGGCTGAACCGAACCGGCGAAGTGAAGATGCTGCAAAGCGCCCGCCTGCTCGGCCATATCAGACCGGTGCGCGTCGCCACCAGCTATCTCGGCGCCCATGCAACGCCGGTGGAATATAAGGGCCGCAACGGCGATTATCTCGATGATGTCGTCCTGCCCGGTCTCGACGACATGTTTAGTCTCGGCCTTGCCGATGCCGTCGACGGGTTCTGCGAAGGCATCGCCTTTTCCACGACTGAGATCGCCCGCGTCTTCGACAAGGCCAAGGCGCTTGGCCTACCGGTCAAGCTGCATGCCGAGCAGCTCTCCAATATCGGCGGCGCCAAGCTCGCTGCATCCTACGGCGCGCTTTCGGCCGATCACCTCGAATATCTCGACGAAGATGGCGTTGCGGCGATGGCCGCGGCCGGCACCGTCGCCGTGCTGCTGCCCGGCGCCTTCTACGCCATTCATGAGAAGCAGAAGCCGCCGGTCGAGGCGTTGCGACGGGCAGGCGTGCCGATCGCCATCGCCACCGATTGCAATCCCGGCACCTCGCCGCTCACCTCGATGCTGCTCACCATGAACATGTCGGCGACGCTCTTCGGCCTGACCGTCGAGGAATGCATCGCCGGCGCCACCCGTGAAGGCGCCCGCGCGCTCGGCCTGCTCGACAAGACGGGAACGCTCGAGCCCGGCAAATCGGCCGATCTCGCCGTCTGGAATGTCGAAAGCCTTGCCGAACTCGTCTACCGCATCGGCTTCAACCCGCTTCACGCACGTATCTTCAAGGGCGAAAGGAACGGTCGATGACCATCACGCTCCATCCGGGCTCCGTCTCGCTCAAGGATTTGGAAATCATCTATTGGACCGGCGAGCCGGCAAGACTCGATCCTGCCTTCGATGCCGGCATCGCCAAGGCTGCCGCCCGCATCGCCGAGATCGCCGCCGGCAATGCCCCGGTCTACGGCATCAATACCGGCTTCGGCAAACTTGCCTCGATCAAGATCGACAGCGCCGATGTCGCGACGCTGCAGCGCAATCTCATCCTGTCGCATTGCTGCGGCGTCGGCGCGCCGCTGCCCGACAATATCGTCCGGCTGATCATGGCGCTGAAACTGGTCTCGCTCGGCCGCGGCGCCTCCGGCGTGCGGCTGGAACTGGTGCGGCTGATCGAGGGCATGCTGGAAAAGGGCGTCATCCCGTTGATCCCGGAAAAAGGCTCGGTCGGCGCATCCGGCGATCTTGCCCCGCTTGCCCATATGGCGGCGGTGATGATGGGCGAAGCCGAAGCCTTCTTCGCCGGCGAACGCCTCCCGGGGGTGCAAGCCCTCGAAAGAGCCGGGCTGAAACCGGTCGTGCTCGCCGCCAAGGAAGGCCTGGCGCTGATCAACGGCACGCAGACCTCGACGGCGCTGGCGCTGGCCGGCCTGTTCCGCGCCCATCGCGCCGCACAATCGGCCTTGATCACCGGCGCCATGTCCACCGATGCCGCCATGGGCTCTTCGGCGCCCTTCCATCCGGATATTCATACTTTGCGTGGCCACAAGGGCCAGATCGATACGGCCTCCGCGCTTCGCGCCCTGCTCGAAAATTCCGTCATTCGCCAGAGCCATATCGAAGGCGACGAGCGCGTGCAGGACCCCTATTGCATCCGCTGCCAGCCGCAGGTCGACGGCGCCTGCCTCGATCTGCTGCGCTCGGTTGCCCGCACGCTCGAGATCGAGGCCAACGCAGTCACCGACAATCCGCTGGTGCTGTCGGACAATTCCGTTGTATCCGGCGGCAATTTCCACGCCGAACCCGTCGCCTTTGCCGCCGACCAGATTGCGCTCGCCATCTGCGAGATCGGCGCGATCTCGCAGCGCCGCATCGCGCTGCTGGTCGATCCCACCCTCTCCTACGGCCTGCCGGCCTTCCTCGCCAAGAAGCCGGGCTTGAACTCCGGCTTGATGATCGCCGAGGTCACCTCGGCGGCGCTGATGTCCGAGAACAAGCAGATGTCGCATCCGGCCTCGGTCGATTCGACGCCGACCTCGGCCAACCAGGAAGACCACGTCTCCATGGCCTGCCACGGCGCCCGCCGCCTGCTCGGCATGACCGAGAACCTGTTCGCCATCATCGGCATCGAGGCGCTGACCGCCGCCCAAGGCGTCGAACTGCGTGCGCCGCTGTCGACGAGCCCGGAACTGAGCAAGGCGATCACTGCCATCCGCGCCAAGGTGCCGAGCCTCGATACCGACCGCTACATGGCAAACGACCTCGCCGCCGCTGCCGAACTGGTGGCGACGGGCGCACTGAACGCCTCGGTTTCAACAGGCATATTGCCGGTATTGGAGGGTTGATCGTGATGTATTTGCATTTGGGTATCGCCCGAGACACCGGAGCGCTTTGCCCATGACCGCACCATACGAAATCCGGCAGGGCACCTCCCCCGTCATCCTCGGCTTCCCCCACACCGGCACGTCAGTGCCGGCTGAGATCGCCGACCGTCTCAACGACAATGGCAGGATCCTGGCCGATACCGACTGGCACATCCACCACCTCTATGACGGGCTGCTTGACAACGTCACGGTCGTGCGCGCCACCTTCCACCGCTACGTCATCGATGCCAACCGAGATCCGGCGGGCGTGAGCCTCTATCCCGGCCAGAACACCACCGGCCTCATTCCTGAGACGGACTTCGACGGCAAGGCGATCTGGAAGGATGGACAGGGACCTGACGAGGCCGATATTGCAGCGCGGCTGCGGGATTTTCATGCGCCCTATCATGCAGCCCTTGCCGCCGAGATCGAGCGCGTGAGAACGATCCATGGCGTCGCGATCCTTTACGATTGCCACTCGATCCGGTCCCACATTCCTTTCCTCTTCGAGGGCAAATTGCCGGATTTCAATATCGGCACCGATATGGGCAAGACCTGCGACAGCGCCATCGAGCAGGCGACCCTCACCGTCGTTGAAGCCGCCGAAGGGTACGACCGCGCGCTCAACGGCCGCTTCAAGGGCGGCTGGACGACACGCTATTATGGCCGGCCCGAGACCGGCGTGCACGCGATCCAGATGGAGCTTGCGCAATCGACGCATCTCCAGACCGAGGCACCGCCCTTTGCCTATGACGCCGCCAAGGCGGACAGGCTTCGCGTGCATCTCAAAGACATTCTGGTGCGCCTCGAACAGATCGCACCAGGCCTGAAACGCTGACGCCCGAAACCTGACGATTGAAACCTGAGAACAGGGGAACCGCCATGACCAATCCACGCCACAATATCCGTGAAATCCGCGCGCCCCGCGGCAACGATCTCAATGCCAAGAGCTGGATGACCGAAGCGCCGCTGCGCATGTTGATGAACAATCTCGATCCCGACGTCGCCGAAAATCCGAACGAACTCGTCGTCTATGGCGGCATCGGCCGCGCCGCCCGCACCTGGGAGGATTTCGACCGGATCGTCGCGACGCTGAAGACGCTGACGGAAGAAGAAACCCTGATCGTGCAATCCGGCAAGCCGGTCGGCGTCTTCCGCACCCACAAGGATGCGCCGCGCGTGCTGATCGCCAACTCCAACCTGGTGCCGCATTGGGCGACCTGGGATCATTTCAACGAGCTGGATAAGAAGGGCCTTGCCATGTACGGCCAGATGACGGCCGGCTCGTGGATCTATATCGGCACGCAGGGCATCGTCCAGGGCACCTACGAGACCTTCGTCGAGGCTGGCCGCCAGCATTACGGCGGCAATCTCAAGGGCAAATGGATCCTGACCGGCGGCCTCGGCGGCATGGGCGGCGCCCAGCCGCTCGCCGCCGTCATGGCCGGCGCCTGCTGCCTCGCCGTCGAATGCAATCCGGATTCGATCGATTTCCGCCTGCGCACCCGCTATGTCGACGCCAAAGCCGAGACGCTCGACGAAGCGCTTGCGATGATCGACCGCTGGACCAAGGCGGGCGAAGCCAAATCCGTCGGCCTGCTCGGCAACGCCGCCGAAATCCTGCCGGAAATGGTCCGCCGCGGCATTCGACCCGATATCGTCACCGACCAGACCTCGGCGCACGACCCGATCAACGGCTACCTGCCGAAGGGCTGGACGATGGCCGAATGGAAGGCCAAGCGCGAAAGCGATCCGAAGGCTGTCGAAAAAGCCGCGCGCGCCTCGATGCGCGAGCATGTCGAAGCGATGATCGCCTTCTGGAACGCCGGTATTCCGACGCTCGACTATGGCAACAACATCCGCCAGGTCGCCAAGGAAGAAGGCTTGGAAAACGCCTTCGCCTTCCCGGGCTTCGTGCCGGCCTATATAAGACCGCTGTTTTGCCGCGGCATCGGTCCCTTCCGCTGGGCAGCCCTGTCAGGCGACCCGGAAGATATCTACAAGACAGATGCCAAGGTAAGGGAGCTGACGCCCGGGAATACCCACCTGCACAACTGGCTCGACATGGCCAGGGAACGCATCGCCTTTCAGGGTCTGCCAGCGCGCATCTGCTGGGTCGGGCTCGGCGACCGTCATCGCCTCGCTTTGGCCTTCAATGAAATGGTCAAGAACGGCGAGCTTTCCGCTCCGATCGTCATCGGCCGCGACCACCTCGATTCCGGCTCCGTCGCCTCGCCGAACCGCGAAACCGAAGCGATGAAGGACGGCTCCGATGCCGTCTCCGACTGGCCGCTTTTGAACGCCCTGCTCAACACCGCGTCGGGCGCCACCTGGGTATCCCTGCATCATGGCGGCGGCGTTGGCATGGGCTTCTCCCAGCACTCCGGCGTCGTCATTTGCGCGGATGGCACGGATGATGCGGCAAAGCGTCTCGAACGCGTGCTCTGGAACGATCCGGCGACCGGAGTCATGCGCCATGCCGATGCCGGCTATGAGATCGCCCTCGACTGCGCCCGGGAAAAGGGCCTGCGCCTGCCCGGCATTCTCGGGAACTGATCCTCGTGAGGATCCTGCGCGCCGGTGATTGCAAACGCATGCCCTGGAAGAACGGCGGCGGCGAAACGGTGGAAATCGCCGTTTCGCCTGAGAATGCCGGTCTTGCCGGTTTCGACTGGCGCGTCAGTATGGCGACCGTCGCAACCGACGGCCCGTTTTCGATTTTTCCCGGCATCGACCGCACGCTGGCGATCCTCGATGGCAACGGCATGGTGCTCGATATCGAAGGCAGCACGCCGGTGCTGCTGACGACGGCAAGCGATCCCCTGGCCTTCCCGGCGGATATCCCCGTCGCGGCCAGGCTCCAGGACGGCGCCATCACCGATCTCAACGTCATGACCCGCCGCGACGGGCTCGCCCACAGGCTGGTCCGGATCGACGTCGATGGCAGCAGCACCCTGCCGCTGCCGCCCTCGACATGCCTGTTCCTCTGCCATGGCGGCGCGCTCTCCTTCCGGCGGGGCGGCGAGACCGGCGCGCTTGCGGCCGGCGATGCGCTGCTGATTGAGGATGCGGCCGCGATCGCGCTTGAGGTCGATGGTGAAGCCAAATGTTATCTCGCATCGATCACCACAGGCTGACTTTCAAATAACGATTTGAAAAGATTGAACAATCGAGAATTTGGCTAAGCATGCGCATCGACTATCCTGATCTCGGGCCATGGACGTCATTCCTGCTTTCGGTCTAAACTTTGCCCTTCTGATGCAGAAGAAGACCTAGACTGCCCGCAACATGCGGGGAGCAAGGGAGCAGGCGTGACGGATCCATACGATATTCTCGGCGTTGAACGCGATGCGGACGAGGCGCAGCTGAAGGCCGCCTACCGGCGTCTGGCGAAAGTTGCCCACCCCGATTCGGGCGGTGATTCGGACGCCTTTGCCAATTTGCAGAAAGCCTATGGGCTGCTTCTCGATCCGGTCCGGCGCAAGGTCTACGACGATACCGGTTACGACGTTGAATTCGCCGATGCCGCCGAGCTGCAGGCGCTCGTGATGATCGAGAAGCTCGTCACCGACGCCGTGCTCGACGAGCGCGCGCCGGGAAGTTTCGATCCCGTCGCTGTCATGCAGGAAAGCCTTTCCGAAGAACTGCGCAAGGCCCGTTTCAGCAAGAGCGAATTGGAGCGCCACGCCTCGCGCATCGGCCTGCATCTGGAACGGCTCGAAAAGCAGTCCGGTCGCGATGTGCTTGCCCACATGTTCCGTGCCCGCATCGAAGCCATCGCCAAAGCGGTCGCGGAAACCGAGGCGAAGATCAAGGCGACCGAACGCGCCGCCGATATGCTCAGCGGCTATGTCTACGACATCGATCCGCCGCCGCTGCCGGATGCCGCGGTCACCAACATCGAATGGGTCGAGACCTCCAGAAACCGCTCCACCGGCTGACAGACGACGCGGCCGATCTTAATAGGACAGTTTCGGATACCAGTCCGGCGCCCGGCCTTCGGGCGTCGCATCGAGCACGGTCCAGAGCGGCATCAGATCAGGTGCGCCGCGCGGATCCTCGCCGGGATCGGCCGTCGCTTCGCCCATCTCCTCGCTCCAGAAATGGCGGATGGTGCCGTCGCGCCGCGTGAAGACGTTGAAGGCGGCGCCATCGCTGCCGTCGCTGCCGATCGCGCGATAGTCGCGGCTGTAATCGTCCGTCATGTCGGAGTAGAGCGGCAGGTGGTGCCAGCCGCGTTCCTTCTTGAAGGCGAGCAGCCTTTCGATCGGCGAGCGGGCGACGATCGCAAGGGCGGCGCGCTGCTGGATGTCAGGTACCTCGCCGTCCCAGGCCGACAGCAGCGAGGTGCACATTGGGCATGGGCGCTCGCGTTGTGGGCCGAACATGTAGCTGTAGACGATCAGTGTATCCTTGTCGGCGAAGAGCTCGGCAAAGGAGATCGGCCCATCGCTGCCTTCGAAGCGGTATTCTTTTGTCACCTCGCCGCCCGGCGGCAGCGCCCGGCGCTGTCTTGCCACGCGCTCGATATGACGGCGCAATTCGATCTCTTCGGCCAGCAGCGCATCGCGGGCGCTGCGATAGGCCTCGCTCTCATTCGGGAAGCGGGCGCCGTTCTTGGCCGCAAGCACTGCGGCGGGTACCAGATGCCGATTATCCATGACGATATCCTCCTTCTGTTGCCGCGCGCCTCAGACGCGCAAAGGACGTGCTGAAGCCACGACCGGGTCGCAGCACATCATTACAAGGACGATCGGCTGATGCGAAAATCGACAGAAGCCGACGGAAAATATTCGCCCCGCGCTTTGGCCGGCCCGGTGCCCGGATCGCCAAAGCCAAGCAGATCAAGATTATGCGTTCCGAAATGCGGATCATCGAACCAGCTCATGATCAGCATTGCGCCCTTCCTAGAGGACGCCGCGCCGAACTCATTTCACCGTCGGCTGCGAAACTCAGTGAACGGTGATCACCGGAATGCCAGCTTCGTCGGCGGCACGGATAAGCGCTGCTCGCGCGTCCTGCGCCGGAATTTCCCCATGAATTGCATGTCGGCACGCGCTAATCGCGATAAGGTACTCTTCTCCGTCGTCGATCGGCCAGCCAACCGTCAGCATCTCGGCAGCCTGGAAAAGGGTTGCGACAAGCTTGTATTTTTCCGACCCACTCACAACGAACATCAGAGGGGCAAACTCTGCGGATGTGCACCACTTCATGACATTAGGTCTCCCCACAGTAAACATATTAGTAACTGTGCAAGAACCGTTCCGTGTTCTTCGCTCGCATGCCGAAGCTCGTTTTGGAGGCCGCATAATGGAAAGGAGAATATTTCTTAAGGGGCGCTTTAGCCTCGGCGTCGCCAGCATAAGCATGGGCACCAGTTGGCAGGGAAACAGTCGCCGGCCTCATTACCCGCCATGCTGAAGCCACCAAGGCCGCCGACATGCTTTTACCAGACGCCCTTCCCGGTCTTCTGCCTCCTCAGCAAACTCAAACTGCTCCGCGGCGGCATCAGCGAGCGCGGTGTGCCTCTGCAACCGGAAACACTTCATCAGCAGAGCGGCAAAAAGAGATCCCGTAGTCGCCTCCTACTCCGGCACGACAGACGCGGGACTTCCCGCTCTGTTGCCAACGCATGAGTCTCTGTTGCCAACCTACCGGAAGATTGCCTTTGACACATCGCGATAAGTAATATATCCATTCGGTTATATAGCCATGTGGTGATATATGAAAAGCAGCCTCGATGCGATTTTCTCCGCACTTTCAGATCCAACAAGGAGAGCAATTCTTGGGCGGCTTGCTCACGGCAAGGCGACCGTGGCCGAACTCGCAGATCCCTTCGAGCTGTCTCAGCCTGCCATTTCAAAGCATCTCAAGGTCCTGGAACAGGCCGGTTTGATCCGCTCCGGCCGTGAAGCGACTTCGCGTCCCCGCGAACTTGAGCCGGACGCATTGAAGAAAATCTCTGATTGGATTGGCGATTACAGACGCTTCTGGGATCAGAGCTTTGATCGTCTCGATGGCTATTTGTCCAAGGTACAAGGATACGAAGATGACAAATCCGGAGACTGATACTGACAACGCCCGCGATCTGGTTTTTGTACGAAGGTTCGATGCCCCATGCGATCTCGTTTTCAGAGCATGGACCGACCCCAAAGCGCTAGCGCAATGGAGCGGTCCTCACGGCTTCAAGGCGGTGGGCGACCAGCTTGAAGTCTGGCCCGGCGGTAGACACCGCGCCTGTCTGATAGCGCCAGATGGAGAGGAGCACTGGGTTAGCGGAAAATACCTTGAGGTCAACCCTCCGCACAGGCTTGTCTTCACACATGCCTGGGAGATCGGAACCGGCGAAAAAAGCCCGGAAACAGTCGTCACCATCACGTTAAAGGAAAGCGACGGAGGAACGGAAATGACGTTTCGGCAAAGTGGATTTGAAGACGCATCATCACTTAAGGGTCATGAAGGTGGTTGGTCGCAAAGCTTCGAGCGACTGGGCGTTTTTCTGGGGGCTACGTCCGAAAGGCCGGATCATGAGTAAGGCGGCGATCAAGCTTTACTATTGCGAGACGCTCAATCCTCGGAAGGCCTGCGCCGCTGCCCGTTTTCTTAAAGCCGACGTGGAGTTCATAAGGATTGACCTAGCCAGCGGAGAGCAGCGTACGACGGAATTCCTAGCTCTCAACCCGAACGGGAAAGTCCCTGTGCTGCAGGATGATGCCGGAACCTTGTGGGAAGCGAATGCCATCATGTGCCGATTGTCTGACAGAGTTGGCTCGGATTTCTGGCCGCATGACCACAGGCAGATCGACGTCCTCCGGTGGCTGAGCTGGGACGCGAGTCATTTCACCCGGCACGCGGCAGCCTTGTGGTTTGAATACTTGATCAAACCTTTGTTCGGCGGGGAGCCTGACGTCGCCGTGATCGAAGATGCGAAGACGAGCTTCCGACTACATGCTCGCGTGCTCGACGACCATTTGGCCACTAACAGCGTCGCGGTCGGGAAGACGCTGACTGTCGCAGATTTCGCATTGGCCGCTGCACTTCCTTATGCGACTTCTGCTGAGATTCCACTTTCCGAGTTTACGCATATTCAGGCGTGGTACGAACGGCTTGAACAACTAGATGCGTGGAGAAACCCTTTCCCGGCGTAACAAGGTGCGGCCGCTGTTCCGTGCTTATTATTTCCGCCCACGTTTCTACAAGTTTTGCCGGTAATTCGCTCCACAGGGCCTCGCATCTCCGTCGCTGAAATTCCTTCCGCCATCAGACAAGCGAAAGCGGCGATATGCGCAAGGGCTGTAAAGCAAAAAGGGCGCTCGACCCTTGCGGGGAGCGCCCTTATCCTGTCGGACAACGAACAGTTCGACAACGTCGATACCGCGCGCATCCATTTTTCAGGCAGGGCCGGTATATGGACCCTTTGCGCCCCGGTTTCAAGGGCTATTCGGCAGGACGTTGACAAGGTGCGTCAGATGGCAACTCCACTGACGGGATTGACCACCGGTCGTTCGCTCTTGTCCCCGACCCCGGCCGGCTGCATCGCCGGCGGCGCCATCGATTCTGCGTCTGCGGGCTCCGGCTTGTCGGGAACGGCGCCGACATCTTTGGGACGCCGCTGCTCGGGCTTTACGTTTTGATCATTCGTCGACATTGTCAGTCTCCTTTCAGTGAAGAAGTCACGGCCGTCGACATGGTTCCGACGACGGCATGGAGGATTACCGATGCTTGACAGGTTTCTGCTGCAGGGTCCTCAGGATGCGCGTTTCACCATCCTTCTGGCACATGGCGCCGGCGCGCCGATGGATTCGGCGTCGATGACAGCAGCGGCAAATGCGCTTGCCGGCGTTGGCTTCCGTGTGGCCCGCTTCGAATTCGCCTATATGGCCGCCCGCCGCACCTCGGAAGGCCGCAAGCCGCCGCCGCGCGCCGAATCGCTCAATCCCGAATATGAGGCGGCCATTGCCGCGCTCGGCGCCAGCGGCCCGCTTATCATCGGCGGCAAGTCGATGGGCGGCCGGGTCGCCAGCATGATCGCCGACGATCTCTATCACAGGGGAAAGATCGCCGGCCTGCTCTGCCTCGGCTATCCCTTCCATCCGCCCGGCCAGCCGGAGAAGCTGCGCACCGCCCATCTCGCCGGGCTGACGACGCCCGCCTTGATCTGCCAGGGAACGCGCGACGAATTCGGCACACGAGACGAGGTGCCGGGCTATGATCTCTCCGACAGGATCGAGATCCTCTGGCTTGAGGATGGCGACCACGACCTCAAGCCACGCAAGACGATCTCCGGCTTCTCCAGCGCCGATCACCTCGCCACGATGGCCAAGGCGGCAAAGGCCTGGGCCGAACGATTGCCGGTTTGAGGCTCACCTTGCGATTGCCGCTATCAGGCGGCAAGCTTCCTGATATCGATGCGCCGGTCGGTGGCGGAAACGGTGATTTCGAAATGATCGGCCTGCACGACGTCCCGGATGTTGCGTGGCCGATGCGCGACGATGGCCACCCCGCCTCTCAGCCGGACACTGTCGTAGAGGATACCGGCGCCGCCGCTCGAGCGCACCTCTTCCCCCAGCACTTGCGACGCCGCATAGCTGGTGCCGTCATAAACATCGGGCCGCAGCCTCTCTTCGCCGCGAATGTCGAGGTAATCGCCAATCAGGTTGGCCGCATAGCTTCGATAGGTGCGTGCCATCGTTGCTACCCCGCGTGCGACAGCCTCGCGCCGGAGATGATGGCCAACCTCGGCGGCGGCTGTCTTGAGTTCGTCGGCGGCATACCAGGCGCCGAGATCAGGACCGTTGAACCGCATTCCTCCCGGCGTAACATGCAGGAAAGCCGCCATGACGATACTGGCGTTCGGCCTGCCGTAAACCCATTCGCGCTCAGGAAGCCGTTGGATGCGGTCGGCGACGAGACGGTCGTTGGTCCAGCCGACGAGTTCCATAACCGCTTCGAGGTCGGCCAGCCGCGTCACCGTCTCGAAAAGGCCGATCGGTGGAAATTGCGACGGGATCAGCCGGTGTGACGGACGCGGCGCCTCTGCAAATCGATCCTTCACCGGAAGACGATGTCCGCATCTTCGTAAGGCGCGAAGGCTTCATCGAGCCTGTTCGGCTGCATGTAGAGACCACCGCGCGCGCCGTCGAGAAACCGGCGGACGGTCATCAGCCCGTCCTGAGTTCCGCTGGTCACGATATCAAGCGGCGGATGCCCGCCGAAAACCGGCGCCTGATGCGGCGTGCGCAGCCAGGCGACGCCGGCGCGCTCATCGGCAAAAAGCACACCGAGTGCTTGATGGATGCCGAGCACCGCCGAGATCCGGGTCAGCGTATCGACATCCAGCGTGAAAGCGCCGTGCTCGCGCGCCTGTTTGGCCCAATTGTGGTAGGTCGACCGGGAGGGGTAACCGAGTACGAGCAGACGCTGCTCTTCCGTCAGCCCCCAGAGATCGGCGATCGCCAGGAAGGTCCGCAAGGCCGGTGCGCTCAGCCTCTTGCGATTTGCCGGCGCAAAGCGATCCATGTCCAGCCGCTGTGGCCCCTGGTCTTCCCGGTCCTCGGTGCGTCGCGCATGCTGCATAACGCCTCCTGTCTTGAATTAGACATAGTCCAAATCTGGGCATTCAGCAACAGATTTCAAGAATTGCTCCAATGGAGCCGTCACCATAGCCCAGGCAGCAGCCGGTCGCGGACCTTGCGGCGGTATTCGGCGTAACCCGGCAGGTCTCTTGTCAGATGTTTCTCCTCGTCCAGCAGCCGCGCGACAAGTCCGGCAAAGGCAGGAGGGATGGCCAGCAGGCCCCAATAAGAACCGAGCGACAGCGGTATGCCGACGAAGAGCACCAGCGCCGCCGCATACATCGGATGGCGCACGACGCTGTAGAGCCCGCTTGAAATGACCCGCTGATCCCGGCGGATCTCGACCGTTGCCGAAGCGAAGCTGTTTTGCCGCAGCACGAGGAAGCAGCCGTAAAAGCCGGCCGCCATCAGAACATTGCCGAAAATCACGATCGGCGCCGGAACGGCCGACCAGCCGAACCGGTAATCGAGCGCCGAACCGATGAAGAGCGCGATCAGCACGATGCCGTTGAAAAGCTGAATGCGCTTCTGGGCCGGTTCCCGCTCCGCAGCCGGCCCGACATGCAGCCGCTGTTCCAGCAAGGCGCGGTCATATTTCAGGAAATAGGCCGTCGTCGCGACAATCCAGCCGCCAAAATTGAAAAGGAACAGCCAGCCCTGCCAATAGGACAGCGAGCCCGCCGCGATGAAGATCATCGCCGCAAGCACTGCGACGAATTTCACCGTCGCTTCCGTCGCCCGCCTGCCGAGACTCCTCTTCTGATCCTCCATCGGTCCGTCCTCCATTACCTCAGGAAACCTCGCCTGCCGCCTCCCGGATCGTCTGCATCAGGATCGATTGCGGCAGCGACGGCACGGCATCGGCGCGCATCGTCAATCCGACCGGCCCCTTGGTCTCGCCGGTATCGATCGGCAGAAGCGCCAGCCGCCCGTCGGCGACATCGTCGGCCACCACGCCGTGGGAAATGATCCAGATCGCGTCGTTTGCCCGGAGGAAAGCGCGGCCGAAGGAATCCGATACCGTCTCGATCTGGTTGGGCAGGCTGGCGACGCCATTGGCGATGAGAAAATTTTCGACCACCGGCCGGATGATCGAACCCCGCGTCGGCATCAGCACCGTGTAGTTGCCGAAACCTGAAAACAGCGATTGTCGGCCGTCGAGCAGCGGATGGCCGGGGCGCACGGCAAACACTACCTGCTCGGAATAAAGATGCTCGAAGGAAAAGCCGGCCATCTTATCGGCGCCTGCCAGACGCCCGACGACGACATCGAGATCGCCGACACGAAGCTGCTCCAAGAGCACGGCATTCTCGCCGGTGACGATCTTCACCCGACTCCAGGTGTTCTCCTTGAGGAAGAGCTCCATCGCCCGCGGCATGATTCGCGATGACACCGTCGGCAGCGCGCCGATCCGGATCGGCGGCGCTTCGGAAAACTGCTCCTGCGAGACGGAATCGAGACCCTGGCGCAGCGCCGTCAGCGCCGCACCAGCGTGCCGCAGGAAGACCTCGCCGTAACGGGTGATCTTGATGCCGCGGCCGTCGCGCTCGAAGACATCGACACCTAGCACCTGTTCCAGTTCGCGGATTGTCTTGGTGACCGCCGGCTGGCTGACATGCAGCAATTCGGCGGCCTTCATGACGCTCTTCTGCCGCGCCACCTCGACAAAGGTCTGCAGATGGCGAAACTTGACGCGGCTGTCGATCATCGCTCACATAACTCCGAAGTTATCGAAAAGCCTGAAAATATCATTTTACTTAACCGGATCAAACATTCAATTTCGCCTTCAGGAGGAGAATGACGTGCAATTCGCCCGCATAAACGACGTGACGATCCATTATCAGGTCATCGGTGCACCAGCCGACAGGCCGGTGATCGTCTTTACCAATTCGCTCGGGACGGATTTCCGCATCTGGCGCGACGTCGTGGTGCGGCTTGCCGGCGAATTCCCTATCGTGCTTTACGACAAGCGCGGCCACGGCCTGTCCGATGTCGGCCAGCTCCCCTCATCGATTGCAGATCATGCGACGGAACTCGCCGGCCTGCTCGATCTCTTGTCGGTCAAGAAGGCCGTCGTCTGCGGCCTCTCCGTCGGCGGCCTCATCGCCCAGTCGCTCTATCAGCGCCGGCCGGACCTGGTCAGTGCCCTGATCCTGTGCGACACCGCCCATAAGATCGGCACAGCAGAGAGCTGGAACGCCCGCATTGCCGCCGTCGAGAAAAACGGCATCGGCAGCATCGTCGACGCCATCATGGAGCGCTGGTTCACGCCGGCCTTCCGCCGGCCCGAAAACACCGCCTATTCAGGCTATTGCAACATGCTGACGCGTCAGCCGGTCGAAGGTTATGTCGCTGCCTGCGCCGCGATCCGCGACGCCGATTTTACCGAAACTGCAAAGACGATCACTGTCCCGACAATCTGCGTCGTCGGCGACCAGGATGGCTCGACGCCGCCCGATCTGGTGCTCTCGACCGCCAAGCTTATCCCCGACGCGCGTTATGAGGTCATCCCCAATTGCGCGCACATTCCCTGCGTCGAGCAGCCGGAAGCGCTGACGGCGGTCATCCGCGCCTTCCTCACATCCATTACGCCTGGAGAAAACAGACCATGAACGAAACCGCGTCCTCCTCCGAGCGCTATCGCCAAGGCATGGCGACCCGCCGCGCCGTGCTCGGCGACGCCCATGTCGACCGAGCCGCCGCCGCATCGACGGAGTTCGACCGTCCCTTCCAGGAACTGATCACCGAAGCCGCCTGGGGCCATGTCTGGTCGCGCCCGGCGCTGACGAAGCGCGAGCGCTCGATCGTCACCATCGCTCTGCTCGCGGCGCTCGGCCAGGACGACGAGGTCGCCATGCATGTGCGCGCCACCGTCAATACGGGTGCCTCCCGTGAGGATATCTGCGAGGCGCTGCTGCATGTGGCGATCTATGCCGGCGTTCCCGCCGCCAATCACGCGATCAAGATCGCAAAGCAGACCTTTGCACAGATGGACGCCGACAAGGCGGCCTGAGGGGGAAAAATGTCCGAACGAGCAAATCGCAAACCCGAGACCGGCGCCTTCTTCGGCCGCGACCGTGCCTGGCATGCGCCGGCGCTGACTCCCGGCTACAAGACCTCCGTGCTGCGCGCGCCGCAGCGTGCGCTGCTGTCGCTCGACGGCACGGTTTCCGAAACCACCGGTCCGGTCTTCGGCCATTCGATGATCGGCGAACTCGACAACGACCTGATCCTGAATTATGCGCGCCCCGGCGAAAGCGCTATCGGCGAACGCATCATCGTCCATGGCCGGGTGCTCGACGAACGTGCCAAGCCGGTTGCCGGCGCCCTGGTCGAGTTCTGGCAGGCCAATGCCGGCGGCCGCTATCGCCACAAGAAGGAAACCTATCTTGCGGCGATCGACCCGAATTTCGGCGGCTGCGGCCGCGCCATCACCGACGAGGAAGGCCGTTACTCCTTTCGCACCGTCCGCCCCGGCGCCTATCCCTGGCCGAACGGCGTCAACGATTGGCGGCCGGCCCATATCCATTTCTCGATCTTCGGCCACGGCTTTGCCCAGCGCCTGATCACCCAGATGTATTTCGAGGGCGATCCGATGATCTGGAAATGTCCGATCGTCGGCACGATCCCCGACAAGGCGGCGATCGAGCAGCTGATCGCGCCGCTCGACTGGGGCAACACGATCCCGATGGATTCACGCGCCTATAAATTCGATATCGTGCTGCGCGGCCGCCGCTCGACGATGTTCGAAAACAGGCTGGAGGGCAACTGACCATGCAACAGCTCGGCTATCTCAAGGAAACCCCGTCGCAGACGGCAGGCCCCTATGTCCATATCGGCCTGACGCCGAATTTCTGCGACATAAAGGGCGTCTACGACACCGATCTCGGCATCGAGATGGTCAATGACAAGACGCTCGGCGAACGCATCACCGTCACCGGCCGGATCTTCGATGGCGCCGGCGCATTGGTGCGCGATGCCGTTATCGAGATCTGGCAGGCCGACAGCGCCGGCCTCTACAACAGCCCTTCGGAAATGCGCGGAACCGCCGATCCGAATTTCACCGGCTGGGGCCGCTGCCCGACCCGCGCCGAGGATGGCGTCTACAGCTTCGAGACCGTCAAGCCCGGCCGTGTCCCCTTCAAGGACGGCCGTAGACAAGCCCCGCACATCACCTTCTGGATCGTCGCCCGCGGCATCAATATCGGCCTGCATACGCGTATGTATTTCCCGGAGGAGACGGAGGCCAACGCCGCCGACCCGCTGCTGTCCCGCATCGAACATCGCGAGCGCGTCGCAACGATGGTCGCCACCCGCGACGGCGCGACCTGCCATTTCGACATCCATCTGCAGGGTCCCAAGGAAACGGTATTTCTCGATATCTGAGGGTATGCCGGTGGCTTGTTCGGAAAGCCCTGTGCAAGTAGCCTCCCCCTCACCGTCCCTCTCCCCGAGGGGAGAGGGACGTGCCCACGCGAGATTACCTGCCCATAAAGCGCGGACGCCACCGCAGTCCCGTCCCCCCAATAGGGAGAAGGTGGCGGCAGCCGGATGAGGGGCCAGCAAAGCGAGACAATCATGACCGCATCGCCCTTCGACCACCCCTTCCTTTCCGGCCTGCTCGGCGACGGTGAAATCGCCTCCTATTTTTCCGCCGAGGCCGATATCCGCGCCATGCTCTCCTTCGAGGCCGCGCTCGCCAGGGCCGAAGCCGGCCATGGCCTCATCCCCGCCGAAGCAGCAAGGCGCATCACCGAAATCTGCGCCGCCTTCTCGCCCGATCTGGCCAGCCTTCGATCGGCAACGGCAAGGGACGGTGTCGTCATCCCCGAACTCATCAAGCAGCTGCGCACCGCTGTCGGCGAGGAGGCGGCCAAGAGTCTCCATCTCGGCGCCACCAGCCAGGATGTCATCGATACCAGCCTGATGGTCCGCCTGAAGGCCGTCGTCTTCCTGTTTGCCGGCCGGCTTTCCGCCATCCTCAAAGGGCTCGATGCGCTCGACGGCCAGTTCGGCCAAAACCGGCTGATGGGCCATACCCGCATGCAGGCGGCGATCCCCATCACCGTCACCGATCGCCTCGAAGCCTGGCGCACGCCGCTCGCGACCTATCGCGACCGCCTGACCGAGCAGAGTTTTCCCGTCCAGTTCGGCGGTGCGGCCGGCACGCTTGATAAGCTCGGGTCGCAGGCCGCAGCCGTTCGCGCCTCGCTCGCCCAGGAACTCGGCCTTGCCGACGCAACGCAATGGCAGAGCGGGCGTCTGCCGATCGCCGATATCGCCGGCCTGTTCGCGTCGATATCGGGCAGCCTCGGTAAGATAGGCCAGGATATCGCGCTGCTCGCCCAGGCCGGCGGCGAAATCGAAATTGCCGGCGGCGGCACCTCGTCGGCGATGGCGCACAAGCAGAACCCGGTTTCCGCCGAAGTCCTGATCTCGCTCGCCCGCTTCAATGCCACTGTTCTCTCGGGCATCCACCAGTCCCTCGTCCACGAGCAGGAACGCTCAGGCGCTGCCTGGACGCTCGAATGGCTGCTGCTGCCGCAAATGACCATGGCAACCGCCGCCTCGTTGCGTCTCGCCGCGGACCTCATAGGAAATATCAAAAGGCTTGGAACTGCCTGACGCCGCGCTGGCGTGCCACGATCTTGATAAAGGCATGCGGTGGATCTGGGCCTGAGGAGGCAGCAATTGTTTTTTCAATCGCGCGCAACCATCTAATAGGCATGACTTGCGGAAAACGCCCCGCCCCAGCAGCCCGTTTACCGAAAACCAACCAAACCGGCTTGCTTTCCGAAGCGAAAGCCGATTGCTTAGGAAAATCTACTTCTTCTTCCGCTAGCGGTTAGGAGAATGAAAGGGGGCGCAGGCAAACCCGTGGAATTCTACTGCTTCGCATCGGGATAAACAATGACTACGATGGCGACGCGGGAAGGCCGGTTTGAAGAACGATGACGACAGAACTGTTTCAGGTAAAATTTTGGGGCGTCCGTGGCAGTATTCCAGTGTCGGGCCCCGAGTTCGATCGCTACGGCGGTAACACTTCCTGCATCGAAATTCGCTGCGGAAAACATCGGATGATCTTCGACGCGGGCTCCGGCCTGCGCGAGGCGGGGCTGTCGCTGCTCGCCGACGGCGTCAGCGACGTGGACCTGTTCTTCAGCCACTGCCACTATGACCACATCATCGGCCTGCCCTTCTTCAAGGCGATCTATTACCCCTCGATCAACGTCAACATCTGGTCCGGCCACCTCGACGGCAAGATGAGCACGCGGGAAATGGTCGATCAGTTCATCAGCCCGCCCTGGTTTCCCGTCAAGACCGACATCTGTCAGGCGACGATGAACTTCCGCGACTTCCATCCCGGTCAGGTTCTGACCCCCCACGAAGGCATCGCGATCAAGACCTTCATGCTGAACCATCCGGGCGGCGCCATCGGCTACCGCGTCGAATGGCAGGGCCGTTCGATCGCTCTCGTCTATGACATCGAACATATTCCGGGCGCTTATGATCCGGTCTCACTGGAGATGATGCAGGACGCCGATCTCGTCGTCTACGACTGCACCTACAATGAAGACGAGATGCAGCGTTTCAAGGGCTTCGGCCATTCGACCTGGCAGCACGGCACCGAGCTTGCGAAGATGGCGGGCGCCAAGCGCTTCGCGCTCTTCCACCACGCCCCCTCGCGCACCGACGAACAGCTGGCTGAGATGGAAGCGCAGGCGCAGGCCGCCTTCCCCGAATCCTTTGCCGCCCGCGACAATCAGACCGTGGTGATCTAGCAACCCGCGAAACCTCAGCTTGCTGACGGAACAGATGCTGGATCAGGCCGTTTCCCGGCAGGTAAACCATTGCGCGGGGACCAGCTATGACCGTGTTTTCCGGAAAGTGCCTTTGCGGGCAAGTGCAGATCTCTGTTCGAGGCGAACCTTTGCGCGTCGGGATCTGTCATTGCACCGACTGCAGGAAAGAAAGCGGTTCGGCCTTTACCTTTTACGGGATCTGGCCAGCCGACCAATTCGAACATTCTGGGGAAACCGCCGAGTTCCGAGGTCGCCATTTTTGCACCGGCTGTGGTTCGCGGCTGTTTTCCGCCGATGACGAAGAGGCGGAAATCAAGCTCGGTATCCTGTCCGATGCCCCGACGCCGCTTGTGCCGCGCTACGAACTCTGGATCAAGCGCCGCGAGCCCTGGCTGCGGCCGGTAGAGGGCGCCGAGCAGCATGAAGGGGATCGAAAGTGAGCGGCAGCGTCGGAAGCTTCCCGATGTCCGCTCTCGTCCGGCATCGCTCGATCACGGTCGCAGGCATCGAGACTTTTTACCGCGAGGCCGGTCGGCCGGATGCTCCGGTCTTGCTGCTGCCGCACGGTTACCCCTGCTCGTCCTATGAATTTCGCAATCTCATGCCGCGCCTTGCCGACCGCTGGCGCCTGATCGCACCGGATTTCCCTGGCGCGGGCTATAGCGGCACGCCTGACGATTTCGACTACAGCTTCGATGGTTATGCCGCCTGGCTGCAGGCCTTTATCGACGCCGTCAATATCGACCGCTTCGTCCTCTACCTGCACGATTTCGGGTCGCCTATCGGCGCGCGACTGGCAATCAAAGAGCCTCGGCGCATCGTGGCGCTCATCATCCAGAATGGCGACATCCCCTATGAGGATGCCCTCGGACCCAAGTATGCCGATATCGAGGCGACGTGGACGCTTCCAATTTCGGAGATGAGGACGGCGCTGGCGGAAGCGGTCAGCGAGGACACCTTCAGGGATGAATTCCTCAACGATCTGCCGCCGGCTCTGGCCGGTACCATCCCGCCCGATCTCTGGAAGCTGCATTGGTCGCTGACCACGCCGCGGCGCAAGGAAATCGCCATCGACCTGATCGCCGGATTGAAGGAGAACCGGGCCTGGTTTCCGGAACACCGGAAATACCTGCGGGAATACCAGCCTGCGACCTTGATCGTCTGGGGTCCCAACGACCACTACATGCCGGAAAAATCGGCGCGAGCCTATCTGCGCGATCTGCCGGATGCCGAACTGCATCTGCTGGGCGGCGGCCACTGGCTGCTCGAGACGCATCTCGATGACGTCGTCGCACTCATGCGAGACTTCCTCGGGCGCGTTCACGCCGCCTGATCTTGTTTTTACGCATGTCGTTATCGCAAAACCGCGGCACACTATTGCGCGACATGCTCAAGCAGCTCCGACGCCGATGACCAGCGGACGGCCGCATGCCGGCCCGTCACTGCAAACAAGGCCGACAGGAAGTCCCATGCGGCCGCATCGTGCACCAGATGGTGAATGAGCACGCCGACAGGTTCCTCGCTGCCGGCAAACCGATCGCGGAGCTCCGCTACCAGTTCGGCCACCAATTCCGCCTCGCCCCGTCCGCCGCGCGTGCCGTGCCAGTCGATGATGTCGACATGGGTGTTGAGCAGCGGCACCGGGCCATCCTGCCTTGCCCGCCCATAAACCGAAAGGGCGGTAAATCCGAGGCCCGGCAGCGCCGGGACAAGACTAGCGTCGATCCGGTTCCAAGGCGGCACCAGCATCGGCAGGAAGCGGGCCGGATGCAACAGCTGCAACAGCCGGAAACCTTCCCGCAACTCGCCGAGCACGACATCCGCCGGGCGTTCGCCGCCGAGTTCCTGCTTCTTTTTTTCCGGCCCCGCATGGTTCGTATGAGACCAGCCATGCACCGCAACCGTGATGGCTGTTTCCTCCCCTAGGCGCGCGGCCAAGGCCTCGCCGGTCAGGGCGGGAATAACCGCGAGCGTCAGCGGAACGTTGCTTTCGCCCGCGAGCGCCGTCAGTGTCTCCAGTGCCGGCGTCGGTTCGACGGCATCGTCATCCCGCAGCCAGAACCGCGCCACGCGGCCGGCCGCCTGCCAGCGGTCAAGCTCGCGCCGCAGAGGCTCCCAGGCCATCTTGTCGGTCATCCCGTCGCTCCCATTCCCAGATTGTCCTGCAAAATTCCGTTCAACACGCGCGCCGCGTTGGGAAGCGAACGCTCCCTGAGCACGAAGCGCCGTGCCGCCTGCCCCATGGCGTCGCGCCTTTGCCTGTCGTCAAGCAGGGCGGCCACGGCGCCGGCATAGGCCACGACATCGCCATCCGCTGTCAGCAGGCCGGTCACGCCAGCCTCGACCACCGCGGGCACGCCCGCCGTTTCTTGCGCGACGATAGGCAGGCCGGCGGCCTGGGCTTCCAGATAGGCAAGGCCATAGGCCTCGCCGCAACCGGGCCAGACATAGAGGCCGCCGCGTCCGAGCAACTCGGCAATCTCGACGGCATTCCGCTCGCCCAGCCATTCGACGCGGCCGGGAAGATCGGCAAACAGCGCCTGCACCTCGTGGCGGATCGGACCATCGCCGATGACGACAAGCGTCCAGGGCCGGTCTTCGATCAGCCGCAATGCTTTTGCGAGCATCGCATAACTGTCCATCTTGTCGCCGGCCCGCATCATCGCGACCGTCATCAGCCGGCGCCGATCGGGCTCCGGCGAAATCGTTTCAAACAGCGTCGTATCGATGAAGGGTTTCAGACGGGCAAGGCGCGCCTGCGGAAAGGCGGAGGCAAGTCCTGCCTGGTCACGCTCGGTGAAGCTGATATTGACCGCCGCCTGCATGATCGCCGCGCCCACGCACGTCTGCGACGCGGCCCAGCCGCTCGCGTTGCGTTTTGCCGCATAGGAGGCTTCGGCGGTGACATAGGGAATGGCGAATTCGGCAGAGAGGACAGGCCCGAAGGGATCGGGCGATTTGTAATAGGGGTGGTAACAGAACCAGAGATCCGGCCGCGGCGCGGATTTCCATGCCAACCGCAGCCGCTCCAGTTCGGTGTGGACGGCGGGTTCGAGTTCCGCTGCGGCTTCCGGTGTCGAGGCATAGGCGCGGAATTCGGAAGCGACCTCGACCTCGTGTCCGGCAAGTTCCAGCGCCCGGATCAACAGCCGTGCCATCAGCCGGTCGCCTGACGGCACCGGATGGTTCGGCGATTTCATCGGCGCGTAGAAAGCCACCCGCATTGACACCTCACATAAGACAGACTGTTTACAACCGGCACTCGTGCTATCATGAAAAATTCCGCTATTGTCCCCTGCATTAAAACTTGCGCATAAGCATATGGAATGTGATCGCGATCGAAGCAATTCCGCCTCTTTCTCAATCTCTATGGGCCTGCGGTTACATCGACAAGAACGGGAATGAATGACGACGGTCTCGGCCACAGGGATTTTTTCGGAGCGTGCGATCAGAAGGGCGAGGCTCGGTTCCGGCCTCGTCATTTTCATCTTCGTCCTGCTGCATTTGTCAAACCATGCGATCGGCCTGATTTCGGTCTCCGCCGCCGATAAAGCCGCCCATCTTTTCCTGATGATCTGGCGCAATCCTCTGGGGACGACCATCTTCTATTCGGCGGTCCTCATCCATATCGCGCTGGTGCTGCGCGCCATCTATGTCAGACGCAGCCTCGTGATGCCGAAGGGGGAAATGGCGCAGATCGTGCTCGGCTTGATGATCCCGCTACTGCTCCTCGATCATGTCATCGGCACGCGTATCGCCCACGAGTTCTACGGCTACATCGATGACTATGAGGCGGTCGTCAGCATGCTCTGGATCAGGAATCCGGCGAACGGATTGCGGCAGGGCTTCGCTGTCGTCGCCGTCTGGATCCATGGCTGCATCGGCATCCATTTCTGGCTGCGCTATCGGCCCTGGTATCCGGATTTTGCGCCCCTTCTGCTGGCGCTTGCGATCCTCGTGCCGGTGCTTTCGTTGCTCGGCTTCGTCGAAATGGGCCGAACGCTCGCCGACCCATCCTACCAACAGGCAATGACGATCAGCGCCTACAAGGAGGGCGTCAACACCCGTTACATCTCAAATCCGGAAGTTCACCGTCAGGTCGCCATGATCCGTGCCGGGCTCTACGGCGCCTTCTCGGCCTCGCTTCTGATCGTCGTCGTCGCCCGCGCCCGGCGCAAGCTGAAGGAGCGGCTTGACCAGGTCGCCGTGAATTATCCGGGCGGCGAGGTGATCCGTGTGCCGCGCGGCTTCTCGGTTCTGGAAGCAAGCCGGCTCGGCGGCTTGCCGCATTATGCCGTCTGCGGCGGCAAGGGGCAGTGCTCCACCTGCCGGGTGCAGATCCTTGGCGATTACGAAAACCTTCCGGCCCCCGACAAGATGGAACAGACGACATTGAGGCGCATCAATGCCGGCCCGGATGTCCGGCTCGCCTGCCAGCTTCGTCCGAACCACAACGTCGCGGTTGCGCCGCTTCTCGTGCCGGCGACCGAGGCCGCTCTTCCCGCCAACAGTCAGGAAACGAGCCCCGGCCGTGAGCGCGAGATCGCCGTACTCTTCGTCGATATCCGCCATTTCACCACGCTGACGGAAACCCGCCTGCCCTTCGACGTCGTCTTCCTGCTGAACCGCTATTTCGCCATAATCGGCAAGGCAGTGGAGCAGGCGGGCGGACGGCTGGACAAGTTCATCGGCGACGGCGCCATGGCGTTGTTCGGCCTCAACACCGCGCCGGAGGAAGCCTGCCGCCAGGCGCTCAACGCAGCAGCAGCGATCGTCGCCGAGATCGAGAAACTCGCCGCAGAGCTCGCCGACGAACTGGCGCTGCCGCTGCGCATCGCCATCGGCATTCACACCGGCCCGGCCGTCGTCGGCACGATGGGATATGGGCGGGTGCGCAGCATGACGGCGATCGGCGATACCGTGAATGTGGCGAGCCGGCTCGAGACCGCCGCCAAGGAATTCGAAGCGGCAATCGTCATCTCCGAGCCGGTGGCGAACCTTTCGGGTGCTGATCTCGCCGGCATCGAAAGCCGTGAAATCAGCGTGCGCGGCCGGGCCTTGCCCTTGAAAGTCTACGTCATTCCGAGAGAGAAAGCGGCAGAACCGCTCGAAGGAAAAGACTGATGCCCGGCAAGCCCTGGCTGACCGCCAAATATTGGAGCCGTCGCCTGCGCAAGGCGCGTAATGCCGCCGCTTCGCGCTTCTTCGACACCCGCTTCGGCCGTCGCCTGCTGATCGAGAATATCGGCCTGCGCGTCGTCTCGATGACGGTCGACGCCGGCGACCATCGGATGACCTTCTCGCCCGCCGACTATATCGGCCGCAAGGTCTTCCGGAAGGGCCATTTCGAGCGCGAGGCCGTCGACCGGCTCATCGTCATCTTGCGCGAGCGCGGCCTGCTCAGAAAGGATGCGACGCTGCTGGAGATCGGCGGCAACATCGGCACCCAGACCGTCTATTTCGCGTTGAGCGATACTTACAGCAAGATCGTCAGCATCGAGCCCGACCCGCGCAATTTCCCGCTGCTTGCCCTCAACATTCGCCAGAACCGGCTGGAGGAGAAGGTCCGGCTCGTCAATTGCGCCGCCGGCGAGAGCGAAGGCGAGATCGACTTTTTTCTCAACCTCAACAATCACGGCAAGAGCAGCGCCATCCGCCAGAGCCCGACGGACAAGAAGATCAGCGTGCCGGTAAAGCCGGTTTCCGAGATCCTTGCCGGCCTTTCGATCGACCCGGCCGCGATCGGCCTCGTCTGGATGGATATCGAGGGTTACGAGCCGGTCGCCTGCCGGTCGATGCAACCGCTGCTTGGCCGCCGCGTTCCGCTCTACATGGAGTTCACGCCGCTCTTCTACGGCCCGGAAGGAACGAAAGCCTTCGTATCAATGCTGTCGGGATTCTACGAGGATTGCCTCGTCCTCTTCGAGGACCGTGAGGAGGAGATGAAGGTGCGGGATCTGCCGGGCGAGTTCGATCAGTACAACGTGCTGTTCTTGCCGTAGGCTTCCTTCCGGAAAACTGATCGTTGGCGCCTACCGTGCGGCCCCCTCATCCGACCCTGCGGGCCACCTTCTCCCCGTTGGGGAGAAGGGATAGCAAGTCGTTCCGACACTGCCAAACGAACCCGCCTGCTCAATCGCACTCCGTCCAATGGGGCGATGACGAAGCGGCATTCTCCCGTTCATTGCCCTTTGCTCCCGCTGTTGCGGATGGTCATGCTCTAGGCAAAGACCTCTGCGCTTCGTTCCGGACGCAGCGGATCCGTCCCGAACTTGTTCGGACCTTCCGTGCCCGGAAGCACGGAAATAACAATGATCGCCGGGACTGTGACCAGAGCGGCATAGGGAACAAAGCTCAGGACAACCAGCGCAAGATACCACCAACCGGAAATGTTGCGGTCATGGAACCGGCGCACCTGCAGGGATATCACCGACAAAAGGATTGCAAGCGTAAACAACAACCAGGCGACCACGGCAAATGAAGCCGGTGACGCGGCGCCCAAGCCCCCACTGAAAAGGATGGCGAGGATACCCGCCAGAATTGCAATAGGGAACAGCGCCAACACATAAAACAGCACGAACCACCAATATTCCGACCGAGAAGCCCTGCCGGAAAAGGTTGCGTATTTCTGCTTCAGAACAGTCCGAACAGCTTCAGTAAAACCCATTGAAATGCCCCCATTTCTGCTTGGTGCAAGCACGGTGATCCACGGTCTCACCATCGTCTTGCTTGATAGTCATTCAGATGAAAACAGCTACAATTCAAACGTAGAAATTGCAATAAGTGGGTTGCATCCGCTCCTTATTTTAAAAGCAATGATTAACGCGTTCAGATTTTCACCGCGAGGATTACGAGGTGGACGAAGGTCCTTGATCTGCTGGGGGAAATTCCACCCTACGTGCTGTTTCTGCCTTACGCGACCGACTGCATGACCAGCGATTGATGGCAGTGCACGCCGGCGAGCACGCCTGAGGCGGAGGCGAGGGTGGCGTTGTGCATGGCGCTTGCCGCATCGCCGGCGGCAAAGACACCCTTGACGGTGGTTTCCTTGTTATCGGCGATCCGGATGATCGGCCCAAACGGGCCGTCGTCGAAGGCGCAGCCGAGCTGTTCGGCAACAGGGCTCGCCATCGTCGTTTTCGGCGCGACGAACACGGCGTCCAGCGGCACGACGCGGCCATCGGCGAGGCGAACCGCCTCAAGCTTCGGATTGTCGCCCAACAATTCCACGATAGGGCTGCGTTCGATCCGGACACCCCGGGCAGTCAGCCGCACCAGTTGCTCTTCGTCGGGCTCAAAGAGCGCCTGGGTGAAAAAGGTCGTTGCTCCCCAGTCGGGAATCATCATGGCCGAATGGGCCGAATGCGGATGGTTTGCGAGAACGCCGAGCTTGCCGCCGCTGACCTCATAACCGTGGCAATAGGGGCAGTGCAGCGCGGAGCGGCCCCACCGATCCCGCAGTCCGGAGATCTCGGGCAGCGTGTCGCTGACGCCGGTTGCGAGCACGATGCGCGCGGCTCGTTCTTCGCCGCTGTCTTCGGTGCCGACGATGAATGCGTCACCATCCCTCTGTGCCCTTACGACTTTCCCGTCGCGGATGGTGATGGTCGCATAGAGTGAAAGCTGCCGTTTTCCCTCCCGCATGATCGCTGCCGGCGTCTGGCCGTCCCGGCCGAGGAAACCATGCGATGCTTCAGAAAACCGGTTGCGCGGCGCGCCGGCGTCGACGAGCAGCACGCGCCGCCGCGCCCTGGCAAGCTGCATGGCTGCCGACAGGCCGGCAAAATTTCCGCCGATGACGATGACTGCGTAGGACATGAAACTCTCCTTTGGCTCTACCGATCATGAATCATCATAAGTTACATGAAGAGGCGCGGTCAAGCATCACGTCACTTGTCTTGTTACGATTGACTTGTCATAATGCCCCGTCCGATCGACAGGAAGAAAACCATGCGCAATGACAGCCGCCTTTCACGCATGCTGCACGTGCTGATCCACATGGATAGGCACCAGCACTCGGCGACTTCCGAAATGATTGCCAAAATGCTGAACACCAATCCGGTGGTCGTGCGCCGCACTATGGCCGGCCTTCGCGAACAGGGCTACGTCCGCTCCGAAAAGGGCCATGGCGGTGGCTGGACGCTGGTGCGTCCCTTATCGGAAATCACCCTGCTCGACGTCTACCGCGCCATCGGCGAGCCGCATCTCTTCGCCATCGGCCCAGCCGACGATCAGCCGCAATGCCTGGTGGAACAGGCCGTGAATATCGCCCTCGGCGACGCGATGAAGGAAGCCCAGTCCCTGCTCCTGCAGCGGCTGGGCAGCGTGACGCTGGACGAAATCGCTGCCGACTTCGAGGAAAAACTCACTGCCCGCTCTGCCGCATCCTATTCCTGCGCTTCATGAGCGGAGATCATGTCCTGCGATAGAGAAAATACCGCCCTTCCTTAATCCCCTCCGGCAGCGGCAGCGCCACCAGCTCGGGATGCTCCAGCGGCAAGCCGCTGACGGCGATGCCGTTTTGGGCGAGCACGCCGGCCATCAGTTGCGGCAGCCAGGTCAGCGTCACGGCGTCGATCTCGTCATGGCCGGTTCCGATGTCGGCATGGGCAAGGGCTGCGCCGATGCCGACAAAGGCCTGGCCGGATTCGCGGATGTTGCCGGTCACCATGTCTTCGGCCTCCGGTGTCGAGGCCGAATAGGAGCGCACCTCCCAGTCGAAGGCGACGATGCGCCGGCCGGGAAAGTTTTCGCGCAGGTGATCATAGGTGCGGCCGTTGCCGAGGCCGAACTCCAGCACAGGGCCTTCGATTTCCCCGACCAGATCGACGATCGAGTTCAGAATGTCGCGTTGAGCCGTCAACCGGCGAATGAAGCTGTCGAGGCGGCTCATCTAATCCGTATCCGTCATGAAAATCGTGTGGGCGTGCTAACACATGAAACCGCGCCAAGTCGATTGCCGTATATGGGAAATGGCGTTGCAGTGGCAACATGGGTCTGTGCTAAGCTCGATGATATGAAAACAGTGACCGATGAAGATTTCTTTGCCGAAGTGCCGCTCTTCAGCGAATTCGAGGGCGTGACCGACGCCGCCAACTACCGGCCGCTGCCGGACGGATGGGTGCTGGCGCTGGCCGACATCGTCGGCTCGACGCAGGCGATCGCCAGCGGCCGTTACAAGGACGTCAACATGGCGGGCGCCAGCGTCATTTCGGCGGTCTTGAATGGCGTCGGCAAGGGCGATTATCCCTTCGTCTTCGGCGGCGACGGCGCGCTGATCGCGCTGCCCGGCTCGCTGGAGAAGGCGGCGCGCGATGCACTTGCCGCCGTGCAGGTCTGGGTTGAGGAAGATCTGAACCTGATGCTGCGCATCGCCATCGTGCCGGTCGCCGACACTCGCGCCGAGGGCCTCGACGTCCGCGTCGCGCGTTACGCCGCAAGTCCTTACGTGACCTACGCGATGTTCTGGGGCGGCGGCACCAGCTGGGCCGAAAGACAGATGAAGCTCGGCCGTTACGGCGTTGAGCGGGCAACTGCCGGAACGCGCCCGGATCTCACCGGCCTCTCCTGTCGCTGGAGCCCGATCGACGCACGCAACGGTGAGATCGTCTCGATCATCGCGATTCCCGGCGAAGGCCGGCCGGGCGAAGAATTCCGCGATCTTGTCAACGGCATCGTCGCCATTACCACCGAGCAGAACCGGGACAGCCATCCGGTGCCGGCGGATGGCCCGAACCTTGCTTTCTCGCTGCACGGCATCAATCGCGAAGCCAAGGCCACCGCGCCGGCAGGCCGGCGACTGCGGCAGAAACTCATCATCTTCCTGCAGCTCGCGATCACGGTCGTGTTCTACAGGCTCGGCATTCCGCTCGGCAGATTCGACGCCCGCCGCTACAAACGCGACGTCGCCGGCAATTCCGATTTCCGCAAGTTCGACGACGGGCTGAAGATGACGGTCGACGTCGATGCCGAACATCTGAAACGGATCGAGACGCTGCTGGAAGGGGCACGCGCCAAGGGCATTGCCCGCTACGGTCTGCATCGGCAGACGTCGGCGCTGATGACCTGCTTCGTGCCGACGCCGATTTCACGCGACCATGTGCATTTCATCGACGGGGCGGCGGGCGGTTATGCCGTGGCCGCAAGCCAGATGACCGGCAAGTCTTTTTCAAGCATTTCCGTCACGCCTTGATCACATGACCGGCCGAGAGGCCGAGCCGGTTGAAGACGTTGCGCGTGTCGACGATCAGCGCCGCGCTTTTCGACAGCGCCGCATAATCCACTTGGTCGTGGTCGGTCGCGACCAGCACCGCATCGTAGCCGGCGATGGCATCAGGCGTCAGCGCCACCGATCTGCGGCCCTTCAGCGCCTGGTATTCGCGCGTCGGCGGGATCTCGGCGACGAAGGGATCGTGGTAATCCGCCCGTCCGCCGCGCTCCTCGATGATCTCGATCAGCCGCAGCGACGGGCTCTCTCTTATATCGGCGACGTTCTTCTTGTAGGCGAGCCCGAGCACCAGCACCCGGCTGCGGCTCAGCGCCTTGCCGGCGCGGATGTCGAGCGCTTCAGCAAGCTTGCCGACGACATAACGCGGCATTGCCGAATTGATCTCGCCGGCCAGCTCGATGAAGCGGGTCGGCAGCTCGTATTCGCGCGATTTCCAGGTGAGATAGAAGGGGTCGATCGGGATGCAATGGCCGCCAAGGCCGGGGCCGGGATAGAAGGGCATATAGCCGAAGGGCTTGGTCTTGGCCGCGTCGATCACTTCCCAGACGTCGATGCCCATGGCCGCATAGACGGTCTTCAGCTCGTTGACGAGGGCGATGTTGACCGACCGGAAGATGTTCTCGGTGAGCTTCACGGCCTCGGCCGTCGCATTCGAGGAGACCGGAACGACGGTCGACACCGCCGCACCATAGAAGGCCTTCATCAGCGCCAGCGCCTCGGCCCCGTCGCCGGCAACGACCTTCGGGATGGTGGCGGTATGATAATGCTGATTGCCAGGATCCTCGCGCTCCGGCGAGAAGCCGACGAAGAAGTCCGAGCCGGATTTCAGGCCGGCCCTTTCGAGAATGACCTTTACCACGTCATCGGTGGTGCCGGGATAGGTGGTCGATTCCAGCACGACGAGCTGACCGGGGCGCAGATGCGCGGCGATCGAGCGCGACGTCGCCTCGACGAAGGAAAGGTCTGGATCGCGATGCTTCGTCAGCGGCGTCGGCACGCAGATGATGATGACGTCGCAATCGACAAGGCCGGCGAAATCGGTGGTCGCCTTGAATCGGTCCGCATCGATCTCGGCGGCAAGTGCCTCGTCGCTGACCGCGTCGATATAGGAGCGACGGGCATCGAGCGCCACGATCTTGCCGGGATCGATGTCGAAGCCGGTGACGGCAAAGCCGCTGCGCGCCACCGCGATCGCCAGCGGCAGGCCGACATAACCGAGCCCGATAATGCCAGCGCGGGCGGTGCGGGTTTCGATCTTCTGCAAAAGCATATCGAAGGGGGAGATGGCCAAGGCGGGATCTTTCAAACGGGAAATTCAAGACGCTGATCTAATGCATGATCAGGGCAAATTAAACCCGGGCGTGGATCTTCCTCTTATCGCTGGCGATGCTGCTGTCCGTTTTGCCCCCATGGCTACCTCCCTCACCCCGCTGCCGCTACTCACCGTCGCAGCAGGGTGTGGCCGAAATGACTCGCCCAGCCCCTTCGCTGCAACTTGAGCGCACAAAAAATTCCAGATCCCATTGTTTCGCATTTGCAGCATCCCTATTTTGACTTTTGATAATGAACCACCTGGAAAGGACTACCCGTCCGATCCCCGGCATGGGGAGCTGAGGGGCGCTGCTGCCGGGCTTCGGCAGATCGTTGACACAATAATACCGCTCGTACATCCTGATTTCCCTGTGACCTGCGCATGAAAATGTGCCGGCCGAGGGACTTTTGGCTCTTGGGGATGGCGTGCTTTATGAGGATCATACCGAGAATGAGCACGATCGAATCCAGCGTGTCCTCCATCCTGTTGGACCGGGTCGCTGAATGGCTGACGAACTCTTCGCTGGCCGGAGACGAGCTTGAAAACATCGTGCGCGGTTTCTGCGAAAGGCTCACCGCTGCGGGGCTGCCGCTTGCGCGCGTGCATCTTTCCTTCTCGATGCTGCATCCGCTCTACGATGCGCTGAGCTTCACCTGGCGGCGCGCCAGCGGCGTCACCATCGAGGGCTTCCGCATGCCCGCCGGGCAAAAGCCGGACCGCTTCCTGCAGAGCCCTTATTATTACCTGCTAGACAACAATCTGCAGCACATCCGCCGCCGGCTGATGCAGGATGGGCCGAACGAATTTCCCATTTTCGAGGACCTGCGCAAGGACGCCATCACCGATTACCTGGCCTTCGTGCAGCCCTTCGGCGACGGCTCGGTGCAGGGCATGATGGGCTCCTGGTCGACGGACCATAACACCGGCTTTTCCGACGACATGATCGATGCGCTGCTCAGGATGCAGAACCATCTGGCGGTTGCCGCCAAGATGGCGGTGCTCGGCAAGCTCGCCAACAACATGCTGACCACCTATCTCGGCGGCGACGCCGGCAAGCGGGTGCTGAACGGCCAGATCCGCCGCGGCGACGGTGAGACGATCCGCGCAGCCCTCGTCATGGGCGACATGCGCGAATCCACCATGTATGCCGAAAAGGAAGGCCGGCAGGCCTATATCGACACGCTGAACCAGTTCTTCGACGCGATCGCCGCCCCCTTCAACCGCAATGGCGGCGAAATCTTGAGCTTCCTCGGCGACGGCTTCCTCGCCGTCTATCCCTGTGGGCGCCACAAGGACCCATCGAAAATTGCCTGCGAAGCAGCCCTTTCGGCCGTCCATCAGGCGCAGGCGCGGGTCGCCGAACTCAACCGGGACCGCGAGCAGAAAGGCCTGACCAGGGTCGGCTACGGCATCGGCCTGCATGTCGGCAACGTCATGTTCGGCAATGTTGGCCTCAAGGACCGTCTGACCTTCTCCGCCTTCGGCTCGGCGGTCAACGAGGTTCAGCGTTTGCAGATCCTGACCAAAAAATACGGCCGCGAGGTCGTCGCCAGCCAGGCGTTCGCCGGTTATTGCGGCGGCGAATGGACGACGCTCGGCGAAGAGAAGCTGCGCGGCATCCGCCAGAAAGTGACGGTACTGCAGCCGCGCGCGCCCGCCCCTGAAATCAATGTCGACGAAAGCTTCCGCGAGGCCGTGCAGAACGGACTTTCCGAGGCCGAGCAGGTCATTCTCCTGCACCGCGACGCCAAGAAACAGGTCAAGCGCACCAGCATGGAGAAATTCATCCAGTAAAACGCCAAGACCCCGCCATGAATCTGCTTGTTTCGCCTCAGGGAACTTTGGCGGGACGCGGCAGTTTTCCTGTGATTGTCATCTGCTAGACACCCCGTTTGCGGTACGATAGTGTGCCTTAACGGGAACACAGAAGACTGGGGAATTTCATTGGTATGGCGTCTGCGGCCGATTTGTTGCGTATTGAAAATCTCGACGTCTCCTTCTCGGTTTTCGGCGACCGACTCCGTGTCGTAAAGGAAGCCAATCTTCGCATCCTTCCGGGCAAGGTCACCGCTCTCGTCGGTGAATCCGGCTCCGGTAAATCGGTGATCAGCCAGTCGATCATGGGCATCCTGCCCAATCCGGCGAAGGCCTCCGGCCGTATCCTGTTCACCGATCCGCTCGACGGCAGCACGACCGATATCCTGTCCTTTCCACGCGACAGCGAGGAAATGCGCGATCTGCGCGGCCGGCGCATGGCGACGATCTTCCAGGAGCCGATGACCTCGCTCTCGCCGCTGCATACGATCGGCAACCAGATCAGCGAGGTGCTGCTGATCCATACCGAGGTCGACAAGCAGGAAGCGCGCGAGAAAACCGAGGAGATGCTCGGCCTGGTCGGTTTTACCAATCCGCATCGCACCTACGACATGTATCCGTTCGAACTGTCCGGCGGCATGCGCCAGCGCGCGATGATCGCCATGGCGCTGATCTGCAAGCCGGCGCTCTTGATCGCCGACGAGCCGACGACGGCGCTCGACGTGACGATCCAGGCGCAGATCCTCGAATTGCTCCGCGAGCTGCAGGCCAAGCTCGGCATGGCGATGCTGCTCATCACCCACGATCTCGGCATCGTCGCCAACATGGCCGACGAGGTGGTCGTCATCTATCATGGCGAGATCATGGAAGCCGGGCCGGTCGAGGATATCTTCCGCAATCCGCAGCATCCCTATCTCAAGGGCCTGATGGCCGCCGTTCCGCATTTCGACATGAAACCCGGCGAGCGGCTGAAAGCGCTGCGCGATGTGACGGTCAATCTCGAAGCCCTCGTCGGCAAGAAGAAGCCGCTCCAGGCAGAGGCGCCGGGCATCCTGCTTTCCGTCGCCAATCTCTCGAAGACCTACAAGACACGCAAGCGCAGTTTCTTCGGCAAGCACGAAGCCACCGTCTTGCGCGCCGTCGACGACGTCAGCTTCGACATTCGCCGCGGCGAATGTCTGGGCCTCGTCGGGGAATCCGGCTGCGGCAAGACGACGCTTAGCAAGATCCTGATGCGCGCCATCACGCCGGACGGCGGCGCGGTGGTGTTCAACGACGGCAAGGAGGTCGTCGACGTCCTCTCCGTCAAGGGCGCCGAACTGCAGGACATGCGCACCAAGATCCAGATGGTGTTCCAGGATCCGGTCTCCTCGCTCTCGCCGCGCATGACGGTGCGCAACATCCTGAGCGAACCCCTCGAGATCCACGACCGCGGCGACAGCGCCGAGCGCAAGCGCAAGGTCGAAGGGCTGATGGCTGCGATCGGCCTCGACAAGCGTTATCTCAGCCGTTATCCGCACAGTTTCTCGGGCGGCCAGCGCCAGCGCATCGGTATCGCGCGCGCACTCGCGCTCGGCCCGAAACTCGTCATCCTCGACGAGCCGGTCTCGGCCCTCGACGTCTCCGTGCAGGCGCAGATCCTCAACCTGTTGAAGGATCTGCAGAAGGAGTTGGGGCTGACCTATCTCTTCATCTCGCACAATCTCGCCGTCGTCGATTACATGGCCGACCGCATTGCGGTGATGTGCAAGGGCCGCATCGTCGAGATCGCGCCGCGCGAGATCATCCTGCGCGATCCGGTGCACCCCTATACGAAATCGCTGCTCGCCGCCGTCCCCTTCCCCGATCTCGACCGGCCGCTCGATTTCAAGGCGCTCCGGGAAAACGGCGCCGCCGACAAGCAGAACTGGGGCAAGACCTTCACCGCCGAGCATGACGACGCTTCCGAACTTGCCTATGCCGATCTCGGCGACGGCCATCTGGTGCGCGCCCGCAAGGGCGCCGATGCCAAGGAGTTGCGCTGATGGTAACGCGTCGCACGTTTCTCGGCGGCCTCGTCGGTGCGGCGATCGCGCCCGCGGTGCTTCGAGCCGAACAGGCCGGCGAGCCGGAATTCCTGAAGGAGCGCCTCGCCGCCGGCAGCCTGCCGCCGATGGCCGAGCGCATTCCGCGGCAGCCGCGCATCGTCAATCTGACCGAGATGGGGCTTCAACCCGGCACATACGGCGGCACGGTGCGCACCATCATCGGCAGCCAGCGCGACATCCGCTTCATGACGATCTACGGCTATGCCCGCCTCGTCGGCTATGACAAGCACCTGCAGTTCCAGCCGGACATCCTCGCCGCCTTCCAGTCCGAGGATGACACGGTCTTCACCTTCACGCTGCGCGAGGGCCATAAATGGTCCGACGGCCAGCCGTTCACGGCCGACGATTTCCGCTACTGGTGGGAAGACGTCATCCTGAACGACAAGCTGACGCCGGGCGGCGGCGCGCTGGAGCTTCGTCCGCACGGCAGTCTGCCGCGTTTCGAGGTGCTCGATCCGCTGACCGTGCGCTACACCTGGGAAAAACCCAACCCAATGTTCCTGCCGACGCTGGCGGGCCCCCTACCGCTCGTCATCGTCGGGCCGGCGCACTACCTCAAGCAATTTCATAAGAAATTCCAGCCCGACCAGGCGAAGATGGACCAGATGATGCAGGCCAACCGGGTCAAGAAATGGCAGGACCTGCACATCAAGATGGCCCGCTCCTACCGTCCGGAAAATCCGAACCTGCCGACGCTCGATCCCTGGCGCAATACGACGGCGCTGCCGGCCGAACAGTTCGTCTTCGAACGCAATCCGTTCTTCCACCGCGTCGACGAGACCGGCAGGCAGCTGCCCTATCTCGACCGCTTCGTCCTCAACGTCTCCTCCTCGTCGATCATCGCCGCCAAGGCTGGAGCCGGCGAAGCCGACCTGCAGGCGACCGGTATCGATTTCAACGACTACACCTTCCTGAAGGAGGCCGAGAAGCGCTTCCCGGTGAAGGTCGATCTGTGGAAGCTGGCACGTGGCTCGCGCATCACGCTGCTGCCGAACCTCAACTGCGCCGACGAGGTGTGGCGCGGCCTGTTCCGCGACGTGCGCTTGCGCCGGGCGCTGTCGCTGGCAATCGACCGGCATGAGATCAACATGGTCGCCTTCTACGGCCTCGGCACCCCGAGCGCCGATACCGTCCTGCCCGACAGCCCGCTCTTCAAGCAGGAATATGCCGATGCCTATGTGAAGTTCGATGCCGACGAGGCCAACCGCCTGCTCGACGAACTCGGCCTGAGCAAGCGTGGCGACGACGGCATCCGGCTGCTGCCGGACGGGCGGCGCGCCGAAATCACCGTCGAGACCGCCGGCGAGAGCAATCTCGACACCGACGTACTGGAGCTGGTGCATGATCACTGGGCCAATATCGGCCTTGCGCTCTATACCCGCACCTCGCAGCGCGACGTCTTCCGCAACCGCGCGATGAGCGGCTCGATCATGATGTCGATCTGGTACGGCCTCGACAATGGTGTGCCGACGGCCGACATGTCGCCCGCAGGACTTGCGCCGACGCTCGACGATCAGCTGCAATGGCCGCTCTGGGGCATGCATTACCTCTCGGCCGGCCAGGAGGGCGTCGCACCCGACCTGCCGGAGGCGGCCGACCTGGTCGACCTGCTCAGCCAATGGGGAGCGGCGCCGAAATTCGCGGAGCGCGAAGTGATCTGGCACAAGATGCTGTCGCTCTATACGCAGCAGGTGTTCTCGATCGGCCTCATCAACAGCACGCCGCAGCCGATCCTTCGCGCCGCCAAGCTGCAGAACCTGCCGGCGAGAGCGCTCTACGGCTTCGATCCCACCTCCTATCTCGGCGTCTATATGCCGGATGCATTCTGGTACAAGGAGGCCTGAGGCGTGCTCAGATACATTCTCTGGCGCATCGCCGCCATGGTGCCGACGCTCTTCGTCATTTCGGCGCTGGTCTTCACCATCATCGAGCTGCCCCCGGGCGACTTCTTCGAGAGCCAGATCGCCGAGCTGCGCGCCTCCGGCGAGACCGCCAATCTCCAGGAAATCGAGGAGATGCGCCAGCAATACGGCTTCGACAAACCGGAGATCGTGCGCTATTTCTACTGGGTCGGCGGCATGCTGCACGGCGATTTCGGCTACTCCTTCGAATACCAGCTGCCGGTTTCCGACGTGGTCGGTGAACGGCTCTGGCTGACGATCCTGGTCTCCTTCACGACGATCCTGCTCACTTGGCTGATCGCCTTTCCGATCGGCATCTATTCGGCCACGCATCAGTACAGCTGGGGCGATTACGGGCTGACCTTCCTCGGCCTGATGGGCATCGCCATTCCGAATTTCATGCTGGCGCTGATCCTGATGTATTTCGCCAATATCTGGTTCGGCGTCTCGATCGGCCATCTGATGGACCAGCAATATATCTCGGCGCCGATGAGCTGGGAGAAGGCACGATCGATCCTCTCTCACCTCTGGATCCCGGTCATCATCGTCGGCACGGCGGGAACAGCCGGTATGATCCGGCGGCTGCGCGCCAACCTGCTTGACGAGATGCAGAAGCAGTATGTCGTCACCGCCCGCGCCAAGGGCCTGCCGCCGCTCAAAGCGCTGGTCAAATATCCGCTGCGCATGGCGCTCAATTTCTTCGTCGCCGATATCGGCTCGATCCTGCCGTCGATCATCTCGGGCGCCGAGATCGTCGCCATCGTGCTGTCGCTGGAGACGACCGGGCCGATGCTCATCAAGGCGCTGCAGAGCCAGGACATGTATCTCGCCGGCTCCTTCCTGATGTTCCTGGCCTTCCTCAACGTCATCGGCGTGCTGATCTCCGACATCGCGCTCGGCTTCCTCGATCCCCGCATCCGTCTGCAAGGCAGGAGCACCAAATAATGTCGCCCCTTCCCGCACCCGGCGCACCGCTGCCGCACTACGTCTCGACCGCGCCCTTCGATCCGCACGCGACCGAAACCATGACGGCGGCGCAATCGCGCATCCATCTCGCCTCGCAGAAAAAGCTGATGTGGTGGAAGTTCAAGCAGCACAGGCTGGCCTTGATTTCCGGCATCTTTCTCGCCGTCATCTACCTGATGATCCTGATCGTCGAGTTCCTGGCGCCCTACGGCCTGCACACGCGCAACGTCGATTTCATCCATGCGCCGCCGCAGACCATCCACTTCTTCGACAAGGGCAGCTTCGTCGGGCCCTTCGTCTATGGCCGCAGCATGACGCTCGATATCGACACGCTGCATCGCGTCTATGCCGACAGGCCGAACGACGTGCAGCCGATCCGTTTCTTCTGCCGCGGCGATGGCTACAAGTTCTGGGGCGTCGTCGCCTCCGACTATCACCTCGTCTGCCCGGCGATCGGTGGCCAGATGTTCCTGCTCGGCACCGACCGGCTCGGCCGCGATGTGCTCTCGCGCATCCTCTACGGAGCGCGGATATCGCTGACGATCGGCCTGATCGGCATTTCGATCAGCTTCGTGCTCGGCATCGTTATCGGCGGGCTTGCCGGTTATAGGGGCGGCGTTTTCGATCTCATCGTCCAGCGCCTGATCGAAGTGCTGCAGTCGCTGCCAAGCCTGCCGCTGTGGATGGCGCTGGCCGCCATCATGCCGGTGACGTGGAGTCCGATCGTCATCTATTTCGGCATCACGGTGATCCTCGGCATCATCGACTGGACCGGGCTAGCGCGCGCCGTGCGCTCCAAACTGCTGGCGCTGCGCGAAGAGGATTACGTGCAGGCCGCACAGCTGATGGGCGCCAGCACGCCGCGCATCATCGGCCGGCATCTGGTGCCGGGTTTCATGTCGCATCTCATCGCCTCGGCGACAATTTCGATCCCCGGCATGATCCTCGGCGAAACCGCGCTCTCCTTCCTCGGCCTCGGCCTTCGTCCGCCGATCACCAGCTGGGGCATTTTGCTCACCGAAGCAAAAAGCGTCAGCGTCATCGCCTTTTATCCTTGGCTGCTCTATCCGATCATTCCTGTTGTTCTTGTCATTTTGGCGTTCAACTTTCTGGGAGACGGCTTGCGTGATGCGGCAGATCCCTACAAATAGCAGAAAGCTCGGCGGCGCCTCACGGCGCCGCCCCCGCCTTGCGGCCTCCGGACGGTGGGGGTGCTAAGTATGTTGCTCACCCCAGAAGGGATGCCCATGTCCAGACGTCTCGAAGATGCGCGCATCCTCATGTACAGCCACGACACATTCGGTCTCGGCCATCTGCGCCGCTGTCGCGCCATTGCCCATGCTCTGGTCGAGGATTATCGCGGCCTCAACATTCTGATCATTTCGGGTGCCACGATCGCCGGCGCCTTCGACTACCGCGCCCGCGTCGACTTCGTGAAGATCCCGAGCGTCATCAAGCTGCGCAACGGCGAATATACGTCGCTCGCCAGCCATATCGACCTGCACGAGACGCTGAAGATGCGCGAATCGAGCATCCGCCACACCGCCGAGACTTTCCAGCCCGATATCTTCATCGTCGACAAGGAGCCGATGGGGCTGAAGGGCGAGGTCGAGGATACGCTCGCCTATCTCAAGGCCCGCGGCACCGTCCTGGTGCTCGGCCTGCGCGAGATCATGGATGCGCCGCATCTGCTCGAGGCCGAGTGGAAGAAGAACAGCATCATGCAGAAGATCGACCAATATTACGACAGCGTCTGGGTCTATGGCCCGCCTGACTTTTACGATCCGCTGATCGGCCTCGACGTGCCGGCGAGCCTGCGCCGGAAGATGGATTTCGTCGGCTTCCTGCAGCGCAGCGTCTCCAAGGGCAAGACCTCGATCAATGCCCGCAAGGATAATTACCTCCTCGTCACCACAGGCGGCGGCGGCGACGGCTCCGATCTCGTCCACGACGTCATGAACGCCTACGAGGCCGATCCGACGCTGACGCAGAAGGCGCTCGTCGTGCTCGGGCCCTATATGCCGGCGGCCGAGCGCGCCAAGCTGGTGCAGAAGGGGGAAGCCATCCCCTATATCGAGGTGATCGAGTTCGACAATCACATGGAAGAGCTGATCGACGGCGCCACCGGTGTCGTCGCCATGGGCGGGTACAACACCTATTGCGAGATCCTCTCCTTCGACAAGCCAGCGCTCATCGTGCCGCGCGTCAAGCCGCGCGAGGAACAGCTCCTGCGCGCCAAGCGCGCCAGTGAACTCGGCCTCGTCGACATGCTGCTGCCGGACCAGTCGGTCGACCCGATCATCATGGCCGAGGCGCTGAAGCGCCTGCCCTCCCGCCAGCCGCCTTCGAAGAGCGGCGGCAATATGCGTCTCGAAGGGCTGGACCACATCTCGCAGACCGTCGCCCGCTGGATCGACGGCCGCGGCAGCCATCTTTCCCTCGTCGGCGCGGAATAGGGCACAGCCTTGCCACCACGCCGCAAGATCCTCGTCGTACTGAAAGGCTATCCCCGCCTTTCGGAAACCTTCATCGCCCAGGAGTTGCTCGGCCTCGAAAAGGCCGGCTTCGACCTCACGCTGATTTCCATGCGCCGGCCGACCGACAGGAAGCGTCATCCCGTGCATGACGAGATCAGGGCGCGCGTCGTCTATCTGCCGGAATATCTGCACGAGGAGCCGATCCGCGTGCTGAAGGGCCTGATCGCCGGCTTCTCCAAACCCGGCTTCAAGGCGCTGATCAAACGCTTCCTCGCCGATCTCAAGCGCGACATCTCCCGCAACCGCTTCCGCCGTCTCGGCCAGGCGCTGGTGCTGGGACGCGAATGGCCGGATGGCGGCGAATGGCTGCATGCGCATTTCATCCACACGCCGGCCTCGGTGACGGAATATGCGAGCATCCTGACGGGTACGCCCTGGACCTGTTCGGCGCACGCCAAGGACATCTGGACGTCGCCGGATTGGGAACTGCACGAAAAGCTCGGCAGCGCCCGCTGGGCCGTCACCTGCACCAGGACGGGCTACGAACACATGCGGGAATTGACCGACCGAAAGGATGCGGTGCATCTGAGTTATCACGGTCTCGATCTCGCCCGCTTCGGCCATTTCGCCGGCGAGCGTTCGGAGCGGAGCGGCAGCGACCCCGACGATCCAGCCTTCATCCTCAGCGTCGGCCGCGCCGTCGAAAAGAAGGGCTATGACGTGCTGCTGCGAGCGCTGGCCCTGCTGCCCGCCGACCTGCACTGGCGTATGGACCATATCGGCGGCGGCGAGGAGCTTGCGAAACTGAAAGTCCTGGCCACCGAACTCGGCATCTCCGGCCGCATCGTCTGGAAAGGCGCCTTGGCGCAAGAGGAAGTGCTCGACCATTACCGCCGCGCCGACCTCTTCGCGCTTGCCTGCCGCATCGCCGCCAACGGCGACCGCGACGGCCTGCCGAACGTGCTGGTCGAAGCCTCGAGCCAGCGGCTGGTCTGCCTCTCGACCGAAGTATCCGGCGTGCCGGAGCTTTTGAAGGACGGTGAAAACGGCCTCGTCGTGCCGCCCGAGGATCCGGCGAAGCTCGCCGAAGCGCTGGAAGCGGCGATCCGCGACCCGGCGCTGCGCAAGCGGCTCGGCGATGCGGCCGAACGCCAGGTGCGTCAGCATTTCGACTATCACTGCAGCATCAGACAGCTCACCGGCCTGTTCGAGGCCGAATGGCAGAAGGCCTCATGACGGCACCACGCATCTTCTTCTACGTCCAGCACCTGCTCGGCATCGGCCACATCGCCCGCGCCAGCCGTATCGCCAATGCGCTGGTCAAGGACGGCTTCGACGTGACCGTCGTGACCGGCGGCCTGCCGGTGCCGGGTTTTCCCGCCGAGGGCATCAAGACCGTCGCCTTGCCGGCGGTCGTCGCCAGCAATGCTGGCTTCTCCGGCCTCGCCGATGCCGATGGCCGGCCGGCCGGCGAGGAGTTCCTCAATGCCCGCCGCGAGCGGCTGCTCGAGGCCTTTCATGCCGCAAGGCCCGATGTCGTGATCATCGAAGCCTTCCCCTTCGGCCGGCGGCAGATGCGCTTCGAACTGCTGCCGCTGCTTGCCGCGATCGAAAAGGCCGAACCCCGGCCGAAACTTGTAAGCTCGGTGCGCGACATCCTGCAGGAAAACCGCAAGGCCGGCCGCGACGCCGAGACCGTCGCACTGGTCAAGGAGCATTTCGATGCCGTGCTCGTCCATGGCGATCCCGGCTTCGTCAGGCTTGAGGACACCTTCCCGCTGACACCCGAGATCGCCGACAGGCTGCGTTACACCGGCCTCGTCGCACCTCCACCGGCGCCGGAACCGATCGAGACCTTCGACATCATCGCATCGGCGGGCGGCGGCGCGGTCGGCGCCGAACTGATCGGCGCGGCAAAACAGGCGGCAGCGATGCTGCCCGATGATCTTCGCTGGCTGCTGATATCAGGCCCGAACCTGCCGGAGGCCGATTTCGCCGCGCTGTCGCGGGACGCGCCCGCGAATGTGACGCTGGTGCGCTTCCGCAGGGATTTTCCCTCGCTGCTGCGCGGCGCGAAGGTGTCGATCTCGCAAGCGGGCTACAACACGGTCGGCGATCTCCTGCGCACCCAATGCCGGGCGATCCTCATCCCCTTCGTCGCCGACGGCGAGACCGAACAGACGGTGCGCGCCGAACGGCTGCAGGCGCTTGATCTTGCCGATATCCTGCCGGAAAAGGGACTGACGTCGGGCCATCTGAAGGAGGCTGTCGAAAAGGCGCTTGCAGCGCCGCGACGGCGGTCGGTATTGCTCGATCTCGCCGGGGCGGAGAAGACGGCCGGCATCATTCGCTCACTGATTGCCGAATCGCTCGCCTAATCCAAAATTCCTGTGATATAAGCAAAGTTCCGGCGAGAATCGGCGTTTCTGCAGCCGGTCGCTTCGCCTTGTTTTCATTGCGATATCGGCGGTCCGGCTGCATGGTCCTGTTCTCAAGCTTCCTCCCTGTCCCGGCGCCCGGATCGCGCCCCCGGAATGTCCCAGCAAGCTGACGGTTAGCCATGGAAAAAAGCCTCGCCCGCTACATCTGGAAGAACACGCGGCTGCAGCAGCTGTGGATTCTGGCTGTCGTCGCCGCCTCGATGGTGCCCTACTTCCTGTCCTTCGACCTGCCGAAGCAGATCGTCAACGGACCGATCCAGGGTGACGGTTTCGAAGGTCCCGGGGCAAAGCAGACCTTCATGCACATTGCCTACGACATTCCGCTGATCGGCCATGTCGAATTCTTTCAAGGGTTGCAGCTCAACCGCTTCCAGATGCTGATGGCCCTCAGCCTGGTGTTTCTGGCGCTGGTCGTGCTGAACGGCCTCTTCAAGTTCTACATCAACACCTATAAGGGCCGGCTCGGCGAGCGCATGCTGCGCCGTATCCGCTTCGAGCTGATCGACCGGGTGCTGCGTTTTCCGCCCATTCACTTCAAGCGAGTCAAATCGGCCGAAATCGCTACGATGATCAAGGATGAAGTGGAGCCGATGGGCGGCTTCACCGGCGATGCCTTCGTCTCGCCTGCCCTTCTCGGCGGCCAGGCGATCACGGCGCTCGCCTTCATCATCGTCCAGAATTTCTGGCTCGGCATGATCGCCGCCGGCATCGTCGGCGTGCAGGCCGTCGTCATTCCCCGCATGCGCAAGCGTCTGCTGGAGCTCGGCCGCCAGCGGCAGCTGACGGCACGCGAGCTTTCCGGCCGCGTCGGCGAAATCGTCGAGGGCATCGGCACGATCCACGGCAACGACACATCAAACCTCGAACGCGCCGACATCGCCTCGCGGCTCGGCCGGATCTTCTCGATCCGCTACGACCTTTACCAGTGGAAGTTCCTGGTGAAGTTCATCAACAACTTCCTCGCCCAGGTGACACCCTTCCTGTTCTACGCGATCGGCGGCTACCTGGCGCTGCAGGGCCGGCTCGACATCGGCCAGCTCGTCGCCGTCATATCGGCCTACAAGGACCTGCCCGGCCCGCTGAAAGAACTGATCGACTGGGACCAGATGCGCCAGGACGTGCAGGTGAAATACCAGCAGGTCTATGAGCAGTTCAATGTCGAGCCGCTGATCGACAGCCGCATCCAGGAACTCGCGACCACCCCGGTCGGGGCACTGACGAGCGCGCTCGTCGTCACCAATCTGTCGCTCTCCGACGACAGCGGCGCCCGCCTCGTCGATCACGTCTCCGTCGAGATCAAACCGAACGAAACGGTGGCGATCGTCGGCCCGAACGGCAGTGGCGCGGAAGCCTTCGCCGAGGCGCTCGGACGCATGGTCTGGCCGGATTCCGGCCGCATCACCATCGACGGCCGCGATTTGCTGGACCTGCCGGAATCGATCACCGGCCGGCGGATCTCCTATGCCTCGGCCGACACCTTCTTCTTCCACGGCACGCTCGCCAGCAATCTGCTCTACGGCCTCAAGCACGCGCCGATGACCGATCCCGTCTATGACGAGAGGGAAGCGCTGGAGTATAAATGGCATTCCGCCGAGGCGGTGAAGGCCGGCAATCCGACGCTCGACCTCAACAGCGACTGGGTGGACTACAAGGCAGCCGGGGCCAGCGGGCCCGAGGACCTGCTGAAAGCGATCCGCCCGGTGCTAGACGCCGTCCTGATCTCGCAGGACATCCTCGATCTAGCGCTGCGTTCGACCGTCAACACCGACGTGCATGTCGCCGTCAGCGACCACGTCGTGGCGCTACGCGCCTCGCTGCGGGACCGGCTGCGCGACGAAGGGCTCGACACGATCGTCGTGCCTTTCGATTTCGACGCCTATAACGCTCAGGCGACGGTTGGCGAGAACCTGCTCTTCGGCACGATGAAGCGGCCTTTGATGACCAATCGCCGGCTTGCCGCCCATCCTTACTTCCAACAGTTGTTCCGCGAGACCGGCCTCAGCACCGATCTCTACGCCATGGGCCTCGAAATCGCCGAGAACGCAGTGGAACTCTTCCACGACCTGCCGCCGGACCACCCCTTCTTCCAGCAACTGACCTTCATGACGGCGGACGACATTCCGACCTATCAGGCGCTGCTGCAGAAGCTGCAAAGCCGCCGCTTCGAGGACGCAACGCCTGAGGAACGGTCGGCCATCATCCGGCTGAGCTTTGCCTATATCGAGCCGCGCCACCGCTTCGGCCTGTTGACGGACGAGCTGATGGACAAGATCGTCAGCGCCCGCAAGCAGTTCCACGAGCATATACCGGCCGATCTCGCCGAGTTGATCGAGCGCTACGACGCCGAACGTTTCACCCCGTCGGCAAGCCTGATGGACAATGTGCTCTTCGGCCGCATCGCCTATCAGCAGGCCGATGCCTCCGACCGCATCCGCGGCATCATGGGCGAACTCTTCGACGCGCTCGACCTTTACGACGACGTGCTGTCGATCGGCCTCGAATTCGACGTCGGCTCCGGCGGCAAGCGGCTGACCATGGTGCAGCGGCAGAAGCTGAACCTTGCCCGCGCGCTCCTGAAGCGCTCGGACTATTTCATCTTCAACCGGCCGCTCTCGGCGCTCGACCAGCGCGTTCAGGATCGGATCACCCGTAACATCATCGAGGATCTGCACGAGGAAGGCCAACGGCCGGCGATCATCTGGGTGCTCTCCAATGCCCGGCTGGCGGAGATGTTCGACCGGATCCTGCTCTTCGACCGCGGCGGATTGGCCGAAGCCGGAAACTATCCCGAACTTTCCGAGAAAAACGGGATGTTCAAGGAACTGTTATCGTAATATTCTATAGGGGCGGCGATAATGGGCGTTCCCGGCGGGACGCCTCGGAGTTTGAAGACGCCTGGTCCCGCGGACCCTGCGTTAGGGGGTAAAAACGCTCATGCTGTTGAGAGACGAAGTCGAAATGCTGCGACGGGTGCCGATCTTTTCCAGGATCGCACCAGCAAAGCTCAAGCTTTTGGCCTTCACCTCCGATCGCATGACCTACAAAGCCGGGCAAAACCTCTTCCATCAGGGCGATGTCGGCGACGCCGCTTATGTCATTCTTTCGGGTACCGCCGACATCATCGTCTCCTCACCGGCCGGCGAGATCAAGGTCGCCGACGTCGAGCTCAATTCCATCGTCGGCGAAATCGCCATCCTCTGCGACGTCTCGCGCACGGCAACGGTGCGCGCCACCTCGCCACTCGAGGTGTTGCGCATCAGCAAGGAGCACTTCCTGAAACTGCTCAGCGATTTCCCCGAGATGGCGGTTGAGATCATGCGGGTGCTGGCCGACCGCCTGAACCACACCACGGCGGAACTGACCGCGGCGCGGGCGGCAAAGCAGCCGCAGATGGCGCAGTAAGACGCATTCAGCGTTTCGATTGCAATGCATTTAATAATTGGAATTGCGCAGGCCGAAAAAGAAAGCCTGCATGGTTTCCCATGCAAGCCCATGCATTTAAGTCCGCCTATTCGCGCTGTTCCAGCGCCCTGCTGAAGGCGAGTGCCGCCAGCGTGCAGATGGCGCCGGACAGCAGGTAGTAGCCGACGAAGGTCAGGCCGAAGCGGCTGGAGAGGCTGAGCGCCACCAGCGGCGCAAAACCGGCGCCGACCAGCCAGGCGAGATCCGAGGTGAAGGCCGCACCGGTATAGCGGTAGCCGCGGCCGAAGCGGGACGAGATCGAGCCTGTCGCCTGGCCGAAGGACAGGCCGAGCACGCCGAAGCCGATGATGACGAAAGCGTCGTGGCCGCTGTTGCCGGATGCGATCAAAATCGGCCCGACGAAGCTGAAGATGGCGATGATGACGGCGCAGATGGCAAGCTGGGCGCGTCGCCCGATGCGGTCGGCGATCAGGCCCGACGCGATGATGGTGACGATGCCGACCATGGCGCCGACCACCTGCACCACCATGAAGGCACCGATCGGCTGGTTGCCGTAAAGGCTCATCCAGCCGAGCGGGAAGATAGTGACGAGGTGGAACATGGCGAAGCTTGCGAGCGGCACGAAGGCGCCGATCAGGATGTCGCGGCCATGAACGCGCAGCACGTCGAGGATGGGTGCTGCTTCCAGCTCATGCTGCTCGAGCAGCGTGCCGAATTCCTTCGTCATCACGAGGCGCAACCGCGCAAACAGCGCCACGACGTTGATCGCGAAGGCGACGAAGAAGGGATAGCGCCAGCCCCAGGAGAGAAAATCCTCACTGGAAAGATTGGCGACGAAATAACCGAACAGGGTGCTTGCCAGCGCAAAGCCGATCGGTGCGCCGAGCTGCGGGATCATCGCATACCAGCCGCGATGCTTGGCCGGCGCGTTGAGCGCGAGCAGCGAGGCAAGGCCGTCCCAGGCGCCGCCGAGCGCGAAGCCCTGGCCGAGACGGAAGAGCGCCAGCAGCGCGATCGACCAGACGCCGATCTCCTGGTAACCCGGCAGGAAGGCGATCGAGGCGGTGGAGCCGCCGAGCAGGAAAAGCGCGATCGTCAGCTTGGTGCCGCGACCATACAGCCGGTCGATCGTCATGAAGACGACGGAGCCGACGGGGCGGGCCAGGAAGGCGAGCGAGAAGATGGCGAAGGAATAGAGTGTTCCCGTCAGCCTGTCCGGCGCGAAGGGGAAGATCAGCTGTGGAAAAACCAGCACCGAGGCGAGGCCGTAGACGAAGAAATCGAAGAATTCCGACATGCGGCCGATCACCACGCCGATGGCGATGCTGCCCGGCGAAACCGGCTTGTCGTCGTGAATGCGCCGCGCGTCGCGTTCCAGCGACGACGACGACGGTCCGTAATGCGATGTTGTAGCCATGAAAAACGCCTCCCTCGTTGAAGCGCTTTCGCCAAGGCGCCTCAGCCTGATCTTGATCAAACCCGCAGGCTTATCAAGTCCGTAAGACGTAAATAGTTCATCATGGCGGCTCAAAATGAGGCTTGGATGGGAAAAATAGCGTGATCGGGACCGCGATTTTCCCATGGGAACGCTGGCATGGCCGGCTGTAGCGGATATATTGGTCGAAACATGCGCTCGCGAAAAATCCTTCTTGATTTCATCAGGATTTCAAAGCTGTAGTGCGACCTGATTTGTACCGCAGTGCGGCAAGATTGCTGCACTGCGACCTTCCGCCTCATGTCGCGATCGGGTTCAGTGCTTTAGTCGCGGATCAAATGAAACAACAAGAGCTTAGAGACGTGCCAAAACTCATGAAGTTTTCCCGCCTTCTATCCGTCTTGCCGCTGCTTTTCCTGGCAGGATGCAACATGGTGGTCATGGCGCCTTCCGGCGACATCGCCATGCAACAGCGCGATCTCATCGTCATCTCGACGGTGCTGATGCTGTTGATCATCATCCCGGTGATCTTCCTGACGCTGTTCTTCGCCTGGCGCTACCGCCGCGCCAATACGGCCGCAACTTACGCGCCGGAATGGCACCATTCGACCCGCCTCGAAATCGTGATCTGGGCAGCACCGCTGGCGATCATCATCGCGCTTGGCGCCGTGACCTGGATTTCCACCCATAAGCTCGATCCCTACCGCCCGCTCGACCGCCTCGATGCCGAGCGCCCCATTCCCGCCGATACCAAGCCGCTGACCGTCGAGGTCGTGGCGCTCGACTGGAAGTGGCTGTTCTTCTATCCCGAACTCGGTATTGCCACGGTCAACGAGCTCGCGGCTCCTGTGGATATGCCGATCAATTTCAAGATCACCGCCTCCTCGGTGATGAACTCCTTCTACATCCCTGCCCTTGCCGGCCAGATCTACGCCATGCCGGGCATGGAGACGAAGCTGCACGCCGTCATCAACAGGGAAGGCGAGTATGACGGCTTCTCTGCCAACTACAGCGGCGCAGGCTTTTCCCACATGCGCTTCAAGTTCCATGGCCTGACCAAAGAGGGATTTGACGCCTGGGTGGCGCAGGTCAAGCAGCAGGGCACGATGCTCAATCGCGACGCCTATCTGAAGCTCGAAAAGCCGAGCGAGAAGGAACCGGTGCATTATTATGCCGGCGCCGATGCCGACCTTTACAACGCCATCCTCAACATGTGCGCCGCGCCTGGCAAGATGTGCATGAACGAGATGATGCACATCGACATGATGGGCGGCGGCGGCAAGGAAAGTGCGGAGAACCACGAGAAGCTGCGCTATGACGATCGTCATGCCGACGAAGGCATCGTGGCGCCGGCGGCCACCGTGCCGGCAACCGGGGCTCCGGCCCGAAGCGAGCCCGAGCGTTCCGACGGCAGCAGCATGCAGCACGACATGCCCGGCATGCCTAGTACGCCCGGGATGGACATGCAGCATCAGGGTCATTCCATGCCCGGCATGAGCAATGGCGCCGATCCGGCGCCGGCGCAGCTCAACAACAACAATTAACCTGGCGCTTTGCGTCGCAAGACATAATGAACGGGTTGTTCCATGTTTTCCAATCCTGACCTCCTGAAGTTCGTCTTCGGCCGGTTGACCCTCGATGCCATCCCCTATCACGAGCCGATCCTGGTCGTGACCTTCATCGGCGTCGTCATCGGCGCCATCGCGGTGCTCGGCCTTATCACCTATTTCAAGTTCTGGGGTCCGCTCTGGCGCGACTGGATCTGCAGCGTCGATCACAAGAAGATCGGCATCATGTATGTGATCCTGGCCGTCATCATGCTGCTGCGCGGCTTCTCCGACGCGATCCTGATGCGCATCCAGCAGGCGATCGCCTTCAACGGTTCGGAGGGCTATCTGCCGCCGCACCATTACGACCAGGTCTTCACCGCCCACGGCGTCATCATGATCTTCTTCGTGGCGATGCCCTTCGTCACCGGTTTGATGAACTTCGTGGTGCCGCTGCAGATCGGCGCGCGCGACGTCTCCTTCCCCTTCCTCAACAACTTCTCCTTCTGGATGACCACCGCCGGCGCGATCATCATCATGCTGTCGCTGTTCATCGGCGAATTTGCCCAGACCGGCTGGCTGGCCTACCCGCCGCTGTCGGGGGCTGCCTATAGTCCGGGCGTCGGTGTCGACTATTATATCTGGGGCCTGCAGGTGGCCGGCGTCGGGACGACGCTGTCGGGCATCAACCTGATCGCCACCATCGTCAAGATGCGCGCTCCGGGCATGACCTTCATGAAGATGCCGGTCTTCACCTGGACCGCCCTTTGCACCAACGTGCTGATCGTCGCCTCCTTCCCGATCCTGACGGCGACGCTCGCGCTGCTGTCGCTCGACCGTTATGCCGGCACGAACTTCTTTACCAACGACCTCGGCGGCAATCCGATGATGTATATCAACCTCATCTGGATCTGGGGTCATCCGGAGGTCTACATCCTGGTGCTGCCGGCCTTCGGCATCTTCTCGGAAGTCGTCGCCACCTTCTCCGGCAAGCGTCTGTTCGGCTACGCCTCCATGGTCTACGCCACCTGCGTGATCATGATCCTGTCCTATATCGTCTGGCTGCACCACTTCTTCACGATGGGCTCGGGCGCCAGCGTCAACTCCTTCTTCGGCATCACCACGATGATCATCTCGATCCCGACGGGGGCGAAGATGTTCAACTGGCTCTTCACCATGTATCGCGGCCGCATCCGCTACGAGGTGCCGATGCTGTGGACGGTCGGCTTCATGGTGACCTTCGTCATCGGCGGTATGACCGGCGTCATGCTTGCCGTGCCGCCGGCCGATTTCGTGCTGCACAATTCGCTGTTCCTGATCGCCCATTTCCACAACGTCATCATCGGCGGCGTTCTCTTCGGCATGTTCGCCGGCGTGAACTACTGGTTCCCGAAGGCCTTCGGTTTCAAGCTCGATCCCTTCTGGGGCAAGATCAGCTTCTGGTTTTGGCAGATCGGCTTCTGGTTCGCCTTCATGCCGCTCTATGTGCTCGGCCTGATGGGCGTCACCCGCCGCGTCAGCCAGTTCGAGGATCCGTCGCTGCAGATCTGGTTCATCATCGCCGCCTTCGGCGTCGGCCTGGTCGCCCTCGGCATCGCCGCCTTCCTGATCCAGATCGTCGTCAGCTTCATGAAGCGCGAGGAATTGCGCGACGACAGCGGCGACCCCTGGGACGGCCGCACGCTGGAATGGTCGACCTCCTCGCCGCCGCCGGACTACAACTTCGCCTTCACGCCCGTCGTGCACGATCATGACGGCTGGTACGACATGAAGAACCGCGGTTATGCGCGTCCGTTGGAAGGCTTCCGGCCGATCCACATGCCGAAGAATACCGGCACCGGCGCGATCCTGTCGGGCATCAGCGTCGCGCTCGCCTTCGGCCTGATCTGGTACATGTGGTGGCTGGTCGTCGTCTCCGCCGTCGCCATGCTTGTCGTGGCGATCGGCCATACCTTCAACTACAGACGCGACTTCTACATCCCCGCCGAAGAGGTAACCGAAACGGAAGGCAAGCGCACCGCGCTGCTTGCCGAGCAGGTGTAAGAGACCATGAGCGATCACACCATCGACACGGCCGAAAAGCCTGAATTCTACCTGACGGAAGATCATCATCCGGAGAACAGCACCAATCTCGGTTTCTGGCTCTACCTGATGAGCGACTGCCTGATCTTCGCGGTGCTGTTTGCCACACACGGCGTGCTCGGCCGCAATTATGCCGCCGGCCCGTCGCCGGCCGATCTCTTCGATCTGCCGATCGTCGCCCTCAACACCTCGATGCTGCTCTTCTCCTCGATCACCTACGGCTTCGCCATGCTGCAGATGGAGCGGAACGCCAAGGCGGAAACGCTGTTCTGGCTTGGCGTGACCGGCCTGTTCGGCGCAGCCTTCATCGGGCTCGAGCTCTACGAGTTCATCCACCTGATCCATGAAGGCGCCGGGCCGACGCGCAGCGCCTTCCTCTCCTCCTTCTTCACGCTGGTCGGCACGCACGGGCTGCACGTCACCTTCGGCATCATCTGGCTGATCACGCTGATGGTGCAGGTGTCGATGCGCGGGTTGATCGAGGCCAACCGCCGCCGCCTGATGTGCCTTTCGATGTTCTGGCACTTCCTCGACGTCGTCTGGATCGGCGTCTTTTCCTTCGTCTACCTGCTGGGAGTTCTCGGATGAGTTCGCAAGCACCTGCACATGAGGATGCCCACGAGGCTCATCACGGCCACAGCCACGGCCATCAGGCCGGCCATGGCACATTCCGCAGCTATATGGCGGGGTTCGTGCTCTCCGTCATCCTCACCGCCATTCCCTTCTGGCTTGTGATGGCAGGCGTGTTCGAAAGCCCGGCGGTGACGGCGGTGCTGGTGATGGGCCTCGGCGCGATCCAGATCGTCGTCCATATGGTCTTCTTCCTGCACATGAACACCAGGAGCGAGGGCGGCTGGACGATCATGGCGCTGATCTTCACCCTCATCATCGTCGCCATCGCGCTCTCCGGCTCGCTCTGGGTCATGCATCATCTCAACACCAACATGATGCCGATGAGCCCCGAAATGATGAAGAACATGCCGTGACTGCTACGAAGGGGCGGCGGCAGCGTCACCCGCAGGCTCCCTCGGAAAAACGGCGTTGTCAGGTAAAACGCGCGGTCTTCGCCGTCTGCCTGATCCTGCTTGCCGCAGCACTCGCGGCACTCGGCACCTGGCAGGTTGAGCGCCTCGCCTGGAAACGCGACCTCATCGCCCGCGTCGACCAGCGTGTGCATGCCGCACCCGTGCCTGCACCGACGCGCGCCGAGTGGAGCAAGGTCAATGCCGCCGATGACGAATATCGGCGGGTGACCGCGGTGGGGATGCTGGCGAACGACCGGGAGACGCTGGTCTATGCCTCGACCGCACTCGGTCCGGGTTATTGGGTGATGGCGCCGCTCACACTTGCCGACGGCGCATCGATCCTCGTCAATCGCGGTTTCGTGCCGACCGACAGACGCGACTCGGCCTCGCGCCGCGAGGGCGAACTGTCCGGCCCGGTCGAGATCACCGGGCTGATGCGCATGACCGAGCCGAAGGGATCGCTGCTGCAATCCAACGACGTCGCAGCCGACCGGTGGTATTCACGCGATGTCGCGGCGATCGCTGAAAAGCGCGGCATCAGTGCAGTCGCTCCCTATTTCATCGACGCCGATGCCACGGCCAATCCGGGCGGCCTGCCTGTCGGCGGCCTCACGATCATCGCTTTTCCCAACAACCATCTCCTCTACGCGATCAGCTGGTACGGGCTGGCGGCGATGGTGTTGGCATTGCTGGTGTTCATTCTTCGCGGCGAGAAAGCCGCTATGAAGCGATCCGGCTGATCGCCTCGGCGAGTTGCGCTTGCGAAAACGGCTTGCCGAGGCGCGGCAGGTCAACGATGCCTGCCCCTTCGGGGATCTCGGCGTAACCGGTTGCGAGGATGATCGGCATATCGGGCCATTCCTTGCGGATCGCCTGTGCGAGCTGTGCGCCAGTCATGCGCGGCATGGCATGGTCTGAAATTACCAGGTCGACTTTCTGCTTGCGCAGGATCTCCAGCGCCTCGGAACCCGCCATCGCCTCGAACACCGTATGGCCAAGATCCTCCAGCATCAGCGTCGTGTTCATCAGCACCAGACCATCGTCATCGACGGCAACGATGCGCAGCCGGCGCGGCGCATTGTCCTCGCGTAGCGGCAGGCCGGCAGCGGCCTCGGTCACCCGCTCGACAGTGACGACCGGGAACCATATTTCGGCCGTCGTGCCTTCGCCGAGGCTGCTCTTCAGCATGAGGCGGCCGCCGGACTGGGACGCAAGGCCCTGCACCATGGAAAGGCCGAGGCCGGTGCCCTTGCCGACACCCTTGGTGGTGAAGAACGGAGTAATTGCCTGCTCCATCGTCTTTGCATCCATGCCCTCGCCTTCATCGATCACCGCGATGCGGACATAGCGGCCGGGCGGCAGCGGACCCTTGCCCGCCGGCACCGATTCCTCGGACGCGCGAAGCACGATCCGGCCCCCGGACGGCATGGCATCGCGGGCGTTGACAACGAGGTTCAGGATCGCCATCTCGAGCTGGTTCGGATCGGTCAGGATCGTCGGCAGCCTGACCGGGAAAGAGGTTTCGATCACGGTCAGTGGTCCGAGCGAACGGCTCAGCATATCCATCATGCCGCGGACCAGGCCGGAAACGTCGATCGGCTCCATCAGCAGTTCCTGCCGGCGGGAAAAGGCCAGCATACGCTGCGTCAAGGCAGCACCCCGCTGAGCACCCTGCATGGCATTGTCGACCAACGACGTCAGGGAGAGATCCTGCGGCATGCGCTTCTTGAGGATTTCGAGACTGCCGAGTACAGCCATCAGCAGATTGTTGAAGTCATGGGCGATACCGCCGGTCAATTGACCGATGGCTTCCATCTTCTGCGATTGGAAGAGTTCTTCGCGCGCCTGCTCCAGTGCCCGCTGAGTCTCCATCTTCTCGGTGATATCGCGGGTGATCTTGGCGAAACCGAGCACGCCGCCTTCGTCGTCGCGGATGACGTCGATGACGACGCTCGCCCAAAAACGGGTGCCGTCCTTGCGCATGCGCCAGCCTTCCCGCTCGAACCGGCCCTCGGCGCGCGCAATGGCGAGAGCGGCCTCCGGCACGCCGGTGGCGCGATCCTCGGGGGTGTAGAAGGTCGAGAAATGCCGGCCGATGATTTCATCAGGCCGATAGCCCTTGATACGCTCGGCGCCGAAATTCCAGCTGCTGACGTTGCCGTTGGGATCGAGCATGTAGATCGCATAGTCCGAGACGCCCTGGATCAGCCGGCGAAACTGTTCCTCGCTCTGGCGGATTGTCTGTTCCGCTGCTCTGCGTTCGGTCAGATCACGAGTGATCTTGGCAAAGCCGATGAGCTCGCCTGAGGGACGGCGGATCGGATCGATGATCACATGCGCCCAGAAGCGGCTGCCATCCTTGCGCTGGCGCCAGCCTTCCCCCTCGAACCGGCCGTGTTCCGCCGCCGTGGCGAGAGCCCTCGCCGGAACTCCCGCTGCGCGGTCCTCTTCCAGATAGAAACGGGAGAAATGCTCGCCGAGAATTTCGGAAGGCTTGTAACCCTTGAAGCGCTGAGCGCCGGTATTCCAGCTGGTGATGATGCCTTCAGGGCTCAGCATATAGATGGCGTAGTCGGTGATGGCATCGACCAGAAGGCGAAAGCGTCCCTCCTCGTTGAGAGACGTATCATGTCGATTCAGCGCTTCCATCGGCCCCTCTTAACCACCAGCGCATTATAACGCAGCGGCGGGCGGATGGTTCCGAAACAGCCTCGAATTTCAGACGGCCTTGACCTGCGGGTAGAACCGCTCACCGACGCGCTCGGCAGCCGCATAGGCCTGCGAGACGATCTCCGGCACGAGATCGATATCGGGCAGGCTGCCAAGGCCGAGCGGGCCGACGGCAAAGAGCCCGGCGACCGTCGAACCGTCCTCGAGGAAGGGCTCGCCACGCGCATTGACCGCCAGCCCCAGCGACAGCTCGTCCGGCATGGCGAGGCCGGCCGAAAGCAGGCTTTGCATCAGCGGCGCGGAAAGATCCGGCGCCTGACAGCGGCAGTCAGTGATGCGCTCGGCATGGATGACTTCCTCGGCAGCGGAACCGGCCGGCGTGAAGAACAGGCCGCTCAGGCCCCGCCGACCGGCGCGGCCGCGGCGCAGCACCGTGCGACCCTCGGCGAGCTCGCGTTTCAGCCGCAGGTGCATGGCCTCCGGCAGGCGGTTGCGATGGCTGTCGTAGATCGCCCTGAGGTGCCGGTTGAACTGATGCTTGTCCCGCGCCGGCAGCGAGCGCCAAAGCGAGCGGGCGTGTTTCCTGAGGCCGTTCATCACTGATTGCCAGCTCCGGCCCTCCTCCTCCGCCTCGCGACAGGCCTGGCGGATGAAACGCACGATGTCAGGCAGGCTCTGCGGCAGCGCTTCGGCCGGGAAGACCGGATCGGCGGAATTCGGCGTATGGCTCTGGGGCAGAAAGCCGTGCCGGGAAACGATCGTCACCTGGCCGGCATAACCGGAATCGCGCAGCTGCAGCAGTTGGTCGACGACGCGGATGCCGCTGCCGAGCAGCACGGCATGCGGCCGAGCCACCAGGCGCTGGGCTCTGACCGGCGAAGCCTCCTGCTCGCCGGCATCCGGCGCAGTCAGGCCGTAGCCAGTGGCAAGCATCACGGTATCGAACAGCGGATTGGCGGGATTGGCGCTTTCGAGCAGGAAGCGGTTGCCGTGGCTCCTTCGGATCGCCACGACCGGATCGTTGCAGACCTGGACGGTGATGTCCCTGCGGGCGGCCAGCGCCTCCGAAAAGCGCTGGTAGACATAATCGCTGAAAATTTCCTTCGGCACGAAGATCTGCCGGAATCCGGGGATGGCCGCCGGCACGGCGGCGCGGAAGGCGGCGTTGCTGCAGAGCCAGTCGTTGAAATCGTCATTATCGCCGAGCGAAACCGAAAGATCGCGCACGCGGGTGTTGAGGATCGTCGAGGAGCGGGCTGAAGCCAGCGCCTGCCCGCCGCTGACCGACGAATTCGGATCAAACAGCTGCAGATGGAAGGGCGCGCGCACCGTCTTCATCAGCGCGATCGCCGTCATCATGCCCGAAAAGCCGCGCCCGACGATGGCGATGCGCGGCACGGCCGAGATCTGCGCCGCCGCATTGGCTCTCGCCGAAAAAAGTCCCTGAACCGTCATCGCAACTCCTTTGCGGCTTCATCCGCACTATGGGTCGATCGAGGTTTCAACGCATAAAACAGCGGATCATGCGTTGATGAGGTTCATGCGGCCATTCGCAACATCTGCCGCGGCATCGGGGGTCCGAACCAGCGGCCCCGCAAGGAAACTAGGGGAGCAATCACGCTCGTCCATAGTCTATTAAACTAGTAGTGTATGAAAGCGCTAAATGGCGCATGTGGCAAGAGCTTTATTGCCACATCGTTTCAATCCATTGAAATATAAAGATAATTTACAGATATTTCGGATAAAGTCCGGCCGGGCCGCCCCTCTTCAGCTGCCCTCGCCCGGATATTGTTTGGCCTTCAGCAGGCTTGCCAGATGCACCGTGTTGCGCGCCAGCATCTCGACTGATGTCGTCACGACCTTCGGCACCTTGTCGAGATCGGCGAAATTGGTGGAACCCATCGCCTCGCCGACCCAATAGGCGACCGCATTCGCGGGGATGGTGAAACCGACGTCGTTCAGCGCCTGGAAGAGCTCGGCCGACACGTGATGGGCGCCGTCCTCGTTGCCGACGACGGCGACGGCCGCGACCCGGCCATAGGAGACCATACGGCCCTGATCGTCCGCCTCATCGAGGAAGGCGTCCATGCGCTCCAGCGCCCGCTTGCAGACACTGGATGGCTGGCCGAGCCAGATCGGCGTCGCCATCAGCAGGATGTCGGCGGAGAGCAGCTTTGCGCGAATATCAGGCCAATCATCGCCGGCGCCTTCGTCCGAGGTGACGCCCGGCTTGATGTTGAAATCGGCAAGGCGCAGCACCTCGGTCACGACACCGTGCGCGGACATTGCCTTGTCTATCAGGCCGATCATCCGGTCGGTCGAGGACGCCTCCTTGGCGTCGCTGGTCTTCAGCGTGGCATTGAGGGCGAGAGCTTTGAGCGGCATGGGTCTCTCCGGTAAAGGCTGGCTGTCGGGCATTCGCCTGCTGCAACCCGTTCGCGCGCAGATTGTTCCCGCCGGGGTGGCGAGGCGACCTCACGTAAAAATAACCAACTGGTGAATTCTTTACTTGAACCCCCAAATGGAATCGGCAAAAGTGAAGATGCTATCAATCCCTTCATGGATTTGCCGTCTTTTCGGGCCAGCGTCCGACCACACATCTATTGGAAAAAATACCGTGAGCAGCGATGCGTTAACACGCGCGACGAAGCCTTCGGCTTCGATGGCGCTTGCAACTGCGGCAGGCTGGGGCCGAGGCCTCTACACATTGGTGCGCATCACCATGATGGCCTTCCGCCACCCCTGGCAATCCGGCTTTGCGATCGGCGCCACGCTTGTCGCCTCTACCTTCCAGCTGATGATCCCGCGCCTTCTCGGCCAGGCCGTCGACCACACGCAGATGGCGATGAGCGGCGGAGCGGCGGGCCAGGTGGCGCAGGACGCGCTTCTGACCACGGCGCTGCTGCTGCTCGGGGCCAGCGTGCTGCGCGGCCTCTTCACCATGGTCCAGAACTATTACAGCGAATCGGTCGGCCATCACATCGGCTACGAGTTGCGGCTGGCCTGCTACGAAAAGATCCAGCGGCTCTCCTTCAGCTTTCATGACACCGTGCATTCCGGCGACCTGATCACCGTCGGCCTGCTCGACCTCGAAGGCGTGCGCATGTATTTTTCCACCGCGCTCGTCCGGATGATCCTGCTGTCGATCCTGATCGGAATCGGCGCCTATATGCTCCTGTCGACCGATATCGTCCTTGGCCTGCTGGCGCTCTCCTTCGTGCCCTTCGTCGGCTGGCGCTCCTCGGTGACGCAGCTCAGGCTGCGCGCCACCTGGCTCGACCTGCAGGAGCGGCTTTCGGTGCTGACCCGCATCATGGAGGAGAATCTCGGCGGCATCCGGGTCGTGCGCGCCTTTGCCGCCCACGAACACGAGATTTCGAAATTCGAGGCGGCGTCGAAAAACGCGCTGGCGCTCGCGCATCAGCGCGTCGGCATTCGCGTCACCAATACCAGCGCCATGACCTTCTCCTTCTTCGCGGCGATGGGCCTGGTGCTCTGGGTCGGCGGCGGCAAGGTGATGTCGGGCGAGATCACCGTCGGCACGCTGGCCTCGTTCCTGACCTTCATGACCATCCTGCAGATGCCGGTGCGCCAACTCGGCCTGATGGTCAACGCCTTTGCCCGCGCCTCCACCTGCGGTTCGCGCCTCTTTGCCCTGCTCGACCTCGACATCGCGATCAAGGATGCCCCGGATGCGAAGGAATTGAAGCTCACCGATGGCGTGCTGCGCTTCGAAAACGTCAGCTTCGCCTATCCGGGTTCGGAAAAGCGCGCCGTGCTCCAGGATGTCTCCTTCGAAGCCAGGCGCGGCCAGACGATCGGCATCGTCGGGCCTCCCGGCAGCGGCAAGTCGACGATCGCCCATCTCATCCCGCGCTTCTACGACGTCAGCGGCGGCAAGATCACCATCGACGGCCAGGACATCCGCAAGGCGACGCTGCAATCGCTGCGCCGGGCGGTGGCCGTCGTGCAGCAGGATTCCTTCCTGTTCACCACGACGATCGAAAACAACATCGCCTATGGCGACCCGTGGGCGAAGGAAGGCCGCATCGAGCGCGCCAGCGAAAGCGCCCAGCTCCACAATTACGTGCTCGGTCTGCCCACCGGTTACGGCACCGTCGTCGGCGAGCGCGGCGTTTCGCTGTCCGGCGGCCAGCGGCAGCGTCTTTCGATCGCCCGCGCGCTGATGCTGAAGCCGGCGGTGATGGTGTTCGACGATTCGACGGCGGCAATCGATGCGGCCACCGAGCAGCGCATCCGCGGCGCCATGCGCCGCTATGCCGCCGACCGCGTCACGATCATCGTCGCCCATCGCCTGAGCTCGCTGATGCATGCCGACCAGATCCTGTTCGTCGAAGACGGCCGGATCGTCGAGCGCGGCACGCATGCGGCGCTGCTTTCGCTCGGCGGACGCTACAAGGCGCTTTACGACCTGCAGGTTCGACCCGGCGACGAAGCCTTGAGCGCCTAGCAAACGTGTAATGACTATGCAGGCCACCGAATGTGTTGGCCGCGGGAGGAATGTCATGGCCGAGGAACTGGAAACCGAGCGTCCCGACGTTCGCGAGGATGGACGTCGCCCGCCACGGGCAGTGGTCGGTTCGCATCGCGTCGAGGAGGAGATGTTCGGCAAGGCCTTCGACGGCAACATCATCAAGCGCATCTGGGTTTTCGTTCACCCCTATCGCCGTCAGGTCCTCTGGTCCGTCGTTGCCGTTTTGACCTTCACGATGATGCAGCTCATCGTCCCGCTGATCATCCGCTATGCCATCGACCATGGCATGTCGCCGGGCGGCAACCATTCTGCGTTGGCCTGGTCGATTGCCGCCTTCACTGTTGCCATTCTCATCAACTATGCGGCAAGCTACGCGCAGGAAACGCTGGTCGGCGGCGTGGCGGAAGATGTGCTCTTCGATATCCGCAAGGCGATGTTTTCGCATCTCCAGCGCGTCTCGCTCTCCTTCATGGACAAGACGGAAGTCGGTCGGCTGATGTCGCGCCTGCAGGGCGACGTCAACTCGATGCAGGAATTCCTCGAAACCTCGGTGCTCTCCGTCGGCGACATCGTGCTGCTCTTCGGCATCGTCTTCGTCATGCTCTATCTCGATTTCAAGCTGGGGCTGCTGACACTCTCGGTGCTGCCGGTGCTCTTTGTCGTCCGGCTGTTCTGGCTGCCACTCGCCCGCAAGTCCTTCATGGCTGCGCACGAGACCAATTCGGTTGCGGCCGGCGCTCTTGCCGAAGCGATCCACGGCGTGCGCGCCGTCCAGAGCATGGACAGGCAGGGCGTCAACTTCACGCTCTATGACGACAAGGCGCATGCCAACCTCAAGACACATCTGACGGCGGCGCGTTATGCGCAGGTGATGGTGCCGATCGTCGACAGCCTGACCGGCGTGGCGATGGCGCTCGTCATCGTCGTCGGTGGCGCCCGCGTTCTCAATCAGGCGCTCGATGTCGGCGTGCTCGTCGCCTTCCTGTTCTATATCCAGCGCTTCTTCGACCCGATCCGTTCGCTGACCCTGCAATATTCGGTGATGCAGCGCGCCATGGCGTCGGGCCAGCGGCTGACCGAAGTGCTCGACGTGCCTGTCGACATCAAGGATGCACCTGGTGCCACGGCGCTGTCGCGCGATATGGACGGCTCGGTGGAATTCAAGGACGTCGTCTTCGGCTACAATCCGAAACATCCGGTGCTCAAACATGTCAGCTTCAAGGTCAATCCCGGCGAGACGGTGGCGCTGGTCGGGCCGACCGGGTCCGGCAAATCGAGCTGCATGTCGCTGATCCATCGCTTTTACGATGTGCAGCAGGGCCAGGTGCTGGTCGGCGGCCACGATGTGCGTGATCTGACGCAGGATTCGCTCGGAGCGCAGATCGCCATGGTGCTGCAGGAGCCCTTCCTCTTCACCGGCACCGTTTTCGAGAACATCCGCTACCACAAGCTGGAGGCGACGCGTGGAGAGGTGATCGAGGCGGCGAAGGCCGTCGGGGCGCACGACTTCATCATGCGCCTGGCCGATGGCTACGACAGCGTTCTCGGCGAGCGCGGCGGCAATCTTTCGCTCGGTCAGCGCCAGCTTTTGAGCTTTGCCCGCGCCCTGGTGGCGGACGCGAAGATCCTCGTGCTCGACGAGGCGACGGCCAATATCGACAGCTATACCGAGATGCTGATCCAGAAGGCGCTGGTGAAGCTGCTCGAAAACCGCACCGGCCTCGTCATCGCCCATCGGCTTGCGACGATCCGCGAGGCGGACCGCATCATCGTGCTGCAGAACGGCGAGATCATCGAAAACGGCGACCATCGCCAGTTGATGAAGAACGGCAAGCTCTATTCCAAACTCTATAATCTCAACTACGCCTCCTTCGACGATATTCCCGAAGACGTGTTGGAAGAAACCACGGCGGCGCAATCGGCAACCTGATCTCGGGCGGCATGTATTAATACCTGTTGCAAAGTTTGAACGAACAAACGCCGTGCTGCCCCATTTATCTCCTATCGGGGGACGAGTTGCCACTGAGGAGAAAATTATGAAGAGAGCAATTTGCAGCCTGTTGATCGCCACGGCCCTTGTTGGATCGGCCATTCAGCCTGCTGCCGCGCGTGATCGCCATCATCACAACGACACCGGTCGTGTCATCGCCGGCGGCGTTGCCGCAGGTGTCGTCGGCGGCCTGATCGGCGGCGCGATCGCCAATAGCGGCCCCCGTTACGTCGATGGCGGTCCCCGCTATGTCGATGGCCCTCGCTATGTCGAACCCGCGCCGAGATGCTGGTATGAGGACCGTGACGTCCGCAACCGCTATGACGGCGGCTATCATACCGAAACCGTGCAGGTCTGCGAGTAGCGGAGCTGAGCGCCTTTTAAGGCGTTGATCTCATTATTTTCGCCCATCCGCCGAGGTTGCGTCCTGCAGCCTCGGCATTTTCATCAAAAATTCTGGCTGCCCATGCGCTTCCTGTCATTCGGCTGTAAGAGACGAGCAGTAGCTGAAAGCCGATGAATGATGGTCCGGGGACCGGCGGCAAGGCGCCGAAGAAAGAACGCATGCGCTTCGTCAGCGCCGAGCAGGTCGCGCAATTGGCAGGCGTTTCGCGCTCGGCCGTGTCGCGCACGTTCACGCCGGGCGCCAGCGTGGCGCCGGCAACGCGGGAAAAGGTGCTGCGGGCAGCGCAAGAACTCGGCTATCACGTCAATGATCTGGCGCGCGGCGTGCTTGCCAATCAGAGCCGTCTCGTCGGCATCGTCGCCACACGGCCGGAGCTGGGCTTTCGCGCGCATCTGGCCGCAGCGCTTGCCAAAAGCCTGATCAAACGCGGCAGCATCCCCATCCTCGTCAACACCGGCCAGGCGGAAGACGAACTGCTCGCCGCCCAGAAGATGCTGATCGGCCATCGCGCCGAGGCGATTATCATCCTCTCCGGCTCGCCGCCGGCGAGTTTCCTCGAACTCGCGCAGCGAAACGGCCAGCCGCTCGTCGTGATCGGCCGTTCGGAACCCGGTGCCGACCATGTGCGCGCCGGGAATTCCGAAGCCTCCCGCAAGGCGGCGACGGCCTTTTACGAAAGCGGCCGACGGCGGCTGGCGGTCATCGGCTCGAACACGGGAACGCCTGCCATCATCGAGCGCGAAAACGCCTTCCTGTCGGCGGCCGGATCGCTCGGCGCATCCGTCGTCGTCGGGCGAGGCGGCGATTCCGACTATGATGGCGGCGTCACCGCGGGGCGCGCGCTCTGTTCGGAAAGGATCAATCCCGACGCCGTCTTCTGCGCCAACGACCAGATCGCCTTCGGACTGATGGATGTTGTGCGGCTGGAAGCGCGGCTGCGCATCCCCGAGGATGTCGCCGTCATCGGCTTCGACGACGTGCCGGAATCCGCCTGGCTGAGCTATCAGCTCACCACCTTCCGCCAGGATCCGCTGACCATGGCATTGCGCGCCGTCGAGCTGATGGAGCGGCGGCTTGAAAATCCCGACGCGCCTCCAGGCTACGAGCGCATCATTCCGGAGCTTATCATCCGCCGGAGCTTCGAACCCTAACCTCCTCCCGCCCGCTTTTCGCGGACGCCATCCTGTGGCAAGAAGACACGTAGATCAAAGTGTTACAGCGTCCTTTGTGCGTCTGATATGACGCCGGGCGCTGTAAAGGAGGAAGATCGCCTGAGATGAAGGGAATTCGCCAGCTTGCCAAACATCTCGACATTTCGATCGGGACTGTGTCGCGCGCGCTGAACGGCAAGCCCGACGTCAACGATGAAACGCGCCGGCGGGTGCTTGCCGCCGCCGAAGAGCTCGGTTACGTCGCCAACCAGTCGGGCCGCAGCCTTCGCCAGGGCATGACCAACGTCATCGGGTTGATGCTCGAAGTCAGCCGCGAGACGGTCGAAAACAGCGACGATTTCTTCCTCGGTGTCACCGATGGGCTGCAGAGCGTCTTTTCCCGTCACAAGCTCGATCTGGTCATGCTGCCCTGCCCCGATGACGAGGATCCGCACGAATATCTGAAGCGCATGGTGGCGCGCCGCCTCGTCGACGCGCTGATCATCTCGGCGACGCGACGCACCGACCGGCGCATCGAGCTTCTGGAAAAGGCGCGTATTCCCTTCGTGGCGCTCGGCCGCAGCGCGTCGGGCGGCAGCTATACCTGGATGGACCTCGATTTCGAGGGCGTGGCGGCGCGCGGCGTCGACCGGCTGGTCGCCAAAGGCCACCGGCGGATCGCGGTAGCCGCCCCCTCCTCCGACATCAATCTCGGCTACATCTTCCTCGACAGTTACCGCCAGGCATTGCAACGGCACGGCATTGCCTACGATCCGGCTCTCGTCATCCGCGTCAAGTCGAGCGAACAGGGCGGCTATCAGGCTGGCCACGAATTGCTGATGATCAAAGAGCGGCCGACCGCGATCATCCTGATCCACGAGCTGATGGCGATCGGGCTTTACCGGCGGTTGGCCGAGGCCGGCATCGTGCCCGGCCGCGATCTCGCCGTCGTCGGTTTCCGCGAGGAGCCGCGCACCCATTTCCTGCAGCCGTCGCTGACCTCCTTCCGCATGTCGCTGCGCGATCTCGGGGCGCAACTTGGCGAAACCCTGCTCGCCACCATGCCGGCCTATGCCGATCATTATCCGCAGGGCGCCCGCAACCGGATCTGGCCGCTGGAACTCGTTCCCGGCGAAAGCGACGCTTTCACGCTGGTGCCCTGAAGCGCTCTCAGACCCGGCTCGGCGCCGCCGGAGGCTCGCGGCTCGCCAGCTGACGCGTGACGAAGAACACCAGCAGGGCGCCGACAGCCAGGCAGGCGGCGAGGAAGAACATCGGCGCGATCGTACTGCCGCTCTCATCCTTGATCCAGGGTACGACGTTCTGGGCGACGAAGCCGCCGAGATTTCCGACCGAATTGATGGCGGCAAGGCCCGCAGCAGCCCCCGCCCCCTTGAGAAAACGGGAAGGCAGGCTCCAGAACACCGGCTGGGGGGCGAAGATGCCGGCAGCGGCGACGCAGAGGAAGGCAAATTGCAAAGCGTGGTTCGGGATCAGCGCCGAGAGCAGCAGGCAGGCAGCGCCGATGAAAGCGGGAATGACGATATAGGGCGTCTTCGATGGCGCCTTGTCGGCCATGACGGGAACCGCATAAAGCGCGACCGCGACCAGCACCCAGGGAATGATGTTGAGGAAACCGTTCACCGTGTTGCTGACGCCGAAGGCCTGGACGATGGTCGGCAGCCAATAGCTGAGCCCATAGGCCGAAAGCGGAAAGGCGATATAGCAGAGCGCCATCAGCAGGACGCGCGGGTCGATGAGCGCCTTGAAGCCGTTTGAGGCATTCTCGCCCATGCCGGCATTTTCCGAGGCAAGCCTGCGTTCGAGCCAGACCTTCTCCTCGCCGCTCAGGAAGCTTGCGCTTTCAGGCCGGCCAGGAAGATAGAAGAAGGTGACGATACCGGCGATCACGGCCGGAACGCCCGTCGCCAGGAAGACCCACTCCCAGCCGGCAAAGCCGTAGAGACCGTCGAGATCGAGCAGCATACCGCCGAGCGGCGCGCCGACCGCATTGGCGATCGCGCTGAAGATCATGAACAGCCCGACCATCCTGCCGCGATAGGCCGAGGGAAACCAGAGCGTCAGCAGATAGAGGACGCCGGGAAAGAATCCGGCTTCGCACACACCGAGCAGGAAGCGCAGGATGTAGAACATCGTTGCGTTCTGCGTGAAGGCGAGCGCGACGGTGACGAGGCCCCAGGAAACCAGGATGCGCGCGAACCAGACACGGGCGCCGAGCTTGTCGAGGAAGAGGTTGCTCGGCACCTCGAAGAGGAAGTAACCGATGAAGAACAGCGAAGCGCCGAGGCCGTAGGCATATTCGCTCATATCAAGCGCATCGACCATCTGCAGCTTGGCGAAGCTGACATTCTGCCGGTCGATATAGGCGATGAGATAGAGGATGCCGAGAAAGGGCATCAGCTTCCAGGTGATTTTCGAGATCAGCCGCTTCTCGTCGACCATGCGTATCCTCCGAAATGACCATGCTTCGTCATGGCGTAGATAGAGCGGTCAGACGATAATCAATTGCGCGTTGCATTTTCTCACGCAGCTGCGACCGGTCATGTGGCCGCACCCGGGAACCGGGTGCGGCTGTCGTCGATCATTCGGCAGCGGCGACGGCGGCGCGGCGGCCGATCGTTGCCTGGGTCAGCACGAAGGCCGAGAAGGCGCAAAGCGCAATGCCGGCGGCCATCGGAGCGGCGGTGCCGTCGAAGAAGACGCTCGATATGACCATGGCGACGGCGGCGATCACGAAATGCAGCGTGCCCATCAGCGACGAAGCGGTCCCCGCGATCTCGCCGTGATCCTCGAGGGCAAGCACCGCGCTCGTCGGGATGACGAGGCCGAGGAAACCGTAGCCGATGAACAGGAAGGTCGCCATCACAGGCAGATGGTTGAAGCCGGCGGCCATCACCACCGCCATGACGATCATGGCAAGCGCGAAGGCGCTGACCGCAATCCGCATGACGCGCACGAGGCCGAACCGCTCGCCGAGCCAGCCCGTCGCCTGCGATACCGCGAAGAAGGACACGGCGTTGATCGAGAAGGCGAAACTATACTCAGTCGGCGTCAGCCCGTAATGCTGGATCAGCACGAAGGGCGAGTTGGCGAGATAGACGAGGAAGCTCGAAATGCCGAGGCCGCCGATGAAGGTCAGGGTCAGGAAATTGCGGTCGGTGAGCAGCAAGCGGTAGGCCGCCATGGCGCTCTTCAGACCGCTGCCGCTGCGATCGTTGACGGAGCGGGTTTCCTCGAGCTGGGTGGCGAGCAGGACAAGGCCGATGAAGGCGGCGATCGTCACCGCCCAGAACACGCCGCGCCAGCCGTAGAATTCGATGACGGCGCTGCCCGTCAACGGCGCCAGGATCGGCGAGATCGAGAAGACCAGCATCAGCAGCGACATCAGGCGGGCGGCCTGCACGCCGGTATGCATGTCGCGGACGATGGCGCGCGGAATGACCATGCCGGCGGCACCGCCGATACCCTGAACGAAACGGAAGGCGATCAGCGTTTCGATATCGGTGGCGAGCGCACAGCCGATCGAAGCGACGGCGAAGAGGCCGATGCCGAGATAGAGCGGCAGCTTGCGGCCCCACATATCCGACAGCGGACCGTAGACGAGCTGGGCGAGCGCAAAGGAGATGAAGAAGGCGAGAAGGGTAAGCTGGGTGACGTTGTTATCGGCATGCAAATCCTGGCCGATGGAGGGCAGCGCAGGCAGATACATGTCGATGGCGAAGGGCCCGATGGCCGAGAGGAGGCCGAGAATGAGGGCAATGCGGAAGAAGGAAGCCGTCATAAGGGTGATCTTTCATAAAAGCGCAGCGGAAGCGCCGGATCGTCCGCTCCGCCGTATTGCTCTTAAAGGCTCAGATGATCGTTCGCGCGAAGACGAAGTTGGGAGCTCATATCTTCAGCGGCGGAACCAGGAGTGTCAATAAATTTGGACACGGATGTAAAATTAGACGCCATTGTCTAAAACGTCAAGACGTCTTATCTTCGCTCTCATGAAAGATCGCATGACACCGGCAGTCCGGATGGGGGGGCATACGCAGCGCGGCCAATGCGCCAAGCGCATGTCGATCCTCGATGCCGCCGCCGACGTCTTCTGCCGCCAGGGTTTTGCCGGCGCCAGCATCGACGAGATCGCCGCCGTCGCCTGCGTATCCCGCCAAACGATCTACAATCACTATCGCGAGAAGGAAACGCTGTTCGTCGCCGTCGTCGAAGAAGTCATGAACCGCGCCAACGCCATGCTCTTCTCGGTGCTGTCATCTTTCCCGGACAACGCCGACGATCTTGAGGGTGAACTGACGGCTTTCGCCGTGCGCCTCAATAAGAACTGCATCTGCAACCACGATGGAAAATTCTTGCGGAAGCTGGTGCAGACCGAAGGCGAGCGGTATCCGCACCTCTTCGAAAGCTGGCGCCAGCAGGGGCCGGGCAAGCTGATCACTGCCCTTTCCGCACTGTTCGCGCGGCTTGCCCACAAGGGAACACTCGTCATCGACGATTTCGACGTCGCCGCCCGGCAGTTCGTCGCACTCGGCAATGCCGACCTGCAAATGATGATCCTTCTCGGCGCCACACCCACCGATGAAGAGCTGGAAAAGGCGGCGCGCAACGCCGTCCGTACTTTTCTCAAGGCCTATGGCAGGCCGGTGGCCGAAAAGGCCGGCCAGCAGCCGCAACTCGCAGCCATCTCAGGCTGATCAGGCCTTCGCTGATCAGGCCCCTCTGATCAGGCAAAGACCGTCATCTGCGAGGGCACGACCGCGAACATGCCGACGCGGCGCGCGGCAAGATATTTCACCAGCTGTTCGACAACCGAAGGCATGACCGGCTTCTGGACCACGCCGACCGCACCCTTGACCCCATCGGCGACGACTTCCGGATTGCCGGTCATGAAGACGACCGCGATGCCATGCTCTTGCGCCAGCCGCCGGCCGATCTCAGGCCCGGTCGGGCCGTCGGCGAGATTGACGTCGACGAAAGCGATATCGGCAAGCGGCGCGAGCCGCAGCGCCTGTTCGCAATCATTGGCAAGGCCGGCGACCTGCATGCCCATGCCTTCCACCGTCGCCTCGAGATCGAGCGCAATCAGGAATTCATCTTCGACGATCAATACTCTCTGTTTCATCAGATCATCTCGTTGCCAGCGCCGCACGACATTGGTGGCCATGATACGTCCCCTTGTTACGCCTATACTTCGAAAGAGGGATCCGCTCCGCCAGCCTGTCCTTCAAGCGAAACTCATGGCGGTAACGGGCAACTCGAAGATATGTTCCGCGGTGGAACGCGATTTGCCATATTTAAGATATTGTTAACGTTGATAAATTCTTAATAACAAGGAGATGGAGAAAAAGGCGGAGCCGGATCGCGCTCAAGCTCGAGGCTACATCTTATGGCTGAAGGCGCGATAAGACGGTATAACCCTTCCGTTACCTCAAACGAGAATCATATTGAGAAACACATTTATCGTTCTGGCCGCCGTGATCATCGGCTTGTTCGCTTACACCAAATTGATGGCCAGGGTCGGCTCAGGCTCGCCGCCTGCGGATGCGCCTTGGGAGCAACGGGCTGACCTCATTCGCGTTTATAAATCCGAACGCCGCATGGTCCTTCTCAGAGGCGATGCTGCCATCTCGACATACCGGATTTCTCTTGGGTGGGCTGCCGACGAGGGTCCCAAGCAGCGAGAAGGTGACGAGAAAACACCCGAAGGACGGTATGAGATAGACTGGCGAAATCCCAAGTCCATGGCGCATCTCAGCCTGCACATTTCCTATCCAAATCCTGATGACCAGCGCAACGCTCAATCCGGCGGCTTCCCTCCCGGTGGCGCGATCATGATCCACGGCCTTCCCAATGGCTGGGGCCTGTTCGGAAACATCCATCATCTGTGGGATTGGACGGATGGGTGCATTGCGGTCACCAACGCGGAGATGCGCGATATCTGGGCTCGCGTACCCGACCATACACCCATCGAGATTATGCCCTGAACTATTGCCACGGCCTTTTCAGCCCTTGGCCTTCAGGACGAGGACCGGCTGGCTGCGATAGTCGGCGGGAAACAGCGACTTCAGGTTCTCGATTTTCGGCAGGTCGTTATAGACGATATAGGGATAGGTCGGATTGAGCGTCAGGAAATCCTGATGATAGGCTTCGGCGGGATAGAAGCCGGTGGATTCGGACACCGTGGTGACGATCGGCTGCGGGAAGACATGCGCCTTGTCGAGCTGGTCGATATAGCTCTCGGCGACCTTGCGCTGCTCGGGATCGGAAACGAACAGCGCCGAACGGTATTGCGTTCCCCGGTCCGGCCCCTGGAAATTCAGCTGCGTCGGGTTGTGCGCCACCGAGAAGAAGATCTGCAGCAACTTGCCGTAGCTCACCTGTTTCGGATCGAACTTGACCTGGACGGATTCGGCGTGCCTCGTCGCGCCGGTGCTGACGGTTTCGTACTGCGCCGTTTTGGCGTCACCGCCGGCATAACCGGAGACGGCGCTCTCAACGCCCTTCACGTGCTGGAAGACGCCCTGGACGCCCCAGAAACAGCCGCCGGCGAAAATGGCCGTCTCGGTGCCGGATCCGGCCGCCTGGTCAACGGCTGGCGGCGGGATGACGACCGCCTCCTCGGCCGCGGCTACGCCACACGCACTGAGCGAGACGACGGCGGCGGCAAGGAACGCGGCAAGGCGCCGGCGATGGGAAGACGTGGACATTGCGCTACCTCCTGCGACAGCCCAAATTCTTGCGCATCCTTGCAAAACCCGCAAATCACAAGCCGGTCACTCACGCCGATGTGACAGCTGGACGAAAGCCCCTGTGCGAACATGAAACAGCGCTCAACTTGAGTTGACAATCCCGCGAGGAGTGAGGAGAGTGCCGCCGATCAGAGCCTGCATTTCCGGGGGGAACCTATGTCCGTGCGCTCGTTCTTTGCATTCGCGACAATCGCATTTTTTTCCACGATCGCCGTCAGCCTTCCCGCCGCCGCTGCGGACACCAAGCGCGACATCCAGACGATCAAGGACGCCGATTTCTTCGGTTTCGATCTTCGCACGGAGCAGAATGTCTCGCTCGATCAGTGCAAGACCTCCTGCATCGGCGACAAGAGCTGCAAGGCCTTCACCTACAATCCCAAGGTGAAATGGTGTTTCCTGAAATCCGATTTCAAGACGATGAATGCTTTCCCCGGCGCGATCGCCGGCAAGATCGTCGAAACATCAGGCAAGCAGGAGCCCGAAATCGGCGCCGCGCCGCGCCTGACCTTCCTAACCAACGACCTCATCCAGCAGGCCCATGACTTCAAGGACAATCTGGCGCTTGCCGACGACCAGCAGGGCCAGGGCGTCGACAGCCTGACGGCCAACGCCCGCATCGACCTCACCGCCAACAATCTGGCCGAGGCGCTGAAGTCCTTCCATGGCGCGCTGTCGATCACCCCTGACGACGCCGATCTCTGGCTCGAAACCGCCCGCGCCGCCGCTTCGCTCGGCAACGCCGAGACCAACACATCCGGCCAGGCCGTGCTCGACGCGCTGAACGGCTACGAGCTGACGCGCACCAAGGCCAAGCGCGCCGAGGCGCTCGCCGTCCTCGCCGACGCCCTGGACCGCAACGCCAATTACCGCTCGGCGCTCGACGCCTACAAGGCGAGCCTGGCGCTAGTTGCCTCCGACGATGTTCAGACCGCCTACCTGCAGCTGAAATCGACGCAGGGCTTCCGCATCACCGAACACACGGTCGATGCCGACAGCGCCACGCCGCGCGCCTGCGTCACCTTCTCCGAGGCGCTGGTCAAGACCACCGACTACACGCCCTTCGTGACGCTGAACGGGGCAGCTCCCAAGGCGCTGGAAACCAAGGACAAGCAGATCTGCGTCGAGGGGCTGACGCATGGCGAGACCTACAAGATCGCTTTCCGCACCGGCCTGCCGTCCTCCGTCGACGAGGCGCTCGAAGCACCCGTCAGCATCGACGTCTATATCAAGGACCGTAGCCAGATGGTGCGTTTCACCGGCGACAGCTTCGTGCTGCCCTCGACGGCGCGCCGCGGCATCCCGCTCGTCTCGGTCAACCTGAACTCGGCCAATCTCAAACTCTACCGCATCGGCGATCGCGCCATTGCGCCGCTCTTGACCAATTCGCAATTCCTGACTCAGCTCGACGGCTACAGCGCCCAGAACATTCAGGACCAGAATGGCGAACTCGTCTGGCAGGGCTCGATCGACATCGCCAACGAGCTCAACAAGGACATCGTCACCAGCTTCCCGGTCGACGAGGCGCTGCCCGAGCGCAAGCCCGGCATCTACGTGCTGACGGCAACGGGCCCGAACGGCCCGGCGCAGGAGTGGGATTCACAGGCGACCCAATGGTTCCTGGTCTCCGATATCGGCGTCACCACCTATGCCGGCACCGACGGGCTCAACGTCTTCACCCGTTCGCTCGCCTCGGCCAAGCCGATCGCAGGCGTCGAACTGCAGCTTCTCGCCAAGAACAATGAAGTGCTCGGCACCGCGACGACCGACGAAAACGGCCGCGCCACCTTCACCGCCGGCCTGATCCGCGGCACGGCGGCGCTCACACCCGCCGTCATCGCCGCCAGGAACGGGACCTCGGACTACGTCTTCCTCGACATGACACGCGCCGGCTTCGACCTTTCCGACCGCGGCGTGACGGGCCGCGCCGCCCCCGGCGCGATCGACGTGCTGACCTTCACCGAACGCGGCATCTACCGCGCCGGCGAAACGGTGCATGCCCAGGCGCTCGCCCGCGACACCGACGGCAACGCCATCGAGAACCTGCCGCTCACCTTCATCTTCAGCCGCCCCGATGGCGTCGAAGACCGGCGGATCGTCAGCCAGACCAGCAATCTCGGCGGTTATTCCATCGATTTCCCGACCCAGGAAACCGCCATGCGCGGCACCTGGACGATGAACATCTATACCGATCCCAAGGGCAGCGCGATCGCCAGCAAGAGTTTCCTGGTCGACGATTTCGTCCCCGATCGCACCGACATGGAGATCAAAACCGAGGCTAAGGAAGTCGGTCCGGACACGCCGGCGACGATCACCGTTTCGGGCAAATATCTCTACGGCGCCCCGGCCGCTGGGCTGACGCTCGAAGGCGATGTCGTCGTCAAGCCGACGCGTGAGAGTGCTGCCTTTAAGGGCTTTCTGTTCGGCCTCGCCGACGAAGAGGCGAGCGAGGATTCGCGCCTGCCGATCGATGGCCTACCGGAACTCGACGAGAACGGCGAAGCCTCGACGGATCTCACCATCAGCGACCTGCCGGCCACGACGCAGCTGCTCAACGCCACTGTCTACATACGCATGCAGGAAGCGGGCGGCCGCGCCATCGAGCGCTCTCTGACCATTCCGGTGAAGAACGAGCGGGCGTCTATCGGCATCAAGCCGGAATTTTCCGGCGACCTGCCGGAGAACTCGATCGCCAACTTCACGGTGATCGGCGTCAATGCCGCCGGGCAGAAGCAGGAGGCGAAGAGCCTGCGCTGGAAATTCTACAGCCTCAATCGCGAATACCAATGGTATCGCGAGGGAACGGCGTGGAAATACGAGCCGGTCTACACCGCCGAGCAGGTTTCCAACGGCAGCGTCGACGCGACGATGGATGGCGGCAAGATTTCCGTTCCGGTGACCTGGGGCCGATATCGTCTCGAAGTGGAAAGCCCGGATGCCGACGGCCCGACCTCCAGCGTCGAATTCGACGCCGGCTGGTTCGTCACCTCGACCTCGACCGAAACGCCCGACGGGCTGGAAATCGCCCTCGACAAGGACAGCTACAAGATCGGCGAGACCGCCAAGCTGAAAGTCACCTCGCGTTATGGCGGCGAGCTGATGGTGACGGCCGGCACCGAAAAGCTGGTCGCCGTGCAGAACGCTGCGATCGGCGAGACCGGCGGCGAGGTCGACATCCCCGTGACTGCGGACTGGGGTGCCGGCGCTTATGTCACAGCCACGCTCTTCCGTCCCGGCGATGCCCAGGACAGCCATATGCCGATGCGCTCGATCGGCATCAAATGGCTGAAGGTCGATCCCGAACAGCGTGCGCTGCAGGTGACGCTCGCAACACCCGAAAAAATGCTGCCGCGCGGACCGCTCGATATCGGCCTGCAGGTGGCGGGCGCCGGCGCCAACGAGGACGCCTATGTGACGGTTGCCGCCGTCGATGTCGGCATTCTCAACCTGACGCGCTACGAACCGCCGAACCCGGAAGACTGGTATTTCGGCCAGCGCCAACTCGGCCTTGAAATCCGCGACCTCTATGGCCGGCTGATCGACGGCTCGCTCGGTGCGACCGGCAAGCTCAGGACCGGTGGTGACGGCGGCGCCGTGGCGCTGCAAGCAAGCCCGCCGACGCAGAAGCTCGTCGCCTTCTTCTCCGGGCCGGTGAAGCTCGACGCCGAAGGCAAGGCCCATGTCTCCTTCGACATTCCGCAATTCAACGGCACGGCGCGCGTCATGGCGGTCGCCTGGTCGAAATCAGGTGTCGGCCACGGCGTCAAGGATGTCATCATCCGCGATCCTGTCGTGGTCACCGCAAGCCTGCCGAAATTCCTCGCCCCCGGCGACAAGGCCAATCTGCGCCTCGACATCGCCAACACCGACGCGCCGGCCGGCGACTACAAGCTGCAGCTGACCGGCAATGATGCCGTCGGCATCGACCAGGCTTCCGCCGCGCAGACGATCCGCCTCGAGGCCGGCGCGAAATCCGAGTTGACGCTTTCGCTCGTCGGCAAACAGCCGGGCGCCGGCAGCGTCTCGATCACCCTTTCCGATGCTTCCGGCCTGTCGCTCGACCAAACCGTCGACGTGCCGGTGCGCCCCGCATCGCTGCCGATCACCGAACGGCGGGTGCTGGCGCTGAAGCCGGGAGCAAAGCTCACCGTCGACAAGAACCTGCTGGCCGATAGCGTGCTGCCCGGCGCCTCGATCAGCGTCAACGTCACACGTTCGGCCGCCTTCGATATCCCGGCCTTGCTGATGACGCTCGACCGCTATCCCTTCGGCTGCGCCGAGCAGACCACCAGCCGGGCGCTGCCGCTGCTCTACCTCGCCGAAGTGGCAAAGCAGGCCGGCATGGCAAATGACGAGGACGTGCACCAGCGCGTGCAGGACGCGATCTACCGCGTGCTCTCCTACCAGGCCTCGGCCGGTAGCTTCGGCCTCTGGGGACCGGATTCGGGCGACGTCTGGCTCGATTCCTACGTCACCGATTTCCTGACGCGGGCCCGCGAAATGAAATATGACGTGCCGGAAAGGGCCTTCGTGCAGGCGCTGGAAAACCTGCAGAACACTCTGTCCTACACCACCGACATCAAGGGCCAGGGCGATCAGATCGCCTATGCCATCTACGTCCTTGCCCGCAACAAGAAGGCCGCGATCAGCGATCTGCGCTACTATGCCGATACGATGATCAACGACTTCCCGACGCCGCTCGCCAAGGCGCATATCGCTGCGGCACTTGCCCTCTATGGCGATGCGCAGCGTTCGAAGAATATCTTCCTCGACGCGCTGCAGATGTCGGAGCAATCGATGGTGTCGCACGTGAACCTGTCGCGCACCGACTACGGCACGATCCTGCGCGATGGTGCTGCGATCCTGGCGCTCGCCGCCGAAAGCCGGCCGGTGCCGCCTGTCATCCCGGAACTCGCCAAGGCCGTCGGCAAGGAATGGGGGCGCAGCAAATATAAGAGCACGCAGGAAGAAACCTGGATGCTGCTTGCCGCGCGCGCCATTCAGGGCGGTGACGATGGACTGAAGGTCGATGTCAATGGCGCGCCGCATACCGGCGCCTACATGGCAAGCATGACCGGCGATGCGCTCGCCGACCATCCGCTGACGCTGACCAACCAGACGAACGACACGGTTTCGGCTGCAGTCACCACCGTTGCCGCCCCCACAGTGCCGCTGCCGGCCGGTGGCGACGGCTTCATCATCGAGCGCAGCTACTACACGCTCGACGGCGAAGAGGCGAATGTCAGCGAGGCGAAGCAGAACGAACGCTACGTCGTCGTCATCCATGTGCGCGAAACCAATGACTGGCCGTCGCGCATCGTCATCACCGATCTCCTGCCCGCCGGTTTCGAGATCGACAATCCGAATCTCGTCGACAGTGCCCAGATGACGAATTTCGATTGGATCGGCGAGATCTCGGCCGCCCATACCGAATTCCGCTATGACCGCTTCGTTGCCGCCTTCAACCGCGCAGCAGGCGACAATCGCGAATTCAACGTCGCCTATGTCGTGCGCGCCGTCACCCCCGGCACCTACGACCATCCGGCGGCAAGCGTCGAGGACATGTACCGGCCGGAGCTTTCGGCCCGCACGGCGACCGGCAAGATGGAGGTCGTGGCAGCGCAATAATGAAGCGGTGGCACAAGATCGCGATCGGATCCGCGGCCGGCATCGTTCTTGCCGGCGCGGCTCTCTTTGCGCTCGACGCTGCCGACAAGGCTTATCCGCCGCCATTGGACAGGGCGAATGCCGTCTCCGCCGAGGTGCTGGATGCCGACGGGCAATTGCTGCGCGCCTTCGCGACCTCGGAAGGCCGCTGGCGGCTGAAGACGGCGGTCTCCGACGTCGATCCGCAATTCCTGCGCATGCTGATCGCCTATGAGGACCAGCGTTTTTATGATCACGGCGGCGTCGATCCCTGGGCGCTCGGGCGTGCCGCCATGCAATTGGTCGGCAATGGCCGCATCGTTTCCGGCGCCTCGACCCTGTCGATGCAGGTAGCGCGGCTGATCGAGCCGCGCGAAGGGCGTTCGCTTTCGGCAAAGCTGCTGCAATTGGTGCGCGCCGTGCAGATCGAGCGGCGGCTGTCGAAAGAACAGATCCTCGATCTCTACCTGACGCATGCGCCTTATGGCGGCAATCTGGAAGGCGTGCGCGCCGCAAGCCTTGCCTATTTCGGCAAGGAACCGCGCCGCCTCACGGTCGCAGAGGCGGCTTTGCTCGTCGCCCTGCCGCAATTGCCGGAACGGCGCCGGCCGGACCGCAATCTCAAGACAGCCGAGGCTGCGCGCAAGCGTGTGCTTGACCGTGTGGCGGTGGCGGAAGCCGTGGGCGATGGCGAAGCGGAGCGTGCCGAGGGTGTCGCGGTCCCATCGCGGCGCATGCAATTGCCCGCACTTGCCGCCCATGTCGCGGAAGCCGCGCTGCGCAAGGAGCCTGATGTCCTCAAGCATCAGACGACCTTGAAGAAGCAGGTGCAGCAGGGGCTGGAATCGGTTGCGCGGGCAGCAGCCATGAAGCTCGGGCCGAAGCTGTCGCTCGCTATGGTGATGGCGGATGCGCAAACCGGCGCGATCGTCGGCGAGGTCGGCTCGGCCGATTATTTCGACGCCAGCCGCTCCGGCTGGATCGACATGACCCGCGTCAACCGCTCGCCGGGCTCGACGCTGAAGCCCTTCATCTATGGGCTCGCCTTCGAACAGGGCTTGGTGTCCCAGGAAACGATCATCGAAGACCGGCCCGCCGATTTCTTCGGCTACAGGCCGCGCAATTTCGACATGAGCTATCAGGGCGACGTCACCGTGCGCGAGGCGCTGCAGCTTTCGCTGAACGTGCCGGCGGTCAAGCTGCTCGATGCGGTCGGGCCGTCGCGGCTGATGGTGCGCTTCCGCCGCGCCGAGGTGCGCCCGGTCCTGCCGCCGAATGAGACGCCGGGGCTGGCGATCGGTCTTGGCGGCGTCGGCATCACCTTGAAGGATCTGGTGCAGCTCTATACGGCGCTCGCCAATCGCGGCCAGCCGGCAAGGCTCGGCGACGGTGTCACCGGCGCACCGGGCAAACTCGACGGCGAACCGCTGCTGGAGCCGGTCGCGGTCTGGAGCGTCGCCGATATTCTCTCCGGCGTCATTCCGCCCGCCGGCGCGCCGCAGCGCGGCATCGCCTACAAGACCGGCACGAGCTATGGCTATCGCGACGCCTGGTCGGTCGGCTATGACGGGCGCTATGTGCTCGGCGTCTGGGTCGGACGGCCCGACAATAGCGCCGTGCCGGGATTGACCGGCTATGGCACCGCAGCACCCATCCTATTCGAGGGCTTCGCCAAGTCCGGCATCGCAACGACGCCGCTGCCCCGCCCGCCGGCCGGCGCCGTGCGCATCGCCCAGTCTGAGCTGCCGATCAGCCAGCGCCGTTTTGCGCTGAATGCCAATGGCCTGCTCGTCGCCTCCGGTCGCGAGGCAGCACCTCAGATCATCTATCCGCCCGAGGGCGCGCATGTGGATCTCGGCGCTGGAGCAGGCAACCTGTCACCCCTGATGCTGAAGCTGCAGGGCGGCCGCGCCCCGTTCCGCTGGCTTGCCAACGGCAAGCCGCTGCCCGACCTCTCGCGTCGGCGCACCCAGCAATGGCTGCCCGATGGCGGCGGCTACTCGAAACTGACCGTCATCGACTCGGCCGGGAGGGCCGCAAGCGTGGGCGTCTTCATCGACTAACGCATCGTGCTTTGCGCGTCTGAAAAGACGCGCGGCGCTGTAAGGGAACAAAAACCCGGGCACAACCGTTGGAGAGGGTCTCCCTCCAACGTCAGACGGCCTCATGACACTTCCGACCGCGACCTACCGGATCCAATTCCGCAACGGCATGACTTTCGATCGCGCCTGCGACCTCGTCCCCTATCTCAAGACGCTTGGCATCAGCCACCTCTATACCTCGCCGATCTTTACCGCCGTCAGCGGCTCGACCCACGGCTATGACGTGACAGACGCCAACGAAATCGACCCGACGCTTGGCGGCCGGGCCGGATTCGAGCGGCTGACGGAAAGTCTCGCCGCCGCCGGCATGGGACTGATCCTCGACATCGTCCCGAACCACATGGCCGCCTCGCCGGAAAACGGCTGGTGGCGCGACGTATTGGCATTCGGCCGGCAGAGCGCTTATGCCAGCCACTTCGACATCGACTGGAGCGAGCCGCTGACCCTGCCACAGCTCGGTCAGGATTTCGATCGCGCTCTGGCTGGCGGCGAGCTGCGCATCGCGCTCGACGAAACGCATGGCAATTTCGCGCTCGGTTACTTCGAGACGCTGTTGCCGCTGAACCCCACGAGTTACGGCGCCCTCGCAAACCGGCTCGACGATCCGGTCGCCACCCGAATGGCGGAGGCTGCGGCCGAGACCTCCGGCGAGGATTTCAACCGCACGATGCGCGATATCCTCTTCGAAGGCGGCGATCGGGCCATCCTCCAGCAAAAGCTCGAAGAGGTCTCGGCCGATCTCGATTTCCTGAGAAACCTGCTTGAGGGACAGCATTGGCGGCTGACCCACTGGAAGGACGCGGCACGGCATCTGAGCTATCGCCGTTTTTTCGAGGTGACCGGCCTGGTCGGAACCCGCGTCGAAGATCCCGCGGTGTTCGAGGACGTGCACCGGCTGGTGATCGAACTGGTGCGCCATGGCAAGGTGCAAGGCCTGCGCATCGACCATGTCGACGGGCTGGCCGAACCCAAGGCCTATCTCGACAGGTTGCGGGAGGCGGTGGGACCAGACACCTATATCGTCGTCGAAAAGATCCTCGGACCCGGTGAGGTCCTGCCGGAGAACTGGCCGGTCGCCGGCACCACGGGATATGAGTTCATCGCCGCGCTCAGCGAGCTGTTCATCGAGAGCAGCGGTCTGCGCATATTGGACGGCGCCTATCGCAGCCTCGCCGGCGAGACCGGCAATCTCGAAGAGAGCCGGCAGATTGCCAAGCGACTGATGGTCGAACGCAATTTCGCCGGCGAGACCGACAGGCTGGTGTCGATCGCGGCAGGCATCTTTCCCGAGCTGAAAAGAGACGAGATCGCCACCGCGCTCTGCGAACTGCTGATCGCCTTTCCCGTCTACCGCACCTATGGCGACGGAGGCCCGCTTTCCTGGCAGGATGCAGCGGTCCTTGCCGGGACCGCGTCGCAGGTTTTGCCAAAGCTCGATGATCGCAGTGCCTGCGACCATGTGCTGAAGCTTCTCGAAGGCAAGATCGAAGGTGATGCGGCCCATGCGTTCCGGATCCGCTTCCAGCAATTGAGCGGGCCAGTGATGGCGAAGGCGACAGAGGATACGCTGTTCTATCGCTACAACAGGCTGCTTGCCGCAAACGAAGTGGGCGGCGAACCGGGCAAGGCGCCCGGCGGCATGGAGGAATTCCACCGTCGCATGGCCGAGCGGGCGCGGCTGCAGCCGCATGGGCTTTCGGCGAGCGCCACCCACGACACCAAACGCGGTGAGGATGCGCGCGCCAGGCTTTACGCGCTGAGCGAGGGCGCGGATGTCTTTGCCCAGGCGGTGGAGCGTTGGCGCGACATGAACCGGCCGTGGCTGCAGGAACTGGCGGATGGCGTTGCGCCGGAGCCGAATGTCGAATGGATGCTCTATCAGGCGCTGGCCGGCATCTGGCCGGAAGACTTCGACAGAGGACGGACGGAAGAACTGCGCGAACGCCTCGCCGACTACGCGGTCAAAGCCGTGCGCGAGGCGAAACTGCGCGGCGATTGGACGGAACAGAATGCCGTTTACGAGGAGGCGGTGACGACCTATGCCACGGCGCTGGTTGCGCCTGAGAATGACGCCTTCCTCGAAGATTTCGAAAGGGTGCTACAGCCCTTCATAGCGGCGGGTTACCTCAACAGCCTGTCGCAGACGCTGCTCAAGCTGACAGCCCCCGGCATTCCCGATATCTACCAGGGTGCGGAGGGTTTCGATTTCAGCCTCGTCGATCCCGACAACCGCCGGCCGGTCGATCATGAACGGCTGGCGGCCTGGCTTGATGAAGCCGGGCCGATCGCCAAGCTGCAGGCGGCGGCGCTGAAACAGCGCATCGTCGCGATCGGCCTGCAGCTGCGCCAACGGTATGTGGACCTCTTTGCCAGAGGCGACTATCTGCCGCTGAAGGTGACGGGCAACCGCCGCGATCATGTGCTCGCCTTTGCCCGGGTGCATAAGAGTGATTTCGCGATCGTCGCCGCGCCGCGGCTGATGTTCGGCTGGCTCGACCCTGGCGTGCTCTTTGCCGGCCCGGAATTTTGGGAGGATACGGCGATCGCCGTCCCCTCCCCGCTTCACGGGCTGAAGGCGGATCTGGTGACCGGAAAGACGATCGAGCCCGGGGGCAGCATCTCGGTCGCCGCCCTGCTCGGGAGCCAGCCGGTCGGGCTGATCACCCCACTCTGAGTTATCCAGCGCCAACGCATCGGACATTCGTCAAAATAGTGCTTGACCTTCCAGTTGCTGGAAGGTTCATAACCCTATTCAGGTGCCGCTCCCGGCGCGGAGAGAGTTATGAATATCAAGCACGAACACGATCACCATCACAGCCACGCCCATGGCGACAATCATTGCCATTGCGGCCATGATCAGGAGAAGGCTGCCGACGCCATTGTCCGTGATCCCATCTGCGGCATGACCGTCGATCCGCAGGCCGGCAAGCCCTCACTCGACCATGGCGGCCGCACCTATCATTTCTGTTCCGAGCATTGCCGAACGAAATTTGCGGCTGCACCCGAGGATTACCTGACGGCGAAGGACCCCGTCTGCGGCATGAGCGTCGATCGCTCGACGGCGAGATATTTCCTGAAAGCCGAGGGCGAGAAATTCTATTTCTGCTCGGCCGCGTGCCAGGCGAAGTTCGAAGCCGACCCTGCAGCCTACCGCGATGGCCAGCGCCCGACGACAAAACCGGCGCCGAAGGGTACGCTCTATACCTGCCCGATGCATCCTGAAGTCGTCAGCGATCGCCCCGGCGACTGCCCGAAATGCGGCATGGCGCTGGAGCCGATGGGCATCCCCCCAGCCGACGAAGGCCCGAACCCGGAACTCGTCGATTTCGTCAGGCGGCTCTGGGTCAGCGCCATCCTTGCCCTGCCGCTGCTGGCGCTCGGCATGGGGCCGATGCTCGGCCTGCCGCTCCGCGAAGCGATCGGCGAGCCGCAGGCGACCTTCATCGAACTGCTGCTGGCAACCCCGGTGGTGCTCTGGGCCGCCCTGCCCTTCTTCCGCCGCGCATGGGCGTCCGTTGTCAACCGCAGCCCGAATATGTGGACGCTGATCGGTCTCGGTGTCGGCACCGCCTATCTCTACAGCGTCGTCGCCACGCTTGCGCCCGGCATCTTCCCGATGAGTTTTCGTGGCCATGGCGCGGCCGTGCCGGTCTATTTCGAGGCAGCGGCCGTCATCGTCGCGCTCGTCTTCGTCGGCCAAGTGCTGGAATTGAAAGCGCGCGAACGCACCGGCTCGGCAATCCGCGCTTTGCTGGACCTTGCGCCGAAGACAGCACGCCGCATCGATGCCGAAGGCAACGAAAGTGACGTGCCGGTGGACGATATCAATGTCGCCGACCGGCTGCGCGTTCGCCCCGGCGAGCGGGTGCCGGTGGACGGTTCCGTCCTCGAGGGCCAGTCGACCGTCGATGAATCGATGATATCGGGCGAGCCCCTGCCCGTAGAGAAATCGAAAGGCGATCCGCTGACCGGCGGCACGATCAACAAGAACGGCACCTTCGTGATGTCCGCCGAGAAGGTCGGCGCAGACACGGTGCTGTCGCGCATCGTCGACATGGTCGCCAAGGCACAGCGCTCGCGGGCGCCGATCCAGGGGGCGGTCGATAGAGTATCGGCCGTCTTCGTGCCGGCGGTCGTCGCCGTCGCCCTCCTTGCCTTCCTCGCCTGGGCCGCGATCGGACCGGAGCCGCGCATGGCGAACGGCCTGCTTGCCGCCGTCGCCGTTCTGATCATCGCTTGCCCCTGTGCGCTCGGTCTTGCGACGCCGATGTCGATCATGATCGCAACGGGGCGCGGCGCTGGGGAAGGCGTGCTGATCAAAGATGCCGAGGCGCTTGAGCGCTTCTCCAAGGTCGATACGCTGATCGTCGACAAGACAGGCACGCTGACCGAAGGAAAGCCGAAGCTTACCGATATCGCAGCCTTCGGCGGGGTCGGGGAAGACCGGCTTCTGTCGCTGGCGGCAAGCCTGGAGCGCGGCTCCGAACATCCGCTGGCCGAAGCGATCGTTTCCGGCGCCGAGGAGCGCGGTGTACCCTTCGTCGAGGTCACCGGCTTCGAGGCAAAGACCGGCAAGGGCGTTCAGGGCATTGCCGACGGCACGACGGTCGCGCTCGGCAATGCGGCGATGCTTGCCGATCTCGGCATCGATCCGGCAGCACTTAGCGAGAAGACCCAAGCTCTGCGGGGCGACGGCAAGACGGTGATGTTCGTGGTGTTCGACGGCGCGCTTGCCGGTCTTGTCGCCGTTGCCGACCGGATCAAGCCGACGACGGCTGCCGCCATCCAGGCGCTGCATGACAGTGGGCTGAAGATCATCATGGCGACGGGCGACAATGAGCGCACGGCGCGGGCGGTGGCAAAAAGCCTCGGCATCGACGAGGTGCGCGCCGATGTGCTTCCGGAAGGCAAGAAGGCGCTGATCGACGAACTGCGTAGCAAAGGCGCTATCGTCGCCATGGCCGGCGACGGCGTCAATGACGCGCCGGCGCTTGCCGCCGCCGATGTCGGCATCGCCATGGGCACCGGCGCCGACGTCGCGATGGAAAGCGCCGGCATTACGTTGGTGAAGGGCGATCTCACCGGCATCGTCAGGGCGCGGCGGCTGGCGGAGGCGACGATGCGCAACATCCGCCAGAATCTCGGCTTCGCCTTCGGCTATAATGCGCTCGGCGTGCCGGTCGCCGCCGGCGTGCTCTATCCGATCTTCGGGCTGCTGCTTTCGCCGATGATCGCCGCGGCAGCGATGAGCCTCTCCTCCGTCTCGGTGATTTCAAATGCGCTGAGACTGCGCTTTGCAAAACTATAGGTGATAGCGATGAATATCGGCGAAGCATCGGAACGGTCCGGCCTGCCGTCTAAGACCATCCGCTACTACGAGGATATCGGCCTCCTCCGTCCCGAAAGGGGTGGAAACGGCTATCGCGACTATGCCGCGACCGACGTCCACAAGCTGCGTTTCCTGCAGCGCTCGCGCGGCCTCGGCTTTTCGGTCGAGGAATGCCGACAATTGCTGGCGCTCTATGAGGACAAGGATCGGGCGAGCGCCGACGTTAGGGATATCGCTCAGACAAAGCTTACCGAGATCGACCGCAAGATCCGCGAGCTGACGGAACTGCGACGGACGCTGGAGCACCTCGTGCTTGCCTGCCACGGCAACGACAGGCCGGACTGTCCGATCCTCGAAGAGCTTTCGGACGGCGCCTGACCATTTCGCACGAGCAGGCCGATTCAGGCGGCCTGCATCAGGAAAGCGGCGGCATGTTCTGGTTGGTCGCCTGCGAAGTTTGAGCCCGCTCGTCGGGCTCTTCGTCTTCACCATCGTCCAGCACGCCGTCATCCAGCCGGTGCTTGATCGCCAGCGCATAGATCACGTCGAGAATATTGCGGTCTCTGAGATGAGGATCGGTCAGCGCGAGAAGCGAGGCCCGGACGATCTTCTTGCTGGTGGCCTTCGGACAACGCGCCTTGACGAAATCATAGAGCGCCTCATCCGTCAGCCCTTCCATGGCGCCGTCCACGAGAGCTTCGTAGACCCGCTTCTTTTCCTTCATTCTTTATTTTTCCCCTGCAAATCAGCGGCGTCATGATCTGTCATGTAATTGTCATACACAATCGCCGATTTGAGGCGCCTGTCCACTGGAGAAGAATGTCCGATCGTGGTCCGGGCAGCATTCTTTTGGCTGATCAACTTTTTTGCCCCGGCCGGGAATAAAATCGGCTGCACTTGCGTATACTCAATCATGGAACGCAAAGACCGCCCCTTCGATGTCATCGGACAGCTTGCAGCGCTGAGGCGCTACGCGCGCTCGCTGGTGCGCAATTCGGACGAGGCGGAGGATCTGGTGCACGATGCGCTGGTGCGCGCCTTCGAGAAGCGCAAGAGCTTCCGCAGCGGCGGCAACCTGCGCACCTGGCTGCTCTCCATCCTCCACAATGCCCATATCGACCGTCTGCGCCGGAACCGGTCGCTGACGCGCCGCCACGACGAGGCGGCTGTCGAAGCCGAGCAGTCGCTGCCGGCCGGCCAGGAACATGCTGTGCGCCTGCAGCAGGTGCGCGACGCCTTCTTCGACCTGCCGGAGGAACAGCGCGAGGCGCTGCATCTCGTCGCCATTGAAGACCTTTCCTACCAGGAAGCAGCCCAGGCGCTCGGCATTCCCGTGGGGACGCTGATGTCGCGCATCTCGCGGGCTCGCGCGCAGCTGCGCGAATTCGAGGAGAAGACGCCACGCGTTTCGCATCTGAGAATCATCGGAGGGAACGGCAATGAAAGCAATTGATCCGATCCTCGATGCCGATCTCGACGCCTACGTCGATGGCGAACTCGATGTCGCCCGTCGCATCCAGGTGGAATCCTATCTTTCCGAGCATCCGGCGATTGCCGCCAAGGTCATGGCCGACCTCAGCGTCAAGGGCGAACTGCGTTTGGCGCTTGCCGGCGAAAGTGCCTTCGGCCGCCCCGAGACCCGCGATGCCGCCCGCCGGCTGGAACGTGGCCTTTCCTATGGCCGCATCTTCCATTCCATGCAGCGCATTGCCGCCGTCGGTATTCTGATCGCCGCCGGCTGGGTGGCGCACAATTCCTTCGGCGCCTTCTCGGCGACGGAGGTGTCGGCTTCCGTTCCGGCGCCCGCCTATGTCGAGGATGCCGTTCGCGCTTATCAGACCGCGGCCCTGCGCCAATCGATGCCTTCGCAGACATCGGCCACCTATAACGCTGACGACATCCGCGCCGCCACCGCGATCGTGATGCCCGAACTGCCTGGGGATTGGAAGGTTGCCGACGTGCAGATCTTCCCGTCCGAATTCGGCCCCAGCGTCGAAATGGCGATCGAGCAGCCCGATGGAAAGCGGCTGTCGCTTTTCGCCGTCCGCCCGGGCGCCTTCGAAGTCAAGCCGGTCAGTCATCTCACGCTTAAGAAAGCAGAAGCCGCCTATTGGCAGATCGGCGAGGTCGCCTATGCACTCATCGCCGACGATAGCGGTCTCAATCTCGACCAGGCGGCCGAACGGCTCGCCCGCTCGCTCTATTAATTCAAACCGAGGAGATCAGCATGAACCCGATCAATCCGCGCTACGGTGCCGTCGCCGGCTCCCAGGCCCTCTTCGACGAAGGCCTGCGCCAGCATATGCTGCGCGTCTACAACTATATGGCTCTCGGCCTCGTCATTACAGGCCTCGTCGCCTTTGTCGTCGGCTCGACGCCGGCACTCTACGTCCCGATCTTCGGCTCGCCGCTGAAGTGGGTGGTGATGCTTGCTCCGCTCGCCTTCGTCTTCTTCTTCTCGTTCAAGATCCAGACGATGTCGGCCAGCACCGCTCAGATCACCTTCTGGGCCTTCTGCGCCGTGATGGGCCTGTCGCTCGCTTCCGTCTTCCTGGTCTTCACCGGGATGAGTATTGCGCGGACCTTCTTCATCACCGCCACGATGTTCGGCGCCACCAGCCTCTACGGCTATGCGACCAGGCGTGACCTCTCGCGCATGGGCTCGTTCCTGATGATGGGCCTGTTCGGCATCATCATCGCCAGCATCGTCAACATCTTCCTGGGTTCGAGCGCACTGCAGTTTGCGATCTCGGTGATCGGCATCGTCGTCTTCGTCGGCCTCACCGCCTACGACACGCAGAACATCAAGGAACAGTATTCGGAGAACTTCGATCAGGAATCGAACCAGAAGCTCGCCGTTTTCGGTGCGCTCTCGCTCTACCTGAACTTCGTCAACATCTTCCAGCTTCTGCTCAACTTCACCGGCGAGCGGGAATAGGACTGCGCTTCTGGGGGCAAAGGAAGCGCAAGAGCGCCTGGTCTGCAGTCTGTGACAGGATGGCTGGCTGGGTGCTCACCTAAAGGAAACGGCCGGGCCTACGCCCGGCCGTTTTCGTTTCAAGCGAACCGCGTCAAATCGCACTCATGCGACGCGCTTTAAATCTTTGTCTTATGCATGTCGTTGTCCCAAAGCCGCTGCACACTTTTGGGCGACATGCATTAGATGATACCCCAGGCGCGATAGCGGCCGCGGCCGGTGATTTCGCGAATGCCGATCTCGTTGACGAGGTTGAGCGCGCCGCGCGGCGTAATGCGCAGATGACGGGCGATCATCGCCGCCGAGACCATCGGCCGCGACAGGATGAAATCGGCAAGCTCCGGCAGGCTGCTGTTCGAACGGCGGCCGCGAAAGCGCAGTTCCATTTGTGTGCGCGCCAGGGACAGGCGGTCGATTTCCTTGAGGCCGGCCGCAGCCCCGAGATGCATCGCCTCCAGAAAGGCTAGCAGCCGTGTGGCCCGATCGCGCGCCCGACGACGCTCATGGCGCACCAGTTTCAGTCCGCCGTAGAAAGAAAAGAGGTGCGAGGCAACCTTGCCGCGGGCGCGCAGCTGGCTTGCGACCAGAAGACCGCCGAGCCAGTGCTGACGCCGCAACGGCTCGATCCTCTCCCAGGCTTCGAAAAGGATGACGGCGCCGAGAACCGGCGGCAGGCTGTCGGCCAATGGCAGTACGCTCCGCCACTCCGCAAGCCGCTGTTCCTCGTCCCATTCGTCGTCACCAAGCAAGCCGAGAGGATCTTCGTTGGGCCTTGCCGGGGCAACGGCCGTCTCGCCTGCCGGCGTTTTCCCGGTATGGATATCGAGCAGCTTCTGCGAGCGCGCAAGCAGCGCATCGATCTCCGCCATCTCGGCCGCGAGCGGCCCGCCCTCATCCTCGCCCTCTTCATCGGCCTCAACCGGAGCTGCGAGGCTCTTGGCGTCCTGCGCTTTCCCCTCCCCTTCCCCGCCGGTCGCGGTCAGCGTTGCGAGGCCCGCGACGCCAAGTGCCCAGCCGGGTTCGCCGGTCCATATGCGCCGACGTGCTCGCAGCACGGAATGGGAGATCGTCAGTTCGTGGGTCGGAGCGCGGCTATCCATATGCGCATCATGTAAAACGAGATCCTCGACATGCACGAGTTCGCCGGCCACCCAAAGCGCGCCGGCGGCATCGAAGAAATGACTACGTTCGGCGAAGCCTTCGCCGACCACCGAACGCAACACCCGCTCGTCCAGCCGCGCCAGCGCATCCTCCGCCGCGGTAAGGGAGGGAAGCAGGGTTTGGAGCATTGCACCGTCGATATCGTAGCGCATTGTTAAGCTTTACGGTTTTTCACAAATGGAAGCAAAATACGAGTTTCTTTCCGATGTATGCCATGGTTAACGGTGTATTTCAACAAAAGGTATGGGAAGGAGCCGTTAAGATGGCTGATCGAGCGGCTGCATAAGGAAGCACTCTCGGACGCGGCATGGCGTCCAGGCATGCCTGCGATTTCTCTCAGATAGACAATCGCATCCTTCGAAGTACCGCTGCTCGCAATCCCCACCACCGCACGCCGTTCCCGAACGGTAACGATCGCCCGGTTCAAAATGGGTGTCTTCGAAGATTGTCAGCTTGTCGACCTCATTAGCTGCGCCAACCAATTCGAAAACGAAGTCTGTTTTTGCAGGTCGAGGTCAAATTCTGGCTGCGCCGCTTCCCACTGGCACCGATCTCTCAGGCTACCCAATCCGGACCCACCCCGGCTGAAGCTATGATCGGGCATCAAAGATCGTGACATTCAAGAGCGTAACCCACACCGTATAGCGTGCGAATCTTCAGATTGCGGAGTCCTGCAAATGCTTTTCGCAGCCGGCCGATATGCACGTCAACCGTCCGGCTTTCCACGGCGTGCGGAGCTGGCCAAACGGCCTCGATGAGTTGCATGCGCGTACTGATCTGCCCCTGCCTTTCCAAAAGGAATCGAAAGATTCTCATCTCCATTGGCGCAAGTGCTATTCTTGTGCCTGACACCACGACGACGTGCGACCCGAGGACGACCTCGGCGGTGGCAGCAAAATTTGGTTGGGTTAGCGCCTCCGAGCGCGGCCTTATTCCATGGAGAAAGGCGAGAAGCTTTGAAGGCGACAAAGGACGTGTGATGCCTTCGTCGAGCCCGGCCTTGATCAACTCCAAGTGTTGGGCACGCGTGTCCTCACCGATAAGAGCACCCACTGGAATCCCTGAATTCTTCAAGAGCGCACATAACGGCGCAATATCACTCGGCCACCCTGCACAATCCAGTACGATGGCGGAAACCCCTGCAGATGCGCAGGCTACCACGACATCGTCGTCACTTGCAGCAAGACGCGCCTCGAAGCCCTCACAACGGAGGATATGTGCGAGGAGCAGATAAAGCTCAGCGTTCCGCGAGCAAACCAGAATGACAGAAGCCATGTCGATTGCCTCCTTCCTAGCCAGACAAAACGGCAAAACTCAACTCGGCGCGAATTCGCCACCGTTGACATCTATGATGGCTCCATTGACGAACCCGGCATCTTCCGATGCCAGGAATGCAATGACCCCGGCGACGTCGTCCGGAGAACCGAGCCTGCCGGCTGGAATACGAGCCAGCGCGTCGATGTTGGTGTTGTTTTGCGGGGAGCCTGTCAGTGGCGTCAGGATGCGACCTGGCGCCACGACATTTGATGTTATGCCATAGGGGCCATATTGAGACACCAGCGCACGGGACAACCCTGAAAGTGCGGCTTTGGACGTCGCATAAGCGGCGCCTGCGATCCGTGGTCTCGTCCGGCCGGCAAGAGAGCCAACGAATATGACCCGTCCATAACCCTTTTCCTTCATCACGGGCAAAACGGCTCGACAACACAGCATCGCCCCCGTCAGGTTGACGGAGAGCACGTCGTTCCACTCTTCCAGGGTAAGGTCGGCGGAAAGACCTTTTGGCGAAATCCCCGCGTTGCAAACGAGAATCCCAGGTGCGCCCAAGACACGACCGACTTCGCCGAAAAAGGAATTGATGGCCTCAGGTTCGCGGAGATCGACCTTTTTCGCCAGCCACCGCTCTGGCTCGAAAGCCTCGGCAAGCGCGGCCCCTGCGGCGATGACGCTTGCATCACCATGGCTGAAGACGGCAACCCGATGTCCCGCACTGAGCAGACGAAACGCAGCGGCAAGACCGATTCCGGTCGTGCCACCGCTGACGACCGCAACACGCGGGGTATCCTGGCTCATGCTGCCTGATCCAATGCAGCGAATAGCGAAATCGGGGGATGGGCGTCGGCGTCCGTTATCACCTCGATCAGCAAAGGCCCTTCTTCACGCAGGCCGCGCTCGAGGCAACGAGGAAGATCGGCGGGATCAGAGATTCGAACAGCCGGGCAGCCGCAAGCTTCGGCAATCTGTCGATGATCGACATCCGCGAAGCTGCAGGCGGTGGTGAAGCTGCCGAACTTGACGGTTTCAGCATCACGCTGGAAGCCGAGGATGCCGTTGTTCAAGACGATGATGAGTACGGGTAGCTTGCTCCGCACCATGGTCTCCAGCTCCGCCCAGCTATGCGCGAAGCCGCCGTCCCCCACGATGGCGACCACCGGCTCGTCCGGCCTCGCCGCTTTTGCACCGAGCGCAAGTGGCAAGCCCCACCCGAGTCCAGCAAGACCCCGCGGCGACAGGAAGCGCATACCGGAGGAAAGAGCCCGCAATTGGCCAGCTATCCACATTGAGGAATAGCTCGCATCGGCAACAACGGTCGTCTCTGCCGTCAGCACCTGCTGCAGGTCGGACATGACCCGCTCGGGACGTATCGGACTGTTCTCCGAACCAGCTACGGATTGCCGCTCCGTGTCAAACGCGCGCCAGAAACCGGCGATCCGGGCCGTCATCTTATCGCGCTGCGATGCGCGGTACGAGAGATCGCGTCGGGCAAGCGCGCTTCGAAGTGCGCTAATGGTTTCGGCCGCATCGCCTGCCAATCTGACCGCTTCGTAGTTGCGCCCGATTTCGGTGGGATCGACATCGATGTGGATGACTGATGCGGACCGGGGGATTTGGCGCCAACTGTCAGTGCCGTTCTGATTGGTTCGCGTTCCGACCAGAATGACGAGATCGGCCTCTTCGACAAGGGCAAGCGTGTGCCGCCCAAGCGATCGCGGCCCGACGAGAGCCCCGAGGACGCCAGCTGACAGCGGGTGGTATTCGTCGACGGCGCCTTTTCCCATATTGGTCGTCAGCACGGGAAGCGAGGCTTCGTCCTGTAGCCCCGAAAGCTCGCCAGCGGCATGGCTCGCATGGACGCCTCCTCCGGCTATGACGATGGGTGCCTGGGCCGTGGCGATCATTGAGGCCGCGCGCTCGATGTCACAATCGCGCGGACGTAACCGATCGAGCGGCCAGTGGCCTAGGACAGCCTCACGACGAAAGGGCGAAGGGACTATCTGCTCCCGCAAGAGGTCGGCCGGGAGCAGGAGAGCTGCCGGTCCTGGCCGGCCCGAGGCGGCTGCCGTGAAGGCAGCATCGACATAATCGTCGATCCGCTCCGCTACGAGAACTTTTCGCACCCACTTCGTGCAGGATTGGAATAGGGTAAGATGATCGAGTTCCTGGAATGCATTACGGTCAGCCTGATCGCGTTCGACATCCTGGACGAGAGCAACGACCGGAACGCTCGCCTTCAGCGCCTCGGCCAGCGGCGGAACAAGAAGCGTTGCGGCAGGTCCGTTCTGCGCTGCGACCACGCCGACCTTGCCGGAAAGGCGCGCATAGCCGTCGGCCATGATCCCTCCCATGTTTTCCTGTCGGTAGGCGATTTGACGGATGCCGATTGCTTCGGCCGCAAGGATAACCGCCGAAGGCAGGCTCTGAGCAAAGATATGGGTGACGCCATGCCTCTTCAGGCAAAGAGCGATCCGCTCGGCGACGGTTAGATTATTGGTTGCCATGGTCACATGCCTGCTTCGGTTGGAGTTACTTCGAGGATTGAAAGGAAGTCTGAGAAGGCTGAGATGACTGCGTCACCGTCAGCGGTCGTCATTGCCGTCGAAATGCAGGCCGCAGCGCCATCGGGAAGCAGGATGCCGCAATTGAGGAAATGCTTTGAGAGCCGACCCATCAACTCGGCCTCTTCCGGTGCGAGATACGCCTCGCGAAAGTCCCTTGGCTGCCTTCCTTTCGGATGGATGCGAAACAAAGAGGCAGCTCCCGTCACGCTGAAGGCTGCACCATGGCGTTCGATTTCCTTTCGAAGTCCGACCCGGATGCGATCTCCAAGGCTCTCCAGTGAAGCGAAAGCGTCCTCCGTCATCGCCTCCATGGCGACCCGGCCTGCGACCATCGACACGGGATTTGCCGAAAACGTGCCGCCCTGCGGCAGCAGCGGCTTACCGCTGTCGCTTGCGAACACCCGCATTACGTCCTTGCGCCCGCCGATGGCCCCGACGGGAAAACCTCCGCCGATGATTTTTCCGGCGGCGACCAGGTCAGGGTGGAGACCATAGCGGGCCGATGCCCCCGTATATGACTGCCGCAGATTGAGGACCTCATCGGCCACGATGAGAATCCCATATTGCTTCGCGATCGCCGCGACAGCCGCGAAAAAGCTCGGCTCAGGCGCTATCAGCCCGGCGCGGCTCGGCATCGGATCGATCAGGATACAGGCAAGCGAAGGGGCAGCCGAAGCAATTCGGCGCTCCAGATCCGCGATGTCGTTGAAGCGGATAATGGTTACCTCCTCACCTACCGAAGGCGGCATACCGCGATAGGCCGGTACGGCCGGCGACTGTAGTGGGTCGTTCCATATGGCCGGCGACACCGCCTGCCCCGTTTCCGCCCAATCGTAAGCGCCGTGATAGGCACCCTCTATCCGCGCGATGCCTGGCCGGCATGTGAAGGCGCGCGCAGCCTTGATCGCAAACATCACAGCCTCGGTTCCGCTGTTGACGAAGCGAATATGTTCGATCGCCGGAATGCGCTCGATCAACAGCTCGGCAAGCGTGATCTCGTGCTCGGTCGGGTTGGAAAAACACGTGCCGCGATGAAGCAGATCTGCAACTGCGTCGGCAACGGGAAGGAAGCCATGGCCGTGGATCAGCGTCGTGAAATTATTGTTGAGATCGAGGAGGCGATTGCCGTCGACATCGATGAGGTAGGCTCCCTCCCCGCGCGAAATGTAGAGCGGGCTGGGCTCGTGATCGACCGTGACCCGTGTGATCCCGGTCGGAAACACGCGACGACCTCTTTTGAAGAAATGTTCGGACCTCGACCGGGGAAATCCCCGGCCGCTGCGAAAGACATCTGGGTGAAACATTTCGATCTTCTCCGGCCAACGCGGGTCGCGGCGCAACCCTTCATAATTTTGTTATAACAAAAATCATGAACAAGAAGAAGTTGCAACAAAAAAATCCGGCTGCCGGTGCTATTGCCTCTTGAGACGCTCCTGCGCGGCCTTCTTCAGGCGCCGGTAGCCATCTCGAATGTCATTTTCCATTGCGGCGCGGACCGCAGAAGGATCTTTGTCCACCAGCCCCTCTATCGCGGCCAAGTGGTTGTGGACCCCGTATTTTGTTTCCGCAAACTCGGGATAAAGGTCGTGGAACGAGGCTCCTACCCTTAACCACAGGGCCTCGATGGTCGAAAGGAGGTGCGGCATCTCGCACAGCCGATAGATCGTAAAGTGGAATTCTTTGTTGTCGTGAAGAGCGTCGCCGTAGCGCCCTTCGTCGAGCGACATCGTGATTTTATCCTGCAACGTTAAGAGCTTGTCGACTACATCATTGGTCGCACGAGGCGCTCCTTTTTCAGTCGCCAACCCCTCGAGCGCAAGCCGCATCTGCGTGACTTCATAGAGCGCCGCCAGATCGAGATGCGGGACGATGACGGTTTTAGGGCCCACCATGACGAGCGCGCCTTCGAAGACCAGGCGGTTGATCGCCTCGCGCGCCGGCGTGGCGCCAACATTCAGCATTTCGGCAACCGAGCGGATGGGCAGCTTGTGACCGGGCTTGTAAGCGCCGCGTATGAGTTGCTCCTTGATGGATGAATAGGCGAAATCGCTGATGCGTCCAGAGTGCAGATCCGACGCCAACGATTCTTCTCCGGTTGTAATTTCGTTCAATTTTGACCCCCCATGCGTTGACAACTTCACATTTTTGTTGCAACAAAAATGAAATAGACGAAAAACGATACCATAATGTGACAGCATAACGGTATCGCGACTATTCGCAACGCCCTGGCCTCGGAAGGCCACGCCCGAAACAAGCTGCCGGTTTTGCCGGCATGACACCCACAGCACCTGGCGCCGCACGAGCAGAGCCGGGAAGTTTCAATGCGTGCCAAAGCACGCAAATGAGGAGATATCATTTTGATTGGTGCGCCTGTTTTTATCGATCGCATTGGCAAGGTCTACGGCAGCCAGACTGCCGTTGGCGCAGTGACCCTGGATGTTCCGGCAGGAGAATTCTTGTCGATCCTTGGTCCATCCGGATCGGGCAAGACGACGCTTCTGACAATGATCGCCGGTTTCGAAAGCCCTTCTGCCGGACGCATCATCATTGGCGGTCGAGATGTCACCGCCGTATCGCCCGACCGCCGCAATATCGGGATGGTCTTCCAGCGTTATGCCTTGTTCCCACATCTGACCGTCGCCGAAAACATCGGCTTTCCCCTGAAGATGCGCGGCATCCGCAAGGACCTCAGAGCAGAACGGGTTGGCCGGGCGCTCGACCTCGTCCAACTCCCGGACTATGCCAAGCGCTACCCCCACGAACTTTCCGGCGGCCAGCAGCAGCGGGTGGCGGTCGCGCGCGCAATCGTGTTCGAACCGCCTGTTCTCTTGATGGACGAGCCACTCGGGGCGCTCGACAAGAAGCTGCGCGAATCCATGCAGATCGAGATCAAGCAGCTTCAGCGGCGCCTCGGTGCAACGGTCATCTACGTGACGCACGATCAGGAGGAGGCGTTGACGATGTCCGACCGGATCGCCGTTATGGCAAGGGGGCAACTCGCGCAGCTCGGAACCCCGGCGGACCTTTACTGTAATCCGCAGAGTGCCTTTGTCGCCGATTTCATCGGCAAGATGAACTTCCTGACGGGAGAATTCCTGGGCGAGACCGCTGGCCGCCAGACGATCAGACTGGGTGACGACGTGGTCATTGATACGCCCGGTGCTGCCCATGGTTTCGGGGGTTCGGCAAAAGCAGGTGATCGCGTTCGGCTCGCGCTACGGCCTGAGCGGCTTGGCCTTACAGCGCGTGGCGCAGGGGGACAGAACGCCCTCCCCGGCCGGATCGAAACGTCGGTCTTTGCGGGCTCCTTTGACCTTCATCTCGTTCGCACTGAATTCGGAAGCGGAGAGATCATTCAGGTGCAGATCCCTGCCGATGGAAAGAAGATGCCCTTTGCAATGGGGACACCGGTTGATGTCATCGCCGAACGCGACGGCCTCCGGCTCTTTGCGGTCGTGGAGGCATGAGATGACCATGGCCGTCGATAATCTACCCCTTGCACCAACCCGTCCAGCAAGCTGGTTTTTCGCACGCTCGGCGCGCCGGTATTCGCACGCGCTGACACTCCTGCTGATTTCACCGTTGATGCTCCTGCTGGCCGGGGGCTTCATCTATCCGATCGGGCGGCTTGTCTCTCTGAGTTTCATGACGCCCGGATTCACGCTGGAACATTACGAGCGGATCGTCAGCGAGCCGCTTTATGTGGAAGTTCTGCTTCGCACGCTGCAGACGGGTGCAATCGTAACAGTGGCGAGCCTGCTGCTTGGATATCCGGTTGCCTTTCTTATGGCCCGAGCCAAAGGCAAGACGGCAATGATCGTCTCGGCGGCAGTGTTCGTGCCGCTATGGACCTCAGTGCTGGTGCGATCCTACGCCTGGATCGTGCTGCTGCAGCGAAACGGCATCGTAAACGGTCTGCTGATCGAGAGCGGCCTCATTAACAGCCCGTTGAAGCTTATTTACACCGAAGGCGCAGTGATCCTTGCGATGACGCATGTCCTGATGCCCTTCATGATCCTGCCGATCTACAACGCTCTTCGCACCATTCCGGCAGAGTACGCCCAAGCCGCCCGCAATCTCGGCGCCGGTCCAATCGGCGCGTTCATGCGCGTGACCTTGCCGCTCAGCTTGCCCGGAATCTTTGCCGGCTGTGTCATGTGCTTCATCCTGGCGATCGGCTTTTATATCACGCCGGCACTCGTCGGCGGGCCTGGAGCATTGATGATGGCAACGCTGATCGGTCAGCAAACCACCGTCCTGCTTGACTGGCCATTTGCCGCAGCGCTCGCGACCGTCCTTCTGACCACGACGCTGATCTTTGTCTTGGTGTTCCGCAAGGCGCTTTCCCTCAGCAAAGGATTGAACAGTGTCAACTGAACCCTTAGCCATCGCCCCATTCGCAGCCTATCGCGTCAACGGCACCCACCGACCTTACGGCAAAGCGGCCTTGCGGCTCCTTGGCGGCCTCTTGATCGGAGCAATCCTGTTCTTCCTCGTTCTGCCGACGCTGCTCGTCATCCCGATTTCGCTGAACGGCAGCAGCTATATCGAGCTTCCGCCGAAGGGTCTGACGCTTCGCTGGTATGTCGACTTTCTCTCCCATCCGGACTGGCGCGCGGCAACGATCTTTAGTCTGAAGATTGCACTGGCGACGACGATTGCCTCGACGGTCGTCGGGACATCGGCGGCCATCGGGCTCGTGCGCGGCAATCTGCCGGGAAAGACCCTTCTGCAGGCATTGTCGCTGGGGCCAATGATCGTTCCCCATGTTGTCTTTGGCGTTGCCCTCTATCTGGTTTTTTCCCCGCTCAGCTTGACCGGTAATTTCTCTGGTTTCCTGATCGCACACACCGTACTTGCTGTTCCCTACGTGATCATCACCGTGTCGGCAGCACTCGAGCGCTTCGACTCGTCACTCGAGCTTGCCGCACTGAATTGCGGGGCAAGCCGGAGCCGCGCCTTTTTCAGCATTGTGCTTCCTAACATCGCGCCGGCGGTGGCTGCGGCCTCGGTCTTTGCATTTCTGGCGTCGTTCGATGAGGCGACAGTCGCCTTCTTCATTTCCGATACCAGCGGCAAAACGATCAGCCGCAAGATTTTCGAGGACATCGATTTCAATCTCACCCCGGTCATAGCGGCGGTTTCGACACTGCTCGTTGCGGTGTCGCTACTGCTCATGGGGACCATTCACCTCCTTACCGGCCGCGGGGAGGACTAACGTGGCCATATCAATCGGACAAAGGAATACGCGATGATAGAGCGAACCAAGATCAAGCCTTTGCTGCTTGCGGCTTGCCTCGTGCTTGGAGGTGGGGCAGCGCAAGCCGAGGAACAGGTCATCATTGCGACCACAGGCGGCGCCTACGATGCGGCGCTTCGAAAATTCTGGTTCGAACCGTTCACCGAAAAGACCGGCATCAAGGTTGTTTCGGTCGCTGCAACGAATGCCGAGATGCGGGCGAAAGCTGCGGCCATGGTGAAGACCGGCAATGTGACCTGGGACCTTTACCCGGACGGCGAGATCCAGGCGAGCGCTGAAGCGCATCGGCTGACGTCTGAAGACCTGACCGAGTTTTGCAAGTCTTTCCAGGGTCGGCCAGATCTGGTCGAGGATGCCTGCGTCAGCGCCGGGGCCAGGCTCTTTTCGACCGCAACGCTGATGGCCTACGACCCGACTGCCTTCAAGGATGGGAATCCGTCGAGCTGGGCCGATATGTGGAACCAGACAAAGTTTCCCGGCGGTCGCTCGTTTCCAAATTTCGACGATCCGTGGCGGGTCATGGCTGCCGCGCTCCTCGCCGACGGTGTTCCGCGCGACAAACTCTTTCCGCTCGACGTTGACCGCGCGCTCAACAAGCTTGACGAGATCCGTCCGGCTATATCGCTCTGGTGGAAGACCGGCGACCAGAGCGTTCAGGGATTTCGCAACGGCGACTACAGCATCGGGCAGATCTGGCTAACGCGCGCAAATACACTGAAAGCGGAAGGAAGCCAGATCGCCTGGTCCAAGCAGGCCTCGTTCCTCGTCGGTGATCGCTTGACAATCATCAAGGATGCACCGAACCGCAGAAATGCATTGAAGTTGATCGGCTACTGGCTTGATCATCCGGAGGCACAGGCCGGGGTGTGCGACGAACTCCTTTGCACGCCGCCGAGCCGCAAGGCGATCGATTTGATGTCGCCGGCTGCACGCGCCGCATTGCCGAGCGACGAGGAAATCCGGGATTACATCGTCATCCCGGACTCCAAATGGATCAACGATAACGCCGCGGTGATGCTCGAGCGTTGGAATGCCTGGATCCGATGACGATCCCCCTTCGGGCGGCGGTGCCGCCCGAAGGAGCGGAGACAGATCTTTACCCCTTGAAAGCACGATTGACGGCAGCTGCGACGTCGCGCAATTCGGAAGCCGTGTGGCCGGCAGTCGGGCATATTCGCAGCCCGGCCCTTCCCTTGGCCACTGTCGGGAAGAAAATGGCCGACGTATAGTAGCCGGAATCAAGCACCAGTCTGGCAGCGCCGATTGCCGCAAGCTCGTCACCGACCATGACGGTCCTGATTGGGAGGCGGGATCCTGCCTGTGCGGTCGGCACCAGCTCGTCGAAAAGAGCGATGTGTTCGGCGAGCGCTCGTTGCCGCACGCCGAGTTCCGATGTGCGATGGAGCGACTGAGAGGCGAGAGCCGCACCGATCGCCGCAACATTGATGGAGGCCGAGAAGGCGTGCGCGAGAGCAAAGCGCCGGAAGATCTCTTCCTGGAACGCCGTTGCGAGCATTAGCATGCCGCCCGAGGCTCCGAAGCCCTTCCCGAGGGAGGCTGCGATGATCGTCCGTTCACCGAGACCCTCGGGCATTTGTGAACGGGCAAAACCCTCGCCTCTTTCTCCGAAGATCGATATGCCGTGAGCATCGTCGACGTAGAGGAAGAGGCCGTATCGGTCCTGAAGCTCGCGCAACTCCTTGATGGGGGCACAGCCGCCCATGGAATACACACCGTCGCACACATAGGCGACCGTGTCGTTCTGGCGGCAAATTTCTTCGAGCGCCTGAAGGTCGTTGTGACCTATGGTTCGGACTTCGCATTCTTCGGCAACGATAGGCTTGTTGAAGGCAAGCGTTGCGTGCGCGAGGCGGTCGAACACCATGACTGGTTTTCTGCCGCTTGTCAGAACGCCGGACGCAATCAGCGGAAGCGCGCTCAAGTTGGCGGCAAGCACTGTTGTGTAGGTGATCACCCTCGCGCCGAAGAGATCAGAAAGAGCATCCTCGAGGTCTCCGAGGACGGCAAAATTGAGCCGCGTCCGGGCACAGGACCAGTGCAGCGTTCCGTAGCGCCGAACGGTCTCGATTGCGCCTTTGATGATTGAGGGGTGATTGTCGAGGCCGAGATACGAGCAACGGACGAAGTCGACGACACGCTCCGATTGGCGCTCCGAAACCGGCAGCTCTACCGCTCGACCGTCAGACGGATGGACATAGAGGGCCATCAAGCCATCGAGATGGGCGGCGGCAAAGTGGGGACTCGCGTGGCTGATCAGGCCAGCGGTATTTCTGTGGGATGTCTTCGCCGATCCGGCGCCCGAAGCTGCGTCTTGCATGTTGTGCTCCCGAGTGTTTCACGGGCCTCACGCTATGCGCGTGACCGTTGTTTATACAACGAAGGCGACAGAAAATTTTCGGGAAGTTTCGGTGAATATGTGAACGTGGCGCAGTCACATACTTTGGGCAATGTCGATTGCATATCCTTCCTTTGGCACGGTGCGGATCACATCGCGGCCAAGCGCCCGCCTCAGCGCACGCCGGAGCCGGCCGATATGAACATCGACTGTCCGCGGCTCGACGAAGGCTGATTTCGGCCACGCAACTGCGATCAGTTCCTCGCGGCTGTGAACGCGCCCCGCGTCACCCATAAGAGCGCTCAGCAGACGAAACTCGATCGGGCTGAGATTGACCGGCATACCCCTTACCAGGACACGCCGGCCGCTGACGTCCAGCCTCAGATCGTCAAATATTGGAACGAGGCGACCAGACGCTTCGTCGGAGGAATTGCCTATTTCACCGTGGAGGTAGGACAGCAGCCGTTCCGGGGGCAGCGGTCTTGTAAAGCTCTCATCGACGTTGGCTTTCAGGATGTCGAGATAGGCGGCCTTTTCGGCAACGAGCGCGATGAGTGTGAGGTCGCCGGCAAGCCCCTTTTCCTCCAGCCCCGACGCGATATCAGCCAGAATTTGTGAACCCGGCTGACAGTCGACGATGATGGCTGCAGCACCACGCGCCTCAGCGGTCGCAACTGCTTCATTTGGAATATCGACGAGGACGGTCCTGTATCCGGCGCCCTTCAGGATATATGACAGCATCAAATAGTAGTCGGCATCACGCGATACGATCGCCAGAAGAGCGCTCATTGGCTCGCCTCCCTCGCTACTGCCTGTATTGCGAACTCGTTTGATACGACAAAATTCTCGCGGGACTGCTTCATATTGGGCGGCACCTCGACCCTGGCGGGCAAAACTGACTGCGAAATACACCGTGACGGCGGCTATTTTATAGCTTGCCTTTCATTTTTGTTACAACATAATATTGAAGCTGAGAAGCACTTCGCACAGAAGCGTATATTTGCCAGGGACGACACGTGATCGTGGCCCACGCAGTGGGATCGACGTCCGGCATAATTTGATAGCCTGTTTCCGGACGGTAACGGGGCTTTTTAATGCGCGAAATATTCGAAGGGTTCTCAGCCGGCTGCGCAGTAGCCACACCGGACTTTTGGAGTGATGTAGATGTTGGGGACATAAGTACCGCTGTCCGTTTGCTTTATGGACGGCATGCGAAAACAGCCGCCGCCTGGTGTGCAATCTGCGCCCGATCTGACGGACGCTCAGGCGATTTCAAATTTTGGGTGCGCGTCTTCGAGCATCTGGGACCAGAGGAGTTCATGGAAATTCGAAAACAAAAGCGATTGTCATAAACTTTGAATGTTATGTCGCACGCCTATTCGGTCCGTTCCGACACTATGAACCTGGCCGCCTTATAGGTCGGCCGGTTTCGCACTGATCATGCATCCCGCTCGAATTGAAATGCGATATTGCAAGACACGTAGGCACGGAGCAAACAGATGAATGTAGCCGGAGCAAAGAATTCATGATCTCCACAGTAAGCCCCATGGGGACTGGTGGAGTTCCTACCTTGCCAAATTTTGCCATCCGGGCTATTTTAGCCCGATGAGCACTATGAACATTTCGCTGCCGGAGAACCTGAAGCAGTTCGTCGACAAGCAGGTCGCAGGGCGAGGCTATGGGACCAGCAGCGAATACGTCCGCGAGTTGATCCGTCGCGACAAAGATCGCCAGCACTTGCGTGATCTTTTGCTTGAGGGTGCTTCATCCGAAACGACGGAGCCGGTTGATGCCGCCTATTTCGATAGTCTGCGAGACCGTGCCTCGCGGCAAAGCTCCAGGTGACGGGAAAGTCGATCGTTCCCCGCGAGTCGGCCCGCAGGGATGTCGAGAATACCGTAGACTATTATGCTCGCGAGGCTGGCGCGCAAGTCGCGATAAGCTTCGTTGATGCGCTGCAGTCGACATTCGGTTTAATCGCAACGCATCCTGCATCGGGGTCGTTGCGCTACGCATATGAACTCGGTTTGCCCGATTTGCGGAGCATGACGCTGAAGGCTTTCCCATACCTCGTCTTCTATCTTGAGCACGCCGATTATGTCGACATATGGCGTATTCTGCATATGAAGCGCGACATTCCCGCGTGGCTGCAAGATCCCGAAGTGTCTGCATAGTTTGGTAGCTGTGTTAGGTAGAAGGGGCCTGCGGCTATGATCCGAACGAAGGTCGATCCACTGTGGTTTAAGCGGTGCCGCGTTTCATCTGCAGTTTTTTCCCGATCGCGAGGCGCGATCACTGCGCCGCTTCTGCGCGTCCCGCCACAAGCCTGCATATGACGGTCGCCACGTTGCTCAACGCAGCGACCCAATTGAGGATTCCAAACCACGAAGTCTGGAAGCGGAAAAGGGAAAGATGGAAGGAGATCGTGGAAAAACTGGTCGAAGTGCGACCTTCGGTCCGCCATTTCAGATGCTATCCACTTCGAACATTGGCGTCCAACTCCGCCCCAGATTGCTCACATGACATTGTTCAGGTTTTCTGCGGTAGAATGGCTATCAGCGATCGACTTTGACGCGGGGATCTTGCCGGTAAAAGTCAGCGTTAGATCCCTTCAATTGTTGGAAGAGCGGGTTTATCCGAGCGTCGACATCAATATCCTCAGCGAGCCGTTACTACATGGCGAGAGCCCGCGATAACGCACCTATTTCACGCGTATCGTAGATCTGCTCGACGCCACCCCCATCCGCTCCTCGGCCCGGCCGAATCCTTGCCTCCTTCATGGATTCAAAGATCAACGCCGCGGCCGCGGCTGACAGCCCGCTGGCGCCGTTCCGACATGATCTTCTCGCTGCTCTCCCTGCGAACGGTCTGATGCAGGACCTTCAGCCTGTCCTGCATCGCCTCGAAGGCGCGGCGCTGCG